>CDZT01005796.1_pt1 | contig 623863 bp, 560 predicted proteins | sample 557531 | NCBI WGS metagenome assembly CDZT01 (sample SAMEA3182066, study PRJEB8094) | gut metagenome | biome: human; feature: gut; material: Stool; isolation source: human stools | place: Canada | collected 2013-03-05
CCCCGTCAATTCCTTTGAGTTTCAACCTTGCGGTCGTACTCCCCAGGTGGATAGCTTATTGCGTTAACTCCGGCACGGAAGGGGTCAGACCCCCCACACCTAGCTATCATCGTTTACAGTGTGGACTACCAGGGTATCTAATCCTGTTTGCTCCCCACACTTTCGAGCCTCAGCGTCAGTTAAAGCCCAGCAAGCCGCCTTCGCCACTGGTGTTCCTCCGAATATCTACGCATTTCACCGCTACACTCGGAATTCCGCTTGCCTCTACTTCACTCAAGAACTACAGTTTTGGATGCAGTTCCGTGGTTAAGCCACGGTATTTCACATCCAACTTGCAGTCCCGCCTGCGCTCCCTTTACACCCAGTAAATCCGGATAACGCTTGCATCCTACGTATTACCGCGGCTGCTGGCACGTAGTTAGCCGATGCTTATTCCTTAGCTACCGTCACTGTCTTCGTCACTAAGAAAAGAAGTTTACAATCCGAAAACCGTCATCCTTCACGCGGCGTTGCTGCATCAGGGTTTCCCCCATTGTGCAATATTCCCCACTGCTGCCTCCCGTAGGAGTCTGGGCCGTATCTCAGTCCCAATGTGGCCGTTCAACCTCTCAGTCCGGCTACTGATCGCAGACTTGGTAGGCCGTTACCCCACCAACTATCTAATCAGACGCGAGCCCATCTTTCAGCGATAAATCTTTGATGTTCAGATGATGCCATCCGAACACATCATGCGGTATTAGCGACCGTTTCCAGCCGTTATCCCCCTCTGAAAGGCAGGTTGCTCACGTGTTACTCACCCGTCCGCCACTAAGTCATATCTGGTTTCATTCCGAAGAAATCATCCGTCAAGCTTCGTTCGACTTGCATGTGTTAGGCACGCCGCCAGCGTTCATCCTGAGCCAGGATCAAACTCTCTAAAAAATTGTATTAACTCGAACCTCTCGGCTCGCTTTAATCATTCTTCAAAGTAGCTCTTTAGCTCTTTTACTTTATCCAAGAAATTTCTCAATTTCCCGAATTTACTGTTCGTACTTTCGTACTTCTAAAACTCTTTAAGTCTTTCAACTTTTAGAATCTCAGGGTTCCTTGTTTTTTGTCGTTGTTTAATTTTCAAGGTCCATTGTGCTGTTCTCCGTGATTATCGGAGGGCTTATATAATAACATAAGCTAACGAAATTGTCAAGTGCTTTTTTCAAACTGTTTAATCAAAAACGTTGAATTATCAAGCGTTCTGTTCAATTTTGTTTCCGTGTCTCTCGCGACAGCTTTGATATAATATCACAGCGCAACCCAAAAGTCAACACTTATTTTTAAAAAAATCGAATTTTTTTCAAAACGAATTTTATCTGTCAATATTTAGTATATGTCTTTTTGTGACACACAATTTATGTGTATAAAAGTGTCACGCATGAAAACAATAATTGCGTAAGCGAGCACTTAAACAGATAAAAGGTCGGTAAATTATTATGAAGATGAATTCTCCCGGTGCAAAGTTCAAAAAGATGTTAGCCGTGTGTCTTGCCGCCGCACTGCTTTTTGCCGTAGGCTCGATAGCGGTATACAAACAGAGTGCAAGCCACAGCACCGAAGTTTTATCAAAAATGGGCTCTCGCGGCGAAGAGGTCAGACAGATACAAACCAAGTTGAAATCTAAGGGAATATACAGCGGATCCGTTGACGGTATTTACGGCACACTTACCAAAGACGCGGTAAAGAAGTTTCAAAAATCCGCAGGTCTTGCTGCCGACGGCATTGCGGGTCCGAAAACATTGTCGGCACTCGGAATCGGTTCTGCGTCCTCGGGACAATACAGCTCGAGCGACATATATCTGCTTGCAAAGGTGATTGCAGCCGAAGCGAGAGGTGAACCGTATATAGGTCAGGTTGCAGTGGGTGCGGTTGTTCTGAATCGCGTTCAGCACGCGTCTTTTCCGGACTCAATAGCCGGAGTAGTCTATCAGCCCGGAGCATTTTCCTGCGTAAACGACAGCAACTGGAGCACAGAGCCTACGGCACAGTCAAGAAAGGCGGCTCAGGACGCAATAAACGGCTGGGATCCGTCGGGCGGTGCCATATACTACTATAATCCGGCAAAGACTTCAAACAAGTGGATACGCACAAGACCCGTTATACAGACCATAGGCGCACACGTATTTTGCAAATAAGCACGCGAGCTGCTTTTTGCACGTACAAAAAGCAGCTCATAGCCTATCCTATAAATAATTGAACCCAATACCTTACTCCGCTCACCTCATAGCAGCCGAAGCCGGCCTCCGTAAAATTCTCCGAGAGAATATTCTCTTTATGACCGGGAGAATTCATCCACGCAGTCACCGTCGCCGAAGCAGACCGCGTACCGTAAGCAATGTTTTCACCGCTTTGATTTTACCACTTTACAATATTTTATACAACAAAAACGGGAAGTGCAAAAACACTTCCCGTTTAGCATAATATATACTGTAATGCCGATCAGCCTGCTATGGCATTGTAGAGCTGAGGTATAAACGTGCCGAGAATCGACGGCATAAACAGCGAGAATACCACAGACGTGACAAGCGTAAGCCCGACGCTCTGCAGATATGAGCCGACATACAGCACGGCGAATATCGGCGCGGCGATTATTTTCACAAAGAGATTTGACTTGCCCTTGCCGTAAATCTGCTCTTTGAGGGTAAGAGCGTCTTCTATCTGCGGGAACAGATTGGTAAGGCACGAAATACCGACCCACAGAAATAAGAAGTTCGGGAAATTCGGTACTTTTGAATCGGCACTCATAAAAAATTCACCGAGATAGAAAATATTTACCGAGCCTGCCGCGGTCAGGATAAGACCTATCAGCAAATTGAAAAGGAACGGGAAGAAGCACACACCGAATGCGGTGCCTCTCTTTTTAATAAGCTCGTGCTCTATATGCCCGCACATCTCATTTGATCTCAAATATCTGCCGTCCTCTATCAGAACATCATACATACGACATGAGAGATGTTCAAAAAAGCCCTGAAGGAACGTACCGACGATGGTTATATATTTTACTGTAAGATATACTGCTCTCATTCTACGTCATAAGCTCCTTTCAAAAGAATATCATCAAGCGTAACGGTACCTGCCTTAAAGCCGGTAACCTTATCGGACAGGCTGTAACCGCTGCCGTCCAAAAGCGATTCCATGCTGTTGTATGTGGCATCATCGTTTTTCAAAACAGCGCAAAGTGCCAAGGTATCTATAACCTCAAGAGAATTGCCGTTATCGTCATAAGCCTTTTTCGCCGTTTCTAAAGCCGTGTCGTAATCGTCCTTGAGGATATAGCAAAGTGCCTCCTGACGGTAAATCTCATATTTGACCGTGCAGTCATCCGGTGAAGCGTATTCTTCACATTTCGCTATTGCCGCGTCATAATCGCCCTTTATGCGCAGGCTTTCTATTTCAATAAGATCCGGCGACGGGTCCTCGGAATTATTGCTGCGGATTTTATCGCAGATTTCGGTGACGTCCTTGCCTGTTTTTGCGTAAAGATCGCCGAGGGCCGAACCGTAAAGCCAAATATACTGAGGATATTCTTCTTTAATCTTTTCAAGGTATTTGAGCTGTTCGTCGTTATCCTTATTGCAGATTACCGATATATAATATTCATAGTAATATACCATGGCCTTATTATACTGCGTGGCCTTAACGGATGACGTCGTCGCGGACGAAGTATTTGCCGTTGTATCCTCGGTATAAGGCTCGCTCTCAAGCGACACCAAAGCCGCCATAGCGTCGTCATACGGGAAATCCGAAGGATCGTTGACATCATACTTTGTAAGTATTGTATAAGCCTTGCGCACGGTGGCTATAAAATCCGCCGACTCGCCCATTGCTTTTTTAACGCTTCTGAAGTGCGGAAGAGACAGCTCCCAAGAATTTATATTGCCGCTCATAGAGTCAATATCCTGAAGGTAGCCTATGCGGTAATTTGCCATTATTTGGCGCTTATACACAAGCTCGCCCTTTATACCTGCCTTCTCCATTGCGGAAACCGTATCCTCATATGCGGTAACGGCTGAATCCATTTTCTTCTGCGAAACATATTTATCTGCCTTATAGACATCGTTTAAAACGCCCATACGCCCCGCAAATACATAGCCGCTGTAAAAAACAAGCGCAATAACAACAATGACAAAGAATATATTTAAGAAGCTGAACGGATAGTGACGAAGACCGAGATCACATTCTTCACAATACGGCGAATCGGGGTCGGCTTTTGTGCCGCGCCTTTTCTCACCGCAGCATTCGCAAAGCTCGGCTTCCGAAGGCTCCTCGTCATCATTTCTGGTCGAAGCCTCGGGGATATCCTCAAGCTCCTGTATAAGCTCGCCTTTTTCCTCTGCCTCCGCCTTGGTTTTGTCAAGCTCGCGCTGAAATGTAGCCGCAAGCTCTTCCATTTCCTTTTTGACATCCTCGGTATTGCGGTCAAATGTTGAGCCGTAGCTCTCGTCGTTTCCGCCGGATAAAGTCTTGTCTTTATTTTCGTCCAAGGGAAAATCCTCCTTGCAAATTATTACGGCGTTGTACCAAACAAGTACAATACCTCTATATATTAACACTTACTTTATGATATTTCAAACAAAATACGATAAATTCAGTTTTTGTTCACAAATTAAAAAGCGACTCCGTAAAAACGGAGCCGCCGAAGCAATATTCTGCTTTTTATTAAAGGCGCTTAATAACCTCGTCGCCCATACCCGAAGTAGATACCTTTCTAAATCCGTCTTTGTATATATCGGGAGTGCGAACATTTTCGAGTGCTGCGTTTACCGCGTTTTCTATATCCGCCGCAGCGTCACTCTCATCAAGAGAGTATTTGAGCATCATGGCTGCGGAGAGTATGGTGGCAAGCGGATTTGCGACGCCGAAGCCTGCAATATCCGGCGCAGAGCCGTGTATCGGCTCATAGAGTCCGAATTTTCCGTCCGAGAGCGAAGCGGAAGCGAGCATTCCTATCGAGCCCGATATCATAGACGCTTCGTCCGAGAGAATGTCGCCGAATATGTTTGACGTAACTATAACATCAAACTGCTTTGGATTGCGTACAAGCTGCATGGCGCAATTATCAACATACATATGGTTAAGCTCTACCTCGGGATAGTCCTTTGACATCTCGATAACCGTCTTTCTCCACAGTCTTGATGAATCGAGCACATTTGCCTTGTCAACGCTTGTGAGCTTTTTGCTTCTCTTCATTGCCATTTCAAAAGCGGTTTTCGCAATTCTCTTAATTTCGGAAACGGTGTACTTTTCGGTGTCATAAGCGTATTCCTCGCCGTTTTCGACACCCGTGCCGCGCTCCCCGAAGTAAATTCCGCCGGTAAGCTCGCGAACTATCATTATGTCAAGGTTACCCTCGGTTATGCTGTCTTTAATCGGCGACGCGTCTTTTAAGGGGGCAAATATTCTTGCAGGACGGAGATTTGCATAAAGTCCGAGCGCACCGCGTATTCCGAGAAGCCCTGCCTCGGGGCGTTTGTTGCCGGGAACGCCGTCCCACTTAGGGCCGCCTACCGCTCCCAAAAACACACAATCCGCCTTTTTGCAGGCATCTACGGTTTTCTGCGGAAGCGGCTCACCCGTCTCGTCTATGGCACAGCCGCCCATAAGCTCATAATCATAATTCATCTTAAAGCCGTACTTTTTGCCTGCTGCATCAAGCACTTTTACAGCCTCGTCGACTATTTCGGGGCCGATACCGTCGCCCTTTAATACTACAATATTATGTTCTCTCATATTACTTCCATATCCTTTCCTGCCGCTCACGGCACGCTTTGCCGAATAAAGCGGACAAATAAAACGCCGAATTGTGTTCAGGTAAAATGCCTTGTCGCAAAAGCTTATTGCTTTTTCTCAAATATCGGCTGCTGCGGCTCGCGCACAACATTCGGCTGACAACGGTTTATGGCACACAAAATACCCTTTATTGAAGCATAGTTTATGTTGTGTGAAATGCCTATGCCGAAAACGGCCTTGCCGTCGGGAGCTTCAAGCTCGATATAGGAGCAGGCCTTGGCGTCCGCGCCGATTGAAATTGCATGCTCCGCATAGTTCTTGAATTTGTACCCCGTGATTCCCACGTGCGACAGAGCGTTAAAGAACGCCTCTATGGGGCCGGAACCGACGCCCTCGATAGATACCGGCTCGTTTCCGTTATATTTTATGGTACCCGTAAAATGCACCCTGGTGCGAGACTCGCTCTCAAGCTTTTCTTCGCTGAATTTATGGTTGAGAAGCTTATAAGGTCCGCAGACATTGCGATATTCTTCACAGAACAGCTCAAATACCTCATCGGCTCTGAGTTCCTTACCCTTTTCATCACAGGCCTTTTGAACGACCGCTCCGAATTCGGGGTGCATGGCCTTAGGCATCGCAAATCCGTATTCCTGCATAATATACGCGGCACCGCCCTTGCCGGACTGACTGTTTATACGGATTATCGGCTCGTATTCCCTGCCGACATCTGCCGGGTCTATCGGGAGATAAGGAACCTCCCACTTGTCGGGATTATTCTCACGCATAAACGCCTTACCCTTGTTTATGGCGTCCTGATGAGAGCCTGAAAAGGCGGTAAAAACAAGCTCACCGGCATACGGCTGGCGAGGGCCTACCTTCATATTTGTGGCGTCCTCATATACCTCTTTAATATGGTTGATGTCGTGAAAGTCAAGCTTGCAATCGACATTTTGCGTATACATATTGAGAGCAAGCGTAACTATATCCACATTGCCGGTTCTCTCACCGTTGCCGAAAAGAGTTCCCTCTATACGCTCGGCACCTGCAAGAAGACCGAGCTCGGCAGCTGCGACCGCAGTACCGCGGTCATTGTGAGGATGGAGGCTGATTACGGCGCTGTCACGGTCTTTAAGGCGACGGCAGAAATATTCTATCTGATCGGCATAACCGTTCGGCGTGCTGCCCTCAACGGTTGAAGGAAGGTTGAGTATGACCTTGTTTTCGGGCGTTGCGCCGAGCTCCTCCAAAACTCTTTGGCATATTTCAACCGCGTTATCCATTTCGGTACCGGTAAAGCTCTCCGGCGAATATTCATAGCGTATGTTTATGTCGGACGTTTCCATAAGCTCATCCGACAGCTTTTTAATAAGTCTTGCACCGTTTACCGCAATATCGATAATGCCCGGCATATCCTTTTTAAATACGACCTTGCGCTGAAGAGTCGATGTGGAATTGTAAAAGTGTATTATAACGTTCTTTGCGCCCTTTACAGCCTCAAAGGTCTTTTTGATAAGATGCTCGCGGCTCTGCACAAGCACCTGAATTGTCACATCGTCCGGAATATAATTCCCGTCTATAAGCGTGCGGAGAATTTCATATTCCGTCTCCGATGCGGAAGGAAAGCCGACCTCGATTTCCTTTATGCCGATGTCTACAAGCGTTTTGAACATCTCAAGCTTCTGCTCAAGGTTCATGGGGTCTATAAGAGCCTGATTTCCGTCGCGGAGATCCACAGAGCACCAAACAGGCGCCTCTTTTATGGTCTTGGACGGCCAAGTTCTGTCCGGAATGTCGATAGGTTCAAAAGGAATGTACTTGTTTGTTTTCATAATTATTTCTCCTATGAAGTACTCCAATCATATAGCTTGCTTTGCAAAGACTGACAGCACAGCGAAAAATATAAAAAATAAAGCGCAGTCTTTACAAAACAAAAAATCGCCCTTATCTCTGAAGAAGATAGGGGCGAAGTAAAAACCACGCTGTACCACCCTAATTCGGCAGCCGAGGCTGCCCTCTGCGGTCTCCAACAAGACCTGACATATAACGGTGTCTGCCGTCACAGCCTATGACTTCAGCTATGAAACTCCGGAACGAGTTATACACGGATACTTGGTACTGCCTTTCACCACACGGCAGCTCTCTGAAACTCACGGTAACCGTCTTGTTTCCTTCACAGTTTTTAAAGGCGATCTTTTCGATTGTGCTTTATATTATAATTACAGTTAAAAAATTTGTCAAGCGTTTGTTATTTATCTTTTTTCGGATTTTTAACTCCGGTTATCTGCGGAACGTTACCGAGAATAGCTGCCACAACGGTTGTTATGATTATTTCAGGAACCATATAAAGGCCGTTATAGAATACCGAATAAACTATCGACAGAGCCGTACCGGAATATTTGCCGAGTATGCTCTCTCCTATCTTATAGAAGCCCTCCTGAGAGAAGAACCATTCGGCCCATGCTCCGTAGAATATCGCACCCGATATAATATGAACAATATACCTTAAGAGCAGGGCGACAAATACGCCGAGTGCAAGCTCCAATGCCGGTTTTTTGAATTTGCCCTTAAACATACCGCCGACGCCGAGTATGGTATAAGCGAGCACATAGTCAAGAAGGCAAACGCATATTGCCTGCCAAACAGCCATTTGGTCTTCGCCCGGCAGGAACATAGCCGAAACCACCTTAGCACCCATTATCATCTGCAAAAGCGAATAGGTAAAGCCGCTGAGCAACCCCCATTTCACACCGTATCTGTAAGAGATGAGAACTACCGGGAACATACTTGCAAGCGTTATTGTTCCTCCGAACGGAAGCTCAAGTCCCAAAAGCTTTGAAACGAGTTCCAATACCACAGCTATTGCAAGAAGCAATGCGCTTTCTGTAAGTCTTTTTGTAGAATTTCTTTTTTCCACAATATCAATCCCTCTCAAAAAAATTAAGCCTTACGATATAAAAATACCGTAAGGCTGAGATTATACTACCTACGACGGCATTATCCGTATCAGGTTAAAGGGTCAAAGGAGCATTTATCCTTAATCTCAGCCGGCTTTTGCGCCGACACCCCCGATATTAAACTATCGCAATAAAGCTGCACCCGCGAGGTACAACCAAGCTTTAAAAATATTATAATTCAGCAACGGAAACTTGTCAAGAATTCAGGACAGACCAAAGCGTGAAAAAATAAAAAATAAAAACGGCAAGCATCAAATGATACTTACCGTTTATTTGGAGGCGACACCCAGATTTGAACTGGGGAATCAGGGTTTTGCAGACCCATGCCTTACCACTTGGCTATGTCGCCTTATTTCTGTGTCATTGGATTTAGGAAAAAAGGACGCTTAATATTTTTAAGCGTCCTTTTTGGAGCGGATGACGAGGCTCGAACTCGCTACCTCCACCTTGGCAAGGTGGCGCTCTACCGGATGAGCTACATCCGCATTTATGGTGCCTCCGATCGGAATCGAACCAATGACACGGGGATTTTCAGTCCCCTGCTCTACCGACTGAGCTACAGAGGCAAATTGGCGACCTGGATCGGGATCGAACCGACGACCTCTAGCGTGACAGGCTAGCGTTCTAACCAGCTGAACTACCAGGCCATAATGGTGGGAACAATAGGGCTCGAACCTATGACCCTCTGCTTGTAAGGCAGATGCTCTCCCAGCTGAGCTATGCTCCCATTTGTTGGCCGCCGTTTTCTGACGGCTGAAATAAGATAACATATTTTAAGCCCGATGTCAACACTAATTTGCAAAAAAATTAATTTTTTTATTTTTTCGGTCTCGGCACCGTTTTATTATATATTACATTATATGAATTGTAAAGATTTTTGTTATTTTCCTCTTTTGTGTTTACTTTTAAGATTTAGTGTGCTAAAATATAAAAACAACATGGCGATTTCATTATTGATTTTTGCCTGTTTTTTTCACTTTGAAACCAACTGCGCGTAATTTAAATATGCGGCTGTTTCGGCTCCTTGATTTTTGCCGCGGCAAGGGGCTCGCAAGGCCAAAACAATATCGCGGTGCGAAAGGCATTGGAATTATTATGAACAGTAAATTAAAAAACACCGATACGGACTTTCTTTTTGACTGCGTGCTCTCCTTAAAGACCCGTGAGGAATGTTATGATTTTTTTGAGGATCTGTGCACCGTAACCGAGCTTAAGGCTATATCTCAGAGAATAGTCGTGGCCAAAATGCTGTCTGACGATCGCGTTTACAGCGACATCGTAAAGGAGACAGGCGCGTCCACAGCCACAATTAGTCGAGTTAACCGTTCTCTTCAATTCGGCTGCAACGGATACGAAAAAATCTTTGAGCGCGTCGAAGAAAAAGACAAATAAATATGAGTTACGGTTATTTTGCGGAATTCTATGACAGCTTCACAGATGACGTGAATTATGACAAAATCGAAAAATTTGTATGCTCCCTGTTATCCCGAGAAGGAATAAACGGGGGGCTTTTGCTTGACCTTGCGTGCGGTACGGGTTCTCTCGCGGTGCGCCTTTCCGAAAAGGGATATTCCGTAATAGGAACTGATGTATCTCCCGAAATGCTGTCGGTTGCACAGCAAAAGGCGGCAGTTAAAAATGCCGACATACTCTTCTTGTGCCAGGATATGACACAGCTTAATCTTTACGGCACAATCATCTGCACCGTATGCACGCTCGACAGTCTGAATCACCTCAAAAGTCTTGACGAAATAAAGAAGGTATTCTCCCTCGTTTCGCTTTTTACGGAGGAGGGCGGAATTTTCGTTTTTGACGTCAACACCCTTTACAAGCACAAAAAAGTTCTCGGTAACAATGCGTTTATCTATGAAAACGGCGACGCTCTTTGCGCGTGGCAAAACAGCCTTGACGGCGACACGGTAAATATTGAGCTTGACTTCTTTGCGGAGGCGGATAACGGCCTTTACGAGAGATATTCGGAAAGCTTTTCCGAACGCGCATATGAGCTTTGCGACATAGAGGACGCTCTCACCGAAGCAGGTTTTGAAATTATAGGTATTTATGACGGATATGACAACACACCTATAAGCGACAATTCACAAAGAGCCGTATTTGCGGCTCGGAAAGGCAAAAACAATGGGTAAGCTCGTAAGAATGATAGACGAAGAAGGTACGCTTTCCGTAATAGCTGCGGACAGCACCGATATAGTACGCGAAATGCGCTCAATACACGGCACGTCAAAGGTTTGCTCCGCCGCACTCGGCAGAATGCTTACCGCGGCCACCATGATGGGCAGCACTCTCAAAGGGAAAGACGATTCAATCACGGTAAAAATAAACGGCGGCGGTCCGTGCGGCACGGTTTTGGCGGTTTCGGACTCCGACGGCAATGTCAGAGGCTGTATAGGCAAAGCCGATATTTCTTTGCCTATAAATAAAAAAGGAAAGCTCGATGTTGCCGGAGCCGTCGGCAAAAACGGCTTTGTAACAGTTATTAAAGACCTCGGGCTTAAGGAACCGTACATCGGCAAAACTCCGATAGTATCCGGAGAGATAGCCGAGGATATAACCTCATATTACGCCGTCAGCGAACAAATACCCACGGTTTGCGCGCTCGGCGTTCTCACGGAGCATGACAACGGCGAAATAATATGCGCCGGCGGATTTATGATACAGCTGCTCCCAACGGCCGACGACACGATAATAGAAAGAGTCGAAGAGAGCATAAAAGACCTGCCGCCCGTCACAAAAATGCTTTCCAACGGTATGACTCCCGAAGAAATATGTAAAAAGGCACTCTCAAAATTCAACCTGCAGCTGCTTGACGAAACGAATACGGCTTATCGCTGCACATGCTCGCGTGAAAGAGTCGAAAAGGCTCTCATCGCAACAGGAAAGAGCGGTCTCTCGGAGATGGCTGAGGACGAAACCACAGAGGTTGTCTGCAACTTCTGCCACAAAAAATATCATTTCTCAAAAGAAGAGATTCAAAAAATGCTCAAAAGAGTTTAAAATCAAATTCACAAGCGCATAAAAAGACCGATTCGCCAGAGCGAATCGGTCTTTTACATATATGCTGTATAAGCTTTTTTACTTTTTCACCGCTTTATAAGCCTTGGAAATTTCCGAGAGCTTTTTATCGAATTCCTCACCGCAAAATTCCTTAAGGCATTTAATGCGATAAGTTGAAAACAGATTGTCGTTTCCGCTTACATCCTCACGACTGACAATATAAACATAGTCGCCTGCGATAAACGCCCCTGTCTTGCCGGGTTCTATGGCAGAAACGCTGTCAAAAAAGCCGTCCGGATACGAGGTGTCGTTTTTTCCTATTACAACGGTATCGGAATCGGTGTTAACATTTTCGAGAGCCGCTCCGACCTCGTCTATGCTCGCACCGTCATTAACGGCGCCCGCATACTGCGTAAAATTCTGCAAAAGTGCCTGCTTTTCAAGCTCATCGGTATCGCTTCCCGACGGGAGATAGCCCGTTACGGCCTTAAAGGCAATAAAATTCTCGGAAAAATACGAACGCAGTTCATCGTCGGTAACAGGCTCGTCGCCGTTTTCCGAATAGTAATCCGCCATTACGGCATCCTTGTATTTTTTGCTCTCTTCAATTTTTTGGAGATCCTGCTTGGACACTCCGATGGTATTGTAGTATACGGAAAAGACGTGCCAATAATTATTGACATTTTGCGAAATCTCGTTTTTGTCCTCGGACGAAAGCGAGAGAGCACGGTTTTTAAATTCCGAATTTACCGCAACATAGGCTGCGACATCGGACAGCGCGGCGTCGGAAATCTCTTGCTGCGACTTGTCCTCATCGGAATTCTTTTCTATATCATAATAGTAATTATAAACACCCTCGGAAACGGGTACGCCGTTCACCGAAACGGAGCTTTTTTTATTGCACGACGAAAACGCCAATGTCGCCGTAAGAACTGTTATAAGCAAAATTACAGCTTTTTTCAATCGCCGAACCTCCGTTAAATCAGATATTGGTATCATTGTGTGCTTTGAGATATTCGTCGAGAAGCTGCCTTTTGAGCTTTTCCTCTTCTTTTTCTCTCATAAGCCTTGCGCGAACCTCTTTTTTATTTTTACCGATAACGCCGTTCCTGTAAAACGCCACGGCAAACATCCCCACAAGTGCTCCGCTTGCGGCACATATAAAGTCGCCCATTGTGTCTATAAGGCCGTAATCCGTTGTCGGCGAAGAGCACTGAAGCGAAAGCCCGTAGAGATGGTCCATGGTAAATTCGTATATCTCCCAGCCGACGTCAATGCCGAGTGAGAAGCAAAGGCCGAACATCGCCGCGAGAGCCGGAGAAAGCTTTGAATAATTTTTCTCCTGCATAAGCACCGCAAAATCATAGCCGAACCACGCCGAGATAAAGCCGGAGCAGGTGTGCGTTACTATGTCGAAGCTGCCGAAATCGGTTCTGTTATTAAGAGTAGAGCCTATTACAACGCAAACAAACATGAACACGTTGAGCATTGTCTGATTTTCGTAGCCGATTCTTATAATAAACGATCTGCCGCCGAACACCTGAAAATAGTCCCAAAGATGCGTAAAAAGAATGGCAAATATCGCTTCGAGAAATTCCACCACGGAGCCGTGGAAAATACCGTAAATTCCCCAAAGCATCAAAGCGACGCGAATTAAAAGCCAAAGTATTCTGTGGCTCTGAGGCAAATAGCCGGGATAATTTTTCATCAACCAAAAGTCCTTTACTTAAATCTTGCTATCATACCCATGCTTGCGGAGCCGTTGCTGAGGTACTTTGAGCCTATCAGGTCGCCGTTGTCGGAGTATGTGGAGCCGCAGGCTATTATCTGACCGTCGGAGAGCACGCATACGCCGCCGAACGAGTCGTCACGACTGCCGCCGTAGCTCTGTATGCTCTTGAGCGAGCCGCCGTTAGAGAAGGTCACAACGAGAGCATCGGAGCCTCCGCGGTTTCCTACCGCCTTGAGGTCACGGTTGCTTGAGCACGAGCTTCCCACCGCAACATAACCGTCGTTAGTAGCTTCTATGGCATTGAATTCCTCATCGAAATAGCCCTTTACGGCAGTATGCCAACCGAATGAGCCGTCACCGTTATATTTCACGACTACCGCGTCAAAGGAGCCTGCGTTGCCGAGTGACGCGAGGTCGCCGTCCGAGGAATTGCTCTTGCCTGCTATAACGCATCCGCCGTCATTGGCGGGCGTTACCGACACAAAATTGTCTATGCCGCTGCCGCCGTACTGCTTGACCCACAGCGTATCGCCGCCGGAGCTGAGCTTTACTACGCCTGCATCGGCTCTGCCGCGGCTTCGGAACAAAGCACCCGACTGGAACGCTCCGACCGCATATATGCTGCCGTCGGAGGCGGTCTTTACATCGTTGAAGGTGTCGCCGTTTCCGCCGAAGGAACGAACGAAAATCACGTCGCCGGACGAAGAGTATTTTACGATGATTGCCTTAGAAGAGCCTACGGCGCCGGCATCCGACGCGTTACCGTCCGATGAAAACGTAATGCCTGCCGCTATATATGAGCCGTCCGGAGAAGCACTGACGGAATAAAAACCGTCCGTTTTGCTTCCGCCGAAGGAGCGTATCCATTGTATATCACCCGAGGAATTTAACTTGTATATAACAGCGTCGTAATCGCCGTAGCTCTGCACGCCGAGATCGGTGGATTTTGAGTAGCCTGCCGCTATTATATTGCCCGAAGAATCGGTATCGACGGACGACAATATTATTCCGTTATTTGACGGGAGATATTTCTGCCATTGCAGTCTGCCGTCCTTGTCATATTTAATCACGACAGCTGCCGGAGTGCTCTTAACCGAAAGATTTTTAAGGCTGCCGTCATCGGAATTTGCCTGAACCACGGCAACAAAGCCTCCGTCGGGAGTTTTGGCGGTATCGTTAAACGAATCATTACCGCTTCCGCCGTAGCTTGAGCCCCAGTTTGCACTGTTGTCGCCCGGCGTTGCGGGAGAGGTTGTATAGACCATGGTGTATGTGACCGTTTCGCCGCCCGGCTTTGTAACGACATTCCCGTTTCCGTCGGTTACGGGAAGCTCGGTAACGACGGGTCCGCCCGTGGTAGGCGGCACGATTATCATTGTGGTCAGCACTTCGCCGCGCGCATTGGTAACCGCCTTGCCGTTCTCATCCGTAACGGGGATACCGACTTCCTTTGAAATATAGACAACAGAGGTCTTTACATTACCGTCCTCATCATAGACAAGCTCGCCGTTTTCGTTTGTTACATCAACTATGGTGGTATCAAGCACAACGGTTACCGCCTCGCCGTTTTCGTCGGTTATCGGCACGCCGTTTTCATCCGTAACTACCACAACCTCGCCGTCGCCGGAATTTGCGATGTTCTTTTTGCACGCCGACATTACGCAAAATACGGCAAGCAGCATAACGATGGCGGCTATGACTATCTTTTTATTTGAATTCATCGTTTTAAACCTCCGTGTCAGATGAAGCACTTCAAAAGCACATAAACATATACGTTCGTATTGTATCATATTGCATAAGCTTTTTCAATTCAAAAATCATAATATTTGTTACAATATTATGTAATTAAATACTATACATTATCCGAACATTATGATATAATACGATACTGTATAATTAGGTTTTTTATGCAGTACGGTGTCCGCTGCGGCAACGCTGCAAAAATCTCGGAAGGATGTATAAATCAATGGCTTACAGAACACACAACTGCAACGAGCTTACCTTTGACGATTTAAACAAAACCGTCAGCCTTGCAGGATGGGTAGACACCATTCGCGATCACGGCGGAGTAGCATTCATCGACCTTCGTGACCAATACGGCGTTACCCAAATAGTAATAAACAACGACGAGCTTTTAGAGGGCGTAAAAAAGGAAAGCGTTATCTCGGTTACGGGAAAAGTCGTAAAGCGCGACGAGGACACCGTTAACAAAAAGATTGCCACGGGCGAGCTTGAGGTGCGTGTAAACGAGGTCGAAATTCTCGGCCCATGCTCCGAAACACCCCCCTTTGACGTTGAGACCTCAACCGACACAAGAGAGGACGTAAGACTGACATACCGTTTCCTCGACCTCAGGAACAAAAAGGTTCACGACAATATTCTGTTCCGTTCCGAGGTAGTAAGCTATCTCCGCAAGAAAATGGAGAGCCTCGGCTTCCCGGAAATAAACACGCCCATACTCACCTGCTCTTCTCCTGAGGGCGCAAGAGACTATATAATCCCCTCAAGAAAGCACGAGGGCAAATTCTATGCTCTGCCGCAGGCTCCGCAGCAGTTTAAGCAGCTGCTTATGGCTTCGGGCTTCGACAAATATTTTCAGATAGCTCCCTGCTTCCGCGACGAGGACGCAAGAGCCGACCGTTCCCCGGGAGAGTTCTATCAGCTTGACTTTGAAATGGCCTTTGCCACACAAGAGGATGTTTTCGCCGTAGCCGAAGAGGTTCTCTATGACACATTCACAAAATTCGGAGGCGGCAAAAAGGTAAGCCCCGCTCCGTTCAGAAAAATACCGTTTGAAGAGGCAATGCTTAAATACGGCACCGATAAGCCGGATCTTCGCAATCCGCTTGAGATTTGCGACCTCACCGAGTTTTTCTCGGACGTTGACTTTAAGCCCTTCAAGGGCAAACCCGTCAGAGGAATCGTGGCTCCCGGCTGCGGCAAAAAGAGCAAGGGCTTCTTTGAAAAGCTCCTCGAATATGCTCTCTCGATAGGCATGAAGGGACTCGGTTATCTTACCGTGCTTCCGGACGGCTCTTTCAAGGGTCCTATTGACAAATTCCTCGTTCCCGAAAAGAAGGCGGAGCTTAACAGCATGCTTAACCTCAAGACTGACGACACGCTCTTCTTTATAAGCGACAACATCAAGGTTGTAAATCTTCTTGCCGGTCAGATAAGAACGGCCCTCGGCGAGAGACTTGAAATTATCGACAAGGACCGTTTCGATATGTGCTTCATAACAGACTTCCCGATGTATGAAAAGACGGACGAGGGCAAGCTCGACTTCACTCACAATCCGTTTTCAATGCCTCAGGGCGGTATGGACGCTCTCGAAAATCAGGATCCGCTGACAATAAAGGCTTATCAGTACGATATAGTCTGCAACGGTGTTGAGTTGTCCTCGGGCGCGGTCAGAAACCATCGTCCCGACATTATGATAAAAGCATTTGAGCTCGCAGGCTACACAGCCGATGAGGTCGAAAAGCGTTTCGGAGCGCTGTTCCGCGCATTCCATTACGGAGCACCGCCTCACGCCGGTATGGCTCCCGGTGTTGACAGAATGATAATGCTCTTAAAGGACGAGGAAAATATCAGAGAGGTCATAGCTTTCCCGATGAATTCAAACGCTCAAGATCTTCTTCTCGGTGCACCCAATACCGTTTCGGAGCAGCAGCTGCGCGAGGTTCACATAAAGCTTCGCCGCCCCGTGCCCGAAAAATAACCGACATACTAATCGAAAGAAAGTGATCTTATGACGATAGACAGAAGCCTTGTAGAATACCTCGAAAAGCTCGGCAGAATACACCTGAGCGAGGAAGAGCGCTCCGCTTCTGAAAAGGATTTGCAGAGCATACTCTCATACATTGACACTCTCAATGAACTTGACACGGACGGTGTTGAGCCGGCTTCCCACTCTTTCCCGGTTGCAAACGTAATGCGTGACGACACAGTTACAAACGGCGCCGATACGGAAAACATTTTGAAAAATGCTCCGCAAAGTCGCGACGGCTGCTTTGTCGTTCATAAAACGGTTGAGTGAGGTAAACTATGAATATTTGCGAAATGACGGCTCTTGAAATATCAAATGCCGTAAAAAATAAAGAAATTTCCGTAAAGGACGCAGTTGACGCATTTTTTGCGGCAATAGACGAATACGACGGAAAATATCACTGCTATAACACCCTCTGCAAAAAAGAGGCTTATGAAAGAGCCGAGGAAGTGCAAAAGGGAATTGACAGCGGTAAATATAACGGCAGGCTCGCAGGCGTACCGATAGGCATTAAAGATAACATCTGCACTAAGGACATTCTTACAACCTGCTCCTCCAAGATACTCGAAAACTTCATTCCCACATACAATGCAACGGTTGTAAACCGTCTGAATGACGAGGGAATGGTAATAATAGGCAAGCTCAATATGGACGAATTCGCCATGGGCAGCACAACCGAAACCTCGGCAACGGGAGTCACACATAACCCGTGGGACACAGACAAGGTTCCGGGCGGAAGCTCGGGCGGTGCGGCGGCCGCGGTGGCAGCAAGACTCTCTCCCGTGGCTCTCGGCTCCGACACCGGCGGCTCTATCCGTCAGCCCTGCTCTTTCTGCGGCGTATCAGGTCTCAAGCCGACTTACGGTGCGGTTTCGCGTTACGGGCTTGTAGCCTATGCGTCGTCTCTCGACCAGATAGGCCCTATGGGTAAAACGGTTGACGACTGCGCCGCTCTTTTTTCCGTAATTCAGGGCAAAGACGAAAAAGACGGCACATCCATGGTCTATCCGAAATTTGACTTCGATAAAGCCGTCAAAGGCGACGTCGGCGGCAAAAAAATCGGTATTCCCGAAGATTATCTCGGCGAGGGCATTTCGCCCGACGTAAAGGACGCGGTTCTTGCCGCTGCCGATATTTTCCGTGCAAACGGTGCTTCGGTTGAAACCTTTAAGATGCCGATAGTAAAATATGCAATACCAGCATATTACATTATTGCCTGTGCGGAGGCGTGCTCAAACCTCTCGAGATATGACGGCATAAAATACGGCTATTCAAGCCCCAACGCCGACACGCTTATGGAGACATACGTGAAAACACGTTCGGAGGGCTTCGGCATGGAGGTTAAGCGTCGCATAATGCTCGGCAACTTCGTTTTAAGCTCCGGCTATTATGACGCATACTACAATAAGGCTCTTAAGGCTAAAAAGCTTATACAGAACGCCTTTTACGACGCCTTCAAAAAATATGATATGCTCTTAGGCCCCGTAGCTCCCACTACGGCGCTTAAAATAGGTGAAAGCCTTTCCGACCCGCTTAAAATGTACCTCGGCGACATATACACGGTTATGATAAACATAGCCGGTATGCCGTCAATGTCCGTCCCCTGCGGATTTGACAAAGACAATATGCCGATAGGTATGCAGATTATAGGCAAGCCGTTTGAAGAGGCGGAAATTATGAGTGCCGCAAAGGCATTTGAAAATGTCACCGACTTTCACAATAAGCTGCCGGATTTAGGCTAAGGAGGTAAAGCTTTATGGAATGGGAAATAGTTATGGGACTTGAAGTCCACACGGAGCTTGCCACCAAGACCAAAATCTTCTGCGGCTGTTCCACCGAGTTCGGCGGTGAGCCGAACACTCACGTTTGCGAAATTTGCTCCGGTATGCCCGGAACACTTCCGCTTCTCAACAAAAGAGTTGTGGAGTTTGCCGTGAGAACCGGCATAGCAACAAACTGCACGATTACTCAAAATAACAAATTCGACCGAAAAAACTATTTTTACCCCGATCTGCCGAAAGCGTATCAGATATCGCAGCTTTATCTGCCTATCTGCCGCAACGGTTTTATAGAGGTCAAGGATAAGGACGGCAATTCCAAAAAGATAGGAATTCACGAAATTCATATGGAGGAGGATGCAGGCAAGCTCGTCCACGATGAATTTGAGGACTGTACTCTTGTAGACTACAACCGCTGCGGCGTGCCGCTGCTTGAAATTGTTTCGGAGCCGGATTTCAGAAGTGCCGAGGAGGTGCTCTCGTATCTTACGGAGCTGCGTTCGATTCTTCAGTACATCGGCGTTTCGGACTGCAAGATGCAGGAGGGCTCTTTAAGAGCGGACGTGAACCTTTCGGTTCGCCCAAAGGGACAAAAGGAATTCGGAACACGTACCGAGATGAAAAACCTCAACTCCTTCAGAGCAATAGCGAGAGCTATCGAGTATGAGGCCGAAAGACAAATCGAGCTTCTTGAGGACGGCGAAAAGGTAATGCAGGAAACGCGCCGTTGGGACGATAACAAGGGATACAGCTATGCAATGCGTTCCAAGGAGGACGCTCAGGATTACAAGTACTTCCCCGAGCCCGACCTTCCGCCGATTGAAATCTCGGACGAATATATAGAAAATGTCAAAAACACTCTGCCCGAGCTTCCGGAAGCAAAAAAAGCTCGCTATATGTCACAGTTCGGTCTTCCCGAATACGACACCGGAATCATAACCTCGGACGTAAATCTCGTAAAGCTCTTTGAGCATACCGTTGAAATCTGCAATTCGCCTAAGGATGCGGCAAACTGGATAATGGGCGAGCTTATGAAAATGCTCAATGACACCGGCACCCTGTCAGAAAATATGTCGTTTAATCCCGATTCGCTCGGCAAACTCATAAATATGATAAAGGCCGGTAAAATCAACCGCGGCACGGCAAAATCGGTATTTGAAAAAATATTCACCGAGGATGTCGATCCCGAAAAATATGTTGAAGAAAACAACCTCGGTCTTGTCACCGACCTTTCGGCTATTCGCCCCGTAATTGAGCAGGTAATAGCCGACAACGAAAAGAGTGTAAGCGAGTATAAAGCAGGCAAAACCCAGGCAATGGGATACATCATGGGTCAGGCAATGCGTGCTCTCAAGGGCAAGGCACCGGCTCAAGAGGTTCAAAAAATACTCAAGGAAATTTTAGGCTGATGAATACCAAATATCTTTTTCTTGACATAGACGGCACGCTCGTAGGTTTTGACGGCGTTATGCCCTCGTCGGCGTCGGAGGCGCTGAAAAAAGCTCACGAAAACGGTCACAAGCTCGTAATCTGCACCGGCAGACAACTCTCGCAGGTTTATCCGTGGCTATTAAAGGAGATCCCCTTTGACGGTTTGATTTTATCGGGCGGAGCTATGGTTATAAATGACGGCAAGGTGGTAGCTCATCACTTTATAAGTCAAAGCAGTCTCAAAAAGCTGACCGATTACTTCGAGAACAGCAACACCGCATATTATCTGCAAACACAGAATTTTCTCGTATCCAAAAAATGGTGCGTCGACCGCACGCTTTCGCTCTTTAATAAGCTTGGATACACCAAGGAGGATTTACTGACGCTCTTCGGAGAAACGGTAATCGATGATAACGCCGGAGGCAGGAGCGATATTGAAAAGCTGATATATTACGATTCGGGTGTTGATTTTTCCGAGCTGCAAAAGAATATAGGCGATGAATTCTATATTGTCGGATACAGCTTCGGCAATCTCGGCAATACAAGCGGGGAGATTGCGGCGCGCGGAGTCAACAAAGCCAGCGGAATTAAAGAATATCTCGATTGCTGCGGCGGAGACATAAACGACGCATTCGCATTCGGCGACGCGGAAAACGATGTCGAAATGTTCAAGAGCGTAAACACGGGCATCGCAATGGGGAATGCCTGTGACGAGCTCAAACACTTGGCCTCGTATATAACCGCCGATATCACGGATGACGGTCTGTACAAAGCGTTTGCGCATTTCGGTTTGATTTGAATTATTTTGATTATAAAGCAAAAAAGCACGTTTGAGTTATTGCTCAAACGTGCTTTTACTGTTTATTTGTTATCTTCCGAGATACGGCATGGGATTAGTTCGTCTGCCGTTTACATAGACCTCAAAGTGAAGATGCGGTCCGGTTACGTTACCCGAGGAGCCTATATTCGCAATAGGCTGACCTGCCGAAACCTTTTGACCGACACGCACCTTAAACGAACCGGGTAAGGTATGTGCATAGAGCGTTGAAAGGCCGTTGCCGTGATTTATGACAATATAATAGCCCCAGCTCGGATGATATGTTGCCGTGGTTACGGTTCCCGAAGCCGCCGCTACTATTGTAAGACCGGTACTTCCGCCGCCCGGCTTTACTATATCTATACCGCCGTGACGTCTTGCTCCGCCGTAGCCCGAAGAAACGGACGTTGCGCCTATTGCCGGCCAAACGAATCTGCCGCCTGTTGTAATGACCTTGCCGCCTGAGCTGCCTTTTCCGGTGATCGGTGCCTTTGTGCCTATCTGTATAACCTCGTTTACAGGCTCCGAAAGAGTCACTCTTGAAACCTCTTTCGATGAAACACGAGTACCGTCAATATAGGTTACAAGCTCCGTAACCTGCTGAACTCCGTTCACACCCTTTGTTGTAACCTTTTTTGTGCCTGTATAGAGATTGGCATTATTTACGTTTGTGCTTGTATAGGCTATTGCTTCATTATGAGTTTCGGTCTTTGTGACCTGCACTCTGACATAGTTTACCTCACTCGAAACAAGCAGCTTGTCGCCGGAACGAATCGTCTCGGAAAGGCCGGGATTCAGCTGTGCCAATTCGGAAACGGTGAGCCCGTTTGCGGAAGCGATTCCCGAAACGGTATCTCCGTCCTTTACCGTGTAATACACCGCTTCGCTCTTTTTTGATTTGAGCTTGGCGGATAGCTTTTCCGCGTCCCAAACCGTGGCCTCATTATCGGGATAAAGCCCCTGCTCATATGTTATGTTTTCAACGAAGCTCTTTGCCGCGTTGGGGTCATCTATTTTATAATCGCTGAGTATCTTATCGAAAACGCTTGTAGCGTCCGTCTCATTTTTAACGGCGCACAAGAAATCGCCGTTAATATATATGCCGCAGGCATTGGTGATATTGCTGTCTGAATTTTCTATGAGCTTATCGCACATTGACGAGGAGTCGGTAAGGTCGGTCTTATTTACGACCTTGAGCTGATACTGCGCAGGCTTAATAAGCTCCTGCTCCTTACCGGAGGCAGACGCAGCGGTTTTGAGCCTTGTTTTGGCCTGCTGCTCGGCGTCGAGATATTCCGACTCGTTTTTGGCATAGCCTATTACGGAGCCGTTATATTTTATCTCAAGAGCGAGCGTGGCTTTGTTCCAATAGCCTATCGTGGAGCAAAGCACACCGAGGCAAATAATCGGGACAAGCAAATTTACCGCAAAAGTAAACACTATGCCATGCCTCGAAAATGCCTTCTTTATATAAATACGCAGCTTCGCTTCGGCGGATTTTCTATCTGTATGGATAAGGGAATTTAAGCCTGAGCTGACTCTTTTTATATCTGCCATAAGGAGCTTGAATTCCGTGCTTACGGTTTTGAAGGTCTTGAGTATAAATTTGTCAATCACAAGAAACACGGCAAAAAATACCGCTCCGACTGTTTTTACGGGACGCGAAAGCCCCCTCGACAACCATTTCCCGAATTTCATAAATCCGGAGCCTGCCGTAAAACCTATGTGATATATTAAGTTGTAAAGCTTTTCAAAAAACATAACAGCCTCACAATAAAATAGTAAAAGTTATTTTACCATACAATGCGACAAATTTCAACCTTACGCTTTTACATACCCGTTGCCGAACATCTTATCTATTTGGCGTTTTATTCCTTTGTGCTCCGGCAAAAGCAAACCGCCGTCTGTCGCAATTATCATTTGAGCACTCTTTTGCGCCTCGTTAAGCATTCCGGTGTCCGTCAGAATATCCGCAATCCGCAGCGACGGCAATCCGTGCTGCTTTGAACCGAAGAAGTCTCCGGGGCCACGCATTTTAAGGTCCTCATCCGCTATTAAAAAGCCGTCGGTAGTCTTGCACATTATATCAAATCTGCGTTTCGCCTCATCGTTTTGTGCATCCGACACCAAAATACACGTGGAGGGCGCGCTTCCCCTGCCGACTCTGCCGCGAAGCTGATGAAGCTGCGAGAGTCCGAATCGCTCGGCGTTTTCGATGACCATAACCACGGCATTCGGCACGTCCACACCTACCTCGATAACCACGGTGGACACAAGAAGCTGTATTTTTCCGCTCTCAAAATCGCGCATTATATTGTCCTTTTCCTTGGGCTTCATTTGGCCGTGCAAAAGTCCGAGCCTGTAACCCCTGAATGCGGTATTTTGTAAAAGCTTGTAATACTCCTGTGCAGGTATCAGGTCGCTGTCGCCCTCCTCGACAAGCGGACAGACGATATAAGCCTGAAAGCCCCTGTCAAGATGCTTCTTTATGAATTTGTATATTCTCTCATGCAGGGCCTGAGACACACAATATGTCTCGGTTTTTTGCCTGCCCGGCGGCAACTCGTCGAGTACCGACACCGAAAGGTCGCCGTAAATTATGAGTCCGAGCGTTCTCGGTATGGGCGTAGCCGACATAACGAGAATGTTTGGATTTTCTCCCTTTTGGGAAAGCGACGCCCGCTGTGCCACACCAAACCTGTGCTGCTCATCGGTGACGGCTAATCCGAGGCGGCTAAACTCAACGTCGCCCTGTATAATCGCGTGCGTTCCTATGACAAGCTTCGCAGAACCGTCGCGCAACTCTTTTTTTATTTCTCTCTTTTCCTTAGCCGTGCTGCTTCCGGTCAAAAGCACAATCTTTATATCTGTACCGTCAAAGATTTTTGAAAGAGTTCTGTAGTGCTGCTCGGCAAGGACCTCCGTAGGTGCCATAAATGCGCTCTGCATACCGTTTTTTGCCGCGTTATATATAAGTGCCGCCGCCACAAGAGTTTTACCGGAGCCGACGTCGCCCTGAAGCAGACGGTTCATCGGCTCACCCGATTTCATATCGGACAGTGCCTCAAAGACCGCTCTTTTTTGCGCTCTTGTCGGAGAAAACGGCAGACGGTGATAAAACTCTTCAGTACAGTCATTTTTGATAACCATCTCGGTTTTTTCTTCACCCGTTCGTTCCTTGATGGATAAAAGTCCCAGCTGCAATATGAAAAGCTCGTCGAAAATAAGCCTTTTTCTCGCCCTGTCAAGTGACTCGAAGCTTTCCGGAAAATGGATGTTGCGTATTGCATAATCAAGAGAGCAAAGGTCGTTTTTCTCAAGTATTTCGGACGGCATAAAATCAGGTATTTCTTTGCAGCCTTTTAATGCCTGCATTGTGCATTTTTCCGTGAGTTTCGAGCTCACATCTGCCGTTTGCGGATAAACTGGACGTATTCTGTCCTTATCCTCTCCTTTTGAAATCAACGGCGATACCATTTGCCTTATGCCGTGCTTATCTACTGTGATTTTGCCGAAAAAGAGATACTCTTCGCCCTCCTTCAGCATACTGTCAATAAACTTGTTGTTAAAAAAGACAAGATTTAATATGCCTCTGCCGTCCGTAACGCTTGTTTTTGAAAGCAGCCTGCCTCCGGGTATTCTTATCTTAGAGGGAGTGTAGCTGACAACGGCACGGATACAGCATTCCGTATCAACCGGAGCTTCCCTTATGGGGACAACGCGGCTCCAATCCTCATACGCGCGCGGATAAAAGCGCAAAAGGGCGCCGACCGTATCGACGCCGAGCTTTGAAAATGCTTCGGCACGAGCAGGTCCGACACCCTTTAAATATTGTATTTCGGTTGAAAAGTCCATTATGAACACATCCGAGAATTGTTTTTGAAAACGTCCTGTTATTCGACGGACGAAATGAAGTAGTAGACCGGCTGACCGCCGTTAATGACATTTACCTCAACATTGGGGAAACGCTCCTGAAGCCGCGCCGAAAGGACATTTGCCGAGTTTTCGTCGGCGTCCTCACCGTAAAATACGGTTATAAGCGAGCCGCCGAATTTCTTGACAAGACGGCGTGTAACTCTGTATGCGGCGTTTACAAGGTCATCCTCCACAAGGGTTATTTTGCCGTCCTCCATGCCGAGGTACTGACCCTCCTTGATTTTTTGTCCGCCGAACACGCTGTCACGTGCGGCAAACGTGACCTGAGCCGTATGAACGCTCTCGGCCGCCTTCGCCATATTCAAATGGTTTTCCTCGCTTGAAAGGCTCTCGTCAAAATTGAGCATTGCGGTAATGCCTTGCGGAACAGTCTTTGTTGCGACAACACTGACGCCCCTGTCAGCAAGATTTACGGTTTGCTCCGCCGCCATTATAATATTTTTATTGTTCGGCAAAACAAAAACGTGCTTTGCCGGAGTTGACTCAACGGCATTTAAAATATCATCGGTGCTCGGATTCATAGTCTGACCGCCCGAAACGACTACATCACAGCCAAGCTCCTTAAAGAGCTCTGCCATACCGTCACCTGCCGCAACTGCGACAAAGCCGTAATCTTTGGTCGGCTGTACTCTATTGATTTCGGTGTCACGACTTAAATTTTCTTCTTTGTTGTCCTTTTTGGCATCCATACCGACATCGGCATTCGCATGCTGATAACGCATATTATCTATTTTAATATTTATGAGCTGACCTATTTTGAGAGCGGCCTGAATTACATTGCCGGGTTCGTTTGAATGGACGTGAACCTTTACTATATCGTCATCGTCAACCACAACAACACAGTCGCCTATCGACTCAAGATATGCCTTTAATTTGAGCGGTGTGCTCTCCGGAGTTTTCGATTTGGTTATGAGGAACTCGCTGCAATAACCGTATTTGATGTCTCCCGAAGCCGCCGCCACGACGGATTTGCTTTCCTCGGCATTGCTCTTTGCGGGCGAGGCATCGTCATTGCTTTCTATAAACTTGCCCTCGTTTATATAGCCTCTGATACCGTCGAGTATATAGAGAAATCCCTGGCCGCCGGCATCTACCACGCCTGCTTCTTTGAGAACGGGCAAAAGCTCAGGTGTTTCGGCAAGAGCCTCCTGCGCCGCGCGGTAAGCCTCGTCGAGAACAGCGCCGCAGTCATCTAAGGCGAGTGCCTCCGCCGCTGCCGCCGCCTTGCGTACAACGGTTAAAATAGTACCCTCGGTGGGCTTCATAACAGCCTTATAAGCCGACTCCTTGCCGAGAGTGAGGGCTGCGGCAAGGTCTTTGCCGCCTACCTCCTTTTTACCCTTGAAGCCGTTTGAAATACCTCTGAAAACGAGCGATAATATAACACCCGAATTTCCTCTTGCGCCCCTCAAAAGAGCTGCGGCGGTTTTAGCCGCGACGATACTCAAATCCTCGTCATCGCTTACCACCTGAAGCTCCCTGACTGCCGCCGAGGAGGTCATTGACATATTTGTTCCGGTATCGCCGTCCGGTACCGGAAATACGTTGAGCGCGTCAACGTCCTTCCTGTGATTCAGTATATTGTTAGCGCCGGAAATGAAAGCGCGTTTAAACTGCTTACCTGTTAACAAAACTTGTACACTCCTATTATTCTTTCATTCCGTCAACAAACACATTGACTTTTTTCACGCCGAGGCCCGTTGACTGCTCGACGGTATATCTGACCTTATTCGTTATTGAATCGACTATGGTTCCGATATTAACGCCGTAAGTCACGATTATGTGAAGATCTATTATTAAATCGCCGCCGTCGGCACGCACGCCGACGCCCTTATCCGGATAATTCTTACGTTTAAAAAGAAGCGACCGAAGCCCCTGTGACGCGCCGCTGTTAGCCATACCCGCAACGCCGAAGCATGAGGTTACGGTTTGACCGATAAGCTCAGAAAAATAATGCTGATGTATCTCAATAACGCCGAGATAATTTTCAATTTTAATCATACATCGGTTTATATTGCAAAAGCGCAATATTCTCCTTTCCTGTGATGTTGTTATTATATACCATAAACCGCACAAATACAATATTGTATCCGAACGGCGGCTCAGCTTAAGCTCCAGCGGCAAATCCCCGCATAGAGATGGTCGGAGGAATACGAGAAATCCGGCTTTAGCCCCTTTTTATACGCCGCAAAGCCGCTTCTGTAACAAACGGGAACAAACGGCATATCGTTTAAGAAGCTGTCAAGGAACTCTGAAAGCCCTATGCTGCCATCGCAAAAGGCTTCGTAATCGGTAACCGCACGCAACGAGAAATCTATACCCTTTGACGCAGACCCCTTTTCCGAAAAGAACGGGCGCAAATCAAGATTTTCGGTAAGCTTGATTTCTCCTAAATACAAGTCAAAATCACCGGAAGCGATTTTCTGGTTGTATTTATCAAGCGGAACGGCATCAACTGTCACGGAAAAGCCTATGCTTCTGAGGCTTTCGGCTATGCTGTTCGCCGCCGCCGCGCGGAAGCTGTTTTCGCTGTTCACAAGAAGAGACACCTTAAGGTTCTGTGAGCCGTTTGTAAGGGAACCGTCCTTTGCATATTTATTATATCCTGTTTTTGTCAGTATGGACTTTGCCTTGTCGGCATTTGCACTCTCGGCGAAATTGATGTTTGTAATTCCCGAAAGTTCTGAAAACGCAGGATTGAACAGAAGCGGAGCTGCTGTTGCATAACCCTGATACGACGACGAAGCAATGTCTTTTTTATCTATTGCGTAATATATTGCGGTTCTGACGGCGGACGATGAGAGAACTTCCTTTGAGTCATTAATGCCGAGAAAAACAAGGTTGTTCATATTGACCGTACTGCTGTCAACGGAGACATGGCGGTAAACGCTGTCGCTCATATCCTTGAAGAGAAAGTTCACATTGCCTATTTCGAGAGCATTTTCGGCATAGGTGAAATTTTCTATTTCATAAAGCTTTATCTCGGGTATATTTACGCTGCCGCCGTAATTTTCATTCTTGGAAAACACCCCGTCCCTGTACACATAAGGGCCGCTGCCTATCGGTATATTTTCCGTCTTATCGGCTGTACCGTTTTTTACAACGGGAAAGCTGAGTGCATTCAGCACATACGGGTCCGGTGAAGAGAGCGTAAACGTAACAGCTCCGCCGGACGCCTTTGCCGACTGAATATTAGACAGCAGCTGCCCGTAGCGCGACGACGCCTTTGCCTTATTGAACGAATATACGACGTCCTGCGGCGAAACGGACGAACCGTCCGAAAAGCGCGCACCTGAGAGTGTAACGGTAACCGAAGTTCCGCTAATATCACCCTTTTCGGCTATCACATTTTCGGGCGTATAGTCTGCCTTGACCTTAAAAAGCGGGTCGTAGGCTAAATCCGTAAGGCTTATATTTTCCGTGCCGACGGCAAAAAAAGGATTCAGCGAATCATTATTGGAATACGGCAAAATAAGGTCGTTTGCCGATGAGGCGGTGCTGTCGCCCGAGGCGGCAGAGCCGGTCTGCTCATCCGAGCCGCCGTTGCCGTTATCCTTGCGGCAGGCCGAAAAAATACATACCGCAGAAAGCAAAAGGCATATTGCAGAAAATATTTTCTTTTTCACTGTCGCACTCTCCTTTTAAAGCGATATTCTCTGAATCCGAACGGTTTTTGCCGTGTCACGGCTTACGGTGAATATAACACCGTCAAGCTCGGCTTCACCGTCGGGATTTTGAAAGCGCACCGGCAAATTGGTTTTCATCTTTTCTATCGCAAGCTCGGGGGTAACGCCCAATACGGACATTTTAGGCCCGGTCATGCCTACATCGGTTATATATCCCGTACCGTGCGGCAATATTTGCTCGTCTGCCGTGGGCACATGGGTGTGAGTTCCAAACACAGCCGAAGCCCTTCCGTCAAGATAAAAGCCCATAGCGCGCTTTTCGGCAGTCGCCTCTGCATGGAAATCGACAATTATTATATCGGTTTCTCTTTTCAGCTTCTCCAATACACGGTCTATACATATAAATGGATTTTCGAGCGGCTCCATAAACACCGTGCCGCAGAGATTTACCACGCCTACCCTGTATGCGCCCCTGTCAACTATCGTATAGCCTCTGCCGGGAGCCTCTTTTCCGTAGTTTGCGGGCCTTAAAAGAAACTCGTTTCTCTCAAGCTCATCATATATTTCACGACGTCTGAAGGTGTGGTTGCCGCCGGTTACAACATCCGCGCCGCTCGTAAAAATATCATCGGCGGACATCGGCAATATGCCGTTCCCGACAGCGGAATTTTCGCCGTTTACCACCGTCACGTCTATATTATTTTCTCTTTTAAATTTCGGTAAACAATTCCTCAGCTTTTCGCAGCCTGACGCCGATACGACGTCACCCACGGCGAGGATGTTTATTGTATTTGACATAATGCACCGTTTCTGTTTGTTTTTTCGAAAAGCTAAGCCCCGATAACACTCAAAGTTTTTCTCTTTAAGGCATCAGGGCTTAAAAATTATTTCGCGTAATCGACAGTCCTGTTTTCGCGTATGATGTTGACCTTTATCTGACCGGGATATTCAAGCTCATCCTCAATCTTTTTGACAACTTCGCGCGCAACAAGTGCCATCTGATCGTCACTTATAACTTCGGGCTTAACCATTATGCGAATCTCACGGCCTGCCTGAATTGCAAATGACTTTTCAACGCCCTCAAACGACGTTGCTATTTCTTCGAGTTTTTCAAGACGCTTGATGTAGTTCTGAACATTTTCACGTCTTGCACCGGGTCTTGCGGCTGAAATTGCGTCCGCCGCCTGAACGAGACAAGCAACAACCGTTTTCGCCTCCACGTCGCCGTGGTGAGCCTGAATTGCATGTACTACATTCTCGTTTTCCTTATATTTCCTTGCGTATTCAACGCCCAAATCGACATGAGAGCCTTCAAATTCACGGTCAAGCGCCTTGCCTATATCGTGGAGAAGTCCCGCTCTTTTAGCCGTTTTAACATCGGCACCGAGCTCTGCCGCCATAAGCCCCGCTATGTAGGAAACCTCAAGCGAATGATTAAGCACATTCTGGCCGTAGCTTGTGCGGTATTTTAATTTTCCGAGTATCTTGACGAGCTCCGGATGTATGCCGTTTACACCTGCGTCAACTACTGCGCGTTCACCGGTCTGACGTATGGTCTGCTCAACCTCGCGCTTTGATTTTTCGTACATCTCCTCAATGCGTGCGGGATGTATTCTGCCGTCGGAAATAAGCTTTTCGATAGTAAGTCTTGCTATTTCGCGGCGAACCGGTTCAAAACTTGAAACGGTTATGGCTTCCGGTGTGTCGTCGATTATAAGGTCAACACCGGTTATTGTTTCAAGTGTACGTATGTTTCTGCCCTCGCGACCGATTATACGGCCCTTCATCTCGTCATTGGGAAGAGTAACCACCGAAACCGTGGCTTCTGCAGCCTGATCAGCGGCACAGCGCTGTATTGCGGTAGAGATTATCTCACGCGCAAGAGCGTCCTGCTCATCCTTGGTTCTCTGCTCAAAGTCCATAATTTTAACGGCCTTGTCGTGAGTGAGCTCCTCATCGAGATTTTGCAAAAGCAAGGTCTTAGCCTGTTCCTTTGTATAGCCCGAAATTTTTTCGAGCATATCGAACTGGCTCTTTTTGATTTTTTCAACCTCTTCGAGTTTTTTATCGGCTGTTTTGACCTTTTCGTTTAAAGCTTCTTCTTTTGCTTCAAGAGCCTCTGTCTTTTTATCGAGAGACTCCTCTTTTTGAATTATTCTGCGTTCCTGCCGCTGAACCTCCGCTCTGCGCTCTCTGTTTTCCTTTTCAGCCTCGGATCTCAACGAATGGATTTCGTCCTTTGCTTCCAAAATCGCTTCTCTCTTTTTATTTTCCGCTGTCTGAACAGCCTGATTTACGATTCTGGTAGCTTCCTCCGTAGCTGAGCCTATAGCAGACTCCGCCACCTTTTTACGGTGTACCTCGCCGAGTACAAATCCGACGACTCCGAAAACAACTGCAGCTGCGACTGCGGCTATTATAGCTATCGTTACAGGATTCAAAAAGTTCTGCACCTCCTTTTGGTTTTTAGTTTTCCGATTATCATGCTTGAAAATAAGAAAATTTATTGGTTTTTGACAGTGTAACGGTATCATTTGTAATACTGTTCGCATTTTAATACACTATCTAAGATATTTTATATCTTTTTATATAATAAGTCAAGAAAAAGCGGACCGTTAGGCACAAAAACTGTCGATATATAAGATACAAAAGACGCGCCGCAAAGGCTCACAGCCGTTGCGACGCGCCAAACACGATTTAAAATTTTTAACGTATAGCCGAAACCGAATTACGCGAGCTTGAGATCCTCCCAAAGCTTTGAAAGAAGATCAAGCGTATCCTGGTCAAGATTGTGGAAAAACTGCGTTTTCACTTCCTGCTTGGGGTAGAGCACCTCGTTATCCTTATACTCATACCTGTCATCGCTGAGAACAGCCGTAACGGGGCAGAGATAGCCGAGATAATTGGCGTTGTGGAGTGCCACCTCGGGCTCGCACATATAATTTATAAACAGCTCAGCAGCCTTTTTGTTTTCAGAGCTTGACGGGATGCACATTACGTCAACAAATTTATTTGTTCCCTCCTTGGGGTAAACAAATGCAAGATCGTCATTTTCCTGCTTCATTGTGAGGTAATCTCCTGCGTAATACGGAGCCATGGCGGCTTCGCCCGCCTCCATCTTATTAAATACCTCATCCATAACATATGACTGAATCAGCGGCTTTTGCTCCTTGAGCTTTTCCTCCGCAGCGCGCCACTCATCGGGATTCGTCGAGTTTACATCGTAGCCGAGTAGATACTGCGCCACGCCGAATGCGTCGCGTGAATTGTTGAATGTGAGAATTTCGCCGGAATATTTCGGATCCCACATAGCGCTCCAACTGTCGGGCTTTTCGGAAACCATGGTCGTATTATATATAAGTCCGACCATACCGCCCGTGTAAGCTACGGTATACTCGTTGTTTTCGTCAAAGAAAAGGTTTTTGTATTCGTCGCCGATACCCTCGTAATTGGTTATCACCGAATAGTCAAGCTTCTGCAAGAGTCCCTCGTTCTTTAAACGCTCTGCCATATAATCCGACGGAATTATAACATCGTAATTTACTCCGCCGCTCTTGAGCTTTGCATAAAGGTCCTCGTTACTGTCGTACATATTATAGTTGACCTTTATTCCCGTAAGCTTTTCAAATTCGGAGATGACGTCAACGCTTCCGCCCTCGCCGTCGGAAATGTACTCACCCCAGTTATATACATTTATTTCGGTACCTTTGAGCTCCTCGATATTATAATTTCCGAGAAGAGCGGCCGTATCAAGCTTTTCGGTTTTAAGCGAGCAGCCCGAAAGCATAAGTATTCCCGCAAGCAAAGTCAATGTTAATACAACAGAAATTATCTTTTTCATTTTTCACGTTCCTTTCTCAACCCTCTGAGCCTTTGGCTCTTTTACGTTCCTTCTTTTCGCTGCGCGCCTGAAGCACATTCATAAGAATCATAAGCACAAGCACCGATACAAATATCAGCGTCGATAACGCATACATATCGGGTTTTACCTTCTTCTTTGTCATTGAGAAAATGACTATCGGAAGAGTCTGGAATTTTGCGCCGCTTACAAAATAGCTGATTATGAAGTCGTCAAGTGAAAGCGTAAAGGCCATTATAAAGCCGGTTATTATACCGGACTTGATATTGGGAAGCACAACCTTGAAAAACGCGGAGGTCGGTGTGCAGCCGAGGTCCTGCGCCGCCTCCGAGAGATGGCGGTCGGTCTGTCGAAGCTTCGGCAATACGGAAAGTATGACATAAGGCAAATTAAACGTGACGTGAGCTATTAAAAGCGTGGGGAAGCCCAAAACGCTGCTCGACGACACTATTTTGCCGGCAAATACAAAAAGGAGCATCATCGAAACACCCGTAACTATTTCCGGATTCATCATAGGTACGTTTGTAACGGTCATAACGGCACTTCTCAGCCACCGTTTTTTCATTGCATTTATTCCGACTGCCGCCGCCGTTCCGATAATAATCGAAATAAGAGCGGAGGTAACGGCTAAAACAAGTGTGTTACGAAGAGCCGTAAGAGCCGTGGCGTTACGGAACATTTCGACATACCATTTCAGCGAAAATCCCGACATAACGCTTGTGCTGTTTGAGGCGTTAAACGAGAACACTACCATAACGAGCATCGGGGCATAAAGAAATAACATTATAAGAGCGATGTATATTTTTTTGAGAGCTTTCATATTATCATCGCCCCCTCTTCATTATCGGCAAAGCGATTCATAATAAGCATACATACTATTATGAGAAGCATCAGCACAAGTGAGAGCGACGCTCCGAGATTGTAGTTGTACGCTGACTGGAACTGCATTTCAATGGAGTCTCCGATAAGCAGAAATTTTCCGCCGCCGAGCTTTTGGCTGATATAAAAGGTACTTACCGACGGAACGAACACCATTGTTATACCGGAAACAACGCCGGGCAGGCTTAGCGGAAAGATGACCTTTTTGAGCACCTGAAGCTTACCCGCTCCGAGATCCTGTGCCGCTTCAACAAGGCTTTTATCAAGCTTTGACATAACGGAGTATATCGGCAGCACCATATACGGCAAAAAGTTATATACCATTCCGAGGATTACCGCGCCCGGAGTGTTGATAAGCTGCGCCGTGGGCAGCCCCACAGCCTTTAAAAGCGAATTTATAAGGCCTGTATTTGAGAGAATCGTTATCCACGAATATGTGCGGATAAGAAAATTCATCCACATGGGGAGCATTATGAGCATCATTATGGTTCGCTGAGTGTTCGCACGGCTCTTTGCCATAATATACGCGAGCGGATATGCAAGAATAAGGCAAATGACCGTAGCCAAAACCGCATACCACGCAGATCTGCCGAAGATAGCTCCGTAGGATGAGAGCGCCTTGATATTGTCAAGGGTAAATGCGCCGCTGCGGTCGGTAAAAGCGTAGTAGATTACCATTATAAGCGGAGCCAAGATAAAAAGCACCGCCCATATCATATACGGAGCGTTTATGAGCTTTAAGGTGAGAGAAGACTTTTTCATGGCTTACTCTCCAATCTCGGAGACTTCGTCTTCATCCGTAAGCTCTGCATTGGGGTCGGAAAGCTCGTCAAATTCTTCGCTGAACGAGCTGTAATCGCCGTAAAGACCCGAATATTCGCTCTTTTTCATTATCTGAATTTCATCCGGCTTTATCGAAATACCTATACGGTCGCCGACTTCGGCTTTTTCGGTGGTCTGTATCATCCACTTAAAGCCTTTAATGTCAACGATTATTTCATAGTGAACGCCCTTAAACGTAACAGAGGTAACGTCGCCGGAGAGCATACCCTCCCCGGGCGGCACCATATCTATATCCTCCGGTCGCACAACTACATCTACGGGTTCGTTAAGGCCGAAGCCCTTATCGACGCAGCGGCAGCGCATACCCTGGAATTCGACGTTGTAGTCGGAGAGCATAACACCGTCCACAATATTGCTTTCGCCTATGAAATCCGCAACAAAAGCGTTCTGCGGTTCATTGTAAATATCGGTGGGCGAGCCTATCTGCTGAATAACGCCGCCGTCCATAACCACTATGGTATCGGACATGGAGAGTGCTTCCTCCTGGTCGTGCGTTACATATATAAACGTTATGCCGAGCCGCTGCTGTATGGCTTTGAGCTCGCTTTGCATATCCTTGCGAAGCTTTAAGTCAAGTGCTCCGAGCGGTTCGTCGAGAAGCAATACGCGCGGTTTAACGGCAAGGGCGCGCGCAATTGCGACGCGCTGCTGCTGCCCTCCGGAAAGCGAAGAAACATTGCGTTTTTCAAATCCCTTGAGGTTTACGAGCGAGAGCATCTCTTCAACGATTTTTTTAATTTCACTTTTTGACTTCTTCTGAAGCTTTAAGCCGAAGGCGATATTGTCCGCAACGTTAAGGTTGGGGAACAGTGCATAACGCTGAAAAATGGTGTTCACCTGTCGTTTATGAGCAGGAACACCATTTATTTTTTTACCTTCGAAAATGACATCGCCGCTGTCCGGAGAGAGAAACCCGGCTATTATACGAAGTGTCGTCGTTTTACCGCAGCCCGAGGGTCCGAGTAAAGTGACGAATTCGCCGTCGTGTATCTCGAGACTCACATCTTTTAGTATAGGCTGGTCGTCAAAGCTTATTGAAATGTTCTTAAGGTCAATTATTACTGCTTTGTTTTCCAATTATGCAGCCCCTTTCCAACCGATAGATATTGTTGGGAAGTACAAAAGTATGCACTCCCTAATTGGTATGAGATAAATATAATTTGAAAATCATAAAAAGTCAATGTTTTTATCGAAAAACGGCGGAATATATTTTCCCGACGATACTGCCGAAGCCGAAACGAGCAAAAATGTGTACTCCGCCGCAGCTTCGGAGCATAAAAAAAGTAAGCGGGGAAAACATCCTCGCTTACCTTTATTTCTTTAAATTATTCCTGTGCGGGAGCGCCTACCGGGCATGTATCTGCACAAGTACCGCAGTCAATGCACTTATCTGCATCTATTTCATACTTGCCGTCGCCTTCGCTGATAGCCTCAACCGGACACTCAGCAGCACAAGCGCCGCATGAAATGCAGTCATCCGAAATCTTATATGCCATTTTACATGACCTCCTTTATTATGTTTAAACACATTGTAACATATATTTTTTGAATTTCAATACCATATTTGATAATGTAAAAAATTTTTTATCAGTCTTTGCTTTTTGCAAAAACGGCTTTGAGATTTGCGCCCTTTAAAATGAATATTTCGCGGAAAAGCATAACCGAGAGAAAAGAAATAGTACCGCCCATAAGCACGTCGCTGAAGAAGTGAGCGCCGACAACTATTCTGCTTACGGCAACAATTCCCGTGAACAATATCGGGCATATCCAAAGGGCGGCTCTTTTGCCCTTACTCTTTATACCGAGAGAATCCGCGAGCATTATAAGCCCGTAGCTCATTCCCGCGGCGCAGGTGTGACCGCTCGGGAAAGACTTGCACGCGTCTGTCGTGCCGAAGAGCGTCATCATTTGCGCCTTATCCATCTGACCGTTTCTCACATACCATCTTGTGAAATTCGCAAATCCGCCTATTGAAGCACCGCCGGCGGTATTCATAGCGCGGTAACGCATACGGCCGAACGGGATTTTAACTATCGCAACCACGGCATTTGCGAGTATTACGGTGCAAATCATTGCAAACGCAAAGTTTATAAGCTTTTTTATGGATTCATCGGAGAAATTCTTTACGGCAAGGGTTCCGAACAGCATAAAAAGCGCCGCCAAAAACAGCGCAATCCCCGACAAAAAAGCCGAGCCCTTGTAGTTCTCCGCATTCAGGTGTTGTAAAAGATAGCCCACGGTCTCACTTAAAAATGCGTAATATGCCGCAGTACCCGCTATTACGCCTATAACTTCAACAATATCCTTTATCGGGCGTTTTTTCCAAAATCTGCGAACACCCCAAAAGAGTATCTGTATACTGAATGCAAGCATAAAATAAACAGGCGCGCTGCCGATGCTCTCAAATGTGGCACCGAATGGGTCGTTAGTGTAATACGAATGTGACGCCAAAGCATGCCGCGTCAGGATATCGCTCACCTGCAAATCGGTAAACGTAGCGGTTAAAAGAAGTCCGCCGAACAAAACTACAAACAGCAATATTGAAATCAGGGTTTTGGATTTTTTTGTCATTTCATGTACCCCTTTCGGATAGATATTTTACATAAATTTTACCATAAATCAACATTCAAGGCAATTAAAATTTTTATCCTGCCATATGGTTTGACAATGCATTTTGCGTATGCTAAACTCTTCCTAAAAAATTAACGGAGAGATAAATGAAAACACTTTACATATCGGATATGGACGGAACGCTCCTGAATGACGGCGGGAAAGTAAGCCGCCGCAGCGTCGAAATAATAAATGAGCTTATAAAAAAAGGTATGCTGTTTACCGTTGCTACCGCAAGAAGCGCAATGTCTGCCGCAGAGCTTTTGAAGGATATTGATATATCCGTGCCGGCGGTGCTTATGAACGGTGTGTTTCTGTTTGATTTAAAGAACAAAAAAGCGGTTACCTACCACGAGATACCGAAGGACGCCTTTTTTGCGATAACGGAAATATTTGTGCGAAGGAACAAATCGCCGTTTGTCTTTTTCTACGGTGACGACGGAAAATTCACAATAGAATACACTGATTTCAAATTGCCCATTCACCGTGATTTTTACGAAAAAAGGAAGGGTAAATTCTTCGGCGAATTTAAAAAAGTCTCCGAATACGAGATTTTAGACGATATGCACCCCGTTTTTATAAGTCTTTCCGACGGATATGACGAACTGAAGCCCATCTATGACGCGGCGCAGAAAACGAACGGAGTCACCTGTTCTTTTTACGCCGACACATACACCCCATACTGGTTTCTCGAAATATACAGCAGTAAGGCGAGCAAGGCTAACGGCGCACAGGAGGTTATGGCTATGGTCGGCGCGGACAAAATCGCGGCGTTCGGCGACAACAGAAACGATATACTTCTGTTTTCGCTGGCGGACAGAAAATACGCCGTCAAAAATGCTGTCCCGGAGCTTCGGCAGATTGCCGATGAAGTCATAGGGGAAAACAATGATGACGGCGTAGCTGAATTTTTGAAAAAGGATTTTAAGGCATAATATGTTTTAAAATCGGTATTTTTTTGATGACGAACGACAGTGCGGCGCATATAATATATGCTATAAACGGCATAAACACCGAATAATACACGGGATGCTCCGCAAAAACAGTCACCTTGTCAAATGCATACAAAACGAGCATATGCGTAACATATATTCCGAGGCTGAGCGATGACAGGGCTCTTATGAATTTTTCCGGAATAACCCTGAAAAGCCGCTCCCATTTGATATATTTCGCTGCCGTAAACACGGCGGCGGACATAGGCAGGCAGGCTATCGACGTATAGTCCATAAACAAAGTGTCGGTTTCCCCGCTTTTTTTGCTGACAATATATGTTCCGAAAAACATCAGAGCGGCTCCGAAAATACCCGACATATAAATAAGTATACGCGCCTTTTTGGTATAATCCTTGTTTTTTATAAGCCAGCCCATAAAGACAAATACCACATAGCCCGTTACTATAACCGGAGTCAGTCCACCGTATACGGGAATTACAAATCTGTTGACGAGCGGCAAAACCGAATTGAACACAAAGCCGAGAACGCACACATACTCTATGGTTTTGATGTTTTTCTTATCCGCGGCGAGCGAAAACAGCGGCAGGCACATATATACGGCAAAAATGCAATAGAAAAACCAAAATACATAATTTGCCTCGTTATTGAATATCGCAAGGAAAAGCCCCTTTGCGCTCATGGGCGCGGTTGCCTGTTTTAACACAAACGGGCGTACCCAGTAAAGCAGCGACCAAAAAAGAAACGGTGCAAGTGTTCTTGCGGCACGTTTTTTAAAGAACGTCTTTGTATCGTATTTTTTGCGGTAATCGAGCAAATTTGCACCGGTTATCATAAAAAACACGGGCACGGCAAAATGAGCTACGGTCTGCAAAAACATATATATGAACCAAAGGCGTGTTTTCTGATAATAAAAAACTCCGCCGGAGCAATGCAGCACCACAACGGCAAAACAAGACAGAATATTGAGAATATCGATATAATAAAGCCTTTTTGGGCTGTTTGTTCCATCGGCAGGCAATTTACCGCTCCCCATTTTATCAACTCCTTTTGATGTTTATATCATAAGTTACTTTGACCGTTTTGTCAATTATGCGCGCATAAAAAGGGTTTGACAACAACGCCGCTAAATGGTATTATAAACAGCGGAAATTAAAAATCTATACTTTATCGCTTCTCGGTAATACGAGGCTTTGATTTTTAATATCATATGTTTTGTGCGGCAAATCGGCAGATACTGTGTCCGATAATGCGCCCACGCCGAAAACGTTAAAATCGCAGAAATGCGTTTTTATATTTGCGGAACAAGCCGAAAGTAAGATTTATCTGAAAGTAAGCTCCGCCTCGGATGTCCTCGCCGTGTAAAATTCAGAGGGTAAAACTTAATATGCGGGTATGGCGGAATTGGCAGACGCGCAAGATTCAGGTTCTTGTGGAGGCAACTCTGTACAGGTTCAAGTCCTGCTACCCGCACCACGTCGGAGCAAAGATCGCTTTGCTCCGCTTTTCTTTGTATGAAAAATATCCGCTTACAAACTGCTGACGTATTTACACCGTTTCGCGAAAGATTATATTTTATTCGTCGTAACATTGCCATAAGAAATGACAACATAATCTTTTTATAGACAAAACTCGCATTCTTATGTATAATCTTATCGTTGCATTCTCTGTAAGGTTCGCCTTGCCGATGTCAAGTTAAATCAAAATTGCGGCAAAACGGTGCCTGCAAGCATCCGATGCCCGAAAGGTGATGAATTTCAAAATGAAAAAATCAAAAGAAATCGAACCTCTCTCACAATATACGGAGAGCTCCGATATTGCGGTCGTTCCCGAAAATCGTCTTGCAGGCACGGTAGGTGCGCTCCTTTTTTCACTTGCGGGAGGAGTAGTGTATTTTCTGCTGTACCAAGTAGGCTATATTGCCGCAATAAGCGGACTGATAGGAGTTATATGTGCGTTTAAAGGATATGAGGTTTTCGCTAAAAAGCTCAGCAAATTCGGCTGCATAATTTCCGTGGTTATGGCTTTGCTTGTGATAATTCTCGCTTGGTACTGCTGTCTTGCAAAGGATGTTTACAGTGCCTATCAGTCGTGGTTTGCCGACGGCGAGATAGATTTTACGCTCACCTTTGCCGAGTCGTTGAGAAATGCTTACAGATTTCTCAGTGAGCCCGAAATCTCCAAATCATATGTGACCGACCTGATAATCGGCATATTTCTGTGTGCACTCGGCGCAGTCAAACCTATTATAAATATTGTAAAAGGCAATAAAAACAAAGTTGCCGAGGACAAAAACGAGCCCGCTTTTCAGGCTGAAAAATACAACGCTCCGGAAGAAAAGTCAAATGCGTATATGCCTCAAAGTATGCGTGCGGCAAGTTCCGAGAAGCCGCAGGATAAAAACGGCGATATGTAACCCTCGAAGCATTTAAAATTACATATTACGAATACGAAAAGCCGAAACGCAGCAGTAAATTTTACTTCTTAGTTTCGGCATTTATTTTTGTCAGAGGACGGTTTCTTGAAACCGTCTTAATAACATTCTCTTTGTTTTGCTCATTATTCTTTAAGTTCTGTTGTTAAACAGGGATTTTTAACACATAAACTCGGTCTTGACTATCCTACTAAATCGGTAGTATAATAGGGATATATTTTGAAACGGAGGATATGTTATGATTTCAACAAAAGGGCGCTACGCTTTGCGCGTTATGATAGATATAGGCCGCCACCAAAATGCCGCACCGGTCTCTGTTAAAGATATATCCTCAAGGCAGGATATATCGGTGAAATATCTTGAACAGGTGGTTTCAATTCTGAGTAAGGCCGGCCTTATACGCAGCTTTCGCGGCAATGCCGGCGGATACAAGCTCAATGTTGACCCCGAAAAATGCACGGCGGGAGACATTCTCAGAGTCTGCGAGGGTTCGCTGTCGCCCGTTGCCTGTTTACAGAACGAAAACAACTATTGCGAGCGCAGCTCATACTGTGAGACACTTGATTTTTGGCGCGGCTTTTACGATGTTATCAACAAATATGCCGACAGCGTCACTATTCAGGATTTAATCGACAAGGCAGTAGGCGCAAACGGCTCTTACTGCATCTGATAAAAATAAATTCGAAACAACCCATATACGGAATCGCAGACAGCACGCTGCCTGTTGCGCAAAAATACTTATTATAATACAAAGGCGGAAATTATGCTGAATCAGTTTTCACGTACCGAGCTGCTTCTCGGAAAAGAAGCCATGGAAAAGCTGCAAAATTCGCGCGTTGCCGTATTCGGCATAGGCGGCGTCGGCGGCTACACCGTGGAGGCGCTTGCAAGATCGGGCATTGGTAAATTAGACCTTATAGACGATGACAAGGTCTGCCTTACGAATATAAACCGTCAGATAATCGCAACGCATTCAACAATAGGGAAATATAAGGTCGAGGTTGCCGAAGAACGCATCAAGGACATAAATCCGGACTGCGAGGTTACAACGCATCGGAAGTTTTACACTCCGGAGACGTCGGCGGAATTTAATTTTTCACAGTACGACTATGTTGTTGACGCCATAGATACCGTATCGGGCAAAATCGAGCTTGTTATGCAGGCGCAAAAGAGCCAAACTCCCATAATCTGCTCAATGGGTGCCGGCAACAAGATGGACCCGACTGCATTTGAGGTGACTGATATTTATAAGACTTCGGTCTGTCCGCTTGCGAGAGTTATGCGATACGAGCTGAAAAAACGCGGAGTTAAAAAACTCAAGGTAGTTTATTCAAAGGAAAAGCCGCTTGTACCAATTGAGGATACGGCGATAAGTTGCCGCGAGCACTGCATTTGCCCTCCCGATACGGCGAGAAAAAGCACGCAAAGACGCGCTATCCCCGGCAGCAATGCGTTTGTCCCGTCGGTAGTCGGGCTGATAATAGCAGGTGAAGTCGTAAAAGATTTGACGAATTACAGGGCAAAATAAAGAAAAGGGTGTTTGAATATGACAAGAGACGAAGCATACGCGCTCCTTACGGAATACAACAAGGAGCCGTTTCACCTTGAGCACGCCGAAACGGTTGAAAAAACAATGATGTATTATGCCGACAAGCTCGGCTACGGCGACGACAGGGATTTTTGGGGAATCGTAGGTCTTTTGCACGACCTTGACTTTGAAATGTATCCCGAAGAGCACTGCATAAAGGAACAGGAAATAATGCGCGAAAGAGGCATTGACGAAAAGATAATTCACGCAACGGCAAGCCACGGGTACGGCATAACGGTAGACATTAAGCCGGAACACGAGATGGAAAAGGTCCTTTATGCGGTAGATGAGCTTACGGGGCTTATAGGAGCCGTTGTAAAAATGCGCCCGTCACACAGCGTACAGGATCTTGAGCTTAAATCCGTGAAGAAAAAATTTAAGGCGAAGAATTTTGCCGCCGGCTGCTCTCGCGAGGTCATACAGCGCGGTGCGGATATGCTCGGTATTTCGCTTGATGAGCTGATACAAAATACGATTGACGCCCTAAAGTCATTTCAGGACTGAAAGCATTAAAAATGTAATAATCAAAGCTTAGTTATTTTTTAACTAAAGGCGGCTATAAAAAACGGTGGGAACTAAATTTAAGCTCCCACCGTTTTTTTATTTAATGCAAAGGATTGTCGCCGCCATCGTAAACTGAGCGGCATAATATAAGATATGGTTTAAGAATATGTTAAACTTTGTATTCTTGTTTTCGGCAAAGTACATACCCGAAAGAACCGCGTCGGACAGAGTAAAGAGGACACCGCCCACAGCCATAACAACCCAAACCTTTTCAAATCCGGTGGCAATTGCCGCTATAATGGCTGAAACCATAGTCAACGCCAGGAAGAAGGTATAGAGAAATACAATGAATTTAAACTTGCCGAAATGATTTTTCATAAGCTTTTCGGTCAATATATTGCCGAGAGCTATAAGAAGTGATACGCCTATAGAAACAGCAAGTGTTTTGCCGGTAAATCTGTAACTTTTATAAATCGCCACGTTAAAACAGATGTGACCTAAAAGGAATGAGATAAAGCCGGAATAAAGATATGAATCCTTATCCTGCAAATAAATCCATTTCAAGTCAAGCCAAATATCGCCGACCATTCCGAGTATGAGTCCAAACGCCACCCAAAGGCCGAATTGAATATTGTCGCGGTTTGCGCTTGTTGCGGCAAAAGCGGTTGAAATAAAACAGAGACTCGCCGCCGCCTTGGCATACAGTGCGGAAATTCCGCCCTTTTTAACACGCAAGAACAAAAATATACCTGTCATAACAATGCCGATTGCCAAAAGCACCCAATATAATGTCCAGCTCATAGTTATCCCCCAAATTTATTTTCTGTTTAATCAATGAGCAGATTATATAATATTTCAACAATAATTGCAATAGCTTAGGCTGTTTTTTTGTTAAATAAAAGACAATTTCCCGACAACGCTTTTAGTCTCGCCATCATACAGGACAAAAACCGCAAACTCTTTTTATCGCGGAGACAATTCATTGTACATTGCCTCAAAAAGCTTTGTAAGGAGCTCTTTATTGTCAACCTCGTCAATTAACAGCATTTCTTTCGCTCTGAGCAAAAAGCTCAAGCGCGGTTTCCGAAATACGCTCCTTTGTATCTCCCGTCATAAATTCGCTTTCAAATAGTAGTAACCGTTCGGTTACCCGTCAAGGCTTTTTGGGGAAAATTTAAAACACAGCGAACCGAACGCAAAATCCTTTTCTCGGCCTATGCAAAGAAGCCGTTTATGGTATCGCTATATAAAAAAGCCACGGAAAACCGTTGATTTCCCGTGGCTTTTGAAGTATTTGATTGAAAAATCGTAACCGATTATCTCTTTGAGAACTGCGGTGCGCGACGAGCGCCTTTGAGACCGTATTTCTTTCTCTCTTTCATTCTCGGGTCACGAGTCAAGAAGCCGGCCTTCTTGAGTGCCGGACGAAGATTTTCGTCGTACTGAAGAAGAGCTCTTGAAAGGCCGTGGCGAATTGCGCCTGCCTGACCTGTTACACCGCCGCCCTGAACGTTGCAGACGATGTCGAATTTGTCAGCTGTGCCGGTGAGAGCGAGAGGCTGACGAACTATAAGTTTAAGTGTTTCAAGGCCGAAATAATCGTCGATATCACGATTGTTTATCGTTATTTTGCCTGAGCCTGCATAAACACGAACTCTTGCAACCGACTTCTTTCTTCTGCCTGTGCCGTAAAAATAAGGATTAGTCTCGTACATTTATTTTTGCCTCCCTTTCTCAGAATTCTTTAACTTCGGGCTTCTGAGCCTCATGTGTGTGTTCGCCGTCTTTGAAGATACGAAGTCTTGTAAGCTGCTTTCTGCCGAGTGAGTTATCGGGAAGCATACCCTTAACTGCCTTTTTAAGAGCAAATTCGGGCTTTTCAGCCATAAGGGTCTTATACTGAATCTTCTTCATGTTACCGATATAACCGGTGTGATGATAGTACATTTTCTTTTCAAGCTTGTTGCCTGTAAGAACTATTTTGCCGGCGTTGATTACGATTACGTGATCGCCGCAGTCAGCGTGAGGAGCAAATGTCGGCTTGTGCTTGCCGCGAAGAAGCGTAGCAGCCTCTGCAGCAACGGAACCGAGGGTTTTGCCGTCAGCATCAAGAACATACCAATTACGGCTGATGTCGGCAGCCTTAGGCATATAAGTTGACATAAAACATAACCTCCGAATAATTATTTCTTTTTTATTGCCCGAATATATTATCACGAAGAAACGATTTCGTCAACACCGTTTTTTCAATATTTTAACGATTATATGATTTATCTCTCGTTTTCTCGCATTTTCTCTTGTTTTCTGCTATATTGCTTATTTATTATTTTTGAGTCTTTGCCTATCGTAAAGGCTCTTTCGGACAAAAGCGAGGCGGCGTTTTTCATACAATGCTCAAGGCTTATACCGTTTTCCTTTATTTTATGTATTTCGCATACTCCGAGTTTCTCGGCGGAAATATCATTTTCGACGTCGCCGCTCAAAAGGATACACGGAACACCGAATTTTCTGGCTATGTCCGAGACCCTCTTAGGAAGCTTGCCGAATAGGGTTTGCCTGTCCGTCTTGCCCTCGCCTGTTATAACCGCATCGGAGCGACGTATTTTATCCTCAAGCGATGCAGCCCTTGCCAGCACATCAAATCCGCTTTGGAGCTCACAGTTCAAAAAGGCGGATAAGCCACCGCCGATGCCGCCCGCAGCTCCGGCTCCCGGAAGATTTATAATCTTTTTGCCGGACTCTTTTTCAAAAATCTCTCCTATATTTCGTAAGCCGTCGTCCAAAAGCTCCACATCGTTCTTCGAGGCTCCCTTTTGCGGAGAAAAAACATAAGCCGCTCCGTTTTCTCCGCACAGAGGATTTGTAACGTCACACGCGAGAGTGAACTTTATATCCTTGAATCTTTCAAAATTCTCGGTTCGCCGTATTTTCTTAACTCGTATCATATTTTGACCGTCGGGCAAAACCTCGACGCCGTCCTCCGAAAAGAACCGCATACCGAGGGCATACAAAATGCCCGTCCCCGCATCCGTGGTAGCACTGCCGCCGAGTCCGAGAATTATATGTTTTGCCCCATGCTCCGCAGCGTCGCAAATCAGTTCTCCGCTTCCCAATGACGACACCTTCACGGCGTCGCGCTCGCTGCTCTTGAGAAGCGTCAGCCCGCTTGCCGAGGCTATATCGATTACAGCAGTACCGTCGGGCAAAACGGTGTATTCCGCCGTGATTTCACGAAGCAGAGGGTCGTGCACCGCCGCTTTTCGAAGCTGCCCTCCGAGTATATCGTAAAAACAGCGAGAGGTCCCCTCTCCGCCGTCGGCAAACGGCAGAGAAAGCACCTCAAAATTTTTGTTACACCGAAGAAGTCCGTCTTTAACCGCGGCGCAAGCATCCTTTGACGTAAGACTCCCTTTAAAAGAGTCGCAAACAACAGCTATCTTCATAATCAGAACACCATATATCCGAATATTTCCTTGAGCGTATCGAGCGGCGACTGACCATCGGCAATCTTTACCGCGATGTGCTTTTTGCCGTAATCCATTATAGACACTCTGCCGCGCATCATGGAGGACAGGTTCAAAACCGTATTTGTATCTATATCGTTCACATAAAGGATAACGGAATTGCCCTTTTGCCCTATTTCGTATATACCCTTTGCGGCGGCGGTATTACGAAGAAGCGAAACATCGATAAGACCCTGAACCGACTGCGGGATTTCACCGAATCGGTCGCGGAGCTCATCTTTAACGTCCTCTGCATCCTCGGTATTTTTAATGTCCGCAATTCTGCGATAGACCGCAAGCCTCTGAGGAATGCTCTTGATGTAATTATCGGGAATGTGAGCGTCTATTTGCATATCTATGAGACACTCCTTCTTACGCGAAATCGGCTTTTCGCCCTTTTCCTCCTCCACGGCTTCACCGAGAAGCTGCAGGTACATATCGTAGCCTACCGCCTCCATATGGCCATGCTGCTGCGCACCGAGGACGTTGCCCGCTCCGCGGATTTCAAGGTCACGCATGGCAATCTTAAAGCCGGAGCCGAATTCGGTATATTCCCTTATTGCCGAAAGTCGTCTGTTCGCTATTTCCGACAATTCCTTGCCACGCTTAAACGTGAAATATGCCGACGCTCTGCGTGTGCTTCTGCCGACTCTTCCGCGTATCTGATGAAGCTGTGCAAGCCCGAGCCTGTCGGCGTCCTCGATAATCAACGTATTGCAATTCGGAACATCGACGCCCGTCTCAATGATGGTGGTGCAAACGAGTATGTCTATGTCGCCCTCAAGCAAGTCACGCCAGATTTCAGACAGCTCCTCCTCGCCCATTCGGCCGTGCGCCACGGCTATACGAGCCGACGGCATCATTTCCTTTATCTTAGCCGCCGTGCTTTCGATTGATTCGACACGGTTGTGGAGATAATATACCTGACCGCCTCTGCGAAGTTCCTTCTCCATGGCCTCGCAGAGAATTCCCATATCATGCTCTATAACATATGTCTGAACGGGGTATCTGTCCTGCGGAGCCTCCTCTATTACGGACATATCGCGTATGCCGGTCATAGCCATATTAAGCGTTCTCGGGATAGGCGTCGCCGACAAGGTCAAAACATCAACCGTTGGGAACAGCTCCTTAAGCTTCTCCTTTTGAGCCACGCCGAAGCGCTGCTCCTCATCGACTATTAAAAGGCCGAGGTCCTTAAATTTTACATCTTTTGAAACAAGACGGTGCGTGCCTACGATTATGTCAAGCGAGCCGCGCTTCAAATTTTTAAGTATTTTCTCCTGCTCCTTAGGAGTTCTGAAGCGTGACAGCATCTCTATCTCGACAGGGAAACCGTCAAATCTTTTAAGTATGGTACGGTAATGCTGATACGCGAGAATTGTTGTGGGAACAAGTATCGCGCATTGCTTACCGTCTGCCGCGCATTTAAAAGCCGCACGAAGCGCGACCTCGGTTTTTCCGAAGCCGACGTCGCCGCAGAGAAGTCTGTCCATGGGATAAGGCTTTTCCATATCGCCCTTTATTTCATCGATTGCTCTGAGCTGATCTGACGTCTCGTCATATTCAAACCGCCGTTCGAAATCGCTCTGCATATCTATATCCGGAGAAAATGCATAGCCGGGGCTGTTTTGCCTTTTTGAATACAGGGCTATGAGCTGATCCGCCATATCCTTGACTGCGGCACGAACCTTATTTCTCGTTTTTTCCCAGTCCTTGCCGCCGATTTTATTCAGCTTTACTGTTCTGCCGTCGTCCTCGTGAGGGCCTATATATTTTGAAACAAGGTCAAGCTGCGTTACCGGTACATACAGAACGTCGCCCTTTGCATATTTGATTTTGATATAATCCTTGGTTATTTTGCCGACCTCAAGCTTATTGATGCCGTCAAACACGCCTATACCGTGGAGCGAATGAACAACGTAGTCGCCCTTTTTAAGCTCATCAAGCGAGTGGAGGCTCTGCCCCTTTTTAAACCCGCTCCTGCTTTTTCTTTTTTTGGACGCAACGGCGTTTCTGCCATAGGTAAAGGCATAAAATTTTTCGTGCGGATAGCCGAAGCCGCCCGAGAGCGCGCCGGGCAAAACCGAAACTCTGCCACGCGGAAATTCGGCAGGCTCAAGCGGAAAATAAAGTGCCGGAACATTCTCGTTTTCGAGATCCTCAGCAAGGTTTTTTGCAGCCTTTTCCGTTCCTCCCATTACCACAACCGTCGAGTCCTTTTGAACAAGCGGAGACAAATCGTCCAAGAGTATGTCGAGCTTTCCGTTCCATACGGGAAGTGTTGACGCCGTAAACGTTACAAGGTCGCGTACCGGTACGTCAAACGAACCGCGCGCAAAATCGTCGAGAAAAACAGTATCCTTTTTTTCATATTCGCGTGTAAGCTCCGGGAAGGTCATCGTAAACTCGTCGAGTCCGCGGCAAAGCTCGCCGTCCTCAAGGAGATATTTGATATCCTCGTTTTGGAGCTTTATTGCGGTGTTTGCCTTTTCCTTGACTCCGGCACTCTCGCAAACAATAAGCAAAAGCGAATCGGCATAGCTTAAAATTATCGCATTCTCTTCGTAAGCGAGCGGAAGATACTTATCGGCAGAGCTTAAGCTCACGCCGTTTTTGAGCCTGTCTATATCCTTTTGCAGCATTTCGCGAGCCTTTTTGGCTCCCTTACCCTTTACGGTATCATAAAATGCGGTAATCTTTTTCATTAAGTCGTCGCCGCCCGAAAAGACTATCTCGGTTGACGGCATAAGCGTCAGCTTATCAACATTGTCGGTTCTTCGCTGAGACATTATGTCGAAATGAGCCATGGTGTCAACGGTATCGCCCCAAAACTCTATTCTGACGGGATTTTGGTCATCGGGCGAAAACAGGTCGAGTATTCCTCCGCGCACGGAAAACTGACCTACTCCCTCCACCATATCGGCTCTCGTATAGCCTGCGGAAAGAAGCACACTCGTTATGTCGCCGAGCTTAATATCCTCGCCTCGCCTTATCGTAAGCGAATGTTTTTTTAAGTCCTCGGGCGGAATAGTCCTCTGAACCGCCGCCTCTGCGGAGCAAACCACTATATCGGCGGTGCCGTTTAAAATATTTGTGAGCGCATTTATACGGCGCTGCTCATATTCGTGGGAACGATTTTCCGCCGAGGTAAACGAAAAGTCCCTCGCCGGATACAGAAACGAATTCTTACCGAAAACACGCAAGTCCTCGCAAAGCTTCGTCGCAGCCGCTTCGTCGGGCATAATGACAAGAGCCCTGCGGTCTAAATTGCCGCAGAGCGAATTTATAATATGAGCCTTATGGATTCCCGAAACGCCGAGAACTCCGACAGGCAGTTTTTTGCTTTTTACCGCCTTTTCGAGCGTCTTATATTCGGGCGAGGTCTTTAAGACCTCAGCAAATGCTGACATATTAAATTAAAGCTCCTTCAGGAATTATATTTATTCATGGCTTCGTCTGTTTTGCCGTCCAGAATAAGCTCCACCGCACAGCAGGCATTATCAAGTGCCTTTTTAAGCTCCGGTGCCTCGTCCTTTTTGTACTCGGAGAGAACCCATGCGGCAAGGTCGTAATCGGGATGAGGCTTTTTGCCGCAGCCGATTTTGACTCTCGGAAAATTTTGGCTGCCTATACAGGATATTATACTCTTTATACCGTTATGACCGCCGTCTGAGCCCTTGCGGCGTATTCTCAGTCTGCCTACGTCAAGCGATATATCGTCAAAAATCACAATGATTTTTTCCGGAGGTATCTTATAAAAATCTGCCGCAGCCTTTACGGCCTCTCCGCTTAAATTCATATAGGTCTGCGGCTTCATTACAATGCAGCGGTGCGAGTTTATAACCGTATCGGCTATAACCGCCTTGAACTTGAGTTTATTTATTTTAAAACCGTGCTTTTCGGCAAGAAAGTCAACGCACAAAAACCCCGAATTATGACGTGTCAGGGTATATTTTTTCTCGGGGTTACCGAGTCCTGCCACTAAAAATTCGGGTGCGCCGACAGCTTCCGTTTTTTTGAATCTGCCTAACATTATTGTGTTTACCTGTCCTTATTTATCTTTTAGGCACCAGCCTATCTTATTGACCTGACGTGCTCTTGCTATACCGAGCGAATCGCCGGGAACGTCCTCTGTTATTGTGGAGCCTGCCGCGGTATATGCGCCGTCACCGACCGTCACGGGAGCTACAAGATTTGTGTTGCAGCCTATAAACGCATCGTCGCCTATGGTGGTTCTGAATTTCGCCTTGCCTGTATAGTTGACCGTTACCGTTCCGCAGCCGAAGTTTACCCTCTTGCCCACGTCGCTGTCGCCGACATACGTAAGGTGCGAAACCTTTGTGCCGGTATCTATATTGGAATTTTTCACCTCGACGAAGTTGCCGAGATGCACCTTTTCGCCTATCACCGAATTGGGTCTTATATGAACAAACGGGCCTATATTTACGCCGCTCATTATCCTTGCGTCAAAGCTTTGAACGCTGTTTAAATACGCATCATCGCCGACAGTTGTATTGTGAAGAAGCGTATTGGGTCCTACGGTACAGTTTTTGCCTATCGTTACGTTTCCGCGTAAAATCGTGCCTGGCAAAATAAGCGTACCCTCGCCGATTTTTACGTTCGGGGAAATCATAACACCGTCAAAGCACGGGATATTCACACCGCAGTCAAGCTGATGCTCTATCTCTCTTAAGCGAACAGTCTCACTAATTTCGTGAAGTGAGCACATATCATAGACGGCACTCGTTTCGCATCTGCAATCGGTTTGGAACCGTGCTTTTTTATCACAGGCGCGAAAAAGCTCCTCGGCAGAGCGCGGTGCGCCGTTTTTAATGAGTGTCATAAGTTTTTTCGAAGAGAACACATACGCTCCGGTCACGTCCTCACCATTAGGCTGTCTTGAAAAGACGGCGGCCGCCTCATTTCCCTCGTTCACGCAGAGAGAAAGCGCGTTTTTAAGAGAGCTGCCGCTCATAAGCGGTACATTTCCATAGAGAACATATACATAGTCAAATTCGTCTGCAAAGCCGTCGGCTGCAAGCAGAAAATCGCTGTCATTTTCGGCATCCGGCGATACAAACACCCGGCTGTCGCCCTTTATTGCTTCAACACCGGAGCTATCACTTTCAATTATAATTGCCGTTTTTTCCGCATCAGCCTTTTCGGCATATGACTTCACATACGAAATGAGCGGCAAAGACAAAGCCTCACACATATAAATGGGTTTTTCGCGTTTTTTATTATCTGCGGCTATAATCAGCGCACCTGTTTTAAGAGCCATAAGAGCACTCTCCCAATATATTTGTATTCTGCCGCCGTATCTGCCCGATACCTTTGCAGCAACAATATTATTGTATCACAAAATGTCTTTTCTTACAATAAAAACATCCGCCTCATTGCACACAGCAAATCAACACTCCGGCCCGACTTGTTAGTTTTTACCAATATAAGCAGTTTAATTTTGTAGTGTTTTTTCGAAAAAAGTTCTTTTCTTTTTTTATTTTCTCTGTTATATTATACACAGGAAGGATCCTAAACCCAATTAAAAAAAAGGAGAGATAATCCATGGATTTCAGTTCTATCTTTGAAACAATCAAGGGCTTCTTCGAGGCTAACGTGCTTCCGACCCTTAAGCCTATCATCGACGCTATAATGGGTCTCATCGGCGGCATCATCGGCGGCAAATAATCAAGCCAATCGACAAGCGGTGTAATTTCGGTTACACCGCTTGATTTTTTATAAGGATTTGTTATGAAGCACTTTAAAATCTCATTATGTATATTGCTGATGCTCGCGTGTCTTTGCTCCTGCGGCAAAAAAAAGCAGGAGGATTATACCACACCTGCCGTCTCATATTCCGAAACAACCGTTCCAATCGAAACGACGACAAAAAAGGTTGAAAAAACCACGGCCGAATCCACTAAGCCTCAAAGCACGGCTCCCGCCGCAGTCAGCACGGAAACAACGGAATACGAAGCACAATACGGCGATTCGCAGCTTGACTTCGATACGGACAACAAATTTGTTGACGCCGTAGTCGCGAAATACGGAATTGACCGCGAAGGTCTTATAACCGCATATTCGGTAAAGGGCAGAGACAGTAACTACGTCTGGCAATTTAACGGCAGCCGAGACGAAAACGGCAAGCTCATAAGAAACGCCGACACGCTTAAATACGTTTATTACGTAAACGCCGATTGCTCCAAGGTAAGCCGTACCGGCGGCTATACGGGAAATGACGGTTGTTCCTTAAAGGACGGACTGACGGTATTTTTACTTACACAAAAGGTTCTGATACCTAATTTGCAGGAGCAGATAGACCAAAACTCATAATCACAATATAAAAATATGTCGGACTGTAAAAAGCACGTTTTTACAGTCCGATTTTTTGTACGTATTTCAAAAAACTCTGACGGAGATTTTAAGACGCTGTTTTTTTGTCTCTCCGATTTTGCCGCAAAACACAAACCGTCCCTTGTGCCGCACCGATATTATCTCGTCCTCTTTCGGTATATATGATGAATTAACGGTCATTTTGCCGTTTACAAATATAAGCTTTTGCATAAAAAGCTGCTGTGACTCGCTGCGCGATATTTTATAAACCGCGGCAACCATCGCGTCAAGTCGCAGAGACGGCACCGTAACCGTCTGCTCCTTTGGCAAGGCTCCGACAGAGTCCGGAGGAGATAAGGTCATCTCACATCGCACCGTGGTGTGCTTGACCCTGTCAAGATTGTCGATTATAAACCGCGCTACCTTTTTTTCGCAAAAAACGTATCCGCAATTATCATCCGTGAGAATATCGCCTATTGTCTCTCTCTTGATACCGAGCCCCATAAGCGTACCGAGAAAATCACGGTGAGTGAGCTCGTCGGCAAACTTTTTTGCCACCGGTGAAATTTTCACCCACACAAAATCGCATTCGGCTGCTTTTTCCTCCTCACTCTTTTCGCCGAAAAGAGCCGCACGACGCTCGGCAAGTGGATAGCCGCCGTAAAGATACACCCTCGAAAACAGCTGCGCAGATGCTAAAGTGCTTTGCTCGTCAAGCGTTAAAAAATCGGAGCTTACGGTTCTTCGCTGCTCGACGGCGCGCAGCGACAGCTCCGCGAAGCGCTTCTTCAGTTTGTTTTCGTCATTGTCCAAATCCGAACGCCTCCTTTAAATCGATAATATATCGATAATATAATATCAAAACACAAGTCGCGTGTAAAGTACCGTTAAAAAAGGGACGAGCCGCCGTAACGGCGGCTCGTCCCTTAAGCGAGGAAACCAAAATTTCGTTATTGTTGAGTAATAATGCGTCAGATAAGCGAACGATAGAGTTCTGCAATCTCTTCAACGCTTGTGTCGCGGGGGTTACCGGGACGGCAGGCATCCGCATACGCAGACTCCGAGAGGAACTGTATATCCTTTTCTTTAACGATTTCTTTAAGGTCTGCGGGAATACCTACATCGGAAGCAAGGCGTTTTACTGCATCAACAGCAGCCTTTCTGTACTCATCCTGAGTCATATCGTCCGTACCCTTTACGCCCATAGCCTTTGCTATATCTCTGTATTTTTCACCGGTAGCCGGAGCGTTATATTCCATAACAGTCGGAAGAATAATTGCATTTGCAACACCGTGAGGTGTGTCGTAAAGCGCGCCGAGCGGATGAGCCATAGAGTGAACTATGCCGAGGCCGACATTTGAGAAGCCCATTCCGGCTATGTACTGACCGAGAGCCATTTCCTCTCTGCCCTCGGGGGTGTTTTCAACAGCACCTCGAAGAGCGCGGGAAATTATTTCGATTGCCTTTAAATGGAACATATCGGAAAGCTCCCAAGCACCCTTTGTGATGTAGCCCTCGATAGCGTGTGTAAGAGCGTCCATACCGGTTGCGGCAGTAAGCCCCTTTGGCATACTCGACATCATATCCGGGTCAACAAAAGCAACTACCGGGATATCGTGAACATCGACGCACACCATTTTTCTGTTTTTCTCGGCGTCGGTTATAACATAGTTTATGGTAACCTCAGCGGCTGTGCCTGCGGTTGTGGGAACGGCAAATATCGGAACAGCCTTATTCTTTGTGGGAGCCACTCCCTCAAGACTTCTGATATCTGAAAATTCGGGATTTGCAACAACTATGCCAATCGCCTTAGAGGTATCCATTGAGGAGCCGCCGCCGATTGCGATAAGATAATCGGCACCCGAAGCCTTAAACGCCTCAACGCCGTGCTGACAGTTTTCTATTGTGGGATTAGCCTTGATGTCGGAGTATATCTCATAGTCAAGTCCGGCTTTATCAAGAACATCCGTAACCTTTTTGGTAACTCCGAATTTAAGAAGATCGGGGTCCGAGCAAATAAAAGCCTTTTTAAAGCCTCTGCCCTTTGCCTCGTCGGCAATGCTCTCTATTGCGCCCTTGCCGTGATAAGAAGTCTCGTTAAGAACAAATCTGTTAGCCATAACTTATTCCTCCGTATTCAATAAAATAAATTTAACGGCAACGTGGGTAAACGTTTAACCATCTACGTTAAAATTTTAACAACCGTTTTTTGAAAAATCAATAGGCAATACTCACAAATAATCGAAAAAAATTTTGACACTTAAAAGACCTGCCCTCGCCGCAAAGCGAAAACAGGTCTTGGAATCATAAAACCATATAGGACTTACGAGCCGGTAACTATCCATCCTATGCCGTATGTCACGGTGGTCATTATAAGCCCGGCTATAAGTACGCCGAGGGCGATTATCGGAAATGCCTTTTTAGGCGGTATTTCCAAAAGCGACGCCATAAGCGCGCCCGTCCAGCCGCCGGTTCCGGGAAGCGGAATCGCAACGAACAGCAAAAGCCCCCACTGCTTACCGCGGTTTATTTTATCTCGATTCTTTTCGGCTTTTGCTTCAAAGTGCTTTATTATTTTGTCAAAGCCCTTTATCTTTCTCAGCCACTCGAATATCTTTTTGATGAACAAAAGGATGAACGGTATCGGCACAAGATTCCCGAGATACGAGATGATGAATGCCTGAAGCATATTCATATTGAGCAGTCTTGCGGCTATCATACCGCCGCGGTTCTCAAGAATCGGGAACAGCGAAATTATAAGCACCGTAAGCCATGACGGTATGGTGTCTCCGAACAGATGCACCATTTTTTCCGCGAGATTTTCTGTCGCGGACAGCGTCATAAAGTACTGCGAAAATGTAGACAGCATATAATTCTCCTTATAATCAGATAGAGTGCTCCGTCAAATAAGCCTTTGCTTTTTTGAGAATAGCCTTGTCGTTTTCATAATTAAGTGTCTTATAAGCATTATCATAGCTTAACCAAATGTAGTCCTCAATTTCCTCCGGCTGAATAACGGTTCTTGTATCTTTTGTGGAGGCGATATAAATTATAACCGTTTTTTCTATTCTGCCCTGAATCGTATACTCCGAACGGCTCTTAAATTCCGGAAGAATGGCTATATGAAGCCCGGTTTCCTCAAGGACCTCGCGTCTTGCGGTATCCTCGTTGCTCTCGCCCTCTTCGACATGGCCTTTGGGGAAGCCCCAATTTGCGCTGCGCTTGTTTTTGATAAGCAAAAATCTTCTTTCGCCCGCTATTTCCCGGTAAACTATCGCGCCGCAGCTGCGCTCATAAAGACAATCTATCGAATAGGAGCCTTTTTTGTACATAAACGCGAGCGCGTCACGCACATCATTTACTATAAATCTTTTACTCTTTGGCGACACAACAATAATTACGCCTTTTGTCTTAGGTATTTTAACGGTGGCTATTACCCTGCCGTCAAAATTTCTTACGGGGTGATTTATGCCCATAATAAAGGCGCCCTTTACGGGAGAGTGCGGCTCAAGTCCGCTTTCGACGGTACCGTAATTAAGGCGGTACTGCGTCTTGCTGTTGCCGTCAAAGAATCCTATGGGTCTTGTGACCCTCACTTTGACAAACCTTCCCAGCATCGTGGTTCTCCTTAGAAAAATCTGAAAATATTATACAGGTTTTTTTCGCTCGTTTCAAGACAAATTTAAACATTAAGTCTCAAATCACGCCTCAATGCTTAAATTGACATTAAAATTACTCTTTTTGTAATAAAATTTTAATCAAAAGGGATTGTGAAAAGCAGTAATTTACGATAAAATATACTCATTATATTAAGCTGTTGTGGGAAAGGGTGTCAATTATGGCAGATGACAAGAAATTCGGCAATAACGATTTTGAGGATATTTACAGTTCTTCCGAAAAGGACGGTTACGAGGATATATACAGCGACAGCGAGGAGGAGGGTCGTGCAGTCTCTTCCGACAAGAAGGGTGATGACGATTTCGAGGACTTCTTCACGGGGAGAGACGACAAATCGGATAACGAAGATTTCGAAAACGAGACTCCCGTTCCGCGCCACAGAGAGATAAACACAAGCCCTGAGGTCAAACCTTACAGCTACAACTATAACAGAGCCGCAAATTCAAGAGCCAAAAAGGTTTCAGACGAGCACGGCTTTACCGATATTTCAAGCGGCAGGCAGCCGAGAGAAAAAAAGCCTCACCGACACAGCGCAGGCAAGATAATCGGTATAGTCATATTGATTTTACTGGTGCTTTGCGCCGCCTTTGCCGCAGTTACATACCATCAGGCAAAGAAGCTGCTCGGCGAGGTCAACTACTCTCCGCTTCAGGAGAACGAATACATAGATTCTTCAAAGCTCGCACATTCGGATTCGGTACGCAACATTCTCCTGATAGGCGTTGACGCGCGCGAGGGGGAAAGCTCAGACAGCACAAGGTCCGACACCATGATGATTCTTTCCATTGACGAAAAGAACAAGCAGTTAAAGCTCACCTCCATTCTTCGCGACACATATGTTGAAATTCCGGGCTGGAAGTGGAACAAGATAAACGCGGCGCAGAGCCACGGCGGCAGGCAGCTGCTTGTAGACACAATAGAATACAATTTCAAAGTGGATATAGATAACTATATGCTTGTGAACTTTGATATGTTTACCACTATAATCGACGAGCTCGGCGGCGTAGATGTTGAAGTAACCGAAAAAGAGGCAAACTACATAAACGCGCGTTACAATATGACTCAGGCCGAAAAAGACGCTTTCCCCGGAGCCACAAACGCCGGTGTTAATCACTTCAGCGGTATGCAGGCTCTTTGGTACAGCCGTATGCGCTATCTCGACAGCGACTTCTACCGCACACAGCGTCAGCGCAAGGTCATTTCGGCAATTATAGATAAGGCAAAATCAAATCCGACGGCGCTCTATTCGATAGCCGAAAAGGTTATGCCGATGATTGAAACGGATCTTACCACGGACGAGCTTGTAAATCTCGCAAAGGGCTCCGTAAAATATATGAAATACGATCTTGCACAGATGCAGGTTCCGATTGACGGAAGCTGGAAGAGCGTTAAAAAATCAGCCGGCAACGTGCTCTCGATAGATATGGATAAAAACGTTTCGGCAATGCGCACATTCATATACGAAAAGGCGGACACCTCAAATAACGAGACTACAACGGAGAATTCCAAAAAGAAATAATTTTTCAGGAGATACAATATGAAAAAAGCTGAATTATCACTTGCCGGCGAATTTAAAGTAGGCAAAGTTGACGACAGGATCTTCGGTTCGTTCATAGAACACCTCGGCAGAGCTGTTTACGGCGGAATATATGAGCCGGGTCACCCCTGTGCCGACGAAGACGGGTTCAGAAAAGACGTTATCGACGAGGTTAAAAAGCTTCGCGTACCGATAGTGCGCTACCCCGGCGGAAACTTTGTTTCCGGATACAGGTGGGAGGACGGTGTGGGTCCCGTAAGCGAACGGCCGAAAAGGCTTGAGCTCGCCTGGGGCGTCACGGAGCCCAATCTCTTCGGCACGGATGAATTTATGAAGTGGTGCAAAAAGGCGGACACAGCTTGTATGATGGCCGTAAACCTCGGTCTGCGCGGAGTCGACGACGCAAGAAATCTTGTTGAATACTGCAATCACCCGTCCGGCTCATATTACAGCGATATGCGACGTAAAAACGGTGCCGAAAGCCCTTACGGTATAAAGCTGTGGTGCCTCGGAAACGAGATGGACGGCGGTTGGCAGCTCGGCCACAAGGAAGCGAAGGAATATGCTTTTTTGGCGGATCAGGCATCAAAGGCAATGAAACTCACGGACGACTCAATTGAAACCGTAATTTGCGGCAGCTCCAACGATCATATGAAAACCTTCGGCAAGTGGGAGGATACCTGCCTCGACATAGCCTATGACAGCGTAGATTACATATCGCTTCATCAATACTACGACAACAAGCTCGGCGACACGCAGAGCTTCCTCGCTAAGAGCATGGCTATGGACGAATTCATAAAAACGGTAATTTGTATATGCGATTCCGTAAAGGGCAGAAAGCATTCAAAGCACACCGTCAATCTCTCCTTTGACGAGTGGAACGTTTGGTTCCACTCAAACGGCGACGAGGTAAAGAAGTGGAGCACCGCTCCGCACCAGCTTGAAGACGTATACACCTTTGAGGACGCACTTTTGGTCGGGCTTATGCTGATAACTCTGTTAAAGCATGCCGACAGGGTTAAGGTCGCGTGTCTTGCACAGCTTGTAAACGTCATAGCCCCCATTATGACGGAAAACGGCGGCGGAATTTTTGAGCAGACTATATTCTATCCGTTTATGCACGCGTCAAATTACGGCAGAGGAACCGTTTTACTCTCAAACACAGTATGCGGCAAGCACGACACAAGAGAGTTTACCGATGTTCCGGACGTGGACTCCGTGGCGGTTTTAAGTGACGACGGCAACGCTCTTACCGTATTTGCGGTAAACAGAGACCCGAACGAAAGCTATGATATGTGCATAAAGCTTTTGGATCTTGAAGACTTTTCGGGCAAGGAGCATATTGAAATGTGCGGCTTTGACAAAAACGCTGTCAACGGATTCGACAAAATAAACGTCTTCCCCGTAAACGGAGAAATCCCCACGGTTGACGGCAAGACGGCACACGCCGTTTTAAAGCCGTTTTCATGGAATGTTATAAGATTTTATAAAAACAAATAATAAAGAAGGATTGAGAATTATGGCAAAATGTCCCAAGTGCGGAGCAAAGCTTCATTGGTACGACTTCCGTGCCGAATGTAAGCACTGCGGAGTTAATATCCCCAACTACAAATGGGAAGAGAGGCTTGAAAATGATGCCGATACGGCCGAGACATCATTCGCAAAGTTGCATTACAAAATGAGTAACTTCAAATACGGCACGATAGGCTCTCCGCTTATGATAGTGCGCCTTGTTTTTACTCTTTTGCCGCTTGTGGCTCTTGTTGTGCCGCTTGTAAAAATCACACTCTGCTTCCCGTTTTACGAAAAAACGGAGAGTGTTTCATTTCTCACGTTTATACTTAACTATTTGACCAAATACGATATAAAGGCTTCGCTCTCGCTGATGCAAGGCGAGGCACTCGGCGGTGTTTTTGCAAAAATGTTTCTCGGCGTGGGATTTGCGTTTTTGGCCGCCGCGCTCGGAGTTGTAAATTTCTTCGTTGTGCTTATAGCGTCAATGTCACTCAGCAGCAAAGCCGACACGGTATTAAACATCCTCAGCACCGTTTTTTGGAGTCTTTCGGCATACTTTGTTTACGCCTTTTTAAATGCCGCGGCCGAAACAAGCGTAAACATAATCACAGGCTCGGTATCCCCGTTCTTTGCGGTAGGAATAGCGTTGTTCCTCGCAAATGTCATAATCAATATTGCGGTGTCCAAAAAATTCAAAAACAAAAAAGCCACAGATCCGTCTATGGAGGAAGCCATAGAAAAAGAGCTTTGTGAGCTCCGTGAAAAAGACAGCGAGCCGGTAGCCGAATAAAGTCTTAAAGCCTTGTCCCCCTCATACATTTAGTATGAGGGGGTGTTTTTTTGAAATATATAATTTTGACTAAGAGAGGGCTTACGGCGATAACCGCTGTCACATTATCCGCGCTGCTGGCCGTATTCGGAATCTGCGGCAGAAAAAGCGCACTCAGCTCTGCCGCTGCCGAGGAGAGCAAACGGCTTCTGCCCATCTACTGCGTTGAGACGGGCGAAAAAAAAATTGCAGTCACCTTTGACGCTGCTTGGGGAGCCGACGACACGGAAAGGCTCATAGAAATTTTAAAAAATCACAATGCCAAGGCTACGTTTTTCGTCGTCGGGGAATGGGCGGAAAAATATCCCGACAGCGTAAAGGCGTTTTATGCCTCCGGACACGAGATAGGAAATCACTCTGCATCGCACAATATGTATTCGAGTCTTACAGAGAGCGAAATCATAAAAGACATAACACTCTGTAACGAAGCGGTAAAAAAAGCCATAGGAATTACACCCGTTCTTTTGCGCGCTCCGTCGGGGGATTATACAAATGACACGATAACCGCGGCGACAAAGCTCAATATGAAAACAATACAATGGTCCGTCGATTCGCTTGACTGGAAGGGACTTGACACCGATGAAATAGTAAAGCGCGTAACGGATAAGACCGAGTGCGGTTCAATTATACTCTTTCACAACGATATAAAAAACACGCCCGACGCGCTCGACCGAATTCTCACGGAACTTGAGAAAAAAGGCTATTCGTTTGTTACGGTAAGCGAGCTTATATACGACGGCGATTACAAAATAGATTCCGCCGGCAAGCAAATCAAAAATGCCGCCGCGAATTGAACGCTCCGCCGTATAAAAAATTCGATTGGAAATTTTATCCGAAAAATACGTTTTTACTTGTCTCTTTACCGTATAAAGAATTTATAACTGCGCAAAATATAATATCATCTTACAGGAGGTGACATTATGGAAAATAAGGGTGTAAAATGCGATGTATGCGAATGCGTACACAACACCGCCGGCTGCGGCTGCGACAGAAGCGTTATCGAGGTAACTCATGACTGCTCATGCACAAATCAGCAGATTCAGGACCCGCATTTCTGCAAGAGCTACGAAAAGAAATAAGCACGCGAATTAAAGAAAAAAGGAGCCGTAAAAACCGCTGTTTTTACAGTTCCTTTTTTATTATCGGTCAAAGCTTTTTTGAATCAGCGTTTTTGTTGCTTGACGATGTGGCGCAAGCGGCACAATTGCCGGAGCAGCCTATACACTTGCCTTTTTTGCGACGCCTGACTATAAAGACCGTTGCCGCCGCCACAGCCGCCGCCAAAATGCAGATAATCACAATGTCGGCGATACTCATACAAAAAGGCCTCCGACGCTGTAAACTATAAATGACGCTATGTACGCGACGGCGCACTGCATAAATACAACGCCGACTGTTTTAATGCGCGAGCCGAGTTCCTTTTTAATGGTGGCAACAGCCGCAACGCACGGTGTATACAAAAGGGTAAACACAAGGAAGCTGACAGCCGAAAGCCCCGTAAACAGGCTCGGAAGAACCGAGCCGAGCTGCGCCGTGCCCGTATTCATAAGAACAGACAGCGTACTTACAACGGCTTCTTTTGCGGTAAAGCCCGATATAAGCGCCGTTACGGCTCGCCAATCACCGAAACCGAGCGGCTTAAATATCGGTGCTATAAATTTACCTATCATGGCGAGCAGGCTGTCCGCGCTGTTGTCCACAACATTGAGTCTTGTATCAAACGACTGTAAGAACCAAATTATTATCGTCGCAATAAATATTACGGTGAATGCTCTCTGCAGGAAATCACGCGCTTTTTCCCAAAGCAGTAAAAAGACGCTTTTCGGCGATGGCATACGGTAATTCGGGAGCTCCATTACAAACGGTACGGGTTCGCCGCGGAAGGCCGTCCTTTTTAATATCAGCGCAACAATTATGCCGAGAAGTATACCCGTGGCATAAAGTCCTATCATAACAAGCGCGCGGTATTTTGTAAAAAATGCCGCCGTAAACACGGCATATATCGGTATTTTTGCGGAACAGCTCATATACGGAGTCAAAAGAATAGTCATTTTGCGGTCACGGTCTGACGAGAGAGTCCTCGTCGCCATTATCGCAGGCACGGAGCAACCGAAGCCTATGAGCATCGGAACAAAGCTTCTGCCCGAAAGGCCTATTTTTCTGAGGAGCTTATCCATAACGAAAGCGACGCGCGCCATATAGCCCGTGTCTTCGAGAATTGACAGGAAGAAAAACAGCGTAACTATTATAGGCAAAAAGCTCAAAACACTTCCGACACCGGCGAATATACCGTCAATAATAAGGCTGTGTACTATGGGATTTATGCCGTATGCGGTAAGCCCCCTGTCGCATATGCCCGTCAGCGCGTCAATTCCGAGTGACAGCAGGTCCGAAAGGCGTGAGCCTATTACGTTAAAGGTGAGCCAAAATACAAGGAACATTACACCGAAAAACACCGGCAGCGCCGTGTATTTTCCCGTGAGTATTTTATCTATTTTCACGCTTCGTTTATGTTCACGGCTTTCACGGCACTTAACCACCGACTCGGAAACCGCCTTTTCGATAAACGTATATCGCATATCGGCAAGAGCCGCATTACGGTCAAGACCGGTATCATGCTCCATTTCCACGACGCTGTGCTCAATAAGCTCTCGTTCGTTTTTATCAAGCTCAAGCTTGTCGGCAAAATATTCGTCGCCCTCTATGAGCTTTGTGGAACAAAATCTCGGAGGGACCGAGATGTTTCGCGCATGATCCTCTATCACGTGGGCTACCGAGTGAATGCAGCGGTGTACGGGGCCGTCTGAGCAAAAATCTATTCTTTTCGGCAAAATACGATTTTTTGCGACATATACCATTTTATCCGCAAGCTCCGAAACACCTTCGTTTTTTGCGGCGCTTATAGGAATTACCGGTATGCCGAGGCTCTCGCTGAGCTTTTTGACATTGACCGTTCCGCCGTTTGCCCTGACTTCGTCCATCATATTCAGTGCCAGCACCATAGGCAGGTTCAGCTCCAAAAGCTGCAAGGTCAGATAGAGATTCCGCTCAATATTTGTGGCGTCAACTATATTGATTATTCCGTCGGGCTTGCCGTCGAGTATAAAGTCTCGCGAAACTATCTCCTCTTGTGTATACGGTCTTATCGAATAGATACCGGGAAGGTCGACGACGGAGCAGTTTTTCGCCCCCTTAATGCTTCCCATTTTTTGGTCAACCGTAACGCCCGGAAAATTTCCGACGTGCTGATTTGAGCCTGTCAACGCATTAAAAAGTGTTGTTTTACCGCAGTTTTGATTTCCTGCAAGTGCAAATATCATTTATTATCCTTTACCTTTCCGAATTAAAAGCTTTATGCTTTTTCTACCTCTATAAGCTTCGCGTCCGCCTTTCTGAGCGTCAATTCATATCCCCTGACCCTTATTTCTATCGGGTCGCCCATGGGCGCGGTCTTTTGAAGAGTGACGGTCGTATGCGGAATAAGCCCCATATCAAGGAAGCGCAGTCTCAGCGCACCCTCGCCGCCAACCGTTTTGATTACGGCCGTTTCGCCGTTTTTCAACATATCAAGAGTCATTTTGTTCCTCCGCAGCGTGTTAGTTTTGACTAACTTCGACATTATAACAGTTCGTTTATTTTTATATTTTAATTATATAATGTTAGCACAGCCGCACTTTTGTTGTCAACTGTTTAATATATATTTACCATGTTAAACAGTTGACGGCTGTATACATGCTATTCAGCCATCCGAGCACCCATAAAAAATAAAAAATTATAAATCGGTTTAGGTTGAAACAACAAACGGTATAATTTTAAAACTGTTTGAAAAACTATAAAAGTAACAAAGTTTTAAGGAGCAAAATTTATGAAAGCGACAGGAATAGTGCGTAGAATAGACGATCTCGGCAGAGTTGTCATTCCTAAGGAAATTCGCAGAACAATGCGTATCAGAGAGGGTGACCCGCTCGAAATATTTACGGCGTCGGACGGAGAAGTTATCTTTAAAAAATACTCGCCGATTGGCGAGCTGTCCGAATTTGCCGACCAATATGCCGAGGTGCTTTGCAGAGCTACCGACTTGCCTGTTATAATAACGGACCGTGACCACGTGATTTCCGTTTCGGGAATATCGAAAAAAGAATATCTTGAAAGAAGAATATCGTCGGAACTTGAAACACTCATGGAAAGCAGAACCAACTATACCGCATCTGCCGATGAAGAGCCTGTTTACCCGATAAGCGGAATGAGCCGTGAAGCGGCGGTAGCTTATCCGATAATAGGCAGCGGCGACGTTTCGGGCTGCGTTGTGCTGCTTTTAAATTCCGACGGTTCTCTTCCCTCTGAGACGGAGCGCAAACTGGTAGCTGTTGCGGCGTCTTTTCTCGGCAAACAGATGGAGGAATAACCGTTTGCACGCCTAAAGAACTGAAAATATACAAAGCAAAAGAAAAACCCACCGCTTTTTGCGGTGGGTAAATTTCTTATTAAGCCTTAATTATTCGGCAACAGCGTCTTTAAGAGCTTTACCTGCTTTGAAAGCCGGAACCTTGGAAGCGGGAACGGTCATGGTCTCGCCTGTTCTCGGATTGCGACCCTGCTTAGCTGCACGGTTGCGAACCTCGAAGGTACCGAAGCCAACGAGCTGAATCTTGTCGCCTGCTTTAAGAGCGTCGGTTATAGCACCGAGAACTGCCGATACTGCTGCGTCAGCGTCTTTCTTAGAGAGGTCGGTCTTTTCAGCAACTGCTGCGATAAGTTCTGTCTTATTCATTTTGTTTTCCTCCGTTTTACAATGTTTTATTTATCCGTCGCTTCGCCCTCGGCGTGCGAACAGAAAGCTGAATTTAATTTTGCCTCGTCCCAAAGCTTATCAAGCTCCGTTATAGAGGACTTTTCCATATTGATATTCCGCTCTTTTGCAAGGCGTTCCACCGTCGCAAAGCGAGACAGGAATTTATCGGATGAACGGGTAAGAGCCTCTTCGGCATCAACACTTATGAAACGTGCTGCATTGACAGCCGAGAAAAGTAAATCGCCGAGCTCCTCAAACGCATTTTCGCTGTCGCCGTTTTTTACAGCGGCTTTGAATTCGGCGCTCTCTTCGTCTATTTTGTCTATCGCACCGCTCACATCGGGCCAATCGAAGCCCACCTTGCTCGCCTTTTCCTGAAGCTTCTGTGCACGCATAAGTGCCGGAAGCTCTCTCGGAACGGACAGCATTTTGTCGGTAACGGTTTTGCGCTTTTTCGACTTAGACTTAATGGCGTCCCAATTACTTAAAACCTCGTCCGTGGACGAAACCTCGGTATCGCCGAAAACGTGCGGATGACGCTCTATCAGCTTTTTGCAGACACCGTCCGCAACCTCGGAGAAATCAAACGAGCCGTTTTCCCTCTCCATCTCCGCATGGAACACGACCTGCATTAAAACATCGCCGAGTTCCTCGCACAAAAGCTCCTTATCCTTTTTGTCGATAGCCTCAACGACCTCATAGGTCTCTTCGATAAAATTCTTTTTTATCGACTCATGAGTCTGCTCCATATCCCAAGGACAGCCGCCCGGTTCACGGAGTATGCGCATAATGCTTAAAAGGTCATCAACATTGTATTTTGATTTAAACTCAAAATCAACCGCCATTTTTAATAAGCCTTCCTTTGTATTTTACTCTATAAATCCATATTTTGCAAGCTTTTTGGCAATTTTTTCTCCCTTGGGCATCATAATTATATCGTCCTTTGCAAGCCCTCCGATAAGCAGCATGGAAATAACATAGACAATTATGGCTGCAACTACGGCAATCAATGTTGCGGTTATATTGGCAAACGAATATCCATGTAAAAGTCTCTGAGGCAATATCTTATAGGATATGCCATATGCACAGTATGCAGCCACGCCGCAAAGAACCGAACTGATAAGCGGCTTTACCACAACCGACATAAGGTTGACTTTGACCTTAGTCGCCTTAATAAGTGCTATATAGTTATATATCACCACAATGAGATAGCACAAAACGGTACCTATGACCGCTCCGTTGATATTGATGGATGGTATGCCTATAAAAATGTAGTTTGCCACTACCTTGACAACGGCTCCGACAGTCAGCGATTTAACGGGGACGTTTGCTTTGCCGACAGCCTGAAGCATATTAGTCATGGGCTGGGAAATTGCCATCAGGAAAATGGTGTAGCCGTAAGCCGCCATTATAGGCGCGGCTATTGATATGGCGGGTGCGGATTTGCCGTTCTCGTAAAACATACGAAGTATCGGCTCCGCCAAAACGCCCATACCTATACCGGAGGCAAGCGATATTATCATACCCACTCTTAAAACGGACTCTACCGACGACTTCAGCGCATGCTTATCTTTAACGGCATAAGCCGCCGAGAGTGCCGGTATAGCGCTGACGCCGAGAGTTGTGGTTATGGACGGAATAAGGTTTTTAAAGTCAAGAGAGAGCGTATATGCACCGTAAAGGAAATCCTTCAGGTCGGCATCAAGGACGTGAGCCTCGGCTATCTGCGTGGCATATATACTCTTTATAAGGTCAAGGTTATTTGAAATAACGCCGTCAAGCCTGTTTTGTATGGTTATGGCGTCTATAAGATTTGTAAGGCTGAAAATTATGGACGACGTAACTACGGGAATCGCAATCGCCACAAGCGTTTTTGCAATGGCTCCGCTGTTTACCGGACGCGGCGAATTGACTATTTCGGTGCGCGTTATGCCGTCGCCCTTCGCCTTGTGCATGATTATCATGTATATCATACCGATAACGGTACCCATGGTAACGCCTACGGCCGCTGCCGCTGCCGCATAAGGGTAAATGGCACTCATAGCCTCGGATTCGGTCGCGCATACCTTTCCGAACACCTTAGCACCCGACTCAAACTGCGAATAACCGTATGTTATGGTCAGCTTTGCCGCAGCAATACCGAATATCATTTTGCCTATTGCCTCTACAACCTGCGAGATGGCTGTGGGGTTCATATTGCGAAGTCCGTTATAGTATCCGCGATATATCGACATCATACAGCAGAAGAATATGGACGGAGTTATGGCAATAATGGCGGGAATTACTTCATTTGTCTTTGCTATAAGAGCATAAGGATATGCAAAAATGAGAAGAAGCACCGTGCCCAGAATACCCGTAAACGTAAACAGCCTTGCCGACACGCGAAAAATCATACGCACATCGCGGTATCTGCCGAGAGCCACGTGCTGCGACACCATTTTTGAAACAGCAACGGGAAGACCCGCCATTGAAATGGTATATATCGGTATGTAAAGGTTGTATGCCGAGTCAAAATAGCCGCGACCTACCGCGCCCATCATATTGGAAATGGGTATCTTATAGATAACGCCTATAATTTTAACAAGCAGCGTCGAGACGCTCAAAACGAGCGCGCCGTTTAAAAGCGACTGGCTTTTTCTCTTTTTTTGCGCCAACTGACAATCACCTCATATTTTGCAGTAAAAGATAGAATATCATTTTATGTCGGTTTAGTCAATAAATTATCCCAAAAATTCGCGCAGCAACGATGTTTCCGGCACCATATCCGGAGATATGGAATTGAATTTTTCAAGAGCTCTTATAAGCCTTGAGGCATCCTTTGCACGTTCGCCGTCAAGCTCGGCATTGCGAAGAAGATTTAAAGCCGTCTCTTTAAACAGGCACGGCTCACTGAGATGTATCGAATTTATACGCATATCGGCAAGCCCCGAATACGGGAACAGATATTTATCTTCGCCGCTGCGGACGTTATCCCAAAGCTCATATGTATTTTCAACCGAGCTGCCCCTGAAATTGTAATCGCGCACCATTCGCCTTATAAAACGCATGTTGCGCTTATTTAGAATTATCTTATTGTTTTCGTCATATATACGCGACGACACGCTGATGTATATTTTAAGTATTCTCTCGTGCGGGAGCTTATCGGTAATTATCGGATTGAGCGCATGAAGCCCCTCCACAACAATGGCGTCGCTTTTGCCGAGAGTTATTTCATAGCTCTCGTCCTTGCGCTTACCCGACACAAAATCGAACATCGGCATAACCGTTGTCTCACCGCGCAAAAGGCTGTTTATACACTTATCTATAAGCGGTAAATCAAGCGCAAACACGGTTTCGTAGTCGGGTTTACCCTCGCTGTAACCCGGAATATCGGTTCTGTCAAGATAAAAATCATCAAGTGAAACACGGTATGTTTTCATACCGCGCCTTGTGAATTCCTCGGCAAGCTTTTGCGCCGTTGTGGTCTTTCCCGACGCGGAGGGACCCGCGAGCATAACCACCTGAAGTCCCGAATCGTTTTCTACCTTATCTGACACATCACGGATAATATTTTTAAATCTCTGCTCACTTCTGTCTATAAGCTCCTTTGGGTCGCTTTGAGACAGCGAATTTATGTATTCTATTGTGTTGTGAAGATTTGACATATCAAAGCCTACTCTTTCGATTTTGTCAGCAGAGCGGATATCTCGTTTTTCCGCTCCTTTATAATATCGAACCTCGAAATATATTCATACGGATATTTGAAATTGAATATTCGCTTTATCTCGTTTTTTTCGGGAATACATATCTTCGTGACGGCTCCTGCTCCAACCGCAAATATGCTGTGGCACTCCTCCATCATAAAGATATTATAGAGGCACTCTCTGCCCTTTTTCGCATACCCCGTGTTTTCAAGATTATTCAGGGTTTTGGACTGACGGTACATATAATACGGAAAATAGCCGTTACCGGTGAGCAAGCCGTAGGCGAAATCGAGCATTTTATCTGCCGCGGCACCGTTTTCGGTGTTGACCTTGCCTATTTCCGTGCCGAGATTTGATGCGCGCTTTAGGGCGAGCGTATGTACCGTTATGTTTTCGGGTGAGAGCTCAAGTGTTTGGGTGAGCGAATCGCAAAAGCCCTCGTAGGTGTCGCCGGGCAGCCCCGCTATAAGGTCGGTATTTATATTGTCAAACCCTATTGAGCGCGCCTCAAGGAATTTCTCCCTCGTAAGATTTGCAGAATGACGCCTACCGATATTTTTGAGAACCTCGTCGCTGAAGGTCTGGGGATTTATGCTGATTCTGCCGGCACCGCCGTTTTTAATCGCAAGCAGCTTTTCTTCCGTTATCGTATCGGGTCTGCCGGCTTCAACGGTGTACTCCCTGCACGTTGACAGGTCAAAATTTTCTCTGACGGCGTCAAACAGCATAGTAAGCTGAGAGGCCGACAGCGATGTGGGCGTTCCGCCGCCGAAGTATACACTTTCAAGCCTGAGCTTTGCTTCTTTTGCGATTTTGCCCGTTATGCGAAGCTCCTCACATAAGAGCTTAACATACTCGGGAATTGTTTTCTTTGCACTCTCTGTTTCCGTTGAATGCGATACAAATGAGCAGTAACTGCACCGCGACGGGCAGAACGGTATTGCGACGTAAAGGCTGAAAGAATCGGGGCGCGACAGAGCAATTGTTTTTTCCTCTGCCGAGGCAACGCTTGCCGTAAGACCGGTCTTTTGCTTTGAAACGAAATAGTCGTCCGTGAATATTTTTTTCGCCTTTTCCTCGCCGTACCTTTCGGCAAATCCCCTGAAAAGCTTAGACGGCCTTATGCCCGTGAGCATTCCCCACTTAGGGATATATCCCGTGTTTTCGCAGAGCAGCGAAAAAAGCATAGATGCCATACACCGCTCTTCGTCCTCTTTTTCGGGACGCGGTTTGGTGAGAACCTTTTGCTTTTTTTGCCCGGCAAACGACACGGTAACATTATCATTTGTGAGCTCGGTTGTGATTACCGTTTCGTCATCGCCTGTATCTGCAGACGAAAACAGCAGGTCGATTTTTGTATTCGGATAAAATATCTGAGTGAGCTTTAACATCTCATACTGATATTTATGCCCAATTATAAGAAGCTTCATCAAAGCGCCCTCATATATCTGTTATTTTTGCGTTCAAAGTCCAAGGTTGTTGCCTTGTTATGCCCCGGACAGACCGTATAATCGCCCGGCAAATCGCGCAGCCTTTTAAGAGACTCGAAAAGCTCCTTTGTGCTGCCTCCGGGAAAATCCGATCTGCCTGCACTGAGACAAAACAGCGTATCACCCGAAAAAATAAGTTTGTCTTTTTCATCAATATAGCACACGCCGCCCTTTGTATGCCCGGGGGTGTGCATCACGCGAAGAACGGCGTCGCCGATTGATATTTTATCGTTATCGGACAGCAAAATGTCGGCGGACATCTTTTTCTGCTTTCCCGGACACTCCCATGAGCACAGGCTCTTATTTTCATCTGACAGGCAATCGCCGTCAAGCTTATGTATGAGCACCTTAGCCCCGGTAAACTCCTTTAAGCCGCAGACTCCGAGAATATGGTCAAAATGCCCGTGTGTCAAAAGTATGTATTTGATGTTTAAATCCTTTACGGCGTTTTTAAGTGCTGCGTTAAAATCGCCCGGGTCTATCACCGCACTCTCGCGGCTTTTTTTGTCGGTCAGAATATAGCAGTTGGCACTTATCGGACCGAGCGGCATAACCTTTATATCAAGTGACATTGTTTTCTCCGTTATTTTTTCCATACGGAAGTATCGTAAATTATTGTGACCGGGCCGTTGTTTACAAGCGACACCTGCATATGTGCGCCGAAAACACCGGTTTCAACTTTTTTAACTCCGTTTTTCAGAAGTTCCGAGCAAAAATACTCATAGAGAGCCTTTGCTTCATCGGGCTTTGCGGAATTGTCAAAAGACGGTCTGTTGCCCTTTTTTACGTCGGCACAGAGTGTAAATTGCGACACAACAAGCACCTCACCGCCGATATCGAGCACAGATTTATTCATTTTATCGTTTTCGTCGGTGAACACGCGCAGCATTGCGGTCTTTTTGGCAAGCAGTTCGGCGTCCTCTTTTGTGTCGCCGTTCATTACGCCCAAAAGCAGCATATACCCCTCGCCTATTTTTCCGACGGACTCACCGTCCACGGTAACTTCAGCGTTTTTGACACGCTGTAAAACAGCCTTCATAAGTATATTCCTTTTCGGGGGCTGTAAAACTTTTAAATTTTGCAGCCCCGTTGTGTTTTTTTTATTTTCCTTCGGCAAAAACCTTAAACGCTCTGTACGCCATATAGACATCAAGCTTTGATACCACTTCAAACGGCGCGTGCATTGAGAGCACCGGCACGCCCAAATCGACTACGTCAATGTCAAGATTTGCAAGATACATAGCTACTGTTCCGCCGCCGCCCGCGTCAACCTTGCCGAGCTCGCCCGTCTGCCATACTACGTCGTTTTCATCGAGCAGTGCTCTGATTTTGCCCATATATTCCGCAGAGGCATCGCTTGTACCTCCCTTACCCCTTGCGCCCGTGTATTTTGTTATGACAACGCCGTGGTTTAAATATGACGCATTCATTTTTTCCGATACATCGGGGAACGACGGGTCAAATGCGGCGTTTACATCGGCGGAGAGACATTTTGTATTTGAGAGAACTGTGTGGTAATTAGCACCGAAGCAATCAGCCAAATCCGATACAAAATACTTAAAGTAAGAAGAGTTAAGTCCGGTGTTGCCGTCGGAGCCCGTCTCCTCCTTATCTGTGAGTATAGCAACTGCGGTATAGCGCGGCTCGGTCACGCTGAAAACAGCCTCGGCAGCCGGATATGCGCAAACCCTGTCGTCGTGCCCGTAAGCACCTATCATACTGCGGTCAAAGCCTATATCCACCGCTTTTAACGCAGGTACGGCCTCAAGCTCTGCACTTAAAAAGTCGCTCTCGGTAACGCCGTATTTTTCATTGAGAATGCTGATGATATTGAGCTTTACTTTTTCGCTGCCCTCGTCCTTTGAGAACGGGCGGCTGCCTATGAGAATATTAAGCTCTTCACCGCGGATACCGTCGGAAAGCGTGCGTTTCATCTGCTCTGCGGCAAGATGCGGCAGAAGATCGGTAACAACAAACATGGGGTCGCCGTCGTCCTCGCCGATGTTTACCTTAACCTTAGAGCCGTCTTTTTTAACCATAACTCCGTGAAGCGAGAGCGGCATAGCGGTCCACTGATATTTTTTTATGCCGCCGTAATAATGGGTTTTGAAATATGCCAGTTCGTTGTCTTCGTAAAGCGGATTCGGTTTTAAATCAAGGCGCGGAGAGTCGATGTGCGCCGCAGAAAGACGGATTCCGTTTTCAACAGGCTCTTTTCCCATTACGCAAAGTATAACCGCCTTGCCGCGGTTGTTTAAATATACTTTATCGCCGCACTTGTATTTTTCGCCACGGACAAACGGTTTAAAGCCGAGTTTTTCCGCCTTTTCGACAAAATATTCGGTTGCCTCGCGCTCGGTCTTTGCAGTGCGCAGAAAGTCCATGTAGCCGTCGCAAAATTCGTCGGCCTTTTTCGTCTCGTCGTCGCTTATTATCTCCGACGCGTGCTTCTGTGTGTAAAAGAGCTTCTCTTTGAGAGAATCAATTTTTTTGTTTTCTTCGCTCATATTTTATTTAACTCCTTCTTGTATAATTTGTCATATATCGAAACAGCCCTTTGGACCTTTTCTACATATTTTTTTGTCTCGCTCTCGGGTATGTTCACGAGAGTTTTGCCGTCGGGTGAAATATCGGGGTCGCGAAGCCACGCGTTTACCTGACCGCGCCCTGCGTGATATGCCGCAATTGCGGTTTTTTCGTCGCCGCCGAACTCCTTTAAAAGCAGCCCGTAAAATACGGCACAGTATTTTACCGACGTATCCGCGTCATACAAAGCCTCCTCCGGCAAATTCTCGCCGGTTTTGGTCTGAAGCCATAAGAACGTTTCGGGCGTTATCTGCGTGAGTCCTATTGCACCCGCGTGCGATTTAGCCTTTTCGTCATATCCGCTCTCCGTGTGGATAACTCCGTAGAGCAGATCCTCGGGGACGCCGTAGGTTTCGGCATACAGCGATATTTTATCCTGATACTTCATCGGAAATTCGGCTTTTAAAATACTTCTTACGGCAAAAAACGTCGCCGAAATTATTACCGTCGCAAGGCATACAACAATCACGGTGATTTTTACGGCACCGATTGCCCGTCTGCCCTTTTCGGTCTTCATAGCTTTGCCCATAGCAATACCTTTTTTACCTCGTCATCTAAATTATACGGCGGATAGTTTTTTATTATTATATCCGCATGATTTTTATAAAAACTCTCATCCTTTTGTGCCCTTATGCGCCGAAGTGCGGCATTTTTTTCGATGCCGTCGCGTACCATAATCCGCTCAAGGCGCATTTTCTCCGGTGCGATAACCGCAAATGTAAAATCACAAAGCCGGTTTTCGCCGCTTTCAAAAAGCGCTATCGCGTCCAAGAGTACCCCCTTTGTGCCGAGGGAGCTTTGTTCTTTTATTATTGCCTTTATTTCTTGAGTGACAGCCGGGTGGACGATGCTGTTCAACTTTTCCGTATTCTCGGCGGACGAAAATGCCTTTTCGGCTATTTTAGCCCTGTTCGCCGTGCCGTCGGGATTTAAAATATCTTTGCCGAAGGCTTCGGAAAGAGCCAAAAGCACATCGGAGCCCTTTTTGTAAACCGAATGTGCCACCTTGTCTGCGTCTATGTGGTACAGCCCGTATTTTTCAAGCATTTTGCAAACCGTACCCTTGCCGGCACCCGTTTGCCCGGTAACTCCTATCACAAGCATTCAAGACACCTCACTTATTTTGCGTCCGCCGTCTTAAATGCCGCAGCGCGGATAAGACGGTTGTATACGGCAAGGTCTACGCCGCTCGTCCCGGGGTCACGTGCATAAACGGTTTTTGCGCCCTTTTCGTCAAGCTCACGCAGAGCGTCAAACAATCTGTTCGCCTGTGACGAGGGGTCGTCGGCTCGGCCGTATGTTACATAATTTTTAAAATATTTTTCCTCACCCTCAAAGCATAGCACAAAGCAGTCACCCTTTTCCGCTACAAAACGGCGAAAAGCGTCGAAACTGCCTTTGACAATCGTAACGTCTGCCTTGGGTGCGTAATGCTTATACTTCATACCCGGAGACGCAGCTTTTTCTCCCGCCTTCAGCATATGGAGCACAGCGTCGTCTATAACCACTTCGCCGAGCACGCTTTTAAGCTGTTCTGCGGTAATTCCGCCCGGTCTTAAAAGTCTTGCCGGCTTTTGAGCCAATGTTACCACGGTTGATTCAACACCGACCTCGCTCTGACCGCCGTCAACTATCATATCTATTTTGCCGTTCATATCTTCAAAAACGTATTTTGCGTTTGTGGGACTCGGTCTGCCCGAAATATTTGCGCTCGGCGCGGCAAGCGGAACTCCCGCCGCCCTTATTATTGCCCTTGCCACGGGGTGTGACGGGCAACGCACAGCCACGGTCGAAAGCCCTCCCGATGTCTCGTCGGGAATGAGGTCGCTCTTCGGCATTATCATGGTGAGAGGTCCCGGCCAGAACCTTTCGGCAAGGCGGCGCGCTTCGTCGGGTATGCTCTTAACAAGCGGCGTGACCTCTGATATATCCGTAACGTGAACTATCAGCGGATTATCCTGCGGTCTGCCCTTTGCCTCAAAAATCTTTTTTACTGCCTCGCCGGACAGCGCGTTTGCGGCAAGTCCGTACACGGTTTCGGTGGGTATTGCCACGATACCGCCGTTTCTGAGTATCTCGCCTGCGAGAAGTGCCGTCTCATTTATATTGCTGTCATTTGCTTTAATAAGTTTAGTCTGCATTATTATCTGCCCTATCTTAAAAATCAAAATGCTTTAATAAAATATTTTATCATTATACGACAATAAAAACAAGTAAATAACAAAAAAGCGTCCGCAAAACGGTAAAATTCCGTTTGCGGACGCCAAACAGCGACTTTCAGGTATTTTTATCCACCTGATGAAATTTTTTGAGGTTCCCGGATTTTTGATGACGCTTTGACAGCTCCGCCTTTACGTCGTCGGGTGTGATTCCCTCGTTTTTCATCATAACAACAAGGTGGAAGAGCAGGTCGGAAATCTCGCCGACGGTATCCTCCTTTATGCCGTTTTTGGCGGCAATTATAGTCTCGGCGGACTCTTCGCCGACCTTTTTCAGTATTTTATCGAGCCCCTGGTCAAAAAGGTAGCATGTATAAGAGCCCTCCTGCGGATTTTCGTGCCTTTGTGTAACTACCTCGTAAAGCTCCGTAAGTACGTCTTCCATTTACTTTACCTCCGATTTTATTTCCTTAAAAAAGCAGGTCTTGCTGCCCGTATGGCAGGCAGGGCCTTTTTGTATTACCTCTATAAGCAGCGTATCGTCGTCGCAGTCGCCCTTTATCGAGACGACCTTTTGCATATGACCCGAGGTTTCGCCCTTGTTCCACAGCTTTTGCCTTGAACGCGAGAAAAACCACGTATAGCCCGTCTCGAGTGTTTTGGCAAGCGACTCCTTATTCATATACGCGAGCATCAGCACCTTTTTTGTGCCGTGCTCCTGAATTACAGCCGGAATAAGCTCCGACTTAACAAAGTATCTATCTAAATCCATATTTACTCCCTGCAAATTTCAAGAGCTTCTCTTAAATCAAGCGTGCCCTTATATATAGATCTTCCGCAAATCGCACCGTACAGCCCGGCGTCTTTGAGAGCTTTTATATCGCCCGAATCCTTTATTCCGCCGCTCGCGGTGATGTTACACGACACGGCGTCGTTGAGAAGCGTAAGCTCCCGAAGATTCGGCCCCGAGAGCATGCCGTCGCAGTCTATATCGGTATAAATAATGTACCTTACGCCGACATCCTCCATACGCTTTGCGAGCTCGATATATGAAATGTCGCTGGTTTCAAGCCAGCCCTCAGCCGCCACCATACCGCGGCGCGCATCTATGCCTACGGCTATTTTTTCACCGTATTTTTTTGCCGCCTCGCGTACGAGGTCGGGATTTTTCAAAGCCGCAGAGCCTATGATAACGCGTGAGATTCCGCGTGACAGATAGTATTCGACATCTGCCATGGTGCGTATGCCGCCGCCGAGCTCAACACGAAGCCCCGTTTTTTCGGCTACCGTTGTAAAAATGTCCGAATTAACCTTTTCGCCCTTGACCGCTCCGTCAAGATCGACCATATGTATCCATTTTGCGCCGCAGGAATAAAACGAATTCGCTGCGGAAAGAAAGTCGTCGGCAACCTTTTCGGCGGTGTTCATATCGCCCTTGTAAAGTCTGACGCAGCTGCCGTTTTTAATATCAATAGCCGGAAAAATTATCATCAGAGAACTCCTTTTGTCGAGAGCGTTTCTCCCGTGGCATTCTTTTGCACCGCAATTTTCAATGCATGGGCAAACGCCTTGAAAAGCGCCTCTGCCATATGATGCGAATTACTTCCGTACGGGACGCGCAGATGAAGTGTTATGCCGGAATTCACGGCAAAGGCACGGAAAAATTCTTCGCACATACAGGTGTCAAATGCGCCGATACGCTCCTCGGGGAAGCTTGCCTCAAACACAAGAAACGGTCTGCCGCTGATATCTGCGGCGCAAAATCCCAAGGCCTCGTCCATCGGTATAAAAAAGCTTCCGTAACGCATAATTCCGCCCTTGTCGCCGAGTGCTTCGGAAAATGCCTTGCCGAGAGCTATTCCGACATCCTCTATCGTGTGGTGACAATCCACGTTGAGATCGCCTCGGCACGTGAGCTTCAAACCAAAGCCGCCGTGAACCGAAAAAGCAGTCAGCATATGGTCAAAAAAGCCTATACCGGTGTCAACCTCACAGTCTCCGCCGTCAAGATTTAAAAGCAAAGATATTTGCGTCTCTTTGGTGTTTCGCTCAATACACGACGTTCTCATGAGGTTCTCCTTTCAAATAGGCGTTTATTTCGCTTGCCACAGCGTCGTTTTCATAATTTCTGCCTGCGGTGATACGCAGTCTGTCGCTGCTCATTTTACGGATAATTATACCCGCTTCTTTAAGATAAGTAAATATCTTTTCGGCTTCGGGAGTTTCAACATATATAAAGTTTGTTTCGCTCGGAATTATTTTAAATCTGTCGGGGTATTCCCTGCAAAGGGGCGTGAGCCGCTCCGTAAGATCGTCGCGCGCCTCGATAAGACGTTTTACGGACGAATCTATATACTCGGGGTGACTGAAAACAACTTCGCCGATAGCCTGTGTTACGCTGTTTACATTGTACGGGGATTTAACCGCCTTCATCGCCTTTGTGAGCACGGAATTCGCAACCGCAAAGCCGAGACGGACAGCCGCCATACCGATAGCCTTTGAACACGTTTTTAAAATAATCAGGTTGTCGTATCGGTTAAACTCGGAGAGTAAGCTCTGATTTGAAAAATCCATATAGGCTTCGTCGAGAACCACGAGCGAGTCAACGGACGAAACGAGCTTTTCGACGTCGGAGCGACCGATAACGCGCGATGTGGGGTTGCAAGGGTTGGAGAAAATTATTATACGTGCGTTCTCCTTTTTTGCAGTCGCTATCACATCGTCAATATCTACGGAATAATCGTCGTTTTTGGTGTACGGTACGTGCCTGCACTCCACGACGGACGTATAAAACGAATACATCGAAAAATCCTTTTCAAGGGTCATTACGGTGTCGCCCTTTTGCAGAAAAGCATTCATTATTATCGAAATAAGCTCATCCGAGCCGTCGCCCGCAGTCACATTTTCAGCCGGCACGCCGTAGTATTTGGCAAAAAGAGCGCAAACATTTGAGGCATACGGGTCGGGATAACGGTTAAAATGTATGTCCTTTACCGTTTGTGCTATCTCCTCTTTGATTTCGAGCGGAAGAGTTATATATGATTCATTTGCGTCAAGTCTTATGCGGTATGTACCCTCGATCGGGTCATACGGCACAAGATCCTTTACCTTGCGGTTGAGTGAGAACATTTAAAATACCTTCTTTACAAAACAAAAATGCTCCGATTTAAAATCTAACTTTGATTGAATTTGCGTGAGCGGTAAGCCCCTCGGTCTCGGCAAGCTTTATAATGTCGTCCTTCGCCTCTGAAAGAGCCGGTTCGGTATAATAGATAAAGCTTGATTTTTTTATGAAGCTGTCAACCGACAGCGGAGAAAAGAACCTCGCGGTGCCGCTTGTAGGCAAAACATGGTTGGGACCGGCAAAATAATCGCCGAGCGGCTCGGGAGAATAATGGCCGAGAAAAACACTACCTGCGTTATCCACTCTGCCGATATACTCCATCGGATTTTCGACTGCAAGCTCCAAGTGCTCCGGAGCCAGTTCGTTAGCAAAATCAACAGCCTCCGATATATCCTTGCACACTATTATTGCTCCGAAATCATTGAGAGACTGCTCTATTATGTCTTTGCGCTCAAGAGTTTGCATTTGACGCGAGAGCTCCTTTGCCGTTTCGTTTGCCGTCTCTTCGCTTGTGGTTAAAAGTATGGCACTTGCCATTTTATCGTGTTCCGCCTGGCTCATAAGGTCGGCGGCGAGGAATTTGGGATTTGCGCTTTTGTCGGCAACTATGAGGATTTCGCTCGGCCCTGCAATCATATCAATATCCACGGTGCCGTAGAGAAGCTTTTTGGCGGTAGCCACGAAAATGTTGCCGGGGCCGACTATTTTATCGACCTTGGGGACCGACTGCGTACCGTAGGCAAGAGCCGCAACAGCCTGAGCACCGCCCATTAAAAATACTCTGTCAACACCGGCTATTTTTGCGGCGGCGAGTATATCGGGGTTTGCCGTACCGTCCTTTTGAGGCGGTGTTACCATTACAATTTCCTTAACGCCGGCTATTTTTGCCGGAATGACATTCATCAGCACGCTTGACGGATACGCCGCCGTGCCACCTGGAACATATACGCCGACTCTTTTAAGCCCTCTTATACGCTGACCCAAAATTACGCCGTTTTGCTTCGGCTCAAGCCAGCTCTGCTGTTTCTGACGGGCATGGAAATCACGTATATTGTCTGCCGCTTTGTAAAGAGCAAGTATAAAATCGCGGTCGCATTTATCGGGGGACGAGTCTATCTCCTCACGGCTTATCTCAAATTTCGACGGCATATGCCCGTCAAATTTAAGCGTGTATTCGCGCACGGCGTCATCGCCGTTTTGCTTTACGTTATTTAAAATGTCGGTTACCGCAGAGGTTACCTTGCGGTCAATTTCACCCGAACGGGCTTTAAGCTGATTTATAAGCTCGCGTTCCGAAACGCCGTCTGCCTTTGCTATGCGTATCATTTTACCGTCTCCTTCGCCTTTTCTATTTCGGTTATAAAGCCGTCTATCTCATCGCGCCGAAGCTTCATACTCGCGGTGTTTACTATAACTCTTGCCGAGATGGGCATTATTTTTTCTATAACCTCAAGTCCGTTTTCTTTAAGCGTGGTTCCCGTTTCAACTATATCGACTATTGCGTCGGAAAGATCCAAAAGCGGTGCAAGCTCAACGGAGCCTTCAATCTTTATGATTTTGACGTCCATATTTTTGCTTTCAAAATACTGCTTTGTGACGTTGGGGTATTTTGTCGCAATTCTCTTTATATTGTATCCGCCGAAAAAGTCCGTTCCCTTTTTGCAGGCGAGCGCAAAATCGCATTTACCTATGCCGAGGTCGCAAAGCTCATAAAAGCTTTTGCCGTTTTCGACTATTGTGTCTTTTCCCACAATTCCTATATCGCATACGCCTTGCTCGACATACGTGATAACATCCGCGGCCTTGGCCAAAACCGCCTCGTAGTCTCCCACGGGCAATATAAGTTTTCTGCCCTTATTTATAAGCTCGGTGCAATCAAGCCCCATTTTTTCAAAAAGCTCTACGGATTTTTTTTCAAGCCTGCCCTTTGTAAGAGCGATACGAAGTTTTCTCATAATTCTTCCTCCGATACGCCGTCGCGTGAAATTACAAAAAGCTTTTTAATGCCGCGCTCTTTGGCGTATTTCAAAGCCTCGTCACGGCTTTCGCAAAGGCTGTTTTCGCTTTTAACGCCCTTTTGCGACAGCTCCCTCACAAGGTTTACCGCCGCAAGCTCATAGCCGTCCTCGCCGAAAACGAGCACCTCCGACGCCTTTTGGGGTTCTATTTCGCCGCGCATAAGTGCCGCTCTCGCGAGGTCGTCGGTCTGAACGCCGAAACCGATAGCCGGCAAATCCTCGCCGAATTCCTTGATAAGGCCGTCGTACCTACCGCCCTGAAGAACGGTGGCTCCGCTGCCCTCGGTGTATCCGCGGAAAACTATGCCGGTGTAATAATTGCTTCGGTGCACAAGGCTTAAATCTATTATCAGATTATCTCCGCCGCTTGCGCCGCCGAGCTTTTTATACAGCTTATCGAGGTAATTCAGAGAGCTTTGAGCCTTATCGCTCTTGCAGAGCGTCATGGCTTTTTCTATAACCTCGCTTCCGCCGAACATTCGCGGAAGATTGCGGATAGTCTCGGCAACCCTGTCGCCGCCGAGCGTATCAAGCACTGAATTGAGCGCGACGAAGTTTTTTTGCTCCATATACTCGTTAATGTCGTTTTTTACCTCCTGCGGAGCCGAAAGCTCATCGCAAAGAGCCTTAAAAAAGCCGGCGTGACCTATTTCTATTTTATAATCCGGTGCGCCGCAGACCTTGAGAGCCTCGATTGCGGTTTCGATAACCTCTATATCGGCTCTTATGCCGTTAACCCCGATAAGCTCTATGCCGCTCTGTGAGGTTTCGTCGTTTCTGCCGGTCAGCTTTTTGCGGCGCGAAAACACATTTTGATTGTAGTAAAGCCTTATGGGAAGCTCGGCACCCTTGAGCCTTGTTGCGGCTATACGCGCTATCGGAAGCGTCGAATCGGGTCTTAAAACAAGAAGTCTGCCGTAAGCATCGGTCATACTGTACAGATTTTCCGGCAGCGTTCCTGCGCTCTCGCGGTTAAATACGTCAAAAAATTCGACGGTGGGAGTTATGACCTTTTTGTATCCTTTTTCTTTAAACAGCTCGGAAAGGCCGCGTTCAATACGCCTTAGTGCGTCGCTCTCTTCAAAGAGAAAATCCCTTGTTCCCTCCGGAGTCAGTTTTTCATAGCTTTTCATAATCCGCCGCCTTTCTGCTTTTTATGCGCAATCGCTTTAGCGTGCTAATATACTACCACGCTAAAGTGCAGCTGTCAAGGAGAAATAATCTCCCGTAAAAATTTAAAATTCGGACATATTGCCGAAGTCGCTCCTAATATAAGTTCGACTGCGATTATCTTTCAACCGAAAGTACGCCGTCTACCTTTTTAAGACGCGCTATTACGTTTTTCAGGTGATCGACATTGCTTACGGTTATGGTCATACTTATCTGGCTTCTGCCGTCTTTTGTCTCGCGAGACGATATCTCGTTTATATTGACCTTCATTGCGGCAAGCTGCACCGAGACATCAGCCATAAGACCGATTCTCGAAAGGCAGGTTATTATGAGCGAAGCCTTGAACTCGGTCTTGACGTCGGTATTCCAAGCGGCGGCAACCCATCTTTGCGGCTCGTCGCATTTTGAAAAGTCGGACGGGACGTTCGGACAGTCACGCTTATGAATCGAAACGCCGTGGCCGCGCGTTATAAATCCTATTATATTGTCACCGGGGAGCGGATTACAGCAGCGTGAAAATTTGATAAGGCAGTTGTCTATTCCGCTCACCGTAACGCCGTCGGAACCGCCCTTGCGCCGGCTTGTCTTTATCTTATCGTCCTCGGGGAGCACCACGGTCTCCTGAGAACGGTAATTTTTGTTGTACTCCTCTTTTATATACGGCATAAGCCTTATAACGGATATTCCGCCGTAGCCTATCGCCGCGTAGAAGTCGTCAACATTTCTCAAATGCTGCCGCTCCGCAAGATTTGCAACAAATTTTTCATAGTTTTCGTCGCTGAGCCTTATGAAGTTGCGCTTAAATTCGCGGTCGACCTCTGCCTTGCCCTCGGCGATATTTTCGTCGCGTCGCTCATTTTTAAACCATGAGCGTATCTTGTTTCGTGCCTGACTCGTCTTGGCTATACTCAGCCAGTCACGCGACGGGCCCTTACCCGTTTGAGAGGACGTGAGCACCTCGACTATTTCGCCGGTTTTGACTACGTAATCGAGCGGAACTATTCTGCCGTCCACCTTGGCACCGACCATCTTATTACCGACCGCTGTATGAATAGCGTATGCGAAGTCAATAACGGTAGCACCGGCAGGGAGGCTTATAACGTCGCCGCGCGGAGTGAAAACAAACGTATCTTCGGGGACAAGGTCGCTTTTTATGGCCTGAACTATCTCGCGTACATCGCCTGTCTCCTGCTGGTCCTCAAGCATCTGCCTTATCCACGCAAGACGCTTGTCAAGGTTTGATTTTCCGTGAACTCCGAGTTTGTATTTCCAGTGCGCCGCAATACCGAATTCGGCCGTGCGGTGCATTTCCCAGGTTCTTATCTGAACCTCAAACGGTATGCCCTCCTTGCCTATGACCGTTGTATGAAGCGACTGATACATATTTGGCTTCGGAGTCGAGATATAGTCCTTAAATCTGCCAGGCAAGGGTCTGAACATATCGTGAATTACGCCGAGGCAGTTATAGCAATCTATAACGCTGTCAACTATTATACGTATGGCGTAGACGTCGTATATTTCTGCAAAATTTTTGTTTTGCATATACATTTTGCGGTAAATGCCGTGTACGCTCTTTATTCTGCCCTCAATAGTAGGCTCTTTTACAACGCCCGTGATTCGCTCGCGTATCTTACCTTCCATCGACTCCAAAAAATCAAGACGCGATTTGCTGAGTCTTTTTAAATTTTCCTCAATTTCCTTGTACGCTATCGGGTCAAGAAAGCGTATCGACAAATCCTCAAGCTCTTCTTTAGCCGGTCTGATACCGAGACGGTGCGCTATCGGCGCGTAAATCTCAAGTGTTTCAAGCGCTGTGTCGCGTCGCTTCTGCGGAACCCTAAAACTGAGCGTACGCATATTGTGTATTCTGTCCGCAAGCTTGATTATGATGACCCTTATGTCGTGGGACATGGCAAGCAGCATTTTTCTGATATTTTCCGCCTGCTGCTCCTCGCGATTTGAAAGCGGCACCTTGCCGAGCTTTGTGACACCGTCTACAAGTGCTGCAACATCGTCGCCGAATTCGTGCTTAATATAATCCAAGGTTATATCGGTATCCTCGACCGTATCGTGTAAAAGCGCCGCCTCTACCGATTGTGCGTCCATACCGAGGTCAAGAAGTATATTTGACACGGCAATAGGGTGAATAATATACGGCTGACCCGAATATCTCAGCTGTGCCTTATGAGCCTCGCGCGCCACGCGAAAGGCCTTGTCGATTTCCGCTGCCTCTTCGGCGGTAAAGGCCTTATCAAGGCGAGCCTTTAATTCCGCATACAGCTCGTCGGGGGTCATTTTTGCTTCTCGCTCCTGCTGCTTTATCAGCTTTTCGGGGCGCATATCCGGCTCTGCATATTCTGTTTTCTCTGCCTCGGTGGCTTTTGTTTTTTCAATATCAGCCATGGTTTTCCCCCATTTCTGCCTTTAGGCCTGCTAAAATTTTTGAGCTGTCAAGGTCTTTCTTTTCACTTGTCTCGCACAACGAAAAAACTCCGTTTTCCGTTTTTTCCATAAGCTTCAGCTCACACAACACGTCCTCGGAAACGAGCAGCGTAGCCGCCGAAGCCTCGGGACAATTAGCCCTTATAAGAAGGCTGCGAAGGTCAAAATGCCAGCCTCCGCTCTTTTTAAAAAATTTATATGCCGACGCGAGAAAATCTCTGTTCGGTGTAATAAACCTAAGTTCCTTTTCGTTCAGCTTTTCGTGCCGTCTGTATTTTTCGTACAGTCTTACGGATTTCAAATAGTTTACGTCGTTACTGCCCGAAAAGCGCATATCGCATATGCGAACACTGGGCTTTACTTCGCCGCGAAATTCGTTTTTTGTTATTTTAACCGCCGCGTCAACCGTATCGCCGAGTCTGAATGGGAATTCCTCCGCCCGCACGGAAAACAGCAAAGCCGTAATCTCCGTATTGCCCTTTTTCAGAGCGAGCCTCAAGTGCTTGCCGTCGCCAATCGGGGTTATTCTGGATATCTTCATATTAAACAGCCCGAAGCACGGCTCTTCGTTACCTGCTCCGAACGGTTCAAGCAATTCGAGGCTGTTTATCAAATCCATATTTATGTATGCAGGATTTAATTTGCAATCGAGCCTGAGCTCCGGAAACGGCATTTCGACAGTTTTTGCATACTCGTTTATCGCCGTGCGAAATTCGTCTATCCTGCTTTTTTCGACACCGAGACCTGCGGCGAGAGTATGACCGCCGAAGTGGGTCAATGTGTCGGAAACGGCGGAGAGTGCGTCATATATCGAAAAGCCCTCTATGCTGCGGCACGAACCCTTTCCCTTCTCACCGTCCACGGAAATGACAACGGCCGGTTTTCCGTATTTTCCGCAAAGCCTTGCGGCAACTATTCCTATTACGCCCTGGTGCCAATTTTCACCCGACACCACTATGACGCTTGCATATTTTTCGTCGGGACGGCTCTCTATTTCCGCTATCGCCTGCTTTGTTATCTCGTTTTCAACGCTGTGACGCTCTTTATTGTAAGTGTCTATTGTTTTTGCAAGCTCTGCGGCATCATTCTCGTCATCACTCAGCAAAAGGCGAAACGCGGTCATGGCGGAGCCCATTCTGCCTGCGGCGTTTATGCGCGGCGCCAAGGTAAAGGATATTCCGCCTGCGCCGAGCTTCTTGCCCGAAACGCCTGCCGCATTTTTAAGAGCCTCTATTCCTTGGCGGCTGCCCGAATTTATACGCTTCAAGCCCTCATACACGAGAGCGCGGTTCTCTTTTTTCAGGGGAACGACGTCGGCAAGGGTTCCTATGGCAACAAGGTCGGAAAACTCATCAAGCAGCTCTTCTTCGCCGTCACCCTCTACGGCGCAAATCGTTTTAAATGCTACGCCCACACCCGCCCAATCGCGAAACGGTATATTGCAGTCCGTTCTTTGAGGGTCAACCACGGCAACAGCTTCGGGAAGCTCTCCGCTCTGCTTATGGTGGTCTGTTATAACAAGGTCCACCGAAAGCTCCTTTGCGGTCTTCGCGGCGTCAAAAGCCGAGATGCCGTTATCGACGGTGATTATAAGCGAAACACCGCGTTCCTTTAAGTTTTCGACAGCCTGCGGCGATATGCCGTAGCCCTCATTTATTCTGTCGGGAATGTGGCAAATAACATCGGCACCGCGACTTTCAAGATAACTGTACATAACCGCGGCAGAGGTAACACCGTCGGCGTCATAGTCGCCGAAAACCGCGATTTTTTCAAATGACTCTATCGCTTTTCTTATTCTGTTTGCCGCCTTTTCCATATCGGGAAGCAAAAAAGGGTCTATGTCGCACTGCGGATACAGAAACTCATCGGCGTTATCCGCCGTTACTCCGCGTGAAACGAGAAGCAGTGCCGCAAACGGGTCAAGCTCATAGCTCTCGGCTAATTCCGCCGCCATGTCCTTATCATATTGTGATACCGTCCACTTTTTACGACTCAAAACATATTACTCCAAACATAAATACCGCCTAACGATTTTACGCAGCCGAAGCCCACGGGCATTTAAACTGCCTTTATCCGAGCAAACTGTCAAATCGGTGCGGCACAATTATTAACCTTAATATTTTATCATTATTATTTATGTGTTTCAATACTATTTTAACGGTTGATTTTTTTCAGCGGTGATTTATTACAAATAAAAAGCCTTAAATGACAGCTTATAAAATCAATTATGTACTCAAATGATACCATAGTATTATTGACACTACTATCATAAAAGTGTAAAATGTACATAAGTTGTTTTCTTGGGGGAAAAGAAAAATAATGAAACTCAAACCACAAAGGCACAAAGCCAACTATAAGTCGCTGGCGCTCATTCTGGCGGATATAGTAATAGTCAACCTCGCTTATCCGATAATGGTCCTGATTTATTGGAATTTCAGATACAGTCCGGACCTTATGCTGAAGCTGCTGATAAGAATCCCGTTTGTAACGCTGTTTTACATAGGTTCTTACGCCGTATCAAAGCTTTACCGTTCGGTATGGAAATACGCCGGGATATACGAATTGTTCAGATATGCGGCGGCAACCGCCGCAGGCACAATTCTTGTATGGCTGGCAGATTACATAGGCATGAAAATCTGTCGACACGCAGGAAGCGAAATCTTATATTTCAACGTACTGCCGTGGTCAATATACCTTGACTGCTCGCTCATAATAATCTGCGCCTGCCTTGCGGTGAGACTTGCTCCGCGTTCGTTCAAAGTCGCAAGTGCCGAGTCATCACGCGCAAAAAGGTCTAACACACGAATACTCATTTTGGGTGCAGGTGTAGCGGGAAGCTCTCTTGTGCATGAATTTCAGCAAAACGGCTACCGCTTCGGAAATCCTGTTGTACTCGTAGACGATGACCCCGAAAAAATAGGGCGCTCAATAAACGGCACACCTATTGAGGGCGGATGTGACAGACTCACTCAAATCGCCCAAAAATATAACGCCGACGAAATTATTTTTTGCATAAAAAACGCCGACGAGAAAAGAAAACGTGAATTGCTCGAAGTGGCCGTCTCCACAGGCTGCAAGGTAAAAATAGTTCCCGATATAAACAACCTCCCCGACGGCGGCAAGGCAAATTACAAGGAAATCAGAAATGTCGATATTCTCGACCTTTTATCGCGTCCCGAAATAAAGCTTGACCCCGAAACATGTAAATATCTCACGGGAGAAACGGTTTTGGTAACGGGCGGCGGCGGAAGCATAGGCTCCGAGCTGTGCCGTCAGATAGCAAAATATGCTCCGAAAAAGATTATAATATTTGACATATACGAAAACAACGCATACACATTAAAGCAGGCCTTGGACCGACATTATTTCGGAAGCCCCGAAATAATCATCCGTATAGGCTCCGTACGCGACAAGGCGAGACTTCGTGAGGTATTTGAGGAATTTCACCCGTCAAGCGTTTTTCACGCGGCGGCGCACAAGCACGTTCCGCTTATGGAGGACAGCCCGTTTGAGGCAATAAAGAACAACACACTCGGCACATACAACACCGCCGAATGTGCTAACGAATACAAGGTCAGCCACTTCGTGCTTCTCTCGACGGACAAGGCGGTCAACCCGACAAATGTCATGGGTGCAACCAAGAGGACGTGCGAGCTTATAATTCAGCACTTCGCCAAAATATCAAAGGACACCACCTTTGCCGCCGTGCGCTTCGGCAATGTACTCGGTTCAAACGGCAGCGTAATACCTCTTTTCAAAGAACAGCTTGAAAACGGCGGACCGCTTACTGTAACGCATCCCGACATAACCCGTTACTTTATGACTATACCGGAGGCAGCACAGCTTGTTGTTCAGGCCGGCGGACTTGCAAAGGGCGGAGAGATATTCGTGCTTAATATGGGAGAGCCGGTAAAGATACTCTCGCTTGCCGAAAAGCTTATAAAGCTTTCGGGGTTTGAGCCGTATGTTGATATTGACATACAGTTTACGGGGCTTCGTCCCGGCGAAAAGCTCTACGAGGAGCTTGTTCTTCAATCCGAAAAGGACGATATACACAAGACTCAAAATGACAAAATTTATGTCACATCTCCGGGAGATATAGATGACGAAAAGCTGATTTCCCATATAGAAAAGATACGTTCGATGAAGCCGGGTGATTCCCGCGAGTTTCTCATGGAGCTTGTTCCTACATACACGCCCGATCGTGAAGCTTGAGAAAATCAAATATTCAAACAAAAGTGAGCAAGTCGTTCCGAGGAGAAAGACCTGCTCACTTTTTATAATGAACACAGCTGTGTAATATGTGCATAATATCTGCTTTATTGTATAGTTTTTTTATTTTAGTTGCAAAATATTTGTTGAAGTGGTACAATGTCTCTATATTGTTAATTGAAAGGTGTTGTGTCGCTTGAGTACAAAAAGCAAAGAGCTTCCGCGCGCCGCGTCTCCAGAAGAAGTCGGCGTTTCATCGGCATTGACGGAGCAGTTTTTACATTACATAAAAGAGCAAAATCTTGAATTCCACTCATTTATGGTTATAAGGCACGGCAAGATTGCCGTCGAGTGGTATAACGAGCCCTATACGGCCGATACAAGCCATTCCATGTATTCCGTAAGTAAAACCTTTTCGGCAACCGCGATAGGCTTTGCGGTATCCGAAGGGCTTCTGTCACTTGATGACAAGGTTCTTGATTTTTTCCCCGAATACACTCCGAAATCAGACAGCCCGTACTTTGACAAGCTGACGGTACGGAGTCTTATAACCATGACCTCCGGTAAGCAGACTAATATGCTTGAGGAAAAAGGAAAAATCGACTGGATTGAGGATTTTATAAATTCGCCATGGGTATTTGAGCCCGGAACGCAATACCTCTATGTCAACGAGAATATTTATATGCTCTGCGCCATTATCCACCGCGTGGCAAAAACGAGCGTGGTAGACTACCTTATGCCGCGACTTTTTGAGCCGCTCGGAATTGAAAGACCGTTTTGGGAGACTGACCAAAACGGCATAGAGGCAGGCGGATGGGGTCTTTACATCAAAACCATGGACCTCGCAAAGGTAATGACCTGCTATCTACACGAAGGAAAATATAAAAATAAGCAGATTCTGCCGAAGGATTGGGTTAAAGAAGCTACCGTAAACCAAATAGGCGACATCAAAATGCCGAGCAAGGATAAGGATTGCTGTGCCGGCTACGGTTACTGCATTTGGATGGATGACACGGAGCCTTATTCATACCGTGCCGACGGTATGTTCTCTCAGTTCGGCATAAATTTCCCTTCTCTTGACGCAACAATAATTTCAACCGCCGCCATCCCGTGCGAGGACGAGGCAAGAGCCGCAATATGGGCATTCTTCCCCGCAGCATTCGCCGACGAAGACGGCAACGGCGTTGAGGTTGATACGTCGAGTGTCAACCGCCCCGTGGCTTCAAAGCACTCCGTAACCGAGAGCCGCCTTATAGGCAAGACAATAAAAGTTCGCAAAAAGATACTGCTCAACATTATAGGTATGCCCGTGAGTATGCTTCCGCTCGCCGTTACGTTTATGATGTCCGACAGAGCCGGAAACATTGACAATATCAAGTTTAATTTCGGCGATCACGAATGTGATATGACATGGGACGAGGGCGACGAGAGAAATACCGTTTGTTGCGGTATGGACGGACGTTACCGATACGGCACGATGACGCTCGGAAAAATCAAATTCAAGGTCTGTGCCAACGCCGAGTGGATTGACGACATTAACCTCAAGGTTATGGTTCGTCCGGTGGAAACGGTTGGCATGAGAACACTCAACTTCCTTTTCCGTCGCAACAACAAGGTAACCATAACTCCGACATCGACACCGTCAACATACAAAATAGTTGACACGCTCTCAAGGAGTTTCACGGAAATTATCAAAAATCCGCTGCTCTCAAAAATATGTCAAAAAGCCATACAAATTGCGCCTCCGCTTGCGGAGCCGAAGCATTACGGTAAAATTGTCTGAAAACACAGGCAAAACAAATGCCCGTTCCGGTATCTCGGAACGGGCGTTTTTGATTGATTAAATAGAAAATCAGTCTGAAGTGTAAGGAAGAAGAGCAATGTGACGTGCTCTCTTTATTGCCTTAGTGAGTTCTCTCTGATGATAAGCGCAGGTACCGGTTACTCTGCGAGGCAAAATCTTTGCTCTGTCAGAAGTAAAACGGCGAAGTTTCGCTGTATCTTTGTAATCTATTTCTTCGACCTTATCAACGCAGAAAGCGCAAACTTTTCTGTGCTTTCTGTTCATAGGACGGCCGCCAGCCTGGGGAGCTGTTCTTTCGTTAGCCATTATGGTATCCTCCTTTTAAAATGTAGAAAAATTCAATGTTTAGAACGGTAATCCGTCATCCTCGTCCGACGCGCCGCCGAAGGGCATACCGTCGTTGTCGTCATTTGACGGGAGTACCGAAAAACTGCCCGAGTCGCCGCTCTGATAAGACGGAGCTGCCGGCTGCTGCGCTTCATAGCGATTGCCGCCGCCCTGCTCGGACTTGCTGCCGCAGAAAGATACGTTGTCGGCAACTATCTCGACTGCGGTTCTCTTATTGCCGTTCTTATCTTCATAGGAACGGGTCTGAATAGAGCCCTGAACTGCTATCATAGAGCCCTTGTGGAAATAGCGTGTGACAAAATCAGCCGTCTGACGCCATGCAACGACATTGATAAAATCGGCCTTTCTCTCCTCGCCTGCCTTGACAAACGAACGGTCAACGGCAACGCAAAAGGATGTAACCGATATGCCGTTAGGCGTGGTGCGAAGCTCGGGGTCTGCCACCAATCTGCCCATTATAACTGCACAGTTTAACATTTTGCTATTCCTCCGATTATTTCTTTACAACGAGCGAACGAAGAATACCGTCGGTAATTCTTGCTATACGCTCAAGCTCAGCCGGGAACTCCGGAGCGCTCTCAAAGTTGTAGAGAACGTAGTAGCCCTCTGCCTCGTCGTTGATAAGGTAAGCAAGTCTTCTCTTACCCCACTCATCAACGCTTTCAAGAGTGCCGCTTTTCTCAATAAGAGCCTTGAATTTTTCAACAAGAGCTGATACGTCATCGCCGTTTTTAACTGAAAAAACAACAACTGCTTCGTATTTTGACATTCTTTTGCACCTCCTTATGGACATAAGCCCGCAAACAGAAATATTTATTTACGGGAAGGAGCCGAAAACACTAAAAATATTTTCAGCGAGTTATAATTATAACAGTTGAGTAAAGATAAGTCAAGAATTTTTTATTTCTGCGAAAGCTCCGGAAAGCACCTTCATTCAAATACAATTGTTAAGAGCTATAACGCCGTTTTCATCAATATGTTAACAGATTTCTATTACCTTTTTTTCGGGATATTGAGAAATCACAATAGACATATTCTGTTTTTTGATTTTTTCAATCGGATATCGTTTACTGTATACCGATTCAACAACAAACGGAATATGAAAGACCTTTTCGGTATTCGTGCGCAGGCGGAACGAATACGATCCCGCAAGCTGGGGATACATCTCGTCCCATAGGTATTCATCCGCACGCAACATCAATTCTTTTCCGTTGACCAAAAGAGTGTCAAACATATCAATCGTGCCGTCTTCATTATCGGTATTTACAAATTTAATTTCCACATCATAAACATATTCGGGTCTGTATATTGTGTTTCCCGCTTCATCCGTTTCAATTTCAGGCAAATCGATATTATATTTTTCTGCATACTCATCATATGGTATAATTTCATATCCCAGAACGGTTGCCGAATATCCGTTTAAGATATTGTCGGCGCGCCTGAAATAATCATCTTCATACGGAACATTTTCATTCATATAATATGTTTTTACAACGGGTCTTTCAGCTCTGACATTCGTATAAATCACACCGAAAAGCCAAGCAACAAACAAAACAAGACAAGCAGAAATAACGGTTACTTTCTTTTTCATTTGTCTTCCTCCGTAATATGACCGATCAGCCTGCCCTGCTCCAACAGGAACACTTCATCGGACATACCTTTAAGGATTTCCTCGTCATGGCACGAAACAATAACCAAAGCACCGCGTTCTTTTTCGTTTCGCACAATATGTTTAACAAGGTCTACGCCGTCCTCGTCCAACGAATTGGTGGGCTCATCCAGAATAACTATTTCCGGCTTTTCCATAATTGCCGCGGCTATACCTAACCGTTGTTTCATTCCGAGCGAATATTTTTTATATTTTTTGTTACTGTCCGGGTCTAACCCGACCCGTAAAAGTGTGTTGCGAATATCATCGTCCGATGCAACGGATTTTATCGATGCTAATAATTTCAGATTGTTAAAGCCCGAATACGCATCCAAAAATGCAGGGTTTTCCAAAAACACGCCTATACTGTTCGGGAACGATATATCTTTCCCGAGAATTTTGCCGTTCATAGATATTTCGCCCTGTGACGGACGAATAAGGCCGCTTATCAGCCGCATCAACATTGTCTTTCCGGAACCGTTAATGCCTTTGAAACCGTATACCGCTCCGCTTTGAAGCTCCATTGAAATATCTTTTATTACAGGGTTATTTTTTATTATTTTGGAAACATGACTGATTTTTATATTCATCATATCCGAACTAATCCTCCTTATTCAGAATGTCATAACGCCTAAATATGAAAAGACCGACTACACACGACAATACAAGCAAAGCAAGCGAAAAAACAATACCGGTCTTAGTGTTAACGCCATTGTCGATTAGCAAATCATTTCTCTGCGACATTGCATAATTTCCGAGTAATAACGGATTAAGATAATATGCCGACAACACGAGTATGCCTGCACTGATACAAAAGCTGAAAAACGGTTTTATAACTAAAGATACAGCCATTTGCATTACCGAAAGTGCAGAAACAATTAAAAAAGGCATTAAGAGCATTTGACAGGTTAAATATCTGTTTGAAAAAAGGTCACCCTCACTTAAGAAAACATTTTCCGACGGCATCGGAATCATCTTGAAAATAAGCGACTTTGAAACATTCAAAGTTAATTTTCCCGCACCGCATACGCAAAAGATAATTATAATTGCCCACATTAAAATAAAGTACGTAAACACACAGCTCACTGCCCAAAAACATTTTGAAAGCCACCAGGCATCACGGCTTTTTGAATTTATCAGTACGTTTTTTCCGTATGCGGTTAAGTCATAAAACGGATAATAAAGTGTGATATATAGCGGTGCCAAAATCATAAGCATCCAAAGCGCCGGAAACATAAAAATATTTCCCGGCATAGGTATGTATTCCTCCATACCCGCAGTTATAAAGAAGAGAAAATCTCCGAATGTGCGCGCCCCCAAGTCTTTCCCCTTTGTATATATAAAGCCGATACAAAAGCCTAAAAACAGAACAACGCAAGCAAGATATTTTATTCCCTCTTTGAACATACCGTTTTTTAAGTCATATTTACACAGCTTAAAAAATGTCATTTTTCTTTCCTCTTATCATAGTTATACTAAAACTAAGGATAAACAAAACAATGCCTTCAAATAATACAATACCGAGAGAAACATATACCTTTCCCGTGTGCAAAAACTGAATCGGCGATATTTGCGGAATATTACCGATTGTATTTGAAAGATAGTTGATAAACAGGAATAAAAACAGCGGAAAAAACACTGTTACAAATTTATTTTTGCTCAAAAAAGAAACGCAGATGCACAGTTCGGAAATAAGTCCGGCAAAAATAAAAGTTGCAATTATCTTCAAAAGCATATATATCACAGGATGTGCATAAAAGAGCGGGGTCAATGTCGACCAAGGATGTTCGGCATAATACACATCATAAAACACATCGGGTTTTATTGCGGGAACAAAAAGCGAGACAACCGCTGTATTCAACAGTATAGGTACTGCTACAACCGTTCCGCCTGATAAGAACACAGCAATATATTTTGAAAGGAAGTAATTTTTCTTTGATGTCCTTGTGACAACATTTTTGATATATCCGCTTTTCACTTCAGAGCAATACGACCATCCGTAGCCCAAAGAAGCAATAAGCGGCAATAACAAATAAAACAGCGAAGCAGCGGGAGAAATATGATCTGCACCGATCCAGTTTGTAAACAATGTAATACCGGGGAGCTCGGGATTTAACGCATATCCCGTCAATGCGGCTGAAGCAGAATCCGCATTTACATATTTGTGATAAGATATAATGCTGAACACTGCCGCATACAAGGCAATCAAAGATGCAGTCAGCATTGACAGCAGAAAGAGTTTATTTTTATATGCCTTTTTTATTTCCATAAGCAATATCGGTCGCATAAAACTCACTTCCTTTATCGGGGATAAATGTATTGCACTTTATCGGGATTGGGGCCAAGCTCAAAAAACAGCTTACTTGCATCGCTCTCTTCGTTTTTCGGAACAAAATAACCTACTTGACATTCTACGGAACAGCCCACATCAAGGTATACGCCCAAATATTCATTCGGCAACGAAGAGCGTTTTGCATTATCCGTTTCTTTAAAATACAAATATTCCATCTCACCACCGACACTCTCAGCTTTCCCGTCTTTGCCTGAGCGCACTAACCGAAGATTATTAAGGAGTACCGGTTGACCTGCTTCATCATCTGTTGTCTTTTTGACATTTACATCAACAAGAACAAACATATACTCGGGATTCAATGCGCCGTCTTTTGATACCCATCCGTTTTCAACCGGACGCTTGGGAAACGTAAAGTTTTCGCCGTCAAATGAATTTAAAACCGTCATTTTGTTGACCGTATATTCCTCGTTTCCCGTAAATACTTCCACGGGAACCGGCTCTCCGAAATAATGTGTATTTTCTTTGCTTGGCAAAGGCTGTGTATATATTTCGCCGCTTTGAAGCGAAGTACCGCCGCCTTGGCCGCTGTTTCCGACAATTTTTTGCGCCTGATTTTGTATATCGTCTTTCGTGCATCCGAAAAAGCATACCATAACCGACAGCAAAGCAAAAACAATTAAAACGGGTGCCGTTTTGGCAAATTTTCTCACTATACCAGCTCCTTATTCAAAGGGGAGAATTTAAACAATTCTCCCCCATTTAGATTACAAATTAATTTGCATACGGGTCTGAGCCAACGGAATCCGGGCTCCATTTTCCGCTAATTGTTAATCCCGACTGCCCCGAGGACGGTGCTAATCCGATAAACGCATACGGATATCCCCATTCATATACATACTGCCTTATACGTCTTTTCTGACCTGCATAGATAACGGCCGAATCATTTTTCGTGCAATTCCTGTAACCACCCTCAATCGATTCAGTATAACCGCCGTGTATTGAGTAATATGTTCCGCCTGACGGATTAGTATAGCTGCTGAACACATAGGAACCCGAAGCATCTTCTTTTCTATGTCCCTCACCATAAACTTTGTAATATCCCTCGTTCGGCAAACTGTAACTGAACGCTACATCTTTATTATTTTTTGCGCTTGCCGAAATCACAAATGAAGATATTATTGAAGTTAAAAGCATCATTAAGACTATCAATTTTTTTATTTTCATAACATTCCCTCTCTTTATGTTTTATTATTCTTTTTGAAATAACAATCAATAAAACATCGGAATCACCCCAAACATTTTGGAACACCGAATAAAAAACGGCTTGACTTACACATCGGCTCTGATTCTCCGAAACTGATAAGCTTGTGTATACTACGGTCGGCAATATAAGAAGCGCTAAAAACGCAAAGAATAATATAAATATTCTTCTTGCGAATCTTTTCCTTTTAAATGTTGCTTACATAATATACAACAATCCAAAACTGGGGTTATGTTACAAAATTTTCAATTTTTTTCAATAATATGGTAAGGAGCAGTCATTATGTAATCTTCGGCATCTGCCGTGCCGTATACTTTAAACCAATATTCACCGTCTGTCCACACAAGGCACGCAAAATTCTCACCTGTGTAATAAAAGGCCTCATACCCGTTTATTTCCAACTTTTTGCAATTAAACTTATTATCAATACTGAAACTCAAACTCAAAAGATTTTGACTGAATTCTAATATACTGCCGTTTGCATTTTTCCAAACGGTCATATTATCGTGTTCGTTTTCCTCATATGAGTAAAGAGCATATCCCTCCGGAATATCTGTTATAATATAATTTTTTTCAATTGTTTTATGGGTTGGAATATAACTTTCACTTACTTTTATTTCCGTTGTTTCTCCGAATTTGTTCATTATAAAATTAACAATCGGCTCTCTTGTAGCCGAAACGCTCATAAGACCGGAAAACACCGCAATTAAAGCTATAATTGCGGCAAGCAAGCCTCTTCTGACGGTTCTGCGTGTTGACAGCCGAATGTGATTATTTTTTCTTATCAGCTTATTCATTGAGTTTTCAAATTTTTCCGAAAACTCCCATTCTATTTCATCCTCGCCTTTAAGCTTTGAAATTTCTTTGTTTTCGGCTTCAATCAGCGCCTGCACAAATAATTTCTTGACATTATCCAATTTAATCCCTCAAATCATCGTCTAATATTTCAAGCAATTTTTTCTTGCCTCTTATCAGTTTTTGCTGAACGGCAGAGGGCTTCTCCCCCAATAAATCGGCAATATCCTTTATCTTCATATCACAGACGAAATGATAATACATAACGTCTCTGTATGTTTCATTGAGCAACTCAACAGCGTTTACAATTTCCTTGTAGCTTTCTGTAAGGCTCATTTTTTCAAAGAAACGTTCATCCGTCAGATTTCCGATATCGCCTGTAAAAATATGCTCGCACGCTCGTTTATTTTTATTAAAAAGATTTATTGCATTATTTTTGGCTGCCGTAATAACATACGCCGATGTCTTTTTAGACCTCGGGTCATCAATGGCTTTCATATTTTTAGCAATTCTGATAAACGTCTCATGCACTGCATCCTCAGCGTCTTCACTGTTATGAAGAATCGAATAAGCAACCGAAACCATTCTTTTTCTGTATTCGTGATATATTATTTCAAATTTTTCTCTGTCATCCTCACTGTCTATGAATGACATATACATCGCTATCATATTTTCACCTATTATATATAACAATCCGATTTTGCATTTACATAACAAAATATCTCATATTTTTTTAGCATTTATTTTTTGCCGTGTCAAGAAAAAGTGCAAAAATGTTTAATTAACGTGCATAACTATAGAAAATGCCGCGTTTACGAGGTCTTAATACTTTCGGGCACAAAAAAAGAAGCACTCAAAATGAGTGCTTCCTTGTGGACGTAATTAAAATTACTTGAGTTCAACCTTAGCGCCGACTTCTTCGAGCTTAGCCTTAGCTGCCTCAGCCTCGTCCTTAGAGATGCCTTCCTTAACAGCCTTGGGAGCACCGTCAACAAGAGCCTTAGCTTCGCCGAGTCCGAGACCGGTGAGCTCACGAACAACCTTGATAACCTTAATCTTGTTTGCGCCTACGTCAGCGAGAACAACGTCAAACTCTGTCTTCTCCTCAGCAGCGGCTGCTCCGCCTGCTGCAGGTGCTGCAACTGCAACTGCTGCAGCTGCCGATACGCCGAATTCTTCTTCAACGGCTTTAACGAGCTCTGAAAGCTCAAGAACTGAAAGAGCTTTGAGCTCTTCGATCATAGCAGTAACTTTCTCTGATGCCATGGTAATTAACCTCCGATAAATTATAGTAATAAATTTTAAAATTATTCAGCAGCCGGTGCTTCTGCTTCTGCGGGAGCAGCGGTCTCTGCTGCGGGAGCCTCCTCGGCAGCTTCTTCTGCCGGAGCTTCACCGCTCTTATCAACAATAGCCTGAACAGCACGAGCAAAGGCTGCGATAGGCGCGTTGAATGCGCTGAGAACAGTAGCAAGCAAAACTTCTCTTGAAGGAAGCTTTGAGAGCTCGCTGAGTTTTTCCTCACCGATAACATCCTTATCAATGAAGCCGCTCTTCATCTTAAATGTCTTGATTTGCTCCTCGTATTTACCGAGAATTCTTGCAGCTGCAACGTAATCTTCCTTACTGGTTGCGATTGCGCTGGTACCCTCAAGTACGCTGTCCATACCCTCAAGACCTGTACCGTCAAGAGCCAAACGGATAAGTGTATTCTTAATAACGGTGTACTCAACACCCGCCTCACGAAGCTCTTTACGGAGCTTGGTGTCGTCGGCAACGCTGATACCCTCGTAATTAACGATTACACCTGCGCAGGAATTCTGTATTCTCTCCTTGAGAGCAGCTACCTGCTGTTTTTTGACTTCGAGAACTTTCTCACTTGGCAAACGAATTCACCTCCTAAAGATTATTGACGCTTGCGCTATGAGAATAAAGAAAAGGTCTTTTCCGCACAAAGACGAAAAAGACCGTAAACTTTTAAAAAGCTGATCTTCCTCGGCAGGCAACCGCTTGGGTTTTACGCATTTTGCACCCGCTGTCTTCGGCAAGCGAATATTATACTAACACAGAGCCGCGGCTCTGTCAAGTATTTTGATTATTCGGCAACTACTGCGGTACCGAACTTGTTGGCGTTGATTTTAACGCCGGGGCCCATTGTTGTAGCAACAACGCAGGACTTAATATACTGACCCTTCATTGCGGCCGGCTTAGCCTTAACAATAGCATCCATAAGAGTGTTGAAGTTCTCACAGAGCTTATCTTTGCCGAACGAAGCCTTGCCGATGGGGCAATGGATGATGTTGTTTTTATCGAGTCTGTACTCGATTTTACCTGCCTTAGCCTCGGTAACAGCCTTTGCAACATCGGGTGTTACTGTACCGGCCTTGGGCGACGGCATAAGTCCGCGAGGACCGAGAACCTTACCTAAGCGGCCTACAAGACCCATCATATCGGGTGAAGCTATGCAGACGTCGAAGTCCATCATACCGCCCTGAACCTCTGCAACGAGGTCGACGTCACCGACGAACTCAGCACCGGCAGCCTGTGCAGCCTTAGCGGCGTCGCCCTTAGCGAAAACGGCAACTCTTACCTTTTTGCCGGTTCCGTTCGGAAGAACGACAGCGCCTCTTACCTGCTGGTCGGCATGACGAGAGTCAACGCCGAGGCGAATGTGTGCTTCTATTGTTTCATCAAACTTCGCGGTAGCTGTCTTAACTGAAAGTTCAAGTGCTTCCGGAGCGTCATAAAGCTTTGTTCTGTCGATAAGCTTAGCGCTTTCGACGTATTTCTTACCGTGTTTCATAATCTAATTTTCCTCCCATTAAGTGGTTATCGGATCTTTCCTCCCACGGGGGAGATCAATCTACGACAGTTATGCCCATGGAACGAGCTGTACCGGCGATCATGCTCATAGCTGTTTCAACGGTAGCTGCGTTTAAATCGGGCATCTTCTGCTCAGCGATTTTTCTTACCTGATCTTTTGTTATCGATGCGACCTTAGTCTTATTCGGAACACCCGAACCGCTCTCAATGCCGCAAGCCTTTTTGATAAGGACTGCCGCGGGCGGAGTCTTAGTTACGAATGTGAATGAATGGTCTGCATAGACCGTGATAACGACGGGGATTATAAGACCTGCGTCGTTCTTTGTGCGTTCGTTAAATTCCTTTGTGAACGCCATAATGTTTACACCGTGCTGACCGAGTGCCGGACCAACAGGCGGAGCCGGCGTTGCTTTTCCGGCCGGGATCTGAAGCTTAATAAAGCCTATTACCTTTTGAGCCATTGTTTGCACCTCCAAAATTCGTGGTAGTGGCGGAATGAGCGCTCGACTCACCCCTCCCACAGCGCACCCTTAAGATACGCCATAAAAAGCGGATATACCGCTGATTACCTGTTTTAATTGTTTATTGCTTCAACCTGGTCGAGTTCAAGATCGACCGGGGTCTCTCTGCCGAGCATTGAAATAACGACTCTGACAGAATTGTTGTCGGTATCGACATTGTCAACAACGCCGATAACGCCTTCGAACGCGCCGTCGATTATGGAAACCATATCGCCCTTCTTGTAGTTGACCTCAACTACCTTCTTCTCAACGCCGAGAGCATAAATCTCATCGTCGGTGAGCGGAACGGGTTTTCCCTCGGGACCCACGAAGCCGGTAACGCCGCGCGTATTGCGTATTACGTACCAGGTGTCGTCGTTCATCTGAAGCTCGTCGGAGTCCTCGTCCTCATAGACGGCGACCTTAACAAGCACATAGCCCGGGAATATTTTGCGTTCTACTTCTTTTTTGGTTCCGTCGTCACGTATTTCGGTAACGGTTTCCGTGGGAACCTTTACTTCAAGAATCTGGTCATGAATTTTACGGTTCTCGACAACTGTTTCAATGTTTGACGCAACCTTGTTTTCATAACCCGAATAGGTATGAACTACATACCATTTGGAGATATCTGCCATATGCTACCTCCGTTATAAGCTGAAAAAGTTTGCTGTAATCGCACCTGCCGTCGCAGCCCCTGCTCCGCCGCCTGATTTGGAAGCGAGATTTATAAGAAGCTTAACGAGTTCGGAAAGTCCGGTGTCAATAAGCCATATAACGACTCCGATAATAACAACCGAAACTATAACTACAAGCGAGGACTTGAGTACGGTTTTTCTGTCGGGCCAGACGACCTTTTTGGACTCGCCGCGAAGTTCCTTAAAGAACTTCTTTATACTCCTGCCCATACGTACAAATACGTTAGGCTTCTTGTCCTTTACTTTTGCGGTTTTTGCAGGCTTTTCAGCCTTTTTGTCTTTCACTTGCTTTGCGGGTTTGGTATTTTCGGCAGAAACTTTTTTGTTTTCGTCAGCCATATTTTTACCTCCGCTTACTTAGTTTCCCTGTGGAGAGTATGCTTCTTGCAGAAGGGGCAATACTTATTCATCTCCAACCTGTCGGGTGAATTTTTCTTGTTCTTCATCGTGTTGTAGTTGCGCTGTTTGCATTCAGTGCAAGCTAATGTGATTTTGACTCTCATTTATTTCGGCACCTCCGTTATTGGCGGCTCACGGCCGCTTATGTTAGCCTACCTCGAAAAAAGCGGGCACAAAAAAAGAACCCTCTTTCAGAGGTACAGTTACTATATCACACTATGGGCTTTAAGTCAATAGTTTTTATTCAATTTGCGGCGACAGTATCCGGCAAGTCGTGAATTTTGCAGCTTTTGTTAATTGTTCCGTCCGTCCTGCGAAAGAAGCTTCTCTCCTCGCGATTCACGGAAACGGAAAAATATGTTTGACTTTTTATATACGCCGGATATATTATATATAGTATATAAAAAGCAAAAATCAAGACGTGACAACAAGCAATGACAGACTGCCGCCGCGGCGGGCAGTCGGAAAGGCGCGGATATCAAATGGAATTCATAAAAAAGATGTTCAAATGGTCGGCTCTGATTTTTTCCGCCGTCACCACTCTTTTCTGTATGTATGACGCCGTTAAGGAAAAGGACAAAATTTCTTCCGAACTGAAATAATGATTTTACATTCTGTTTAAGAGGTAGAAAATGTCTGTATGCATTATATACGCGAGCAAATACGGCTCCGCAAAAAAAGTTGCCGGGTTGATTTCCGAAAAGCTCGGCGGATGCGATATTTTTAACATCGCAGAGGATAGCTTTGACCTGTCTAAATACAATTTTGTCATAATCGGCAGCGACATACGCATGGGAACGGTTGACAAGCTGATAACAAAGCTGCTCTTTCGGTTCATAAAGCCGCTTTCCGAGAGAAAATGCGCATATTTTTTAACCTGCATTTTTCCCGAAAACGGCGACGGTTATTTTAAGCGCAATATCCCCTCTCAGCTTTTAAGTGAAGCCGTTGCCGTCGCCGCAATAGGCGGCGAGCTTGACTTCAAAAGGCTGCGCGGAGCAGACCGATTTGCCGCAAACATGATTTTAAAGGCCGAACGCGAAAAGGATATTTACAAGACGTTTTCGCTCGACACCGACAAAATATCGGATTTTGTTGATAAACTGAAGCCGCAACTTTAAGTTGCGGCTTTTGCTACCGCTCCGCAACCTATATTTTCCGCTTTTTTCGTTTTGCAAAGCAGAATGTCTTGAAGTTAATAATTCATAAGCTAAAATGGAGACACAAACGAACGAGAGCTAAAGGAGGAAAAAATATGGCATATCTCGATAAGGTCAAGCTTGCCGATTATACAAGAAAAGAGGACTGGCTCAATTCAATATCACACATGGTAGGCGGCGGACTGTCGGTAGTGGCACTTTTGATGTGCTGCATAAAATCAATAATTCTTCGCAGATGGGATTATCTGCTTTTGAGCTTTATATACGGCATCACCATGATAGCTATGTATTCGTGCTCTTCGGTTTACCACGCATTGCGCCCCAACAACGGCAAAAAGGTAATGAGAATGATAGATCACTCGATGATATATCCGATGATTGCCGGCACAATAACGCCGTTTGCGCTGCTCGTAATCAAGCCGGTAAAGCCTGTTCTCGGCTGGGTGATTTTCGCTGTCGCATGGGTCGTTGTGGCGACAATGATACCGCTTACTCTTACGATTTTTGAAAAGACAAAGGGAATAGACGTTGTCATGTATCTCGCACTCGGCTGGTTGATAATAATCTCGATAAAAACCCTGTGGGAGGTTTTCAGCAGAACAGGAGTTATACTCCTGATTTCAGGCGGTATAGCATATACACTCGGAGTCATTCTCTACGGCATAGGCAGCAAAAAGCGTTATTTTCACACGGTTTTTCATTTCTTTATAATAATAGGCTCTGTTCTTCACTTTCTCGCTGTATATATGTATGTGCTTGTATAAGCGGGCAAGAAGCGAACCGAAAAGCAAAGTCGAGCGGTAAAGGCAAAGTCTTGGCTGCTCGACTTTTTATATTCTTACAGCGCAGAATTTTATGTTAAAATAACCTCACGAAACAAAAACCAAATCAAAGATTTTGACCGTTTCGGAGAACATTGAACGGCTAAATTGCGGCTTTCACCGCCGCACTTCGTGTTGCTCTTGCTGTCGTAGGGCAATTTATGATAAAATTAAATTCAACAAAGAATTAAGGACGGTGCAAAGCTATGCTCCATATAGGCTGCCACCTCTCATCATCGGGAGGCTTTTACAAAATGGGTGAAACCGCTTTGAAAATAGGTGCTGACACGTTTCAGTTTTTCACGCGCAATCCGCGCGGAAGCAAAGCAAAGGAAATAGACCCGGAGGACGCAAAAAAGCTTCTTGAGCTTATGGAGGAAAATCGTTTTCCCTGTATTTTGGCACACGCTCCTTACACCTTGAACCCGTGCTCCGCAAACGAAGACACGAGGCAATTTGCGCTTGATACAATGGTCGACGACCTTAAAAGGATGGAATTCACTCCGAATCAGATGTATAATTTTCACCCAGGCAGCCATACAGGGCTCGGAACCAAAAAGGGTATTGAGCTGATATCGGGTCAGCTTAACAGGATATTGACAAAGGAGCAGACTACCACCGTGCTTTTGGAAACCATGGCAGGAAAGGGCACAGAGGTCGGCAAAAGCTTTGATGAGCTTCGAGAAATACTCGACCGTATCGAATTGAGTGAAAAAGTCGGCGTGTGCCTTGACACGTGCCACGTTTTTGACGCCGGCTACGATATTGTAAACTCTCTTGACGAGGTACTTACGGATTTTGACAGAATAATAGGCCTTGAAAAGCTTCGAGCCATACATATAAATGACAGTAAAAATCCGCTCGGCAGTCATAAGGATAGACACGAATGCATAGGTAAAGGCTATATCGGGCTTGACGCCATGAAAAGAATAGTCACTCACCCCGTTCTTAATCACCTGCCGTTTTATCTTGAAACACCGAACGACCTTGACGGCTACAAGGCAGAAATAGAGTTGCTCCGCTCTTTTTGCGATTAAACGCGGCGTCACTTGAAAAAATTATATATTTATGCTAAAATATTTTATAAATTTGTTTGTACCGTCAAAGCTTTTAAAAAGATAGGCTGTTCAAACTTTTAAAGGAATGAATATAAATGCATTTGCAGGAATCCGGCGAGATGTATCTCGAAACAATATATTTGCTGTCAAAAAACAGCGACAGCGTCCGTTCGATAGATGTATGTGAGAAAATGGGTTTCTCAAAGCCCAGCGTAAGCCGTGCCGTTGGCCTTTTAAAGCAAGGCGGATACCTCTACACCGATAAAAACGGCTATTTGTTTTTGACCGATGAGGGCAAAAAAGTTGCACACAAAACATATGAGCGTCACGTGGTACTGTCGCAATTTTTTGAGTCGATAGGCGTTTCCGCCGAAACGGCAACAAATGACGCCTGCAAAATCGAGCACGTTATAAGCGACGAAACCTTTAATGCCGTAAAAAAGCTGCTCCGTGACAAATAACAGATGCTTAAAAATTACAGATAAAAGCGACAAGGCGAAAAAATCGTCTTGCCGCTTTTTTTATAAAACAATTAAAAGCTTAACACTCCTAGATGTTCAAGCAAAATCTTTATGCCGATTAAAACGAGTATTATTCCGCCGCAAAGCTCCGCTTTGTTTTTATACTTCGCTCCGAATTTGTGTCCTACGCCCACGCCGAGAGCGGAGAGTATAAATGTTACACTTCCTATTACGGTTATCGATGTCAGGATATTCTCCTGCAAAAAAGCAAAAGTAACGCCGACGGCGAGTGCGTCGATGCTCGTTGCCACCGCCATAAGAGTCAGCTCCTTAAGGTCGAGCTTTTCTTCGTATTCGGGCTTTTCATCAGAGTCTTTATCCTTTTTAAACGATTCTATTATCATTTTTCCGCCGATAAACAACAGCAGAAAAAAAGCAATCCAATGGTCAATACTCGTTATGTAGCGCTCAAACTGCTTACCGAGTGCCCAACCAAGTAGCGGCATCAATGCCTGAAATCCGCCGAAAAAAAGCGCAATAACGGCTGTTTTGCCGATATCAAGTCGCCGCATTTTCAGCCCCTTGCAAACAGCTACTGCAAACGCATCCATTGAAAGCCCGACGGCAATGAGTAAAAGCTCGGAAAAACCCATAACACAACCTCCGTTTGTAAACAAAAAAAGACCTACGTACGGCGTTTGCCATACGTAAGTCTTGTCTTTTAAGGTAAGCCGGACCTAAAAGGTCAGTATGTTGACTTGCCGCGCACAAAAGCGCTGACTACTCGCTTACGAGTAAGGAGAGTTTAACATAATAACAGACACCCGGCAAGAATTTTTTATGTTTTGCCTTTAACAAGATCCCAGTACGCTTTAGCCGCCTGTTCTATCTTATTATCGCCGAATACGTAATATTTCCTGCTTTTGATGTCGTCCGGCAAATATTGCTGACTTACATAGTGATTTTTATAGTCATGCGGGTATTTATAGAACTGCCCCTTATTGGGATTATCCTCCCCGTCAAAATGCTTATTCTGAAGAGTTCGCGGAATTCTTCCGTAATTTCCGTTTTGCACGTCCTCCATTGCAGCATTTATTCCCTTGTATGCCGAATTTGATTTCGGGGCGGTGCAAACGAGCACCACCGCGTCGGCAAGAGGTATGCGCGCCTCGGGCAGACCCACCTGCAGGGCGGCATCCACGGCTGCTTTTACTATGGGAATTATCATCGGATAGGCAAGCCCCACGTCCTCGCAGGCGCACACCATAAGCCGCCTTGTAGCCGAAGGGAGGTCGCCTGCCTCAAGAAGCCTCGCAAGATAGTGAAGTGCGGCATTGGGGTCGCTGCCGCGCATGGATTTTTGGAACGCGGACATAACGTCATAGTTTTCGTCGCCCTTTTTGTCATATCTGAATGTGTTTTTTTGCGTGAGCGACATTACGCTCTCCGGCGTTATTGCCCGTTTGCCGTCCTTCGGTGCTACGGACAGCACCGAAAGCTCCACAAAATTCAGAGCCTTGCGCACATCGCCGCCTGCGGCGTATGCTATATGCTCCTTAACCTCTTGCGGAACCTCTATCACAGTTCCGCTTTCGTTCTCAAGAAATTTATACCCGCGGTCAATCGCCGGAAGCATATCCTCGGCTGTAACCGATTTAAATTCAAATACCGTTGAACGGCTGAGAACCGCGCTGTATATATAAAAATAAGGATTTTCGGTTGTTGAAGCTATAAGAGTTATAGCCCCGTTTTCTATGTACTGCAAAAGCGATTGCTGCTGTTTTTTATTGAAATACTGTATCTCGTCAAGGTAAAGCAATATCCCGTTAGGTGCCGCGAGGGTGTCAAGCTCCGAAACTATTTCTTTAATATCCGCGGTTGACGCATTTGTTCCGTTGAGCTTATGCAGCTTGCGGTTTGTGGTTTTTGCTATAATTTTGGCAAGCGTCGTTTTGCCTGTGCCCGACGGCCCGTAAAATATCAAATTCGGAAGCGTACCCGAATTCAAGATATTGCGAAGCGGCATACCCTCTGCCAAAAGGTGCTTTTGGCCGACCATATCTTCGATTTTTTCGGGGCGTAGCCTGTCAGCTAACGGTGAAGACATATTTTTACCGCCTTTCCGACTGCATATCCATAATAAAGAATAAAGCGGCGCGCCCCGTTGCAGTCGTAAAGGACGCGCGTCGACTGAAATTTTTTGTTTTTATTCGGAAATAATCAGCTTTTCGATTTCAGCGGGAGTCGAAACAATATAATCCGCTTTGTGCTCACGAAATTCCTCAAGACTGCCGAAGCCGTAAAGCACCGCTATGCACGGTATGCCTGCTCCCTTTGCGCCGTCGATGTCAAATTTTCTGTCGCCGACCATAACGGCGTCGTTTTTGGATGAGCCGAGCTTCTTCAACGCGTTTTCGATTATCTGCGTCTTATCGGAGCGTATTTCATCAAAAGTGACGCCTCCTACATAGTCGAAATAATCGTATAGGTTGTTTTTCTTCAGAATGCTTATTATAAATTGCTCCGGCTTTGACGACGCGGTGGCTGTTTTCACGCCGCAGTCTCGCAGCTTTTTCAAAAGCTCGGGTATACCGTTGTAAGCCCTTGATTCCCAAAGTCCCTTTACGCGGTATCTCTCGCGGTACTTTTCCACCATAAAATCTATTTTTTCATCGTCGTAGGAATAAAAGCTCTTAAAGCTGTCATATATAGGCGGTCCTATAAAACGGCGAAGCTCCTCATCCGTCGGCTCCGGTTTATTATCCGCCCGAAAAGCATATTTAAGACTTTTGAATATTCCCTCCGACGAGTCAAAAAGAGTTCCGTCGAAGTCAAAAAGCACTGTGCCGAAGTTAAGTTTCATAAAATCCTCGCTTATTTCACCTTTGATACATCGGCAACGACATTTATATAAGCACCGTTTGCGTCAATCGTATAGAAGGTAACTGTATCATTTGAAGAAAATCTGAGATTGTAATGAGCGGCATAATTACTCTCGGTATACACCTTATAGCCCTTTGTCTCGGTATTGAACACATACATACGGTAATCCATGGCATTTGTCACCGTACCGAGCATTACAACGTATTTTCCGTCGGGACTTACGGTGAAAAGAAGCGGATTCATTTTATAGCCTACCGTCTCTATTACCGTGTTATCCTCGGTATTAAACAGTCTGCCGTCCTCTTTCGAAAGAATCCAATCGCCGCTTCTGACATAAGAGCTGCCATATGTTCCGTAGAACATATTTATTACACTCGACTGACCGTTAAGATACTTCATAGTATTAAAACCGTTGTCGGTTTCTTTAATATACACAAAGCCGCCGTCCGACGTGGGCTTCGCATATGTATCGAGCACGTCTGTTACCGCGTCAACATCTTTATTGTTGCCGTTTTTGATGTAAATATCCTTCGGAGTGCTGCCGTCCTCCTGCTCCTCGTAATTTCTGCACGAGAAGAACGGTATTACGGAGGTAGTAGATTTAAGCTCCGTATCGGTTATCATACAGAAGTCCGGACGAACCGCTCCGTTTATGTTTACGGTACGGTTGTTCTCATTTAGAAATCTCGTTGAGGTGCCGTCGTTACGATTGAGAATATACGCTTCCTCCCAGACAACATTGTCGGTATACACCTTTTGAGCGTCTGTATGAAGAAGGAGCAAGCACTTACCGTCCGCAGCGTAAGCCGATGGAAGATTTGCCACCCTGAACATAACGAAATCGTATATATACACGGGAGTCTGCGCACTCTGCGCCGTGTACACGCCATAGCCGGTCAAAACACCGTCGCGCTCAACATAATAGATTTTTGCAGGTATCTGCTGACCGCTGAGAGAAACCGTAACGTCCATGGTACCGGTGGGGTCTATCGGGTCATAACTCTTGCCCTTGAACTCATAGAACTGAACGGTTCCGGCGGTGTCTACGGTATAAACGACGGAAGGAATATCCGTTTTCATATACGGTATTTGAATTTCCTTTTGAGAGAGCGTTATTGCGGAGAGCTCGGCCTTTTCTTCACTCTTTGCCGAGCCCTGAGAAGAGCCGTCAGCAGTTGATTTAAGGTACAGTGCGCCGCCGAGCATCAAGAGCGCAAGCACCGCAACTATTACGGTAAAAACGGTTTTACCCTTTGTCGGAGCTTTTTTGTCATTGCCTGCATTAGGCTTTTGCGCTTCTTTTTCAACCGGAGTGCCGTCATTTTTGGTCTTTTCGTTTTTATCCATAAACGGAATACCACCTTTATTATAGTTTGCACTTTTTATACAGTTTTATATTATACTATGAGGCGACAAAAAAAACAAGCCGCGAAGACTTATTGTGTAACTGCACTTATTATAATCCGCAACAAAAACTTATCGGTTTTTGTCGTTTTTTTGCCGTGTGATATTGCATTTTTCAAAAAACTACATTATAATAATTTGTGTCACACTTAAGACGGTTGTGATACCGACCGTTTGAGGTGTGTTTTTTTATGTTTGAATAACGCCGCAGGCGAAAAACAAAAAAGGCTGATCCGCAGCCGTTTACAGGAGAAAAAAGTGAAAAAAGGATTTGACAACGACAAGTATCTAAGTCTCCAATCGGAGCAAATCAGAAGCCGCATCGATGAATTCGGAGGTAAGCTCTATCTTGAATTCGGCGGAAAAATTTTTGACGATTATCACGCTTCGCGCGTGCTGCCGGGATTTTTGCCGGACAGCAAAATGAAAATGCTCATAGAGCTTAAAGACGAAGCGGAAATGATAATCGCAATAAACGCAAACGACATCGAAAAAAGCAAGGTGCGCGGTGATATAGGTATAACCTACGACCTCGACGTGCTGAGACTTATCGACATATACTCGTCCTTCGGGCTTGTTGTCAGAAGCGTGGTTTTAACGCAGTACAACTCTCAGCCGCTTGCAAAGGCTTTTTCCGAAAAGCTGAACTCACTCGGCATTGACGTTTATCGTCACTATGCCATTGACAACTACCCTACCGACGTAAAGCTCATAGTCAGCGATGACGGCTACGGCAAAAATGATTTTATCAAGACCGAAAAATCGCTCGTCGTGGTAACGGCGCCGGGTCCGGGCAGCGGAAAAATGGCTGTTTGCCTGTCTCAGCTATATCATGAGAACAAGCACGGCGTTAAGGCGGGATACGCAAAATTCGAGACTTTTCCAATATGGAATCTCCCGTTAAAGCACCCCGTCAACCTCGCATATGAGGCGGCAACGACCGACCTCAACGACGTTAACATGATAGACCCGTTTCATCTTGAAGCGTACGGGAAAACCACCGTAAATTACAACCGCGACATAGAGGTATTCCCTGTGCTCAACACTATTTTCGAGCGTATTTACGGAAGCTCACCCTACCGCTCACCTACCGATATGGGCGTTAATATGGCAGGCTTTTGTATAACCGACGACAAGGTTGTATGCGACGCCGCAAAGCAAGAGGTTATAAGACGTTATTACAAAGCCCTCGTAAGAGAGAAAAACGGCGAAAAGGTTTCGGGCGAAATTTTCAAGCTCGACCTTTTAATGAAGCAGCTTGAGGTCTCGGTTTCGGACAGAAAATGCGTAGAGCCTGCAATAGAAGTGAGCAAAAAGACTAACGCTCCGGCAACGGCGGCATTGCTTCCCGACGGGCAGATTGTAACCGGCAAAACCTCATCTCTTCTCGGCGCAACCTCGGCAATGCTTTTAAACGCGTTGAAAACAATAGCCGGTATAGATGATTCGGTAAAGCTCATCTCGCCATCCGTCATAAGTCCCATACAGCACCTTAAAACAGAGCATTTCGGCAGTAAAAATCCGAGGCTTCATACGAACGAGGTGCTTTTGGCGCTTTCGATTTCCGCTGCAACCGACGAAAATGCGCAAAGAGCTATGGACGCTTTACAATATCTTCGCGGATGTGAGGTCCACTCTACCGTAATACTCTCTTCGGTAGACTCCGACACACTCTCAAAGCTTGGCATAAACGTCACATGTGAGCCCGAGCGCGAGACGAGAAATCTTTTCAACAGATAAAACACGGTGCTGCGCCGGGCAGGACGCACGGCATACCGCAGCACAGTCTTTATATATACTAAATCACGCGGGAAACCGCTCTCATAAGGAGAGAAATTTTATGGCAGCAAAGTATATTTTCGTAACAGGCGGCGTTGTTTCCGGTCTCGGCAAGGGAATTACCGCGGCTTCTCTCGGAAGACTTTTAAAGGACAGAGGTCTTAAAGTCACCGTAATGAAGCTTGACCCGTATCTCAATGTTGACCCCGGCACAATGAATCCCATACAACACGGCGAGGTATTTGTAACGGATGACGGAGCGGAAACGGATCTTGACCTCGGACATTACGAGAGATTCATTGACGAAAGCCTCACCAAAAACAGCTCATGCACATCCGGCAGCGTTTATTTTAACGTGCTTTCAAATGAGCGCAAGGGCGTTTACGGTGGGCAAACCGTTCAGATAATTCCTCACATAACAAACGAAATCAAGAGAAGAATCGCTCTTAACGAAACAGAAAATACCGACATAGTTATGGTGGAAATCGGAGGTACCGTAGGCGATATCGAAAGTCTTCCGTTCCTTGAGGCCATACGTCAGTTCGCTCAGGAAAGAGCCGGCAGATGTATGTTTATTCACGTGACGTTAGTCCCCTTCCTCGGGGCATCAATGGAGCTTAAAACAAAGCCCACGCAGCACTCGGTAAAAGAACTGCTCGGCATCGGCATAAGGCCGAATGTTATAGTCCTCCGCACCGAGCATCACATAGACCGCGACATAAAGGAAAAGATTGCTCTTTTCTGCAATGTTCCATGTGAAAACGTAATAGAAAATATCGATCTCCCCACTCTTTATGAAATTCCGCTTGCACTTGAAAAAGAGGGACTTGACAAAATAGTTGTAAACACCTTAAAGCTTGACTGCAAAGAGCCCGACCACACCGATTGGATGAATATGATAGACAAAAATTCGCATTTGTCAAAGGAGGTCAACATTGCGCTCGTCGGCAAATATGTTGAGCTTCACGACTCATACCTCAGCGTAAACGAGGCATTAAAGCACGGCGGACTCGACCACGACGCGCACGTCAACATCGATTGGGTCGATTCCGAATCAATAACCGAAGAAAATGTTGCGGAACGTCTTAAAAATGCCGACGGCATACTTGTCCCCGGCGGTTTCGGCACACGCGGAATAGAGGGAAAGATCGCCGCAGCAAAATATGCGCGCGAAAACAAGGTTCCGTATCTCGGCATTTGCCTCGGACTTCAGATAGCAATTATCGAATTCGCGAGAAACGTACTCGGTCTCAAGGATGCAAACACAACGGAGATAGATCCCGATACGGAAAACCCCGTAATTTATCTTATGCCCGACCAGCACAACGTAACCGATATGGGCGGCACCATGAGACTCGGCGCATACCCGTGTATGCTTGACGAGGGCTCAAAAGCATACAAAGCATACGGCAAGCAGCTCATTTCCGAGCGTCACCGTCACCGTTACGAGGTAAACAACGATTACAGAGACCTGCTTGAGAAAAACGGTATGCACATATGCGGACTCTCCCCCGACAAGCATATTGTTGAAATGGTAGAGCTCAAGGATCACCCGTGGTTTGTCGCAAGCCAGGCACATCCCGAATTTAAATCGCGTCCGACAAAACCGCATCCCCTTTTCAGCGGACTTATAGGCGCCGCTCTCGATTACAGAGAAAGCAAATAAGACTTCAAAAAGTAAAGGCTGTAAAAACTCTCGTTTTTACAGCCTTTTTTATTGCTTTTAAATTTTTATATAAGCTCTCTGCCCATAAGCACGCCCATAACGCTTGCCATCATAAGGCCGCGAGTCCAACCGCTTGAATCGCCGAGGCAATGAAGCCCCTCAATATTCGTATTGAACTTCTCATCCATTTTAACCTTGTTTGAATAGAACTTGATTTCGGGGCCGTAAAGCAGCGTTTCCTCACTTGCAAAGCCGGGTACCACCTTATCTACAGCCTCTATGAATTTGATTATATTCATAAGAGTTCTGTACGGCATTGCGGCTGTAAGGTCGCCTGCCACCGCGTCCGGAAGGGTCGGACGAACGTTACTGCGCGTCAAATCCTCCTGCCATGTGCGCTTACCTGCCAAAATATCACCGTATCTCTGAACGAGGATGTGACCGTCGGCAAGCATATTCACAAGCTCGCCGACTTTCTTTGCATACGGTATAGGCTCGTCAAACGGCGGACGGAAATTGTGGCTGCAAAGAATAGCGAGGTTCGTATTGTCGCTCTTTGTATTTTTATAGCTGTGCCCGTTTACCACGGCAAGCGAGTTGTTGTCGTAATTCTCCTGGCTGACAAAGCCGCCGGGATTTTGGCAGAATGTACGCACCTTATTTGTGAACGGTTCGGGATAGCCTATAAGCTTTGACTCATACAGAGCCTCATTTACGTCCTCCATTACCTCGTTTCTGACCTCGACTCTGACGCCGATGTCAACGGTTCCGGGGAGATGCTCGATATTATGCTTTTTGCACATATCCTCAAGCCAGTCGGCACCCTTTCTGCCCGTTGCTATGACTACATTGTCGGCGGAAACGGAAAATTTTTCGCTCTCCGGCTTACCGCACGGAAGGAATACCGCGCCTTTTGCTCTGCCGTCCTCGACAATCAAATCCACGCATTCCGTTTTAAAGATAATCTCAACGCCGTTGTCGGTAAGATGCTTTTCGATTTTCCCGTAAAGCTCCTGTGCCATTTCTGTGCCGAGATGACGTATGGGACAATCCACAAGCTTCAATCCTGCCTGTATCGCACGCAGTCTTATCGCCTTGATTTTTTCGTCGTGACCTACGCCCTCGACCTTTTTATCGGCACCGAACGAAAGATATATTCCGTCCGTATACTCTATCATCTGCTGAGCGAACTCATGCCCGATAAGGTCCGGCAAATTTCCGCCGACTTCGCAGCTGAGCGAAAGCTTGCCGTCTGAGAATGCACCCGCACCGGAAAAGCCCGTAGTGATATTGCAGTCGGGCTTACAGTTTACGCATTTACCCGTCTTTGCTTTGGGACAATGCCTCTTTTCCACGGGCAAGCCTTTTTCAACGATCATTATTTTTTTCTTTGAACCGTTTTTCAGCATCTCAAGAGCGGTAAAAATACCCGAGGGACCTGCGCCGATGATCAATACGTCCGTTTTCAAATTACTCATTCCTTTACATAAAAAAACCGTAAATACCGACTTACGTTTTCCGGCTATTTACGGTAATCAGTTACTACTAATTACATATTATATTAGCACGACTCAGCCGTAATGTCAAGCGGACAAAAAAAGCGCCGCGCAAAGCTGAGCGTTGTGCGGCGCAGATATGAATTTTACATAGGTTTTATCAGTTGGGTGTGTAGAGATTTGCATACGGACGCGAAGTAGTGGGAACAAGCTTTGTGAACGGCACGGACATAATTTCATCAAAGCTCTTGCCGAACTTTTCACAGTAAGCGCGCACATGTCTTTGAAGCTCATCCGTATCGCGGCTGTCAAGCTCTTTTACGGCGGTTATATGCTCCGATATATTCTCCTGCGGCACCTCACCGCGTATGAATATTCTGCCGCCGTGCATACCGGTGGCACAATGCGGTCCGACAATCGGCAGCTTTTCCGAATTGTCGAGTCCGAGGACTATGAGTATTCCTCCGGCCATATATTCGCCGAGGAATGCACCTGCGACGCCGCCTATGACCACTACCGGCAAAAGCTCGTGAAACTCTTTCATATGAATTCCCGCTCTTGAGCCCGCGCGTTTTTCGACAAAAATATCGCCGTCGCGCATAGCGTAGCCGAGAGTATCGCCGACATGACCGTGTATTGTAACTGAGCCGCCGCCCATGGTGTTGCCGACAGCCTCCTGACCGTTTCCGTACACCTCAATATTGCCGCCGTTTAAATACGCGCCCATATCGTTGCCGGGCGTTCCGTGTATTTCAATGGTTTTGCCCTTATCGAGTGCTGCGCCTATATACCTTTGGCCGTTTACGTCTTCGACGCGTATCATATCTTCACTTAAAAGCATTCCGCGTATCTCATTATTTAATTCCTGAAAGCTGCGTTTTCCGGCTGTTATTATCATTTCGGACACCTCCGGTTAATTTCTGATTTGCTTATTCGCCCGCATGGCGAATTCCGAGTATTTCAAGTTCTTTGTCATTAAGACCGATACCTCGCAGCATAAGCCTGTTGCCCCTTAAAGAATCTATCGAGTTAAGCCCCATGCCGCCGAGCATCTCTTTTATCTCGTGATTCCACGCATTCACGAGATTTACCACGCGCGGAGTCATTTCGTCCGGGTCAAGTCTTTTCGTAAGCTCGGGCCGCTGAGTTGCGATACCCCAATTACACTTGCCGGTGTGGCATTGCTGGCACATATGGCAGCCCATGGCAATCAAAGGTGCGGTTGCGACATATACCGCGTCCGCTCCGAGGGCTATGGCCTTGACAACATCAGCTGAATTTCTGAAAGAGCCCGATACGACAAGCGAAACCGAATTCCTTATACTCTCATCCCTGAGCCTTTGGTCTACCGCCGCCAAGGCGAGTTCTATCGGTATACCGACATTATCCCTTATCCTTGTGGGAGCCGCTCCGGTTCCGCCGCGGAAACCGTCCATAACTATTATGTCGGCACCTGCGCGCGCAACGCCTGAAACTATCGCCGAGCAGTTGTGTACGGCGGCTATTTTCACCGCAACGGGTTTTTTATACTGGGTGGCCTCCTTTAAAGACCAAATGAGCTGGCGCAAATCCTCTATCGAATATATATCGTGGTGCGGAGCGGGAGATATGGCATCCGAACCGGACGGTATCATACGCGCATTGCTTACCTCCACGGTAACCTTTTCGCCCGGAAGATGTCCGCCTATGCCGGGCTTTGCGCCCTGCCCTATCTTGATTTCGATAAACCGACAGTTATTTAAATACTGCTTGTGAACGCCGAATCTGCCCGATGCAACCTGTACTGCGGCATAATCGGTAAAATCTGTAAGACCCGGGTGAAGTCCGCCCTCACCGGTATTAAAAATCGTTCCGAGCTCTTTGGCTGCCATAGCGAGCGTTTTTTGAGCATTGAACGAAATCGAGCCGAAGGACATTGCCGAAAACATAATCGGGGTTTCGAGCTTTACCTGCGGCGGCATAACCGTCTTGAGCCTTCCGTCCTCGGTGAACTCTATCTTGTCGGGCTTTCTGCCGAGGAAGGTTCTTATCTCCATAGGCTCTCTCAAGGGGTCTATGGACGGATTTGTTACCTGACTCGCGTTTAAAAGCATTTTATCCCAATAAATCGGATACGGCTTATTGTTTGACATCCCCGAGAGCAAAACGCCGCCGGTAGTCGCCTGCTTTATAATTTCTTTCTGCGCCGTCGGAGTCCAGTTAGCGTGGTCGCGATACGCCATATCGTATTTTACGATTTTTATCGCGTGCGACGGGCAAACCACGGCACAGCGATGGCACGCCACACACTTTCTCTCATCAGCCAAAACGGCTTTTTTATCCTTCGAGAAAAAATGCACCTTGTACGAGCATTCCTTGACGCAGGCACCGCAAAGCGTACAGCGGTCGCGGTTTCTCTCTATATCAAATTCGGGAACGGTAAAATCCATTATCTGTCGCCCTCCCTTGCAAACGGAATAAATATCGGAGTGCCGCCGTCAACCGCGGCTATTTTTTCGGGATCGGGGCAAATTATGCGTATAGCCGATTCCTCTGACGCAAAATATGTTTTGTTACCCTTTTCCGCAGTGATAAGCGAACGCAGTTTAAGCCTGTCGTTAAGAGCGAGCAAGCCGTGCTTTGAGCCTACCAATATCGAGAACGGACCGTTTATCAGCGCGCTTGAATACGCAGTCCTGAGAACGGTATATATCTTCTGTTTTTCCTCGGGCATACGGTCTATAACATCCCATTCGGGTGCCGCCAATATCTGCGCCGCCGTATCAAGTCTTAAGCCCTGACGCCTTACAAGCAAATCAAAAAGATAGGTTATAACCTCGGTATCGGTCTGTAAATTACAGCGATAACCGAATTGCTCAACGTAACGTCGATTTGCGTCATAGCTTGAAATCTCGCCGTTATGGACTATTGACCAGTCAAGCAGCGTAAACGGGTGCGCGCCGCCCCACCAGCCGGGAGTGTTCGTGGGAAATCTGCCGTGAGCGGTCCACGTGTGAGCCTTGTAGTTTTCAAGCATATAATATTCGCCGACATCCTCGGGGTAGCCGACGGCTTTAAACGCGCCCATATTTTTTCCGCTCGAAAAAACGAACGCACCGTCTATCTCGTTATTTATTTTGATAACGCAGCGAGCCGTGTACTCGTCCTCGTCAAAGTCGTTCTTTTTGATTTTACTGGCCGGTACGGCTCCGAAATAACGCCATATAAGCGGCGCGTGGTGTATTGACTTTACCTTACGCGTAGGTATCTGCTCAAAATTCTCTATGTCAAAGTGTCTGAATAAAAACTCCTCGGTTTTAATTCGTGCATCATTGTCGTCATAGAAAATATGGAAAGCAAACAAATCCTCATAGTCGGGATAAATCCCGTAAGCCGCAAAGCCGCCGCCGAGACCGTTTGAGCGGTCATGCATCAGCGCAATGCAGTCTATTATATCCGTGCCGTCAAAGCGTTCGCCCGTTCTGTCGATTATCGCCGCGATGGCACAGCCGGACGGTATACGCACTTCGCCTTCTTTTTTGAGCATAAAAACATCTCCGGTTTTAATTTATTGCTTATTGCAAAATGAAAGTTTTACGTTGGCAACTTTCAATTCGATATAAATATGGGAAATATTTTATATCGGATTTTAATTTTTTTCAAGTGAATTAGCCCTTGTTTTTCAACAATTACACAGAAAAAGCAGATTGCAAGAACACTGTTTTTGATTTTTGCGTTTTTTATATAATTTGACTAAATATTTTTCGTAAAATTCATTTTGCAGCATTCGAGTGAATTCAAGCTCACCGAACAGCAAAAAAAAAAAACGACGAACAACAACACTCTCAAAAACGTCGAATTTCGCTGTATTCTTTGATTTTTTCGCCGTAATGTGATTTAATATTTACTGTGCGCAACGCGGAATGATGCAGCGCTGTTAACGTTTTTAATCGGAGGAATAATTTATGATAGGAATAGTTGATGTAGGCGGAGGTATGCGCGGCGTTTTCGGCTGCGGCGTCACCGATTTTTTGTTGGATAACGATATAACCTTTGACTACTGTCTGGGCGTATCCGCCGGGAGTGCCAATTTAGCGTCCTATGTATCAAGGCAGCGCGGCAGAAATTACAGATACTACACCAAATACTCGCTGCGTCCCGAATATATGAGCGCATTCAATTTTGTAACAAAACACTCGTTTTTTGACCTCGACTATGTCTATTCCGTGCTTTCCGATTCCGACGGCGAGGACCCATTGGATTACAAAACTCTTTCGCAGTCAAATCAAATCTACAAGGCTGTTGCCACCAACGGCGAAACGGGAGAGCCGCATTACTTTACAAAGGACGATTTCCGTCAGGACTTCTATGAGCCGTTAAAGGCCTCGAGCGCAATACCCGGTGTTTGCAAGCCCGTAAGCATAGACGGCACCGACTACTTCGACGGTGGGGTTTCCGACCCGATTCCCGTTGAAAAGGCACTTGCGGACGGCTGCGACCACGTATTTCTCATACTGACAAAGCCGATAGATTTCGTCAAAAAGCCCGAAATGTTCAAGAGCGCATACACAAAGGTATTGAAAAAATATCCCGCCGTTATCAAAAAGCTGAATATACGCCACGAAACATATAATAACGAAATCAAAAAAGCACTTGAATTGTCAAAAGAGGGTAAGGTCACGATTATAGCTCCGGATGACGGATATTCCGTCACCGCATTCACAAGAAATATACGAGAATTAAATCATCTTTACAACGAGGGCTATATAAAGGCGGGAGAAATCCTTAAAAATAAGGGTTATCTGTGATTTTTTGTCTATATCGCTGAAATAATCGTTACTTATCTTATTACTGTTGAAATTTGCTTAATATTAGTATAGTATAGACAAAGAGAAGTTTAAAAAACGCATTTTTTCTCAATATATTTGGAGGTTTTGTATGAATTATTCACTTTCCAAGAAGAAAGCAAAAGAGCTCGTCGAAGCAAAACTTTCTCACTTTATGGGAGTTTCTCCCGAGGAGGCTACCGACGAGCAATACTATAAGGCTATTGCTCTTATCGTCCGTGACATGATGAGTCAGGGTAGAACCGAATTTTCGGAAAAGGCCGCAAAGGCGGGAACGAAAAAGGTTTACTATCTCTGCATGGAATTCCTCATGGGACGTTCTCTTAAAAACAATCTTTACAATTTAAATCTCACAGACGTTTTCGCGAGTGTTCTCGCCGACTACGGAGTTAAGCTTGAAAATCTTTATGAGTGCGAACCGGACGCAGGTCTCGGCAACGGCGGCCTCGGCAGACTTGCCGCCTGCTATCTTGACGCGCTCGCAACCGACGGATACCCTGCAAGAGGATATTCCATACTTTATGAATGCGGAATTTTCAAGCAGAAGCTTGTTGACGGCTGGCAGACCGAGCTTCCGGACTTTTGGCTTCCGGGCGGCGAAGTTTGGCTTGTCCCCCACGAAGAGAGCGCACTTGAGGTTCGCTTTGAGGGCAACGTAAACGAATCGTGGGACGGCGGTTTCCACCATGTAGACATTGAGAATTACAAACCCGTACAGGCGGTTCCGTATGATATGTATGTTGCGGGTAAAGACGGAAAGGGAATTTCCGTGCTTCGCCTTTGGTCCGCTAAAGCACCGGCTCTTGATATGACCCTCTTTAATCAAGGCGACTATATGCGTGCTATGGAGCAAAACGCCATGGCCGAAGTCATTTCAAAGGTTCTCTACCCTGCCGACAACCACCCCGAGGGCAAGAGTCTTCGTCTTCGCCAGCAGTATTTTCTTGTATCGGCGTCAATTCAGGATATAGTTCACAGACATCTGCGCGTATTCGGCACAATGGATAACTTCCCCGAAAAGGTTGCCATCCACATAAACGACACTCACCCGACGCTCGCAATACCCGAACTTATGAGAATACTCCTCGACGAATGCGGCTACGGCTGGGACGATGCATGGAAGATAGTCACAAAATCCGTGGCTTACACCAACCACACCGTTATGAAAGAGGCTCTCGAATGCTGGCCGGAGGATATTTACAGCCGCCTGCTTCCGAGAATTTATCAGATAACAAAAGAGATAGACAATCGTCTGCGCTCCTTTGTATGGCAGGCAACAAACAATGCCGATCAGGTTGAGAGAATGGCTGTTGTTTCAAACGGCGTTATACGAATGGCTAATCTCTGTGTTGCATCTTCGCACAGCGTAAACGGCGTTTCGGCGCTCCACAGCGAAATTCTTAAGGAAACCGTATTCCACGATTTCTACGTTCTCACGCCCGACAAATTCAAAAATGTCACAAACGGTATTGCCCACAGACGTTGGCTCTGCCAATCTAACCCCGAGCTTACCGCACTTCTCACCGAGCTTATCGGCGGCGGCTTTGTGTATGACGCAAATGAGCTTTTAAAGCTCCGTGAATTCAAGGACGATGAAAAGGTTCTCGAAAAGCTGCGTGAAATCAAGACGCACAACAAGGAGCATTTTGCCGCACTCGTTAAGAAAAATACCGGCATAGAGCTTGATCCGACCTCAATTTTTGACGTGCAGGTAAAGAGACTTCACGAGTACAAGCGTCAGCATCTCAACGCGCTCAATATTCTTGCCGATTACCTTATGATTAAGGCAAATCCGAGTATTGATTACACTCCGCACACTTACATCTTTGGCGCAAAGGCAGCCGCAGGCTACTATATGGCGAAGAAAATAATCAGCTTTATATATGCTCTCGGCGAAATGATAAACAACGACCCCGACGTAAACGGCAGACTCAAGGTTGTTTACATTGAGGATTATAACGTAACAATGGCCGAAAAGCTTATGCCGGCCGCCGACATTTCGGAGCAGATTTCTCTTGCCGGCACAGAGGCGAGCGGTACGGGCAATATGAAGCTTATGCTCAACGGCGCCATAACCCTCGGCACAATGGACGGTGCAAACATTGAAATCCATGACGCCGTAGGCAGCGACAACATCTTTATTTTCGGCATGAAAACTCCGGAGGTAAACGAGCTCAAGCGCCGCGGCTACAACCCGATGAATTACTACAACAACAATCAAGAGCTGCATAACGTCATTGACTTCATCGCGAAAAATGATATTGCAGGAAAGCGTTTCCCCGAAATTGCCAACATCATCAACAACGACCCGTATATGGTTCTTGCAGATTTTGCCGATTACAGACGTATGCAGCAGTACGCCGTTTCCGTTTGGGCGGATAAGAAAAAGTGGCAGCAGATGTCGCTTATGAACATCTCCGGTGCAGGTATCTTCTCAGCAGACAGGGCAATACACGAATATGCCGATAACATTTGGCATACAAAATCCGCATTCAATGGCGAGACATACCAGGCAGGCGAGCCTGCAAAGGTAAAAAAAGAGGCAGCTGAACAAATCACAGAGAAAAAAGTTGCAGAGGCGAAAGCCCCTGAAAAAAAAGCCGAAAAAAAGCCGGCAGAAAAAAAGGCAGCCGCAAAAACAGCCGCTTCCGCAGGCAAAAAAGCTAAGAAAAAGAAAAAATAAAATCGCAGCAGCATAAACGTAAAGGCGTCATCAAAATTTTGATGACGCCTTTTTATTATAATATATTGCGGCTTTTCAGAGGCTTATTTGCCTTCGTGAGCCTTGGCTTCCTTCAGAGCGCAGACAAGCTGGTCGGGACAAGATGTGTTTTTAAACCCACACTTGATTCCCGAGAAAGCCTTTTCGACCTCTTCCACGGATTTACCGCGCACTATCGCCGAAATACCCTGAAGATTTCCGTTACATCCGCCGTAGAACTTAACATCCTTGATAACATCTCCGTCAAGCTCCACATCTATTTGCCTTGAGCAGGTTCCCTTGGTTTTATAGCTATACATCATTTTAGCTCCTTTCCTATTTCGTCCGAGAGCCGTGAAAGCTCCTCCATTGAGAGCTTTTCCGCTCTCACCGTAGGCGACAGCCCTGCACGCTCTATTGCCGCCGCCGCTGCCTCCTTTGATATGCAAAGTCCGCCCGACAAGCCGTTTACGGCTGTTTTGCGACGCATTGAAAATGCCGCCTTGACCGTATTGAAAAATACTTTTTCGCTCTTAGGAGTCACCCTTTTGCCGTCAAGAAGCGTCAATTCAATCACCGCGCTGTCAACCTTCGGACTCGGTATAAAGCTCTCTCTCGGGACGGGAAACAAGAGCCTTGCATCGGCATAATAATTCACGCCTACCGTTACCGCACCGGAATTTTTACCGCCGACTTCGGCACAGAATCTGTCTGCCGCCTCTTTTTGAACCATAACCACTATTTTTTTAAGCGGCAGCTGCTCGGACAGCAGCTTCATAATTACGGGTGAAGTGATGTAATACGGCAAATTTGCACACACCGTCACTTCGCTGCAATCGGCAAGCTTCTCGGATATAAGCTTTTTTAAATCAAGCTTTAAAATATCGTCGTTTACTATTTCCACATTATCGCAGTCACAAAGCGTTTCGTGAAGCACCGGCAAGAGCCGCTTGTCAAGCTCTACCGAAACGACCTTTTTAGCGCGCTTTGAAAGTTCGCTCGTCAGCACCCCTATGCCGGGTCCGACTTCAAGCACTCCGCAAGACTTGTCTGTTGCCGCGGCGTCTGCCATACGCGGACAAACGCTGCTGTCGATTAAAAAGTTTTGCCCGAGAGATTTGGAAAACGCGAAGCCGTGCCGTGCGAGAACAGATTTTACAATATTTATATCAGCTAAATCAACAGACATCTTTTTTAACCTTTTCGAGTCTTTCCATACCGAGTACGATATTTTCATCGGAGGGTGTGGTGTAATTCATACGGAAGCAATTAGTTGTGTCGCCGTCCTCCACCATAAATGCAGTACCGGGAACAACAGCCACCTTTTCCTTAATGGCTCGCTTGACAAAGTCAAGCATATCGATTTTTTCGGGAAGCTCGCACCAGACGAACATTCCGCCCTCGGGGCGTACATACGATACAAGGTCGCCGAGCTTTTCATCTATAAGGTCACACATAAGAGTCATCTTACGGCGGTAAATATCGCGGATTTTGCCTATATGCGCTTCAAAATCGGTAGTGCTCATCCACTCGTATACAAGCATCTGATTAAACATTGCCGTGTGAACATCCTGCCCCTGCTTGCAGACTGTCATCTTTGCGACAATCGGCTCCGGAGCTATTACGTAAGCAACGCGGATACCCGGTGCCAGCACCTTTGAGAAGGAGCCGGCATATATTACGATACCGTCCTCATCCATACTCTTGACGGTAGGTACATTTTCACCCGACACACGCAAATCGCCGTATGGGTTGTCCTCTAAAATTAACACGCCGTATTTTTTGGCAAGTTCATACAAGGTCTTTCTTTTTTCGAGTGACATAGTTCTGCCGGACGGATTTTGGAAATTGGGTATGGTGTAAATAAAACGCACGTTCTTATTCTCTTTAAGAACCTTTTCAAGAGCGTTCATATCCATACCGTCCTCTTCAACCGGAACGCCCTTAAGCTTGCAGCCGTAAGAGCGGAAGCAGTTAAGCGAGCCGATAAACGACGGATTTTCACATACGATTATATCGCCGAAATTGCAGAGTGATTTCGTTGCCAAATCCATAACCTGAGTTGCGCCCGATGTTATGATAAGCTTATCGAAGTCTCTTCCTATATTGTTCTTTTTCTTCATATAATCGGCAACGGTTTTTCTGAGCGGCTCATAGCCCTCGGTAACGCCGTACTGAAGAGCCGTTATAGGCTCGTTCTCAAAAATTTTTGCGCTGATACGTCTTACGTCGTCTACGGGGAACGCCGCGACATCGGGATTGCCTGCGGCAAACGGGATTATCGCAGGGTCTGCCGTAGCCTTTAATATTTCACGGATTGCGGACGGCTGAAGAGCCGAAATTCTGTCCGAAAATACATATTCCATAATATTTTGCATCTCCTTGGGTGATAGTGACCTTACACATAAAGTACAACAATGATTATAACACAACGCGCCGAATATAACAAGCGCGGCGCATACTGTTTCAGATATACCGAAAAGACAAAACGGATGCAAAGGAAGCCTTCACACCCGTAGTTTTTATTTGTCCCACAGGACTATTTTGCCCTCTTTTCGCGTTTTGTTCATATCAATAAGTCTCTGATTTTCACTTCCGCGAAATCTCAATGAAATATTTCTTTTAGCCTCTACGAATTCGCCGTCAACAAGCACATCGAGCATAGACAGCATCTCATTTGTAACCTCGCACACGGCGCGGCTGTCGCCCGTCAACTCTTCATAGGTGAACCCTGAAAAGCTCCACACGGTCTTTTGCGGCAGTTCTTTTTTTATACGCCGAAGCAGCTTTACGAGTTCACGCTGATTTTCCGGCTCAAACGGCTCTCCTCCGAGAAGAGTTATGCCGTCTACATAGTCCGGCCTTAAGGACTCGATTATTTCATCCTCGGTCTCCTTTGTGTACCTTTCGCCGTAATCGAAGTTCCACGTTTCGGGTTGGAAGCAGCCCTTGCAGTGGTGTGTGCAGCCCGATACAAAAAGCACCGTGCGCACACCAACTCCGTTTGCGATGTCACATTTTTTAATAGCACCGTAATTCATTACAGATGAAGCACTCTTTCTTTTATTTCCTGAGTTCTGCCCTGATTCCAGAACTGAGAACCGATATAGCCGCAGGTACGTCTTGCAACGTTCATCTTAGACTGATCCTCATTGCCGCAGTTGGGGCAACGCCACACAAGCTTGCCGTCCTCCTCGACTATCTGTATTTCTCCGTCATAGCCGCACACCTGGCAATAATCCGACTTTGTATTAAGCTCGGCGTACATAATATTGTTGTAGATAAACTTCATTACCTCAAGTACCGCAGGGATGTTCTGCTGCATATTGGGCACCTCAACGTACGAAATAGCGCCGCCCGGTGAGAGCTTTTGGAATTTGGATTCAAGCTCAAGTTTGCTGAATGCGTCTATCTTTTCGGTGACGTGGATATGATAGGAGTTTGTGATGTAATTTCTGTCTGTAACGCCCTTTATGATACCGAAACGGTTCTGAAGACATTTTGCGAATTTATACGTTGTGGACTCAAGCGGTGTACCGTAAATAGAATAGTCTATATTCTCGGCAGCCTTCCACTCGGCGCAGGCATCGTTAAGCCTTTGCATTACGCGCAGACCAAACTCCTCGCCCTCTTTTTCGGTTAATTTTTTGCCTGTTATCTCATAAACGCATTCCCAAAGTCCGGCATAGCCGAGCGAGAGCGTGGAATAACCGCCGTGAAGAAGCTTATCGATAGGCTCGCCCTTTTTGAGCCTTGCAAGCGCACCGTACTGCCAGAGTATGGGGGCTGCGTCGGAGAGTGTGCCCTCAAGTCTTTCATGGCGGCACTGAAGAGCTCTGTGGCAAAGCTCAAGTCTTTCATCGAGAACCTGCCAGAATTTTTCTTCGCTCTTGTTGCCGTCACGTGCGGCTGTGCAGGCGACATCTACGAGATTTATGGTTACGACACCCTGATTGAATCTGCCGTAATATTTCGGCTTACCGTTTTCATCGACGTACGGAGTTAAGAAGCTGCGGCAGCCCATGCAGGTATAGCAGTTACCGTTGCCGTTCTTATCAATCTTAAGCTTCAACATAATTTTTTCCGAAATATAATCGGGAACCATTCTCTTTGCCGTACACTCGGCGGCAAGCTTTGTGAGATACCAAAATCTCGAATCCTCGGTTATATTGTCCTCTTCAAGCACGTAAATAAGCTTGGGGAATGCGGGAGTGACCCATACGCCCACCTCATTTTTGGTGCCCTTTATACGCTGCTTTAAAACCTCTTCGATTATTATTGCAAGGTCCTTTTTCTCCTGCTCGTTTTTAGCCTCGTTGAGATACATAAAGACGGTTACAAACGGTGCCTGACCGTTTGTGGTGAGAAGAGTTACGACCTGATACTGTATAGTCTGAACGCCTCGCTTGATCTCGTCGCGGACGCGCTTTTCGACAAGGCTCTTAACCTGCTCGTCGTCTGCATCAATGCCGAATTCTTCCATCTCGGCTCTCACCTGACGTGTTATTTTTTCGCGCGAAATCTGAACGAACGGAGCCAAATGCGCAAGTGAAATCGACTGACCGCCGTACTGATTTGAAGCAACCTGTGCTATTATCTGCGTAGCTATATTGCAAGCAGTAGAAAACGAATGAGGCTTCTCTATCATGGTACCCGAAATAACGGTACCGTTTTGGAGCATATCCTCCAAATTTACAAGGTCGCAGTTGTGCATATGCTGAGCAAAATAGTCGGCGTCGTGGAAGTGAATAAGGCCTTCCTCGTGAGCCTTTACTATATCCTCGGGAAGAAGAATTCTCTTGGTCAAATCCTTGCTGACTTCGCCCGCCATATAGTCACGCTGAACCGAGTTTACGGTAGGGTTCTTATTGGAGTTTTCCTGTTTAACCTCTTCGTTATTGCACTCGATAAGAGACAAAATCTGATTGTCGGTGGTATTTGAGGCACGGGCAAGGTTTCTGGTGAAGCGATAGCGGATATATCTCTTGGCGGTCTCGGGAGCACCCTGCAAAATGATGTGGGTTTCGACAAGCTCCTGTATCTCTTCCACGGAGAGTGCGCGATTCATTTCGTTACAGTGATCCTCTATAACAAGAGAAATATAATCTATCTGCCTGTCGGTAAGCTCAGGCGTGCCGTCCGTCTCGTTATTCGCCTTAGCTATGGCGTCCTTTATCTTTTGACGGTCAAATGTCTCCTCGGCGCCGTTCCTCTTGATGATTTTCATTACTTCTGCCCCTTTTATGATTGATTTATATACAATTAATTTTTTCGCGCAGTCATATGTTTTTGTCGCGTCATAGATATATATTACTACACGCAGGTTCTTTTTGCAAGAGCAAAACACAATATCTATGAATTTTTTGAGTATTTTTCAGTTTCAACAACTATATATTGTGATAGTTTATAACTAAAACCGCTCTTTGCACAAAAAAAATTTTTTCTTTTGTGCAACATAGACATTAAAATCTGATATTACTTTTACAGCATTAAAAATGTCGTAAAAAGGAAAAATCAGACAAAAAAAGAGCCGCCAAACGGCGGCTCTCGATTTTTCTTAAATTACGCTTTGTCTGCGCAGCCGAGAACAGTCTCGATTTTATGAGAAACAACCTCTTCGATAAGGTCTCTTGCCGGAGCAAGATACTTACGGGGATCAAAATCGCCGGGTTTCTCAACAAAGTGCTTACGGATAGCAGCCGTCATAGCTATACGGATATCGGAGTCTACGTTTATTTTGCAGACAGCCATTTTAGCAGCCTCGCGAAGCATATCCTCGGGGATACCGATAGCATCGGGCATCTGTCCGCCGTACTCATTGATCATCTTGATGTGATCCTGATTTACAGAGCTTGCGCCGTGGAGAACGATCGGGAAACCGGGAAGCTTTTTGCCGACTTCTTCAAGAATGTCAAAGCGGAGCTGCGGCTTCTGACCGGGCTTAAACTTATATGCGCCGTGGCTTGTACCGATAGCAATTGCAAGCGAATCAACGCCTGTTCTCGTAACGAAATCAAGCACCTGCTCGGGCTTTGTGAAGGAAGCGTCCTCTGCGTTTACGTTAACCGCGTCCTCGATACCGGCAAGAGTACCAAGCTCGCCCTCAACAACTACGCCGTGAGCATGAGCATATTCAACTACCATCTTTGTAAGAGCGATATTCTCTTCATAGGGAAGAGATGAACCGTCTATCATAACCGAAGTAAATCCGCCGTCTATGCAAGCCTTGCAGGTCTCAAAATCGGGACCGTGATCAAGGTGAAGGGCTATCGGAAGACCGGTCTCCTCTGCGGCAGCCTTAACCATAGCTACAAGATAATTGTGAGAAGCATATTTTCTTGCGCCTGCGGAAACCTGAAGAATTACGGGCGCATTATGCTTTTTGCAAGCTCTTGTGATACCCTGGATAATCTCCATATTGTTGACGTTGAAAGCGCCTATTGCATAGCCGCCCTCATAAGCCTTTTTGAACATTTCTGTCGTTGTTACCAATGGCATTGAAAGTCACTCCTTGAGTTTTTATATTATTTGATTGATTGTTTTTTCAGCACTTAAAAACCCCTTCAAGTGCGAACATATTATAACTCACAGTATCGGATATGTCAAATCATAATCTTTAAAATCCACAGTATTTTGCGGATTATTCATTGCCGCGGGCTCTTTTTTGAAAGCTGCTTGCAAAGCTGTTTTTCGCTGTCGAAGGCGCAAAGCATAAAATAAAACGGCACAGACAGTGCCGTTTTATAAGCTTGATTATTCAATTAAACTCCGAGGCCTTACGCCACTATTCTATTCGGAAAGATACGCCTCGGCTTTCAGCAGTGTAGCCTTTACTCTGTATGAGGTTATCACGATTTTTATTCTGCGTGCGGTTTTCACACGCTTTAAAAGACAAATTTTCTTGTAACCTATAACCGTGCCTTTACAAAGTTTTTTCCATCTGCCGTTTTTCTCGCAGTAAATCTTAAACGACTCTATCTGCTGACCCGTTGCAATATTTTCCTGAAGCACAAGCTTATCGAAGTTTACGGGTTTTCCGAAATCCACTACGATTTCCGGCTCTTCATCGTCCGACGCGGCCTGCCAATAAAGCGAGTCGTCGTCCTCTATTATGTTTTTGGCGAGATGCTCGCTGTCAATTTCGCTTGACGAGGTCGCCTTAGCGTCAGAAGCAAGATTTTTCGGAAAGCGGCGTTTTAAAAGTCTGCCGAAGCTGTCGAGCGTCAGCTCATCCGTCTTTGCTATCTTACCGCGTTTATCGGGCGGAATGTTAAGAAGCAGGGCGGCGTTTCCTCCTACCGACTTTATATAAATATCGTAGAGTTTCTTTAAAGATTTGACCTTTGCGTCCTCGTTTTCGTGGTAAAACCAGCCCGGACGAATTGAGACGTCTACTTCGGCGGGATACCATATAAAAGCGGTTTCGCCCTTTATCGCCTTGCGCGAACCGAGGTCAAGAGTCATCTCGTTGTGTTTTTTACGGAACTTCTCGTCGTCAACCTTTTGCGATTTTTCGGCGATATAGTCGTTTTTGGAAAGCCATGCCGGCACAACGCTCCACTCGGATGAGCGGCACACGCCCGCTTCGTTGCCTATCCAGCGAACATCGGGTCCGCTGACGCAGATAACCGCATTCGGCTGAAGCTCTCGGACAAGAGCATAGTAACCGTTCCAATCGTATTTCTGAACCTTACCGTTAGGGCCCTCGCCGCACGCGCCGTCAAGCCACACGCAAAAGATGTCGCCGTAGTTTGTAAGAAGCTCACGGAGCTGGTTTTTGTAATAAGTATTATATGCTGCTCCGCTGCCGTAGGTTTTTTCGTGTCTGTCCCACGGGGACAGATACACACCGAAGCCGAGAGAATACTTGCGGCAAGCCTCTGCGACCTCCTTTACAATGTCGCCGTTTCCGTCTTTAAACGGGCTGTTCTTAACGGAATAGTCCGTGTACTCGGACGGCCAAAGGCAAAAACCGTCATGATGCTTGCAGGTTAATATCAGCGCCTTCATCCCGGCGCTCTTTACCGACATTGCCCATTGTTCGGCGTCAAAATCGGTGGGATTAAAAACCTCGGGCGGCGTTTTGCCGTCGCCCCATTCTTTACCCGTAAACGTATTCATTCCGAAATGACAAAAAGCGTAAAATTCGGTTTTTTGCCACTTTAACTGTCTTTCCTCCGGGACTATACCGGCAGCTTTTTCAAAATCCTGCATTAAGATATCCTTCCGATGATTATGATTTTCCGAGCGTAACTATATGTATTGCGCCTGTCGGGCAGCCTGCGGCACACTTTCCGCAGCCGACACACTTATCGTAATCCACATGCGCCGTGTTGTTTTCAACCGTAACCGCGCCTACGGGGCAAACCTTTTGGCACTTCATACAGCCTATGCAGCCGACCTTGCATTCTTTTCTTGTGAATGCGCCCTTGTTGTGATTTTTACAGGTTACCGCAGCCTTTCTTTCATACAGCGGTAAAAGCTCGATAAGCCCCTTAGGGCAGGTATTTATGCATTTTTTACAAGCTCTGCAAAGAAGCGGATCAACTCTCGCGACACCGTCGCAAATACTTATTGCGCCGTACTCGCAGACGTTTACGCAATCGCCGTAGCCTATGCAGCCGTATACGCAGTCCTTGGGTCCTCCGAAGAGCTGATTTGCCATTTTGCAGCTTCTCTGCCCCTCATAGTTAAGCTTGAGTTTACTGTTTTCGTGGGTGCCGTTGCAGTGAACAAACGCCGCCATCGGCTTTATGTCGCCTGCCTCCACGCCGAGCACCGCAGCTACACCTTTGGCAGCGTCGGCTCCGCCCGGAGCGCAGAGATTAGTCTCTTTTGTCTTGCCCTCCGAAAGTGCCGCGGCATAACCGTCGCAGCCCGAAAAGCCGCACGCGCCGCAGTTTGCACCGGGGAGACATTCTCTTATTTTTTCGGCGGTTTCATCCTTCGGAACAGCCATAACTATGCTCGCCACGGCAAGACCGAGTCCGCATATAAGACCTATGCCCGCAACAAGGATAACAGCCAATAAAATCGTGTTCATTTAAAAGCCCCCCTTATGCAAATATGCCTTCGACAAGGCCGGAAAAGCCGAGGAACGAAAGAGAAGTAAGACTTGCGGCAACAAGCGTTATGGGCAAGCCCTGCAAAAATTTCGGTATATCCGCCGTTTCAAGCTTTTCTCTTACTCCGGCGAACATTACCATAGCTACAAGGAAGCCTACGCCCGAACCGAAGGAGTTTACAAGACCCTCAAGGAAAGTGTAGCCCTCGGTTATATTGAGTATGGTAACACCGAGCACGGCGCAGTTTGTTGTTATAAGCGGAAGATATATGCCGAGCGCCTTATAAAGCGACGGAATATATTTTTTCAAGGTTATCTCAATAAGCTGAACCAAAGCGGCTATTACAAGAATGAACACTATCGTCTGAAGATAGCCGAGCCCGTGATTATCAAGAAATGTATTTAACGGGTAAGTAACCGCCGAAGAGATGACCATTACGAAAATTACCGCAAGGCTCATACCGACGGCTGTATTTAGTTTTTTGGATACGCCGAGAAACGGGCATATACCGAGGAATTTGGAGAGTATGTAGTTGTTTGTAAGAATAGCGGTCAAAATTATGGACAAATATATTTTCATTATTCAGCCGCCTCCTTTTTCTCGTTTTCGCACTTGTCGCCGCTGTCTTTAAGACTGCACGAAGCCGCCATGGGGCAGCTGCAGCACGAATGGAGTTCCGCCTTCGGCTTACCCTTCTTTTCGGCAAGGCGGTTTGCACATGCCATAACCAAACCGAATACAAAGAAGCCGCCGGGAGCCAATACAAATATCGTCATAGGCGGTATGGATTCGGGAAGCACTTGGAAGCCCAAAAGCTTGCCTGCACCGAGAAGCTCTCTGACGCCGCCCATTATTATGAGCGCGCAGGTAAAGCCTATGCCCATACCGAGACCGTCGGCAGCCGAACGTATAACGCTGTTTTTGCCTGCGAACGCCTCGGCTCTGCCGAGAATTATGCAGTTAACGACTATAAGTGGCAAATACACGCCGAGCATATCGTTAAGCGCCGGCAAATACGCCTTAACAAGCATTTGCACTATCGTTACAAAGCCGGCTATAACAACTATGTAGCAGGGAATTCTTACCTTTGAAGGAATTACCTTGCGAAGTGCCGAAATTACTATGTTTGAGCAGACCAAAACTATGGCAGCCGAAAGCCCCATACCTATGGCACTCTCAAGCGATGTGGTGGTGGCGAGTGTGGGACACGTTCCGAGAACAAGTCTTAAAACCGGGTTTTCCTTTAAAAGTCCCTTGGAAAACTCCTGAAATATCGTTTTCTTTTCAGCCAACCTTCTCGCCTCCTATCTGTGAATAAAGACTGAGCGCCGTATTAACCGCCGACGTGACCGCCTTTGATGTTATCGTAGCTCCCGTAAGAGCTTGAATTTCGGTATCGGACGCGCCGTTTTTGGAAACGCCTATCGTACCGGATTTTCCTATGTACTGATTTATAAAGCTCTCGTTTTTGGCATTCATACCGAGACCTGCCGTCTCGCTTATCGAGAGTATTGACACGCCCGTAACCTTTCCGCTCGTATCAATGCCTACCATAAGGTCAATGTCGCCGCCGTAGCCCTTTGCCGATGTTTTGAACACATAACCTATTGTGTCGCCGGAGGCAGTTCCCTCATAGTAGGTGTAGTCCTTACCGTCGGCACTCACCGTAAGAGCGTCCGAAAACTCGTCTGCCGAGGCTAAGACCTCTGCCTTTGTTTTATCCTCTGTCTCTTTTGACAGCTTTTGTATCTGCGGGGCCGTAAGCATATTTGTGACCGCCAGAAGAGCGGTGACCACAAGGCAAATCACAAAGAGTGAAACGGTAGGAATCAAAATGTCCTTTGCGGTGAATTTCTTTTTCATCACGCTGCCGCCTCCTTTTTCTCTTTTTTCTCCTTGAGAGTTCCGAAGGGCTTTGGAGCTGTGAGATGCTCAATATGCGGAACGAGAATATTCATAAGAATTATTGAGAATGAAACGCCCTCGGGCAAATTTCCGAATATTCTAATGAGAGACGTTACAATTCCGCATCCCACGGCAAATATTATTTTTCCCTTTGCGCTTATCGGCGAGGTGCTGTAATCGGTAGCCATAAATACAGCACCGAGCAAAAGGCCGCCCGACAAGAGCTGATATGCCGTAAAGGTAAGACTGCCCTTGCCCGCTATCAGCATTATTACGGCAACCGTGCCGACAAAACAGAGCGGAATTACGGGAGATATTACCTTACGTATTAAGAGATAGATAAATCCGAGCAGCAGCGCGACGGCGCACGTTTCACCGAGGCAGCCCTCCCTTACGCCGAAGAACATATTTGTGAGCGTGGGAAGCCCCGCGGCATTTATTGCGGCATCTATATCGCCTGCTTTATACACGCTTGTCATCTGTGAAAGAGGCGTTGCGGACGTGACCGCGTCAACCGCGGCATTTCTCCAAGCAAACGGAGCCGGATAGTCGGACATCGCATTTGCAAACGACGTCATAAGCACGATTCTGCCTGCAAGCGCAGGGTTTACAAAGTTCTGACCTATGCCGCCGAAGAACTGCTTTGCGACGATAATTGCAACTGCGTCGCCGATTATTACCATCCAGATCGGCATTGTGGACGGCAAATTGAAAGCTAAAAGGATACCGGTTACCACAGCACTTAAATCGCCTATGGTATTATCTCTTTTCATAACCTTGCGCGCTATGTATTCAAACAAAACACATGCGAGGACGCTCACCGCCGTAACGAGCAGCGAACGGAATCCGAACAGCACCACCGACATTACAAGTGCCGGCATAAGGGCGATAATTACGTCGAGCATTATGCTTCTTGTTGTATCGACTGAACGCTTGTGAGGCGAAGGAGATACGGTAAGCTTTATATTTTCTTCACTCATTTTTTCTGCGCCTCCGATCTTACGATTGATTTTGCATCACGCATAAACTGAACAAGCGGTTTGCCGGCAGGGCACGTATACGCGCACGAACCGCACTCCATACAAACCATTGCGCCCGCCTTTAAAAGATTCTTTACATCCTTTTGCACCGCGTACTTATGTATTACCGTCGGCTGAAGATACATGGGGCAGGCCTTAGCGCATCTGCCGCAGTGTATACAAGCCGTTTCCGTCTTAAGGCTCATATCGTCATCGGTGAAGGCAAGAATTGCGTTATTGCATTTTAATATCGGGTGGTGCGTATCGACTATCGAGGTACCCATCATGGGTCCGCCGGTAATTATTTTAACCGGGGGCTCGCGGAAGCCGCCGCACGCCTTGATGATGTAATCTATCTCGGTGCCTATCGGAACGCGCACATTCTGCGGAGCAGTTATGGCAGAACCGTCGACCGTAAGAGAACGCGATACAAGCGGCTTGCCCGATTTTAAATAGCGTGAAATAAATGCCGCCGATGTCACGTTCATAACAACACAGCCCACGTCCGAGGGAAGCTTTCCGGGGGGAACGCGTCTGCCCGTTGCGGAGAGTATCATCATTTTCTCTGCACCCTGCGGGTATTTTGAGCGAAGAGGCATAACTTTAATTACGTCGTCGGGGTCGTCCTTTTCGGCTATTCTCTCAAGAATTTTGATGGCATCGGGCTTGTTGTCCTCAACCGCTATTATGACCTTCTTGAAATTGAGCATATCCTTTAAAAGATGTACTCCGCTCATTACGTCCCACGAATTATCGAGACATTCGCGGTAGTCAACCGTTATATACGGCTCACATTCCGCCGCGTTTATTATAAGTGTGTCAACGCTGCCGTCCTGCGGGAAATTGAGCTTTACATGAGTCGGAAAGCCCGCTCCGCCGAGTCCTACCGCGCCGGAAGCTCTGACTGCCTTTATCAGGTCATCGTGAGTTTCGACCTTTGGCGGTGTAAACTCCGCCTCCTCCATAAGCCCGTCGTTTTCGATAATGACGGCTTGAGATACAATACCTTGAGCGGTTCTGATTTCCTTTACCGCCGTAACCTTACCCGACACGGACGCGTGCACGGGTGCGCTTACATACTTATCGGTATCGCCTACTACCTGACCTACAAGAACTCTGTCGCCGACCTTTACCGTTGGCGTACACGGCGCGCCGATATGCTGGCTCATCGGAAGCGTGACCGTTTCCGGAGCCGGAATGCGTTTAACCTGCATATCCTTGGTGTGCTTTTCGTGCGAAACACTTACACCGCCTCTGACTTTTTTTACAGGTTTTATTATTTCAGAGCGCATTCATCTTCCTCCCTTTACAGCTTTATCTATATTATGAAGCTTTGGCATAACGGCCCTCAATATGCTGCCCGTGACGGCCCCCGTAACAAGAGCCGACAAAAGAAGCACCGGGGCATAGCCTATAACCGACTCTCCGGAAACCATAATCGCGGCAACCGAAAACTGCCCTGCATTATGAGCCAAAGCCGACAAAATACCTATTTCTATATATCCTGCGTTTTTTGAAAAACGAAATAATAAATACATCACAAGGGTGCTGAGCACTCCGCCTGCGAGTGACATAAAAAATGCCGTGGCACCGCGCGTAAGGAAAACAAACAGCGACTTTAAAAGCGTCACCGATAGTGCCGGTATAAGCCCGAATTCCGAGGCGGCAAACATAACCGCTATATTGGAAAAACCTGCCTTGGCTCCGGGCGGCATAAACGCAGCTGTCGGTATCAGCCCCTCAAGAAACGAGAGTGTTATTGCCACAGCCGCAGCTATACCCGTAAATGCGGCCTTATATGATTTTGTCTTAGTTATCTTCATATCAATATGTAATCACGTCTATATTTTCGGTAGTGCCCTTTATGCTTACGACTGTTTTAAGCGGCACGCACACGGCACTTTCCCCCGCGCGGCACAGCTTACCCGTTCTCATACATATCTTGTCTTTACACGGAGAGCTTTCTACCCATATTTCGCCGTTTTCGGCGGCTATTACAATACCGTTGTCGAGCGTAAACTCTCGCTTTTCCGCAATCTCATCAAGAGACAGCGTCAAAACAGTCACACCGTCCGACGTGACAACGGCAGTGAGTGATGTTTTCGCCCTTGTATATTTATACGCCGTAAGCACCGCAATTACCATAACCGTAATTATTATAAGCGCCGCTCCGTGCTTTCCCAAAAGCTTTCTTTCCATATCAGACAAGAGAGTAATCGCCGTTTGTTATTTTTAAATACGGCTTTATGCCGTCCGTCGCAAAGACGGTTTTATCCTTATAGACAAACACCGCGTCCGCATTGTACTTTTCGAGTATCGGCAGAGACTCTTCCTTTCCGAGAATAAAACAGAGCGTTGAGAGAGCGTCGCTCAAAAGCCCCGTAGGAGCCTTTATCGTAACACTTGTAAGCTCCGTTTGCACCGGATATCCGGTGGTCAAATCCAAAATGTGAAAATATGTTTTTCCGTCCTCAGCGGTAAATCTCTTTTCATAATCGCCCGAGGTTGATATAAAAGCATCTGTAAGCGACAGCACCGCAAAATAATCGTTTTCCGTTTTGTACGGGTCGCGTATTCCTACATTCCAGCTTTTGCCTTTTTTCGGTAAGCCGTATGTCGCTACGCTGCCGCCGACGGAAATTACGGCACCCGTTATTTTGCCGCCCTGCGAATTTATTTCATCTATTCTCTTAACCGCCTCGTCAAGTGCTATTCCTTTGCCTGCTGAGCCGAGATTGAGCTTTGCGCCGTCGGGGATATAAACTTTTTTGCCGTCGTCAAAAATCAATTTATCGTCACCGCATTTTTCTTTTGCGGATAGAATTTCATCCTCGCTCGGGAGGCGGAACTCGTCGGTATCAAAGCCCCAAAGCTCAGTCAGCGCCCCCGATAAAGCGGCAGCCTTACCGTGGGAATCGGAATACACGTCGCATACGGTGCGAAGCTCATCATATGTCTCAGAGCTCACCGTTTCTCCGTGCTCGCCCGAGGAATTTACTCTGTATATATCGCTGCCCTCATAATTTTTTGAAATGCGCTCGTCTGTTTTAACCACTTCAGCCAAAAGGTTTGCGTTTTCCAACGCCTCGGAGTTTTTCCCGTAAAGCTTAATGCCTACAAGTGACCCCATAGAAAAACCCGTCTGCTCCGCTGATTTTGTGTTTACCGAACAAGATGACAGCTCAAACAGTAAAACAAGGCAAAACACAGCGGCAATAAGTTTTTTTAACGACCTTGCCAAGCTTGTTTCACCTCACAACTGCCTAATTCGACGACACTACAATTAAATATACAATATTTCAAGGGTTAGTTCAAGCAAAGTTTGAAAATTAACAAAGTTTGCCGTGTAAAACTTCCCTTTTTGTCTCAAGCCTATAAAAATTCAGGGGAAGCAAGGCTAAAAGCGATGCTTCCCCGTAAAAACCGCGGATTTTTATTATGACAATTCAAATTGACCGGTATACAGCTGATAATATTTCCCGTGCTGCTTAATAAGGTCATCATGACTGCCGCGCTCTATTATTTTACCGTGCTCAAGCACCATTATTGCGTCCGCATTGCGTACTGTGGACAAACGGTGAGCTATCACAAAGGTGGTTCTGCCGTTCATAAGCTTATCCATGCCCTTTTCTATAAGATGCTCGGTGCGTGTATCTATGGAGCTTGTAGCCTCGTCAAGCACGAGCACGGGCGGGTCTGCCACAGCCGCTCTCGCAATCGCTATGAGCTGTCTTTGCCCCTGACTCAGGTTTGCGCCGTCGCCTGTTATAACCGTGTCGTAACCGTCGGGAAGTCTTGTTATAAACGAATCGGCATTGGCGAGCTTAGCGGCTTTTACAACCTCTTCGTGAGTTGCGTCAAGCTTGCCGTAGCGTATATTGTCTTCGATCGTACCCGTAAACAGGTGTGTATCCTGAAGCACCATCGAAAGCGAAGAGCGAAGGTCACCCTTGCAAATCTTTTGTATATTTATTCCGTCATAACGGATTTTTCCCTTTTGTATCTCATAAAAGCGATTGAGCAAATTGGTTATCGTGGTTTTGCCTGCGCCCGTGGAACCGACAAACGCAATTTTCTGACCCGGCTTTGCATAGAGCGAAATGTCGTCGAGAACCGTCTTTTTGCCGTCATAGCTGAAGTACACGTTTTCAAACACAACGTCGCCCTCAAGCTTTTGATAGGTTACGGTGTTGTCGCCGCTGTGCGGATGCTTCCAAGCCCAAAGGCCCGTATGCTCCTTGCACTCGGTCAAATTTCCGTTCTCGTCATATTTTGCGTTTACGAGCTTTACATAGCCGTTGTCCTCTTCCGGCTCTCTGTCGATAACGTCAAATATACGCTCGGCACCGGCTAAGGCCGCAAGAATGTTGTTGAACTGCTGAGAGAGATTTGCTATGGGCTGAGAAAATGATCTTGAATACTGCAAAAACGAGCTTATTGTACCGATTGTGGTAAAGCCGCCTATGCAGAGAAGTCCGCCTGCCATGGCAATCACGGCATAATTGATATTTGAGAGGTTACCCATTATCGGCATCAGAACACTTGCAAAGGTATTGGCGTTGGTAGAGGAATGCTTAAGCGCACCGTTAAGTGCGGCAAACTCCTCCTTGACATTTTCCTCGTGATTGAATACCTTTATGACCTTTTGTCCCTCTATGGTCTCTTCGATATATCCGTTTACAGCTCCGAGGTCCTTTTGCTGCTTCTTGAAGTACAGCGCGCTCTTGCCGCCTATAACCTTAATTACAATCAGCATAATTATAAGCATCAGAATTACAAGAAGAGTGAGCTGCCAGCTGAGATACAGCATCATGGCAAAGGTTGCGATAACGCTGATAACCGAGGAAATCACCTGCACAAAGCCGTTGCTCAGAAAATTTCGGACGGTATCGACGTCGTTTGTATAGCGGCTCATAAGGTCGCCGTGAGTATGCGTGTCAAAATAGCTTATAGGCAAATCCTGCATCTTGTCAAAGAGGTCGCGCCTTATCGTATTTACCGTTCCCTGCGACACCTTTATCATAATTCTTGCATACGCATAGGCTGATATCGCACTGAATATGAAAAGCATAGCCATTTTGGAAAGAGATAACGCAATAGCACCTATATCCGGCGTCATCGTACCGTTTGTCATGGGAACAAGATAGTTATCTATTACAATTTTAATGAAGTACGAGGACGCAATCATTCCGACCGAGCTTAAAAGGACGAAAATTATGACAAGCACCAACAGGCCCTTTGACTTACCGAGATAAGAAAAAAGCTTTGAAACGGTTTTGCCCATATTTTTCGGCTTTTGGAAGCCGCCTCTCGGTGCTCTGCCGTGGCCGCCCGGTCCGTTTTTAGGTTTCGGCATCAGTTTTCGCCTCCTTCGTCTTTGTTACCCTTTTGCTGCGAGGTATAGACCTCACGGTATATTTCGCTTCTCTCCATAAGCTCCGAGTGCGAACCAATATCGGTTATTTTACCGTCGTCGAGAACTATGATTTTGTCGGCGTCCTCAACGGAGCTTATTCTCTGAGCGATTATGATTTTTGTGGTATTCGGTATGTCATTTTTGAACGCCTCGCGAATTTTTGAATCGGTAAAGGTGTCCACAGCGCTTGTGGAGTCATCCAAAATGAGTATTTTAGGCTTCTTCAAGAGAGCACGCGCAATACAAAGACGCTGCTTCTGACCACCCGAAACATTAACGCCGCCCTGGCCGAGGTCGGTGTTGTAGCCGTCGGGGAAGCTCATTACAAAATCGTGAGCCTGAGCTGCCTTACAGGCGTCTATTACCTCCTGCTCGGTGGCGTTTTCGTTGCCCCATCGGAGGTTATCAATAATTGTGCCCGAGAAAAGTACATTTTTCTGAAGCACCATACTTACGGCTTCACGAAGCTCAAAAAGCTTGTATTTTTTGACGTTTTCGCCGCCGACGAGAACCTCGCCGCCCGTTACGTCGTAAAGTCTCGGAATAAGGCTTACGAGCGTTGTCTTTGCGCTTCCCGTACCGCCTATAACGCCTACGGTTTCGCCGGAATTTATTTTAAAACTCGCTCCGTCTATAACATTCTTTTTGCCGTCCGAGCTGTACTTAAAGCTGACATTTTTAAACTCTACGGAACCATCCTTAACCTTGAGGTCAGGCTGAGCGTCATCGTCGTTTATGTCGGGCTTTTCCTCAATGACCTCGGCTATACGTGCCGCGGCGGCTCTCGACATAACATACTGTACCAATATCATAGCTATCATTATGACAGACATAAGTATCATCATAACATAGGTCGTAAGCGTGCTGAATTTGCCTATTTCCATTTCGCCCCTCAAAATGAGCTTTGAGCTGATATAGGTAATAGTGAGTATGGTGCCGAACATCAAAAACATCATCAGCGGCTGTGCCATAACCATCATTTTTTCCGCGCTTACCGACGCATCCATAAGGTCGTCATTTGCCTTTTTGAACTTTTTCTTTTCGTAATCCTCGCGGACAAACGCCTTTACAACGCGCATTGCGATAAGGTTTTCCTGAACGGACGCATTGAGCCCGTCAAACATATTGAATACCTTCTTAAAGCGCTTTACGGCAATAGGTCCGAACAGCGCGAGGAATATCAGGATTATCGGTATAACCACAAGAAAGGTATTTGATACCGTTCTGCTTATCTTGAAGCTCATGGTGAGTGCTATTGCAAACATAAGCGGTGCTCTGAAGAAAATTCGCAGCATCATCATATACATATTCTGTATCTGAGTTACGTCCGTTGTCATTCGCGTTACAAGAGAAGCTGTGCTGAACTTGTCGATATTCGAGAATGAGAAATTCTGGATGCTCTCATACATAGCTGTGCGGAGATTTGTGCCGAAGCCCATACTCGCAACAGACGCAAGCCTTGCCGCGGTGGCACCGCAGAAAAGCGAGCCCAATGCCATAGCAACCATTTTAACGCCGATTTCGATAATGTACTTCCTGTCGCCGTTCGGTATGCCCACGTCGATTATATACGACATATAATACGGCAGCATAAGCTCAAGCACTACCTCGCCAACCATAAGTATAGGGCAGATTATCGACTGCCAAGTGTACTGCTTTACGTATTTCATAAGCTTACGCATTGTCGTCGCCTCCTTTTTCGTGTGATTTCATCATCATTTCAAAAATTGCTTTTTCGCTCGGAGCGTCCTCCGAAATATTGTCAATAAGACGATTCAAAAAGCTGTTGAGAAGTGAAAGCTCCTCTTTTGTGAAGCCTTTGAACATCCTTTTATCAAGCTTGTCAAACTGACTGTGTATATATTCCGTACGCTGCTTGCCATTTTCGGTAAGAGCTATCCGGTTGCAGCGCAGGTCGTTTTCGTCTGATATTTTTGTGATAAGCCCGCTCTTTTGCATTCGTTTTACGGATACCGCTACCGATGCCGGCGAAACATTTATGCCGTCGGAAAGTTCTTTTTGCGAGCATTCGCCGTGCTCGCTTAGATAATCGAGCACCGGCGGCTGGCCGAAATACACGCCGCTGTCGCGAAGCATTTTATGCATGGCATAGCGTTTATAGCAGTCAAGCCTGTTCATCTTAAAGACCAATTCTTTAAGTTCCGAAGCCAAAGCCTTTTCCTCCTTTTTAAATATAAGATAGCCGATTTATAGTTAGTCGGTTAATTGTTAATCGGTTTACTTATTGTAATACCGATTTTTTTTATTGTCAATAACATTTCAAAAAAATCTCGAATCATTAAAGTCCGCCTGCATCAACGGTTTCGAGATGTTAATAGACACATATCGGAAATGTGTCGCAACGTTTTCGGAGCATTGCTACCTTTTTGCCGTTATGTATGAAAAAACTTATACAAAATCACAAGGGAGGAATTATTACGGACAGAAAAAGTCTTAAAAAACGCGAAAAAGATTTTTGCCGCGAATACGTTTACTGCGGTAATCCGAAAGACGCGGCGCTGAGAGCCGGATACACCGTCTTCCCGGAAATGTGCGGTATTCGACTCCTAACGGAGAAACGTATCAAAGATGAGATAGCCGAGCTTGAAGGCAAGCTTGCCGCTACAAGAGCCGAGGCGCTTTGCGGTTACCGCCGTATTGCGTTCGGTAACATTTCGGACGCCGTAAAGCTCATACTCGAAAGTGACGGTGACAGGCTTGACGCCGAAAAGCTTGACCTTTTCAATGTGGCGGAAATCAAAAAACCGCGCGGCGGAGGAATGGAAATCAAGTTTTTTGACCGTTTGAAGGCACTTGAAAAAATCGAGCAGCTGTCATTATCAGAAAGCGACAAATATTCCGTTTCTCTTTATAAGGCTATCGAAAATTCGGCAAAGGCTTCCGCCGGAGGGAACGACGATGACTGTTGACGCCTTTAAAAGCTTCTCGAAAAAGCAGCTTATACTGCTGAATTGGTGGACGGACTCTTCGCCGTATAAAAACCGAGATGCGATAATCTGCGACGGCTCTGTCAGAAGCGGTAAGACGGTGTGTATGTTTCTGTCATTTATATTTTGGGCATTTTATATGTTTTCAGACAGCAGCTTTGCCGTTTGCGGAAAAACCATCACCTCTCTGCGACGCAACATAATAACGCCGATGCTCCCGATGCTGCGTTCTCTCGGCTTCACATACGAGGAGCTTGTTTCAAAAAATATGATAATCATAAAAAAAGACGGGCGAGAAAACCGTTTTTACATTTTCGGGGGTAAGGATGAAGGCTCGGCGGCGCTGATACAGGGTATGACTCTTTCGGGCGTCATGCTCGACGAGACGGCTCTTATGCCGCGCTCCTTTTGCGAGCAGGCAATAGCTCGCTGCTCCGTCGATAATTCGCGTCTTTGGTTCAACTGCAACCCCGAAAATCCGGCGCACTGGTTCTACACGGAATGGATAAAAAAGGCGGTAGATAAAAATTGTCTATACCTGCATTTCACAATGGACGACAACCCCTCGCTGTCGGAGGAGATTAAACAGCGTTATAAAAATCTTTACAGCGGTTCATTTTACGAGCGATTTATTGAAGGTAAATGGGTCAGCTGTGACGGCGCGGTTTACCCTTTTTTCGACAGCTCATATATATACGACGTGCCTGCGGGAATCACGAAATATTTTGTTTCCTGCGACTACGGCACGGTAAATCCGACATCCATGGGGCTTTGGGGCGAAAAAGACGGCACCTTTTTCAGAGTGGATGAATTCTACCACGATTCAAAGCAAAAAGGCTTTCAGATGACTGATGAAGAGTACTATTGTTCGCTTACAGCTCTTATCGGCGACAGAAAAGTGGAATACGCGGTAGTTGACCCCTCGGCCGCAAGCTTCATTGAATGTATAAAAAGGCACGGCAAAATACGCGTGGTGCGTGCCGACAACGACGTTGTAAAGGGCATACGCAAAACGTCGGACGCGCTGAAATCCGGCAGGATAAAAATCTGCAAGCCGTGCCGCGACGCCATACGTGAGTTTTCATTATACCGCTGGGACGAGAGTGCAAAATGCGACGCCCCGCGCAAAGAAAACGACCACGCCATGGACGACATAAGATATTTTGTTATGTCACTCGAAAACTCCGCCGACGGCTTTTTTGCCGTTTCGGTGGAACGATGAAGGGAGGTAATTATGCTTGAAGCTATTCAGAAGGGGCAAGCGCATTGAGGCTCCGGTTACCGCCGCCGCACAAGGCACAGCCTCGGGGCTTTTTCCCGCCGTCAACAGCTATACGCCGCTTGTGCTGTGCCAGAACACGCTTTATAAAAGCCTTATGGAGGCGGTTCCCATAATAAATGCGGCTGTTCACAAGATAATCCGATTGACGGGCGGCTTCACGGTAGAAACGGGAAGCAACGCCTGCGATAAAGCTCTTGCCGAATTTTTGTCCGACATACCGTGCGACTCGGGCGAAAGAAGCATTTATTCGTTTTTGGATACTTATTTTGAGCAGCTCTTGATTTACGGCACGGCAGTCGGCGAAATGCTTACGGACGAATACGGAAACATACGCTATCTCTACAATGCAAGACCGGACGATGTCAGTCTTTTAAGAGATCCTAACGACTTTTCAAGGATTCTCGTATGCCGCGCAGACGCGGTGCCGACTCCGGTAAAGCATCAGGAGAGAATACTGTTTACGGCACTTGACGCAGAGCCTGGCTCGCTCTACGGTACCTCTGTGCTTTACGGCCTGCCGTTTGTAAGCTCGGTACTGCTTAAAATATTCGAAGCCACCAAATCCAACTGGGACAGAGTCGGCAATGTACGATTTGCCGTCACCTATAAGCCGGACGGAGAAGCATTGTCGAAATCATTTGCTAAAGAGCGCGCCGAGCTTATAGCAAGCGAGTGGAGCGAAGCTATGAAGAGCGGCAGCGTTAAGGACTTTGTCGCCGTCGGAGACGTTGATATAAAGGTCATAGGTGCCGATAATCAAATTCCCGACAGCGAGATTCCCGTACGCGAGATGCTTGAGCAAATTGTCGCAAAGCTTGGTATTCCGCCGTTTTTGCTCGGACTATCGTGGTCAACCACCGAGACGATGTCCAAGGTGGAGACGGACGTTTTGACTACGGAGCTGTGGCATTACAGGAGACATTTGACGCCTGTAATAGAAAGGATTTGCTCAACATTTCTTCGCAATTCGGGCTCATCCTTAAAACCGAACGTGGTATGGGACGACATCACGCTTCAGGACGAGGTGGAAAATGCCAGAGCAAGTCTGTATTCGGCACAGGCAAAAGCACTTGAAAAGGAGGAAAAAACCGATTGAACAAATCATTTGAAAGTCAGACGGATGAAAACGAGCTGTCAAAGGAGGATTTGGCGCTCATAAACACATTTACTCAAAAGGAAATGACGAAGGACGATATATTCTCTTTCTGCGTAATACTCTGCGACAACGAAATCGACCGTGATTACGAGCGATTCACGGAGGACTCTCTTCATAAGCTTGCCGACTTTTTTATAGGCAAAACCGCAATACGCGATCACAGTATGAAAAGCTCCGACCAGAGCGCGCGAACCTATAAGACCGAAGTCATTAAGGACAGCACGCGCAAAAATTCTCTCGGTGAGGACTATGTATATTTAAAGGCATGGTGCTATATGCCGAGGATAAAGAAAAACGAGGAACTCATTGAGGAAATCAAGGCAGGCATTATAAAAGAAGTGAGCGTGGGCTGCGCAGTTAAAAGCTGCATCTGCTCCGTTTGCGGAAAAGAGCTCGGCAAGAGTGAATGTTCACACGTCAGAGGAGGCGTTTACGACGGCAGGCTCTGTTACGGTGAGCTGCAAAATCCCACGGACGCATACGAGTGGTCGTTTGTCGCCGTACCTGCACAGAAAAACGCCGGTATAACAAAAAAATTCGGTTTCACCGCAGACGGCGATGCAAACCGGCAGCTGACGTTCTTAAAAAGTGAAAACGAACGTCTGAAAGGTCTTGCAAAAGCCGGACAGCTGTACCGCACCGAAAAGCAGACGGAGCTTGTAAAAGCGTTTGTCGCCGCGTTTCCGTCACTCGGTGACAAGCTGTGTAAAAAAATGGCGGAGTGTCTTGAAACGGATGAGCTTTGCGCCGCAGCGAAAGCCGTGAGTAAAAATAATTTTACCTTGAGCTCTCCGCAGCTCACACCGGCTAAAAAAGCCGAAGCAAATTCAAATTCGCAGTTCAGACTGTAAAAAGAAAGGATAAAACAAATGGCAATTTACGAAAACATCAAGCTCGACAAGGGACTTTACGGAACATCAAAGGGCTTCCTCGCGGAGCTTGAGAGCATTGACCCCTCAGAAAACTACAAGGGCACCTCTCTTGAGGGCCTTGACGCATTTGAGCGTCAGCTCAAACGCTTTGACATAAAGGTAAGCGGCAATATGTCAAGCCCCGTCGATAAATTCTTCGCAACCACCGACAGCGCCGCACTCTTCCCCGAATATATTTCAAGAGCCGTGAGAACGGGACTTGAAAGCGCTGACGTTCTCTCGGAAATCATTGCGGCAAAGACCGTTATTGACGGCCTTGACTACCGCCCGATAACCTCGGTTCTCACAGACGACGACAAGGCTCTGAAGGAGACAGCCGAGGGTACCGCCATACCCGAAACCTCGGTTAAAACTCAGGAGAACCTCGTAAAGCTCAAAAAGCGCGGCAGAATGTTATGCGCGTCATACGAAGCTATACGCTTCCAGAAGCTTGACCTGTTCACCGTCACATTAAAGCAGATAGGCGCATATATTTCCCGTGCGCTCTTTAAGGACGCGGTAAGCGTTTTATCGCTCGGCGACGGAAACAAGAACCCTGCGGCCACCCTCAAGGTTTCAACTGCGGGCAAGCTCACATATTCCGACCTCGTTTCGTTCTGGAACGGCTTTGACCCGTATGAGCTCAACACCGTTATAGCCTCACCCGACATCGCAGCAGCCATACTCAATATGCCGGAAATGCGCGACGCTGCGGCGGGCCTTAATTTCCACGCGACCGGTAAAGCCGTAACGCCGCTCGGCGCTAATATGCTGAAAAGCAGCGCAGCGCAGGCAGGCACGCTTATAGGTCTTGATAAAAACTGCGCCCTCGAAATGGTTGAAGCAGGCGGTATTCTCACCGAATACGACAAGCTTATCGACCGTCAAATAGAACGCGCCGCAATTACTCAGACCGCAGGCTTTGCAAAAATATTTACAGACGCTTCAAAAATTCTCACCACAAAGGCCTGATAAATTCGACAGAAAGGAAGCCCGAGCAGCCATTCTCGGGCAAGGAGCAAAATGATAAACGAAAATATGGTGCTTTACAAGGCAAAAAGCCTTTTCGGCTTAGATAACGCCGCACTCGCCTCTCTTAATTGCGTATGTCATCTGTTTTGCCTTGAACTGTTCTCACGGTTAAAGGACAAAAAGGCTGCAAATGACGAGAGGATAATTTACCTTGCTGCGGTAAACTGCCTTTATTACAGTATACTCGAAAACACCGACAGCGGCTGCTCTGTGGAATCTGTGAAGGCCGGCGATGTCACCGTAAAGGAGGACGCATCAATGCCCCTTAAAAAAGCCGCCGAATTAAAGGGCGAGGCAGAAAAGCTTGCGTCACCGCTCCTTATTGACGACGGATTTGTGTTTACGGGGGTGTGATATGAAGTTTTCGGATGTATCCGCAAGGATAGGCAAGGACGTATTCATAACAAACAGCACCGGCTGGCAGTCACCCGTATTTCGTGCCGCAATACAGCCGCTCCGCTACAAAAACAAGATGTATCTCGGCGGAGTTTACACCGAAATCGGGAAGGCAAAATATGATTACTTTTTATATATAGGCCCGCCTGACCACGATATAAGCCGTCTGTCGGCAGACTCGAGAATAATCGACTCAAGCGGCAGAGGCTTTACGGTGGATCACTGTGAAACGGTGTACTACAAAAATACGCCGTTTTATATATGGGCAATAGTAAGGGAGACGAACGGAATATAAATGTTTTTTGCGGTTGTTGCGCCGAGCGATATTCTCGGATTTCTGTCCTCACAGACTGAAATTACACGAAACTGTGAATTAACGCTCGCATACGAAAACGAAATCAAACCCACACCCATGAAAAAAGCAATAGTTGCCTTGGGTGTGGAAAAGATGACCGTCGGCGACTATCTCACCGAAACCGCCGCAGACGGGTCAGTTACGGTAACCTCAAACAGACAGGCGGATTTGGTCTTAAAAATATCAATATTCGCTCCGTACAGCTACGGCTCATACGAGACGCACAAAATACTTGACAGAATAGTCACGGCTATGCTGTATTCGCAAAAGCTGTACACGGTCACAAGCTGTGAGAGCGGCGGTGTGCATTATGTGCGCGATACGGGGGCTCTCGTGCTCGACACATATTTTACGCTCAGCAAGGTTTTTTCCGAATAGGCACACACAAAAAAGGGACTGTAACTTTTGTTACAGTCCCTTTTAAATTACGGAGCCTTACTTTATGAGTCCGCTCTCTTTAAGAAGCAGTTCAATATCGGTGCCCTTAACCTTTTTCATAACTATTTTAAGAAGTTCTTTTTCTTTGAAGGAAAGCTTAATATCGGTTATGGGCTTTTTATCTATCGCATAGTAGCAGGCGCGCAGAAGCTCTCTCACGTCGTATTTACTGCCCCAAACCTCGGGAACGCCCCTGTCAACATTAAGAAGCGTGTAGACGGATTCCATACCTGTACGCATGGAGTATTCCGTAGTGAATATGGTATCGCGCGGAGTCTCTGCGAACTGACCGATAAAAGCGAAATTCACGGCACCGTCCGGCACGACCTTCGGTCTGTCCTCATTCTTCCTCGGCTGGAAGAATGCGTTGATGTAAGGCATAAAGCACGTTGTTGTGTTGCAGGCATTCTTCGCCAAATCTTCTATCTCGTCTGTGGGAACTCCGATATGATAGAGCCACTCGCGGCAGACCTCTTCGCCGGTGCAGTCACGCATTGCCTTTTTAACGAAGTTGCCCTCTTTGTTTGTGCTCAGCGAATAGAGCCAAATGAGTACGGCGTTTTTATCCTGCGATTTAAACTGCGGCTGACGGTTAATGGTCCAAGAGAGATACCAGTTTTCCGTGCTGTCCTTTACGGTGACTATGCCGCCTGTCGTAACCTTGCCCTCGCGGGGGTCACGCTTGCAGATTTTCATAATATGACGGATAACTTCTTCGTTTGACGTCTCTACCGTGGCACTCATCCAGTTTGTCGCTTCAACATTGCTGCAGAAAGCATCGGGATTGCCGAATTCGCCGTGTGCCGCCTGTTTTGCTATATTCTTCCACATATCCCACGACTCGCCTGCGCCGTTTTTAACGCCCGACAGGTCGGGAGCGTGAGTCTGGTCGCCGTAGCAGGATGTGTCGGTGCAGCATCCGTTTGTAATAAACACAAGGTCATCCTCAACAAGGTCTATGGTCTGCTCCTTGCCGTCCTTAACATAAACTATCTGCTTTGCGATTTTCTTGTCGCCGACGGTTTCGATTATTACATTTTTAACATCCATACCGTATTCGATTCTGACATTGTGTGCCTCAAGATATTTTACGAGCGGCAAAATCATACTATCGTACTGATTATATTTTGTAAAACGAAGTGCACTAAAATCGGGAAGTCCGTCAATATGATGAACGTAGCGGCAAAGATAACGCTTCATCTCAAGTGCGCTTGACCAACGCTGAAAAGCGAACATAGTCTGCCAGTAGAGCCAGAAGTTTGTGCTCCAGAACGAGTCGGGAAGTATATCGGAAATCTTTTTGTCCTCAAGGTCTTTTTCCTGTGTGAGGAAAAGCTGTGAAAGAGCCATTGCCGACTCCTTGTCAAGCTCGAATTTTTTGTCGGTGTGTGCATCCTCGCCGCATCTTACTGTGGCACGGCAGAGCGAATAGTTGGGGTCGTGCTTGTTAAGCCAATAGTATTCGTCAAGCACCGATACACCGGGAGTTTCTATTGACGGAACGTCGCGGAAGGTATCCCACATAACCTCAAAGTGGTTATCCATCTCACGTCCGCCGCGCATAAAGAAGCCCTTCGTCACGTCCTTGCGGCCGTCGCAGCTTCCGCCGGCAAGCTCCAGCTTTTCAAGCAGATGTATGTGTTCGCCCTTCATCTGACCGTCACGGACAAGGTAAAATGCCGCAGTCAGACCGGCAAGTCCCGTACCGATGATGTATGCCGATTTTTTATCGACGTCCTTCGGCTTTTCGGGATGTGCAAACGATTCGTAAGTTCCTGCAGAATAATACATAAAAGGTTCCTCCGTTTTTTCTCCGAGCCTCGGCAAGCTTTTTTTGCGTCGCTCGGTCTTTTTTTATTTTGTAACCATATTGTAGAATGATACAAATTTTATTTCAATCGACAAAAAAACCGCCGTGTCGGAAATTCCGACACAGCGGTTAAAGTGTATTATTTTTTGACAAAACAGCCTATGTGTATAAAAGGGGAAAACTATTTGTCTGTGCGAAATCTGTCAAGCGCACGTTTTATGTCGCCCTTAATCAAAATCGAAAGTTTTTCTATAAAAGCCTCCGGCTGCTCCTTCATTCCCTTTTTTATCCAATCTATCATAAAGCCGACAAAGGCGTATTTATAAAAGTCGATTATAAACTTCTTGTCTTCCTCTCTTATTGAAACGTCAACCGCCTCCTCCTCGACTACACCGAGCAAGAGGTCGTATGTCAGAGCGTATAAAAACCGCTCTACCTGCTCGCGACTGAGGGAATTGTATGCGTTCATAATGAGCCTGCGGTTTCGGAGCACGCCGTAAAGTATCTGCGTAAATCCCTGCTGCCACGTATCATACGTTTCCTTGCCCTCAAGAAATTCGGAAGCCATTTCCAAAAATATCCAATCCACAAGGTCATAAATATCTTTAAAATGATAGTAAAAGGTCTGACGGTTTACGCCGCAATCCTCGATTATATCCTTTACCGTTACCTTATCGAGCGGCTTTTGCGAAAGAAGCTTTATCAAAGACGCTGCAAGCGCCCTTTTTGTGACCTGCGACATTCAATTACTCCTCCGAGATGCTAATCGACATAGATGTCGACAACATTTTCATCAGCGCGTATGGTGGAAATTATCATATTGAGAGACTCATCGCTCTTCGGGAAAATCAAAGCCTTTATGGTTGAAGTGTTTTTCTTCTTACGTAATTTTGAATCGCTGTCATAGAGTATTTCCATGGAATGTATAACAGCACCCGAACGTCTGATTATTTTTGAGAGCTGCGGCACTTCGTCGGCAAGGTCCTTAACCTCTATATAAAGTGCTTTTCCTGCGTGGCCTTTCGCGACTACTTTTTTGAGAGAATTCAGGGTGAGATATATTACAAAGGTTGCGACAAGTGCGCCTACAAAGAAGCCTGAGCCTACAGCAAGACCGACGCACGATACCGCCCAAAGACTTGCGGCTGTCGTAAGGCCTTTAACGGAAAAGCCCTCGCGGAGAATTGTTCCGGCACCGAGGAAGCCTATGCCGCTGACTACCTGTGCAGGCATTCTTGAAATATCGAGATGGTCAGGGTATCTCTCTGACATATATACAGCCGTCAGCATAACAACAGCCGAGCCGACTGCCACAAGAATATGAGTTCTGAAGCCGGCGGGGCGGTGAGAATGCTCGCGCTCGTAGCCTATTATACCGCCGAGTAATGCGGCAAGGCACAAACGTACTATTGATATAATTGTGTACTTTACAGGACTTATCGCCCACAGCCACTCGGCTGCGTCCCTTATCCATGCCAATATTATCAACTCATTTCCGTATAAATTACGGTTTTTTAAACCGCGGTATAAAAATCACAAGTGCCGTCCAAATAAGGACGAACATTATTATCTGAAGCGCCCCCGCCTGACTGAGCCCCGAGGTGAACGCCATAGCGGCGACGGCAAGTATTCCAATGCCCACGCCGATATATTGAAGGACGGAGGAAAGTCTGAATTTGTCGGTTATCAGGAATGCGGCGGCAAACGACTTCAACAGCGTATAGACGCTGCCGTCGTGTATCACCTTGCAATCTCCCGACGGCTTAACAGTCTCATACAGTTCCTTAAACATCTTGCCGGCAACAGGGCTTATGACCTTGACAAAGCCGTGAGGCAGGTCAAAATACTGTTCTACAAGCTCTTCGGTGATATTCGGATCAGTCGTTCTGACAAGCACGCTCACACCGTATTTTTCAAGCCTATTCAAGTACCTTGCTATATCACCGTTCGGCTTGTATTCAACCGAAAAGCCTGCCGCTGTTTTGCCCTCTACTGCAAGATAAATAACCTGCCTGCCGGATTTCAGGAATTTCTTTTCCTCATCCTCACTTGGCGGTGTCACATTGTGCTTTGAGAGCAGATCACGGTTACCCACAAGCACGCGCTGATTGTTTATCCAGCAGGAGCAACCGAGCTTTTCCTCATAGACAAGCGATTCCACAGGCGGCAAAATGTCGCGCTTTGAAAGTATGACGCTGTCAAAAACGTCCGACAATGCGCCGCCGCTTTTAATAACGACAGCCGCCGTATAGAGAAACGCGTCGTCTATACGCATTGAATTGTAGAGCTTGAAACCGTGCAAGCTGCATCCGCCGTAGAGGAAAAGGTCGGACGCATCTATAACCACCGCATTTGCGGTTGAGGCGTCCTCTGCGGCATAATAGCCGGAGACTAACGAACCCGAGCGTCTGAGCTGCTTATTAGTCGTTTTAAGTATGTCAAACGCCGACAGGCACGACGATGCCGGAAGCCCTATAAGAGTGACTGCGGTAAATGCCGACACGGCGTAAACCAAATTTTTTGAAATAACTCCGGCTACAACGGCTGTAATCACCGCCGCCGTAAGCACGGCAGGCAGAGAGAGCGCATAAACGCCGTCCGACGGGTCGCGACGAAGCGTCATCTCGACAAATTTTGACGGGAATCCGATTTTTGCGCTGTATCTTATATCGGGGTCACCGAGCAAAAGCCCTCTGCCTATTTCAAAGGCCTCGCCCTCGTCCTCGATTTTGCTTACGCTGTAAAGCTCATCTGGGTGCTTCACTATGTACTCAAAATCAGCAATGTCGGTTTTGGCTCGCACTTTATCCGCGACAGCCGTAAATATAAGCGGAACAAACACCGCCGGCGCATAAATGTGGATATTGCCCGGCAGCTCCCCGTGCCCCGAAAAAGCCGCAATGCACTGCAAAATGCCTGCAAGCAACGCTACGGTAACACACATAGAACGCGTAATTTTTTTCCGCCCGAGAAGCGAAAAGCTCTTTTTGATTTCTCCGACATCAATAAGTGCCGCAATCAAAAGCAGCATAAGATTGACGCCCAAGAAGGCATATTCGCTGTTCCCGAAAGCCGACAAATCGGCAAACATGGTTTTGAGCGAAGAAAACAGCGTGAGAACCACAAGAAAAATCACAAAAACAATTATCTTTGCGGTCGCTTTTCGTTTATTGCCCATCATTATATCATAGACGGCCTTTGCATCCTTGTTACTGTAATATTCGCGCGCTATCCTTATCGGCTCGTCGCCGTTATCTGATTTTTCGCGCTTGCTGCGTCGCTGCTTTTTCTTCGGCTCAAGATCTACGCCGTCGTCACCGCATTCGGCGGATTCGTCTATGACATCTCCGTTTTCGTCCTCCTCGGGGAGGTCGTCGAGAATGCGAATATTTTTTCTTATCTTTTCCGCAGTTTTATTTTCTTCGTCCGACTCATCGTCCTCAGGCTCGCTGCGGTGAACTTCCTCTTTTTCGGTCTGTCTGAACGCAGGCTGCAATTTAAAGCTCTTGGCTTTTTTGCTTCGCCTGCCCAAAAGCTCTATTTCAGCCTCATATTCGTCAACTGTTTCAGGCTTAACCTCTTCCTCAAAGCCGTCAAGCTTTATCTGATTTTGCAGCTGCTGTGTATCGCCGTCCGCAGAATTCTTTTTGGCGAGGGACTTAAGCTCGCCGGTGCGGTATTTTTCGGCGTTGCTTTTTTGTTCCCTCAGCTCATCCTCTGCCGAGATTATTGTGGGAACGGGCATCAAGCCCTCCTCGCTCGTCTTTTCGCCGTCGGGCTTTTTTACTATAACCCCGAACTTTTCAATGGTTTTGGGCGGGAGCGACGACATAAGCTTTTCGTGCTCGCGTGTTTTTTCCATATCAAGTTTCGGTTTATTAAGAAACCTCTCGCGGTATTTATCCGTCTCCATTCCCTTTTTGACAGCGGGTTTTTTGTCGGTAAATTCCGAAGATGTTGTTCTGGTTATTTTTTTACCTATATGATGCTCGATTTTATCGCTGCGTATGGCTCTTGCATCAACCTCATTGAAAACGCGCGTCTTTTCGAGCGAAATCTGCCCCGGTACCGATTCGTTTTCCGACTGCACGGGCGAATTTTCATTATCGCTTGTAAGGCTTGGGGTTGTCCCTCCGAAAAGCGGATTCTCGGGGAGAATCTCGGAAGAAGCATTATTTACTCCGGCCGCTTTTTTCGAGTCATCGTCTTTGCCGAAAGCTTTCTTATCTTCTTCAATTTTCGCGGCATTGATTTTTCTGTCCTCGGTTTTTTCGCTGCGGCTGCCGCCCGATAAAATCTCGTCAAAAATGGCGGGGTCTATGGAAAAACTGTCGTCCGACTTTTTGTCGGGCTCTTTTTTTGATGTGTGTGAAACCGGTGTCTTGCCTTTTTTTTCTTCGGCTGACTCATATTTTTTCTCTGCGTGTTCCGTCTGCTCTTTCGGCTCGTGAGCCTTCTCCGTTTGATCCTTTTCGGACTCGGACAGCCCCTCATCAGCTAAAAGGGCATCAATCTCCGCAAGCGACCAGAGCTTGCCCGGCACTTTTTCTGTATCTTTTTCGGTTTCGCTGAGAATATCGTCAAGAGAAAATCCTGACGACATATTACGGTCTGCCATTTTTCACACCCCAATTTTTATCTGTGCGACGCCGCCTCATACATAAGGATGCCTGCCGCCACAGAAGCATTCAATGAGTTTATTTTTCCCTTCATGGGAAGCGAGACGATAAAATCGCATTTTTCGCGGACAAGACGGCTCATACCGCGGCCCTCGGAACCGATAACCAAAGCGACTCCGCCTGAATAATCCACAGACCTGTAATCGCTGCCGTCCATATCGGCACCGTATATCCAAATATTTTTTTCCTTAAGCTCATCAATGGTTGACGCAAGATTTGCAACCCTCGCAACCGGCACATATTCGAGTGCGCCTGCCGAGGTTTTACCCACAGTAAAATTCAGAGAAGCACTGCGGCGCTTCGGTATAATCACGCCGTGTGCGCCTGCCGCATCGGCGGTTCTTATTACTGCACCGAGATTATGCGTGTCCTCTACGCCGTCACAAATTATTATAAACGGCTTCTCATTTTTCTCGGCCGCTTTATTTAAAATATCTTCAACGGTAGAGTATTCATGCGCCGCCGCCGAAAGAGCCACGCCCTGGTGCACTCCTCCGCCGCACATAAAATCGAGCTTTTTTGAGTCAACCTCTTTAATGACTGCGCCTTTTTCGCGCGCCATTGAGATTAACCTTTTAACCGCAGGGTTTTGCTCTCCGCGTTGAACAAACAGGCGGTCAATCTCACGGCCTGATTTGATTGCCTCAAATACCGCGTTTCTGCCTATAATTAAATCGTTCTGGTCATTTCTTGCTTCGTCCATCAAAATACTCTCCGGTAAACGTCAATAAATTATATATATTATATTGTAACATAACTCAGCCTGTTTTTACAATAGAATTATCAAGTTTAAACCTCACCAAACCAAAAAAAGCCCTCGATTTTAATAACCGCAAAAAAATCCGCGCGGTTTTCCATCAAAAACGGGCTTTACTGTTTCGGAGTCGATAATTTGAATGCAGAAAAAAGGCTTTGCTTTTCAGACGCATTCAAATCCAAAAGGGATTGCAAAAAACATAAGTTTTTCACAACCCCTTTGCGAATAATTATATTGCTATATATTATTCTTTAGCTTCGGCCGTATCGTCGGTCTCGGCTTCTTTTTTCTCTGCCTTTGGAGCAGACTTTTTAGCTGCAGGCTTTTTTGCTGCGGGCTTCTTTGCAGCCTTTTTAGCTGCGGCAGCCTTAGCTTCAAGCTCAGCCTTAGTCTCAACAAGCTCTATAATGCACATCTCGGCTGCGTCGCCGCGGCGTGCACCGGTCTTGGTGATTCTTGTATATCCGCCGTTAACATCTGCGTATCTGGGCGCAATAACGTCGAAGAGATTTTTAACAACGTCCTCTTTGGTAACGTAAGCTAAAACCTGTCTTCTTGCGTGTAAGGAGTTATCCTTAGCAATGGTGATCATTTTCTCTGCCATTGCTCTAACTTCCTTAGCCCTTGTAACGGTCGTTTCGACTTTTCCGTTTTCAAACAGGTAAGTTACCATTCCGCGAAGCATAGCCTTGCGGTGATCGGTAGTCCTGCCGAGTTTTCTTGTTCCGGGCATCTATAACACTCCTTCTGATTATTCGTCATCCTTGCGGAGAGTGAAGTTGAGCGACTCAAGCTTGGCGATAACCTCTTCAAGAGACTTTCTGCCAAGGTTTCTCACCTTCATCATATCGTCTTCTGACTTGCTTATTAAATCTTCAACCGTGTTGATTCCTGCTCTCTTCAGGCAGTTGAAAGAACGTACCGAAAGGTCAAGCTCCTCAATGGTCATCTCCAGAGCTTTTTCCTTGCCGTTGTCGTCTTTAACGACCATAACCTCAGTATTGCCTGCTTCATCCGACAGCTCAATAAAGAGATTGAGATGCTCATTGAGAATCTTAGCTGCGAGAGAAACTGCTTCCTTTGCAGAAATAGTACCGTTGGTCCAAATTTCAATGGAAAGCTTATCATAGTCGGTGATCTGCCCTACGCGGGTGTTTTCAACCGTATAATTAACCTTCAACACAGGTGTGTAGATAGAGTCGATAGCAATAACGCCGATAACAGGCTTCATCATCTGCTTGTTTCTCTCTGCGGAAACATAACCTCTGCCTCTGTCGCAAGTCATCTCCATGCTGAGATTTGCGCCTTCTGACAGTGTAGCGATAAGATGATCGGGGTTGAGTATTTCAACATCCGAATCGGTTTTTATGTCGCCTGCCGTAACAGTGCATTTGCCACTCGCTTCTATATAGATAGTCTTAGGACCGTCGCCGTGTATCTTGAGGATAACGCCCTTAAGATTAAGAACAATCTCCGTGACATCCTCTTTAACACCGGGAATGGTCGAAAATTCGTGAAGTACGCCGTCAATTTTTGCTGATGTGATGGCGTATCCCGGAAGAGAAGACAGTAAAACTCTGCGGAGACTGTTTCCGATTGTTGTACCGTATCCTCTTTCGAGCGGCTCCATTACGAACTTGCCGTAGGTGCCGTCTTCCGACAAATCGAGTGCTTCAATGCTGGGCTTATCAATTCCTATCATTCAAAACCCTCCTAATTGTGGGTTCGGGCTAAGCCCGACTGTGGTTTGTATTCGTATGAAAAGTAATGCAGCGAGCCTATTATTTTGAGTAGAACTCAACGATAAGATGCTCTTCAACGGGATAGTCGATATCCTCGCGCTCGGGGAGAGCCACTACCTTTGCCGTAAGCTCGGCAGCGTTGACGTCAAGCCACTTCGGAGAAACGCCGAAAACGCCCTCTTCCTTAACGGCTTTAAATCTTGCATTATCTTTGCTTGTCTCTGCAACTGCGATTACGTCGCCTGCTTTAACAAGGTATGACGGGATGTTTACTCTCTTGCCGTTTACAGTGAAATGGCCGTGAGAAACTGCCTGTCTTGCCTCGCGGCGGGTCTTGCAGAAACCTGTTCTGAAAGCTACGTTGTCAAGGCGGGTCTCAATCATTGTAAGAAGTACAACGCCGGTCTGACCCTGAGCCTTAGCAGCCTTTTCGTAATATGAGTGGAACTGCTTTTCGAGAATACCGTAGATGAACTTAACCTTCTGCTTCTCGTTAAGCTGCATAGCGTACTCACTCTTTTTACGGCGGCCTTTAGTATAGGAATTTCTGGTAGTTTCCTTATTGGTATAACCCATAACGGCCGGTGAAATACCGAGCGCCTTGCAGCGCTTTGCTACGGGTTCCGTATTCTTTGCCATAAAAATTACACCTCCGAATTAAACTCTTCTTCTCTTGGGCGGACGGCATCCGTTGTGAGGAATAGGAGTAACGTCTTTAATCATAGTTACTTCGAGTCCTGCTGTCTGAAGCGCACGGATAGCTGCCTCACGTCCCGAACCGGGACCCTTGACGTAAACTTCAACGGTTTTCATTCCGTGGTCAACCGCAACCTTAGCAGCGGTCTCGGCAGCAGTCTGAGCTGCGAACGGAGTTGATTTCTTAGAGCCTCTGAAGCCCATTTCGCCTGAGCTTGCCCAAGAAACCGCATTACCTTGTACGTCGGTGATGGTCACGATAGTGTTATTGAAGGTGGATTGAATATGAGCTGCACCTTTGTCGATATTTTTGCGTTCACGACGCTTGCGAGAAGCAGCGCCTTTTGCTGTTGCTTTGGTAGCCATTTACTAATCCCTCCCTTATTTCTTCTTATTTGCAATGGTCTTCTTCGGACCCTTGCGTGTACGGGCGTTGTTCTTAGAGGTCTGACCTCTTACGGGCAAGCCCTTGCGGTGACGAATACCGCGGTATGAACCTATTTCGATAAGTCTCTTGATGTCAAATGCTGTATCGCGGCGAAGGTCGCCCTCTACCTTTACGTGATGGTCGATATACTCACGAAGCTTAGCGACATCTTCTTCGGTCAAATCCTTTACACGAGTGTCGGGATTTACACCTGTTGCTGCGATAATATCGCTTGCAGTTTTTCTGCCGATACCGTAGATGTATGTGAGGCCGATTTCGACTCTCTTATCTCTCGGTAAATCAACACCTGAAATACGTGCCATTTACAGTTGCACCTCCATTTTTGATGCGGCGGCAACTCTGACCGCCATTGAAAAAGCTTTTACAAAAAGAGCAAGCATCGTTGTTTAGATCTTTAACAACGATACGGGCAATCAGCCCTGGCGCTGCTTATGCTTCGGGTTTTCACAGATTACCATGATTTTACCCTTGCGCTTGATTATCTTGCACTTTTCGCACATTTTCTTGACAGAAGGTCTGACTTTCATTGGAATACCTCCTTAAAAAAGAACTTCTATTGTCTTGCTTACAAAGCGAAAATTTCGCTTATTTCGAACGCCATGTTATACGCCCGCGAGTGAGGTCATATGGCGACATTTCGACCGTCACCTTATCGCCCGGAAGAATGCGGATATAATTCATACGCAGCTTGCCGGAAATATGGGCTAAGATTTTGTGTCCGTTTTCAAGCTCAACCTGAAATGTTGCATTCGGAAGAGCCTCGACGACTGTACCTTCAATTTCTATCATATCCTGTTTTGACATAGCAGAAGCCTCACTAACTTTAATAATGCTTTTAGTCCTGAACCGAGAATTCGGGAAACCTCAGTTACGCTTGTGTTAAGATGAGCGGACCGTTTGCGGTTATCGCCACGGTGTGCTCGAAATGAGCTGATAGCTTTCCGTCTTTTGTTTTGACGGTCCAACCGTCGGGCATCTGTTTGATTGCCGCCGTGCCCTCATTTATCATAGGCTCAATGGCAATTACCATGCCCGGCAACAGGCGCACACCCCTGCCGGGAGTGCCGAAATTCGGTACGCTGGGATCCTCATGGAGTTTTGTACCTACGCCGTGACCGGTATACTCTCTCACGACGCCGTAGCCTCTGTCCTCGCAATAGCTTTGCACCGCGTGGCCCACATCACCGAGTCTGCCGCCAGCGACAGCCGCTTCGATGCCCTTATACAGGCTCTCTTTTGTGGTGTCGCACAGCCGCTTCGCTTCGTCGGAAACCTTTCCGGCAGCGAAAGTAGCGGCATTATCGCCGTTGTAGCCGTGAATTTTGGCGCCGAGGTCAATACTGACTATGTCGCCCTCACGGATAACACGCTTTTTGCTAGGAATACCGTGAATGATCTCATCATTTATGGAAATGCATGCGGTGGCAGGGAATCCGTACAGATGCAAGAAATTCGGCTCAGCACCATGTTTCTTTATATACTCATACGCGATGTGGTCAATCTCCCAGGTAGTAACGCCCGGTTTAACCGCCTCGCCTGCCACTTTTAATGCCTCCGCTGAAATACGGCAAGCTTCTTTCATTAGCTCGATTTCTTTCGCGGTTTTCAGCACTATCATGCTTAATCCTCCAATGCTTTGAAGGTGAGAGCTGTGGTATCGGCCACATCTTCCTGACCTTCCACTACGCGGAGAATGCCTTTCTTCTCGTAGTAACCCTTCAACGGTTCGGTTTGCTCATGATAGGTTTTAAGCCTGTCGAGTACCGTCTCGGGCATATCGTCCTTTCTCTGGACGAGCTTTTCGCCGCAGACGTCGCAAACGCCTTCCGTCTTTGGCTTTTTGTACTCGGTATGATAAGTTGCACCGCACTTGAGGCAGACTCTTCTGCCTGAAAGTCTTGCGGTTATCTTTTCGTCCGGTACGTAAATTTCGAGGACGCGGTCTATTCTGACACCCATCTTATCGAGAGCTTCGGCCTGAGGAATAGTCCTCGGGAAGCCGTCAAGGATGAAGCCGTTTTTGCAGTCCTCGGCCTTAAGTCTGTCTTCGATAATACCGATAACGACCTCGTCGGGGACGAGCTTGCCGGCATCGATATAGGACTTGGCTTTAAGTCCCATTTCTGTTTCAGCCGCCATCGCTTCACGAAGGATATTGCCCGTAGAAATGGCGGGAATCGAAAGCTTTGCACAGATTTTTTCAGCCTGTGTGCCCTTACCTGCGCCGGGGGCGCCGAGAAGTATAAGATTCATACTTTTCCTCCGTATCTTAATCAAGGAATCCCTTATAATGACGCATCATCATCTGAGACTCAAGCTGTTTAACCGTTTCAAGAGCAACGCCGACCATAATGATTATGGAAGTACCGCCGAGTGAAAGGTTTACCTGATGATGGAACGCACCCGTAATCTGTGAGAACAGAAGCGGGAAAAGCGCAACTACCGACAGAAGAAGAGCACCGAGCAATGTAAGTCTTGACAATATCTTGGTGATATAGTCCGACGTGGGCTTGCCGGGACGAATGCCGGGGATGGCACCGCTGTTCTTGCGGATGTTGTTCGCCATTTCGATGGGATTGTACTGAATGGCTGCATAGAAATATGCGAAGAATATAATCAACACAAAGTACATAATTCCGTATGCCCAATGAGTTGTTTCAAAAATCTTGAAGAAGCCTGCCCAGAAGCCGCCCTCTTTAACTGTGACAAACATCTGAATTGTAGGCGGAAGAGAAAGAATGGACGAAGCGAAGATTATGGGAAGAACGCCGCACATATTTACCTTAATCGGAATGTGAGTGTTCTGACCGCCGTACATCTTGCGTCCTACGACTCTCTTAGCGTACTGAACGGGAATTCTTCTTTCGGCGTTGTCCATCCATACTATGAAGCCTATCATAAGTATGAGTGATACAAACGCTATGGGAGCAAGTGCATAGTAAGCACCGCCCTTATCCATATAGGAGTAGAGGCTGTATAACGTGGTAGGCATTCTTGAAACGATACCTGCGAAAAGGATTATTGAAATACCGTTGCCGATACCCTTTTCGTTGATCTGCTCGCCGAGCCACATAATGAGTGAAGCACCGGCAGTGTAGCAGAAAATAATCGTTATAGCCTGAAGCACTGCGAAGAAGCCGGTAAATTTGTTGCCGTCTGCATCGAGTGAGAGGTAGTTCTGAGAACGGATATAGAAGTAATAAGCCGTGCTCTGCATAAGTGCAAGAACTACCGAAGAATACCTCGTTATAGTGGAAATCTTTTTGCGGCCCTCTTCGCCCTCTTTTGCGAGTCTTTCAAGAGCCGGGATAGCTACTGTGAGCAATTCAATGATGATGGATGCATTGATGTACGGGGTTATCGACATTGCGAACAGCGTACCGTAGTTAAAAGCATCACCTGTCATCATACTAAGGTATGTCATAAAGTTGTTTGCGTTCTGATCAGAGATGAGTCCACCGCTGATATTGACAAACGGGACGGGAAGCGCGGCACCGAGTCTGAATATAAAGACGATAAGTGCCGTAAAGAGCATCTTTTTGCGAAGATCCGCAATCTTCCACGCGTTTATGATCGTTTTAAACACCCTTAGATCACCTCAGCCTTTCCGCCGGCTGCTTCGATCTTCTGCTTAGCCGAGTCGGAATAAGCATTAACCTTAACAGTAAGCTTTTTGCTGATTTCGCCGTTTCCGAGAATTTTAACACCGTCAAGCGCCTTTTTAACAAGACCCTTTTCGATCAATGCGTTTACATCAACGACTGCGCCGTCTTCAAACGCCTTGTCAAGAGCTGATACATTAACAGCAGCGATTTCCTTAGCGAAGATATTGTTGAATCCTCTCTTGGGAATACGTCTCTGTAAAGGCATCTGGCCGCCTTCAAATCCGGGGCGCATACCTCTGCCTGCGCGAGCCTTCTGACCCTTATGGCCTTTGCCCGCTGTCTTACCCTGACCGGAAGCAGGACCTCTGCCGATACGCTTTACAGCCTTCTTGGAGCCCTCTGCCGGTGAAAGTTCGTGCAATTTCATTTTCGCACCTCCTTACGCTTTCGTGACCTCGATAAGATGAGAAATCTTCTTTATCTTACCCTGTGTCTGCGGGTTGTCGGGCTGTGTTGCCTTGTCCCCGATCTTACGAAGACCAAGGGAAGAAGCAGTAGCAATCTGGTCTTTTTTGCTTCCGATAAGGCTCTTAACGAGCTTTACTTCTAAATTTGCCATTGTAAGCCCTCCCTTAATCCAATATTTCTTTAACTGTTTTGCCACGTACGGCAGCAACTTCATCAGCATTGCGAAGCTTTGAAAGTCCGTCGATAGTAGCTCTTACTACGTTGCAGGGGTTGTTAGAACGAAGAGCCTTCGATCTGATGTCTCTGATGCCGACTGTTTCAACAACGGCACGTACGGGACCGCCTGCGATAACGCCGGTACCGGGAGCAGCGGGTTTAAGAAGAACTACGCCTGCGCCGAATTTACCGGTGATCTCATGGGGAATTGTCGTTCCTTTGAGAGCAACATTGATAATGTTCTTTTTAGCGTCCTCGATACCCTTGCGGATAGCATCCGGAACCTCGCCGGATTTGCCTATACCGAAGCCGACTCTGCCTTTACCGTCGCCAACAACCACAAGAGCGGAGAACTTGTATATGCGTCCGCCCTTAACGGTCTTGGATACACGGTTGATAGTAACGACTCTCTCCTGAAATTCCTGCTCTGCGGAATCGTTTTTATAAGCCATTTCTTTGTTCTCCTTTCTTAGAAGTTGAGGCCGCCCTCACGGGCGCCTTCGGCGAGAGCAGCAACTCTGCCGTGATATACGTAACCGCCGCGGTCAAAAACAACGTCTTTGATGTTCTTTTCTGCGGCTCTTTCTGCCAACTTTTTGCCGACTGCTTTCGCAGCGTCAATGTTTCCGCCGTAATCCTTAAAATCCTTCTCGGTCGTTGACGCAGAAACGAGTGTAACACCGTTTACGTCGTCAATGAGCTGAGCGTAGATGTTCTGAAGTGAACGGAAAACATCAAGGCGAGGACACTCAGCTGTTCCGGAGATCTTTGAGCGGACTCTTGTGTGGCGTTTAAGTCTTGCCTTTTTGCTGTCAGGCCTTGTAACCATTTAAAACACTCCTTTTTATTTTCCGCCTTTACCGGCTTTGCCTTCTTTGCGGCGGATATGCTCGTCAGCGTATTTGATGCCCTTGCCCTTATAAGGCTCCGGCGGACGCTTTTCGCGAACTTCGGCTGCGAACTGACCTACCTGCTGCTTGTCGGGACCGGAAATTACGATTTTATTGGGTGCCGGTACCTCTATTGTGATACCGTCAACCTCGGGAACGATTACCTGATGTGAATAACCGATATTCATAACAAGGTCGCTTCCCTGCTTAGCTGCACGGTAACCTACACCGTTTATCTCAAGCTCCTTCTTGAAGCCGTCGGTAACGCCGACAACCATATTGTGGATAAGAGTACGGGTAAGACCGTGAAGTGATTTATTAAGGTTTGACTCGTCGGGACGAGTAACTACGATTTCGCCGTTTTCCATGGCGACGTTCATATTGCTGTGTACGGTTCTGGTAAGAGTACCCTTGGGGCCCTTAACGGTAACAGTACTGCCGTCAATAGTAACGTCAACGCCAGCGGGAATGGCAATCGGATGTTTGCCGATTCTTGACATACTGAAACCTCCTTACCAGATGAATGCGAGAACCTCGCCGCCAACATTGGCCTTGCGAGCTGCTCTGTCAGTCATAACGCCCTTTGAAGTTGAAAGGATAGCAACGCCGAGGCCCTTCATGACCTTAGGCATATCCTCACAGTTTGTGTATATACGCAGACCGGGCTTTGATACTCTGCGAATACCGGTGATGACAGACGATTTGTTGGGACCGTATTTGAGATCCATCTCAATGATGCCCTGCTTGCCGTCTTCAACAACCTTAAAGCTCTTTATATAGCCCTCATCAACAAGAATCTGAGCAATCGCCTTCTTCATGTTAGATGCGGGAACGCTCACCGTTTCATGCTTAGCAGAATTCGCGTTGCGGATTCTTGTAAGCATATCACCGATGGAATCAGTAATTTGCATACTGTTTACCTCCTTTGCAATTGCTCGTAATTACCAGCTGGCCTTCTTGACGCCTGGTATCTGACCCTTGTGAGCTAACTCACGGAAGCAGATACGGCATACTCCGTACTTGCGGAGATAAGCATGCGGCCTACCGCAGATTTTACATCTGTTGTACTGTCTTGTTGAATACTTAGCAGGAGAAGCCTGCTTAACCTTCATTGATTTCTTTGCCACTGTTTATCCCTCCTTATTTGGCGAACGGAGCGCCCATGAGCGTAAGCAGCTCTTTGGCTTCTTCGTCGGTTTCGGCAGTCGTTACGAAGCAAATGTCCATACCGCGAACTGCGTCTATCTTATCGTACTCGATTTCGGGGAATATGAGCTGCTCTTTGATACCCATAGCATAGTTGCCTCTGCCGTCGAAAGAGTTGCCGTTGATTCCTCTGAAGTCACGAACTCTCGGAAGAGCGAGATTGAAGAGTCTGTCCATAAACTCAAACATTCTGTCGCCTCTGAGCGTGACCTTAACGCCTATCGTCATGCCCTCACGGAGCTTGAAGTTTGCGACTGACTTTTTAGCCTTGCACTCAACCGGCTTCTGACCGGTGATGGTAGCGAGGTCTGTCATTATAGCGTCAACAACCTTTGAGTTGTCTTTAGCTTCGCCGCAGCCTACGTTGATAACGATCTTGTCAAATTTCGGGATCTGCATAACGCTCTTGTAGCCGAACTTCTTCTGAAGCGCCGGAGCAACTTCCGAAGCGTACATTTCTTTAAGTCTTGCTGCCATGTTGTTATGTCCCTCCCTTATTCAAACTGTGCGCCGCATTTTTTGCATACGCGCATCGAAACAGTCTTGCCGTTTTTGTTTTCAACCTTGGTGTGGCCTACTCTTGTAGCAGCGCCGCACTTGGGGCAAACGAGCTGAACCTTTGAAGCGTAAAGCGCGCTCTCGGCCTTAACAAGACCGCCCTGCTCGCCCATCTTTTTAGGCTTAACGTGCTTTGTGACTACGTTTACGCCCTCAACGATTACCTTATCCTCGGCGGGAGAAACCTGCATGACCTTTCCTTTTCTGCCGCGGTTTTTGCCGTTGATGACTACGACGGTATCACCTGTTTTAACGTGAACTTTATTCATCTCATTGCACCTCCCATTAAAGCACTTCGGGAGCAAGTGACAAGATCTTCATGTAATCCTTATCACGAAGCTCTCTTGCTACCGGCCCGAAAATACGAGTGCCTCTCGGGGTTTTGTCTTCTTTTATCAATACCGCTGCATTCTCATCGAAACGGATATAAGTTCCGTCGTCTCTGCGAACGCCGCTTACTGTTCTTACAACGACCGCTTTTACAACATCGCCCTTTTTAACAACGCCGCCGGGTGCTGCCTTTTTGACCGAAGCTACAATAACGTCGCCGATATTTGCATACCTTCTGCCTGAACCACCGAGTACGCGAATGCACATAATTTCTTTCGCACCGGTGTTGTCGGCTACTTTGAGGTAAGTCTGTTGCTGTATCACAGTTATAGCCTCCTTAGAAAATTATTTCGCTTTCTCGATGATCTCGACTACACGCCATCTCTTATCCTTTGAGAGGGGACGTGTTTCCATAACAAGAACTCTGTCGCCTATTCCGCACTCATTGTTCTCGTCATGAGCCTTGATTTTAACTGTACGGTTAATGATCTTATTGTAAAGCGGATGCTTAACTCTGTCCTTGATTGAAACAACGACGGTTTTCTGCATCTTATCGCTTGTTACGATACCAACCTGAGTTTTTCTGAGGTTTCTTTCACTCATTTTAAAAGTCCTCCCTTTCCTTAGCCTTGAGCGCCGTGTAATTCAACATCGCGCATAACGGTTTTGATTCTTGCGATGTCTTTTTTAACGGCACTTATGCGCATTGGATTATCGAGTTGGTTGATGGCCTGCTGGAAGCGTAATTTGAAAAGCTCATCCTTAAGCTCTGTGAGTTTAGCATCCAACTCGGAGGGGGAGAGTGCTTTTATTTCTTTTGCTTTCATTACTGCTCACCATCCTCTGACTGATCTGCCTTTGCGACAAATTTGCATTTAATCGGAAGCTTGTTTGCTGCAAGACGCATAGCCTCACGAGCTGCTTCCTCGGGAACACCGGCGATTTCGAAAAGAACTCTGCCGGGCTTAACTACTGCTACCCAATATTCGGGAGAACCTTTACCGGAACCCATTCGGGTCTCAGCCGGTTTTTCTGTAATCGGCTTATCCGGGAAGATCTTTATCCAAACCTGGCCGCCACGCTTAATGTATCTTGTCATAGCGATACGGGCTGCCTCTATCTGGTTTGCGGTTATCCATGCGGGCTCGGTTGCTACAAGGCCGAAGTCACCGTAAGTTACTTTATTTCCTCTTAAAGCCTTACCGGTAAGACGTCCTCTTTGAACTCTGCGGTATTTAACTCTCTTAGGTAATAACATTATTTAGTGCCTCCTTCCTTTTCCTTGCGAGGCCTGCGGTTGTCGTGAAGGACTTCACCTTTGTAAAGCCAAACCTTTACGCCGACACGACCGTAAGTCGTTTTAGCCTCTGCGAAGCCGTAATCAATGTCGGCACGCATGGTCTGAAGCGGAATGGTACCCTCGTGGTACTGCTCGGTACGTGCGATTTCAGCACCTCCGAGACGGCCGCTTACCTGAATCTTAATGCCCCTTGCGCCGAGCTTCATTGTTCTGCCGATAGCCTGTTTAAGAGCGCGGCGGAAAGAAACTCGTCTTTCAAGCTGACCTGCGATATTCTCTGCTACAAGCTGAGAATCAAGGTCGGGCTGCTTGATTTCTACGATATTGATGAAAACGTCTTTGTCTTCACCGAGTTTTGCTTTGCATACATCCTTGAGCTTCTCGATCTCAGCACCGCCCTTACCGATAACCATACCGGGCTTAGCGCAGTGAATGTTGATGCGGACTCTCTTGGGATCTCTTTCGATTTCGACCTTCGGAACGCCTGCGGGAGCAAGAGTGCTGAGTAGGTAGTTACGAAGCTCATAGTCCGAAATAAGAGTGTTGCCGAAGTCCTTTTTGCCGGCGTACCAGCGGGACTCCCAATCCTTTATAACGCCGACACGGAAGCCGGTAGGATTTATTTTCTGGCCCATTTTATTACCTCCTCCTTACTTACTCTGCTTCTTTAACCACAAGGGTTATATGCGAGGTTTTCTTGTTTATTCTGTATGCGCGGCCCTGTGCTCTCGGACGAATACGTTTAAGAGTCGGACCCTGGTCTACCTTGCACTCCGAAACGAAGAGCGATGAGGTATCCATATCTTTGTTTTCTGCATTAGCCATTGCAGACTTCAAAAGCTTTTCAAGCGGTTCACACGCAGCCTTCGGTGTGTACTTGAGAATAGCTAATGCTTCGTCGCAAGGCTTATTTCTGATAAGATCAAGTACGATCTGCACCTTACGGGGAGCGATGCGTACGTGAGTTGCCTTAGCAGTTGCTTCCATTAGTTAATACACTCCTTTCGCTGATTAGTTTGTTGTCTTTGATCCGCTGTGACCTCTGAAGGTTCTTGTCGGAGCAAATTCACCAAGCTTGTGACCAACCATATCCTCTGTAACATAAACCGGAACGTGCTTGCGGCCGTCGTGAACTGCAAACGTGTGTCCGACGAAGTCCGGGAATATAGTCGAGCTGCGGCTCCATGTTTTGAGAACGATCTTTTCGCCGTTCTTGTTCATTTCTTCAACCTTGCGAAGCAGTTTCGGTGCAACGTAAGGGCCTTTTTTAGTACTTCTGCTCATAATCTACACTCCTTTCGACTTACTTGCTGTTACGGCGCTTAACTATAAGCTTATCCGAACGGTTCTTCTTAGCTCTGGTCTTATAACCGAGAGCGGGCTTGCCCCACGGTGTGCAGGGACCGGGACGTCCTACCGGAGCCTTACCTTCACCACCGCCGTGCGGGTGGTCGTTCGGGTTCATTACAGAACCGCGGACTGTCGGGCGGATACCGAGGTGACGGGTACGTCCTGCCTTACCAAGCTTGACATTTTCGTGGTCGGTGTTGCCGACTGTGCCTACTGTTGCCATGCAGGTTGCGGGAACATTTCTGAGCTCACCCGAGGGTAAACGAAGGAGCGCATATACGCCCTCTTTAGCCATAAGCTGAGCGGAGTTACCTGCCGAACGTGCGAGCTGGCCGCCGCGTCCGGGATAAAGCTCAACGTTGTGAACTACGGTACCGGTCGGGATATTTGTAAGAGGAAGTGCGTTGCCGGTTTTGATGTCGGCGTCTGCGCCTGCCTCAACCTTGTCGCCTACCTTGAGGCCTACCGGAGCGAGGATGTATCTCTTCTCGCCGTCGGCATACTGGATAAGAGCGATATGAGACGAACGGTTGGGATCGTACTCAAGTGTGAGGACTGTTGCCTCGCCTGCCTTATCTCTCTTAAAGTCGATCACGCGGTACTTTCTGCGGTTTCCGCCGCCGCGATGACGGACTGTGATTCTTCCGTAGCTGTTTCTGCCGGCGTTCTTTGAAAGAGGCTCTAAGAGGCTTCTCTCGGGAGCTACCTTTGAAAGCTCGGAATAATCTGTTACCGACATATTTCTTCTTGAGTTAATTGTCGGCTTATAGACTTTTATAGACATTTTTTCACTCTCCTTGATCCGGCTTAGCGGAGTATGTCGGACTCCATACATTGCCGGATGGATAAATCAAATTTAATTACTGCCGGTAAAATTACATCATATTATCGAAGAACTCAATTGTCTTTGAATCCTCGGTAAGTGTAACGATTGCTTTCTTCCAAGAAGAAGTATAACCTTCGTTATTGCCGTATCTTCTCTTCTGACCTCTGACGTTCATGGTGTTGACGTCCTTAACCTTTACGTCGAAGAGCTTTTCAACAGCCTCTCTGATCTCGGGCTTGGTTGCTGTTTTGGCAACACGGAAAGCATATTTCTTTTCAGCGATACCGGTCATTGTTTCCTCTGTTATTACCGGACGGAGGATTATGTCTTGTGCAAGCTTCATTATGCGTAAACCTCCTCTATCTTAGCAACGGCATCCTTAAGAACAACGATGGTGTTGCAGTTGAGGATATCGTATACATTGAGTGTGTTCACAAGAGAAACGTTGGTGCCCTCAATGTTGCGGGCGCTCTTGTAAAGAACATCGTTCTTTTCGGGGAGAACGATAAGAGTCTTTTTGCCTGCCTTTACGGCCGAGAGGATATTAGCCATCTCTTTTGTTTTGATAGCGTCCATTGAGAAATCGTCAACAACGATCATCTCGTCGGCAGCTACCTTTGAAGAAAGCGCAGACTTCATAGCGAGTCTTCTTACCTTCTTATTTACATCAAAGCCGTAATCACGCGGCTTCGGGCCGAGTGCGATACCGCCGTGAGTCCACTGCGGAGCTCTCGTTGAGCCCTGTCTTGCGCGGCCGGTGCCCTTCTGCTTCCAGGGCTTTTTGCCGCCGCCGGAGACCTCAGAACGAGTAAGTGTTGACTGAGTGCCCTGACGCTGATTTGCGAGATAATTGACGACTACGAGATGCATAGCCGATTTGTTGGGCTCGATAGCGAATATTTCGTCTTTAAGCTCGATATCCGATACTTTCTTGCCTGTTTTATCAAGTACTGCTAATTTAGCCATTATTCAACACTCCTTTCTTACTTACTCTTAACTGTATCTGCGAGAACGACGATTCCGCCCTTCGGGCCGGGAATTGCGCCCTTGACAGCTATAAGATTGTTTTCTGCGTCGACCTTTACGATGTCAAGATTCTGAACCGTAACTCTCTCCGCGCCGAGATGGCCGGCAAGCTTCTTGCCCTTGAATACTCTTGAAGGATCGGAGCAAGCACCGAGTGAACCGGCATGTCTTGCAACAGGACCCGAACCGTGAGTTTCTTTAAGGCGTGAGAAGTTCCATCTCTTGATGGCACCCGCGGTGCCCTTACCTTTGCTTGTGCCGACAACGTCAACTCTGTCGCCGACTGCGAATACGTCAGCCTTGAGGATGTCGCCGACGTTCAGAGCGCTTGTATCAGCGAGTCTGAACTCCTTGAGCACCTTCTTCGGTGCTACGTCAGCCTTCTTGAAGTGACCTGCCTGCGGCTTGTTCACACGGCTGATTTTAACCTCGCCGAAGCCTACCTGAACGGCTTCGTAACCGTCGTTTTCAACGGTTTTCTTCTGCACTACTGTGCAGGGACCGGCCTCAACTACTGTTACCGGGATAACGTTTCCGTTATCGTCGAAGATCTGTGTCATACCGATCTTCTTACCAATAAGACCTTTTTGCATTTTTATTTTCCTCCTTTGGTTATTGGTCGGCTTTCGCCGACTTGACCTGTAAGCGCAAAATCAAAATCAGAGCTTGATTTCGATGTCTACGCCTGCGGGAAGCTCGAGACTCGTCAGAGCTTCAACGGTTTTGTTTGAAGGTCTGAGTATGTCGATAAGCCTTTTGTGTGTTCTCTGCTCAAACTGCTCACGGCTGTCCTTATACTTATGAACAGCGCGGAGGATTGTAACTACTTCCTTGTCTGTGGGAAGCGGAACGGGACCGGAAACCTGAGCACCTGTGCGCTTTGCGGTCTCAACGATCTTTTCCGAAGCCTTGTCAACAAGGTCATGATCGTAGCCCTTGAGCCTGATTCTGATTTTCTTTCCTTTTGCGGTAGCCATTTTTTTGCCTCCTTGATATTTAGGGCAAGCTTTTTTGCAACCCTGCCGGGTGTTTCCACCATTCTCTTTTTAAAATCCGAAAAACAATGTTTTCCGGACGGCACAAAAAAGCACACAGCATCCTTATTTCACGGCAGAGGTTGGGTTCTCGGCCGGAAAAAGAAGCTTATTAGTTCGCCCGGTTTTAAAATCGGACATACTCCGCGGTAATTCCCTGCATCAAAGTGCAGCCACCTACCGCATCATCGCATATCAAGCTGCGTATAAAAAGGCATAATACGCCCTTTCCACGCGTGCTAAAGTAGTTTAACACAAAAGACCGGCAAATGCAACAACTTTTTTCAAAAAAGTTCATTAAAAAAGCTGAAATTTTTTTGTCATCCGTTCCGCGTGTTCGTACTACACAATATATAGTGTTTTTAGCTCCATATCGGCAAATATGCGAAGCTTTTTCTCCGTAAAAAAGTTCCGTTACACCGACGCCGTATATTATATATATAATAGTATGGGATTTTTCGGCATTAAAACAAAAAAGTATTGTGTTACCGTCATTTGCGCGGCAAATCGAATAAATCATCTGTTCTGTCTGTTCTTGTCGGTTGACATTCGGTTAAGAATACTATAAAATTATATATTGATATTTTCGCGCACAGCCGGTGCGCTAAATACTTATAAAGGGTGATTAACCAATATGAAAAACACAGAAAAGACCATGGATCAGATAGTTGCTCTCTGCAAAAGCAGAGGTTTTGTCTATCCCGGCAGCGAAATTTACGGCGGCCTTTCAAACTCCTGGGACTACGGCCCGCTCGGCGTTGAATTCAAAAACAACGTAAAAAAAGCTTGGTGGAAAAAGTTTGTTCAGGAAAATCCTCACAACGTAGGACTTGACTCGGCCATACTTATGAACCCCGAGGTTTGGGTTGCAACAGGCCACGTAGGCGGCTTCTCCGACCCGCTTATGGACTGCCGCGACTGCAAAACAAGGCACAGAGCAGATAAGCTTATCGAGGACTTCAGCGGTCAGTCGGCAGACGGCTGGACCAACGAAGAGATGAAAAAATACATTGAGGACAACGGCATAACCTGCCCGAACTGCGGCTCAAAGAACTTTACCGATATCCGTCAGTTTAACCTTATGTTTAAGACGTTCCAGGGCGTAACAGAGGACGCGAAGAGCCAAATCTATTTGAGACCCGAAACGGCACAGGGTATATTCGTAAACTTCCAGAATATCCAAAGAACCACAAGAAAAAAGGTTCCCTTCGGCGTTTGCCAGGTAGGCAAATCCTTCAGAAACGAGATAACTCCCGGCAACTTCATATTCAGAATACGTGAATTTGAGCAGATGGAGTGCGAATTCTTCTGCAAGCCCGACACCGACCTCGAATGGTTTGATTATTGGAGAAGCTACTGCCACAATTGGCTTCTCAACCTCGGAATTCACGACGACAATCTTCGCCTGCGCGACCACGCAAAAGAAGAGCTTTCATTCTACTCAAAGGCAACCACAGACATCGAATATCTCTTCCCGTTCGGCTGGGGTGAGCTTTGGGGCATTGCCGACAGAACCGACTACGACCTCACAAGACATCAGGAGCATTCGGGCAAGGACCTCTCATACTTTGACCAGGAGGAAAACAGAAAATATATTCCCTACGTCATAGAGCCGTCACTCGGTGCGGACAGAGTTGCACTCGCGTTCCTTTGCGACGCTTACGACGAAGAGGTAATTGACGAAGCAAAGAACGACAAGCGAATTGTTTTAAGACTTCATCCGGCTCTTGCGCCCATGAAAGCGGCGGTGCTTCCGCTCTCAAAGAAGCTCTCGGAGGAGGCAGGCAACATTTATGCCGAGCTTTCAAAGCACTTCTCAGTCGATTACGATGACGCCGGCTCAATAGGCAAACGCTATCGCCGTCAGGATGAAATCGGTACTCCGTTCTCAATAACCTATGACTTCGACAGCAAAGAGGACGGCTGCGTTACAGTTCGTGACAGAGACACTATGGAGCAGACAAGAATACCTGTTTCAGGCCTTGTAAAATACATTGAAGAAAGACTCGAATTTTAACATTCGCAAGGGTAAACATTATGGCAGAGGATAAAGCTAAAAAGCTTTTGCTTATTGTAAATCCGGTTTCCGGCAAAAAAATGGCAAAACGGTATATGATGAAAATGATAAACCGTTTTGACGAGGCCGGATACAGCGTCACAGCCTGCTGCACGCAAAAAAACAAAAATGCGTATGACATCACGCTCTCAAGAGGCGCAGGCTTCGACTTGATAGTTTGCGTCGGCGGCGACGGAACCTTAAAGGAAACCGTTGCCGGAGTTATGAAGCTCGGCAAGGATATTCCGCTCGGATTCATTCCGCTCGGCTCCACAAACGATTTTGCCAAATCGCTCGGTATTCCCATCGATGTCAGCGATGCCGTAGATGCCATAATCAACGGTACGCCAATGCCGGTTGATATGGGTGTGTTCGGAAAAGACAGCTTTATATATGTCGCGGGCTTCGGCAACTTTACCGCAATATCGTATTCGGCCAACCAAAAGGTCAAAAACGTTCTCGGCAAAAACGCTTACTATTTGCAGGCCGTGGGCGAATTTTTCAAAATGAAGCCTTTTCACGCCAAGGTTATAGCCGACGGCGAGGTTTTTGAGGGTGACTATTTTTACGGCGCATTTTCAAATTCGTACTCGGTCGGCGGTATGCCGGTTCTTCACAATATGGGCGTTGAGTTTAACGACGGACTTTTTGAAATGGTACTTGTGAATATGTTCAAAAATCCCGGAGAAATCGCATATCTTGCAAATTCAATGGTGCGTAAAAACGTTAAGAACAACCGCCTTGTCACAATAAGACATTGTAAAAACGTCAAATTTATATTTGACAAGCCGACACCGTTTACGCTTGACGGCGAATACGGCGGAGCTTTTACCGAAATAGACGCTTCGTGTATACATAACGCAGTACGCATAATGCTGCACAAAAGCGACTGGGTCGAGCTGCCGAATGACTCCTCCGCTGTAAAATCGGAGGACGAAAAAGAGCCTGTTGAGGCAAAATAACATAATATTAAATTGGAAACGGCATAAAATCAGTCGCGTTTCATCAACTGAAAAGGGTTGTAAAAACAAGTGTTTTTACAACCCTTTATTATTTGTCCGAGGCTTCAAGTGAAGCAATCAGCTCATTTCGAGAGCCGCCTCGCGGTCATGCTCGATTGCCTTGCGGCGCGCCTCTTCAAGCATCATATTTTTAACCTTCATAAGGCGTATTGTAGAGCTTCGCTCATTTTCGTCGAGCTTCATAGAAATGTATTTTATGGTTTCCTCATACTGGGGTATCATAACGTGTTCAAGCGCATTTACTCGGCGTCTTGTCTTTTCTATTTCTGCGGACATAAGCTGGCACGACTTTTCGACCTCGGCAAGACGCAGCATATACGGCATTATATCCGACAGCGATTTTACCGCCGCATCAAGGTCGGACGATGTAAACGCAAAGCCGTATGAATATATATCGTTTTCATCGGCGGTTTTAAGCTTAGTATCAAAAACAGGAAGCATTACGCTCATCACATTTTTTTCGCTGACGTCAAGGCTCATCTTCTGAGACGGCATCATAAGAGCAACATCAAGAGATGAATCGCTCATAACCGAGCGCGCCAAAGCCATATGCCTGTTTGACTCCTCTATGCCCTCCTCCACCTTGCGGCGCAATTCCTTGTTTTCTCTTACAAGGTCGAGGAAACGGCGCATCAGCTCATCCTGCTTGTCTTTTAAAAGCTTATGTCCGCGCCTTGCGGTCGTAAGCTTTCTCTTCAGATTAGTGAGCTCCATTCTTGTCGGATTCACATTAAGTCTTGCCAAAAACGGTTCCTCCTTTCGAGAAGTTAATGCACCGGGTTATTTTTTGTCGTAATACTCGTCAAGCAGCTCGTCGCTGATACGTTTAAGCTCGCTTCTCGGAAGAATTCTGAGCAGCTTCCAGCCTATATCGAGCGTTTCTTCTATGGAGCGGTTTGTATTGTAGCCCTGAGACACATATTCCTTTTCAAACTCATCGGCAAATTTTGCATAGAGCTTATCTATATCGGTGAGTGCAGCCTCGCCGAGAACCACCATAAGCTCCTTTGCGTCTTTACCTCTTGCATATGCGGAGAAGAGCTGGTTCATGGTGTTTGAGTGGTCTTTTCTCGTTTTGCCCTCGCCTATGCCCTTATCCTTAAGTCTCGAAAGCGACGGTAAAACATCGATAGGCGGCGTAATTCCGCGGCGGTAAAGGTCACGGCTCAAAATAATCTGACCCTCTGTGATATATCCCGTAAGGTCGGGAATCGGGTGGGTCTTGTCGTCCTCGGGCATGGTAAGAATGGGTATCATGGTGATACTTCCGTTTTTACCGCGCTGACGACCGGCTCTCTCGTAAATGGACGCGAGGTCGGTGTACATATATCCGGGATAACCGCGTCGGCTCGGAACCTCTTTTCTTGCTGCCGAAACCTCGCGGAGCGCGTCCGCATAGTTCGTTATATCGGTTAAAATTACAAGCACGTGCATACCCTTGTCAAATGCGAGGTATTCCGCGGCTGTAAGTGCCATTTTGGGCGTAGCTATACGCTCAATTGCAGGGTCGTTCGCAAGATTCGAGAACATAACCGTTCTGTCTATGGCACCCGTTTCCTTAAACGACTGAATAAAGAAGTCGGACTCCTCAAAGGTAATACCCATAGCGGCAAAGACAACGGCGAATTTTTCATCGGCCGAGCGTACCTTTGCCTGCCTTGCTATCTGAGCGGCAAGCTGTGCGTGCGGAAGACCCGAAGCCGAAAAGATGGGAAGCTTTTGACCTCTTACAAGGGTGTTAAGTCCGTCTATCGCGGAAACGCCCGTCTGTATAAATTCCTGAGGATAAGCTCTCGCCGCCGGATTCATAGGCATACCGTTTACATTCATTCTTTTTTCGGGGATTATTTCGGGGCCGCCGTCTATGGGCCTGCCGAGTCCGTCAAATACTCTGCCGAGCATATCCTCGGAAACTCCAAGCTCCATCATTCTGCCGAGGAAGCGCACCTTGCTGTTTGAAAGGTTTATGCCGGTGGACGCCTCAAACAGCTGAACGAGAGCATCTGTTCCGTTGACCTCAAGCACACGGCACCTTCTTGTCTCGCCGCTTTCAAGCTCGATTTCGCCGAGCTCGTCATATTTGACTCCCTCAACCTCTTTTACGAGCATAAGAGGTCCTGCTACCTCCTGAACGGTTCTGTATTCCTTAGGCATCAGTCATCCTCCCCTTCTTTTTCTGCCTCGGCGAGTTCCGAGGAAAGTCTTTTGTCTATCTCGGCAAATTCTTTGTCGATGTCTTCTTCTTTAACGTATTTAAATCTGCCTATCGCCTCTCTTACGGGCAACGCGGCGATTTTTTCTATGTCCGCGCCCTTATTCAATGCGTCGAGCGAGCGGTCATAATACATAAGCATAAGCTTCATCATAAAGCACTGCTTTTTAAGACTTGTGTAGGTGTCGATTTCGTGGAATGCGAGCTGATGCAGGAAGTCCTCGCGAATACTCCTCGCCGCCTCCATTTTAAGTCTGTCGGAGGGTGACAGGGCGTCCATACCGACAAGCTTTACTATTTCGTCAAGCGACGCTTCGTCGGAGAGAATACCCATTATACGGGTACGCATATTCGTCCAATCCTTGTCGACATTTTCGTTGAACCATTTTCCGAGGCTGTCGGCATAGAGCGAATAAGACGTAAGCCAGTTGATAGCCGGGAAGTGACGCTTATATGCGAGCGCGGAATCAAGACCCCAGAATACCTTTACTATTCTCAGAGTTGCCTGAGATACCGGCTCCGAAATGTCGCCGCCGGGAGGCGATACGGCGCCTATTACCGAAAGCGAGCCCTCTTTGTCGTCCGAGCCCAGAGTGACTATACGTCCGGCGCGCTCATAGAACTGAGCGAGTCGCGAACCGAGATATGCGGGGTAGCCCTCTTCACCGGGCATTTCTTCAAGTCTGCCCGACATTTCACGCAGAGCCTCTGCCCAACGTGAGGTGGAGTCCGCCATAAGCGCCACGGAATAGCCCATATCGCGGTAATATTCGGCAATTGTAATGCCTGTATAAATAGAAGCTTCACGAGCCGCAACGGGCATATCCGAAGTGTTCGCTATAAGAACCGTGCGTTCCATAAGCGATTTGCCTGTGTGCGGATCTATAAGCTCGGGGAATTCGTTTAAAACGTCGGTCATCTCATTGCCGCGTTCACCGCAGCCTATATAGACAACTATATCAGCCTCTGCCCATTTTGCGAGCTGATGCTGAGTTACGGTTTTACCGCTTCCGAAAGGACCGGGTATTGCGGCAACGCCGCCCTTTGCTATCGGGAAAAGCGCGTCTATAACACGCTGACCCGTGATAAGCGGAACGTCGGGAGACAACTTTTTCTTGTACGGTCTGCCGCGCCTTACGGGCCACTTCTGCATAAGCTTTACGGGAACAACGGTGCCGTCGTCCTTTTCTATTTCGCCTATCGTATCTTCAACCGTGTAGTCGCCATCCGAAAGGCTCTTCACCTTACCGGAAACGCCTATCGGCACCATTATTTTGTGGCGGACAATATCGGTCTCCTGAACAAAGCCGAGCTCATCGCCCGATGTCACGTATGCGCCGATTTCGGCGGTGACGTTAAAATGCCACTTTTTCTCTCGCGAGAGTGACGGCACCTCTACGCCTCTGGGCAAGTTGTTGCCAACCTTTTTCATTATTTCGACAAGCGGTCTTTGAATACCGTCGAATATTCCTTCGATAAGTCCCGGGCCGAGCTCAACGCTCAACGGTTCTTCCGTGGATTCAACAGGCTCGCCCGTGCCGAGACCTGAGGTGTCCTCATATACCTGAATTGACGCTTTATCGCCGTGCATCTCGATTATCTCGCCGATAAGCCTTTTATCGCTTACCCTGACAACGTCGAACATATTTGCGTCACGCATATGCTCGGCAACTACGAGAGGTCCGGCTACTTTGAGTATTGTTCCTTTGCTCATATCTGTTCCACCCTTCAAAGGTTTGGTTGATTTTACGAGTTTAGCGGCTGCGGCTGCGCCGCATACCGTTTTTTAATTATTATGGATTTATTTTAAGTGCTGATATGCGTTGTGCGGTGCATATTTCACACCTAAATTCAGTCAAAAACCATTTGTATTATTATGATACCGTATCGGTAAACGGTGAATTTTTTTGTCACGTCACATACAAGGTGTGCGAGAGAACGAAAAATTTTCTTGGGATTGTACCAAATTCTACATCAATTTTAATTAAGGGATTGATGTGCGTTGCCGTGGAATTTTCTTTTGCTCCGAAGCGTACAAAGGTACGCGAGCGTGTAAAAAATTTTCTACGAGAATGCACCAAATTCTACATCAATTTTAATTAAGAGCTTGATGTGCGTTGCCATGGGATTTTCTTTTGTCCCGAAGCGTACTGCGGTACACGAGCGTGTGAAAAATTTTCTCAGATGCGTGCTAAAACCCTAACATTGAATTTTAATTAAGGCGTTTTGGTGCGTAGATGGGGAATTTTCTTTTGCTCCGAAGCGTACAAAGGTACGCGAGCGGGCGAAAAAAATTTCTCAGATGCGTACTAAAACCCTTAATTAACGATGTCGGAACCGACGGCTCGCTCTACATATCCGCTTACCTCTCTCATTCCGAGTCCCGTATTGCCGGCGACTCCGGGAATGGGGATTATGGCCGGGAGAGGGCTGTCTTTGAAGCGCTCGATTTCCGGAGAAATGAGCTCTGCGAGAGCCTCGGTTATAAAGATAACGGCGTAGCCCTCCTCGGCAAGCTTTTTGAGCTTGTGCGAAGCGCTCTGCGGATCGTCCTCGGGAAATACGGAAAGCCCGAGCGACGCAAAGCCGTAAATACTGTCGCGGTCGCCCATTGCGGCTATTTTATACATACAGTTCACGCATCCTTTCACGGACTGTTTCTTCACTCGTGCCGTTGAATTTCGCCGACAAAATTATACGCACACACCCTATTTCGGTCATTCGCGCAAAGATGTATGCGGCAATCGGACCGAGCCCGAAGGCTGTATATTTTGCTTTTTTCATATTCTCCATAACAGCATCGTCACAATATTTTTCAAAGGAAGACGGGCTGTTTTTAAGAGCCTCGGCAAAAGACTCAAGTCCGAGCGACGAAACGAAGTCATAAAGAGCGTCAGCTCCCTGCAAGGAAGCGTCAATCAAATCCGCCTTTTTTATTTCGGGTATGTCGGGAAGCGCTTCTTCAAGAAATCCGCGTTTTTTATTTGTAAGAATGGCACGATAAGCGGTTTTTAACACCGCCGATTTTATAAATATGTCGCCGTATGCGGCAACAATATCATTATCGGCACTTTTCGCAAATCCCGACATAGCCTCAAGGCAGGCTCTGTCTGCGGCTATATCGCAGAGCTGACCGTTTTCGGTTTTGGTTATAACCTCAAGGCATTTTTTTGCGGCATCGGAAATAAAATCCGGAAGGGAGTCAAAATCACGCTCTTTGACCGCTTTTAAAAGCAACTCCTTCGGTATTACAGACGGTGAAACGAGGTATTTTTCCGCGTCATCTCCCGTTTTTTCGCTCTTGAGAACCGCTTTTAAATTCTGAAAATCGTTTTTTACAATGAATATATCGAGAGCCTCGGCACTCGGTGCGACCGACTTTATCAGCGACCACGTTTTTTCGGTTTCGCCGTCAAGCATAGCGGAATAATCGCTGCCGAAGGACGTGTCGTAGCCCTTGCCGTCTAAAAGCGTGAGCGCCGTCTTGTAATCGGGAGCGTCTATAAGCGCGTCAATATCGGCACGCGAGAGAAGCGACAGCTCGTTAGCTCTTATATTTGCTACCGCATAAAGATAGTTTTTATCCATTTAAACGCTTCCCTCCTTTATATCAGTTAAAAAGTAATTTGTTAAGCTCGTCAAAAAGCTCGTCGCGCTTTTCCGAAACAAGCGACGAAAAGGTGCAGTTTACGTCAATGTCGCCGTAAACAAGCATAAATCCGCTGTCTATATCGCACGGCTCTCCGAGAGAGACGCTACCCTTACCGGAAAGAGCGGAATTTACGTTGCTTATGAAATTCTGCGGCAGCTTTGCGGTGTCATCTTTCGAGAAACGCATAACGCCGTCTCCCGAGATCGCATTTTTAACGGCAAGCTCCTTCAGCATTTCAAAATACTCTCTTTTCGGGAGAGCCTTTAAGACATCTACCGCCCTGCCGAGCATATCCTCTATGGCCTCGATTTTACCCTCGAGAACCGTCTGCTTCTTTTTCAGCTCAGCGGAGCTTTTGGCTGAAGCCAAAACGGAGGCAACCTCTGCGGCAGTCCTCTCTTCGCTCTGAGCTTTCATCTCGGAGGCCTTTTTTTCGGCGGCAAGGGATATCTCCTCAGCCTTTTTGTTTGCTTCATCGGAAATTTCTTTTATACGCTGTGACGAGTCCGAGCCTATTTCTGAAATAATTTTATCTAATCCCGTCATAAAGCTTCACCCTTAACCGATGTTGAGGTTCAAAATCATAAGAATCGAAATAAGAAGAGCGAGAACGGCGTATGTCTCAACCATTGCGGCAAGAACCATTGCCTTACTCTGTCCCTCGGGCTTCTTTGCAACTACCGAAACACCCGAAGCCGCAACTCTCGCCTGAGCAATTGCCGAGAAAAAACCGACTATTGCCATAGGCAGGCACGCGCCGAGAAGCATAAGTCCCTGTGAAACCGTAAGCTCGGCGGGAGAACCCGAGAGAACCTTTGTTTTAACAAGAACCATTATTGCGGTAATGAAGCCGTAAAGGCCCTGTGTACCGGGAAGAATCTGAAGAATAAGCACCTTAGTGAATTTTGACAAATCCTCCGTGAGAAGACCTGCGGCGGCCTCACCTACAAGGCCTACGCCCTTTGCCGAACCGAGTCCGCTGAGAAGTGCCGCTAACGCCGCTCCGACGATAGCCAATACCAAACCCATATTATCCATTACTGATTTCCTCCTTGAATTTGAAAGTTTTGGAATTTGCTTTAAGAGGGGTAAATTTCTTTCCGCCGCCGTTATAGAATTTCGAGAAAAATTCCACGTACTGCAAGCGGTTTGTATGAACATAAGCGCCTATGACGTTTATTCCGAAGTTTACCGCGTGTCCGAAAACGAACACAACCGCGAGAACTATTGCCTTCGCGACCTTATTGGTCGGCAAAGCACCCATCATATTGACTACGCTGCCGATTATGCCGGTAACAAGTCCGAGTGCCAAAAGCCTTGCGTATGAAAGAATATCGCTGAGATAGCCCGAAATCGTGTTGTACACGGCGTAAAGTCCGGAGCCGATTTTGCCGAAGAACGACTTTGACTCCCTGCCTGCCGTGAGGACTATTATGATTACGCCGGCTATTGCGCAATATTTGCCGACCGTTTTTATATCCGACGGAACGTCTATAATCATACCGGCGCAAAGCGGAAGCGCACCGCCGACAGCAAGGTAAACGGACAGCGTATCGCATACCGCCCAAAACCTTTGCCCGTCGCGCCACTCCATATAGCCCTTGATGCCGACGCCCACAAAAAGATGAACGACGCCGAACAAAAAGCACCACAGCATGGTGGTCATCAGCTGCTCCTGCGGGTCAAGCCACGCATACAACCGTATTTTCGGCAGTCCGATGAAATCGTACCTTACGATATTGATTATGTCTCCGAAAAAGCTTCCGAACATAATTCCCCAAAACATTGTGGAAATACCGCAGTACATATACATCATAACCGTTTTTCGCTTTTGCCCCTCAGGCTTGCATTTAAGCAAAATAAACAGCGTTGCCAAAAACATTATGAGACCGTAGCCCGCGTCCGAAAACATCATACCGAAGAAGCAGTAATAGAAAAATGCCATAATCGCATTCGGGTCTATATCGTGCTTGCCCGGAAGAGCGTACATTTCGGTTATCTCTTCAACCGGTGCGGCAAAATCATTATTTTTAAGAAGCACCGGTTCGTTTTCGTCGTCCTCGGGAACATCGCTTATCGTTACGGCAACAGTAAACCTCTCTTCAAGGCCCTTGACCGTTTTTTCACAGTACCGCTCCGGAATGTAGCCCTCAAAATAGAAAACGTTGCGGCTGAGAGACATCTTTTTAAACGCCTCGTATTTGTCTTTCCTTATTGTAAGGAAATCAATGAGAAAGTCTATATCCTCACGGTATGACGACAGCTCTCTTATTTTTTCCTCGTCGCCGTCAATGTCCGACGAAAGCGCTTCAATATTTTTTCCGTGGCGTTCCATTGCCGCTTTGATATTCTCGTTATCGCCGCCCGACGCTCTCACAAAATTCAGACTTCGCAGATAATCGTATACTCGCCTTGAGTCCTTTTTCAAACAGATGACAACGATTATGCTCTGCGTATTTGAAGAGGAAACGACCTCGCAGTCGAGAGCGGTTAAGTCCGGCAGAGCCGCGGCAAAACCGGCCTTGAGAGCCTCCTCTGTGCACTCGTCCGGGAGCGACCCCACAAACACCTCCGTGTGCCTTGTCCCCGTTGTATTCGGCGGAATATCAAGCCTTTCCCACGGAATCAGAGCCTCTCTTGCGGTCTGCTCGCGGATAATGTCGGCCTTTTTGTCGGCTATCTCCTTTTTTATGTCGATAATTTCCCGACACTTTGCCATTGCCACGTCCGTCTTTTCAGATTCCTCGTAAAAATCGGACAGCTCGACTTCTTTTCGGGGCAAAAAAGAGTCAGTAAGCTTCTTTTTTTCCGGCGAATAAAATGAAATTGTCTCTCTTGCGTTCTCTGCGGTTTGCAAAAGTCTTTCAAGCTGTGATACGCTCGAATCGGTGTCGGTGTAATACATAGACTCCGGCGCGTCGCACTTTTCAACCTGAACCGTGCCCTTTCGCTGCAGGTAATCTATAATATCCTTGCTCTCGCCGAGCATCGCCAAAAGCTCGATTTTTTTCATTTTCAATTTTGCCGTAAGCCATCACCTCACTTTGCAAAATATTATATCATTTAAGTAATGTATCCTTTACGATGCCGACAGCCTCCGAAAGCTTTTCCGCAGACTGTTTTTTCAATCCGTCCGCGTACCTTTGAGCCTCCTTTACAGCCTCTGTAATGATAACCTCTGCCGTATCTTTGGCTTTTTTGATTTCGGCGGCCTCATATACGGCACATTCCTTCTCTTTCTCCGACAGGAGCTTTTCGGCGTCGTCTTTTGCTTTCTTTATAATTTTGTCGGCCTCGGACGCAGCGTTCTTTTCGTTCTCCGCCGCCTCGTTTTCCGTGGCTATAACCTTTTTCAGCATTTCTGCCGCCATACGCTTCACCTCATATCAGATTTTCATTTATTATATGCATTTTCATAAAAAACAGCTTTAGAAGAAGTATACCATAAAAAAACTGTTTTGTAATTATTTTTATAAAAAATATATTATTTTTGTAAAAATATTATCAATTATAGTTCCCTATATTATCAACATTAGCCTATTATACAGATTTTTTCAAAAAAGTGTTGAATAATGAACTTGTTTATATTATAATAACGTGTGTCTATTAAATCAATAAACAAACTATGTTTGTTTGTCTAAAATCAGCAAAGGAAAGGGCGTTTGAGCAAAATGGCAGAGAAAGCAGTTGACAGCAGAGTACGCAGAACCAAAAGGCTTTTAAAACAGGGCCTCACCGAACTTATGGCTCAAAAAAGCATTAAAAAAATAACGGTACGGGAGCTTTCGGAGCTTGTAGATATAAACCGCGGTACGTTTTATCTGCATTACAAAGACATATATGACCTTGTGGAGCAAATAGAAAACGAACTGTTTCAAGAATTTGAGTCTATTCTTATGAGCTACACCATAGACGATATTTCCCGCCGTCCGAAGCAGCTTTTGACCGACGTGTGCAAATTTCTCGATGAAAACCGCGATATTTGCTCGGCTCTCCTCGGAGACAACGGCGACATAAATTTCGCTCAGAAGCTCCGCGGCTTCATACGTAAAAAATGCTTTAACGACATATCCGCGGCATATAATATAAGCGATGTAGCCGAATTTGAATTTCTCTATTCGTATTTTGAGTCAGGCTTTATAGGCGTTGCGCGCTACTGGCTTCAGCATCCGGAGACAGGCAAGAGTGCCGAGGACATAGCCGATATAATCGAGAGAATATTCGTATTCGGCGTAAAAGACTATATCAAGGGAGAAAAGCGATAAGATGACCGAGCTTTTAATAAGGCTTTTTGTGGGTAAAAACGCGTCCGCCGACGACCCGAGGACGCGCACCTCTTACGGTATGCTCTCCGGCTTTGTCGGAATAGCGGTAAACGTGATACTGACCGCCGCAAAATTTGCGGTAGGCTCTTTGACCGGCAGTATTTCAATAACCGCAGACGCCATAAACAACCTCTCCGACGCAGGCTCGTCGGTAGTTACTCTCGTCGGCTTTAAAATGGCAAAAAAGCCCGCCGACAGGGAGCATCCTTACGGGCACGGCAGAATAGAATACATATCCGCGCTGATAGTGTCCTTCCTCGTCCTTTTGATGGGCGTTGAGCTTTTGAAAAGCTCGGTTGAAAAAATCAAGGCTCCCGACGCCGTAACTTACAGCACCGCCGCGCTGGCAGTCCTGATAATATCGATACTGTTTAAGCTGTGGCTCGCATACTTCAATTATTCCGTCGGAAAAAGGATAGACTCCACAGCCAACAAGGCCGTAGTCGCCGACAGTCTTTCGGATACAGCGGCAACGGCGGCGGCTCTTATATCGCTGATAATATCAAAGTTTTCGTCGGTTCCCGTGGATGGGTGGTTCGGCCTTGTCGTATCCGGATTTATCATCTATTCCGGCATCGGTATAATAAAGGACACCGTCTCCCCCCTGCTCGGTCAGCCGCCGAAAAAGGAATTTGTGAAGCAGATTGAGGACGAAATTCTCTCATATCCCAACATAGTCGGTGTTCACGACCTTATAATCCACGACTACGGCCCCGGCAGACAGTTTGCCTCGGCTCACGCAGAGGTTCCCTCAAGCGTTGATGTTATGAAGAGCCACGACACCATTGACCTTATCGAGCGAAATATACAGAGAAAATACAATCTGCTCATTTCAATACACCTTGACCCTATCGTGGTAAACGACGCACATATAAACCGTCTGCGTGATTTGACCGAATCCGCCGTCAAGGAAATTGACCCCGCGCTTTCAATACACGATTTCAGAGTGGTTGAGGGTCCCACACACTCAAATCTGATTTTCGATGTAATGGCACCCCCGGATTTTAGTCTTTCCGATCGTGAGCTTACAAATTCAATTCAAGAAAAACTAAGCAAAATAGACGAAAGATATTTCTGTGTCATTACTGTTGACCACTCTTTTAACTAATCTTTTATTTTTTGCCTTTTTTCCCTTGAAAATGACACAAAATATAGTAAAATATTATTATCTAATGTAATGCGGATAAATGACGATAATATTTATCCGCAAAAATTGTGTTTCACGGAGGAAAATTATGCCTGATTACACACAGGAGTTCACTACCATCCCTTACGGTCCGCTCGGTATCATCGCGCTCCCCGGCTGTGAAGAATTAGCCCAAAAAATCGACCGTTATCTCGTCAAATGGCGCGCTCAGAAGCAGTCTGAGCACAAAAACAGCCTTTCCTTTGCAGGATATGAAAGAGATACTTATATTATCGATGCCTCATTCCCGAGATTCGGCTCGGGCGAAGGCAAGGGCTCGCTTCACGAGTCCGTTCGCGGTTACGATATTTTTATTGTATGCGATATGTTCAACTACGGCGTGACCTACAATATGTACGGTCAAACAATTCCCATGAGTCCGGACGAGCATTTTGCCAACCTTAAAAGAGCGATTTCCGCAGTAGGCGGCAAAGCTCACAGAATAACCGTTATTATGCCCATGCTTTATGAGGGCAGACAGCACAAGCGTTCATCAAGAGAGTCCCTCGACTGTGCAATAGCTCTTCAGGAGCTCTGCAACAATATGGGCGTTGACAACATTATCACATTTGACGCTCACGACCCGAGAGTTCAGAACGCAATTCCGCTCAAGGGCTTTGAAAACGTTCAGCCCGCTTACCAGATGATAAAGGCTCTTGTAAACAACGTTGATGATTTGCATCTCGACAAAGAGCACATGATGGTAGTATCTCCCGATGAAGGCGGTATGTCACGCTGCATTTACTATTCTACCGTTCTCGGTCTTGACCTTGGTATGTTCTATAAGCGCCGCGACTATTCGAGAGTTGTCAACGGCAGGAACCCAATACTCCAGCACCAGTTCCTCGGTTCAAACATAGAGGGCAAGGATGTAATGGTTGTTGACGATATGATTTCCTCCGGTGAATCAATGCTTGAGGTTGCCAAAAAATTAAAAGAGCTCGGCGCAAAGCGTATTTTTATTTTCTCGGCATTCGGTCTTTTCTGCGAAGGACTCGAAAACTTTGACAAATCCTTTGCCGAGGGCAATATCACAAAGGTATTTACAACAAACCTTGTTTACCGCACACCCGAGCTTTTACAGCGTGATTGGTACTGCGAAGTTGATATGTCTAAGTATCTTTCATACATTATCGACACCCTCAACCACGATATGTCGGTAAGCAAGCTCTTGAATCCGGCTGACAGAATTTATGCTCTCCTTGAGAGAAAAGGCTTCAAAAAAGAAACCGAATAAAAATTACAAAAGCACGGTTGACTTTGGCTGAATATTCGGCCTTCGGTCAGCCGTGTTTTTTTATGCGCCGATAAGGCAAATCAAATTAGAAGCCTCATAAAAAGAAATGGAAAAGGGAACGGCAAAATCGCCGTTCCCTTTTCGCAGGAGAAAAAATGAGGTATTATCAATATTTAGTTAAATATCTGTTTGTTTCCCAGTTGCTTACGCTGGTACGATACTCATCCCACTCGCGAAGCTTACCCTCAACATACTTCTCATAGATGTGGTCGCCGAGCGTCTCTTTCATAAACGGATCAGCCTGGAATTCATTCATGGCGTCCTCAAGAGTACCGGGGAGATAATCTATACCGTCTGCGGCAAGCTCTTCTGCGGACATTTCAAAGATGTTCTTTGTGGTGTTCTGCGGAGGAGTAAGATTGTTTTTGATACCGTCAAGACCTGCTGCAAGGCAAAGAGCCATTTCAAGATAGGGGTTGCATGACGGGTCGGGAGAACGGAGCTCTATTCTGGTGCCCTTTCCGCGAGCTGCGGGAACACGGATAAGCGAGGAACGGTTTGAAGCCGACCAAGCTATATATACGGGAGCTTCATATCCCGGGACAAGTCTCTTATAAGAGTTAACAAGCGGATTTGCTATGGCGGTAATACCCTTTACGTGCTTTAATACTCCCGCAATGAAGTGAAGAGCGGTCTCGGAAAGTCCAAACTCGGAATTTTCATCATAGAAAGCGTTTTTACCGTCCTTTGTAAGCGACATATTGGTGTGCATACCGGAGCCGTTTATACCGAATACGGGCTTCGGCATAAATGTTGCATGAAGGCCGTGACGGCGCGCATAGGTCTTTACTACGTGTTTAAAGGTCATAACGTTGTCTGCGGTCTTAACAACCTCATCAAAACGGAAGTCTATCTCGTGCTGACCCTCGGCAACCTCGTGGTGTGAAGCCTCGATTTCAAAGCCCATGCTCTCGAGCGCAAGGCAGATGTCTCTTCTGCACTGCTCACCCTGATCGGCGGGGCCCATATCAAAGTAACCCGCAACATCGCCTGTTTTTGTGGTGGGATTTCCGTCCTCATCAAGCTGGAAGAGGAAGAATTCACACTCGGGGCCTACATTGAACGTATAGCCCATATCGGCAGCCTCTTTAACTACCTTTTTAAGAACGTTTCTCGGATCGCCGAGGAACGGAGTATTGCCGTCAGCGCAATAAACGTCGCAGATAAGGCGTGCAACTCTGTCCTTCCAAGGAAGTATAACGAACGAATCGTAATCGGGTCTCAAATACATATCGGACTCATTGATTCTTACGAAGCCCTCTATTGAAGAGCCATCGAACATACACTCGTTGTCAAGAGCCTTTTCAAGCTGGCTCGCGGTAATTGCGACATTTTTAAGCTGACCGAAAATATCAGTAAACTGAAGTCTTATGAATTTAACGTCTTTTTCCTTTGCGATGCGAAGTACATCTTCTTTTGTGTAACCCATTTTAAATCTCCTTTCAAATATAAAAAAAGGGCAGCGAGATCTTTTAAAAGACCTCGTTGCCTTTCATTTATGCATTCATTATATCACCGACAAGGCTTTTGTCAATGCAAAATCCGTCAAAAAACGTCTTTTTGTAGTTTTGAACAAAAGAAGATGAAAAGTCATCGTGTTTATAAGGCAAATTTGCTTTAAAACCGTATTTCACCTTTAAACTGCCTCGTCGGAGGGCTAAAACAGTGACAGTTGCGCCGTTTTCGGGATGTCGCCGAACGCACCGACGCTTTCGAGCATTTCTATTGTGGATTTGCCGGCACCGGCGCGGCGTGCAAAATCGTCAACCGATATAAACTTGCCCTCGCCGTCGTCTCTTGCCTCGGCAAGCGGTATGGCGGCGCTTTCGCCTATACCGGACAGCGCTCCGAACGGCATTCTTATTTTGCCGTCCTCTATGACATATCTTGTGGCCTCGGATTTATATATATCGACCGGGAGCAGCTCTATGCCCCTTGCCATCATCTCGTTTACCACCTGCAAGGCGGTATACTGCTCTTTGTCCTTGGCTGTGGCGGTTTTGTTTCTTGTTTTATCGTCGATTTCCGCCATACGCGCCATAACGGCGGCTTTACCCTTTATTGCCACCGCCGCATCAACTCCGTCTCCGCGCACGGTCAGAAATGCCGTGTAGTATTCGAGCGGCTTGTATATCTTATACCAGCCGAGCCTCAGCGCGGCAATTACATATGCCGCGGCATGGGCTTTAGGGAACATATACTTTATCTTGCGGCACGAATCCATATACCACTGCGGAACGTTATGCTCACGCATGGCTTCTTCGGCACCCTCGGGAAAGCCCTTTTTCGCGACTATACCCTTTCTCGTTTTCTCCATTATGTTAAACGCCATACTCGGGTCAAGCCCTGCGTGCATAAGGTAAATCATAATGCTGTCACGCGTTCCGATAACCGAAGAAATGGTGCATATACCATCCTTTATAAGGTCCTGTGCATTACCGTTCCAAACATCGGTTCCGTGTGAAAGACCGGAAATCTGCAAAAGGTCGGCAAAGGTCTTGGGCTGTGCCTCCAAAAGCATCTGGCAAACAAACGATGTGCCCATTTCGGGTATGGAGAGCGTGCCCGTTTTCCAGCTTATATCCTCGGGCGTCACGCCGAGCGGTTCGGGCGAGGTACAGAGTTTTATTATTTCCGGGTCGCAAATATCTATGTCGGTTACGTTTATGCCCGTCATATCCTCAAGGTGCTTGTCGAGCGTGGGAACATCGTGGCCGAGCTCGTCAAGCTTCAATATGGTATCGTGCATCGAACGGAAGTCGAAGTGCGTCGTCTCCATATCGCTTTCGGTATCGTCGGCAGGGTACTGAACGGGGGTGAAATCGTATATATCATATTCGTTCGGCACGACTACCATTCCGCCCGGGTGCTGACCCGTGGTGCGCTTAACTCCCGTACAGCCGCGCGCCAAACGATCTATCTCGGCTTTATTAGCACGAATATTTCGCTCTTCAAGATACTTTAAAACATAGCCGTAGGCGGTCTTGTCGGCAACAGAAGCTATTGTGCCCGCTTTAAATACGTGCGTTTTGCCGAAGAGCTCCTCCGTGTATCTGTGCGCCTTTCCCTGATATTCGCCGGAGAAGTTAAGGTCGATATCGGGGGCCTTGTCACCGTGGAACCCAAGGAAGGTTTCAAACGGTATTTCGTGGCCGTCTCTTATCATTTCCGCGCCGCAATGCGGACATTTTTTAGGCGGCATATCGAAACCCGAGCCGTACTCGCCCTTTGTGTAAAATTCGGAGTAGCGGCACTCGGGGCACCTGTAATGAGGCGGCAGCGGATTTACTTCGGAAATACCCGCCATAGACGCAACGAACGACGAGCCGACGGAGCCTCGTGAGCCTACGTGGTAACCGTGATCCTCGGAATCCCATACAAGCTTTTGAGCTATTATGTAAAGTACGGCAAACCCGTTTTTGATTATGGAATCAAGCTCACGGTTAAGTCGGTTCTCGACAATTTCGGGAACCTTGCCCTCAAATTCATACCACTTTTTAGCCTTGGTCCAGCAAATGTCTCTGAGCTGTTCCTCCGCTCCGTCTATGGAGGGCTGGAACGTGCCTATCGGGAACGGGCGTACAACATCTATCATATCGGCTATCTTGTTGGGATTTTCTATGACTATTTCGTGCGCGGTTTCCTCGCCGAGATATGAAAACTCATTGAGCATTTCCTCGGTCGTTCTGAAGTACAGCGGAGCCTGCTTGTCGGCGTCGGTAAAGCCCTGAGCCGCCATAAGAATAGCGCGGTATTTTGCGTCCTCGGGGTCTATAAAGTGGACGTCGCAGGTGGCAACCACGGGCTTACCGAGCTTGTCGGCAATAGCTATAACCTTGCGGTTTATATTTTCTATATCCTCAATACAGGTTATCTTGTCAAATTCCTTGTTTTTGTCCGGATTTTTCGCCGATGGGTCTGAGTGGGCGTCAATCATAAAACGGTTGTTGCCTACGGGCTGAATTTCGAGATAGTCGTAAAATGACGCTATCTCCATAATCTCCTGTTCGGGGCGTTCCTCGAGTATAGCGCGGTAAAGCTCGCCCGCCTCGCACGCCGAGCCGATTATAAGCCCCTCGCGGTGTTTCATTATTTCGCTCTTCGGCATTCTCGGCTTTTTGTAAAAATAGTCTATATTGGACTTTGAAATGAGCTTATACAGATTTTTAAGCCCTATATGATTCTTTACGAGAATTATCTGGTGATAGGAGCGAAGCTCCTTATATGTTTTATCCGGCTCTTTGATGTCGTCTATAAAATAATCCTCAATGCCGTAAATGATTTTGATTTTGCCGTCGGCGGCGTTGCACGCCTCGGGGTAGCCCTGAACACAGCCGTGGTCGGTTATGGCTATTGCCTTGTGCCCCCACTTTATAGCGCGCTCCACAAGCTTTGAGGGAGGAGTCATACCGTCCATCTGTGACATATTTGTGTGAAGATGAAGCTCAACGCGCTTTTCGGGGTAATTATCCTCTTTTTCTATCATCTGAATTGTGCTTATGCACTTAGGTTTTATTGTGTAATCGCCGCGGTACGTGTCATATTCGACCTCGCCGAACATAAGTATGTGCGCCCCGTTTTTCAGCTTTGACAGCAGCTCGTCGCAATGTTCAACCTTTGGCAGCATAACGGCGGAAAACGAATTTGTATTGTCGGTTACGTTAAAGGATACTATCTTTACCTTGCCTTTTTTCGTATCCTTGACCTCAATGCCGAAAACCTCGCCGTAAATCGTAACGGGCGTCGTGTCGCCCTCTTCGGGCAAAGTGATTTCGTCTATTTTTATGGGCTGACTTCTGATATTACTGCCGAAAATCGGCTTTACACTCTCAAGATAATACGGTATGCCGTTCTTTACAATGTGCTCCTTTGGCGTATCGTCCTCCTTGACGGGGTCAAAGCTGCGCGATGAACCGCTCTTTACGGGTGCAGACTTGGGAGCCATACTGTCGATTTTTTTCTGCGCCGCGGAAATGTCATCGCGTGCATCATAGTCGTCCCTCTGAACAAAAGAAAGCTCTTTTGATACTCCGAATCGTTCACGGAGCATTTTTGAAATGAGATTTTGCGCGCCGACGTCCTCAAGAATTTGCTTACCGCCGTGCATGAGCTCTATTTTGATTTCATCTTCGGAAAAATCATATTTGCAGTCAACAAAAAATCCGTTTGCCATAGGCACGTTTTTCTTTGCCCACTCGCTTATCTCACCCGAATACCTATCTGAGAACAGCGACGAAGAAAAGACCGGCGCTATTTTAACAGCGCCGAGTCCGAGCCTGTCTCTTATTATTTCGCTTATTTTATCAAGTGTTTTCTCGGACACAAGACGCGGAAAGCGCACCTTAATGTACAGCCTTCTTTCGGCAGACTCTGCGCTCATATCAATTATTTGAGCGTCGCCGAGTACCGCGTCCATATCCGCGAAATCGTTTCTGTATTCTATAAACAGGTCATAAAAGCTTGTCATTTGCCGTCTCTTTCACAATTACATTTTTTCTATTTCTTTAAGCAGCTCCGGAACTATTTCATCCTCGCTTACTTTTTTGAGTATTTCGCCGTGCTTAAATATCATACCGCAGCCGTCACCGCCGGCTACGCCGATGTCTGCCTCCTTAGCTTCGCCCGGACCGTTTACGACGCACCCCATAACGGCAACCTTTATAGGCTTACGGCAGCCTCTTAAAGCGTTTTCAATTTTTTCGGCAAGAGAAATCAAATCGATTTTGGTTCTGCCGCAGGTCGGACACGACACTATTTGCGGACAGTCCTTTTTTATGTCAACCGCCTTTAATATATCAAAGCCGGCCGAGACCTCCTCTACGGGGTCGGCGGTAAGAGAAACACGTATTGTGTCTCCTATGCCGTCCATTAAAAGCGAGCCTATTCCGGCGGCGGATTTAATGAGCCCCATACGGCGCGTGCCTGCCTCGGTTACGCCGAGATGAAGCGGATAATCGCACATAGTCGCAATTTTCCTGTATGCCGAGACCATGGTCGGCACGTCGGAGGATTTTATGGAGATAACTATATCGTGAAAATCGAATTTTTCGAGGAGCCCTGCGTGATAAAGCGCGCTCTCGCAAAGAGCATCAGGCGTGGGAGCCCCGTATTTTGCGAGAATATCCTTTTCAAGCGAGCCTGAATTTACGCCTATCCTTATCGGAATGTTTTTTGCACGGCATGCGTCGGCAACCGCCTTAACGCGATCGTCGGAGCCGATGTTGCCGGGATTTATACGGATTTTATCGGCACCTGCCGCAACGCTCTCAAGCGCGCAGCGGTAGTCAAAATGTATGTCCGCAACAACCGGAATCGAAACCTTTTCTTTTACGGCGGCTAAGGTCTTTACCGCCTCTTTATTGGGAACCGTGAGACGGATAATCTCGCAACCGGCTTTTTGCAGCTCCAATGCCTGCTTAACATTGCCCTCTGCGTCCTCGGCCGGAATGTTTAACATCGACTGAACGGGTATGTGGTTGTTTCCGCCTATTTTTACGTTACCTGCCGTTACAACGCGGCTTTTTCGTCTTTCTGGCATTTGTATGTACCTCCGATTTGCGGCAAAAGGGAACCTGAACGGTTTGCCGCTTAAACAATTCTTGTTTTATATAAATTTGCGTGTCACCCCGAAGAATGACACAAATTAAAATTCGTATTAAATGTAAAGCGCGTTACACACTTGGTCGCTCTGTCGGAAAATGAACGACGGCGTGCGAATGCACTCCGAGTGAAATTTGACGCAGTATTACGGAAAAAGACTCAAAAATCAAGTTTTGATCAGTCTGACAATATCGTTATACGTAACAACTACCATAAGAAGCATAAGTAAAATAAAACCTATGGCGTGGACGTAGCCCTCGTATTTGGGATTTATGGGCTTGCGGCGAATCGCCTCTATCAAGAGAAAGAAAAATCTGCCGCCGTCGAGCGCGGGCAAGGGAAGAAGATTTGCCATGCCGATATTTATGGTTATAAACGCCATTATCATAAGCAGGCTGCCGAGATTTTTCGACGACGCCGCCGAGGCTGTGACATCGGCTATAACGTTTACCGTGCCGACAGGCCCGGCAAGCTCCGACATACCGTAACGCCCCGTGACAAGGTCAAACAGGCTGAGCCAAACCATACGCACAACGGACGCCGACTGTGTAAACGAGTTTTTTACAACATTTAAAAAGTTCGGCTTTTCGCCTATAATTACAAAATCATATTTTATGAGAGTTATCCCGTCCTGCTGTTCGGTATCGAAATGAACGTCGGAAAGCTCAACCTTTTGACCGTCACGCTCAACAACGAAATCAAATACGCCGTCCTTGCTGCGGCTCATTAAAAAGCTGAGGTCGCGCTCCGACCAAACGTGATGACCGTCGATTTCAAGAAAACGGTCGCCCTCTTTAAGACCGTACTGCTCCGAGACAGCTCCGTCATAAAAGGATTTTATCGTATTGGTGCCTATTAAGTCGCCCGAGGTTGACAGCATTATGCACATTATTATAACGCCGAGCAAGATGTTCATAAAAGCGCCTGCGGCAACTATTATCATCTTTTGCCAAACCGGCTTTTTATTAAATGCGCCGTCGTCGTCGCTGTCTTGATCCTCGCCCTCCATGGAGACATAGCCGCCTATCGGAAAAACACGCACCGAATACTGTGTTTCGCCCTTTTTACGCTTGAAAACAGCAGGCCCCATACCTATGGAAAACTCATTAACTTTTACTTTAAAGAGCTTTGCAAAAAGGAAATGGCCGCACTCGTGTATAATAATTATCACGCCGAAAAACAAAATTGCCACGGCAACAGTCCATACCTTGCTCCAAATCCCCGAGGAAGCTATGCTGAGTAAAATCTCAATCACCTCATAAAATAAGAAATAAAGTCTTTATCAAACGGATTTCATTACAAATTCACGCGCAAAACGGTCGATTTCAAGAACGTCGTCGAGAGTATATACGTCCTTTTTCGGCACATTCGGAAGTATCGCTTCAACCCTTTTCGCAATATCGAGAAAGCCGATTTTGCCGTTTCTAAACAGGAGGTTTGCCTGCTCGTTTGCTCCGTTTACGGCAGCGGGATAAAGTCCGCCGCGGTCTATCGCCTCTCTGCAAATATTTATGCAGCGAAATGTGTCGTAATCCGGCTCAAAGAACGTGAGCTTACCCAAAGAAGCCAAATCAAGCTCACCTACGGGAGACTCATATCTTTCGGGATAGGTCAAAGCATACTGTATCGGGATTCGCATATCGGGAAGCCCTAACTGCGCTATAACGGAATTGTCGTCATATTCAACGGCAGAATGAACAATGCTCTCACGATGAACAACGATTTTAACGTCATGCGGACTTACGCCGAAAAGCCAGACGGCCTCGATAAGCTCCAAGCCCTTATTCATCATTGTAGCGGAATCTATGGTTATTTTTGCGCCCATAGACCAGTTCGGGTGCTTTAAAGCATCGTTCACGGTAACTTTTTCAAGCTCCTGCGCGGTCTTGCCGAAAAACGGGCCGCCGGAGGCCGTGAGAATTATCTTTTTTAACGCCCTGTTAGAAGGTTTCCCCTGAAGGGCCTGAAATATAGCCGAGTGTTCGGAATCCACGGGAAGAATATCTACATTTTCCCTTGCGGCAGTGTCCATAACAAGTCTGCCGCCGGCAACAAGAGTCTCTTTATTGGCAAGCGCCAATTTTTTGTGAGCCTTGATTGCCGTCAGAGTCGGCTCAAGGCCCGCCATACCGACAACGGAATTGAGTACCGTATCGGATTTATCATAAGCGGCACATTCACAGACTCCCTCTGAGCCCGAAAGAATTTTTGTGCCCGTATCGGCTACGCGCACCTTTAAATCCTTTGCCGCATCCTCGGATACCAGCGCCGCGACGTCCGGTTTGAATTCGCGAATCTGTTCCTCGATTTTTTTGACGTTTGAAAAAGCGGACAAAGCCCTGACGCGGTACCCGCGCTTGCGGGCAACGTCAAGACTTTGAGTTCCTATTGAGCCTGTCGAGCCTAAAAGTGATAAATTCTTTGTCATGCCAATTTAATCCTTGAATAAATAATGATTATCGCATAGAGCGCACCGAGAACAAAGAGCGCGCTGTCAAATCTGTCCATAACTCCGCCGTGACCGGGGAAGAGCTTGCCGTAATCCTTGACGCCGAAATTCCTCTTGAGCACAGACGCCGAAAGGTCACCGCACATACCGATAACACAGAGGATAAGCGAAATAATCGCTATCTCCCACCAAGTGAAGAGATGAACGGTAAAATATTTGCTGTCGAAAACAAGGAAGAGTATTACTGAGCTGAGAACTCCGGCAAACGCTCCGCCGACGGCACCCTCTATGGTCTTTTTGGGGCTGATATTCGGAGCCATTTTGTGCTTGCCGAAAAATCTGCCCGCAAAATACGCAAGCGAATCCGTAAGCCACGCCGAGAAAAGCCCAAGCAGTATGAAAAAGAGGCCGTAGTGCTTATCGTAAAGCTCCGGGTATGTAACGCCGACGTCACGCATCATTATGAGCGTTGAAAATCCCCACGGAACAAAGTACGAGGCCACCACAACCGCGGCAACGTCCTCAAACTTTGTATGCTCGTAGTCGGTTATCATAAGAATGAACAAAAGCAGTATGTAAAGTATTACTACGGCAAGCGCGGGAATAAAAATGCCCCGCTCGGTAAGATAATGATTAAAGCCGTAGTAAAGCGGTATAAGACCTGCAAATATAAGACTTATAATATGTATCGCTTTGTTTTTGACACCGATAACTCTCTCGAGCTCGAATGCGGCCATAACGGCAAAAAAGGCAACCACTATGGGAAAAACCGGTGTAAATCTGATGGCGAGCATTCCCACGGCAAACAGCGCGGCAACAACGCCTACGACGATTCTTGTAAGCATAAAGAGCCTCCTAAATATTGGTTTCGACATTTAGGTTTTCGGCTCTCTGCCAAAAACCCGTATCCTTTATATTATACCCCACCGAATCTGCGGCTGCGATGCTCATAAGCACGCAAGGCCTCCACAAAATCCTCTTCGGTAAAATCCGGCCACAAAACATCGGAATACCAAAATTCCGCATAGGCCGACTGCCACAATAAAAAGTTAGAAAGGCGCTGCTCTCCGCTCGGTCGAATAATGAGATCGGGGTCGGGCATACCGGCGGTGTAGAGATGTGACGAAATTGTGTCCATATCAATTTCCGACGGCTTTATTTTGCCTTTTTTCACGTCCTCCGCAATCTCGCGCACGCTCTCTGCTATCTCCTGCCTGCCGCCGTAGTTCACGGCAATGTTGAGCATTATGCGGTCCTCTTTTCTGCCTATTCGCTCAACCTGCTTCATGAGAAGCCTGATGTCGGCAGGGATACCCTCGCGAGAGCCTATAAAGCTTATGCGGATACCGTTTTTTCTGTCCTCTTCCACTCTGCCGAGTGCCTCCTTGAGGTACTCGCGGAAGAGATTCATTATTGCGGAAACCTCCTCCTTGGGACGCTTCCAGTTCTCTGTTGAAAAAGCATAAAAGGTTATGTACTTTATGCCGAGGTCGGCCGCAAACTCACCTATTTTGCGGAAGGTCTTGGCACCCTCAATGTGCCCCTTATAACGCGGCAAGTCACGTTTTTTTGCCCAACGGCCGTTTCCATCCATTATTACGCCGACGTGCTTCGGCAAGACCTCAAATGTCGGCAGATTATCGTAATCCATTTACTTTTACCCTTTTTGTGAATTGCGGAGATTGCATATTGCTCCGAGCGGTTCTCCGCAACCGACGAAGCAGGCTTTTATTTGCAAATTATATTCGGGCTTTTCGCGCATTTTCTCGCAGCAAAAACCTCACCGCCGTATATGCATACCGCAAGGCGCAAGAAACGAAGTTTTACGGGAAACTCAGCCCCGAACATCAAATCATTTTTCGGTGATGTTTTTTCGCAAGACAAGGAAAATAAGCGCAGACGTACAAGCGTACTTCAAGCGAAATTTGACGCCGTATTGCGGAAACTCAGCCCGAAACCTCAAATCATTTTTCGGTGATGCTTTTTTCGCAAAACAAGGCTTCTAAGCCGCCGCTGTATATGCATACTGCAAGGCGCAAGAAACGCAGTTTTACAGGAAACTCAGCCCCGAAACCTCAGCACATTTTTCGGTGATGTTTTTTCGCAAGACAAGGCTTCTAAGCCGCCGCTGTATATACATACCGCAAGGCGCAAGAAACGCCGTATTGCGGAAAAACAGCCCGAAAAATCAGATCTCCATAATGTCGGCTTCCTTTTTCTTTGCCATATCGTCAATTTCTTTAACGTATTTGTCGGTTATCTTCTGAACTTCGTCCTCACCGTCGTGGAGCTCGTCTTCGGTTATAGCTTTATCTTTGTTGAGCTTTTTTAATTTTTCCATAGCATCACGGCGAATGGAGCGAACGGCAACCTTTGCCTCCTCGGCATATTTGCCTACCTCTTTGGCAAGGAGCTTTCTCTTTTCCTCGGTGAGAGGCGGGAAGTTAAGGCGGATAACCTTGCCGTCATTCATCGGATTAACTCCGAGGTCTGACGCCTGTATAGCCTTTTCAATGGCATTTATAGTGCTTACGTCCCACGGCTGAATGACAAGATTTCTGCCCTCGGAAACCGAGACGGCAGCCATCTGCTGAACGGGAGTAGGGCAGCCGTAATAATCTACGACTACCTTATCGAGCAGCGAAACGGAAGCTTTTCCGGCGCGCATCGAAACATATTCGTTATGAAGAGACTTAACGCTCTTCGTCATTTTTTCATTGGCAAAATCATAAACCTCTTGCATGGTTTTTCCTCCTGAAAATATATTGTTATTTGACTAACGTGCCTATTTTTTCACCCGCTGCGGCGCGAATGATGTTTTCGGGATCGTTGAGATTGAAAACAAGTATCGGAATATTGTTGTCGCGGCAAAGCGAAGCCGCGGTGCTGTCCATTACCTTGAGTCCCTTTGCGAGAACCTCGGTGTGAGTGAGCTCATCATATTTTACGGCGTCGGCAAAGCGGTTGGGGTCCTTATCGTAAACGCCGTCAACATTTGTCGCCTTAAATATAACGTCGGCGTTTATCTCGGCAGCGCGAAGAGCCGCCGCTGTATCGGTTGAGAAGAACGGGTTGCCGGTTCCGCAGCCGAATATTACAACTCTGCCCTTTTCAAGGTGACGAACCGCTCTGTTGCGGATATAAGGCTCTGCCACACGGGGCATTTCGATGGCCGTCTGAACTCTGACCGGAACGTCAAGCTGCTCAAGAGTGTCGGCAAGAGCAAGCGCATTCATAACCGTTGCGAGCATACCTATATGGTCGGCTCTGGTTCTGTCCATATTACCGCTGGAGCGGCCGCGCCAAAAGTTTCCTCCGCCTACGACGAGGCCTATCTGAACGCCCATCTCGGAGCATTTTTTTACATGCTTGCACACATCGCTTACCGTGTCGAAATTGATACCGTGACCCTCTTTGCCGGCGAGAACCTCACCGCTGAGCTTTAACAGTATTCTTTTATATGCAGGCTGCATTTTTTAATTCCTCCATTCATATTTTAAGTCATACTTATAATTAAATATATTTTATCTTAAATTCGCTGTTATGTAAAGTGCTTTTTGACCTTTAACGCGCAAAGACGGAGCGTCTTTTAAAATTAAGACGCTCCGTCACGCTTTTTGCTGCGGCATGATTTAATTTAAGCAGGCAAAAGGCTTTCAAAGTCAATATATTTTCCGTCCTTTTCGGCCTCGATGTGGAAATGCGTTCCGTCCGCCGACTCGGCAGGTATTTCGGAGAGATTTCCGATTTTATCGTTGATTTTTACCTCATCGCCCTCGCTTACGGTGCTGCCCTTGCCGAGTCCGCAATACCTCACGGTAAGCCCGTCAAGGTGGTCGATTTCAACCGTCGTTCCCCACAAAACATCATCATATACCCTTGTGACCCTACCGTTGTTGACGGCTCTTACGGGGTCGCCGATATTTCCGGCATAATCCGTGCCGTTATGGGTTCGCCAATCGCCCATTGTCTTTGACATTACAAGCGTGTCGCCCGAAAAAGCCTTTATGACATCGGTATCTATCGGTTTCACAAACTGCGCCGCCCGTGACAACCTTGTCTCCTCCTCGGTTTTCGATGTATCCGGTGCCGTTTCGCGACGGGTATCGGGCACATCCGTCACTATATCCGCCGCAGGGACGGTATACACAGCGGTAACGCTCTGCTCCGTTTTTCGAGTTGACTCGCCGTTGTCGGTCTTTACTCGAAATTTAGCCGACCAAAGCGAAACGCCAAGAGCCGAAACTATACAAAGCGCGGCTATGATGTAAAACGGACTCAATTTCTTCAGCAGCTTCTTTTTTGAGCTTTTTTCTTTTTGTATCAAAAAAACACCTCCCAAGGTTATTCTTGACACAAAGTACCGAACGTATACGATAAAGAGGGAAAAACCGCCGCAATCCGCAATATAATATAGTATAGAAAAAGGCACCGTAAGCATACAGCCTACGGTGCCTTGGAAATTCGAACTTTTGTTAAAAGTACAGGCAAAAAATAATTTCCCGTAAAAAAGGAAAATCCCCGATTGCGGCATCGGGGATTCCCTATTGAGGGGTTGCTTGAGGAGGGGGTATAAAGTACTCAGTCGGACGGGTTGCGGCTCCCTTCCTGTCGAGTACAGGTAAACTATAACCGATAAATGTGAATTAACAATGAACAAATTATAAAAAAATACAATAAAATTAAAAATTTTATTTTTTTCTCGTTTTTCGGCAAACAAATGTTTGCTTTTTCAGAACATTTGTGTTACAATGAAAAAAACGCAATCGAATGGGGGCAGTGAGATGAAAACCATCAACGAAACTCAGAAGAAAATATACGAATATCTTATGGAGCGCTCGCAGTGCGGAGTTCCGCCTTCAGTCCGTGAAATCGGTGCCGCCGTGGGGCTTAAATCGACCTCCTCGGTGCAGGCGAACCTCGACGCGCTTGAAGAGGCGGGTTACATAGAGCGTGACCCGATGTTAAAAAGGTCGATACGTGTTACCGGCGACGCGGAAAACGTAACCAATGTTCCGCTTCTCGGAACGGTCACGGCCGGTATGCCGATACTCGCCGTTGAGCAGATTGAGGGCTATCTGCCATACAGCGGCAGAGTCTCGCGCGATAAGCCGCTGTTTGCGCTGAAGGTTCGCGGCGAAAGTATGATTTGGGCCGGTATTCTCAGCGGCGACATTGTAATTGTCGAAAAAACTCCCGTTGCCGCAAACGGCGAAATAGTCGTCGCCATGATTGATGACGAAGCAACCGTAAAAAGGTTTTATAAAGAAAACGGTCATTTCCGCCTTCAGCCGGAAAACGACGCCTTTAAACCCATTATAGTGGATGAGGTCATAATTCTCGGCAAGGTCGTGGGTCTTATGAGGTATTACGACTGATAGAATGACCTTTGACGCCCCTCTGCCCGTCAAAATATGCTAAGCATTGCACCGATTTGCTTTTTAAGCGAGTCGGTGTTTTTTTGCACGGTAAGCCTTGAGTAAGTCCGTTAATCAGGACATTTCATTGCTCTTTGGTATGTTCTATTGACCGAAAAGCCCTTTTCTGCTAATATTGTATTTGCAGACGAACATTTGTTCGACAGCAGAAAGGGGCGATAAATTTGACATTATCCGAATTATCCGGGGAATACTTAAAGGAGGAGGAGAAGCTTACGCGGCAAATTAAGAGCTTTACTCCCGAAATTCACCGTTTGACGGGCGAGGACCTCTACCTCGCAAGGCGGCGGCTTATGTGTCTTTATGAAATGCGCAGCGACGTGAGAGCCGTGGCAAGGAAGCTCGAAAATTACTACGACAAGGGTGATATGCGGCCTGTTTACCGCAAACATTGACAATATTTTTTGTCGAACCGTCGGCTAATTGTAACTTTTCCTATTGATAAATTTATCACGAAACTGTATAATGTTTCCGTAACAAATTGAAAGGAGCTTCAAAATGATAAACTATTCACAGGAAGTTGAAAAAATGTGTTGCGTTGCCAAAGGGCCGAAACACGGTCCCGCGCCTATCCCCGAAGAGGGCAAATGGGTAAAGGCATACGACATCAAAGATATTTCCGGATTTTCACACGGCGTCGGCTGGTGTGCTCCGCAGCAGGGTGCGTGCAAGCTCAGCCTTAATGTAAAGGACGGCGTTGTTGTAGAAGCACTCGTTGAGACAATCGGTTGCTCGGGTATGACCCATTCGGCTGCTATGGCGGCGGAAATTCTCCCCGGCAAAACTCTTCTTGAGTGCCTTAACACAGACCTTGTTTGCGACGCAATCAACGTTGCTATGCGTGAGCTTTTCCTTCAGCTCGTATACGGCAGAAGCCAGTCCGCTTTCTCGGAGGACGGTCTTACCGTCGGCTCCGGTCTTGAGGATCTCGGCAAGGGTCTTCGCTCTCAGGTAGGTACAATGTTCTCTACCGAAAAGAAGGGCGTTCGTTACATGGAAATGGCAGAGGGCTATGTTACCCATATGGCTCTTGATAAGGACGATCAGGTTATCGGTTACGAATTCATAAAAGTCGGCAAAATGCTTGAGGACATCCGTCACGGCATGGACGCCAACGAGGCTCTTAAGAAGAATACCGGAAGCTACGGCCGTTATGCAGAGGGCGTTAAATTCATCGACCCTCGTGAAGAATAATTGAAGGAGGGACTTACAAATGGCTAATGATGTAGTATTTGAGGGCAAAGAAAGAAGAATGCCCAAAATAGAAAAATGCCTTGCCGACAACGGCATAGAAAGCCTTGAGGCTGCAAGAGACCTCTGTCTTTCAAAGGGCATAGATGTTGAGTCTATCGTCAAGGGCGTTCAGCCTATTGCTTTTGATAACGCTGTTTGGGCTTACACTCTCGGTGTTGCTCTCGCTATTAAATCGGGCGTTAAAACCGCTTCGGAAGCTTCGGCGGTTATCGGACAGGGACTTCAGGCGTTCTGTGTACCGGGCTCGGTTGCAGAGCAGAGAAACGTCGGCCTCGGTCACGGAAACCTCGGCGCAAGACTTCTTCATGAAGATACAAAATGCTTTGCATTCCTCGCAGGTCACGAGTCATTCGCGGCAGCCGAGGGTGCTATCGGTATAGCTAAGACCGCAAACAAGGTTCGCAAGACTCCTCTTCGCGTTATCCTTAACGGTCTCGGCAAGGACGCTGCCATGATCATTTCAAGAATCAACGGCTTCACATATGTTCAGACCGATTATGACTTCTACACAGGAGAGCTCAAGGTCGTAAACGAGACAAAGTATTCCGACGGTGAGAGAGCTGCCGTTAAGTGCTACGGTGCTAACGACGTTCTTGAGGGCGTTGCCATAATGAAGAAAGAGGGCGTTGACGTTTCCATCACCGGTAACTCAACCAACCCGACACGTTTCCAGCACCTCGTTGCAGGCACTTACAAGAAATGGGCTAACGAAAACGGCGTTAAATACTTCTCGGTTGCTTCGGGCGGCGGCACAGGCCGTACTCTTCATCCGGATAACGTTGCGGCAGGTCCCGCTTCATACGGTCTCACCGACTCTATGGGCAGAATGCACGGCGATGCTCAGTTCGCAGGTTCTTCCTCCGTTCCGGCTCACGTTGAAATGATGGGTCTTATCGGTATGGGCAACAACCCGATGGTAGGCGCTACCGTTGCTTGCGCTGTTGCAGTTGAAGAGGCTGCTAAATAATTAAGCTGAAGCTTAACTCAATTCATTTTCAAAAAGACTGTCGCAGAACCGAATGTTCATAATGCGGCAGTCTTTTTTATTATATTTTATTGCAAACACCGAATATATGTGCTATTATAGAATTTACCGGCAGTAAGTGATATATAATCACATCGACGCCGGAATAAACTTGCGGAAATATGCGGAGAAAATTAAATATGGAGAAAATAAGATTTGCGGTTGAAATCAGCAACAGCAGCGTTGAAAAGCTTTGGGAACTTCTCTTAGGGGACGGATTTTTTGAGTTTCTGCCCTCATTTAAGAAACGTATAGACACAAAAGACGGTTTTACAATTGTGCTGAAACATCACAAGTTTTCTGTCGTATTCGATGATTTGGTGCCTTACAGTGTTGTTTCGGGAAAAGTGTCGAGTTATCCGTATCACATTGAATTTCGATTTACGATAACGCCTCGCGAGGCCACCGAATATGCGGAGTTTACCGCTTGGCTTACGGGATTTGCCGAGAAAGTGCCTCTGTGCAGGAAGGTGTTTGCCGACAGATTCGACGAATATGTCGAGAGGCTTTTGTCACAGCTCTCAAAATATGAGAACCGCCGTCCTTTCGGTTCTTGAGCAAATACTTATATGCGTATGCAGCCATTGAAGATGCAGAAAAAAGCGTGTGCTTACGACACAACAACCCACTGAAATAACTATATAACATAAGACCCCGATATGCCGTTCATAAGGCATATCGGGGTTAATTTTATTTTTGCCGCTTCGGATTTTTAAAGTGCGCTTCAGTCGTACTTTTTACGTGCCACATAAGTTGTGTGCAAGATTTCATGAGCCTTGTGGCTTCCCGGCTCACCGAGGAATTCATCATACAGCTCCTTGACAGCCGAGTTTTCGTGCGAGCATCTCTTCGCATTATTTTTGTCCGACTCGTAGAGCGCCTTTGCGCGGCGTTCCTTTAAATCGACGAAATTGCGTACAACGGCGTGCTGTATAGGCTGACCGCCGCCGTTTATGCAGCCGCCGGGGCAGCCCATTATCTCAATAAAGGTGTAGTCGCCCGTACCGTCCTTTATCTTATCCATAAGATAGCCTGCGTTTTTGGTGCCGCTTGCAACAGCAACCTTTACGTTAAGACCGCCAACCTCATACTGCGCCTCTTTTATATTTTTCATTCCGCGAACATCATTAAATTCCGGCGACGGAGCCTCCGCACCCGTTATAAGCTTGACCGCGGTACGAAGAGCCGCCTCCATAACTCCGCCCGTTGCGCCGAAAATAGTTGCGGCACCGGTGCTCTCGCCGAACGGATTGTCGAACTCCTCATCGGGCAAGTGCTTAAAGTAAATTCCCGCGCTCTCAATCATACGGGCAAGCTCTCTTGTCGTAATCGAGATGTCAACGTCAGGATAGCCGCTTGCCGCCTCGCCGTCACGCTTCGTCTCGAATTTCTTTGCCGTGCACGGCATAACGCCGACGACCACCATCTTGGAGGGGTCCATATTGAGCTTCTTTGCATACCAGGTTTTCATGGTTGCGCCGAACATCTGCTGCGGTGATTTGCAGGTGGAGAGATGCGGTATAAGCTCGGGATAATAGTGCTCGCAGTATTTAATCCAGCCGGGTGAGCAGGAGGTAATCATCGGAAGAACTCCGCCGTTTTTAACTCTGTCAACAAGCTCATTGGCCTCTTCTATAATGGTAAGATCGGCTGCAAAATCGGTGTCAAAAACCTTGTCGAATCCGAGTCTGCGAAGAGCGGCAACCATTTTACCCTCAACGTTTGTGCCTATCTTCATACCAAATGCCTCGCCGAGAGTTGCCCTGATTGACGGTGCAGTGTTGACGATTACAAACTTATCCGGATCGTTTATGGCCTCAAGCACCTTGCCCGTGTCGTCCTTTTCAACTATTGCGCCCGTGGGACAATTTACAATACATTGGCCGCACGATATACATGACACCGTCGCAAGGTCTCTGTCAAAAGCCGAGCTTATATGCGTATCAAAGCCTCTCGCGTTTGCACCGATAACGCTTATTCCCTGCGCATCGCAGGCGGCGACGCATCTGCGACAGAGTATGCACTTGTTGTTGTCTCTTATCATATGAGCGGCCGAATCATCAATATCGTAATGGATTGTCTCGCCCTTGTATTCGTCCGCATTGTCCACGCCGAAATCCTTGCAGAGCTTTTGCAGCTCACAGTTTCCGCTGCGCACACAAGTTAAACATTTTTTATCATGAGTTGAAAGTATAAGCTCAAGAGTGGTCTTTCTCGAACGTCTGACCTTCTCGGTATTGGTGAATATTTCCATACCCTCGGCCACGGGGAAAACACACGCCGCAACAAGGTTTCTTGCGCCCTTAACCTCTACCATACATATGCGGCAGGCGCCTATCTCGTTTATATCCTTTAAGAAACAAAGTGTCGGGATTTCAATTCCGGCGTATCTCGCCGCCTCAAGTATTGAAATTCCGTTCGGCACGCTCAGGGGCATGCCGTTAATTTTTATATTGACATTTTCCATTTGGCACACTCCTTATCTTTTAACTATTGCGCCGAATTTGCAGGTCTGCATACAAACTCCGCACTTGACGCAAAGAGATTTATTTATAACGTGAGGCTCTTTTACATTTCCGCTTATTGCACCTACCGGACATTTTCTCGCACAGGCGGTGCAGCCGCGGCATCTGTCCTCAAGTATCTCATAAGACAAAAGCGCCTTACATACGCCTGCCGGACATTTCTTGTCAACCACGTGAGCCACATACTCGTCACGGAAGAATTTAAGAGTGGCGAGCACCGGATTCGGAGCCGTCTGGCCGAGTCCGCAGAGGGAATTTGCCTTGATGTAATGGCAGAGCTCCTCAAGTTTGTCAAGGTCCCGAAGCGTTGCGTTGCCCGATGTTATCTTTTCGAGCATTTCAAGCAGGCGTTTTGTGCCGACGCGACACGGCGTACATTTGCCGCATGATTCGTCTACGGTAAAGTTAAGGAAGAATTTGGCAATATCCACCATACAGTCGTCCTCATCCATTACTATGAGTCCTCCGGAGCCCATCATACAGCCTATCGCCGTAAGATTGTCATAGTCAATGGGAGTATCCATAAGCGCAGCCGGTATGCATCCGCCGGAGGGGCCGCCTGTCTGAGCAGCCTTAAACTTTTTGCCGCCGGGTATGCCGCCGCCTATTTCCTCAACTATTTCGCGGAGAGTTGTACCCATTGGTATTTCTACAAGTCCCGTATTTTTGATTTTGCCGCCGAGAGCGAATACCTTTGTTCCCTTTGAACGCTCGGTACCCATGGAGGCGAACCAATCCGCTCCGTTAAGTATTATCTGAGCGACATTTGCAAAAGTCTCGACATTGTTTTCCGTGGTCGGCTTTCCGAAAAGCCCCTTGACCGCAGGGTAAGGGGGTCTCGGTCTCGGCTCTCCGCGGTTGCCCTCGATGGAGGTCATAAGTGCGGTTTCCTCGCCGCATACAAATGCGCCCGCTCCGAGGCGTATATGAAGGTCAAAATCAAATCCGCTGTCGAATATGTTTTTGCCGAGCAGTCCGTACTCTCTCGCTTGCCCGATTGCTATTTCAAGCCGCTTGACCGCTATCGGATATTCTGCTCTTACGTATATGTAGCCCTCGCTCGCACCGGTGGCATAACCGCAGATGGCCATAGCCTCTATTATGCAGTGCGGATCGCCCTCAAGCACGGAACGGTCCATAAACGCGCCGGGGTCGCCCTCGTCGGCGTTGCAGACAACGTATTTTTGCTCCGATTTCTGCGCTGCGGTGAAGCTCCACTTTTTACCTGTGGGGAAGCCGCCGCCGCCTCTGCCCCTGAGTCCCGACTCGGAGATAATGTCTATAACCTGCGCGGGAGTGTATTCGGAGAGACACTTTGCGAGAGCCGCGTAGCCGTCATACGCTATATATTCATTTATGTTTTCGGGGTCTATAACACCGCAGTTGCGAAGCGCAACGCGGTGCTGTTTTTTGTAGAAATCCGTCTCCTTGAGCGACTTTATGTCGTCCATGGTGAACTCCTCGAACAGCAGCCTCTTAACTATTCTTCCCTTTAAGAGATGCTCCTCAACTATTTCGGGAACATCCTCGGGCTTTACAAGCGAATAGTAGCTGCCCTCGGGGTAAACCACCATTATCGGGCCGCGCGCGCAAAGTCCGAAGCAGCCGGTCCTTACAACCTTGACCTCGTTTTCGAGGCCGTGCTTTTTAATTTCGGATTCAAGCGCCTCAATGATAGCGGCACTGTTTGAAGAGGTACAGCCGGTACCGCCGCAAACGAGCACATGTGAACGATACATCGTTTAACCTCCTTAATCTTTAATGGCTCCGACCGTGAATTCCGCAACGGGGTTTCCGTTTACGATATGGTCGTTTACAACTCTTACTGCTTTTTCGGGCGTCATCTTAACGTACGTGACCTTTTCCTTGCCGGGCTCGGTCACCTCAACTATCGGCTCGTACTGACACATTCCTATACAGCCGGTCTGCTGCACGGAAACGCCCTTTACGTCTCTTTTTGCAATCTCATCGACAAACGCATTGAGAACGGGCCTTGCTCCGGCAGCTATGCCGCAGGTTGCCATACCGACGACCACTCTGATTTTTGAGTCTCCGGTATCCTCGCGCACCGTCATATTTTTTCTGGTTTTATCTCTTATTGCCATAAGCTCTTCTATACTTTTCATCTTCTGTTTCCTCCGCTGAATTTTTCCGTATTTTCGGTTAAATACTCACGTATCCATTTTCTGACCTCGGGCGCATCCATCGGTACATCGCCGAGAATATCCCGAATTTTTTGCGACTCAAATGAGAATGTGTCGTTTTCGTCACTCTCGGTAAAAGCTATGTTAACGTCCGGATTTGACACGCACAAGAGCTCCACCGTAGACGCTATATCGCCGAGTGGAACAAAGTCCACATTATCGGTTTTAAAAATCGCCGTGAGAGATGTGCCCTCGTTTACAACCGATGATATCTCAAACGAGCCGCCGCTCATTTCCGCCGCCATTTTGAAAAGCGGAACTCCGAGGCCTACCTTGCGCGTGGTGCGCGTTGTATAAAACGGGTCGGTAACGTGTTTTATCTGTTCACCTGTCATACCGCAGCCGTTATCGGAGACTCTTACGGTCAGCTTGTTTTCCTCTCTCAGGAATTCGACATCGATTTTAATCGTATCGGCGCCTGCCTTAAGCGAATTTTCGGCGACATCGAGAATATTTAACGAAAGCTCTCTCATCACGCACCGTATTTTGCGAGTATGCCGGGCACGTCCTCGGGAACGAGCTTACCGAATACCTCATCGTTAACAGTCATAACCGGTGCCAAGCCGCACGCACCTATACAGCGGCAAGCTTCAAGAGAAAATCTGCCGTCTGAGGTACATTCACCCGGCTCTATACCGAGTATTTCGGTTATTTTATCGAGAATTTTCTGCGAGCCTTTAACGTAGCACGCGGTTCCGAGGCAAACGGAAATATTGACCTCTCCCTTCGGCGACAGCGAAAACTGCGCGTAAAAGGTCGAAACTCCGTAGACCTTTTCGAGCGGAACGTCCATACCCTCGGCTATCATAACCTGAACCTCATACGGAAGATAGCCGTATATCTCCTGCGCCTGCTGCATAACGTACATCAAAAGGCTTTTATCGTGCTTATTGTCGTCGATTACCTTTTTGAGCTTCTCCTCCTGCTCCTTTGTACCCTTAAAGGGTATATTGCTTACTTTTTTAAGCATTCGGGTCTTTCCTCCTTGCATCCGTAAAGCGAAAAGCGCGGCTTTTCACTCATAAATTAGACATTGGTATAATTATAGCAGACGCGTCTTAAAAAATCCATTATTTTTTACAAAAAAATATCAGTATTAAATTATCGATTGCACAATTTGTACAAGTTGTTTGGCTTTCCTGTCTTTTGCCGTGTGCATCGGCAAGCAAAACTGCGCAAATTGTCGTTTTCGGTGCACGGACGGTATAATTATTCATTTTGATGTTTCCGGCACGCCGTTTTTTTATATATGGCGCCTTTTTTTGAATTTTAAAGGTGAATTTCTTTTCACTTTTTTCAAAAAAGCCTTGTAAACATACATAATACTGTGATAAAATAAATTTTACATATTACAATAATTCTAAAATTTTTATAAAATAGGTGAAAAAAATGGATCTTCGCGCGCATCACAAGCCGACATTTGACAATATCTCGGCTGAAAAAAGGAGCAGAATCCTCGACGCCGCGACAAACGAATTCGCTGTAAAAGGCTTTGAAAACGGCAACATAGGCACTATTGCAAAAAAAGCGGGAGTCAGCGTCGGCTCTCTGTATAAATATTTCGAGAACAAGCAGGACCTTTTTCTGACCGTCGTTCAGCACAGCATTTCGCAGATGGAGGAGCTTTTAAACGTACTCGCCGTAAGCGATGAGGACATTCTCATAAAAGTTGAAAAAATCATACGCACAATACAGTCATCCTCACGAGAGAGCGCGGTGCTTGTAAAGCTCTACAACGCAATGACGGCGGAAAACGATCCGCGCTTTGCCTCTCAATTCGCATACGAAATGGAATCTATGACGTCGCGCATCTACCGCATCGCAATTGCCGAGGGGCAGAAAAGCGGCGACGTGAGAGAGGATATCGACCCGGCTTTCGCTGCGTTTATGCTTGACAATCTCTTTATGTCGCTTCAGTTTTCATATTCCTGTGACTATTATAGGGAGAGATTTAAAATATATGTCGGGAACGATATTGAATCGCGTGATGAATTTGTCGTTGAGCAGAGCTTGAAATTTATAAAGTCTGCATTTAAGAATAAATCTTAACCTTTGGGAGGTTTTTGTTTATGGGAAATCCGATATATGTAATTGCCTATGACGTGGGAACCACGGGCGTTAAAACCTGCCTGTTTTCCATCACGGACAAAATCGAGCTGCTCGGAGCTGCAAGTGAAGGATACAACCTCTATGTTTATCCCGACGGCGGAGCGGAGCAGGACCCCGACGAGTGGTGGGAGGCAATGCGCACAAGCACCCACACGGTAATGAAAAAAGCCAAAATAAAGAAGAGCGATATATCCGGTATCTCGTTCTGCTCGCAGATGCAGGCTCTCGTTCTCGTTGACAAAGAGGGTAACGCCGTAAGACGTGCCATGAGCTATATGGATCAGCGCGCGAGAGAGGAGCTTAAAAAAGGTATTGCTTACGGTCCGCAGATAGCCGGTGCAAATATACCTAAGCTTTTAAAGGCTCTCAAAATCACCGGTGCGGTTGCGGCATCGGTAAAGGACCCGGTATGGAAATACAAATGGGTCGAGGCTCACGAGCCGGACGCATTCAACAGAGCTTACAAGTGGCTTGACGTTAAGGAATACCTCATAGGCCGTATGACGGGCGAGTTTGTTATGACTCAGGACTCCGCCTTTGCATCAATGCTCTATGACATACATAAGAAATGCTGGAGCGAGGAAATGTGCAAAATCTACGGCATAAATCCGAAGCACCTCGCAAAGATAGTAAAATGTACCGACAAGGTAGGCGAGCTTTCAAAGAAAGCTGCCGACGAGCTTGAGCTTGAGCCCGGCACCGCGGTATTCGGCGGCGGCGGTGACGCTTCGCTTATAGGCGTCGGCGCAGGCTCGGTTGACCTCGGCGACACACACGTTTATTCCGGCACATCTGGCTGGGTATCAACCGTTGTTGACAAGAGCGTTGTAGACACCTCTGCCATGATAGCCGCAATAGTCGGCGCACGCGACGGCTACTACAATTATTTTGCAGAGCTTGAGACTGCCGCAAAGTGCGTTGAGTGGGTTAAGGACCACCTGGCTCTCGACGAAATCGACATATACCTCGACAAGAGCAAAAATTTAAAGCACGGCAAGGCAGATCAGGAGGTTATTTACACAAACCTTTACGATTATATGATGGCAGTCGTAAACACGGTACCCGCAGGCTCAAACGGCGTTGTGTTCACTCCGTGGCTCCACGGCAACCGCTGCCCCTTTGAGGACCCGAATTCACGCGGTATGTTCTTTAACATCAGCCTTGAAACCGGTAAATCCGAAATGATAAGAGCCGTTGTGGAGGGCGTTTGCTTCCATATGCGCTGGCTCCTTGAGACAGAGGCCAAAAAGGTCAGCACCTCAAGCACTATTCGTTTTGTAGGCGGCGGTGCTCTTAACGATGTCACCTGCCAGATACTCGCAGACTGCACGGGCAGAACCGTTGAAACCGTTGACAGTCCGCAGAATATTGGCGCTGTCGGCGCGGCGGTAACAATAGCCGTCGGCACGGGTCTTATAAAGGATATCGGCGAAGCGAAAAAGCTTATCCCTGCGGCTAAGGTCTTTAAACCTAACCCGGCACTCAAGCCCGTTTACGACAGAAACTACAAGGTTTACACAAATCTCTATAAGGCGAACAAGGAAAACTTTGCAATCCTCAACGGAGACAATTAACAAACCGCATAAAGAAAAGGCACTCGAAAGAGTGCCCGTCATAAAGAAAGTGGATGAGTTTTCACTCATCCACTTTCTTTGTAATATCTGCAAAATAACAATTATCAATAGAGTTCTTCAATGAAATTGAAAATACGTTGCGTTGCCAACTCATCTTTTGACATTTTCCTCAATTCATCAGCGCTATCCTCACAAATCCCGACTTGTTGATTAAACCATAACTTAATATTTCTCGATTATTAAATAAAAATGTCACGGAGTACAGCGAGCATAGGGTTTATACTGCCAAATCCGGAAAAAAACAGACCGAAAGGGAAACTACTCGTTCGGTCTGTGAAACTTATTTATTGTCTTTAGCGGTATTAACAGAGGCAATCAATAGTCTGCGTATCGTTCCGCACAGATTTAATAACATTTTTGCCGCATCAGCGTTAAGTAGGTTTGCTCTTTGAAAAAGTGTTAACCAATACTCCGTCTCATAAGTTTCCTTGAGAGCAATTTGTAATTTCGATATAAAATCTGCTTTGCTTTGCTCGATATGAAATAAAATTAAGCCTTATCACGCCGTAGGCGTATTTCATTGCTAAGCAATTTCATATTCTGAAAGAATATTTCACTAATCCGCAAGGATTAATTTAAATGGAAGAACCTTCTTTACGAAGGTTCTTCCAAGAGTGCCTTTTTTGTTTGATTAAATTTAAACTGCGATTACTGCTGCGGCATCTGACCGCCTGCGCCCATAAGCTGCGACATAATACCGCCGCTCTTTTTCTTTTTAGGCTTGTACGGAGGCGGATTTTTGAGCTTTTCACGGAGCTTTTTGCTGCTGCCGGAGGCCAAAAACTTATTTATGAGAATAACCGTATCTCTCATATCGTCGCACATATATGCGTTTGCATTCTCGAGCATAACCGGGTCGTTATTCATCTCGCCGAGAATCGTCACGGCAACAAGACTCTGTGTGTCATTTGTGCCGTTTTCATATATGTCGTTAAGTATTCTGAAAAGCTTTGTCATATCCTGCTTTATGCCGAGACGAATGGTATTCATAATATAGGAATTAGCGTGCTCGGTAAAGAAGGTGTCGGGCAGAAACTCGCCGTACTCCTCAAAATTTTCCTTGTAATACGGCTTGAGGTCGGGGTACAGAGCGGAAAGGCGGTTTGCGAGAGTGTTGCCGTCATAAGACGAAGTTCCGTTTTTAACAGCGGTTTTCGAAACCGGAACGGGTATTTTCTTGGCCTTGCCGCCGGCGGTTCTGTTTTTGCCGTACTTCTGCAAAATTGTCTCGTTAAGCTCGTTGCAAAGCGATTTAACGTCGCGCTCATCAAAGTCCTTCGGGTCAAAATAGTTTTCCGACGCGCTCTTATACTCTCCGTCGTCCTCAGAAAAGAGGAGACTCAATTTAACGCCGTCTATCTGAATTCTGATTTTACCGTTATCACCCGCATAGTCGATAAACGTTTTTCCGGTCTCCTTATCGACGGTTATCGGGAGCGCATCCTTTTCAATATTTTCGGGACGGACAAGCGTAAAGCCCGCCTCGGTAACAGCACTGTCAACACCCTTCATAAGAACGGATACAGCATTGTTTAAATCCATCATTTCATATACCTGCCTAAAATTTATATAGTTAATTGTATCATAAGACGGGCACTTTGTCATTAAAAATTTTTAAGCGCCTATCATTGCGTTGAGTGCGTTCATATATTTTGAATTTGACGGCACCATGGTATAGTTGCAAAAGAGCACCGTATCTATGCCGTTATTCTCCACAAACGATGGGATATTCATACCCTGTATGCTCTCCTGCCTCGGGTCAAGAACATAGACCTCGCTGAAGGTGTCGAGTAAAAACGGTGCCAGCGCATTGCCGTACGATTCCTTTATCAAAAGCACCTTTTTGCCGCTGCCGCAGGACGACACCATTTTGATGAGCGGCTTATCGCCCTGTATAAACGTAAGGTATTTGCTTGACTCATCGGTGATATTTGTCGATATAACGCGCAGGGGCTTGCCGTCAGTCATATCCGCGGTGGAAAACGACTCGGCACTTACATCGTAGCGCGGAAGAAAATACTCGACATAGTCGGGGTTTTTCTTGAGGTTTTCACTCTGAGTGTAGCGGTACATACTGCCGACAAAGTCGTCAAGCTTGCCGCTTTGGAAGCTGTCAAGCGGCGTGCAGGTAAGCCCCGCCGACTCGCAAAACGCCTTGTAGGCATAGTAGGCTCCGCGCGCCGTCCAATGGTGGTCGGTGCGGAAATATTCGTATTCATCGGTGTGGCGCGCTATCTCGCTGTATGCGTCAACACCGGTAACCTCGGGATTGAGAGCCAAATATGCTGTGGAAATGCCCATCTGCTGAGAATGACTGCCGGTTCTGTATTCCTCCGGACCGTAAAACTCCATACGCGTGGGAGCAAGCATCACATATACCTTTGATGACGGGATTTTAGACGCAAGATTATTTGCGGAGGCGGCATATTCCTTGAGCTTCGTGCTCGCTATGGAATACATCTCCATTGCGGCGTCGCCCGTAACTACTATATATCCGTTAAGAGAATACTCGCCTATCGGCTGAACGCCGATTCCGACAGATGAGGTGGTAGGCTCGGTTTTTTCCTGCTCGGTTTCGGTGACCGCCTGTGTAGCTGCCGCAGTCTCGCTCGCCGCAGCGGAGGTTTCCTCCTTTTGGGCAGAGAGCTTCGGCGCCGTAACGACCGCGATTATTATAACAGCCGCCGCAAGCACCGTTTCTATTGTACCGATTATTTTTTTACGTTTGGTAAGTTCTTTCATTCGGTCTTACTTCTTCCTCCGAAAAATTAAACCTTTTCTCCGGTTTCGGCATTTACTATGTTTTTAAACACGGCTATATGCGTACCCGATATATATTTATCCACGTGCATACTGCCGAAGAACCATTTTGAAAATTTGCACGAATCGGAAAGCTCCTCAAAATACGCGTTGAGAGCTGTAACACGCAACATATCGTAATCCTTGAGCTGTAAAAAGCCCTTGATTCGCGTAGGCGGCTCGTGGGTAACAACTATATCAACGGAAAAGCCGTGCTTTTCAAGATTTTTTGCACCCTCCAAAAGCTCATCCTGCGAAGGTATTTCGTCACGCGACCAGCCGTCGTTCTCGGAGCGTATGTCAATATCGGGGCTTTCGCCGCCGCCCATTGTAAACACGCTTTTGCCGTCAATATTATATATTTGGCCGCGCATAAGGTGGTAGAGATTATCGTAAATCTTGTGCACCTTGCCGCCGTTCCACTCGCTGACTCCGTAGCCGTTCAGAAGTGAAAAGTTCTCGTGGGTACCGTCAATAAAGCAGATATTGTATTTTCTCTTGCCGAGCTGCTTTAATATTTTTTGTTCTTTTTTTGAACCGTCCCATATAAAACCGAAGTCTCCGCAAACTATAAGCGTATCCCCCTCTTTAAGGGCACGGAGCTTTGACGGGACAAGTCTTTCGACCTCGCCGTGTGTATCACCGGTAATATATATCAAGATTTTCACATCCTTAATACAATTATAATTGAATTTCAGAGCGTATTTTGCTATACTACTTATGATACACTTTTTCCTAATTCTTTTCAAGGGGGATTTTGTAATTGAAACGTGTCGCATCAATAATGCTAACCGCAGTTATACTTATCTGCTCACTCGTTTTACCGGCGAGCGCGTCATATAATTCTTCGCTCGACACAAGCGCGGATATAGCATTCCTTGTAAGCCTCGATGACAGAACGGTTATCTTTGATAAAAATGCCGACAAAAAAGCGGCACCCGCCTCGCTGACTAAAATCGTCACGGCAATATTGACCATAGAAAACTGCGCCGACCTTGACACCGTAATCACCATAAAGCAGTCCTCCTTAGACTTACTTAAGGGTACGGACAGCTCTACTGCCGGGCTCAAGGCAGACGAGGAAATCTCGATAAAAAATCTGTTGTACTGTATGCTCGTAAAAAGTGCCAACGAGGCAGCGGTTGTGCTTGCGGACTATATCGGCGGCGGAGATGTTAACGCATTTGTAGGTATGATGAACGACTTAGCCTCAAAGCTCGGATGCGAAAACACGCACTTTATGAATCCCCACGGCCTTGACATGGACGGGCATTACACCACGGCGAGGGATCTTGCAAAAATCACACAGCACGCTCTGACATTACCGGTATTTACCGAAATAGTGAACACCGTGACCTACACTCTGCCCGCTTCCAATAAAAGCGGCGAAAGAAATCTTCTCTCCACCAACTGGATGATAAATCCGAACTTTAAGACATATTACTATCCTTATGCTCAGGGAATTAAAACGGGCACGACCTCAAAAGCGGGTCACTGCGTAATTTCCAAGGCGAGCAAGGACGGCTACAACTACCTCGGCATAATAATGAACGCTCCGAAGCAGGACGTCAACGGCGACGGGAACCCCGACAACTGTGCCTTCCTCGAATGTAAAAAGATGTTCAAGTGGGCGTTTGACAACCTGAAGCTCACTAAGATTGCCGACCCGTCGCAAATAGCCACGGTGATAGACGTAAAGCTCTCGTGGAGCGTGGATCACGTAAGACTCATTCCCGAAAAGGAAGTCACGGCACTTGTTCCCACGGGCACCGATGCCACAAGCGTTATGCTTGAGGTTATCCCCGAGGAAACCCCGACAGCCGTAAACGCACCCGTAAAAAAGGGCGAAGTCATAGGCAAGGCGCGCATAATGTATGCCGAACAGGAAATAGCAACCGTAAACCTTGTTGCCGCGGAGGACATAAAGGTAAATCCGTTTAAATGGATTCTGCACGGCATAAAGGTTGTGTTCACATCGGTTGTTTTCCGCGTGATATTCATTTTGGCTGTAATCGTTCTCGGAATATACATTTTCTCGGTGATCCGGCGCAATCAAAACAAAAAGCGCAGAAGAAAAACCAAAGTCATAAAGAACTTCAGAAATATAAAGTAAATATCAAAAGCTTTGTTTTAAGCGGGCCTTTAATTTGCCGTAACGCAAAATAAAGGCTCGCTTTTTTCTTTGAAGAGAGCTAAAGCCGTGAAATATTTCTCGGGGCAACAAAAAAAGGAGCCGCAAGCCGAAGGGCTTACAGCTCCGTTTTTATTTTGTTTGATTATCGCATCAGATGGATTTGAGAAGCTTCGGAAGTCTCGCGAGAGTTCCGCCGAGTCTCCAGAAAATCGTATTGAAGCCTACAAAGCTCGACTCGTCGTCATTGAGCATTTTGAGAAGTCCCTCTGCCTGCTTCGGCGAGAACGCGCCCATACTCATCGAAATGAAGTTACGAACGGGTATCTGCGTTGCCATAGCCGCGAGCATTTTGCCGTCGCCGTTAGCGTCGGAGCCCATACCGGACATTATCTTTTCGATAAGTCTGCAAAGCTTGCCGCCCCACTTGGTGTGGCGTGCGTCGTTAAGGCAGCAGTAAAGGTCAATCTTCTTATTCTTATCTATTTCGGGATTCGGAAGCTCACCGTAAACAGCAGCAAAATCATCACGAGTGATATTTGCAACATTGTTGTAGTAATTCGGAGCTGTCTTTCTGTAATCCGGAATGCTTGCGGTAACGGTGGATTCAACGGTCATGGAAGCCGTAAGCTTGATATCGCGGCTCGAAGAGCCTACGAGTATATCAAATTCACCGGTTTCAACCATCCAGTCGCCGAGCTCTACGTTGTAGAACGCGAATGCTCTCTTGGAAAGCTCGACGGATACCTCTTTCTCTTCGCCTGCTTTAAGGAATACCTTCTTAAATCCGCGAAGCTCTTTCTTCGGACGGAAAATGGTGGATTCCTTATCGGCAACGTAAACCTCGGCGATTTCCGCGCCGTCTACACTGCCTGTATTCTTTATCTTGAACGAAACCGTAACCGTATCGGTATCCTTCATTTTGTCCTTTGAGAGCTTAATATCGCTGTACTCAAAGGTGGTGTATGAAAGGCCAAAACCAAACGGGAATTCAACATCAATATCGGCTGCGTCATAATATCTGTAACCGATGTAAACCGATTCTCTGTGCTCCGAGGTAACGGGTCCGCCGGGGAAGTTGCCGTAGGTCGGGTTATCCTCAAATGCGCGCGGATAAGTCTCGCTCGTCTTACCGGAGGGATTGACCTTGCCGGTAAGGATATTTGCAACGGCGATGCCGCCTGCCTGACCGCCGAGACCGGAATTGAGAAGTCCCTTAACATTTTTAAGCCACGGCATAAGAATTACCGAGCCGCCTGCGATTACAACAACGGTGTTGGGGTTTGCCTCGGCAACCGCAGCAACAAGCTCATTGTGCTCTGCCGGAATTTCAATTCCCTCTCTGTCGTAGCCCTCGCCCTCGAATTCTTCGGTAAGACCTACAAATACAACGGCTACATCAGCCTTAGAAGCGGCCTCTTTAGCCTCTGCTATAAGCTCTGCACTTGTCTTTCTGGGTGTCTTGTCCTTCTTGGAGGGAGCACTCTTATAATAGCCCTGAGCGTAAGAAATGTCTACGCCGAGCTTCTGAAGCTCGTCAAAAGCGTTTGAAAGCTTGGTGGGGTTGATTACGGAAGAGCCTGCGCCCTGGAAGCGCGGTGCCTTTGCCATTTCGCCTATAACGGCAACCTTTTGGCCGTCCTTGAGAGGAAGTATGCCGTCGTCGTTTTTGAGAAGCTGCATTGAGCCCTCGGCTATCTTCTGAGCTATTGCGTGATGAGCGTCAACATCATATGTATGTGTCTTTTCAAGAGCCGGCTTTGATTTGACTATAAGGTCAACTACCGTATCAACTCTCTCATCGAGTATTTTTTCATCAAGCGTACCGTCTTTTACGGCAGCGATGATTCTGTTTGTGTTAAGGTCGCCCGAGCAAGGCATTTCAAGGTCGGTGCCTGCCTTAAGTCCGGGGATTCTGTCAACGGAAGCACCCCAGTCGGTTACGATAAGGCCCTCAAAGCCCCACTCTTTTCTGAGCACCTTTTGCTGAAGCCATTCATTTTCCGAAGCATAAACGCCGTTGATTCTGTTATAAGAATTCATAACCGTCCAGGGCTGAGCCTTTTTAACGGCTATTTCAAATGCGGTGAGATAAGTCTCGCGAAGAGTTCTCTCATCAACTACCTCGTTGACTACCATACGGAAAGCCTCCTGAGAGTTAGCCGCGAAGTGCTTGAGAGAAGTACCTACGCCCTTTGACTGAACGCCGTTTATAACGGCTGCCGCACATTCGCCGGCAAGAAGCGGATCCTCCGAAAAATACTCAAAGTTTCTGCCGCCTACGGGAGCGCGCTTGATGTTTGTGCCGGGGCCTAAAATGGTAGATACCTTTTCCTTAAGGCACTCTTCGCCCATTGCCTCGCCCTCTTGCTCCAAAAGCTCCGGGTCCCATGAGCAGGACGACGTAGCCGCAGGGGGGAAGCAGGTTGCCGGAACAGAGTTTCCGAGGCCTATGCCGCCCGTTGAGCTCTTTTTGTCCGGATTAGCCTTACGAAGGCCGTGAGGGCCGTCGGTAATCATTATCTTCGGAAGGCCGAGCTCCGGAGCTTCCTCAAGATGCCAATAGTCATAGCCCGAAACAAAAGCTGCCTTTTGCTCGAGGCTCATTTTTTCCACAATTTCCTTATGCTTCATATTTTTCCTCCGTTTTTATACAGCACTGCGCTTGAAAAGCCGCGGCACTTGCATTTTTTAAACCAAAATCATTTTACACCCGCAAGGGGTATAATAATATAAATATTCCGTTGTTTTTATAATAATTTACGGATTATTTATAATAATCGACAGCCGCTCTGCCCGAAGTGACTTTTTTAACATACGAAGCCACCTTTTGATGCTCCGGATGAACTTTATAGGCGTTGAGGTCGTCCTCGTTTTCGGTGACAACTGTAAGCATTGCGTCAAAATTACGGTCGCACACCACTTCGTTTTTAATGAAGGTGAGACTTTTGATTTGGGAAATTTTTTCCGGTAACGCAGTAAGACCGGCTCTCACGATTTCGATGTTTTCGTCAAGCGTTTTGCCCTCTGCATCACAGAATTTCCACATTACGTTGTGATAAAGCATTTTCTCACCTCCGAAAAGCCGTTACAAGCTGTAACCGCATAATTATTATATAATTTTAACATAGAAAATCTTAATGGGCAATAGCCTTTTTAGTAAAAACATTGCTAAAACAGCGTTTTTTTGAGCGTATACGCAGTTCTGCATCGCTTTATGCCGAAAAAGACTGACGGTGAGTCTTAGCCGAGCTTTCGGCAAAACTAAAAAAAGCGGAGATTCGCCGCAGCGAACCTCCGTAAAACGAGCTTATTTATTTTTGATTGCTGCCGTAGCCGTAACCATATCCGTAACCGTAGCCGTACTTTTTGTTGTAGGACGACATAAAGCGTTTCGGCATACCGCTCTCTGTATCATTGTAGATACATCCGACGAGCTTGGTACCGGAATTTTCGAGGTTTTCAACGGCGCGCTTAATACGTCTTGAAGCAACCATATCGTTTCTGACAACAAGAAGTATTCCGTCGGCATAGCTTGAAAGTATCGACGCATCCGCCACAACTCCGCAGGGAGCCGTATCAATTATAATATAATCAAACTCCTTTTCCGCGGATTTGATTATATCGGACATAGCGTCCGTAGAGAGAAGCTCCGACGGGTCAAATACGGGCTTTCCGCTGACAAGCAGGAAGAGATTGTATTTTTCCGAATACTTTATCGCCTCGGCGAGAGTCTTTTCGCCGTTTATGACACCGTATACGCCGCCGTCCTCGGAGGCATTGATTCCGAGAAGCTTTGCAACTGCGGGCTTACGCAAGTCGCCATCCACCAAAAGCACCGACTTGCCGTTTTGTGCGAGTGCAAGTGCGATGTTTACCGCGCTTGTCGTCTTGCCCTCGTTTTCGGCTGTACTCGTTACCACAAAAGTCTTGTACTTCTCACGCTGAGCGGTGTGCTCGATCTTTGTTCTTATAATCTTAAAGGTTTCGATGAACGGGAAGCCGCTGCGTCTGTCAGAAATAAGCAGAGGCTTATAATCCTCACCCTTTTTCTTCTTTTTACGGTTAACGTGACCGACCATACCGATAACGTCAACGCCGAGCTTGTCCTTAACATCATCGGCGGTTTTAACCGTATCCTTGGCGATTACCGCAAGAACAATTGCAAATATCGATATGACGAGACCTGCGGCAAAGCCTACTATGGTATAGTTTCTTGCGCTCGCATCGCGGTTCGGAGCACTCGCAAGAAGCGGCGGGTCGATAACCGTCAAGGTGGTGCTCGGGAAAGCCGCGTTTATGGCGCTCTCATAGTTATTTACATAGGCATTCGCTATTCCGTATGAAACGTCGGCATTCGGCGTAGTCACGGTAAGATTTATTATAGCCGTGTCTTCAACGGCCTCAACCGAAACCCAGCTCTTTATGTCTGAAACGGAAATATCTTTAAACCCGCTGTTGTCGGCAACTCTCTTTGAAAGCTCTGTCGTTGTAAAAACATATTTGAAGCTCTCGGCAAGCGTTGCAGACGCGTTAAGGTCCGACTGAGTCTGACCCGAAACGGCGAGTGCCGAGGATTTATTGTTTGCTATAAACGTTATCTTAGACGAATACGACGGCGTGTAGGTAAGCTTTGCAACGGCAAAACCGAGCACAGCCAGTACCACTGCCGAGATAACAACTATTTTCCAATGCTGCAATATTTTTTTGAGGTATATAACGACGCTGTCGAGATTGTCGCTCTCCTCAGCATGAGTTTTCCCCGAAGATGAATATGCCATCTTTTTAACTCCTTTTAAGCTTAATTAACGCAAAACAATTATTTGTATTATATCAAATTCGTCCCGATACTACAATAGAAAAAAATAAATTTATATTTTTTTTGAATGCAAATGTCCGTCTTTTATCTCAATAACGCTGTCGGCAACTTCAAAAGCCGCGGTTTTGTGAGAGATAATAACGCACGTTCTGCCTTTTAACGACCTCAAGCCCAAAAGGAGCTTCTTCTCCGTTTCGGCGTCAAGCGCGGACGTCGCTTCGTCAAGCAGCATAACAGGCGCGCCCGACAGCACAGCCCTTGCAACTGCGAGGCGCTGAATCTGCCCCTCCGACAGTCCCCTGCCGTTTTCCATAAGGACGGTATCAAGGCCGCTCGGCAGCTCGTTTATAAAATCATAGGCGCAGCTTATTTTTGCCGCCTCGAGAGCTTCTCTGTCCGTCGCGGTGCTGTTTGTGAGCTTTATGTTATCGCGTATGGTGCCGCTCATCAGCATATTCCCCTGCGGAACATATGCAAACAGCGGACGCATATATTTGTCAATATGATATTTTTTGCCGCCGGACACAACGCTTATACTGCCCTTTTGCGGTGTAAGCACCCCTGTAAGCAGCTTGAAGAATGTGCTTTTCCCGATGCCCGATATTCCCGAAATCACTGTGAAATCGCCCTTGTTTATCCGCACAGAGCCGTTCTCTATTACATTTTCTCTGCCGTAGCCGAAGGTCACGCTCTCCATTTCCATATATGACATCTCATCATATATTTTGCCGACGTCAAGCCCCGGCATATTATATGCGACGCTCTCGGGGAGCGACTCGGTTTCAAGTATCCTGTCGGCGGAGGCGAGCATGGTATAGTATTTCGGCAGGTAACCCGACAGACTCGTAACGGGCGTTTGCACCTGACTCACAAGCTGAACTATCGCCGTGAGAGTTCCGAAGGTTATCGCTCCGCGGCTCAGCCTTGCGGCACTCCAAAGCATCGCGAAAAGCCAGCCCACCGAAAACGCCGCCGAAAAACCTATATTTGCGAAAATCGACCACCTGTTGCGTTTTATTTTAGCATGGTAATTTTCGTCCTGATACACCTTTGAGCGGTCTTTCATCATATCGGCAACGTCAAATATCTTAACGACGAGCAGATTTTCTATTACCTCCTGCATAAAGGAGCGGACTCCGCCGTCGGTTTTTTGCACCGCCTTGTGGAGAGACTTCATTTTGCCGCGAAAGAATCGGGTGAATACAAACAGCAAAGCTCCGCCTGACAGCAACATGAGTGAAAATATCCTGTCAAGCGAAAAAAGAGCCGCAAAGGCGCAAACGAGCCTCGTCACCATAGCAACGGCGGACGGCAATATCGTTACGACGCCGTCGGAAACCACCGAGACGTCACTTGTGAGCCTTGTCATAAGCTCGCCCGTGTGAATCGAGGTGATTTTTTCGTAGTCCTTTTTGAGTATTGATGAAAACAGCTCTGTTTTAATGCTTATCTCGATTTTGCCCTGTACTCTCGCCTCAAGTGCTTTGCAAACAACCTTGAGAAATGTCTGTAAAAGTATGAGTGCGCCCAAAGCGACACCGTTTTTAATCAGAGCGTTTTTATCGGCATTTTGCGCCGCATCTATTATATACTTCGCATACAGCGCCGTCATAACTCCGCACACGGAAAACAGGGCGTTGCCGATTATCAGCAGCACCATGCGAGGGCTCTCTTTTTTTGAGTGAGAGGCTATCCATTTTTCGGCAGAGCTTTTTTTCACTTACCGAGTTTCCCCCTTATTTTTACTATATATTTCCTTATGGGAAACAGAAGCTTCCAAAGCTTAACATAGAGGCGGTATCTACGGCTGCTCACGGAAAAGGTTTTTCCCTTGCGCGTTATAAACGCAACCTCGCCTATTATGTTCTTATCGGTTATGCCGTGCTCCCTGACCCATTGATTGTCGCCGCACATAACGTATCCGTTTTCGTCCTCGCCGACTTTTCTGTGCAGCACAAATGCGCCGTCGTTTCGGCGGTAAAACGGAATAGCATCTTTTTCAAGCGGCAAAACGGCACTTTTAAGCGTAACCTTGTCTCTGCCCGCCACAAGCAGCGGCAGCATGCTCGTTCCCGTAATCGGTAAAACGACCGTTCCGCCGGCTGAGAGCTTCTCCTCGATTATCGGGAGCAGTTCCTCTAATTTAACTCTTTTTTTGCCGTCCAAAATATCATTCCTCTAAAAGTCCGTTTTTGCGGAGCTTTTCAAGATAGCGGTCAATATCCTGCGCCGCGGTCTTTTCGTCTGTGTCGTACCGTGAGAGTACATTTTTCAAAAGCTCGTCGCGCGTGGTTTCCTTTTCGAGCTTTCCCCACAAAAATGCGCCGACGGGATTCAGGGTTATCATGCCCGTGAAGTCCGCCTGAACGGCTCCGACCGGCACAACCACATAGCTTCCGGCAACCTCACTTAGCATAAAGCCGTCTTTAATTTTCATATACCAGCACTGCCTTTCTTTTTCTTAAGCTCTCGGATTTTGTCTGTAATATTCCTCTATTCCGTCATACGACACGTGCGCCGCCGACGGGTCCATATTGCATTTGAGCAAAAAGACCGGCACCTCCTTTAAAAGAGCGTCGAGCAGCCCCAAAAGGATACCCATATATCGCGGTGTTTTCGGGCGCACGGTCTGTGACATAAACAGCGGCACGGCACTCGCCGGACTTATTTTTTCAATACTGTTCTCTCGGCTTCTCTCTATAAACACGACAGCCCTTATCGGAGCCGCGGCGTTTCTGCTCTCATCGTTTTTGCCGCTGAACGGTGTGCCGTAGGCAACTGCGCCGCTTTCGTTTATGACAATCGCCGGCTTATCGTCGTTTAATATATATGCGTCGGGAAATTCCGAGAGCCAAAGATGCGTGTGCGTGGATTTGCCGGTTCCGCTGCGCGCGGAAAAAAGATAGGCGTTGCCGCCGCGGCACACGCACGACGAGTGAAGCATAAAGCCGTTAAATTCAAGCAGCTTTAAATAAAACGCCTCGCCCGTCCACACATATCGGCACTCATCGAGTGACAGCATGGGATAGCTTTGCCGCCTACGCATAAAGAAGTCATCGTCGAGTTCTATTTTTATGTCGGTTTTTTTATCGTCACTTGTGAGATACGGTCTGCTGCGCTCAAAGAGCAGTCCGTCTCCCGTCTCAAATTCAACCGTCAGACCGGCTATTTCGAATTTTTCCAAAGCGCACCTTCCCATCTTCAGTCTTCCCGTTGATTGTAACATTTTTTTGCTTTTTTGTATAGTCCGATTTTACCGCGAATATAAAACAAGAGCCGAGCTTACGTTTTACGCAGGCTCGGCTTATTTATTTTCTTATTGCGCGCTTCCCTGCTCGTCGTCACAAGAATACACAAGCGGCATTTTCACCGTCGCCTTAAACAGGTCGCCGTCTATTGAGAGTTCAAGCTTTCCGCCCTGAAGCGTGCACAAATCCTTTGCTATCGAAAGCCCGAGACCGCTGCCCTCCATGGTACGTGACTCGTCTCCGCGTACAAAGCGCTGAGTCAGCTCATCGGGGTCTATATTCAACTTTTCGCGTGAAGTGTTTTTTATCGTTATTGTACCGTATGAGCTGTCCCTGCCGACGTCTATATATACTCTCGTACCGGTGAGAGCATACTTTTTGACGTTGCTCAAAAGATTGTCTATGATTCGCCACGTCTTTTGGCTGTCGGCGTATATAACGATCGGCTCCGTCGGCTCGTTGAGCACCGCGTCGAGATTTCTCTCCTCAAAAGCGTCGGACATTTCACCGACCGCCTGAACCGCAAGCTCATGGAGATTAACATTCATCTTGTTAAACGTCACGGCTCCCGATGACGCCTTTGACGCCTCGACAAGGTCCTCGATAAGTCTTTTGAGTCTTATGGATTTTTCATCGAGCACGTTTATATATTTTTGTGCCGAAATATCGTCTATGTCGCACTTTTTGAGCAAATCGACATATGAGATTATCGAGGTGAGCGGCGTTTTAAGGTCGTGCGACACATTTGTTATAAGCTCGGTTTTCATTCTTTCGCCCTTTACCGCCTCGTTTATCGCCTTTTGCATCTCCTCCTGCGTAAGACTGAGATTGAGCGCCAGCGTTTTTAAGGGCTCAGGCATATTTTCCGAATAGATGTTTTCGGGAGGCTCTCCGGTTTTTGCGTTCTCCGACGCCGCTATTATGCGGTCAAGCGACAGCACATATTTCCACATAAGCGAAACAGTCAGAATATTATACAGCAGCAGCACCGCTGTAAGAAGAACGAACCAAAATCCTCTGCACATAGCCGTAACGCCCGTCAGCACGGTGTTGCCGATTATATAGCCTATAAGCACAAGCAGCACACGGCGCCTTAAGCGCACCGGCTTTTCACGAAGCCTTTTAAGCGGCGAAAATAATTTCCCGATAAGCCTTATAATATACCAAACAAGCGTTGATCGAAGCCAGTTCTTTTTCGCCTTGTAATATTTAGAAACAGAACAGAGCCATTCAAGCAGCACAGCCCACACCGCAACGGCAATAAGCGACATAACCACAAACATCATAAGCGCTTTGCCGTCGGCATAGTAATCGAAAGCATGTTTGTAATCGGCTGCCAAGGTTAAAATTCCGTAAACTCCCGCCCCCGCAACAGCGGCAGCCAAAACAAAATGCAAGTCCGTCGGAAGCTTGTCGAGAAACGAAAATTTGATTTTTTCGGGGCCTGCCGTCTCGCCTGCCGCATATATAAGGTAAACCGACACCATGGCAAGAACAAGCATAGATGCAAGGCTTAAAAATATATAGTTGTATGTATCGGCACTGCTTTTTACCATCTCCGACTGCATATTGTAATAATCGTCGCCTTCCGACAGCGTTTCGGGAAGCATCAGAATTATGTCATAGCCGTTGTTTGAAAAGCATGAGCCGAGAACGTTTGACAGCGTGCGTTTATAGTAGTAATCCGACTTAAGGCTGAAATAGTATTTATCGCCGCTCTGTACGGTATAGAGCGTATCGCGGGTTATTTGCGGACTTGCCGCGACAAGTCCTCCGTCGGCAGTATAGACCATATACCATCTGCTTCCGCTTGTAAACGCCGAATAATCTCCCGATTTTTTAATTTCGTTCGCTTTCTCCTCGGTCGTTTCCGTCTCAAGATTTGTGATTATTTCGCCGGTAGACGGATTATATATATAGTATTTAAGGCTCTTTATATTTTTGATGCTGCGGCTCTCCATGGCGACCGTTGTTTCATACTCACGGCGCGCCGCAGACATAACCTGAGAATATGCGTTGCTCACGAGCGATACCAGCTCCTCGTCCGTGGTGGAGGTCGAAAAGGTGACATTCCCCGAATCTCCGCTCTTAAGCGAATAGCTCTCACGGCAACCGTCATAGTAGTCCTTGTCGTAATTCGGCGAAACTACGTTGTCGGAGCGGGAATAGGCAGAGACGTTTCCGTAGACATTTGTCGTATAGGAGGAAACGTCGGCCTGCGTAACATCGGCGCTCTTTTGAGAAGAGGATTGAGCGGCACTCTTTTGAGAAGAAGAATACTCGGAAGCGGCATATTTATCACTATATGCCGCCACAGCCTCTGACATACTTTCCTTTTTGAAGCGCTCCAGCTCCGTGCGAGCCGCGCTCAGCTCCTCGTCGAAAGTGCTGTAATACGTGCTTTTATATGCGTCCCACGTCATAAGGCCGCTGCCGGCATATATCGACTGCACATCGGAGCTCAGCTTCGATGCAAACAGCGACGTTTCGGTCATATCAAGACTTTTTGCCGGCTTTGTAAGGATCTCCGAGCCGTATCTGAACAGGTCGTTTATAGCCTTAACCGCACAAATCGCCGAGGAAAACGCAAGCAACGCCGCAATAAAAAATGCAACGAGCTTTAATCCGAACGAAGTTTTAAAGCTTTTCGATTTTATAGCCAATGCCCCACACCACCTTTAAATATTTCGGCTCTTTGGGATTTATCTCTATTTTTTCTCTTATTCTGCGTATGTGCACGGTCACGGTTTTTTCCGTCTGGAACGACGGCTCCTTCCACACCGCTTCGTATATCTGATTCGTAGAGAGAACTCTGCCTATATTTTTCATAAGATATTCGAGTATGCCGTATTCCGTAGCGGTAAGCTTGACTTTTTCGCCGTCGAGCGTAATCTCTTTGGAATCGAGGTCAAGAGCGAGCCCTCCCGTAACTATAAGGCTGTCCTTTTTCTCCATACTGCCGAGTGAAACATAACGCCTTATCTGCGATTTCACCCGTGCCATAAGCTCAAGCGGATTAAACGGCTTTGTCACATAGTCATCCGCTCCGAACGAAAGACCCGTTATCTTGTCCGTATCCTCACTCTTGGCAGAGAGTAGGATTATCGGTATGTTTTTGCTCTCACGGAGCTTCAACGTTGCGTTGAGTCCGTCGAGGTCAGGCATCATTATATCGAGAATTATACATTGCAGATCGTTTTCCTCCGCTGTTTTCAGTGCCTGCCTTCCGTTTTCCGCCTTAAAAACTTTATACCCCTCAAGATTTAAATATATTTCGAGTGAGTCGAGTATCGCTTTGTCGTCGTCACACACAAGAACGTTATACATAACTTTGCCCCTCTTCCGTATTTTTCGCCTGCTCGGCTGATTTTATTTTAACAGATTATCACACAAAACGGAATACAAATATTTTGTATCTCCGTTTTTCGAGCCGACTCCCTACACAGTAAGTTTATACAACATCGAAATTACAAAAACATATACAAAAAATTACAATTCGGTTAAATTTAAAAAGGTGCCGCGAAAAATATTTTATATTGTTAAATCCCTTTTCGTATGATATAATTTACAGTGTATAAATATTATTATTTCGCGCCCTGTAAGGCGGGGCTTGTGGGAGGATATGTCTTGGCGGTATTAAAGGATGTAAAAAGGCTCGTTGTCAAAGTGGGAACCTCCACGCTTGTCTACGACAACGGAAAAACAAATATAAGAAGAATGCATAAGCTTATCTCGGTACTCTCGGATATTGAAAATTCGGGCATCAAGGTAACTCTCGTCTCCTCCGGCGCGATAGGTGTCGGCACGGGAAAGCTCGGGCTCCAGGAGCGCCCGAAGGACACTCCCGGCAGGCAGGCGGCGTCCACCGTAGGTCAATGCGAGCTTATGTATATGTATGACAAGATGTTCAGCGAATACGGCCATAAAATAGGCCAACTCCTGTTCACAAAAAGCGACGTGGAGTCCCCCGAAAGGCGCAAAAATCTTATAAATACCTTTGATAAGCTCTTTTCATACGGCGCAATTCCCGTAGTAAACGAAAACGACGCAATAGGCGTTGAGGAAATTGTCTACGGCGACAATGACTGTCTCTCGGCGATAGTCGCAAAGCTCATAGGAGCCGACGCGCTGATAATCCTCACCGACATAGACGGGCTTTATAACGGCAACCCCACAGTCGACGAGGACGCCGAAATAATACCCACCGTAACCGAGATTACAGACGAGCTTATAGGCTTTGCGGGCGGTCACGGCTCAAAATTCGGCACCGGCGGAATGGTGACAAAGTTGCATGCGGCTCAAATAGCCATGAGCGCGGGAATAGATATGATAGTTATGAACGGCTCCGCTCCCGAGGACATATACAAGGCTCTCGACGGCAAGCAAATAGGAACATTTTTTGTAGGTAAAAAGGATTGAAACAAAATGACTGATACCGAGCTTAAATGCCGAACCGCAAAGGAGGCTGCGAAAAAGCTCTCAACAGCCTCGGCAAACGATAAAAACAAGGCTCTTTTACTTATAGCCGAAGAGCTTAAAAGTAACAAGGATTATATTCTCCGCGAAAACGATAAGGATATGAAGGCTGCCGAGGAGAACGGGTTACCTAAGGTTCTTTTGGACAGACTTTTTCTCTCTCCCGACAGGATAGACGGTATGGCAAAGGGCGTTATTGAGGTTGCCGACCTGCCCGACCCCGTCGGTAAAACACTCTCCGATATAACAAGGCCGAACGGCCTTCGGGTCAAAAAGGTTTCGGTGCCTCTCGGAGTCATCGCCGTTATATTTGAAGCTCGCCCCAACGTTACGTCCGACGCGGCTTCGCTTTGCCTGAAATCGGGCAACTGCTCCGTGCTTCGCGGCGGCAAGGAGGCGATACACTCGAACACCGCAATATTTAATGTAATGCGCGCCGCCCTCAAAAAATCGCCCTTACCGGAGGACTGCATACAGTTTATAACCGATATTTCTCATGAGAGCGCCAACGAGCTTATGACCATGAACAAATATGTAGACGTGCTGATTCCGCGCGGCAGCGCAAGGCTTATAGGCACGGTGGTCAAAAACTCCACCGTCCCCGTTATAGAGACGGGCGTCGGCAACTGCCATATTTACGTCGATAAGGACGCCGACCTCGATATGGCGGCCGACATCATATTTAACGCCAAGACATCGCGCCCGTCCGTATGCAACGCAGCCGAGAGCCTTTTAATTCACAAGGACGTTGCCGAAAAGGCGCTGAAGCTCATTAAAAAGCGTCTTGACGAAAAAAATGTCGAGCTGCGCGGCGACAAGACGTCTAAAGAGATACTCCCCGATATAAAGGAAGCCTCCGAGGACGATTGGGGTCGCGAGTACCTCGACTACATAATGTCGGTAAAGATAGTAGATAATATCGACGAGGCCATAGAGCATATCTATAAATACGGAACGGGTCACAGCGAGTGCATCGTCACCGAAAATGACGAGGCGGCAAACGAATTTATGTCGAGAGTGGACGCGGCGGCAGTCTATCGCAATGCCAGCACGCGCTTTACCGACGGCGGCGAATTCGGCTTCGGAGCGGAAATAGGCATATCCACGCAAAAGCTCCACGCGAGAGGCCCTCTCGGTCTGCCGCAGCTCACGTCGTTTAAATACGAAATTTTCGGAAACGGTCAGATAAGATAAGTTAGGAGAGTCAGAATGTCTGAGGCTAATGTAAATAAAAAGCGTAAAAACCGATGGGCGTTCCCCCTGGGCCTTGTAATAACGGTATTTGCCGTAATAGGTCTTGTCTGCGTAATTCTCGCCGGAGTAAACGCCACAAAAAAAGCGGTAATCAAAAGCAAAAACATAGACGAATACAATACCATGCTGACGCCTGTCGTGATGAACGACCCCGATCCGTTTGACGACATCACAAAGGCAAATAAAAATCAGCTTATCGATATTTCCGTTTGGTCTATTTTAAAGAGCAACCTCTCGCCGGACAAATACGAGTACGGCGAAGACGGTATGATAATTCCCGAGGAGGACGTAACCGCCGAATTTCACAAGCTTTTCGGTACGGACACCGAACCCGAGCACGCCACGGTAAACGGCTACGGCTACACGTTCACCTATGATTCGGCTAAACACACATACTCTATCCCGCTTACCGGTATTGTCCCTACCTATACGCCCGACGTTATAAAGGTTCAGAAAAAAAGCGGCGCCGTGGTTTTGACCGTCGGATACCTTGCAGGAGACCAATGGGCACAAAACAGCGAAGGCGATATGGTGGCTCCCGAGCCCGACAAATATATGAAAATCACTTTAAGGGAAAAAGACGGCAGCTATTATATAAATTCAATTCAGGCTACATCTTCGCCCGAGACGGCAACCACAGCCGTTCAGCCCGTCACCGAGGCTCCGACAGAAGCACCCGAAACCACCTCTTCCGCAGAGGCTGCGAGTGATACTCAGCCCGTCTCAGACGGCACCGACACGTCTGACACCGCAGCCGAGAGCGATACGGCTTCGGCAGACACAGCCGCGGCGGCGTGACAGTTAATTTTTAACTAAAGACTTTGTGTTAAGATTATTCGGCTTTCTAAGGAAAACCGACAGCGTTATAAAAAGGAGAAATTATGGTAAAAATATCACCGTCAATTCTCTCAAGCGATTACGGCAATCTTGAGAGCGAGCTTAAAAAAATGGAGGAATGCGGCGCGGATATGATTCACGTAGACGTTATGGACGGGCATTTTGTCCCGAACATCACGCTCGGCGCGCCGATAGTAAAGTGCATAAGAAAGGCGACAAAGCTTACCTTTGACGTGCATCTTATGATAAGCGACCCTTATAAATACGTGCCGGACTTCGCAAAGGCGGGCTCCGACATAATCACATTCCACACGGAATCGGACTCCGATACGGAAAAGACGATAGACGAAATCCTGTCACTCGGCAAAAAGGCGGGACTTTCGGTAAAGCCCGGAACTCCGATAGAGGAGATATATCCGTATCTTGACAAGCTCTCGCTCGTGCTTATAATGACGGTTGAACCCGGCTTCGGCGGCCAAAGCTTTATGGAGGATATGATGCCCAAGATCACCGCTGTTAAAAACGAAATAGAACGCCGCGGGCTCAAGGACATCGACATTGAGGTTGACGGCGGAATAAATAAAGACACAATTTCGGTTGCCGCAAAGGCAGGCGCCAACGCATTTGTTTCCGGAAGCGCGCTCTTCGGCAGCGACGACATAAAAAAGACCATAGCCGACTTCAAGAGGTCAGCGACGATATAAAATCGCAGCTTATAAGCTTTTTGTGCTCGAAAAGGTACTCTCTTGTGCCGACAGACGCCCTCACCGGGTTCCCGAATTCGCTGAGCACAAAAAATATTTCTCTTGAAAAGACCGCATACGGTAGAACGCAGGCGGCATAGCTGTTGCCGTCAAAAAAAAGACTCGCCTGTCTTATTTTTTCGCGGTGAGGCAAAAGCCCCCTTGCAAGTCTGAAAATATCGTCCGTCTGCGGCAAAACACAGACGTAGCCCGAAAACGGCCTTTTGGTTTTTATGCCCTTAAAGCAGAGAATCATAATACACCCTTCGTCCGTCTCCATAACGTCCACGTTCATTTTATCAAAGGAGGTTATGTCACGGCGAATATGTCTTTGTGCTCTTTTCATTACGTCATTTATAAGGCGTCTGGTTTTCGGATTTTTACAGTCCATCTCCTCAGGACAAAGCTCATAGCGCGACAGCTCGTTTGACGAGAGCTCGACTATCACTCTGTCCCCACGGCTTTTATGTATATTCATAGGAAAGCCTCCCCAAAATAAAAATTATCTCTTTACATCATATTGTCGGAACGCTTGTTTCGCAATGAATAAAATATATGGAAAACAGGTGAATTTTTTGGAACAAAGCAAAACATCTGCCGGCATTTCGGCCGAGAGCGCCGCAAAAGCGCGCAGCGAAATTTCAATAACACGCAGATACTTTGCCGATATGCTTATCCTTATGGTCGTTCCGGCCGTGATGGCTTGGTATTACTACGGCGGCAGAGCCGTGCGCCTTATGGTGCTTTCCGTGCTTACGGCCGTGCTCTGCGAAGCCGCAGGCTCGTTTATTTTCAAAGCTCAAGTCTCTGTTTCCGACCTCTCGGCTGTCGCCACGGGCCTTATGACGGCTCTTTGTATGCCCGCGTCCGCTCCGTACTATCTGCCGTGCATAGCCTCGGCTTTTGCCGTTATCGTCGCAAAGCTGCCGTTCGGCAATGCGCGTTCTCATATGTTTACTCCGGCAGCGGCAGGCATAGCCTTTGTCACAATATGTATGCCGGATAAGGTCTTTTCTTATCCGGCAATCCTCTCGTCCGGCACTACCGCCGTTTCGGGAGGGCAGGGATTTTTCCCCGGCACGTCTATCGCATATATGCTCTCGCAAAAAAACTCGGTCGGCACCGGCCTTTTAAACTATGTTGACGTGCTTGTAGGCTCGGTTTCCGGCCCTATGGGCGCAACCTGCTCGATAGCACTTTTCGGAGCGCTCCTGTTTCTCGCTGTAAGACGCCCGAAAAATTTCACCGTTTCCGTATCCTTCCTCGCGGTCTGTTTTATTTACGCGCTCCTGTTTCCGCGCGTGCTGACGGGCCGTTTCGTCTCGGCATTTATGGAAATATGCGGAGGAACGCTTCTGTTTTCATCGGTATTCTTTTTGACCGACGACAAGCTTCTTCCGAAGAGCTTTTACGCAAGGATATGCTACGGTGCGGCAGCAGGGCTTATGTGTATGATAATGCGCTCTGTGGGCAAATTCGAAGACAGTACGGTCTTTGCCGTACTGCTTGCAAACGGACTTGTCGCCGCATTTGACAAGCTGCCGCTTACAAAGCGCGAAAGACATCTTGTTGCGGCGGAAAACGCCAAGGTGCGCGCAGCTCTCGCGGACAAGCTCGAAGAAAAGGCTCTCGAAAACGGGAAAGGCGGTGCCGAAAATGCCTGATAAAAAGAAAAAAAGCGTTTCCGTTATCAGAAGCAGCGCGATAATCAAAAATCCCGTGCTGTTTGAAGCCATAGGCATTGCACCCGTCGTTGCCATGGCGGTATCGCTCAAATCCGCCATAATTCTCTCGTTTGTGTCCTTAGTTGAGCTTTTACTTATAGAATGTCTCGCCTGCCTGCTTATGAAAAAGCTGAAGGGCAGCGTGCGAAAAATGATATATGCGATATTGGGATTGCTTATAAACATACCTCTGTTTATGCTTTTCCGATACCTTGCCCCCAACGAAACGGCGAGCGCAGGTATATTTTTGCCGCTGCTTGCGGTAAATTCGCTTATCGCGCTGCACTGCGAACGGTTCGCGGTTAAGCACAATTTCAAGGCCACGGCTCTCGATGCCGTTTCGGCAGGCTTCAGCTATGCCGCGGTAATACTTATAGTCGGCGTTGTCCGTGAAATACTCGGCAGCGGCACGGTTTACAGCGTAAAACTGAACATTCCGGTAAAGCTGCCGGGTCTTTTAATGCCGTTCGGCGGATTTTTACTGCTCGGCTTTATGGCTGCGGCGTTAAAGGCGATAATAAACAAAAAATACCCCGAAAAGCATCCCGACGCCTCGTTTGACCTCTCCGAAGTCAAGCAGTCGCACGTTATAAAGCTGCGCGAATTTCTCGACACCGACCTTGACTTTTTTGAGTTAGGAGAGGAAGAACCGCAAAACGAAAAGGAAAAGCCTCGCACCGACAAAAAGAAAAGCTCCGCGGCTAAGCGAAAGGCTCCGTCATTATCCGTCAAAAAGACCGCGTCCGCTCCGCCAAAGAGCAAAAAAGGTACAGGCAAAAACGGCGCGAGCAGAAGCAGTGCCGCCGACACCGAGCGGCAAAAAGACAAAAGCTTCGGCTCCTCCGCCGAATTCGAAGAGATACTCGCGGAGCTTGAGAAATACAAGCAGTACACTGCTTTTGACGGCAGCTCAGCGTCACATAGCGACACGGACAAAATCCCGGAAAAGGACGGCGGCGCGGAAACACAACAACAAAAGGGCGGTGAAGACAAATGAGTGTCATAGCAAATCTTTTTTCGGCGGCGATGTACGCATTTGTGCTTCAAAACCTGATTTTTACCGGCGGCTACGGTGCCTCGGAGGCTGTCAGAATGGCGGCGAAGCCGAAGCAGCTTTTCCCGCTCACGGCGTTTATCACATTCTTTTCGACATTCGGCAGTATTTTTTGTGTACTGCTTGAGCAGATACCGTTTATAAGTGCTCTCAGCGAAATACAGCATTCGCTTATTTTCCTGCTTGTGATATGCATTTTGTATGTTCTTATGCTCATTTTGCTGAAGGCTGTTTTCAAGGCCAAAAAGCGAACCGTAAGGCGTCTCGGCGTGGCGGCATTCAATACCCTTGTGCTTGCCGTACCGTTTATAAATTACCGCGCGACCTTCGGCATAGCCGAGGCGATAGGCGTAGGTATAGGCTCCGGACTTGCCTTTATAGTTGCGGTGCTTATGATAAATTTCGGGCTGCGCCGCTTGGTAGAAAACAAAAATATTCCGGAATGCTTTAAGGGCACGCCGGCAGTATTTATATATGTTTCGATTTTGGCGCTCGCTTTTTCGGGCGTCTCAGGCAAAGGATTATCATTGTAAAGGACCGTAGAAAATGGCGTTTGACAACAGAGATATTAAGCCCCGTAAAAAGAGCTATTATCCGTTTTCAAAAAATTATCCGGGCAGACGCTCGGGTACATCATATGCGATAGGCGAAAGCCGCACCCGAAAGAAAAAGGAAAAACGCAAAAAAATCGTCTTTTCGGTTTTTCTTGTGTTCTTCTTCGTGCTCGTGTTTGTTATTGCCGCGGTTTCCATTAACCTGTCGAAAAAGCCGTATGAGCATGAGCTTACAGGCGTTCCCGCCGAATATGACGGCAAGCTGCGCGCTCTTTATATGCCCGACGACGTTCTTGACGGCGGTATAGCCTTTGACCTTTTTAAAACGGAACTCACCGAAACAAAGGCGAACGCCGTTGTGATAGATTTTAAAACGAAGGACGGCTATCTCAATTACGTATCCTCCGTCGGTACGGCGAACGACATAGGCGCGTCGTCCAAGGCTTATCAGAACGCGCTTGCGACAATCGACAGGCTTAAAAGTGCCGGCTATAAAATAATCGCAAGAATTTATTGCTATGAGGACAGCGTTGCCGCATCACACCTCGGCGCCGCTGCCGCCGTGACAAATTCGGACGGCACACTGTGGCTCGACAACAGCGCTCAGCACGACGGCGAGCCGTGGCTGAACCCGTATTCCCCCGTCGCGGAGAAATACCTTTTGAGCATTGTGAGCGAGATTTCCTCTCTCGGAGTTGACGCCGTTATACTCGATTCCGTGGAATTTCCCGAGAGTATTTACCTCGACAAGGCGGTATTTTCGGGCGAAGAAAAGAGCATAGAGAGCCGCAACGCGGTTTTACATTCATTTATAGAAAAGGTTAAAAACGTGCTCGGCGACAAGCCGCTCTGCGTTATGCTCAGCGCCGCGGACGCGCTCGGCGGAAACACCGCCCGCTATGACGGCTCTCTCTTTGACAGCGCCGCCGATTTTGTGGCTGTGGACTTCAGAAAATCGTCGCAGAGAGACGGCTTTGCTTACGGAGAAAAAACATATTCCGCCGAAACCACCGACGAAAAAGCTCTGGTTACGGACTGTATACCGCTCTTAAGCTCAAAGCTTGACGAAAACTATCAGACCGGCGGATTTATACCGGTCATTGACGACAGCTCGATTATTTCCGAGCTTGACAGCCGAAATGTTAACAATTATGTTTTATTCGGCGAGGGATAAGCTATTATTTTAAAAATACTTGACAAAAGTTCATTTTTCTGTTATTATCGCACTTAAGATATTCCTTATGAAGGGGAGTAGCTTTTACCCGGTGGTCAACATCATGTTGCCTTTCGGCTTCTGGTCACCGAGCCTTATTAAGGTAGCAAGACCTTCGGCAGAGCTAAATTCTGTCGAAGGTCTTTTTTCTTAAAAAAGCGGCTGCTCTTTTTTAAAAAACAGGGAGGAAAAAAATGAAATACTATCTTGAAAGCTCTTCCGAGGTTTTCGGCGAAGTAAAAAGCACCGAAAACGGTCTCACTTCCGAGCAGGCACGCCGGCGTTCTGCCGAAACCGGCAAAAACAAGCTTGCCGAGGGCAAGAAAACGCCGCTGATACTGCGTTTTCTCTCGCAGTTTGCCGACCCGATGATAATCATCCTCATTGCTGCGGCGGTAATATCGGCAATAACCTCCGTATTGCAAAAAGAATTCCCATCGGACGTTATCATTATAATGTTCGTCGTAATAGTTAATGCCATACTCGGCGTATATCAGGAGAGCAAGGCCGAAAAGGCCATAGAGGCTCTTCAAAAAATGGCCGCCGCAACAACAAAGGTCTTGCGCGACGGCAAGGTATGCGAAATACCGAGCGAGGACCTTACCGTAGGCGACGTTGTACTGCTTGAAGCGGGCGACGCTGTTCCGGCGGACGGCAGAATTTTTGAAAGCGCAAGCCTTAAAATCGAGGAATCGGCACTTACGGGTGAATCCGTACCCGTCAACAAATTCATAAAAGCCATAGGCCTTGAGGGGCAAAAAGACGTCCCCCTCGGCGACCGAAAAAATATGATGTATATGGGTTCAACCGTTGTTTACGGCCGAGGCAAGGCCGTTATAACAAGCATCGGTATGGACACCGAAATGGGCAAAATAGCAGGTGCGCTCTCAAGCGCAAAGGATGAGCAGACGCCGCTTCAGAAAAAGCTCGGTCAGCTCTCAAAAATCCTCAGTTTCATAGTCCTCGGAATATGCGTATTTATGTTCGCCTTTGATATAGTCAGAGCTCTTGTAACAGGCACGGAAATGAATCTTGACTTCCTGCTCGGCTCGTTTATGCTCGCCGTATCGCTCGCGGTTGCCGCTATCCCCGAGGGTCTTGCGGCGGTAGTAACGGTTGTGCTTTCGATAGGCGTTACCAATATGTCAAAGAAAAATGCCATCATCCGCAAACTCACCGCAGTTGAAACTCTCGGTTGCGCACAGATAATCTGCTCTGATAAAACCGGTACGCTCACTCAGAACAAGATGACCGTAGTTGAGCATTACTGTGACAACGAAAAAATGCTTGCCGAGGGCATGGCTCTCTGCACGGACGTAAATCTTGACGATGACGGCAATCTTGTAGGCGAGCCCACGGAAATGGCTCTTGTGGCATACTCTATGTCGCTCGGTATGAATAAAAACGAGCTTCTGAAGAGCGCGCCGAGAGTCGGCGAGGCTCCATTTGACTCAAATCGTAAAATGATGTCCACAATTCACAAGACTGCGGACGGAATATTACAGTTCACCAAGGGTGCTCCCGACGAGATATTAAAGCACTGCACAAAGATATTCAAAAACGGCGAAGTCAGCCCTCTTACGGACGCAGACAGAGATGCCGTGCTCAAAAAGAATAAGGAATTTGCCGACAGAGCACTTCGAGTTCTCGCCTGCGGCTACAAGCAGCTTTCATGTGTTCCCGAGGATCAGTCGCCCGATAATATCGAAAATGAGCTCGTCTTCTGTGGCCTTGTAGGTATGATAGACCCCGTAAGGCCCGAAGTTAAGGCGGCAATCGAGGAATGTCGCGGTGCCGGCATAAGACCCATAATGATAACCGGCGACCACAAGGACACCGCTGTTGCAATAGCCTTGGAGCTCGGCATTATAAAGGACAAGAGCGAGGCCATAACCGGTGCGGAGCTTGATGATATTTCCGATGAGGACTTCAAAGAAAAGGTCACACAGTACTCGGTATATGCCAGAGTTCAGCCCGAGCATAAGGTAAGAATAGTAAATGCCTGGAAGAGCCGCGGTATGATAACGGCAATGACGGGTGACGGCGTAAACGACGCCCCCTCCATTAAGAGCGCGGACATAGGCGTAGGCATGGGCATTACAGGTACTGATGTAACAAAGAACGTTGCGGATATGGTCCTTGCCGACGATAACTTCGCCACCATAGTATCTGCTGTGGAAGAGGGCAGACGAATTTACGACAACATAAGGAAGTCAATTCAATTCCTGCTCTCGTCAAATCTCAGCGAGGTAATGGCTATTTTCACAGCCAACCTGCTCGGCTTCACAATATTAAAGCCCGTACATCTTCTCTGGATAAACCTTGTTACCGACTGCTTCCCGGCTCTCGCCCTCAGTATGGAGAAGGGCGAAAAGGACCTTATGAAACGTCCGCCGCGTAAATCATCGGACGGCATTTTTGCAGGCGGCGTCGGCTTTGACGTAGTATACCAAGGGCTTTTCGTAACGCTTCTGACACTTGCCGCTTACTTCATAGGCCACTTTATGGAGGCAGGCAGATGGGAGCTTACCGAGAGTGCCGACGGTATGACCATGGCATTCCTTACAATGTCAATGTGCGAAATATTCCACTCGTTTAATATGCGTTCGCAGCATGGCTCAACCGTATCAATGCTCCTTCACGGCAGCTTTAACAAGTACATTTTAGGGTCAACCGTGCTTTCGCTCATAACGACTGCGCTCGTTATAGAAGTACCGTTCCTTGCAGACGCTTTTGATTTCACCACTATTGACGCTCGCGAATTCTTCACGGCTCTCGGTCTTGCGTTCCTGATAATTCCTCTCGTTGAAATTGTCAAGGCAATAGAGCGTGCCGTTATAAAGAACAAAGCCAAAAAGCAGACCGTAAAATAAGCTTTGGCGACAAAACAAATATATGTTTTTCAAGGCACGGCAGTAAGAACTACTGCCGTGCCTTTTTATTTATCCCGCAGCGGCTTAATACTGGATTTTTGCGATGATTTATGTTACCATAATAAAAAAGGCATCGGCGATGGGCGCCACCATTTAAAAAGGAGCGGAAAATATGAATCTTATATTCTTAGGAGCCGCACACGAAGTCACGGGAAGCTGCACGCTTCTCACCGCCTGCGGCAAGAACATTTTGATTGACTGCGGTATGGAGCAAGGACCCGACACATATAAAAACCGGGACATTCCCGTATCTCCTGCCGATATAGACTGCATTTTTCTGACCCATGCTCACATAGACCATTCCGGCAAGCTGCCGTACCTTACGGCAAACGGATACAAAGGGCCGATTTACGCAACAGCGTCCACAGCGAAGCTCTGCAAAATTATGCTTGAGGATTCTGCGCACATACAGCAGTTTGAAGCACAATGGCGCAACCGAAGGGCAAAACGCTCGGGCGAAGCGGGATATGTTCCGCTCTACACCGTAGAGGACGCTCAAAAATGCTGTTCTCAGTTTTTGAGGTGCGAATACGGTGTGGATTATCACGTTTTTGACGGTGTATCCATAAGCTTTACCGATGCGGGTCATCTTTTGGGCTCATCGAGCATTACAATAAACGTCACCGAAAACGGAGAAACCGAAAAAATAGTTTTTTCCGGAGACATAGGCAATACCGACCAGCCGATTATACGCGACCCGCAATATATTACCGACGCCACCTACGTCATAACCGAAAGCACCTACGGCGACCGCAGTCACGGCGAAAGACTCGACTATATATCGCAGCTCGTGCCAATACTTGACCGCACCTTTGCACGCGGCGGCAATGTAGTTATACCGTCGTTTGCAGTCGGCAGAACTCAAGAGCTTTTATACTTTATAAGGCAGATAAAGGAAGAGCGTATGCTCAAAAACTACAACGACTTCCCCGTATATGTGGACAGTCCCCTTGCAGTTGAGGCCACCAATGTTTTTTGCGACAGCTATTCCGACTTTGACGACGAAGCAGCGTCGCTTATCGAAAACGGTATAAATCCGATAGCCTTTCCTAACCTTTATGTCTCCGTGACAAGTGAGGAATCAAAAGCAATAAACTCAGACCCCGCTCCGAAGGTCATAATTTCGGCGAGCGGAATGTGCGAGGCCGGCAGAATCCGCCATCACCTAAAGCACAATTTGTGGCGACCCGAATGTACGATTTTATTCGTAGGCTACCAAGCCGTAGGAACACTCGGCAGAGCCATAACCGACGGTGCAACGGACGTAAAGCTCTTTGACGAAAAAATCCATATAAGTGCGGAAATAGAGCAGCTTCACGGCATAAGCGGTCACGCCGACAACGAGGGCTTGTTAAAGTGGATGAAAAGCTTTAAAGTTACGCCAAAGCACGTATTTGTAAATCACGGCGAGGACACGGTGTGCGAAATATACGCCGCACGTCTTCGCGACGAACTGGGGCTTTCCGCGAGTGCCCCGTACAACGGCGAGGAATACAGCCTCACCGAAAACAAGGTTCTCGTTGAGGGGAACCGCGAAAAGATAGTTAAAAATACAGCCTCACAAAACGTCTCTCGCCGCGTAAGCACGGTTTATGAGAGACTGCTCTCGGCACAAAAGCGTCTCCAAACGGTTGTGGCACATAATGAGGGCGGTGCAAACAAGGACCTTGCAAAATTTGCGGATCAGATAATTGCGCTTTGCGAAAAATGGGACAGATAAATGACCGAAATTACACTTAACAAAGATGAACATATCGAATATCTCAGCAGGGACTTGGGGCTTATCGTCTCAAAGGAGCACACCTTCGGCACGGACGCGCTGCTGCTTGCCGACTTTGCGTCTCCGAAACGATATGACATATGCTGCGACTTCGGTACGGGCTGCGGCATAATTCCCATGCTCTGGTGCAGGGACGGCTGCGGAAAAGAAATATCGGCAGTCGAAATCCAGGAAAAGGCGTGCAGTCAGCTTACGCGCTCCGTCAAGGCAAACGATTTGCAGGACAAACTCTTTGTGTACAATGCTGATTTGAAAGAAGCTCCGCGGATATTGCCGTGCGGAAAATTCGACGTTATAACGATGAATCCACCGTATAAGGCGGAAAACGCCGGAATAAAAAGCCAAAAGGAAAACGAAAAAATAGCCCGTCACGAAACGCTGTGTAATCTGCGCGACATAACAAAAGCCGCGTCGAAACTTCTGAAATTCGGCGGCAAGCTATGCATTTGCATACGACCCGAGCGCCTTTTTGAGACGATGGAGGCAATGAAGGAATATAAAATCGAGCCGAAAGCGCTGCGCCTTGTTGCAGCTTCACCCGAAAAGGCTCCGTGGCTGTGCCTTGTAGAGGGCAGACTCGGCGGAAAAACGGGCATAACGGTCAAAAACAATCTTTTTATATACAAGAGTAAGGACGTTTTGTCCGACGAAATGACAAGAATTTTAGGTAAATACAGGGAGGATATGTAATGACGGGAAAGCTTTACGTTGTCGGCACTCCGATAGGCAACCTCTCGGATTTTTCTCCCCGTGCCGCAGAGTGCCTCAGAAACTGCGATTTTATAGCGGCGGAGGACACAAGAGTCACCCTGAAACTTTTAAACAGATTTGACATAAAAAAGCCGCTCATCAGCTATTTTGAGCACAACCGCCGTGAGCGCGGCGAAATAATTCTTACGCGTATTCTCGGCGGAGAAAGCTGTGCTCTTGTCACGGACGCAGGTATGCCGGCAATTTCCGACCCCGGTCAGGACCTTGTTGACATCTGCATTGCATCGGGAGTAAATGTTGTATCCGTCCCCGGCCCCACCGCATTTGCCACAGCCGTGGCGCTGTCGGGGCTGCCGTCCGGCAGATTTACGTTTGAAGGCTTTTTGAGCGTAAATAAGCAGAGCCGCGCCGAGCACCTTGACAGCATTAAGGATGAAAAACGCACCATGGTGTTTTACGAGGCTCCGCACAAGCTTTTACGCACGCTTAAGGACCTTTATGCCTGCCTCGGTGACCGCCGTATAGCGATTATTAAAGAGCTTACGAAAATCCACGAAAATGTTGAACGCACCACGCTCAAAAAGGCGTGCGAAGAATATGAAAACATACCTATCAAGGGTGAATTCGTATTAGTTATAGAGGGAGCGCCGCAGGCCGCTCCGGAGATTTACACGGTGGAGTCCGCCGTCGCGAAGGCAAGAGAATTCACAGATGGCGGAATGTCGAAAAACGAGGCGGCAAAAAACGCGGCAAAGCTCACCGGAATCAAAAAGAGCGACATATATAAAATCCTGACGGAGGAATAATAATGGAATATTGGTACTTGTGGCTGCTTCTTATAGTTCTGTGCGTCATTACGGTATTTGTACTTAGCAAAGCCTCGGCGGCGGCTAAAAAGCACAACAACGAGCGTGACGCTCTTTTAAGAGAATATGACAGAAAGAAAGCTCTCAAGGATGAGTTTTCATTCTTAACGCGTGAAAAAGCGGAGAGTTCCGACCCGGAAACCCTATTCGAGGGTGTTTCGGCGGTCTTACAGGCAAAAACAGAAAAGGCCGAAGACCCTGAAAAGGTATTCGGCAAATTTACAGAGGCGCAAAAATACATTTACACTCTATACTATTTTTTAGAGGATACCGAGAGCGATTCCCTCTCGTTCTTTTTCAGAAACAACGGTGAGCCGCTGACATTTCTCGCTTCAAAGGCACTCTGTGCCGTCGGCGAAAACGAGCTTTCTTTGATTGCCGAAAAGGAATTTTCGATGTACGATGAAAACAATGAGGAAGTCTCCGTGGACAAGGACGAAATTGAAAATCTTGACGGCGAATTCAAGGCGAAGCTTCAAAAGCAGCAGGTTTTAAACAGCATAAAAACATATATTATAAAAAATATCGATATGCTGTCTTAAAAGAGGGAGAGAAGCTCATCCGCGGCTCTTTTCCGCAGCTAACTCGGCAGCTCTTTTGCGTATCAGCTTTTCCGAATGCTCCACAACGGTTTTTACGCATTTCGGTTCGGCGATATTCTTTTGCGATTCCTGATTTGCCTCGGCCATCAGCTCCCTTATTATATCCGTCATCAGTACGCTGCCGAAGACCGGACTTGTCTCGCAATCGAGCGATATCCACTTTTTCGGAATATAACCGCCGTTTGCGGCGCAAACAGCCATACGGTATATCGAAAGCGCAAAATAATCCTTCAGCTTTTCCGGCGAACCGCAGTTTATCATACTGTCATTGAGCATAACGGACGCGCGAAAAAGCGTACTCGTGCGGTATTCTCCGTCCTGCACGGTATCGGTCATATCAAATTCCTCGCTCAGAGAGCGTCTTGTATCGACCTGACCTAAGAGGTAATCACAGCTCACGTCAAAAAAATTCGACGCGCGGCACACAAAGTCAAGGCTGCACTCCCTTATACCCTTTTCATAGTGCGACAGGAGCGACTGTGACACACCGAGCATTTTTGCGGCGTCCTTCTGGCTCATACCGCGCTCCCTGCGAAGCTTTGTCAGCCTTGCGGCAAATACGGAATTCATAAAATGTCCCCCAAATATTACAAATTGTATTATAATTATATATCAAATTAGACTGTTTGTACAGTATTATCCCCCGGAAGGAGCAAAGCAAAATGAAAGCTTATAAAATTCACCTGATCCGCCATGCCATGACAGAGGAAAATCTTGACGGCAAATATATCGGTCAAACCGATGTGCCGGCATCCGAATATGGGCTCAGGCAAATCAAAGACATCATAGATGAATACGGCGGCTATCCCGAGGTTGACGCGGTGGTTTCAAGCCCCTTAAAGCGTTGCACGGAAACCGCAAAGCTCATATATCCCGACAAAGAGCCCATGATTTTAAACGGGCTTATAGAGTACGACTTCGGCGAATTTGAGGGCAGAACCGCCGACGAAATGAAGGATGACGATGCCTTTAAAACTTGGCTGTCGGGTGAGCACCCGGAAACGCCCGTACCCTTCGGCGAAAGTCAGGCGGCCTTCAACGAGAGAGTCTGCTCATGCTTTGCCGGGCTTATCGACGGAATTATAAAAGCCGGCGTAGAATCGACCGCGGTAATAACCCACGGCGGAGTTATTATGTCGCTTATGACTGCGTTTGCCATACCGTCGCTGCCCATGCACGAGTGGATGGCACCGAACGGCACGGGATATACCCTCAGGATAGACCCGTCCGTGTGGAGCCGCGGTCAGAAGCTCGAAACCTTTTCGGAATGCCCGGCCGTGGCACTTTCCGACGACCAGGAGCGTGAGTTATGGGACTTTTACCCGGCAGAGCGAGACGACGAATACGATATAACCGAGGATGTATACGGCGACAACCCCGATGAGGACGAGGATTTCTGGAAGGGCTTATAAGCACTTCTTCTGCACGTCAAGGTTTTTTCGGCGCGGTGATTATATAAAAAATTAACGGGCAGCTTTACGCTGCCCGTTAATCGGAGAGATTCTGTACGGTCTCTTTTTAGAGGAGAAACTTAAAAAACATCAAAGACGTCCGCAAGGGGAGGCTCACTTTATCTCCCCCGTCTTTGTTCTTGTATTATATCATTTCGGTTTTTAAAAATCAGCAAAAGTGCAAAAATGTCGAAAAATGGGTACATAAATGTCGAAATTTGTCGAATAAGAATCGGTAAAGCGAGAAAAAGCTTTTGCTCACGGATATTTTAAGTCTGAAAAAAAGGATGTAAAAACTCGGTTTTTACATCCTTTTAATGCTTTTACGGCCGTTTATTTATCTTCCTCGGACGGGTGCCAATTAAAGGTATAATTCATATTGTCTGTGCAGTTAAAGGTCACGGTTCTGTCACCTATATACGAGAGACTCCCCTCGCCCTTTGCATAAGACGTTATCGTCATATTCTTGTAGAATTCAACCTTTGCCACCTCGTCGGTAACGGCGTCAAACGTAGCAATTATTACGGGTGAATTGTATGCTATCTCATAATCCGACACCGAAAAATAGCTCTCACCTTTTTTAAGCTCGGACAAAATCGCACTTTTGTCATGCGGAGAAAACGCGTGTGCTACGGCAGACGGGTCATTTTTGAGCGTTATTATAATTGTGCGGCTATAAGAAACGGGCACGTTGTTTTCGTCGGTGTCCTTTTCATATGTGGGTGTGAGCGAAGTAATTACCGACTGAACATCGTCCATGGTGAGGCGTGAGGCACAGCTGTCGCCAAGCAGATAGACCTTATCGGTAAGGTCCGTACCCTGTTCATATTTTTCGCCCACGGCCTCGGGGAAATAATCATCCTTAAGCCCCTTCTGAATAAAATCCTTATAGAGCTTGAAGGCGTTATTGAGAGTCTTTGACTCCTCACCTGATATTTTTACGGTGTCGTTGTCTATCCAAAAGTCCTCTTTCGGTTCGGTTTGCGGTCTCTCGGTCTTGACTCGGTTAAAATTTTCGTTGAAATAATTGAGTACCGCCTCCGAATTATCATAGAGCAGAGCTTTTTCGCTGTCGGAAAGAAGATTCATTATGCCGTCAAATATATCGCGGTTATTGTCATAATAACGAGAGCGAATATCATTGTAATTGAGCTGTACCGTACTGTCATCGTTTATATCGTCGGTATTCTCAAACAAAGCCGTCAGATCGCTTATTTTATCAGGTGAAAAAACCGGCTTCAGCTGTGCGTATGTAAACGTAAATTCTGCGTCGTGAAGATCTGTTTTCACATATGCTTTTTCAGGCTCATCGCCTCCTGCGCCGATGCTGCACGACGAAAACATTGCCGCAATAAGCACAAGTGCCGTAATGACGGATAATAATTTTACGGTTTTTCCCATAATAACGCCCCTTACAATAATATATAAGTATACTTTTTCATTGTAACAGATTTTTCCGGATTTAACAACAGAAAAAACAAAAAAATGCGAAACGCTCTTTTTCGCGTTCCGCATTTCATTTCGATTATTTTAAATCAATATTCGTCCTTTAAGCCCTCGCTGTCATAGAGGAACGCGGTTTCAAGAAGAATGTTGATGCCGGCCTCGATGGTTTTAGGGTCAAGATTGTCGGCTGTATCGCCTCTTGTGTGGTAATATCTCGCCGGAGTGGGGTCCATGGCAGCCAAAGCAACCGCCTTCATACCGCCCTGCTGAATTGCCGCAGCATCGGATGAGCCGAAGAATACGCTGCTGTAAGGAAGATTGTAGCCTGCGATATCGCTCGCGTGCTTAACCATGGCCGCAGCCTGCTTGTCAAGCTTTACGGTGCCTGTCATATCCTTATTGTAAACGCCCATATCGTCAAAATCGCGAAGGGTGTCGGTTCCTACGAACACAGTCTCGACATCGTCCTCGCCGCAGTGCTTTTTAACGTACTCCTTAGCCCCGCGGAGACCTGCCTCCTCACACGCCATGGAAACACATACAACCTCGGTATTTTCAAATCTGATGTCATTTGCCGCCATATAGCGCAAAACCGACATAGACGCGAACACACCGGTGAGATTGTCGTTAGCACCGGGAACACAGAGCTTCCAGTTTACAAACATACTGCACATAAGTATGGGTATAAGGCAGACAAACAAAACAACTATTGCCGTAACCCTTACGCCGTTCGGAACATCAAAGAACGATACTATTGATGCCGCAAGAGTAATGGCAATTGCGCCGAATGCGAGGGCTATCATAGTCGTGAGCAGCTTGCCGCCGCCGAGATGAGTAAAATACCATTCGTAAGCGGAGTCGATATGTCCGCTGAATACAATGCGGCGCTTTGTCTCGCCTGCCGCTTTTCTTGTACAGACTACATTGTAAGTCTCTCTTTTCGGAAAAAACGGATCGAGAAACTTTTTATAAAGCAGAAACTCAAAAAACGTGAATATGATTGCGAGAGATGTGAGCACTACGGAAACAACGGAAAACGCCGTTGACGCGCTCGGCAATACGTCAAAGTAGCTCAAAAGAGTCAAAACTATCGAGATCGTCATAAGAATTACATCGAGCGGCACCCAGCCCATAAACGCCTTCGGGTGAAGCTCAAATTTCTCCTTGACCACAGAGTCGGCTACCTTTGACATAGAGTCCGCAACATAGTCCTGAGCCTTGCGCTCATTTTCTTCTCCGGACGGGCGAGGACCTATATCCTTGCAGACCTTTTTGATTTCGCGAATTGTGTAGTTCGTCATTTCCCTGACTTTTGAGGGATAATTCGGATTGCTTTCGCTTGCTTTCATTAAATCAGCTCCCTAAAGATATTCCCAATTCAATTAATTTACATTTGTCTATTATTTTAGCACACTTTCTCGGATAAGTCGAGAAAAAATTTTAATTTGACCGCACAGGAATGATGTTTTTGCAAAAACAGCGGACACCGTTTTCCGAAAAGTGCTTTAAAGCAATCATTTAAGCTTATCGAGCGGCAGCTCGTATGCAGGAATAAATTCCTCCAAAAATATATGCGCTTCCCTGCATTCGCTCTCGTCGAGCGCTTTTCTTATTGTCCTTTCGGCATCCTCAAATTCACAGTTGCCTGCCTTGCGTTCTTCTATGCACTTGATGTAGGCGCTCAGCTTATCCGCCGCCTTTATCAGCCGCCACAGCTCCGCGTCGCGTTCCTCCTTGAAAAACAGCGGTGAAAACTCCTCGCTCAAATCGTCCGGCAGCATATTCAAAAGCCTTTGGCAGGCCTCCTTTTCGACCATACCGAAAACGGAGCGCATCTCGCTGCTGTAATATTTTACGGGAGTGGGCATATCTCCCGTTATGATTTCGGGGGTGTCGTGATAAAGCCCCAAAAGAGCGGCGCGCTCGGCATTGTATTCTTTGCCGAGTCGCTTATTTCCTATAACGGCGAGGGCGTGCGCTATTGTGGCAACCTCGCCCGAGTGCTGACTCAAATTTTCATATGTTGTGTTGCGCATAAGTGCCCAGCGGTTTATATATTTGAGCCTTGAAGTAAATGCAAAAAACTTGCCTTTCATAAATATCTCCTTTAAAGAAAAATCAGGCTACCCCAAAACTGAGATAGCCTGTGTTAAGCCGATTATCAATAATTACGATTGCCGGTATGATACCAGAGTATGTAAAACTCCGTATCGTTGCGGTAATAAGAATCGTAATTCGAGGTAGCGTTGCCCCTATAGAAGCCCGCAGTCTGAAGACCGTCCTCAAAAGCGTTCGCCATTTTTCTTGAACGCATTCTGATTTTAAGGCTCATAACCATTTCATTGGGATTTACGGAGCCCATCTTAAATCCGGTGAGCCACCAATGGCCGCCGCCCGTCCACGCATCGCGATAGAAAAATCTGTCCTTCACGGCATATGTATTAGGAGTCATATACAAATCGTAATACATATTGAGCAAATGGTCGTTGTCGGCACAATTGTAAAGCTTATCGTTGGTCTCGGGGTCCTTTGTATAAACGCCGACCTCACCGCCGCCGAAGGGGCCGTACTGACCCTTCCAAAGCTGAATTCTCCAATCAAGACCGTCATAGTAGAAATCAACGGTCGTTGTGAGGTATCTCATATTGCCGAAAATTGCTGCGTACTTGTCGTACTGACTGATAAAGTTGGCGTCTCTCTGCCAGGAATCCATAAGCGAATAAAAAATGCCCTGCTCTGCATCGTAACCGAAGCCCATATTGTTTACAAAAGCAGCCAAAGTCTCGGGATCGGCGTTCGCAAGAGCACCGAGCACCGCAGCGCCCAAAGAGCCCATAGAACTTGCGGCGCTGTTTCCGCTTGCAGATGTTGTGTTGTTAAAATCAGGCGTTGTGACCGACGGAACATTCAGCGAGGACGAAGCTTTTGCCGCTGCCGTGGTTGCCGCCGCGGCGGTTTCACCGCCGGTGGTCTCTTCGCCGGTTGTGGCCTCGCCGTTTTCGGCTGTGGTCACGGGACCCGCTATAACCTGATTACTTCTCGTTATTTCCTCGTCACCGTTCTTTTTTGACTTGCATGACGAAAAAACACAAGCTATCATAATAAGCGCAATAACTGCGGATGTTATTCTTACAGACATACTTTTCATTTTATCACCATCCGTTAGATTATAAATCAAGAGTATTATTGCACACTTGATTTGTAAAGTCAACAGATAAAGCAATTTTAATTTGCCTATCTCTGTCTTTTATAGTATAATTGAACAATAAAATTTTAGGTGGTACAAAATATGAGCGAAATAAAAGACATCGGGCTTTACGAATCCGGTGAAAGAAAAATACAGTGGGTAAAGGCAAATATGCCGCTTTTGCGCGCACTCGAGGAGGAATTTTCGGCAGACAAGCCCTTTAAGGGACTTAAAGTTGCGCTGTCGGTTCACCTTGAAGCCAAAACCGCATATCTCTGCCGCGTTCTCGCCGCAGGCGGCGCAAATATGTATATTACGGGCAGCAATCCGCTCTCAACTCAAGACGACGTTGCCGCGGCACTCGTAAAGGGCGGCCTTAATGTATTTGCAAAGCACGGCGCATCGGCGGAAGAATACCACGCGCACATCGAAAAAGTCCTCGAATGCGGTCCCAACGTGATAATCGATGACGGCGGCGATCTCGTAAACACCATTCACAACGAATACCCGGACCTCACAAGCGGCGTTATAGGCGGCTGTGAGGAGACAACTACGGGAATTATTCGACTCAAAGCCATGGAAAACGACGGCAAGCTTCGTTTCCCGATGGTTGCCGTGAACAACGCCAAGTGCAAATATCTGTTTGACAACCGATACGGCACGGGTCAGTCCGTATGGAACGGCATAAACAGGACAACAAATCTGATAGTTGCCGGTAAAACCGCGGTAGTGGCGGGCTACGGCTGGTGCGGCAAGGGCGTTGCAATGCGTGCCAAAGCTCTCGGCGCAAAGGTGATTGTCACGGAAATTGACAAAATCAAGGCGATGGAGGCGGTTATGGACGGCTTCTCCGTAATGCCTATGGTTGAGGCGGCGAAGTACGGCGATTTCTTTATAACCGTGACCGGCTGCGACAACGTAATCACCGAAAAAGCGTTCCTCAATATGAAGGACGGCGCAATAGTTTGCAACGCAGGTCACTTCAACGTGGAAATCAACATTGACGACCTCGAGAGGCTCGCGACGGAAAAGGAATTAAAGCGCGATAACATAATGGGCTACAAAATGCCGACAGGCGCATGGGTAAACCTCCTCGCCGAGGGCAGACTCGTAAATCTTGCCGCAGGCGACGGCCATCCTGCCGAAATTATGGATATGAGCTTTGCCCTGCAGGCTCTCTCCGCGCGCTACGCCGTTGAAAATCGCGACAAGCTGAAGGTTGGTGTAAACGTTGTTCCGGAGGAAATAGACTGCCGTGTTGCGGAAATGAAACTCGCGTCATGGGGTATAACAATTGATGCGCTCACCCCGGAGCAGGAGAAATACATAAACAGCTGGAACGTATAATATACAATATATAATTGGGGACTGTGAAATTCACTTTTTACAGTCCCTTTCATTGACAAAACGCGGTTATTCTGTTACAATTCTATGCGTTAATATTTGCGCCAATAGCTCAGCTGGATAGAGCGTCCGCCTCCTAAGCGGAAGGTCGGGGGTTCAAATCCCTTTTGGCGCGCCACAAGCAATGCCGAAAGCCTTTGTTTTCAAGGGCTTTCGGTTTTTTTATTTTTTGCTCAAAGATAATGAAAATTAAAAAGCTTGTTCTGTGCTAACGAGATCAAAAAACAAACTAAAGCTCTTGATTCGGTTGTCTTTCCGATGACCTTATGTTCGATTGTATATTGCAATCGTTTTGCGGTTCGCCACATTTTTACACTTATTGAAATTTGAAAATTGTAACAGAGTACATATCGTCAGAGGACCTAAAGAGTCGCAGTCAATGTGAACTGTGGACATTTGTTTATTCGTATAATCCGGTGTAACAAGGTAGGGGGTAATCGTTTTGACAATCTTTGCATAGTGCGATAAATCTCTTTGTTGATGTTGTCAAAAACTTATCTTTATGATAAATAATATGAAAATTTCGGGTGAAGCTCAATCCTTCAACTTTGACAGTATGAATCAAGCCTTGTCGCAGAGCCGGAAGGATCATTCGATGGGGTAAAACGGCAATTCCCAGTCCGTTGATTACCGCGTTAACAAGTGCGGTCGTGCTCAAAGATTCCCATACCGGTATAACATGAATGCCGGCTTGTGTGATAACACGTTCAAAAACCTCACGCGTTCCGCTTCCTCTCTCTCGTAAAAGAAATCTCCGCCTTTGAAAATCATCTATGGAAATAACTTGACCTTGCGACCATCCTTTATTTGGAGCGCATATAACGCTAAGATAATCTTCCATGTAGGCTTCTGAAATAATGTTGGGATTATGTGCAATGCCTTCGATTAACGCACAATCCAATTTGTTTGCCAGTATTTTTCGCTCCAAGCTTTCCGATTGCTCGACAGTTACTCTGACATCAATTCCCGGGCATACTTCGGTAAATGCCTTTACATAGCACGGTAAGAACTGTGAGCCAATGGTGATGCTTGCACCGATGCGAATAATTCCTTTAGAATCCCAATCACGCAGTCCTGTTTCCATATCCGAAAACAAGTCGGATATATGTATCGCATATTGAAGAAAGTGTCGCCCTACATCGGTGATTTGCAACCTTCGACCAATTCTGTCAAAAAGATGCACACCGTAATATTGCTCCAGTTCTTTAATAGCAAGGCTGACTGCCGGCTGTGTCATATGCAAAACTTCAGCTGCTTTTGTTAAATTATATCCATTTTCGCATACAGAACGGAAAATTACCATGTGTCGTATCGTCATAAAGTTCTCCTTATAACAAATTACTTATTGTTTCTGTTAAATTATATTATTTTAATTATTATAAGTCAAGTGATATAATGTTAACAAACAAAAAAAGGACGGTTTTTGGACGTGAGCAGCTTGCAAAAATATAGAAAATTGTTTTTCTCTACATTCAAACTGAGTGCTTGCACCTTTGGTGGCGGATTTGTAATAATTCCCTTGATGCGAAAGAAGTTTGTGGAGGAGCTTGGTTGGATTGAAGAAGATGAGATGTTGGACTTAACAGCAATCGCTCAGTCTTCACCGGGAGCAATTGCTGTTAATGCGTCGATTTTGGTGGGATATCATGTAGCAGGACTCCCCGGAGCTATGCTCACAGTGTTGGGGACAATATTACCGCCGCTTATCACAATTTCCATAATATCCATGTTCTACCAAGCATTTCGAGATAACGCTATTGTGAATATGGCGATGGCAGGAATGCTTTGCGGAGTGGCAGCGGTAATCTGCGATGTTGTAATCAATATGGCAAAAACCATTTTTCAGAAAAAGCGAATATTGCCTGTTATCGTTATGCTCGGATCTTTTGTTGCTGTTCGCTTTTTCTCTGTGAATATCATAATTATTATTCTTGTCTGTGGTGTAATCGGAGCGGTGGACACATGGCATCAAGGAAAAGCACGGAAAGAAGGCGATAAACAGTGATATATCTTGAGTTATTTTGGAGCTTTTTTCAAATTGGACTATTCAGTATTGGCGGCGGCTATGCCGCTATGCCATTGATTCAGAATCAAGTGGTTGATATTCATTCTTGGCTGACGATGACGCAATTTGCGGATATTATGACAATCGCAGAAATGACACCCGGCCCCATAGCTATCAACTCCGCAACATTTGTAGGGATTCAAGTCGCAGGATTGCCCGGAGCCCTTATCGCAACCATTGGGTGTGTGTTTCCATCTTGTGTTATTGTAGTAACTCTTGCCTATATTTATTATCGTTTTCGTAGTCTGAATATGGTCCAGGGTGTACTTTCCGGACTTCGTCCCGCGGTCATTGCAATGATCGCATCGGCTGGTATTTCTCTGTTGATTATGGCGTTTTATGGGCAGAGAACGCTTCCTAAGGATTTGGCATCTTTAGATGTAATTGCGGTGATTATTTTTGCCATTGGTTTTTTTGTTTTAAGGAAGTGGAAACCAAATCCGCTATGGGTTATGGCCGGTTCCGGCGTTGCAGGAATTATCCTGTATTCACTCGTATAAGAAGATAGGAGGAACAGTTATGCAATACACGATAAAGGCAGGTGTTCTATATAAAAAAGAACCGCAGCGTGCTTTGGCAAGAATAAAAAGCTCGTTGATCAGTCCGCAAAGAAAGATTTTCAGCGTCGCAGACGACGAGTTGCTTTTAACGGCAGATATCCGTCGCCCAGACAAGTCAAAAGCAGGCTTTAGCGATGTAATAAATCGGGAATATATACTGACCGGCAACGGAAAGCAGATAATCTGCTCTGCTCGTCCCGGATATGCGGATGGTGATGATCCGAACATAGTAGGATGGCCGATTTGCAGAATGCCAAGAGTTGACCATGCAAGCATTGTTATGAACGGCGAAGAATATCTTTTGACAATGCACAACAGCCAGAATTATTCTCTGAAAGACACCAACCATACGGAAGTTCTCCGTATTATGCACAAGGGCATCGCAGGAGGATGGGATGTGGAAGATATTTGCGATATTACTCCGGAAATTATTTGTGGTATATTTGTCTTTTGCAGATATATAGAGCAAGAAAATGAATTTCTGATTGTGTAGAAAAAGTATCGGTATGAGTAAGTGTTTAATTGGAAACCTGTTCGGTATAGGGACCGGCATATTGAGTAGCATGGCGTTATCATTGCATTTGCTAATATCATGCTAAAATGAAGAAAAAAACGGCATAAAATTAGCAGATTTCATAAGAGAACCGATTAACACTATAATTTCGAAAAAGCCGGTAAAATCAAGGATTATTGAGGATTTCGAGAGAATAAAAAACGTCCCTTAGAGGCTTCTCCTAAGCGGAAGGTCGGGGGTTCAAATCCCTTTTGGCGCGCCACAAGCAATGCCGAAAGTCTTTGTTTTCAAGGGTTTTCGGTTTTTTATTTTTGTCAAAAACGAGAAAAACGAAAAAGCCGCAGTTTTTATTGTCTGTTTTCCCGTCTGCTAATGGAATTTATGACTGATGTCGTCCGCCTTTCGGGCGGATTTTTTTATGTTATCCGATGCGTATTTTTATGATTGAAAAATTTAAAACGAGCAAAAGTGCGCATTTACGGTTCAATAATATTGCATATTAGATAACAAAACGGGCACACTATAAGCACAAACGCTGAATTTTATTGCGCGATATTGACTGTATTTGAACGTTTTTGTATAATTAAGGCGCAACAGAGATATCGGAGGTGTGAATATGCTTACAACCGACAGAAGAGCGCAGATACTTGAAATTCTGCGTCAGAACGGCTCGGTTACCGTTTCAAAGCTTGCCGAAGAATTCGAAACAAGCGAATCTACGATAAGGCGTGACCTTTTGGCTCTTTCCCAGCTCGGGAAAATAAACAAGGTTCACGGCGGAGCGACTGTTCTCGGGCAGGAATTTCTCCACAACGAGGAGGATTTCGACAAAAAATCGCTGATGAATATAAACGAAAAGGAAGCAATAGCAAAATATGCCGCATCGCAGATAAATGATGATGATTTCGTTTTTATCGACGCAGGCACAACCACCTTTCTTATGACGAAATATATAACCTCTTCCAAAGCAACCTTTGTAACCAACGGAATCGCCCACGCAAAGGAGCTAACGGCCAATGGCTGCAAGGTTTTTGTTATCGGCGGTGAATTAAAAAGCACAACCGAGGCAATCATAGGCTTAGTAGCCGCTTCAAATCTTCAGAAATATAACTTTTCAAAAGCGTTCATCGGAACAAACGGAGTCAGCGAAAAGCAGGGCTTTACAACCCCGGACACCGAGGAGGCAATGCTGAAAGCCGTTGCCATAGAGCGAAGCTTTGTAACCTATGTGCTTTGCGACCACACAAAGTTCGGAAAAGTTTCGGCGGTATCATTTTCACCGGTTGCAGCGGCGTGTATAGTCTGCGACAAATGCGATGACGAACAGCTTAAATCAAAAACGGTAGTGAAGGAGGTAACTGCTTAATGGTTTACACCGTTACTCTGAATCCGGCTCTCGACTATGTGATGAAGCTCAAAAATCTTCGAACCGACGACATAAACCGCACGGACGGCGAAGAAATCTATTACGGCGGAAAAGGCATCAACGTGTCGGTCATACTCACACAGCTCGGAATTCCCAACACGGCACTCGGCTTTCTCGGAGGCTTTACCGGAAAAAAGCTTGAAGAAATGCTCAAAAACGACAATATCAACTGCGACTTTAATTATCTTAAAAACGGCGATACGAGAATAAACGTCAAAATCAAGGCCGACAAGGAAATTGATTTGAACGCCTGCGGCCCCGAAATCACAAAAGAGGATATGCAGAGCTTTTTAAGAAAGCTTGACGGCATAAAGAGCGGAGATTACCTTATCCTCGCAGGCTCTATCCCGAATACCCTCCCCGATGACATTTACGAGCAAATACTTGAGAGAGTCGGCGACAGAAATATAAACTGCGTGGTTGACGCAACGGGCGATTTGCTCAAAAACGTACTCAAATACAGACCGTTTTTGATAAAGCCGAATCATCACGAGCTCGGCGACCTGTTCTCGGTCCAAATTAAAAGCGACGATGACATTGTAAAATATTCGAAAAAGCTTCAGGAAATGGGTGCTAGAAACGTGCTTGTTTCAATGGCAAAAGACGGCGCAATGCTTACGGACGAAAACGGAAGCGTCCACAAAATAGGCAACGCAAAGGGCAAACTCATAAACTCCGTCGGTTGCGGAGACAGTATGGTAGCAGGCTTTACGGCAGGATATATCAAGACCGCCGACTATTCCTACGCTTTAAGACTCGGCTCGGCGTGCGGAAACGCAACGGCCTTTTCAGAAAAGCTTGCAACCCGTGAAGAAATTGAACGCGTCTTTAACGCGGAGTATAAATAAGGAGGAATACTTATGAAAATCATCGACTTATTAAAAAAAGATGCGATTGCTCTTAATGTTTCTCTCACCGACAAGGAAGAGGCAATCGACAAGCTGATTTCCCTGCACGAAAAGGCAGGAAATCTTGCCGACAAGGCGGCGTACAAGGAGGCTATCCTTGCAAGAGAGGCTCAGGGCTCGACCGCAATCGGAGAAGGAATTGCCGTTCCGCACGCAAAATCGGACAGCGTAAAGACTCCCGGTCTTTCGGCGATAACGGTTCCGAACGGCGTTGATTACGGTGCTCCCGACTCCAAGCCCTCGGACATTTTGTTTATGATTGCCGCCCCCGTTGACGGAGATTTACATCTCGAAATACTCTCCCGTCTTATGGTAATGCTTATGGAACCGGAATTTTGCGCGGCTCTACGGGGCGCAAAAACGACGGACGAATTTTTAGAAATAATCGACAAAAAGGAAGCGGAGAAATACCCCGAGGAAGCGGCAAAGCCCGAAGTAAAGCCGACGGGTTACAGAATACTCGCAGTTACAGCCTGTCCGACGGGCATAGCGCATACCTATATGGCGGCAGAGGCACTTGAAAAAGCGGGCGAAAAATTAGGCTATCCGCTCAAAGCCGAAACCAACGGCTCCGGCGGCGCTAAAAACGTGCTCACAAAAAAGGAAATCGAAGAATGCGACGGAATAATCATTGCCGCAGATAAAAACGTCGAAATGGCACGTTTCGACGGCAAGCCCGTTGTAAAGACCTCGGTTTCAAACGGAATAAACAAGCCCGAGGAGCTTATCAAAAGAATCGTTGACGGAAAAGCCGCGATATATCACGCCGACGAAAGTGAAAAGCAGCCTATTGATGACGACGAAAAGGAAAGCGGCTGGCACAAGCTTTATAAGCATCTCATGAACGGTGTTTCGCATATGCTCCCGTTCGTTGTCGGCGGCGGAGTTCTCATAGCTCTCGGCTTCCTGTTCGATACGCTTGCAGGCAATGCCGATGTCGGCGGAACCTTCGGCTTCACAAGTCCCGTTGCGGCAATTGTGTTTTGGATAGGCAAAGCGGCATTTGCGCTTATGCTCCCCATTCTTTCGGCTTATATCGCATCGTCCGTTGCCGACAGACCGGGTCTTTTGCCCGGTATGATAGGCGGCGTATTTGCGGCAAACGGTTACACCTTCAGCTCGCTGATTGAAAACCAAAGCCTTACCGGAGACGACAAAGCGGTGTCGGGCTTTCTCGGTGCTCTGCTCGCAGGTTTCCTTGCCGGTATTATTGTAAATCTCCTCAAAAAGGCATTTTCTTGGCTTCCGAAATCAATGGACGGAATAAAGCCCGTATTTATCTATCCTCTTTTCGGCACGCTTATCATGGGCCTTCTTATGTGTCTTGTAAACCCCGTTATAGGCGTTGTCAACTCCGCTCTTTCCTCGTTCCTCTCGTCGCTCGGCGATACAAGCAAAATACTCCTTTCCATAGTCCTTGCGGCAATGATGGCAACGGATATGGGCGGCCCGTTCAACAAGGCGGCTTATGTTTTCGGCACGGCTGCAATAGCTGACGGCAACACATGGATTATGGCGGCTGTTATGATAGGCGGTATGGTTCCCCCGATTGCAATCGCACTTTCGACAACCTTCAACAAGAAGAAGTGGACATCGGAAGAAATCAAATCAGGCCCCGTAAACTATCTTATGGGTCTGTGCTTCATTACGGAGGGTGCTATCCCCTACGCCGCTTCCGACCCGGTCAGAGTTATCCCCTCATGCTTAGTAGGCTCTGCTGTCGCAGGTGCTCTTACATCACTGTTCAATGTTACATGCCCCGCACCTCACGGCGGAATCTTCACATTTATAGTATGCGACCATCCGCTTCTCTATATCGTAGCCCTTATTGCAGGCTCGGTTGTCGGAGCGCTGATGCTCGGTCTTCTTAAAAAGGATCGTAAAGAATCCGTATAACAAACAATCAAAAACCGTGCCGAGGGGCATCATCCTCTCGGCAGGTATTAAACATAAGGAGAATTATTATGGTACAGAAAACTTTTACAATCACTAATAAAATGGGACTTCATATGCGTCCGGCAAACACCTTTGTAACAGAAATGTCTAAATTCTCTTCGGACGTTGACATTGTTTTCGGAGGTAAAAGGATCAACGGCAAGAGCATTATGAATATAATGGCAGGCTGCATCAAATGCGGAAGCGAAATCACCGTAGAGTGCAGCGGCGCAGACGAAAACGAAATGCTCAAAAAAGCCGAAGAGCTTATCACATCGGGCTTCGGCGAAGAATAATATTGCCGCGGCTTAATGAAAGGGTGGGTTTAATGCTTAAAGGAATCGGCGCATCTCAAGGCTTCGGAATCGGCAAGGCCGTTGTTATAAGGGACACAAACCTTGACTATTCATCCGTAAAATTTACCGATTCGGATCATCAAAAAAAGCGTCTGCACTCGGCAGTCGCCGACTTTTCCGACGAAACAAAATCACTTGTGGCGGAGCTTAAAAAGAATGCCGGAAATAAAGAGGCGGAGATACTCGAGGGACATCTTGTTATGCTTGAGGACCCGTTTATGCTCGCACAGATGGAAGAAGCAATCGACAACGGCTCTGTTGCCGAAGCGGCGGTTGACAGCATATGCACAATGTTTATCAATATGTTCTCCGGCGTTGACGACGAGCTTACGCGCCAACGCGCCTCGGATGTAAAGGATATAAGAGACAGCCTTTTGCGCATTCTTCTGGGTGTAAAAAGTGTGGATATTTCATCCGTACCGAAGGGCTCTGTTCTCATCGCCAAGGATTTCACCCCGTCCATGACGTCACAAATAAACAGGGAAAATGTTTCCGCAATTATCACCGAGGTCGGCGGCGTTACGAGTCACAGCGCAATACTCGCCCGTGCCATGGGCATACCCGCCGTTTTGTCGGTCGTCAATGCGGTTGAAAAAATCTCGGACGGCGATATGATTATTGCAGACGGCTTCAAGGGAAAAGTATTTACCGACCCCACAGAGGAAGAGCTTGAAGAATACAGATCCAAGCAGGCGGCATATCTGAAGGAAAAAGAAAGCCTCAACGAATACTTCTCAAAAGAAACCGTTACAAAATCCGGCGTAAAAAAGCATGTGTACGGCAACATCGGCAAGGCTGAGGACGCACAGAACGTATTGCAAAACGGCGGCGAGGGCATAGGCCTCTTCAGAACGGAATTTCTGTTTATGGACAGAGCCTCTCTTCCCACGGAGCAGGAGCAGTACGAAGCATATTCAACCGTCGCAAAGATAACGGACGGCAAGGAGGTTATCATTCGCACGCTCGATATAGGCGGAGATAAAGCGATAGATTACCTTAAAATCGAAAAAGAGGACAACCCGTTTCTCGGGCACCGCGCGATAAGATACTGCCTTGACAACCCTAAAATTTTCAAAATTCAGCTTCGTGCGATTCTCCGCGCAGCGGTTTTCGGAAACATAAAGGTTATGCTTCCGCTTGTAACGACACTTGACGAGGTTCGCAGAGCAAAAGCCCTTATCGAAGAATGCAAAGATGAGCTTAAAAACGAGGGTCTTAAATTCGCCGATATTCCCGTGGGCGTTATGATAGAAACTCCGTCGGCGGCAATAATTTCCGATTTGCTTGCAAAAGAGGTTGATTTCTTTTCCATCGGCACAAACGACCTGACGGGCTACACCATGGCCGTTGACAGAGGAAACGCCGCTGTTTCAAAGCTGTATGACCCGATTCAGCCTGCGGTTCTGCGCCTTATCGAAACGACGATCAAAAACGCCAAAAAGGCAGGCATCCCCGTCGGAATGTGCGGAGAAGCGGCAGCCGATACACGTCTTATTCCCTTGCTTTGCAAATGGGGGCTTGACGAATTTTCGGTAACGCCCTCTTCGATTTTGCACACAAGAAAAAGTATATGCGAATGCGAATAACGCTAAATCTCCCGCATCATATTTTATATAATCAAGCAGCAAAGCCCTCGTAAAGCACCTCAAAACAATATATTTTGATACAGAAACAGACTAACCCCTCGGATATGCGTCTGCATTATCCGAGGGGTTAAGTGCATTATTATATGAAAAACCGTTTATTTTAAGCAAAACCTACTCATAACGGGCTAATAATCAACATTCTCTTGCTTTTTTGTATGCTATATGATATTATTGGTATGCATACTAATAATATTATAAACAGGTGATATATTTGCGTAGAAACAGCAGTGAAACAAAAAGAAAAATCTTAACGGCGTGCGTTCGGTTGTTTTTGGAGGAGGGCTACAAAAGCACCTCCGTCAGTCGAATAGTCGAGGAAGCAGGCGTCGCAAGGGGCAGCTATTTAAATCTGTTTCCGACCAAGGACAAAATCTTGCTGGATTTGACCGAATCGATGTTCGGCGGCCAATTTGACGTGGCGAGGAGCATTGCGGACAAAAAGCTGCCGCCCGTATACGCCTATGCGGTGGAAACATCTCTTCAGCTCACGCTAACGGAGCTTAACGAGAACCTGCGAGAAATCTATATTGAAGCATATTCTCAGCCCGACACGGCGGAATTCATCTATCTGCACACCACGGCGGAATTAAAGCAGATTTTCGGAGCAAATTTCCCCGATTACAGCGAAAGTGACTTTTACGAAATGGAAATCGGCACGGCAGGACTTATGCGTAACTATATGGCTCGCAAATGTGATATTCATTTCCCGTTGGAGCGCAAGCTCAGCAGGTTTCTGGTGGCATCAATGAGAGTATATCGTGTACCGGAGGAAGAACAGGCAAAGGTGCTTACTTTTATCGGCTCGATTGATATTCGGGAGCTTGCCGTCACGGTTATGCATAAGCTGTTTGCCATGCTTGAAATGAAATATGACTTTAAGCTGTCTACGGACGGCGAAACGGAGGAAAGAAGATGAGAACAGGAAAAAAACTGCTCACAGGTATGCTTTTGGTACTTTTCATTGTTTTTGTCGCCGGATGCGGCAAAACGGCAAAAACCAACGCCGCACTGCCGGAGGTGCGCAATAGCGGCACGGCAATCCAATGGAGATACCCCGCCGAAGAAGAATGGCGCGACCTTGTGGCGCTTACCGAGCTGCGAGGTGCTGCCGGGGAAAACGGCAAGGACGGAATTAACGGAGTTGACGGGAAAGACGGTAAGAACGGAATAAACGGCGAGAACGGAAAAGACGGCGTTAACGGCAAAGACGGCGTTGACGGTAAAAACGGTACCGACGGTAAGGACGGTATAAACGGCACCGACGGAAAAGACGGTGCCGACGGTAAAGACGGTAAAAACGGTATAAACGGGAAGGACGGCATTAACGGTAAAGACGGAGCCGACGGCAAGGACGGCATTAACGCCAAAAACATAGAGGTGCGGCGAACCGAAACCCACATACAGTGGCGTTACGAGGGCGACGAGTGGCAAAATCTTGTTGCGATAGCCGATATAGAGGGCCCTGCCGGGCAGAACGGAACGGACGGTGCAAACGGAAAAACTCCGGAATTTCGCGTAAGCGAAAATATCCTGCAATGGCGTTACGTCGGCGACGAAATATGGTTGAACCTTTACGACCTTACCGCATTAAAAGGTGCGGATGGCAAGGACGGAGCCGACGGTATAAACGGCAAAGACGGAGCCGACGGTAAGGACGGAATAAACGGGCAAAACGGCTCTGACGGCAAAGACGGTAAAACACCTTTTATCGGCGAAAACGGCAACTGGTGGTTCGGAGAAATCGACACCGGTGTAAAAGCCGCAGGTGTTGACGGCACAGACGGTGTTGACGGCACAGACGGCGAAAAGGGAGAAAAGGGCGACAAAGGCGACAAAGGCGATAAGGGTGACAAAGGCGACAAGGGCGATAAAGGCGACAAGGGCGATAAAGGCGACAAGGGCGATAAAGGCGACAAGGGCGACGCCGGTCAGAACGGCAGCTGCCCGGGCTATTTTTATGCAGAAACAAGAATTCCGAGAGTATTTCTCAATAACGGCAACGCAGCTTTAAGCGTCTATGAAAAGGTAAACAGCGGAGACCTGATATCCACTTATCTTGATAAGATTACGCTCAAAAAAGGTCATGTTTACAGCGTCACCATAAGCGGCTCTCTCCAGGTGGTATCAAACGAGTCCAACAACAGCGGTAATTACTCCATCCAGTTGACAGACGGCTATGACGACGACCTTTGCCGTGAGGTTACACGCATAAAACGTGACGGCACAAAAATAGCGCAGACAAACGACCAACATTCCTTTAATTTCACCAGAATTTACGACGCCTCGGACGAGGATATAACGCTGTACTTCATGTTTGAACAGTCGGCATACAATACCCGTCTCGAGAGCTTCAAAGGCACAATCACAATAACCGCTCTTGATTAAGTTTACATAACGGAGGTAGCAAGAAATGAAAAAACGAATACTTAGTATCCTGCTCGCCTTTTGTATGATGATGAGCTTTGTGCCGATGATGGCAAGTGCAATTGAGATTTACATTGACTTGAAAATTGTCGGTCAGGCAAATTTAACGCTCGAAGTTGTGTCGGGCGACAGCATTGACGAGGTCAAGGAGAAAATTCGGGATAAAACGGGCTTTTCTCCCGATGCGCAAAGACTGTTTTTCGGCGAAAAAGAGCTTGAGAACGGGCGCACGCTGGCAGATTACAATATTCAGAAGGAAAGCACACTGAGCTTGCGTTTGCAAAAGACGATGCAGCTCGGCACAGACGCACTGAATAAAACTGTAAACAGGGCGAGCGCACCGACCGTGTATTTCGGGAAAAACCAAGATAATAATCCCGCTGCATGGCGAGTTATCGGCTATGACGGAAACGGTGCAGCCGGCACAGCCGGGAATATGACCCTGCTTGCGGCAAATAACATGGGGGTTGTCAAAGTTCGGTGCGAGCAACGCTTATGCGGACAGCGCGTTGAAAGAGGCAATAGACGCGCTTGCGGATAAGCTGACGGCGAAAGAAACCGATGCTGTTGAAAAACGGACCCTTGCAAGCGGAAACTACGATGAGGAAAATACCGACGGTGTAGCGGGTCCTGCGGTAAGCAATGCTGTTTTTTGGCCGCTTTCCTCAAAAGAGGCTAATGCGGTAAAAGAGGATTTGCGTGTCGTGGATCCCGAGCATCCGGGTTGGGCGTCAAGCTATTGGTGGCTGCGCTCCCCAGACGAAGACTATTCCACTGCCTTTGTGGCTGGTAGAGGTGAAGTCCGCTACTATGGTGGATACTCTACTTCCAAGGAGTTTGGCGTTCGTCCCGCTTTCGACTTGAATTTGGACTCTGTCCTCTTTGCATCCGCCGCCGTGGGCGGAAAGCCCGAAGGAGGGCTGACCCCGATTTCCGAATACAGCGGCAATGAGTGGAAATTGACCCTTTTAGATAGTAGCCGCAATTTTGCCGTAACGGAAAAAGCTGTCAACGCCGCCCCCGACGATACCGTTACGCTGAATTACAAATGGGCGACCACAGGGATAAATGAATATATCTCCGCCATCATTGCGGATAGCAGCGGCACATGGTATTACGGCAGAGTAGCACAGCCTACTGCCGCAAGCGGAACGGTTGAAATCAAAATCCCGTCTGACCTTGCGCCGGGCAGCTATACCCTGAAGGTCTTCAACGAGCAGTACAACGGCGACCGCAAAACCGACCTTGCAAGCGGTTTCGCGGATGTTACGCTGACGGTTGAAAAGCGGGTCGACGAACAGTTCACCCTTGCCCCCGGCGGCAGATACTATTTCGACCTTTCGGCGGTGAATATTCCCGGAACGTTAAACAGCGCTCTGCCGGACAGCACACTTCATTATGTGCCTTTTACCTATGTGGGTACGGTGGAAGCCTACAAACTCACGTCTGCGATGGCGACCACCGAGGAATATGCACAGCAGAACAAATACGCTCACAGCCTGTTTGTGGCGGACTATGCCGTAACGCTTAAGGTAAACTGGAATAACTTAGATACTGCGAGTCTGATTTTCGGCAAAAATTATGCCAGCGGCGGCGTGGACTATACCCTGCGCGCACCGTCTGTGGGAAGTGGGTTTACCGGTTCAGGCGATTCAGAGCGCGGTACGCCCCAAAGCAATGAGTGGGACGCGGTGCTGGACAAGAACAGCGGATATATCCAAAACTGGAATAAAATGTATTCGTGGGGGCAGGACACATCAAGTTACGAATCGTGGTATCGTGCGGTTCGCGGGTCCAATTCGGCCCGCCGCTGGCTCCACAGCTATGCTACGAGCTCCTACTCGAACCACGGTTTCCGCCCCGTCCTTGAAGTCCTGAACTCTGACACACTGGGCTCTGACGGGATGAAGGTCGTTACCCTTGACCTGAACGGCGGCAAGCTGGGCGGCAGCTCCGATGCTATTCAGATCATCGTGAAAACCGGCAGCGAGTTTACCGCGCCTGCGTCCGACGGCATGACCCGCCCGGCCGGAAATACAGGCAGCTACTTTATGTGGCTTGACGGCAATGGCAATTCCTACGAACCCGGCGACAGTGTTCCGGCTGATGTGACGACCCTGACGGTACAGTGGACAGCCCCGACCTATACCGTGACACTGCACGCGAACGGCGGCACTATCAACAGCGGCAATGTCACCGGATACACCTATGGCGTGGGCGCAACACTCCCGACAGCCGACGATATGACCTATACAGGCCACACGTTCAAGGGCTGGTATGACAACGAGAGTCTGACCGGCTCCCCTGTTACGGCAATCGGCGGTACAGAAATGGGCAATAAGGAATACTGGGCGAAGTGGGAGATCAATCAATATACCATCACAGTCAAACCCGAAAACGGCAAAGCGGATATTACCATCACGCAGGACTACGGCACGGCAATTACCGCACCTGCCGACCCGACAAGAGAGGGCTACACCTTTATCGGTTGGGATATGGAAATTCCCACGACCATGCCTGCCGAGAATATAACGCTCAAAGCGAGATGGAAAGATATTGAAAAGCCGACGGGCGAAATTATCATAGGCACAAATAAATGGCGCGAATTCTTAAACAAGCTGACCTTCGGTCTGTTCTTTAAGGACACGCAGGAGGTAACGATAAACGCTTTCGATAACAGCGGAACCGTGTTTGTCTCTTATCTGGTGACAAATCGGGACCTCTCCGAAGAGGAGCTCAGCTCTCTTGTGTACCGTGCGTATGATGAGCCGTTTTTAATAGAGCCTAACGGAGAATATATTGTTTATGCAATGCTTGTTGACGAGAGCATGAACATAACATATCTTCGCTCCGACCGCATAACGCTCGATAATATCCGGCCTGTAATCGGCGGCATTGAAAACGGCAAGACCTACTGCGAGGCACAGACAGTTACCATTGACGAGAAGTATATAGATACGGTTACCGTAAACGGCACAGAGGTCACGCTTGACGAAAACGGCAGCTTTACCCTCTCTCCGGCGGACGGCGAGCAGAAAATCATTGTCACCGATAAGGCAGGCAACACCGCCGAGATGACCGTGACGGTCCATGGCGGGCACACCTTCGGTGAATGGGCATCAAACGGCGACGGCACGCATAGCCGTGAATGTACCGTGGACGGCTGCAAGAGTGTTGAAACAATGGCTTGCTCGGGCGGAAATGCGACCTGCACCGAAAAAGCGGTATGCGAATACTGCGGCAAGGCTTACGGAAAGCCTGATTCAAACAATCACACCGACTTAAAGCACATCGATGCAAAGGCGGCAACTAAGACTGCCGAGGGCAATATCGAGTATTGGTACTGCGGCGGCTGTGATAAGTATTACAGCGACAAAGACGGTATAAACGAAATTAAAAAGGCCGACACCGTAACGGCTAAGCTGCCGGGCAATCCGAAATCTCCCCGAACCGGCAATGCAAGCGACCTCGCTTTATGGATTTCCCTGCTGCTTGTCAGCGGCGGCGTAACAGGCGTCACGGCGGGCCTGCGCAAAAAGAAAAAACACAAAGTATAATTCTTTTCGTTTCCCTTTTCTGCTTTTACGGCAGTAAAAAGCCTCCGTTATTAAGACGGAGGCTTTCGTTTATTGCGGCTTATGCATATTCTCGATTTTTTTAATGTATTCGGTGCTGTTCTCAAGAAATTTCCGAGTATCGAAGGACTCGTTTTTAAGGCTGTTTTGAATAATAATACCATCGGAAACCATCAAAATAAGCCAAGTGAAATAGTCGGCAGAAACAACGTCTGTCCTCTCGGCGATTTTTGCCGAAATGAGCTTTTGGAATTCATCATAGCGATGAATCAGCTTAGCTCTGATTTCCTCGTCGCCGAGCAATGCCGCATCAAAGAGGTGAAGCCTGAGCCCGGCATAGGCTATATTTCTCTCGATTACATAATTTACAAGACGGTGCGGCGAGGTATCCTTTTCCTTGTTTTCCGTCCATTGTATCAGCTCGTTCCATTGGCGCGAAAGATAGCGGTCGGTAACGGCAAAAAGTATTTCGTTTTTGCTTTTATAATAGTAATACAGCGTGCCCTTCGAAATATTTGCCTTTTCGGCTATTTTCGCGAGAGTCACCTCCGAAAAGGAATTTACCTTTAAAAGCTCCTCAGCAGTATCAAGTATGATTTCGTTTATATTTTCGGGTCTTTGAGCTGCCATAATACCCTCCTGCAAAATTTCTTAAAGTATAACACGAACAATCGGCAATGTCTACAAAACAATATTCACAAAAAAAATACATAAGAGTGATTTTTTTAGTTAAAAGTATTGACAAATGCTTTTTGCGGAATTATACTTGGCTTATCAGTCGGTCAGTTAACCGACATATTTTTTATGCGCAGTCGGGCGTGTGACCGACTGCAAGGCTGATTAAAAGAGGCTTGAAGTTATGAACATATCATCAATTAACAAAAAATTGAAAAAGACTTTCGGCGGAAAATTCAGTGCTTCAAAGGAGAACGGCTCGATTTTTGTTCGAGGCAAAAGCTCCGATTGGGGTGAAATCGTCGCGGCTTGCCAAGCGGCGGCAAAAAAATTCAGCACAACGCATATTGTCAACGATATTGTTTACACGGGCGAGCAGCCCGCTCCGACGCGTCTGCCGTCTCTCAAGGATGATTTCCTCGAGGGCAGAACACCCGACGTGCTTGTTATCGGCGGCGGCATTTCAGGTGCTTCGATAGCAAGAGAGCTGACCAAGTGGAAGCTTGATGTTTTACTTGTAGACAAGGAGGCGGACCTTGCGCTTCAGGCGTCGGGACGCAACGACGGCGAGGTGCACCCCGGAATCGACCTCGGCAAAGGCTCACTCAAGCACAAGTACATTCGCCGCGCAAACCATATGTATGCAGACGTTTGCCGCGAGCTTGACGTTCCGTTTAAGCAGGTAGGTCAATATGTGCTTTTCCGCAACGCCGCGCTGAAGCCGCTTATCGGTCTGTATGCTTTTTGGCGGAAGCATCACGACGGCATAGAGGACACCGAGATAATCTCGGGCAAGGAGCTTATGCGCCGCGAGCCGAACCTCACACCGGAGACAAAATTCGCAATGTATAATCCGAGCGCAGGCTGTGTTTGCCCTTACGGACTCACCATAGCCTATGCCGAAAACGCCGTTCAAAACGGCGCGCAGGTAAGCCTTAACACCGCCGTGCTTTCCATGGAGGTGTCGGAGCATAACATCATAAGCGTTACCACCAACAGAGGCGTTATTCATCCGAAAATCGTTATCAATGCCGCAGGCGTTTTTGCCGAGGATATTGCCGCCATGGCGGATGACAGATTTTTCTCGATTCATCCGCGCCGAGGAACCAACTCGATTCTTGACCAAAAAGCAGGCGCATATATGCACTCGGTAGCCTCTGTAAAGGACATAAGCGTTCACGGTAAAACCCATTCAAAGGGCGGCGGCATATTGCACACCGTCCACGATAATCTTCTCGTAGGACCCGACGCCGTAGAAACGGTTGAAAAGGAAAACACGGAAACACGTGCCGAGAGCATTAAAACCGTCTTCGACAAGCAGACTCAAACAATGCCGGCGCTGTCAAAACGTGATATAATCACTTATTTCACGGGCGTTCGCGCTCCTACCTTTGAGGAGGATTTTATACTTGAACCCGGCAGAAGAACAAGGAATTTGATTCACGTAGCCGGTATTCAATCCCCCGGACTTACAACCGCTCCCGCGGTTGCCGTCGATATGGCGGAGCTTGCGGTCGATATGCTCGGCAAGACCGAGACGGTTGAAAAAAACAACAATTATAATCCCATTCGCAAGGGCGTTCCCGTGCTTCGCGAAATGGACGACGATACAAGAGAAAAAATGATAGCCGAAAATCCCGACTACGGCGAGATTATTTGCCGCTGCGAGCAAATCAGCAAGGGCGAAATTCTCGACGCTTTGAAATCCCCGATATGCGTTCCGACGGTTGACGGTATCAAAAAGCGCATAAGACCGGGAATGGGACGTTGTCAGGGCGGCTTCTGTTCGCCGCTTGTCACCAAAATAATTGCCGAATTTCTCGGCGTTCCGCTGTATGAGGTTAAAAAATCCTCGGCGGAAGCGGTGATAACATACGGCGAAACAAAGGTAACCGAAGGAGGCGAAGAGTGATGACGACAGGTAACTATGACGTACTCGTTGTCGGCGGCGGTCCTGCCGGTCTTGCGGCGGCGATAAGCGCTCACGATAACGGTGCCAAGGTTCTCCTTCTTGAAAGAGAGGCAAGGCTCGGAGGAATACTCAAGCAGTGCATTCACGACGGTTTCGGTCTTCATCACTTCGGCGAGCAGCTCTCAGGTCCTGAATACGCCGAGCGGTTTGAGGATGAGCTGTACAAACGCAATATCGAATACAGCACCCTTACGTTTGTCACGAAAATAGACAAAAACGGCGACGGAAGCTTTTCGGTGCATACCGTCGGCAGAAGCGGCGTTTCGATATTCACGGCAAAAGCGCTTGTGCTGGCTACGGGCTGCCGCGAGCGTACCGCCAAGCAGGTATTTATTCACGGCACGCGTCCTGCAGGCGTTTTCACGGCCGGAACCGCACAGCATTTTACAAATCTGCTCGGGCTTATGCCCGCCAAAAAATGCGTAATTCTCGGCTCGGGAGATATAGGACTTATCATGGCACGCCGGCTTACGCTTGAGGGCGCAAAGGTTCTCGGCGTTTATGAGGCAAAGCCTACGCCGTCGGGACTTACGAGAAACCTGCATCAATGCCTGCACGATTATGATATTCCGCTGCACCTGTCGCACACCGTCACTCGCGTGTTCGGAGTTGACAGGCTCGAAGCGGTTGAGATTTCAAAGGTTGACGAAAATATGGCTCCGATACCCGGCACACAGAGCCGCGTCGAATGTGACACGCTGATTCTCTCGGTCGGATTGATTCCGGAAAACGAGCTCGCCGAGTCCGTCGGAGTAAAGCTTGACCAACGCACAAAGGGTCCCGTATGCGACGGTCAGTGTATGACGAGTGCCGACGGCGTATTCAGCTGCGGCAACGCTTTGCACGTCAACGATTTGGTTGACTTTGTTTCGCAGAACGCCGAGCAGGCGGGAAAATCAGCCGCTGCTTATTCGGGCAGAGAAAGACGGCTTATTGAGATAACCCCGGGCGACGGTTTATTGTACGCAGTGCCGCAAAGGCTCAATCTCAACGAGGATAACAGTAAAACAGACCTGTATTTCCGCGTCCGCGAGGAGGAAAACAACTGTGTGCTTCATATTTACGCGGACGGCAAGGAAATACTTAAAAAGCGTTACGCATTTATGCGTCCGCCCGAAATGGAAAATCTCACGATTGATTTCAGCGCATGCGAATTAAACGAAAACAGCCGAGTGGAGCTTCGGCTGGAAAGACTCGGTAAAGGAGACGGTGTAAAATGACAAAAGAATTGGTTTGCATCGTTTGTCCCCGTTCGTGCAGAATGACGATTACATCAGACGGCGACGAGCTTGTTGTGACCGGCAACACCTGCAAAAGGGGCAAAGAATTCGCCGTAAGCGAAATGACCGACCCGCGTCGTACCGTTTGCACAACGGTGCGCACCGCCTTCCCTTCGGTACCGGTTCTGCCCGTTCGCGTATCGGGGCCGATTCCCAAAAACAGAATTTTCGACCTGATGCACGAGGTAAACCGTATCACCGTTTCAAAACGACTCGGACGAGAGGAAGTCGTTGTACCGAATATTCTCAATCTCGGCGTGGATTTGATTGCAACAAGCAATATCCTGAAGGACGAGAAGAAGCAACCTTAAAAAAGAAAGAGGGGAAAATCTTTAATGGAACAGTCACTTGTGCTGACCTTTGACGTCGGCACGCAGAGTGCAAGATGCTTGCTTGTCAATGAGAGTGGAGACTTTGAGGATAAGGAGCAGCAAAAATACAAGGTTCCTTATTTATCAAAACAGCCCGGATGGGCAGAACAGACCCCGGATTTTTATTTTAACATTATAGCCGAAATGTCAAAAAAGGTTATCGAGAGAAATGCCGATAAGCTTGACCGCATAACAGCCGTATGCCTTACCTGCATACGTGACACGGTGCTTTGCCTTGACAAAGACAAACGTCCGCTTCGCGACATAATATTATGGCTCGACGAGCGTGAGGCCGACGAGGACGGGCGGATTCCGGCAGCAAAACGCGCATTGTTTTCGCTTGTGGGAATGGGAGAATCGGTAGATATGATTTACCGAGCCTCTACCGGCAACTGGATTATGCAAAATGAGCCCGAAATATGGGCCAAAACAGACAAATACGTTATGCTGCCGTCATATCTCAACTATCTTTTGACGGGCGAGCTTAAGGATTCCGTGGCAAATATGATAGGTCACGTACCGTTTGATTACAAAAACCGCCGTTGGATGAAACCCGGTGCTCTCACGCGCTGCGTGTGCAATGTTCCGTCCGAAAAGCTCTGTGAGCTTGTTCCGTCGGGCGAGGTTATAGGTAAAATCACAAAAGATGCGTCCGAAAAAACGGGCATCCCAATGGGACTTCCGCTTATAGCAACCGGCTCCGACAAGGGCTGTGAAACCATCGGTATGTCCGTTGTAAAATCAAACCGAGCGGCAATTTCTTTCGGCACGACCTCAACCTTACAGATGGCGGTTAAAAAATATTTTGAACCGCAGCCTTATATGCCGGCTTATCCGGCTGTTCCGAACGATATGTTCAATCCCGAATTCGAGGTCTATCGCGGATTTTGGATGATTTCGTGGTTTATAGAGCAGTTTGCCGCGAAGGATAAGGTTGACGCCGCCGAGGAGGGCGTTTGCATAGAGCGTTATCTTGACGATAAAATCAAGGATATTGAGGCCGGCTCCGGCGGACTTATTTTACAGCCGTTTTGGACTCCGGGCATCACGAACCCGAACGCGAGCGGCGCAATTATAGGCTTTTCGGATTTCCATACGCGTTATCATTTGTATCGCGCCATAATAGAGGGCATCTGCTTAGAGCTGTACCACGGGCTCGTTAAAATGCAAAAACGCTCAAGCGTCACGGTAGATGAGCTTTATGCCGGCGGAGGCGGCTCCAGCAGCCCTGTCGTATGTCAAATTGCCGCAGATGTGTTCGGCTTGCCCGTACACCGTATTCAGACTCACGAGGCGAGCGCAGTCGGCTGTGCCATGGTCGCGTTTATTTCACAGGGCGTTTACGGCAGCTATGAGGACGCCATAGAGCATATGGTACATAAAAAAGACGTATTTATTCCGAACGAGGAAAACCACCGAACCTATATGAAAATTTACGGCAAGGCGTATTCTCACCTTGCCTCAAGATTAAAGCCAATAGAAAAATACCTACATCATTTTCAAACAGGAGGACACTGATAATGAGTACAAAACCGTATAAGGGCTTTGAGCCTAAATGGATGCTTCAGAGAGCACCTGAGAACAGCTATCGTTCAATTTTCCGCTGGGGCGACCCCGACTTCTTCAAATATCCGAAGGAGAGCCTTTACAAATATGTTAAAAAACGCTGCAATCTCAAGGACGAGGAGTTTATGCAGTATAATGACGATTTGGGTCTTGACCCCGTAAATCTCGGCGAAGAGCACGCTCCGAAGATTGACAAAAAGCACGTAAAGGCCATTGCCGCAATAGTCGGCGAAAAGAACGTCTCACAGAGCGACTACGACCGTCTCGCCGTTTCCTACGGACAGACAATGTACGATCTTCTCAGAATGCGTCACCGTCGTTTTGACTCTCTTCCCGACCTCGTTGTTTTTCCGGAGACAAGCGAGCAGATTGAGAAAATCGTAGCCTACGTCACAAAGAATAAAATACCGCTCTATGTTTACGGCGGCGGCTCGTCGGTTACAAGAGGCGTTGAGCCCATTAACGGCGGCGTTTCTCTTGATATGCGCCGCAACTTCAACAAGGTCATTAAATTCAATGAGACCGATCAGACCATTACAGTTCAGGCAGGTATGTCCGGACCAAAGCTCGAGCAAACGCTTCAAAACGCTCAGAGCCTTTTCGGCGCAAAACGTCCGTACACCTGCGGTCACTTCCCGCAGTCGTTTGAATATTCCTCCGTCGGCGGTTGGACCGTCACACGCGGTGCCGGTCAGAACAGCACCTATTACGGCACCATAGCCGATATAGTTGTTTCGCAGAAATACGCCACACCGATAGGTAAAATCGAGACAAGTCACTATCCGAGAGAGGCAACGGGACCGAATCTCAATCAGGTCATGATGGGCGGCGAGGGCACCTTCGGCGTTCTTACCGAGGTCACGCTCAAGTTTTTCCGCTGGATGCCCGAAAACAGAAAACGCTTTTCTTATATGTTCAAGGACTGGCCGACAGCTATGCGCGCCGCTCGTGAAATGATGCAGTGTGAGTGCGGCTTCTCCTCTGTTTTCCGTCTTTCAGACCCGGAGGAGACTTCATTAATGCTCCATCTTTACAACGTTGACGAAACGCCGCTTGAGCCTCTTCTTGATAAATTGGGCTACAAGGACTTTGAGCGCTGTCTCTTCCTCGGATTTACAGACGGCGAAAAGGGCTTCTCAAGAAACGTTGCGCATAACATAATGAAAATTGCCGTTAAGCACGGCGGTATCCCGATGACCGGCTACGTATGCAAGGGCTGGGAAAAGGGCCGCTTCAACGACCCGTATCTTCGCGATACACTCATGGATTTCGGCTTTATGATTGATACGCTTGAGTGCACGGTCAACTGGTCAAATATGGCTCGTGTTCACCGTGAGGTTCGTGAGGTTTGCCATAAGCTTCCGAACACAATCGTTACAACTCATATGTCGCATTGCTATCCGCAGGGCGCCAACCTCTACTTCATCTTTATGACTAAAATGCAGGACGAAGAGGAGTTCCGTGCTTATCACGCAACAATTCTCGACGCCATACAGAAGAGCGGTGCTGCCATCAGCCACCACCACGGTATCGGAAAGATGTTTGCCCCGTGGCTTGAGGGCTACCTCGGCGAAAAGGAATACGGCATAATCCGCACGCTTAAAAACTATTTTGACCCCGATTACCTTATGAATCCGGGCGGAACCATAGGCCTTGACCTTAAACCCGAGGATAAAAAGTATCTGCGTGAGCATACCGAGTATGTTGACGAGCTCAAGGACTGAAAAGGCTGTTGAAGCGCGGCTCAAAGCCGTAACGTCAAGCATAAACACATAAAATCAAGGCTTTCGTTTCAGGTGAGACGAAAGCCTTTTTATTGCCGATTACAGAAAAACTTACTTTTTGTATAAGCTTTCGGCACTTGCGGCTGTTGACTGTTTGCCGTCGTAATTATATAATAATTTATAACAAAATTTCGCCGCATATGTGATATGCCGCACAAGCAAAGAGGTTCATCATGACAGATAAAAGCTATTCAATTATTTTCAGCAGCCCGACAGGCAACACGAGGCTGCTCGCCGACACCATTCGCGACGCGCTGCCGGAGGAAAACTGTAATTATTTCGGAGTGAGCGAAAACGCCGATACACAATCCGACATTTTATTTATAGGCTTTTGGACGGATAAGGGAACCGCCGACAAGGCGACCTTGGATTTGCTCGAAACGCTGAAAAATAAAAGGATTTTTCTTTTCGGAACGGCGGGCTTCGGCGGAGACGAGGAGTACTTCAAAAAAATCCTCGCAAATACAAAAAAGAGCATTAGCGGCAGCAACATCACAGTCGGTGAGTATATGTGTCAGGGAAAAATGCCGCAAACGGTCAGGGAGCGCTATATCAAAATGAAAAGCCTGCCGAATCCCGCGCCGAATCTCGATATGCTGATTGAAAACTTTGACCGTGCTCTGTCTCATCCCGACGAAAACGATTTGAAAAGGCTGAGGCTCTCCGTGGAAAAGCTGTAATAAGAAGCGACAGCGCGACCTACCCCGCTAAGCTGTGCCGCGTATCATATTACTATTGATTTATTGTAAAAATAATGATAAAATATTCAGCGTAGCACGTAAGCAGGTGTAGTTTAATGGCAGAACATCAGCTTCCCAAGCTGAATACGGGGGTTCGATTCCCCTCACCTGCTCCAAAAGATAAAATCGTCGCACCAATGCGACGTCAATGATTAAATCAATCTGAAAAGATTGATTTTTTTTGTGCGTTATTACAAAGGAAAAGGAAGGAATGATATAAATGAATAATTTAAACAACAATGCAGAGGATAGATTTGTTGTGTCAGATAAAGATATTAAATGGGGTATAAATGGACAACAAAAAACGGAAGAGGAAATTAATAGGTACATGGCAGAAAAACGAAAAAAATTACAGGAAGTTTCTCTTGATAAATATATGATAATAGGTAGTGTTGTCGAAATTCAGGGAAATTTTGATAAGCTAATGATAATCGGGTATAAAGTCAAAGATAGAGATGGGAAAATTATGGATTATATGGCTTGCAAATATCCGAATGGTGCAACAGATTCATTAACATTTTTTAATCATAATGATATAAAAAAAATATATTTTGTTGGATTTACTACTGAATATGGTAATGAATATAAAAGCAATTTAGATAATAAAAACGAGGAAAAATGAAGGCTCGTATAATATGTTGGGTGCTGTTGTTGGAGATGTAATTGATTCGGTGTTACTGACTATGATGAAAATGGTAAAGAGGTTCTTAAATAGATTTGAAAATAATGAAACATTTACTTGTGCATTTTTAACATCTTGTTATACTGGAATGAGAACTGGAGAGGTATTTGCATTAACTTGGGATATATTGATTTAGACAATGGAACAATATCAGTCAAACATAATGTTTATGATAAACCTAAAGACGAATAGCAAGACATTAATTAATTGAGAGTTTATATACTCCCATAATATTGGTTTATTTTGTCGTGTAAATAATCAATATTATTTTTAGTAATTTTCTTAAAAGCTTTATTTATTTCATCAATCATGTAATTCATAGCTATATTTTGAGCTTGTTCAATAACTTCTTTTGTTCGTAAACGTGTATAGTTAAGGCTCCAAAAACGGCAAGTATCAAAGGATACTTGCCGTTTTTTACTTTTTCGCATTTTACTCTCCTCTCGTTTTTCTTTCGTCTATCCGTCGTCCGCTCACTTCATTATTCGCTGTTCACTTTTCTCTCTTCGCTCAACCTCTCCTCTCTTGCAGAGGAAGGTGATTTACCGTAAGGCAAGCCGGAGGGATTTTGCCTCCCTTGTAAAGGGAGGTGGGCCTCGTCAAGGCAAGCCGGAGGGATTCTGCCTCCCTTGTAAAGGGAGGTGGGCCTCGTCAAGGCAAGCCGGAGGGATTTTGCGGAGTTATATGGAATTTAAATAGATTGTGCGTGATTATTTAATCCCTCAGTCATCTTCGCCATTGCCTCCCTTGTAAAGGGAGGTGGGTTGCCGCAAGGCAAGCCGGAGGGATTTTGCGGAGTTATATGGAATTTAAATAGATTGTGCGTGATTATTTAATCCCTCAGTCCGCTCGTGAACTCGCGTCCAGCTCCTGACGGGAGCCCGTCCCCTTTGTCGCTTCGCGACATTTCCCCACACCGTGGGGAATCACCCTTTTCAAGGGAGCCTATTACTATTAGGGTGCCGCGCCTTGTAAATAAAACCCATTAAAAAAAGCTCCCCTTGGGGGAGCTTTTCGTTTTTATTCGCCGCCGGTACGTCTGAAAAGGTCGTTAATGTGTCTGAAATAATTTTTGTCTATACCGTCTATTGTTTCCTCGGTGGTTCTGAACTGCCAGTTGCCGAACGCTCTGCCGGGAACATTCATACGCGCGTCCGAGCCGAAGCCGCACATATCCTGATAAGAAATGACGGCAAGCTTTGCCGAAGAGCGCCACACGGTTTCGATAATCTTGCGGCAGGACGGGCTGTAATATCCGCCGTCGCCCCAATTATCGCCCGTAAATCCGCAGTAATCAAGCGCAAAGGCTCGCTCTTCGGGCGTTGCCTCCCAAAGCCACGCAAGCAGCGTTGTATTGTCGTGCGTGCCGACATATGCTACGGTATTCAGCGGATAGTTATGCGGCAGATGTGTGCTGTTTCCGCACGGGTCAAAGCCGAACTGTATTACACGCATACCGGGGAACCGAGTTTTATCAAGCAGCTGTGTGACGTCCTCGCCGAACACGCCGAGATCCTCTGCAATAATAGGAACGTCTCCCATTTCTTCCTTTACGGCGTCAAAAAATTTCATTCCGGGCCCCTTGACCCATTCGCCGTTTTTCGCCGTTTTTTCGTCCGCAGGAACCGCCCAATATGACGCAAATGCGCGAAAATGGTCAATTCTGACCGTATCATAAAGCCGAAAAGCGTCCTTTATGCGGCTGAGCCACCAGGCATAGCCCGTTTTTTCAAGCACATCCCAATTATAAAGCGGGTTGCCCCAAAGCTGACCGTCCTTTGAGAAGTAATCGGGCGGAACTCCCGAAACTCTGCGGCGCACAAAGCTACGCTCGTCTATCTCAAAAAGCTCCGTATTGCTCCAAACATCGGCACTGTCGGTTGAGACGTATATCGGCATATCGCCGAGTATTTTTACGCCGTTTTCGTTGGCAAACTGCTTTATGCGGTGCCATTGAGAAAAGGCAATATACTGCTCAAATTTATAAAAATCGGCTTCGTCTTTCAACTCGTCTCTGTTTTTAAGCGCATTTTCGTACCGCGCGAATTTTTCATCCCACTCATACCACGGTTTGCCGCCGAATTTTTCCTTTGCGGCGCAAAACAGCGAATATGCTTCGCACCACGGGTTCTCCTCGCAGAATTTTTCAGTCTCCGCAGATACTCCGTTTTTCTTGTTTTGATACGCGATTTTTAAAAGCTCCCTGCGGCTTTTTGCGGCAAATTCGTAGTCCGCCGTGTAAGGCGAGCCGTAATATACGCTTCTTGCAAGGTCGTCTTCCGACACAAAACCGTCATTTTTGAGCGTGTCCGGGTCAATCAGAAGCGGTGACAACGCAAATGCCGCCGGAGACGCATAAGGTGAGCCGTAAAAATCCGTAGGACAAAGCGGCAGCACCTGCCAATATGAAAACCCCATATCCTTGATACGGCGTATAAACCGTTTTGTCTCTTCGCCCATTACGCCGATTCCGTATTTTGACGGGAGCGACGTGATATGCATTAAAACTCCGCCGGCTCTTGTGTTAAGCATTATATAATTCCCCTTTTTTTAGCCTCGTCTTGATTTATGCCGCTTTGAGATACTCCTCAAGGCACAGGCCGCTCTTATTCATCGCCTTTGCAGCCTCTTTACCGACATAACGCCAATGCCACGGCTGATAATTCATACCCGTTTTGTCGGTTTTATTTTCGGGATAGCGCAAAATAAAGCCGTAATCCTGCGCATTTTTTACAAGCCACGAAAACTCCTTTGTAGAGGCAAAATCGGAGCTTGCACTCACAATGTCCATTGACAGACCGAGATTTTGCTCGGAATATCCGCCCGGCAAAATAAACGTGCGCGCCTTTGCGGCGGCGTCGTCATCGGACAAGCCCTGATTTTTATAATAACTCACCTTTCGGTTGTAATTATCGTTTTGACGTGAAACCGAGCAATACCCTGCATACGGAGTTAAAACGCAGCCGTCCTTCTTTGCGGCGTCGTACATCTCTTGATACGCTTTAATAACTCTCGAATCAAGCTGCACACTGCTTCCGCTTATCGCGTTTGCAAGCGACGGCACATATCCGTCGGGCAGCTTATGCCCTGCGTTAACAAGCGTGAGCTCCCAATTGCCCGAGTTCGGGTCTACGGTTTGAGGATTGTTAAAATCGGCTGCCGAAGCCGTAACGGGCGGTGCCGATGCGGTCGTCTCCGGAACGGTTTCAGGGGCTGTCGTTTCCGCGGTAGTCTCTTCTTCGGTCGTCTCCTCCTGCGTTTCTTCCGGTGTGGTTGTTTCGCTGATTTTTGCTTCGAGCCTCTCGACGGCAGGGTCATTTACCTCTCTTTGCCCTATCGTAAGCTCACCGACTATAAGCCCCGTCATTATAACGGCCAAAATTACAAACAGCAAAAATTTTCTTTTTACCGTCTTTTTCAATCTGACTTTTTTCTTCATATTTCGCGTCCTTTTAAAATCTCTTCTTGATATTTTAAAATGTTTACGTCGGATTGTCAATCAAAAGGCGCATTTCGGCGACAAAATTCAGCCGACGGAGACTTTTTTCTCATCAAAGTAAGCGAAGCCGTCAATCCACACATTGATTTTTTATCTTTAAGGCACTCCGACAATGCGCAAAAAAGACCCTGCGGATTTTACTCTGCAAGGTCTTTTTCCTGTTATGGTTTAAAAATTGGGGTTGCCCAAAATCAAACTCTGATTATTTGTTCTTCTCTGCGATTGCAGCCTGTGCAGATAGGTAAAAATATGGGGGTTTTTAATGAAATGAGCATTGTCCTCATTCTCTCCCCTATGTACCGAGGAAATCTTTTCGATTTCCTCTAATTTGATAATGCAGTTTTTCTTTCTGCCTTCCGCTGTAAAGGTTGCTTTCACATCTGCTGTCCCATTCAGATTAACATACCAATCAAATGTAGTATCCGATGTTGGTGTTATCAAATATACAAACCGATTGACAACATCGTGGCTGATAGTGCTACCACTAAAATCAACAAGGCTGTTCAGAGTAGAACGGATACCCTCTATATCCAATCCTTTCGGATTGCTTTTTTCCTGTGGAATTTCATCAAGTGCTTTTTGAAGTTTCTTGATTTCTTCATCGACAGGACTTCTCATTGCTTGATACTCGTCTTTGGAAATCTCTCCATCAGCTCTCATAGCAATCAAGTTAGTCAGTCTGCTATTTGCCTTATCCAATTTCGCCTGTATCGTTACCGTATCGGATTGAGTTTCGTTAGATTTTTCTTCCTTATAATAACACTTAATAAGGTCTAACGCAATCAGTACAGACTCTTTTCTCTCTGTCCAGAGATGCTCTAACAGAGCTTTTGCCATAAAATCAAGTTTCCAATCGGTTATCATTCTGCTGTCACAATATCCCTCAGTGTCTAAACCGATTTCAGCTCTTTTCCGTTTAATTCCGTTGTTAAGCTGATTGTAGCATTGATAACCGTAAGAGGTTTTTCCGTCCAATTTCGTATGCCATTTGTTTTTACGATATGATGAGCCGCAGGAGCAACGCAGCTTGTTGACCCATATATCTCGTGAATCACGCTTACTATGTGTGTTTTTTCCTGCCGATACACATACAGGTTTTACTCTGCTTTCCCTTATTGCCTGTGCTTTATCCCATATCTCTTGAGAAATAATAGCAGGGAAATCTCCCTCAACATATTCATAAGTGGACATATCAAGATTGTTAATTCGCTTCTGCTCTAAAAAATTATTGCTTCTGGATTTGTTGTAACACTTTGTTCCTGTGTAGGTGGCATTTTTAATCGCTCTCATAATATTTGAAACGCTCCACTTTATAAGTCCAGAAGCTGTTTTCCTTTTTCGCTCCGTCAAAATCTTTGCGATTTTCATCGAGCCATAACCTTGCAGATACAAATCATATATCATTCTGACCGTTTCTGCCTGTTCCTCATTGATAACATAGGTATCTCCAACACGGTCATAACCTAAAATATTACCGTTTCCATAGAGAACACCATTATCACGGCTGATTTTCTGACCTGCTTTTACACGCTCGGAAGTCTTACGACTTTCTTCCTGTGCCAATGTTGCCATAAGAGATAGCCGCAGTTCTCCATCTCCGTCCATTGTCCAAATATTATCGTCGATAAAAAACACCTCAACGCCTATGCCTTTCAACTCTCTTGTAACAACAAGGGTATCCACAACATTTCGTGCAAAACGGCATACCTCTCTGGTAACAATTAAATCAAATTTACCTTGCTTGGCATCTTCAATCATTTTCAAAAAGGCAGGGCGTTTTTTTGCCTGTGTTCCCGTGATACCCTCATCAATATATCGTTCACAGACCGTCCAGTTCGGATGATATTTTACTTGGTCATCATACCATTGTAACTGATTTTCCAATGCAGATAACTGCGCTTCGTGTTCTGTTGATACACGACCATAAATAGCAACATTTCTGGCCCTATTTCTATCAAACTGAGCATAATCTGTGAGCTTAAATCGGTAATTATATTCATTTACTGCTGTATTCATAAAGCATACCTCCATTTCTGTGCTGATTACATTCTACCTATTATCAAGCCGCTTGTGAAATGTGCGAATTGGTGTGCTTCACGATATTTGTATATGTGGCTTGATTTATTTTCCCTTTTTCAAGAAGTATCTCAATGAGTTTCAGAGCTGCGGTATATTTATCTACTTTAATATTGTCCATTTTGACCTCCTTTCAGAGAAACACTAACGGCAAGAGCCTTATCAACTCTTGCCATTATGTTATTGGGCATCATTCCCATATACTGTTTTAACCTCTGCTTATCAATCGTCCGTATCTGCTCAAGCAGGATAACAGAGTCCTTGTCAAGCCCTTCATAATTACTTACTGCGGTATGTGTGGGCAACTTTGCTTTTGTGTGTACTCGGCTCGTAATTGCTGCAATGATTACCGTCGGGCTGTGCTTGTTTCCTATATCATTGGAAATGATAAGTACAGGTCTTGTGCCGCCTTGTTCTGAGCCGATAACGGGATTAAGCTCCGCATAGTAAATGTCGCCACGCTTAATAATTCTTTCCATTGTGTTTGACCTCCCAATATGATTTAGACAGGTGCTTCCTGCCTATGTAGGCAGCCAAACGCAAGGAAGTATTTAAGGTCGGAAGTATCTTAACAATATCTCTGTTCTTATGACCGCCTTTCGTTTGGCTGATATGATAGAAGCATTTCAACTTGTCCTCGACACCCCGAAATGCTATGGGAAGTCGCCAAACGGTCAGCAGCGAACTGACGCCACGGGAGTTCCACCCCAACTGTCGTTCTGACAGAGCCGCCCTCATTGCCTGCGACGGTTTTTTCACGCTCGGACTGTGACTGGACGGGAGTATCATTATCCTCTTTGTGGGTTATGGCGAAATCGGGAGCTGCCCGATATTTTGAGTCGGTAAAGATAGGCTCACCACCTTTCAATCGCTCGCTGCCGCTCGGCAGGTCGTGGCGTACCGCTGCACACGCTTATGCTCATCGCAATCACAAAGAGAAAGTATTTGGCGAATGGGTATTCGGTTGTCAAGGAGCTATCCCGTTTTCGCCACACAAAGGAAAACAGGGTAAGAGGTTTTTGTCCTCTCACCCTGTAGCCCGTGGGAAAGTGCTTTTTTGGACACTATCCTAAAAGTTTTTTTATTTTTTCTTTGAGCCTGCTCAACCGCTTATAAACGGTGTACTCTTTCATATCGAGCATCAGAGCAATTTCAGCGATAGAAAATCCCTGTAACTGCAACAGAACTGCCTGCAAAGTAAGCCTGTCCACTTTAATCAAAACTTGGTAGAGCTGCTGATTTTCGATGTTATCCAAAAAGTCCTCAACCGTTTTTATTTCGGGTGGTGTTGTATCCTCTGCGACTTCATCAAGGTATGTACCTGCTTCCTGCATACGCTGATAGTACCGTCTGTCAGAATTAAAAATCGCCCAATCATGAACACGGAGCTGTTCTATAGTGTCTTCGCTAACCCCCAAGCTCCGTAACTGCTTTTCCTCGGCTTCTTTCCAGAGCCGCCATTTCTTTTCTTCTCTGGCTTTGTTGTAAGCCATAATGTGTACCTCCAATCTGAATTTTTTTGAGAAATTCAGATTGAGGTGGGCTACGGCACCCAATGCCAGAAGCAGGTTTATCCTGTGTTGCGACAAAAAACGACAAACAAAAAGCCGCAAAGGTACTAAGACCTCTACGGCAACACGCATAATTATCTCTATGATATAGATATGTGACTTCTACTCGAAAAGTAGAAAAGTGCCACGAGCAAGCAAGGCTTTTTTTAATAAGTTATCCTCACTTCTACGTGACACTATGTAAATAACTGCTGCTTCTGATAAGCAGCGTGATGGTCGTGCTTGACCAACACATAAAAATCCCTCCAAACTCGAAAACGGGTTTAGAGGGCAGTAAAATTTAGTCTGGGCGTGACAAAGCCGCCCACCAAAGCACCGTTTTTTTTATTCGGCGGGCTTGTCCTACCTATGGTTATATAAAAACAGAGCCGACAAACTGCGATTACTCACTTGTTCATCGGCTCTGCATCTTATGCGTCTGGCTCTTTGATGACGGTTATTTGTAAATTCTTTACATCAATCAATGTTTCCTGTTTACATTTTGGGCAGTAAAGAGGATAGTTTTTCAAAACTGTGTCCTCTCTGCTTTTGTTTCGGGTTTTGTTTCCGCAAAGAGGACATAATAGCCATTCTGTCTGCTTCAAGTTACAACCTACCTTTCAAAATTAAATACATTTACTTACTATCATTCTGCGATAAGCTCCAATAACACGATTTCTGGACGGTTATTAAATCGAATAGGGATTATACTATTGCCAAGTCCTCTGCAAACAATCATATTTGTGTCACCTTTCGTATATAAGCCTGCATCATATTTTGGAAACAAGCCTTGATTTGGAGCAACCAAACCGCCAATAAACGGTAAACGAAACTGACCACCATGTGCGTGACCGCTTAAAACTAAATCGACACCACAATTTACATAGGCTTCAAACAATTCTGGGCGATGTGAAAGCAAAATAGTGTAATTGTCTTTATCTCCGATTAGTCCCCGTAATTTCGTATCAACCATAGCAGGAACTTCTCCAAACATATCCCCTTTAAGCGTAAAGCTTGGGTCGGAAAGTCCGATAAGCGTAATGTCATCTCCATTATATTCTAACTGCATTGCTTTATCTTCAAGGACAACTACACCAGTATTTTCAAGTTCTGCTTTAAGCTCATCATACTGTGACAAACTGGCTTCGTGATTGCCTGTTACATAATATGTATCTGCAATTTGAACAGCTTCTTTTGCAAAATCAAGGGCAACATCAATGTCCGTATGTTCAGCATCAACTAAATCACCCGTTATTACTATTATGTTTGGCTCACATTCTGACAGTATTTGTAACAGTTCTGCATTGTCTTCTCCGAACACTGCATTGTGCAGGTCGGATATTTGAGCTATCCGAAAACCATTAAATGCGGCAGGGATACGATTGCTTGAAACAGTCACCGTACTCAACATCAAAGCTGTATTGCTCCACATAGTCCAAATAATCAAAGCAGCAATCAACGTGCATACAGAAATCAAAGTTTTTTTAGATAATCGTTTTTTCATGGTGTTCTCCATCTTTCCTATATTATGATATAGAGCCAACCTTACAATTAGATGAATTTTGACTTACAAAATAGTAAGCTAAAAGAGGCAGACAATTCCGTTCAGGAATTACCTGCCTGCCCCTCTATGAATGCAATAATATTGAGAACTATTGCACACTAATTATATCTACGATAGATGTTTTCTCCAATTTTTTAATGGGGTTTCTTACTGCCAAAATTACTGCAATGGCAACAACAACAATAATGATACCAAGCTGAACCAGAGGAACACTCCATGCATCGCCCCATTTATAGGTTATAAGTTTGCTAAATAAAATCTTGTTACAGACTATTCCTAAAACGCTACCGCAAATAGTACCTGTGATTGCATAGGTAGATGCTTCGGCAATAATCATTTTAGCCAGTTGCCTGTTACTTAATCCAATCGCTCGAAAAACTCCGTATTGTTTCATTTTTGCCACCACACTCATAGCTATGCTATTTATGATATTGAATAGTGTAATCAATGCAATCAATACCAAAAAGCCATAAATGAAAAGCCCAAAACAATAGTAAGCCCCACGGGTGTTACTATTACCCATTCGCTCATCAGAAAATGTATATTGTGAGCCTACCAAGCGGTGTATTTCATTTACATCATTCTCTGTGGCATTTTGAGATAACTGTATATCAATAATACTATAATCCGTTTCGCCCGTCAGTTTTCTAAAGGTATCCTCAGAACAAATGAGCTTGCCAACATCTTGACGATTATTAAATGGGCAGTCAGATAACATACCGACAATCTCCATATCAGCTTGGCTGCCATTCAAATTTAAGGTAATGACATTGCCTACCTCAATGTCGTTTTGTGGCTCAAAGACGATAAGTCCTGTATTACTTTCACTTTGTGCTTTTTCCAAGCTGCCGGACAAAACATAGTCCTTTGCCCAGTCAAACTGCATGTCTTCATATGAAATAAGGTCAACAACTTTTTCCTCGCCATTTACGATTACGGGAACATTGTAAGCAAACATTCGCCCATAAACATTTTTTACGGCGAGATTTTGCTGTAATTCCTCAATAAATTCAGCCTTTACCGAGCAGGTATCTTCTGGACTGATAACAGATATATCGGCAGTCCACGGCTGTAAAGGCGTCAATGTGTGATTCATAAAATCAATAGTTACTGAAAATGCAAGAAAAAGAATAATACTGATTGAAAATGAGCTAATCATTAAAATAAAATTCTTTTTGCTTGCTTTAGCATGATGAATACCAAGAGAAGTGTCTATCTTGAAAAACTTGGTATTCGCCGCTTTTTTTACAGGTTGTAAATCATTTGCATTTCCAGATACCGCTGCCAAAGGAGAAACTTTGGATGCTTTCTTAGCAGGAGAACGGGCAGCAAGGAGAACTGTCAACAAACCAACAACAATACCCGCTATAATACTTGGATAGCTTATACTAAAAGCAGGCATTCCACCAAAATATTGTGGACTAAGCTGCCGCAAAATAAAACACAATACCCAAACCAATACCATACCGCCGATAACACCAAGTGGAATTGCAAAGCGACACCAATTCATAACCTCTTTACGTACTAACTGCATAACCTGTTTAGGTGTTGCCCCTATGCAACGAACCATTCCAAAAAACTCTGTTCGCTGTGCCACATTAGTGTTCATACTACTTGCAATCATTAAAACGCCAGCCATCAAAACGAGGAAAAATAGAATTATTGCAACAGTATACACCTGTGCCATGAATGAATCATCACTCTGCCCCATCAAACCAAGCAATGTTATATTTTCGGTTACTTGTTTATCGGACAATCCGTACTGTTCTTTAATCTCAGCTATCTCTTTTGGAATGTTTCCTTTATTATCAAATAGCACGAAAAACATTGTATACTCAGATGGGTTAACATCTGTTTCATTGGAGTAAATTGTTCGAAAGCCATCTGTTGTCAAAAACACACCATAAACATCTTCACGCATAAGGTTTGCGGAATTTTTCATAAAGCCAGAAATAATATATGAGAATTCCGTTCCATTTGGCGTTGTAATTACAATTTGCTCACCAATTTTTAACTTTAGCGTATCCTTCGCATTGATTGATATCATTGCTTCATTCTCAGTTTTAGGAAACGTCCCTTCATCCAACACATTAAAAATTTCTGTAACTATGCTTTCATTTCCACCGCATATACTCACATTTTTTCCATGCAAAGTATATTCTTGTTCTCCTCGAAAATTCAGCGTACCATAATCGGCAACAGTAGCTACCTCTGGTCTGGAAGATATAAGCATTGCATCTTCATCACTAATGTTTTGTATGCCAATATGCCAATTTCCGTTTTCCTGCTGTGCCTGCAAAATCTGCCCTCTGATAAACATATCAGCCATACCGAAAATAGCTGTTACCAGAAAGACAGCCAATACAATACAAATAATAGACATACGATTTTGCTTTCGATGTACTTTTGCAGAAATAGGAACAAGGTCAAGATAACTTTTCATTCGCATTACCTCCCAAGTCTGTCAGCACACCGTCTGTGACACGCAAGACACGGTCAACCATAGAAGTAAGACCGTTGTTGTGCGTAATCATAAGTATTGTTTGTTGGTAATGTCTGGATGCTTTTGTCAGCAAATCAATAACATCTTGGCTATTCTTGCTATCCAGATTGCCTGTCGGCTCGTCCGCAAGAATCAACTTCGGTTTTGTAATCAATGCCCTGCCAATAGCGACACGCTGCTGCTGACCGCCAGAAAGCTGGCTTGGCAAATGGTTTCTTCGTTCTGTTAAGCCGAGCAATTCTAATATTTCTTCTACATCAGAAGCTTTCGGTTTGCGATAATCCAAAAGAAGCGGAAATGCTATATTCTGTTCCACCGTCAATTCAGATACAAGCTGAAAAGACTGAAAAATAAAGCCGATATTCCTCCTTCTGAAAATCGTGCGTTCTTCTTCTTTCATAGAAAATAAGTTATTCCCATCCATCGTGACTGTGCCAGAAGTAGGAACATCCAATGCACCGATACAATTTAGCAGGGTACTCTTCCCAGAGCCAGACTCTCCAACGACAGCAACGAACTCACCTTTTTCCAGAGAGAACGATACATTTTTCAAAGCATCGACTTTTGCCTCACCAGTTCCGTATGTTTTACACAGATTTTGTACTTTTAAGATTTCCATTTATAAGTACCTCCTTTCTCACAAGGATAGAAGTAACAGCTTACAATCAGATGAATTTAACCTTACGATTCCGTAAGGAAAGACAATGTAAAGGTTGTTCCCTGTAATAGCTCGCTCTGAACAGAAAGAATACCGCCTTGTCCCTCAACAATCGCCTTTGCTAATGGCAATCCAAGTCCAATCCCTTGACTTTCTGAAGTATTTTTGCTTCGATAAAATCTCTTAAATATGTGGTGTATATCCTCTTGGGAAATGCCGTGTCCGTTATCCGTAATAAATATTCTAATCATAGCGGGCGTTTGTTCCCACGATATAGAGATTTTTCCCCCTGTATCTGTATGGTCAAGTGCGTTTTTGATAATGTTGCCAATGGCTTCGCCCGTCCACTCTATATCACAGTAAAGCATCTGTTCCAAATCACCATCTATCACAATTTCCTTTTTTTCATTGTCCGCCCGTGTTGTCAATTCACTAATTGCGTGATTAATAATATTCGGGATACTGTAATTGGATTTTTCAAAAGAGATGCTCCCTGCATCTATTCTTGTGATTTTCAACATAGATTGAATAAGCTGTTCCATTCTCTTTAATGCAGTTCCAATCTTTAAGGAAAATTCTTTGACCGTTTCGAAGTTTTCTGGCTCATTCTCAATAATTTCCTGATACATCATAAGTGCCGACAGAGGCGTTTTTAATTGATGTGATATATCAGAAATTGTATTTTTAAGAAACTCTTTTGTCTTTTGTTCTGTATCATTTTTTGCTTGAAGCATAGTAGCCAATTGGTCAACAGAAGATAAGAGCTGGTAAATAGTTCCCTCGTTAGATTGCGGAAGGTGAACAGTATAGTTCCCATCTATGTAGTCCTTAATGATGTTTTCTGATTCCCTATATAGTCTTTCCCTACGATACAAAAACAGCATTGTACCTAAAAACAGAAGCAGCGTCCATAGAAATAACATCACAAACAGAGATGTCAGTATTGTATTTTTAACAGCAGATACATAAGGTAAATTTTCTATATCCGTGCTGTTTGAAAGACCAATTTCGGCTAAAAACTTATTTCCTGTAGTGCCTGCTTCCGTATTCATTAAGGCTGTTGCAATTACTTCCTTTGAAATTCCTTCTTCCAGTAAAGAAGTAGCAATCGCATTATTGTGTGTTAAAAACATTTCTTTGGTAGCCGCCGTTTGCGTGTCAATGACAGCTATTCCCATCAAAAAAAGCAGCAAAACAAGAGTAACAATGAAAATGCAATAATAACGGCTATGTTTATCATGTAAGAAGTTCATTCGTCCACCTCTTTCCACTGATAACCAAATCCTCGGACTGTTAGTAAATGTTCTGGATGTGATGGGTCTGTTTCTATTTTTTCTCGCAGTCGTCGCACATAGACGGAAAGGGTATTATTGTCTACATAATCTCCTGTGCTGTCCCATAACTCGTCTAAAATAATATCTCTTGTAATAATACGGTTTGCATTCTTTACCAACAGGCATATTAAACGGTATTCTGCGGCGGTAAGTTCTAATATTTTTCCCTTTAATAAGACACGGCTTCCTAAAAGGTCTATCTTAATATCGCCACATTCCATAACTGCCCCTGTTCCTTGAGTGGACAACCCTGCCCGCCGCAGCAACGCTCGTATGCGTGAACATAACTCGCCTAACTTAAACGGTTTTGTTATGTAGTCATCACCGCCGCAGTCCAGACCACGAATAATGCTAACTTCTTCATCAGAAGCTGTCAGAAAAATAATCGGTATCTGACTTCCGTTTTTTCGTACTTTTTCACATATCTCAAAACCTGTTCCGTCTGGCAATGTGACATCAAGGATGAGCATATCGTATTTTTCTATCTCAGATAAATAAGTTAGAGTTTCCTGCACAGAACGGACAAAATCGACATCGAAGCCATTTTTCTTTAGCGAATATTGCAGTCCGTCTATTAAACTTACATCATCTTCTAGTAATAAAATTCTATTCTCCATAATCTGTAACCTTTCTCCGCTTATCAACGGGCTTTTTTGAACTTTTAGGAATAAGCCACACCCGATTTATATTTAGGACACCCTCAATACGGTTTTCTTTGCATAACCGTTGCACACGCCGCACCGATATCCCCCAAAGTTCTGCGGCTTCCTGTGCCGTCATATATTCAAACATTTCTGACCTCCTAAAATCGTACTGTATCTATTATATCCGTTTGAACGAACAATATCAACTATGCAAATGTGAATTTTTATATCTTACAAGTAGAGATTTTATATCCTAATACAAGGGATTTCAGACCGTTCTATAAGAACTATCATTTCTGTAAAATATAATAGAAGCATTATATTGATACAAGGTGGTGAGTTTATGGACGCAAGAAACAATGATTTTGACTTCGATTTTACACCGATAGGGCAGGCAATCAAAAAAGCAAGGACAGCAAAAGGTATGACCAGAGATGAGCTTTCTCGTATTGTGGATTATGACCCAAGACATCTTCAAGCGATTGAAAATGAGGGGCAAAAGCCAAGTCTGGAGTTGTTCATTCAGCTTGTGACGATGTTCGGTGTATCAGTTGATGAATACATATTCCCAGATAATGAGGTCAAGAAAAGTTCCGTCCGCAGACGCTTAGACGCAGAACTCGACAAACTAAATGATAAAGAGTTGCTCGTAATAGAAGCAACTGTCAGCGGTCTATGTAAGGCAAAAGAGCCAGAGGAATAAACCTCTGGTTTTTCTTTTGCCCATTCTTAATAGGCAGGAACACCGTAACCATAGATGGAGCTACTTCCAACCGTATATTGATTTTGCCTGCAAGTGTCGCCAGAGTTACCCTCCACGGTGTAAACGACACCGTTTTCGCATTTCTCCACAATGCCTACATGGTCGGTTTCTCCGTCGCCTTCCCAATCAAAAAAGATAATATCGCCTGCCGACGGCTCATAGCTTCGGTCTTTCCATTGTCCGTTACCCTTAAACCAATTTGCACCGTCCACGCAGCCTGCGAATTTTGGGATAATCCCGCTTTCGATATAGCCACATTGGTCGGCACACCAAGACACAAAGCAGGCACACCATTCCACACGCCCCTCAAAGCCGTACCAACTCCAATAAGGCTGACCGCCCTCATTGCCGAGCTGTGTCAAAGCGACCTCCACAATCGCCTGGTTACCGCCGCTTGTGAACGCTCTCCCGTATGGATAATACCGCAGCACATGGGCGGGATATTGCGTGTCGCCATAGCTGTCCCAACCTAACCGTGCCGCCTGCATGGTGGAGAACTCTACCGCATTGGCATAGGAATAGCCGCCATAGTTAGTCTTAGCCCACGAGATATAGCCGTTGCCGAAATTGTAACCCTGCAAGGCAAGTTTGATATGCTCCATATCAATCGGGTTTTCTACCTCGGCAGAGATAAGGGCAGCCTTTAATTCCTGTACACCGCACTCAATCGAATATTCTGGGTCTTGTATCCCGTTCGGCTCGTGGGGATACCTTGTGTTAAAGCTGCCCTCCGCCGCCTGCATCGGGTCAAGTCCACGCCCGCCACTTTCCTGCATCATTACCGCCTTGATAAGCTCCACATATTCGGGAATACCGTACTGTTTGGCATATTTCTGTATCAAAGGCTCATAGGCTTCCACCTCTGCACTGACAGGGGTATAGGCGTTGCTCCCGCTTCCACCACCAAACAGGGAAACAGCACAGCCGAGCAGGACAACAATGAGAATAATCACAACTGCAATCCAACCACCTGCAATTAAAGCGGAAATCAGAGCTTTTGTTCCTGCAATAATCGCCTTGACCGCAGCTATGGTGGCTCTGACCGTAGCTTTTGTTGCTTCAGCGGTTGCCTTTGCGGTGGCTTTTGCCGCCTGTGCTGCCTTTTGGGCAGTTTTCGCAGAAGCCTTTGCCGCTGCCTGTGCCGTTTTTACCGAGGTTTCCGTCGTTTTAATCGCCGCCTTAGAAGTTGCCTGTGCGGTTTTAATTCCCTTTTCGGTAGTCTTGACTGTTCCCTTAGCAGTTGTTTTCACCGCTTTTTCTGCATTTCGGGCTGTGGTCTTAATCATTTTTTGCCCCTGCTGTCGGGTCTTTATCAACTGCGATTTTGCTGTCTGGGAAACATCGGGGGCAGAGGAACGGCTTGCAGCCCCGTGACGGATCTGCAAACCGTGTTGTTCTGACATATTCTGTGCTGCTTTCTGCTCTGCGGCTTTGACAGCCCGACTTTGCTTGAAATCGGTTATTTTATCTTTTGCCTTACCGATATTCTCCTGCGTTGTCTTGACTGCCTTTTGCCCCTGCTTATTGAACTGGTGGATACCTTCGTCCTTTACACGGTCTGCCGCATAAGAAATCCTGTCCGCAGCATATTCTGTGGCAGAGTTTTCATCAGCGTAATATCCCTGTTCCGCTTTTTCCTTTATCCCCACATAGGCAGACTTCATACGCTCACTGGCTATGGCGGCTTTATCTATGGTCTTTATCGTACCTTTGACCGCATCTCTGGTTTTTATATCAGCCATAGAAAACCTCCTTTCCCAGAGGATTTGCGTTCAAATCAGCCGACCTTTTTTGCCACTACAACGAGTCTGCCGTTCTGTGCGGAGTATTCGCAGGTGGAAAGGGTAATGAGCCTGTCGCCGTATTCAGCGGTCACACCTGTATCATACAAAGCAAGCTCCTTGCACTTCCCGACATAGGAATTAAAATCTTCCTCATTCTCCGCATCAACAAAGTCGTAGTATCGGAAGCCCTCAGAGCTGTACGCCACAGTCTTAAATACGGCGACGATTTCATACTCTTCCTGCTCTGTGAGGGTATCAAACTGAATATTCTTGTGTTCCTCATAAAAGCTCTTGGACTTGTAATCCTCCAACGCTCCAAACATCTTGCCGCCCTTGATGTGATGACCGTAGATAACCAGATTGTCACTTTCGGCAATATCACAATTCTCCTGCACATAAGGCGTACCTAAGTCACTGTACTCTTTTTCAAAATTGTGCTTCAGATAGAAATTCGGATTGTTCCTACTCTGCATCACAGGATAATTGATTATCGTGCCGGCAATGGAAAGCCAACCGACCATATCCTCATTCTGTAAATACAATTCCTGATACTTGGCAAGCACATCTTCTCCCTCGCTGACAGGGGCATCGTCTGGCATGGTTTCCTCCGTGGGAGCCTGCTCTACCATTTCGGCAATCTCCTCAAAGGCTTCCGTCTGTTCGTCCACCTGTGCATAGTGATGGTAAATACGGAAGCCGCAAAAAGCCGCCGTACCTAACAGACACACGGCGGCGGCAACACAGATAATAGATTTATAATTCTTCATAGGCTTTTCCTTTCTTATCTTGAAATTTCCGTCTGTTTTCTGGGAGCAGGAAGCTCCCAGCAATATTCGGGGTATCTGACCTTGATGCCCTCCATAAAGTAGGGAGCAAACTCACAGCAGAACAACTCCTCTGGCGTGAAATACCGTTCCCGCCCTTCCTCTGCATACCCGTTCCAAAGGTTAAAAGCAAGATGGCAGACCTTGACTGTTCCGCTTGTCTGCCAGCCGCCGTGCATACCCTCTGGCTCGATGCAGTCCTCCTTGAAATTGAACATCTGGTTGATGTTCGCCCTCGTTTCTGAAGCGATACCCATTACATAGAAAAATGCCCTATGATAACAGTCGTTCACTCTGCATTTCATCATATTTTCCAGAAAGAAATCACGGTGAGCCGTATCACGGAATTTAATATCAGCCATAAAAGACCTCCTTTCTTAGACCTCACCGAACTTTGTTGTCATCAACTTGTAAAGCTCGGTATTGCGTGGGAACTTGTTTACAAATGGTACAAGGGAGCTGCCAACTTTGAGTAATCCCTGTCCTGCACCGACATTCGTGATATAGCTCATCTGAAGGTCGGAGATATTAAGGAGCTTGGCAAGCTCAAGTCTGTCCGTGGACGCTTGGTTAAGCATAATGATAAATTCACTGTTAGCAAGCATCGTCCTTGCGGTATGGCTCTGCAAAAGGTCGTCTACATTCTGTGTAATACCCGTACAGTATGCACCGTATTTACGCACACGCTTCCAGAGGGTAAAGAGGAAGTTTGCAGAGTATTCGTGCTGAAAGAGGAGATAGATTTCATCAATGAAAATAAAGGTATTTCTGCCTTTGGCTCTGTTCTGCGTTATACGGTTTAAGATGCTGTCAAGCACGACGAGCATACCGATAGGCTGTAACTGTTTACCCAAATCCAGAATGTCATAGCAGATAAGACGGCTGTGAGTATCAACATTCGTGTGCTTTGCAAAGGTATTAAGCGACCCGTCCGTAAACAACTCAATCGCAAGGGCGATTTCCTGTGCTTCTGGCTCATTCTGTTTTAACAGTTCCTCACGGAAGTCCTGCAAGGTGGGCGGCGTTCCCATATAGTTGCCCTGCTGATAGTAGCGGTAGACGCTTGCCGTACAGCGGTCAATGATAGATTTCTGCTTTGCTCCCAAGTTCGTGCCGCCGATGAGCTGTTCGCAAAGGGATAAAATAAACTCCGATTTCAGAATGACGGGGTTTGCACCATCACCGTAATCGGAGTTCATATCCATAGCATTGATGTGATTTTCACTTGTCGCAGAGATATGAATGACCTCTCCCTGCATTGCTTTCACAAGCGGGGAATATTCACGCTCTGGGTCAATGATGATTATATCGGCATTAGGGTCGGTCAGAATGATATTCGTCATTTCTTCCTTTGCGGTAAAGGATTTTCCTGCACCCGACACACCAAGAATAAAGGAATTGCCGTTAAGGAGCTGCCTGCGGTTGGCGATAATCATATTTTTGCTGATGACATTCTGACCGTAATACACACCGTTTTCGTGGTAGATTTCCTGCACACGGAACGGGATAAACACTGCAAGGCTCTCCGTTGTGAGGGTACGCAGGGCATCTATCTTCCGTACACCAAATGGCAGGGCTGTATTCAATCCGTCCATCTGCTGATATTTCAGCACCGCAAACTGGCACAAATGCTTTCTTGCGGTAGTCAAGAGAGCTTCTGTATCATTGTCGAGCTGCTCTTTGGTATCTGCCGTATGCACCATCGTCAGCACGGCAAACATCATTCTCTGGTCACGGGTCGTCAAATCGTCCAGAAATTCCTTGCTTTCCTTCCGCTGCTGTTCCAAGTCATAGGGGATAACGGCAGAAAAATTATTGTTCTGGTTCTGCTTCCTCTGCCAATTCGTGATATTGGTTTCCACACCAAGCAGACGGTTTTCCACCTCCCGCACGGCTTCATCTGTGGGAACGGGGATAATATCAACGGACAGCATCATATTCCTGTTCAGCTCACAAAGCTCCGCAACCATACTGTCCTTGATATATGCCGCATACTCTCTGAGAAAAATCACACGCCCATATCTGTCACCCATTCTGAAGCAGTCGCTCTCAAATTCAAAGGTATCAGGGCAGATAAAATCCTTGAAATCGTGACCTTTCCGCATCGTCTGGGTAATATCGAAGTGGAACGCTGTTTCTTCTCCTGTACGGTAGAAGTCGTGGAAGATACGCAGCTTGTCGCCTGCGTCCAGTTCCACACACTTCGACCCCAGACGGTTAAAGTGGGCGATAAGGTCAGCACCCACACGGGCGAAGTAGTTTCGGGCTTCCTCGATATTCTTCTTGCAGACAGATACGGTTACATACTTATCCTGTACGATGGAATTAGCCCCTGTCGCCTTATCCAGAAGCATTTTGTTGTATTCCTTGCGGTACTTATCCAGACCGTCATCAGCCATTGGGATTAAAATAGTCTGTTCAAAATCAGCTTTGTTCAAGCGACGGTTGTTGATAGTGATTTTCGTGGTCGCACCGCTGTCAAGGGAATTAAGAAGCTCCGAGTATTCAAGGAACATTGCTTCCTTATCCTCACGGCTTGCCACGGCATAGTTTATATCCTCAAATTTAAAGGTCTTTGCGTACTTGTTCCTGCCGACAAGGAATATGCCGTCATCCCAGATTGTCTTAATCGGGATAACATTCTGTACCGACTTCGGCACAACAAACTTTTCCCTGTCCTGCTTGAACAGATTTTTAAGAGTTCTCAGCATTGTTTACCTCCTTGCTGCGTTTCGCTTTTTTCTTTTTCGTTTTCTTTGGTTTCGGTGTCCTGCCTTTCTGCTTTTTCCGTACTGTCGGCAACCCTTTTTCATGGGCTTCAATGGTCGGCTTCATCGTTTCGTAATAGAGATTATCTGGCAGGAACATCAGCTTTTTCGGCATCAGAAATTCCGATTTAATCCACGCCCAGACAAACTGCTCTGCGGTCATACCGTTGTATTTGATAAATCCCATTGCCGCAAAGGGGAACGCACCTAAGATACAAACCCAACTGAGGGTTTCCGTACCAAACCGTGGACGGAGAAGAAAATACAAACCCACCGCCACGCCGCAGGCAAGGACAGAAAAAATGAACTGTCTGAGGGACAGTCCAAAAAACATACTCTCCGTATAATTACGGATTTCCTTATTTATCTTGACTTCCAATCATAGCACCTCCCTTACAAGCCCATCATTTCTCTTACAACACGGTCTGCCATTTTGACCGCACCGACAAGGACGAGCATATTGAACACAAGCTCCCCGATATAGCTCCATACCATTGTAACCGCCGCCGCATCGGGATTGACCACAGGCGGAGAAGAAGCAAATAGGGAAAAGATAATGCAGGCAAGCACGATAACCGCACCTTCAAGGCATACAGCGGCATAGCTCTTAATGAAGCTCTTGCCGACGCTTTGGCTCGGCTCTCCAGCAAAAGCGGAAAGGGGTACGGGTGCTATGGCAGTATAGATATACAGCTTGAAAAACCTGCCATATACCGACATAATCATTATGAATGACAGCACCGTAATAAACAGTCCGCCTATCAGCGTGACCGCCCATAGCGGGATACTCTCAAAAAATCCGCAGTCTTCAACGGCTGTCACGATTTCCTGCGGCAACACCGTCTGCTGTGCCGAGCCAAATCCTACGGCATTCATAATCGTGGAAATCATACCCTGCACAATCTTAAACAGTGCCATCATCAGTTCTAATCCGTAGGTCACTGCACCTTTGGCAATGGCAAAGCGGATAAACAGCTTCAAAGCCTGCTCTGGTCGCTTGACTTCTGCAAAATTTCCGCAGGTACGCATCACACCCACAACAAAGAACAGCACGAGCAGGGCAAGTCCGATAGCCTGCACCGCACCGTGAATATCCACGATGACATTCCATATCGTGCCGCCCTTAAAGTTCTCTGGGGATTGGGTAATGAGCTGCCATATCTCGGCTAATTTCTCATTCCAAGTGTTTAGGGCGTTCTCTAAATTCTGTACCACCCAGTTATCAGACATTTGACCACCTCCTTGATGATATTAGATAACGGGAGCGAGTTCCGCACTCGGCGGATCTGCTCCCGTTATCTTTTTGTGTCAGTCTGTTATCTTAGCCTGTGATAAGAGTCAAGATTTCTTTTGCGAAGGTAATGACAACGCCGCCTGCAAGGGTCAAAAATCCGTTAGCTCTCTGGGACGGGTCATGGGATTTGAGGGAAAGACCAATCTGCACGATACCAAAGCCGAGCATAATCATACCAACAGCCCTCACCAGACCGAAAATGAAATCGGACAGATTGTTGACTACCTGAATGGGGTCATTGGCAGCAAAGGCGGTTACGGAAGTACCAAGCACAAAGGTCATTGCCATAACAGCCATACAGTAATAGCGGAAGCCTTTCTTAACCTTTTTAGTCATCGGCAGCTTCGTGGTTTTCTTGTTCTCGTTCTTCTTAAAAAGTTTCATAGGGTAAATCCTCCTTATAAATTGAATATTTCTTCCAAGTCCTCATCGGACAGAAGCTCATAGGAAGTGCTGACAGCTTTCACGCTCACGGCATTATCTGGAATATCACTGTCAAACACAAGGGTTGCGACAGCCTGCGTAGGCTCTCCGTGGATATACGGTGGTTGCCCTCCGTCAGCCGTCAGCTTCACATTCGGGTGCTTCAAGATGTCATACTTGAAGTCCATAACGGGGCGTTCTCCACGCACAAAAAGAAGTGCGTAACGGTTATCAAGCATACGCACTTCGTCTGGGGTCATCAGCTCACGCCCCGAAATCTGATAATTTGTTGAATAGTTACCACTCCGCCCAGAGCTTTTCCCGTAGGTGTTGGTATCAATGGTTTCCTTGCCCAAAAGCTCTGACACATATTTGTGGGTGCTTTGCTCGTTGCCACCCAGATACAAAAACTCATCGCAGTTGCCAACAATGCTTTCCCATTGCTTTTCAAAAAGGGCTTTGAGCTGTGCCAGATTTTGCAGGATAATGGATACCGATACCCCTCTGGAACGCATAACGGACAGGATTTTATCAAAGTCATCAGGCAATGAAACATTCGCAAATTCGTCCATTATGAAATGGCAATGCACAGGCAGGCTTCCGCCGTACTTGTGGTCTGCCAGATAAAAAAGCTGTTGAAAGAGCTGGGTATAAAGGATACTGACAAGGAAGTTAAAGCTCGTGTCGTTGTCTGGTATCAGAGCGAACAGAGCGACCTTCTTTTCTCCCAGACTTGGCAGGTCAAGCTCATCGGTGGCGGTAAGCCCTGCAAGGCTCTCCAGATTGAATTTTTCAAGCCTTGCGGCAAGGGTTATCTGGATACTCTTTAAGGTCTTTGCACTACCACTGTGGTAATCCCTGTAATACTTTAGGGCGATATGCTCTGGGTTTACCATTTCCAGACGGTCAAACAGCTCGTCCAGAGGGCTTACATAGCTGTCATCGTCCTCTCGGACTTCGCCTGCACGGAGCAGCTCCATAACCATCGGGAAATTCTGCTCGTCTGGCGGTGCTTCATATTTCAGATAGAACACCAGAGCCAGAAGCAGCATACTCGCCGCCGTATCCCAGAACGGGTCTTGCGACTGTGAGCCTTTCGGCGTGGTCGCCTTAAACAAGTTTGTTACCAACCTCTGAACATCGTTATCGTTCCGCAGATAGACAAAGGGATTGTAACAATGGCTGCGGTGCATATTGATAAGGTCAAGCACACGCACCTCATAGCCTTTATTTTCCAACAGACCGCCAATGTCACGGACGATTTCGCCCTTTGGGTCGAGTATTACAAAAGATGTGTTGCACTGCATAGCATTTGGCTTGCAGAAAAACCTCGTTTTTCCCGCACCAGAGCCGCCGCAGACTAAAATATTCAGATTCCTGCGGTGCTTTTTCCCGTCCAACCCGATACGGACATTCTGGGTCAAGAGCTTATTGGCTGACGGGTCTTTATCTCGGTACTTCTTATTCAAAGCACCTGCGTTGCCCCATTTCGCAGAGCCGTGTTCCTCACGCCTGCGGTAATTCCTGCGTGTAGAGAAATAAACGCCGATGCCCATAGCGTAGGCAAGTAAAAAAATGAGGACAGTCTTTACGCTGTCCTCACATACCATTATTTCAAACGGATTGCCCATCGCCACAGGCAGACCTCGGATAATCTCTACAAGACCGCCGCTGACATAGGGTGCTGTCAGCAGGGCAAGCCATACGACAGGAAGTATGCCGCAGACAGAAAGGATTAAGCTCGTTTTCTGGTCATCGTTCCTCATTGCACCTGCAATGCACGACCTTAACCTTTTTTGTCGGAGCGTGTGCCACCTTGCTTATCAGCTCGTCAACAGGCTCGGTGGGGCGTTCCTCCTGTAACTGCCGTGTACGCAGGGTGTTTAAGGCGTTGATGACGATATTCTTATCGTACTTGTCAAGTGCGATATGGTATCGTTCCTCTCTCATAGTCTGCACCTCCGATTAGCGTTCCTGCTCTTTGTTCTTTGCAGGCTTGTTCTTTTCCATACTCTTATACATATCGCTCTGGATTTCGCCCAGAACATCACGCATCGTGCCAAGCTCTCCCTTGAATGCCTGCGTATCCATTTCCGCATACTCTCTGGGAAGTCTGGAAAAGTCAAACCCTCTGGTATCCACGCCGTAACGGGAGCTTACCATATAGGCAACGCAGAAGGATTTGAAATCGGAAGCATCACGGCTCTCGTTGTGCTTAAAGTTATAGACTGCTGCCGATACCTCTTTTGCCATACTCACGAACAGCACTTCCTCGGAAAGCCCCTTCTTAACAAAAATGGTCTGCTGAGAGCTGTCATAATAGGCAGGCAGTTCAAGCTCCCCGACGGGTACACAGGGTACAGGGCTTGCATCAATCAGAGCAGACACAAGCTCACGCATGGATTTCGGCTCCTGTTCCTGCTGCCTGTCCTTTGCCGAGGTTTCGGAAATATCATAAACCACTTTGGCATTGTAGGAGATGCCCTTTGTCCCGTCCTCACGGGTGTATTCCTTGCTCGGCTCAAGGATAATAATTTTCTGTGCGTCCTTGTTCACATAGACACGGTTCGCTTTCCATTTGCTGTACTCTTTAAGCTGCGTTGCTTCGGGCATCTGTGCTGACACCAGAATAGCGTTAGCCACGGAGTAGCGGTCAAAGCGACCCTGCACATTAAGATACTGACGGAAGCTGTCGCCGCTTGCCATCATTTCAGAGCAGGTATTGTCAATCAGCTCATAGGCTTCTTTCCGCTGTGCCTGCTTTGCGGCAGCCCATTCCTCTTTATCAAAAGGTCTGTTGCCACCGCCGAATACATCGTAAATACTCATAGCTGTTTACCTCGTTTCTTTGGATTTTGGTTTCTTTTTCTTTCTCTGGGGCTGTTTATGCTCCGTTTTCCCGTTAGCACTTTTCGCCCTGTCGGAAGCTCCGCTTTTGTCCAAGGCGGAAGTGCCAATCTCTGCTTCCTGCTCCTTGCGGTTCTCCTTGATTTTCCGCAGTTCCTCTCTGACAGAAGGTTTCTCCTTAGTCATAGTAGCCCCCTCTGCGAACTTCTTTGGCTGCTCTGAGGTAGGCTCGGACTGAGGGGATTTTTCTGTCTTTGCCACCGAGGGGTTTGGGGCGTTTTCCTCCTTCTGGATGGGCTTGCCCATAAGCTCGTCAAGCAGCTTGTCTTTCTCCGCCTTTTCCTGCACACCAATATCTGGCTCTGACTGACCGTCCTTTGCATCTTTGGATTTCTCGGCTTCCGTCACAATAGAAGCGGTATCCACCGAAGCAAGATTAAAGCGTTCCACGATACGACTGATTTTCGATGCGTCTTCGGCACGGGCGATGACATCGACCTCTGCATTGGGGTCTTTGTTTTTCCTGTCCGTGAGGACGCAGTAAAGCACACCGTATTTTTTCGCTTCCTGAGTGAACTTTTTCAAGTCGCCGCTTTTGACAGTAAAGACTTTCAGTTCCTTACCAGAACGGAGCATACTTGTCAGCCTTGCTTTGCCTTTGGTTTTCTTTTCTTCTTTAAGAATGGAATACAACAGGATAGCGATGTTCTTCGCACCTGCACCTGTAATTTTGGCAGCGACCTCAAAGCCCTCCAAGCTCATTCGGACGATTTGTTCTGCCGCTTCGCCGCCTGTGTTCATTCTTCACCAGCTCCTTTCTTTGCTGTTCGTGTTCGTCTGCCCGTATCGTCTGCAATTTTTCCTTGAGGGTATCACTACGGGCGGAAATGCCCTCGCACAGTCTGACCTCCTTTCGGATAATTTTCAGCCGCCCCGAAATATCGGAAAGCTCTGCCTTGACTGCTTCCTTTTCTTCGCCGCTTGTTCTGCGGGATTTAGAGTAAAGCTCCTTTCTCTTCTGAAGCAGGGCAGACATCTCCGTTTTCAGAGAGCCTTTATATGAACAAAGCTGCTCCGCCGTATCAATGTGATTGCGGCAAAGTAGCCTTGTTTCCTGTGTGATGGCTTCCATCTTCATAAGGTCGTCCTTTAAAAGATAATGAAGCCGTGCATAATTTTGTTTTCTGCCTTTTGGCAGGATACCGAGCTTGTAGCAGTAATGGAGATACAGCCCACGCAAGCCGCCGATTTTCTTGGCGTTCTTCAATGAACCTTTGACTCGATAGACCTTAACCTGCAGCTGTGGCTCTGAGAAGCTCTGGAATTTGACCGCATAAGAATTTTTGCTGATACGCTCCATAATCCTGTCATTGGTGTATTTCTCTCCGAGCTTATAAAGCCGCTTGGGTCTTTGCCAGCCCTTGCCGATAATCGTCCAATACTTGCGGTTGGGGTCAAAGTTTATGCGGTAGCCCATTTCTGCCAACTGGCGGTCAAAGTCTTTCAGCGTAAATGATTTGCTGATAGCTTCATCCACCGCTTGTCTGGCAACATTATCCCTCGTGGGTCGCCCCTGCTTTTCGGCTTGGTAAAGGGCGTAGGGCTTTTTCTTGCCGCTTGGGTGTTCGATGACGGACAGGGCATACTCACGGCAAAGCTCATCGGAACGCTGACGGAGCAGCCGCAGATTTGCTTTGTTGTCGTGATAGTGCATACCATCGGCAAAAGAAACAGAGTTCACAACAAAGTGATTATGCAGGCAGTCGGTATTTAGGTGAGTGGCAACGATGACTTGAAATCTGTCGCCCCACATTCGCTCGGCAAGTTTAACGCCCACTTCGTGAGCCTGCTCTGGCGTAACCTCACCGTGCTTGAAGCTCTGAAAACCGTGGTAGCAGACAATCTCGCTCATATCGTTCCACCCCGCTTTGGTAATCATCATTTCATCTCTGGCGGTGGTCGGGTCACAGTTTACGCCTGTGACAAAGAAACGCTGCTCGGTCTTATTCTTATTGGTAGCGTACTCCATTACATCGACCATCGCCTGCAGGTCGGCTTCGGTGTATTTAGGGTTGGCGGTCTTTTCGGGATTTTCGGCATAGTCGATTGGGTGGTCGAGCCTGCCACGCACATCCCATATCTCGCAGACCGCCATTACGATGACCTGCGTGGAAGCAGATACCTTTTGCGAATGTCAATCTGAAACTCGTGCCACTTCCTTGCTTCCTCACGGAGCATCGGGGTATCCACAAAGCCGAGGGCGTTTGCCTTGACCGCAAGCTGATTGATACGGTTTCCAATGGCGGATAGTTCACGCATCATTTTATAGAACTCTGGGTCGGGCTTTTCGCAGAGCTGATAGCCCCTTACCATTTCTCTTAAAAAGGCTTCTTTTGAGCGACCCGATTTCCGCACAAGCTCATTAAGGTGTTCGGCTTCCTCCTCAGTCAGACGGAAAAGTATCTGCACATTTCTTTTTCGCATTGTCCACTTCCTTTCTCTCGGAAAGTCTGTTTATCTGCACGCAACACATACACACAACGCCGAACAGACCGCCGAGCATTGTGCCGATAATGAAAAATAAGAACTCACTCATTCTTGAACTCCTTTCTGTTCTCACGGGGTATTAGGGGCTGACCCCTAACAAGCGAATTTGGCTAACCAAATTCAGTGCTTGGTAAGACATCTCATTCTTCGCAGTCGTCCTCATACATACACTCACCGCACACGGGGCAGAAGTACGGACAGTCCGAACAATCCTCATTTTCCTGTAGTGTATTCTCGCCCGCACAGTCAAGACCGTCCTCGCTCTGCTCGGTAATATCGGCTTCGCCGCAGACAAAATCATCATCTGTAAAGTTGATAAGGTCGGTATCGAACAGGATAATTTTTGTCTTTTTCTTTGCCTGTTCGGGGCTTTCCGCATAGACGGAAACGGTCTTTCGGTAATGGGCAGTAAGGGTTACATCATACTTTTTCAATGGTTCATTCCTCGCTTTCAGCATTATATTTTGATTTGGTTTCGGTGTCTTTCTGGTGAGAATCTACTACACAATCAACGGGTATCACTCCTTTCACGGGCAGGCTTTGGTCTTGCAATTCCCAGATAGGACAACAAAAAATCGTTGAAGTCCTTGCCGACAGGCGGTGGATCATCAACGATTTTGTAGTCTTTCTGCAACAGTTCCTTCAAAGTAGCGGTACAAAGCCTGCCTACCTTGTCATTATCCAGATGCAGAACGATGGTCTTAATTTGTGGATTGGCACTCAAAAAAGTTGTGAGGGCTATGGGAATTTTGCTGTCCTTCATCTCTTTCTTTGGCTGATACACGCCCGAAAGAGAAAGCAGACTTTCCGATTTGTAGTCCTTGCCCTCGCATTTCAGATAAGTGGCATAGGACAATAAATCAATGGCGGCTTCAAATAAATGCACGGTATCCGTCGGCTCTCTTGCCAGAAGTCGAAACGAATACCGCTTGTCGCTGCCCGATGCGTCCTGCTTGAAAGTGCTGCCGAGAGTGCTTCGCAGGGCGGCATATTTCGGTGTTCCGCTTTCATCTTTGCCGATAAAAACAGCATTGTGGTAATCGGCACTCTCATAGAGCGTGCCGTCTGCAATACACTCCTGTATAAGATGATAGTCAATACCACGCCCAAAAAGATACTGTATCACTCGGTTACAATCCTTATTCTTTGGCGGCAGTAGCAGGACTTTCGGTTCATCTTTCTTGGGAGCAGGGGGTGGCTTCCAGTCCGCCATCGTCTGCCCTGTGAGAATTTCCACGGCTTCCACAAAGTCATATTCCTTGACCTTGATGAGATAATCAAGAGCAGAATAGCCGCCGAAACCTCTCGACCACCAATACCATTTACCGTTGGAAATCTTCAAGCTGTCGTGTTCTGCGGTACAGTACACATTGCTTGTGCCTTTGACCTTAACAAGATTGCTCGGCTCAAACTCACGCAGATAGGATAACAGGTCAATCTGGCGTATCCGTTCAAGCACATCTGGGTCAATCTGCACATAGGGTTGCTTAGTTCTCAATGGATAAAATCACCTCCAGAAATAGAAAAAGCCGAGGGGCTTTCGTTAAATGAAAACCTCTCGGCTATGTAAAAGTTTTATTCAAATAAATCTAATTTTCCCCTATTGCCTGTCCCAAACCCACTTTCTTTTTTCCTTAAATTATACATTCCAAACTTTAGTATTTGCTTATAAAGCAAAAACTGCTTTCCTTTTCTATTTGCAAAAAAAGTATATCCTATCTGTTGTTCTTCGCCCCACTTTTCCCATAAACGAGGACTTAAAACATTATTTTCAGTATATAATGGAAGTATCAAATCAAAATAGTACTTTACCTTGTCTAAATTAGTTGTCTGGAGTTGCTGAAAAAATTTTTTATAAATCTTAATATCTTCACTCAAACAACTCAAAATAATATAAGATTTTGTTTCCTCTGGAAAAATAGTAATGAAAAGCCTACTAATAAAACCTCTTTTCGTATGTCGTATTTTCTTGCCTTTCAAGTCAAAGTCAACAGCAATACAAGCATAGGTCGCAAATTTTATGCTTTCTGGAATCTCAATTACACAAGTTTCTAAACCAGTATAATCCTTACTCACAATACCTTTATCGAAAAAACTCTTAACCTCATTCATTTCTTCCAGAGTCATTGATATAGCTCTATAGTACTGTATATACTGTGGTGTTTTTAGCAAAGACGGCGTATTTGTAATGTTTTCTCTTAAGACTTTCTGTTCCACAAGTTTCTTATAATACTCAAATATAAAAGCTTTATATGCGTATATATACTTATGTTCATCACTATCTTTATCGAAAGCAGGTGCTCCTTTTTCTATAGGAGCAAATACTTCATCATCGTGAATATCGCAAAAGCAGGTCGCAGTTGTCGCATGATTGACCCCAACTCGGTCAATCATTGTTAATACTTCTGGTTCTTCATTTTCAATGGGAATAACTTGTGGTGGCTTGTTAGGGTTCAAAATATACACATGCCCATCTTCCGATAATTGAGATATTATTTTATTGTTCTGTAATGCGTGAGCCTCTTTGATATGCTTAACACATCTGGTACTATCAGGATATAAGCAGCACTTTATCTGATTTTTTCTGAACTGTTCCATGATTTGTATATTAAGAGGCTTCTTACTTTTCTTTACAGGTCTATCTTTACGATTTTTACAACACTCAAGATAAGTTTTTCCACTACCGCATGGGCATAATTCATCATCATATATCTTAAAATATTTCATCAACATCATATCAATTACCTCATTTAGATAAGCTATTGTTTTTATTATAATACTTTATTGTGAATTTTTCCACCTCTGCGGCTATGTAAAAGCGGCATCAGCTCCACGCCAATGCCGCCGTTCTTGGTTACAAAATTCCTGCCTTTTTGAGATACCCAACGCTGTCATAGCACCCTCTGAAATAGATTGCTTCCTGCTGCATATCGCTGAGCCTGTTCCGAAGCTCCAAAACTTCTATCAAAGCCTTACACTCCTGCTCGGATAAATCACTCGGCTTTTCCGTATCCAAAACTGCCATCACTTTGGGATACTCCTTGTAGAGTTCCTCTATCCTTTCCTCTATGAAATGGTATTCTGGATTTTCTTTGGGCAGCTTTGCGATAACGGAGCTTAGATATTCAGCAAAGATGTTGCTATGCACATCAACAAAGGTTTCAAATCTGAAATTATCAAGCACACCTTTCACCTCCGACATTTACTAATCTACACCTATTATACTTCCCAGAAATCAGCAATACAAATATGCAAACCGCATTATCTCTCCCGACTTGCACATTTTCTTTCGGGCTGTTCTTCTGTCTGCTCTGGCTCGGTATCCATAACGGAAGTATCTTTTTCATTCAGATTCAGCTCAATGTTAAGAGCGTTCAGCCGTTCTGTTTTTTCTTTCAGCTCATCTTCAAAGGCAAAAGGCTTCTTGATTTCCTCCTTTGCGGTTTCAAGCTGTGCGATAGTTTCCGCCTTTTTGGTCTTGGCAGCTTCCAGTCTGGCGGGGAGCTTTGACAGCTCGTTTTCAATTCGGGTCAGATTTCCGAGGGCATCAGCACCTAAATCTACCTTATGCTTTGCCTTTCCGCAGAGGTTCATACAGTAATGGGCATTGACAGTATCATAATAAATCTCCATTCGGAAACCTCGGTAGCTGCCGATTTCGGTAGGTGCGGACATCGGATAATCCTTGCAGATTGCAAGGAGCATCTCGCCTGCGTCTGCCTTTTCGGTGTAGGTCACTCCTTTTAATGTCATCGAGCAGAACTTATCCTCACCCTGCGGCTTGTGCTGCTCAGCAAGAGCTGCATCATTTTCATATCCTGCAATGCGTTCCTCATACTCTTTAATGGTCTGGGGATAGTATTTCAGCACCCTGTCCTCAAGGTCGTAATGTTCGGAAAGATAACTCTGCTTTAACACTCGGAGCTTGGAAACCTGTATATCCAAATCCATCTTTTCCTTAAAACGGGCATCGCCTGTGGCAAGCATTTTAACCTCCGCAAAGGACAGGGCAACCTCGTCCACATCTTCGGCAGAGCGTACAGGGCTTTTGCTCGTCATTATCTGGCTGATAAATTTCTGCTTGCTCTCCACCAACTGATAGAGGTAGGCATCAAAAGTTTGCTCGGTCACATAGCGGTAAACCTCCACCTCTGGGAACATATTTCCCTGCCGTTCAATACGCCCCTGCCTTTGTTCAAGGTCGGAAGGACGCCACGGACAGTCAAGGTTATGGATTGCTATGAGCCTGTCCTGCACATTCGTACCTGCTCCCATCTTAGGAGTAGAGCCGAACAGCACACGGACTTCGCCGCTTCTGACCTTGCCGAACAACTCTTTTTTCTGTGCATCGGTGGTCGCTTCGTGGATAAATCGTATCTGCTCCGCAGGAATACCACGGGCTATCAGTTTCTCCCTCATATCGTCGTAGACATTGAAAGTACCGTCATTTTTCGGGGTGGACAGGTCGCAGAACACAAGCTGTGTCGCTTTGGTATCGGCGTGTTCCTCCCAGATACGGTACACATTATCCACGCAGGCATTGACTTTACTGTCTGGGTCATCTGGTAGCATCGGGTCAATCATTCTCTGGTCAAGAGCCAGTTTCCGTCCGTCATTGGTTATCTTGAGCATATTGTCGATATTAGGCTCGACAAGCCTTGCCCTGACTTTCTCAGCCCGCTTCGCAAGGGAAGCTACCATTTCGGTCTGTATCTCACTCGGCTTGGTCTTAATATTGTGGTAATTGACCTTTGGCACAGGGAGCTTTAGCATATCGGCGGTCTGAATATCCGCCACCTCACGGAACATATGCATCAGTTCTGGCAGGTTATAGAATTTGGCAAACCTCGTCTTGGCTCGGTAATTCGTGCCTTCGGGTGCTAATTCCAGAGCTGTAACCGTTTCTCCAAAGGTGGAAGCCCAACTGTCAAAATGCTGCAAACCGTTCTGTGCAAGGGTGTCATACTGCAAGTACCTCTGAACGGAGTACAGCTCAACCATTGAATTGCTGACAGGCGTACCCGTTGCGAAAACCGTGCCACGGTTGCCCGTGATTTCGTCCAGATAGCGGCATTTCATAAAGAGGTCGCTTGATTTCTGGGCTTCGGTCTGGGCGATACCACCTACATTTCGCATCTTGGTGTAGAGGTACAAATTCTTGTAAAAATGGCTCTCATCAATGAAAAGCCTGTCAACGCCGAGCTGTTCAAAGTCGATGACCGTATCCTTACGCTTGGTGTCATTGAGTTTTTCGAGCTTCGTCTTGATTGCTTTTCGGGTTTTCATTAGCTGTTTGACCGTGAACTGCTCGCCTTTGGAAGCCTGCACATCGTCAATGCCACGCTCAATATCATCAAGCTGCTTTTCCAACTGCTCCCTCTGGCGTTCTATGCTCATCGGGATTTTTTCAAACTGCGAATGCCCGATAATGACTGCATCATAGTCGCCTGTGGCAATCCTGCCGCAGAACTTCTTGCGGTTTCCTGTTTCAAAATCCTGCTTTGTTGTCACAAGTATATTTGCACTCGGATAGAGCCGTAGATATTCGGAAGCCCACTGACCGACAAGATGATTCGGCACAACAAACATAGATTTCTGGCATAAACCGAGCCGTTTGCTTTCCTGTGCGGCAGCTACCATTTCAAAGGTTTTTCCTGCTCCCACCTTATGGGCAAGGAGCGTACTGCCGCCATAAAGGATATGGGCGATAGCGTTGACTTGATGGGGTCTAAGTGTGATTTCTGGGCTGATACCTCCGAAAGTGATATGGCTTCCGTCATACTCACGGGGTCGCACAGAGTTAAAAGTGTCGTTGTAATAACGGACAAGGCGGTTTCGCCGTTCTGGGGCTTTCCATATCCAATCCTGAAACGCCTGCTTGATGACTTCTTGCTTCGCCTGTGCCGCCGTGGTTTCCTTTGCATTGAACACCGCTTTTTTATTGCTGTGTTCGTCATACACATAATCAAAGATACGGGTGTCACGCAGATTTAAGGTGTCCTCAATAATACGATAGGCGGAAGCCCTTTTCGTACCATAGGTGCTGTCCGCCTTTACATTCCCCATATCGGAGCTTTTATTCTCTATGAACCAGTCTCCGTTTATCGGGGTGTATCGTACCTTTAATCTTCCTGCGGCATAGCTTGACGGAGTTAAAAGCTCCATCACAAACCGCTGTATATCTTCCTGCGGTATCCAAGTCGCACCCAGACGGACAGAGATTTCCGCCGCCGAGAGGTCTTTGGGAATGACCTTTTTCAAGGCATCCACATTGACTGCAAGCTCTGGGTCATTCTTCGCAGCAAGCTCCGCAACCGTCAGCTTGTTGCGGACATTTCCCGACAGATACTCGTCTGCGGCTACATAGGAAACAGGCTCACAGTTCGGTACTTTGAAGATAACACCTTGTAAATCCTGCACAAGCTCAGCCTGCGTTTTGCCTGTGAGCTGCTCCATATAAGGCAAATCAACACGGGCTTTCTCCCCGATAGAGAGGGCAAGGGCTTCACTTGCTGTTTCAACCGAAGTTACTTCTCGATGGGGCTTAATAGTCCGCTTCGTGAACATATCCGCTTTCCGTTTGAAGTTGCCCTCATCATCAAGCACCTCCAGAGAACATAAAAGGAAGTAGCTCTCGTCTGAAGCAAAAGCAAGATAATTTCCTCGGCTGTTGATTAGACCGTATTTTGCGGTATAGGCATCATACAGACGGTTGAGGTTTTCCTGCTCGGTGCATATCATTTCCTCTGGGTAATCCTCGGTCTGATACTCAATGAGCTTACGCACACAGTCACGGATTTGGATAAGCCCTTTGATACGGTTTTCTGCGGTCATCGACACAGAAGCAGGTTGCATACGGTCGTTCTCTCGGAAATAAACCTTGCCGTCCACCAGAGTAAAAGAGAAATTACGCACATTCGGGTCAGCAGGAACGGAAAGCTCCTGCTCATCGGAGATTTCATCAACCCTATTATCAAGCTCTGGGATTTCGCCGTTTATCCTCTGAACTGCATTGGACAGAAGCTCGGAAAGTGGTATATCCTTACGGGCTTTACAGACAGGCTCGAAAGTACCAAAGCGTGTGTTTTCCATCTTTATCTCGCCCAACACCATTTCGGGGTGTTCGACAAAATATCTGTTCATCGTAACACCGTTTTCGTCCGTATCAAGGTGTACCCAGTCTGGCTCTATATCCATCACTCGGTCACGCTTTTGCAGGATAAGAATATCGCTCGTGACCTCCGTGCCTGCGTTTGCCTTAAAGGTGTTGTCTGGCAGACGGATAGCACCTAAAAGCTCGGCTCTCTGGGCAATATACTTGCGTACCTCTGGACTTGCTTTATCCATCGTACCCTTTGAGGTAATGAACATCACAACGCCGCCGGCACGGACTTTATCCAGAGCCTTTGCGAAAAAGTAGTCGTGTATGAGAAATTTCTGGGCGTTGTATCGGCTGTCATTGACCCTTATCTCCCCAAAAGGCACATTACCGAGGACTACATCAAAATGGTCGTCTGGGAGATTTGTTTTCTCAAAGCCCTCAATGGCAATGTTCGCTTTTTGGTAGAGCTGCTTTGCAATCCTGCCTGTGAGAGAGTCGATTTCCACGCCGTGGAGCTTGCTGTTTTGCATACTTTCGGGAAGCAGACCAAAGAAATTGCCTGTACCGCAGGACGGCTCCAAGATATTGCCTTGTGAAAAGCCCAGGCGGTCAAGTGCGTCATACATCGCCTTGATAACAACAGGCGGCGTATAAAAAGCGGTCAGCGTTGACTCCATAGCGGCACGGTATTCCTCTGGGGATAGGCTGGCATATAGCTCCTTAAATTCCTCCGCCCACGCCGCATTGTGTTCATCAAATGCCATAGAAAGACCGCCCCAACCGACATACTGAGATAAGACCTCCTGTTCTTCGGGTGTGGCAAGGCGGTTTTCGATTTCAAGCTCGTGCAGCAGGTTGATTGCCGCCATATTGTTACGGAACTTTTCTTTTGCTCCGCCGACACCGATGGCGTCATCGTTAATACGGAAATTATGACGGTCTACAGCAGGAGCTTCCGTTTTTTCTTCGGGGAGTAATTCGGTTTTTTCCTGTTCCAATAGCTTTTGGATATAGCCGATTTTCTCCACTCGGTTTATCGGAAAACCCACATTGTTCTGGAATGTGATGTCACGCAGGGACACATCGCCGCTGATTTTGCCAATGTTCTCAATGAGATATTTACGGTTATCTATGATGATTTCCCTGCCTATGAGGTCGTCTGCGGATTTCTCCATTTCAATGGCAGGAGCTTCTGAGCCATTCATTATATCGGCATACGCCTGTGGTTTTTCTTTGGCTTCCTCGGCTGTCCTGTACCAATCACTTTCGGTAGCCATAATCTCATCAAGGAGCTTCTCGTCCTCTTTGGTCAGCTCGGTGTGCTGTTCCAAGAATGGGATAAACTCACCTCTGCCACGGAGCAGGCTTTCTCGGTCATCTCCATATAGCTGTTCGCCCTTTGGCGATAAGGCATAATCGTAAAAATTCTTAATGTGGGCAATTAAATCACCCTCACCATCGCCAATATCAAACCGCCCTTCATAGTTAAATTCCTCGCCGCCGATAACAGCCTTGATAACAAAATCGGTCTTGTGATACCACCCGATATTTTTATCGCCCTCACGCTCACGGTGCTGTTTCTCGTCCAAAATACCAAGCAGCTTATTCCCCAGAGCAAAGCTCAAATCCGTATAGCGGTCATTAAACTGTCTGTCATAAAAGGCAGGGTGTTCGGAAAAACCGATAGAAAACTGTATTCCGTCCTGCTTTTTCTCGGACGGTGTTTCTGTCCTCTGTTTCTCGGTTACGACCACTTTCAAATGGTCATTTGCAGGATTTTCCGTTAGCTTTTCTTCAAAGTCGGCTCGGCTGTATTCCTGTCCCAAGATAGGGAACTCGGCATTTTGCAGATAAACCTTTTCCTCGGTAAGTGTTGCAATCTCATATTTATCCGCACCGATATACACCACATCGCCCTCATTGTAGAGGTAACGGAGTGGGTGCAGCTCCCTTAATTCCTCGGTAAACTTCCACCCATTACTGCGGCTGAAAACCGAGGTCGTTTTCCATTGTACCTGTGCAAGAAAGTCTATGAGCTGTTGAACAGTTGAGGGGTCGGACAGGTGCTGTTCCATTTGCTCGGCGGTAACATCTGCAAGGTCGCTTCGTTCCACAGCAGATAACAGGTCTTTTTCGTACCTGTCCAAGTCACGGATAAAGTCAGATAGCCGCAAAGCAAGGGTATCCCGTTTGTCGGCAGGCGGCAGGTCACGGTGGGCGTCAATAAAACGCTGCCTTGCTATTTTCCTCTGGGTGTCAATCTCATATTGGGGAGCTGACACGCTCTCCAGATAATCGGCATAATGGTCTTTTTCTTTCGGATTGAGATAGCGGTTATCCTTAATCAGCTCACGCAGACGCTTTTCAACCTGTGACCATTTCAACACAAGGTCGTGATTGGTATAAGTGCCGTTTCGGTCAATGGCAAGACCTTTGCTGTCATGCCAAGAATGACCGCTGAAACCATCGGGGAAGATGTGCGTACCGCCGCCCGTTCCATACTCATTTTTAAGGAACTCAATATTTTTCTGTCTGTCCACGCCCTTTTGGAATTGGCGGTAGATGCGGTATTTTCCGTCCGCAACACCGCTGCCTTTCTGAAGCACGGAGTCAATATCTTCTTTGGAAATAGCAAAAGCAGAGGCTTTTTCGTCCTCTGCTTTTGCTATCATTTCGATTTGTTCATCTACGGTTGGAAGATTGACCCTAACCTCATCCTCTTTGGCAACGCTTACTTGTAAATCAGTTCGGTCAGTATCACTTCCTCCGCTTGGCTGCGGATGTTGTTCATCAGTCCGACCCACTGCATCGGTGCTTTCTCTTTCAGTTCCTCTGTCACGCCCTGCTCGGCTGAGAGCTGCTTCGTCAGAAGCTCCAACCTCTGGAGTGCTGTCTGCTCTACCTCGTGCAGATGCCCGTTCAGCCTGCCCGATGTCAGCAGATTGAGATAGGTCACTCGCTTGTGCTTCTCCAGATAATCCCTGTGCATCAAAGCGTACCTGCCAAGCGGAAGCTCTGGCTCTGTCGGTAATGTTAGGTCGGGAATAAGATAATCCCCCTGTCTGCTGTAAGTGATTTTGCTCATTGTATTCGCTCCTTTCGGGTTGTTGTCTGCCTTTATCATACTGAGCCTGCGTTCTTTGTGCAAAGGTGCGATTCTGGTCTTTTTCCGCCATTTGCACATTTCGGATAGACTGTGAGATTTCCCGTAACGCCATTTCCGCAATATCGCTCGTGGCAACGCCGATGGCGTTTATCGTTGCAGGGGTATTGAAATTTACAATATCCGCAAAATCATCACGGTCAAAAAACTCATTCGTATCCAGACCGCAGCGGCTGATCAGCATAAAAGCAACGCTGTTTGCTGCCAGCCGCCTGTAAACGACTTCTATATTAAAGTCATCCAGTTCTTCCAAAAAGCTGTCTTTCGTGCAGTCCTTTAACTGAGAAAAATAGTCTTGCAGATTGTCCTCCACGGCGTTCTTTGCCGTTTCCATTAAGGCAGAAGCAAGGTCAGTGCTTTCCACATCTCCAAACCTGTCCGAGAGCCTTTCCATAACAGCCTGCTCGTATCGCTCATCCATCTGCCATATCGGAACAGGGCGGCTGCCATAATAGCCCTCGTGGGTGTCGGACACATCAAAATAGTATTTCAGTGTATTCCTGCGACCTTTCGGGTCAAATACGGCAATACCCTTGCTGTCCTTATTGACCCAACGCTTGAATTGCCTGTTCCAAGTTTCGAGCTTCGCAACGGCGACAGCATCGGGGCGTTGGGCGTATATTAAAAGCTGTTCGTCAAAACGGCATTTATAGTTGCGGCAGGCAGAGGACAGAAAGCCCTGCCACGCCTGCGGATTTTTTGCAACCGCAACGCCTGTACGCCGATACAGCTCTGTGATTAGCTGATACTTCGCAGCCATTCAACCTACACCTCCTTATCGTTTTTGTTTCAAATATTCCTGTTTGCTCACTCCGCACCACCGCCAAGAAAAGCAATGACCTTGTTCGATTTAATGCTCTTTTGCAGGTCATTGATGAGAGTAATATCCGCAACCGTGATGCCCTGCATAGAAAGAATATCGTCCATAGTCATAGCGGCAATCGCTTTTTCATCGGTAAAGCCTGCTTCCAAGACCTTATTCAAGACCTTGACGGCTTTCTGATTAACAGCCATATTCTAAATCCTCCTTATCGTTCTAAATCCTTGTGCTTCGGTGTTTTCTGCGGCGTTTGTTCCGCAGGTTTCGGCTCATAGGTCGCCCCGTTTTTCTGCATACGCTCGGCAAACTCGCAGATGTGGTACAGATTGCTGCCGACTTCGGTATGGTATTCATCAATAAAGCGGCAGGGATACTCCCGTTTCTCTCCCCAAGAGGTCTTGACAATGACCTTTCCGCCGTCTGGGATACGGAACAGTTCTTTATATTGAGGGTCAATAAAGCGGATACCTTGTTCCGCTTTCTGGATATGCTTATCAAGCCATTCCTTCACATAACAATAGCAATAAAAATTATAGTCGCCTTTGGTGGGATTGCATCGAAGCAGAAAAGCGTGTTTCTCCGTATCTACACGGAAACCGTACTCAGTACAATAGTTGCCCTTTATCGCACTTTCGGGAAAATGCCTTGCAAACGCACTCATATCATAGCGGTTATGCAAAAGCCCTTTATCCTTCCGTAAAGCATTGATGACCGTATCAAGGTCTGCCTTAAATTCGTCAGATTTCCATTGGGGTCTGGTATCAAACCAAGTGGTGTAAAAGCCATAGCCCGTTGTGGCAAAGTCTCCACGCAGATGCCCGATAGTGCCTGTCTGCCCCTCAAGCTGCATACTTTGGGCATAGGTGTATTTCTGTTCTGTCGGGGTTAAAGGTCTTGTCTTTATTTCATTACTCATTCGGCTGCTCCTTTCTTTCCTTTTTCTCCTTCTGCTCGTCTAAAATCTTGCGGATACAGACATCGCAGAAAATAACTAACCCGTCCTTATATCGGGGATAAGGACAGGTCGTGCAGTCATATTTTGATTTATCGCTCACGGTCATCACCGTTTTTCTGCTTTTGTGCAGGCTGATTATAGGGCATACGGCACTCTGACTGGTATCGTTCATTCAGCTTTTTCCGTGCATCATCAAGCTCATTCGTGTAATAACCCCAGAAATAATTTGAGCCGCCCTTGCAGTACCAACACACATAAGGGTTGGGTGCGTTGGGATTGTGACCGATGACAAGCTCTGTACTCCCGATAGTACAGCTCTCGATGATTTCATAGTTCTGATTGGAGCGTTTTTCTTCGTCCATAAGCACCTCTCTATTCTTTGGCATAACGCCGATAGGCTTTCTCGCCCGTGGCTCTCATTTTCTGAACAGGGCGGCTCCCTGCAAGCTCTGGATGCTGTGCCTGCAGCTTGCGGCGTGTCCTGCTGACGCTCTCAAAGCTCGGCAGACCGAGATATTTGTGCTGCGTCATTATCTCTGCAAGCGGCATTGCCCCTGCATCCTTCAGACAGGCATTACAAAGTGCAAGATATAGCACCATATCGTCATTTCTGGCATCTTCATTCTTTTCCAGAACATCCCTGACTTTCTTTTCAATGGTTTTAAGGTTTTTCATTGTTACCTCCATAAAGGAAAGGGCGGCATCTTTCAGCCGCCCAGACCACTTACTTTTTCTTTCTGTTACGGATATTCAGCCATACCGCCGCACCCACAATGAACACGACAAGCACGATTGCGATAATGGTTTTAGCGTCCATCAATTAGTCCTCCTTTTTCTTCTTTCTGTTCTTATAGCCGACAAATCCGAGAACGCCCGCACCGACAACAGACAGAGCTGCAAGGCTTACCCATAAGCCCAGATTGAAGTCATCGCCTGTTTTCGGGGTATCCCTGAACTCATTGTGCATCTGCACGATAGCCGTAGCGTCCACCTTGACCGTTGCCTGTTTATCGGCAGGCAGGATATATCCTGCGGAAGCCTTGTTACTTACTTCGGATACGGTATAGTCGCCAATCCGCAAGCCCTCAATCACGATTTCTCCGTTCTTATCTGTCTTAAAGGTCTGGTCATAGTCCACGCCTGTCACACGGAAAGAGAAGCCCTCCACCTTACCGTCAGAGGAAGTCTTTACGATTTTAAGAGAGCCTTTCTGTGCTGCATTGATAAATCCTACACCCGCCTTATTTTCCACGGTGTAGGTCTTGCCGTTCTCCTCAACGGATACGGAATACACATTTTCGTCAAGCACAAAACCTGTCGGAGCTTTGGTTTCCTTTACCAGATATTTGCCGAAGCGGAGTTCACTCATCTGGTAAACGCCGCCGTCAAGTTCTTTCATTTCGCCAAGCAACGTATCGTCTTTATCCAGTTTCCCATCGCCATTGGTATCGGAGTAAACCTCAAATACCGCACCAGACAGCTTGTTGTCGGGATAATCCTCATCAACCTTTGTCAAAGCGATATTGCCCTTAATGAAGTAGTTGACAAGTTCGATTTCCACAACTTCGTCCACCTTGCCGATAGTCACGGCGATTTCTTCCTCGGAGAGTACATATCCCTTCGGGCTTTCGATTTCACGGATTATCCAAGTTCCATACGGTACTTTGGCAAAAGAAAAACTACCATCATCTTTTGATGTGGTAGCTACAATCGCATTTTCCTTTGTAAACTCGGTAGTTCCTGTCTTAAAGATACCGATAACTGCACTGCCCAGAGCTTTTCCATCCTCATCAGATTTCTTACCGCTTACAGAGCCGTAAATAATGTCATTTGTGATAGCTTCGCCCTCATTGGCTATGATGCGGACAGTTTCGGTATCCTGTCCTGCGTATTCAAAAATAACAGGGTATTTTGCATCGCTGACAATATATGCGGAGTTGGTCGAGGTTTCCTGCACATAATAGCTGCCCATCGGCAGGTCGCTGATAGCTTTCCCGTGACCGCTTTCATCAAGGGAAATGACCTCAATCAGACCGTCCGCAGGAATGGTCTTTCCATCTGCGGCTGTGAGTTCCTCCGCCGCATACAAGCCAAAGGTCACATCAAAGATTTCTCCATTCTTGCCAATGCCGTAGGCTTCATCAATGGCAAGGCTCTTGATGAGGTCGATTTCAACACGCTGTTTTTCATTATAGAAAGAAGTAGCCGTTTCCGTTACATCAACATTCTGTCCTGCATACACAAGCTCAACAGAACGAACTTCCTCATTCAGCACCATTCCATACGGAGCTGTGATTTCCTTAACCTCATATTTTCCGAGATACAGTTCTTTGGATTTTGCTGTACCGTCCTTTCCTGTCGTAACGGTATCCACAACCTCGCCCTTGTTTGCTCTGACCGTTCCGTCCAGAGTGACAATATCCTCGGCTGCGGTAATCTCATAGACTGCACCCTCAAGACCGCTGACAGAGAAAATCGGCTGATACAATCCCTTATCGCCTGCCACGGAGCTGAATACTTCGCCAGACTTTTCTACTGTAATTGTACCTTTCTGTGCCATATTGGAACGTACTACCTCAATAACGGTAATGCCGCTTTCTTCCTCGGAATTTTCCTGCACCACATCAAAATAAACAGGCTCGGAATTTAAGACATACCCATACGGGGCTTGTACTTCCACAAGGGAATAGCCTTTGCCGTATTCCAATGTCTGCGGTGTGATTAGGTCGCCGTCTGCCGTAGTATAGAAGGTGTCAATGGTCGTCACTTCGGGATAAGTGAAAGTCATAGTCACAAGATTTCCATTTGGGTCGTAAATCTGGAAGCCTGCACCTGCATACGGGATTGTATTGCCTGTTTCTGCATCTTTCTTTACGATTTTGATATAGCTCTCAAAGTTAGCGTTGTTGATAAGGTAGCGGTAGGTCTGACCGTCCTTGCTGATAAACACATCAAAGTCTTTCATCAGTTCACGCCCCTCCCAACCAAAGGTCTGGCGGACGGTATAAATGCCATACGGCATATCCTTTGTCTGGGCAAAACCGTTCTCGTCACATGTCAGCACATCACGCTCGGTTTCCTTTGCATTTTCATAGCTGCCTGCGGATTTGAGGAACACTTCAAATACCGCACCTTCTTCGGGTGTTTCAATCTGGGTTTCCCCGTTATCCGTATGTTTGATGAGTGCGATATTGCCTTTGATGACCTGTTCATTCACATCGTTTGCGGTACTGTTAAGCTCTACCGTGTATAGTTCTGGTTCTGCACCTACCTTGTGGATTGCGGTATCCAGAAGATACCCCTCGGACGGGCTGATTTCACGGACAGTCCAATCATTATCACAGATATAATACTTGGTCGTAAACTGACCGTTTTCATCAGTCGTGTAGGTGTCAATCAGTTCCTCACCTTTATAGATGCCGTAAACCGCACCTGCAAGGGAAGCGTCGCCCTGCGGAGAACCTGTTTCTGCATCGGTCTTTGTCACAGTCACTTGGAATTTCTTCAACACATTGTCGAAGCTGCGTTTTGTGACCTTGTTCCATTCAATCGGAGCTGTCTGGGAAGCAGGAACGACATAGCGGACTGCGGTATCCACTTCCTCAACCACATACGGGGTATCGCCACTGATAAGGACATTTTCAAACTTAGCTAGTCCGTTTTTATCAGTCACGGCATACTCGTCAACAGGCAAGCCGCTTAAAGATGTGCCATAAAGGTGGAATTTCATTCCCTCCACCAGATTGTCCTCGGAAGTCTTAACGATTTCCAGACTGCCACGCTTCAAAGTATTGCTGAAGGTCACAGTAGAGGTTTTTCCTCCGATAAGTGTGACAGTCTGGGTTTTCTGCGGCTCATAACGGTCAATAGACTGTTCTGTGACCGTATAAGTGCCAGGGAATAATCCCTCCACGGAGACAGAGCCGTCCTTTCCTGTCTTAACTGTTTTATTGAAGTTATCACCTTTGATTGTAAAAGAGATGCCCTCCACAACTCCGTCCTCAGAAGTCTTTTTGAGGGCAATCGTGCCTGTCGGCGTTTCGATATTGATATATGCAGACACGGTATCAGCATTCTCCACACCTGTTACCAAATCCTGCAAGTTCGGGTCGCCATAGGCAATGAGCTTTGCACTGCTGCTGACAGTCGGCACATTGTTCCTCTTTGCCGTAATGCGGACAGAACCGCTGATAGCTACGGTGGAGCTGATTGTCAGCTTATTTCCAGACTTCGATACACTCACATTGCTGTCAGAGCTTGAAAAGCTGTAATCGGAAAGGACGCCGTTGCTGTCCGTCAATGTGATGCTGTACTTTCCGTCCTTGTAGGCAAGCTCCTTTGTGATGTCATTCTTACCGCCCGACATAAAGCTCGGAATGGTGTTATGCTCACGCAGCATTGCAACAATCTGGTCATACACTGCCCTTGCTCCGCTGTTGGCATAATTTGAACCGAAGTGCAGGCTGTAAACGGTGGTGCTTGTCTGGTTATATGAGCCTGTGGCTTCACGGCAGCCTGTGACAAACTCCCATACGAGGGTCTGCGTGGCAAGCCATTTTTCATCATCACTTCCCGACAGATTATTTCGGTTGCCCTGATACCCATAGAGCAGGGCAAGCCCAACCACCTTTTTCTGATTGGCTGAAAGGGCGTTCCAAGTATCAGAGGAAGCCTTTTTCAAGGTGTTTCCTGTTTTCAGCGGTACTCCCGGCTGAATACAAAACGCATTCTCACCGTCCACAAACATACGGTACTTGTAATTTCCCGTTCCGCCTGCGGTATAACCGCCGATATTCGCACTGGAATTGTACCTCATCGCATTACCGTTGCTGTCATAGGTGTGGGAAAAGGAAATCGTCCCGATGTCACCCGCAGCAAACGCTGTCGCAGGCATTATGGATAATGCCGTGACCGCAGCCATTACAAAAGCCGCAGCCTTTTTGAATAATTTAGGGATTTTCATAGTTACCTCCTGTAATTTGGATTGAATATTTTACCTTACTGACCGAAAAAAGCTGCCCGTTATGGACAGCTTAAAGTATTTCTTTTCTCGGATAGTTACTGGCAGTAGTTAGGGGGTGAGGTGTGGAGAGGGGGAAGCCAAAATAATGGCTATGCACTCAAATGGGCAGACCTCGCCCTCGGTGTGTGGCTATCTCTCGTGAGCCTTGTTCCGCTGCAAGTGTCGGTTATAAAACTCCAACGCCTTGACAACAAAATCCGTTTCCTGCCCTCTGGGAACAGTCTTGGGAATGAGCTTGGTTATCCTCTCGTCACGGAAAGCAGGTTTTCCCTTCTGGTTGGGCTTTTCTTCCTCCATAATGGACTGGATAACCTCGGAAGTGAGCTTGCCGTATTGGTTATACTTCTTCATTTTGATAGCCTGTGCCAATGACGGGGTAGCATCGTTGTACTCCATTGCTTCAAGCAAGGTGTATTGCTGTTCCTCGGTCAGATAGGAAATTTCAACCGCAGGACGGAAAGCAATCTGCCGTTCATCTACCATTTGCAGGATTTCGGGAACAAGCTCGGTTAGACGGATATAGCGGCGTATCTGGTCTTTGCTTTCTCCAACAAGTTCTCCTAATTCCTCATCAGAACGCCCTTTTGATAAATTAGTCGCCAATGGCGACGCATTTTCTTTCGGGGGTCTGCCTGCTTGTCGTTTCATAGCTTCCAACCGCATTTTATACGCAAACGCTTTCTCACTCGGCAAAATAACAGAGCGTTGGAGATTACTTTCCACCATAACAATAATGGCTTCGTCACGGGTAAGCTCTTTAACCTCGCATTTCAGCGTTTCAAGCCCCGCAAGTTCACAAGCTTTTTTTCGCCTGTGACCGCTGATAAGCTCATACCGTCCGTCCTCTTTTAAGCGAACTGTCGCAGGGGTCATTACACCATTTCGCTTGATACTCTCAACAAGCTGTTCCATATCCTCGTCCATTAAAACCTTGAACGGGTGGTCTGGAAACTCGTCAATCTCCGATATGGGAATATCCCTTATCTTAGAGAGCTTTGCTTCCTCACGGCTTTCGTCCGTCTGAAAAAGGTCATCGTATGCAGTCAGCTCGATTTTGGTTTCTCTGCTTCTCGCCAATCTCTGCCACCTCCTTTCCGAACTGCTCATAGGCTGCGGCAACCTTGCCGCTTTTGTCGTAGGCAAAGATACTTTTGCCCTCTGCGGTAGCTTCCACCGCACGGATAGAATGAGGTATCTCGGTATCAAACACCTTGATTTTCTGACCGTATGCACTTTTGACCGTTGCCGTAATCTCCTTAGAAATGTTGGTACGGGGCATTACCATAGTCATTAAGATACCGTCTATCCGCAGCTTTGGGTTGATTTGCCGCTTGACCATTGATACGGAGCGAAGCAAAAGCTCCAAACCTTTAGCCGAGAGATAGTGGGGCTGTGTCGGGATAATCACGCTGTCAGCCGCCGCCAGAGCATTGATGGTTATCATGCCTAAGCTCGGCATACAATCAATAAGCACATAATCGTAATTCTTTTTAACCTCATTGACATAGGTTTTCAGTACACGCTCACGGCTCATTGCATTGATTAGCCTTACCTCAAAGCCCGACAGCTCAATGTTTGACGGAAGCAGGTCAACGCCCTCTCTGTGATGGATAATACCCTGTGAAGCATCAAGCGTTTTATCGTCTATGATGTTCTGCATCACAGTAGAGAGCGTTATGGGAATATCGTCTGGTCTGTTATAACCCAGAGCCATCGTGAGATTTGCCTGTGCATCGGCATCAATCAGCAGGACTTTTTTACCCTGCTGCACCAGACTTACACCCAGATTGACCGCTGTGGTTGTTTTTCCGACACCACCTTTCTGGTTAGTCAGAGCAATTACTTTGCAATTTGACATAGATGCGTCCTCCTTTCACATAGATTTAGCCACTTTGTCAAGGTGGCTATGTAAACAGTACCAGAGAACGCAAAAAAGCCGCCTACTCTTAAAATCAATAAGAATAAGCGGCTTTGTAATTTGCCTTAGACATATTCAATTTTCATTCTCTTGGTCGGTGCATTTATGACCTTAAAAATAAGCTCGTCAATACAATCCGTATATCTGCCTTGCTGAATAAGCTGATTTTTTAACTCTACAAGGCTATGTATTAAAAGTTTTCTTTCGTGGCTATCCAAATACAGATGATTAAATTTCTCTCTCATAAGCACACCTCCACTTCTTTAGCTTCATTATATTTGAAAACGGGGGAAAGGACAAATCTGCAAAAGGGACAAAAAATAAGCGTACCACTATTTCTAATGATACGCTTATCATATTTAACTGTTAATCAAGGTCTATGAATACCCTTACAGTGGTATCTCTCCACTGATTTTTCCTTACATACTGTCCGTTAGCCTTCCGATAGGCTGCTGCCTGCTCGAAACTAAGCGGCAATTCAAAGGAAAGAGAACTCCTACCTATTTGCGATAGCTGCCTGAGCAGCAGCAAGACGAGCGATCGGAACACGGAACGGTGAGCAAGATACATAGTCGAGGCCGATCTTGTGGCAGAACTCAACGGAAGACGGGTCGCCGCCGTGCTCACCGCAGATACCGCAGTGAAGTGACGGACGGGTAGCTTTACCGTTCTTAACAGCCATTTCCATGAGCTGGCCTACGCCGACCTGGTCAAGCTTAGCAAACGGATCGCTCTCGAATATCTTCTTGTCATAGTAAGCACCGAGGAACTTACCTGCATCGTCACGGCTGAAGCCGTAAGTCATCTGAGTAAGGTCGTTGGTACCGAAGCAGAAGAACTCAGCTTCCTTAGCGATGTCGCCTGCAGTAAGAGCCGCACGCGGAATCTCTATCATGGTACCTACTTCATACTTCATATCGGAGCCGGCAGCTGCAATTTCTGCATCTGCAGTCTCAACAACGATGTCCTTAACATATTTAAGCTCTTTAGCGTCGCATGAAAGCGGAATCATAATTTCGGGAGCAACAGTCCAGTCCGGATGAGCCTTCTGAACGTTGATAGCGGCGCGGATAACAGCCTTAGTCTGCATCTTTGCGATTTCCGGATAGGTTACTGCAAGACGAAGTCCGCGGTGACCCATCATCGGGTTAAACTCGTGAAGAGAAGCGATGATAGCCTTAATCTGCTCAACGGTCTTGCCCTGAGCGTCTGCAAGCTTCTTGATGTCAGCTTCTTCGGTGGGAACGAACTCGTGAAGAGGCGGATCGAGGAAACGGATTGTTACCGGGCAGCCCTCAAGTGCTTCATAGAGCTTTTCAAAGTCGCTCTGCTGATAAGGAAGAATCTTATCAAGAGCAGCTTCTCTCTCTTCAACGGTGTCGGAGCAAATCATCTCTCTGAATGCGGCAATTCTGTCCTCTTCAAAGAACATATGCTCTGTACGGCAAAGGCCGATGCCCTCAGCACCGAGTTCTCTTGCCTTCTTAGCGTCAGCCGGAGTATCTGCATTGGTACGAACCTTGAGGGTTCTGTACTTATCAGCCCAGCCCATTATTCTGCCGAATGTGCCAGCTATGGTAGCGTCAACAGTCGGGATGATGCCCTCATAGATGTTGCCGGTAGAACCGTCTATTGAAATGTAGTCGCCCTCGTGGAATTCCTTGCCTGCGAGAGTGAACTTCTTATTTTCTTCGTCCATATCGATAGCTGTGCAGCCCGATACGCAGCAAGTACCCATACCGCGTGCAACAACGGCAGCGTGTGAAGTCATACCGCCGCGAACGGTGAGAATACCCTGAGAAGCTTTCATACCGGTGATGTCCTCGGGAGAGGTCTCAAGACGAACAAGAACAACCTTTTCGCCTCTCTCGTTCCACTCCTCTGCATCCTCTGCGGTGAATACTATCTTACCGCAAGCAGCACCGGGAGAAGCACCGAGACCCTTGCCGAGCGGAGTAGCTGCTTTAAGAACTGCTGCGTCAAACTGCGGGTGAAGAAGAGTATCAAGGTTACGCGGGTCAATCATAGCTACCGCTTCTTCCTCGGTTCTCATACCCTCGTCAACGAGGTCGCAAGCAATCTGAAGAGCTGCCTGAGCTGTTCTCTTACCGTTTCTGGTCTGAAGCATATAAAGCTTGCCGTGCTCAACGGTGAACTCCATATCCTGCATATCTCTGTAATGATCCTCAAGGGTCTTGCAAACATTTTTAAACTCTGCAAATGCCTCGGGGAACTTCTGCTCCATCTCTGTGATGTGCATGGGAGTACGAACGCCTGCAACAACGTCCTCGCCCTGAGCGTTTGTAAGGAACTCACCGAAGAGGCCCTTAGCGCCGGTAGCCGGGTCACGTGTGAATGCAACGCCTGTGCCGCAATCATCGCCCATGTTGCCGAATGCCATTGACTGTACGTTAACTGCGGTACCCCATGAATACGGGATATCGTTATCACGGCGATAAACGTTTGCACGGGGGTTGTCCCATGAACGGAAAACAGCCTTGATAGCGCCCATGAGCTGATCCTTGGGATCGCTCGGGAAATCCTCGCCTATTTTAGCCTTATACTCATCCTTGAACTGCATAGCGAGCTTTTTAAGGTCGTCGGCGTCAAGCTCTACGTCCTGAGTTACGCCCTTTTCCTTTTTCATCGCGTCTATAAGCTGCTCAAAATATTTCTTGCCGACTTCCATAACAACGTCGGAATACATCTGAATAAATCTTCTGTAACAGTCCCAAGCCCATCTCGGATTGCCTGACATTTCGGAAATTGTGTTAACAACCTCCTCATTAAGGCCGAGGTTAAGGATTGTGTCCATCATACCGGGCATTGAAGCGCGCGCACCGGAACGAACCGATACGAGAAGCGGATTTTTCTTATCGCCGAACTTTTTACCGGTGATGCCTTCCATCTTTACGATGTACTCGTTTATTTCAGCCATGATCTCGGGATTGATCTCGCGGCCGTCCTCATAATACTGAGTACAAGCTTCTGTTGTGATAGTGAAGCCCTGCGGTACCGGAAGACCGATGTTGGTCATTTCGGCAAGGTTTGCGCCTTTACCGCCGAGGAGCTCACGCATGTTAGCATTACCCTCTGAAAAAAGGTAGCAATACTTTTTTGCCATTGAGAATACCTCCAATTATAAATTACAGTGTTAATGGCTGCCCTCGCTTTAAAGCTATGGGCATTATAAACCGCTTGATATTATAACAGAAAAAACACAGCATTTCCATAGTTTTTGCGAATTTTTTGTATTTCGGCGAAATAAATTAAGCACAAAATACAATTTTGAGCATTTTAGGGGAAAATATGCAAGTTTTACGCCGTTTTTTGCGCCTAACAACTGTGCAAATCAAAAAGGAGCCGTAAAAATTACAGCTCCTTTCGGAAATGAAATTATACAAGACCCGTGTACATCTTTAAGATGTACTCCGCGTCAAAGGTAGAAATATCGCCGCTGCGGTTTGCGTCCGCAACATATTTAGCCGTGGGGGACAGCTCCTCCATACCGTTTACGTATCTCAAAGCAAGCCTTGAGTCAACGGGCGTTATGCTGCCGTCAAGGTCCACGTCGCCGAGCTTTGCCGTAAGCGGAGCCACATAGTGAGTTCCCGCATTATAAACGAGAAACTGCGGATACTCCGCCCAAGTGTCAACGGTCGGCTGCGTTTTCGCCGTCATAGCCCGCACATAAAGGTCACAGCCGTTTTTGCGGTAATCAAACATCGAATGGCCGTAATTCTTTATAAACCATGTGTTTTCGGGGAGCATACAGGTTGAGGCGTCGATAATGCCGTCCTCGGAAAGACAGTTGTGCCCGACGTCCCTCGCCTGAACGTAATCGTCGCCGAGAGTCGTTTTAAGACGGGCGCAGGTGGCACCGCCGCTTGTACGGTTTGTCTCAATAACTCCGTCGCTCGTGTAATCGGCAGTAGGCGTAAACGGCGCTATATAAAGATTGTAGTTTGAGAATATGCAAACAGAAGTGCCGCTTGCCTTGGCTCTCTGTAAAATCGAAGAAATATTCGCCTGTATATCGTGTATCTCGTCGATTTTTCTCTCAAAGGTCGCCCAGTTGGCTGCTATCACAGAAGCCGAGACGCCGCTTTGCTGCTGATTTTTCTCCATATACGCCCGCATTACGGCTTTTGCGTCATCATAGTATTCATCGGGTACAAACGCCCAAAGACTCGGCGTGTAGCCGAAGCCGGAAACAAGGCACTCGGTATAAATTCGATCCTTATAGGTTCTGCCGCTGCCGTCGGGAAGCTCGGTCTCAAGGAAGCCTTCAAGCTTCGGCACCGCAAGCTGCAAAAGCTTGAGTGTGTCAAGCACCTTGCCGAGAGTGTCGGAATTCATACTCTGATTTATAAACGGGATAAGCTCATCTATGCCGACGTCTATCTCGCCCTTAAAGAGACAGCCCACCATATCAAGCCCCGTAAATGCGGAATTTAGCATGGTTATGTTTGAGACGTCGTCACAGCCGTAAAGCCCCAAATACGAAGCCAAAACCGCTCCGCCCATACTGTGGCCGGCAATTGACACCTTGTCGACGTGCTTATCCGCCTTGATTTTTTGAACATACGCGTTTATGTCCGCTGCAAGCTCCTGCATAGATTTATGCCAAGTAAGACCGTAAACGTAAACGTTGTCGGCACCGACTTCGTCGCAGCACGCGTCGACTATATCCTTATCAAAGACGTCTCCCCTTGTGACCTCGTCAAGTCCGTATTGTGATACCGGCTCGGTATATTGGTCTATAACGGTGACGTCGGGGTGCTTTGCCGTGCCGTCGGGATTGCACGAAACCGGCTCGAAAAGATTGTTTGCTATTTCCACTATTCCCGTGCAAAACGTTTCATAATCTCCCTTTAGAAACGCGCCGAGCGGAGCTATGGCGTTTTTCGCCGCTTCAACTATTGCGTCCTGCGACGGCCCCCAAACCTGATTTCCGTCACCGTCCACCAGCACATATTCGCCGAAGCCGGCTATTATCAGGATAGGCGTAACCTTATCCTTGGGCTCTGCGGCTGCCGCGGGAACAAAGCAAAGAACTGTCATGGTCAGTGCCAAAAGTATACTGACAAACTTTTTCATCCTGTTTTTTGACATAATTATTCTCCCCCTGCTTTAAACAATTAAGTAGATATTACCATAATTATATCATTTTTGCAATATTTTTTATACAATCAGCTCATAAAATCCGTCTCGACCCTTTTAATTGACGTTTCGGGCGAATATGTCCATTTATCTATGTGACCGTCACTTATAAAATAATCCGCCGCCGGACTTTTGCCGTCACCGGTAAAATAGTCCACGATAATAAGCTTTATTTTCATCCTTTCGGGATTTATGCTTTTTATGTAAACCGCGGCACTGTCGCCTGCGCGCGGCCCTAAGGCGCATTCGGCAAGCCCTGCAAGATTGGGCGCAAGCTCCACGAATATACCGTAATCCTCCACAGAGCGTATTACTCCGGGCACGGTTTCTCCGGGCGCGAATTTTGAAGCGTTTTCCTCCCAAGTGCCGAGCAGTTCCTTTTGCGACAAGGTGATTCTGCCGTTTTCGTCTATCGATTTCACAACTGCCTTTATATTCTGATTAACCGAAAAACGAACACACGGATGAGGTATGCGCGACACCGAGATACCGTCTATCGGCATAAGTGCCGAAATGCCTGCGCCTATGTCGCAAAACGCGCCGAACGGCTCAAGGTGCGTCACGCGCGCGTCGATTATATCGCCCGGAATGAGTCTTGAAGTATAATTTGCCGCGCACTCCTCTTGGAGCTTGCGGCGGCTGAGCAGAGCGAATGTCTCGCCCCTTTCATTCTCGGAAAATCCCGTTATCACAAAGTCAACGGGCTTATTAACGCGCGATATTATGGCTATGTCGCGAACCGTGTTATCTTCAATCCCCATAGCGCATTCCTTGCGCGGCATAAATCCCTTCATACACGTTAAATCCACGTCGAGATTATGTCCGCGGTCGCAGAGAACCGCGCGCGCCTCAAGCGATTCTCCCGACAAAAAAGCGTTTTTGAGCTCCGCCGGGCTTGAAAGTCTTTTTTCGACGGCTTCGATGTCTGGGCGTGAACCCTCGGGGTAATATTTTTTCATAATTCTCACCTGCTTTGTTTACACTATGCCTGCCGCTTTATAAACACCGTGTCCCTTATGGCAGGTACAACACTATATGTATATGCGGCAGCTCTTCGATTGAGAATTAACGCGCGATTTTATTTTAGCCCGGCAGGCCTCAGGTTTTGCCGCGACGCAGAACGAAGCGAGCCGCTCAAAACCGTAATAAACAAAGTCCGCAAAATGCAAAAGTGCCGCAAACACGAGGTTTGCGACACTTTTTTACACCATATTCAAATATCACTTTTTAGCCTGCTTTGAGTACTTCTTGAGATATATAAATCTCATAAGTCTTGTCTCAATGGGGTTTATGGGCTTGCCTGCCTCAAACAGTCTTGCTCCGACTGCGGTCTTGCAGCCCTTATCCATTACCATTTCAACCGCTGCGGCATCATATTCGCTGCCCGATACGCAAAGCGCGCCGTTGTTGTTAAGAAGAACGCCGTTTCTGCCCTTAAGAGCCTTTACGACCTTCTTAGCGGTCTTTTTTGTGCTGTTGGGATTAAATGTTACCGAGCGAACGGTTGCGCCGACAAGCTGCGCAAAATCGTCAAGAAGCGGCTTCATTGTTTTGCCCGACTTAGACATTGCGACTTCCGCCGGTGTTTTGGTGTGCATAATGAAGTTTACGTCCTTGCGCTTTTTATAGATGGCTCTGTGCATTTCAGCCGAAGCCGGATAATCATTGCCTGCTACAAGCTCACCCGTTTTAATATCTATTCTGACTATCGAGCCGTCGCCGTCTACGGCACTTATATTAAACACGCTGCCGTCACGTTCGCTGTTGCACGGCTCAAATACCGGAGCCTCCTTGGCACTCGAGTCAAAGAGCGAGCCGATATACTCGGCTACGTCGCCTAAGGTCTCGGCTACCTTACCGGTGATGAGACGGTATCTGTTTTTAACGGTAGTTTCGCAGATTTTTTCAAGCTCTGCCGCCACCTTAAACGCCTCGTCGTAATCCTTACCCATGCAAAGAGCACCGTGGTGAGCCATAATTACGGCCTTGGAGTCCGAACGCTTTATAGCCTCGACAACGCCCTTGCGAAGCTTGCCGGTTCCGGGAAGTCCGTATGCCGCAATCGGGACATTATCGCCGACTATTTCGGCCGACGCGGGTTCAACCTCGTTTATATCCATACCGAGCGCACTTATGACGGATGCCTGCATCTGATGCGTGTGAATTACGAAATTAACCTCGGGGCAAAGACGATATGCCTCGGCATGAATGCCCTTTTCCGAGGACGGCTTAATGTCACCCTCATAGCTGCAATCGTCGATATTAACAACTACTATTTCATCGGGAGTAAGAGTTTCATAGGGACGTCCGCTCGGAGTAATAACGAATTTCTTATCGTCTACTCTGCATGAAATATTACCCCATGTTCTCGCGATAAGGCCGTATTCAACAACCTCTATACCGGCTTTAATGACGAGCTGTTTTGCTTCCATTATATCCATTGTATTCACCTCTTCGTTATTTATAACAAAGCGGGACAGACGGAAAACCCGTCCGCCCCGTTTTCTTGGGATTAAATTCAGTCAGCCTTAACAGCGACGTTTTCAAATACTCTGTCGAAGCAAGCAAGAGCCTGGTCGATCATCTTAGGAGTATAAGCGGCTGAAGTATAAAGACGGCTGCCTGCGAGAGTTACAAGACCCTCTGCCATATAAGCTGCGCCCATATGCTCCATTTCCTTCTGTCTTACGCCGGTCTCACCGAGAATTGCCGGGATTTCCCACGGTTTCTTCCAGTTGATCTGATAGTGCATTGTGCCGACTGTCTCAAGGTGGCAGATAGAGCCGGTGTTCCAAACTACGAAGGGAAGACCGTGCTTCTTAACGAGCTCTTTAAGACCCGCACAAATTCTGTCGCCCATCTGACCTGCCTTCTGGCAAGCGTTTGTTCTTTCGATTTCTTCAAGAGTGAAGTAACCTGCGCAGCATGAAAGCGGGTTAGCGGTCATTGTGCCGCCGACAAGAGCCTTGTGGATCTTCTTACCGCTCGAATCAAGGCCTGCGCCGAGATACTTCATGTACTCTCTCTTACCGCCGATGCCGCCTGCACCCGGATAACCGCCTGCAATAACTTTACCGAATATAGTAAGGTCGGGCGATACGCCGAAGTAACCTTGAGCACCTGCCATACCGATACGGAAGCCTGTAACAACCTCATCGAATACGAGGAGTGCGCCGTATTTGCGGCAAAGACGCTCAACGCCCTTAACATATTCAACGGTGATGGGTGTAGTACCGCTCTCGGGGCCTACCGGCTCCATATAAACGGCTGCTGTGCCGCCGCGGAACTGGTTGAGTCTGAGTTTTCTCTCAAGCTCGTCAAGATCGTTCGGAGTAGTCTCCTGAATGAACATGAAGCAGTTGAGCGGAACACCGTGAGCCTGTGTGAACTTGGTGCCGTTTACGCGGATACCGTAAGCCATCTGATCGGACCAGCCGTGGTAAGCGCCGCCCATCTTTATGATGTTCTTATGCTTTGTAGCAAGTCTCGCGATACGAGCCGCACCCATGCAAGCCTCGGTGCCCGAGCCCATCATACGGAACATATCAACGGTTTCAATGCTGTCGGAAATCTTTTTGGCGAGCTTGTACTCAAACTCGTGGAAAAGTCCGGTTGAGGGACCGCAAGTATTAAGGAGGTCAATAACCTGCTCACGAACAGCTTTCGGGTTGGAGCCGAGAACAGTCGGGCCGCCTGCCTGAAGGAAATCAAAATACTTGTTGCCGTCAACGTCATAGAGATATGCACCCTCTGCCTTTGTGAAAACAAGCGGGAAGGGATAGTTGAAAGCAAGGTTATGCTGAACGCCGCCGGGGATTATCTGGCGAGCTTCCTCAATCTGTGCTTTTGATTTGAGGCACTTTTTGTTGTAATACTCATCCTCGTATTTTTTAAGAGCCTCCGGCTTGATGGTGTAAATCGGCTTTTTAATAAGCTCATCAAGCTCTTTGTTGACTGCAACAGCGTCATTGTACTCCGAAATTGCAAATCTTGTGTCCATATCGTGACCTCCGTTTAATAAAATTAACGAAACGGTGCTGCGCAAAAGCGGCGCACCACAGATAACCACGTGTAGTGAATTACCGTTCACTTGTAATTATAGCACAAAAAAGACTCTTGTCAACGCAAAAATACGACGCGGCAAACAAATCGAACTCAAAATTGCGGACGTTTAGATGTTTTTTAACTATTATTTGAATTTGTTAAACTAAACAGCCGCGAATTTGAAAAAATGACGAATACATCTGTGGGGTGTAAATGAGCAACTACACAATATATTGATGATTACTCCGTCAAAATAAATAATCTATATGTTAATTATTCGTCAATCTGCCGAAATTTCGAAATTGCGACAAAAAATCGCGGATTTTTTGCATAAATGTCTCTTTCAACTGCCGAATTTACATTGCAGCCGCTTTCAGGCTACATCAAATAGGGTGATTCCCCACAGTGTGGTGAAATGTCAAAAGGCTCCCTTGTAAAGGGTGATTCCCCACGGTGTGGGGAAATGTCACGTAGTGACAAAGGGGACTCTCTCCCGTCAGGAGCTGGACGCGAGTCCGCGAACAGACTGAGGGATTTAATAGACTCCCTTGTAAAGGGTGATTCCCCACGGTGTGGGGAAATGTCACGAAGTAACAAAGGGGACAGGCTCCCGTCAGGAGCTGTCTGCGAACGAAGTGAGTAGACTGAGGGATTTAATAGGCTCCCTTGTAAAGGGAGCTGGACGCGAGTCCACGAGCGGACTGAGGGATTATTCAGGCTCCCTTGTAAAGGGTGATTCCCCACGGTGTGGGGAAATGTCACGTAGTGACAAAGGGGACGGGCTCCCGTCAGGAGCTGGCTACGAACGAAGTGAGTAGACTGAGGGATTAAAAAGTAATTTGCTTTCTATTTAAATTCCATATAACCCTACAAAATCCCTCCGGCTTGCCTTCGGCAACCCACCTCCCTTTTCAAGGGAGGCAAAAAGCGGATTAAAGGTCACGCACATTCTTTTTAAATTGCGTTAATTCCTATGAAATCCCTCCGGCTTGCCTGCGGCAACCCACCTCCCTTTTCAAGGGAGGCAAAAAGCGGATTAAAGGTCACGCACATTCTTTTTAAATTCCGTAAATTCCTATGAAATCCCTCCGGCTTGCCTTCGGCAACCCACCTCCCTTTTCAAGGGAGGCAAAAAGCTTCCAAACTGCTTTGGCGAGGCTTGCTCTCTGCAAGGGAGGCTGAAAAGTAAAAAGACGAAAACGGAAGTGGAAAACGAATAGTGAAAAGGGCGGGCAGGGGTGTGTGGAAAGCTCCTCATATGACACACAAAAAAAGAATAGGCATACAGCACCTAAATTAAGTACAAAAACAGAATAGGCACACGATATCAGAATGGGGTACAGAAACGGAATGGTGCACAAAATGCAAAACAGGGCACAAAAAAACAGAGCAAGACGAACCTTGCTCTGCTTATGATTGTTAATAAATCGGATCGATTGCTACGTGAGCGTCAGATCTCAACCCAACCCGAGTCGCCGCCCTCTACGGGGCCGGTGCCTATGGAGATTGTGATGATATCATCAAGCTCGTATGCAGAAACATCGAAATCCGGTGTTTGATAAACCTGTTTCATTGAGATTTAATCTCCTTTCAAGATATAATAATAAAATTTAATGTCGGAACGGAATATTCAGTTTTGAACAGCCGAACCGATAGTAAAGTTTCGCTGTGGTTTCTTGGTAAAATTCAATTACTGAGCTTTCCAAGCAGCAACAGCAGCATCATATCCTGAAGCAACTTTAGCAGTTACAGCTGCGGAATACCAAACGTAATGATCGGCAGTACCGTCATTGTAGCATACGTAAGCAATGCAGTCAATATCAGTTGCCTGAGAAGCATGAGAGATATTCTTGATGATTGCGCCGAAGTATGCATCGGAAGAAGCGTTTGCCTGACTTACATAGTCGGTAGAAGCAGCCTTCCAAGCTGACGGAAGTGCGGTGCCTTTTTCAACTGCTGCCTTAGCATCAGCTGCATCGGCAGCGCCTGTGTTGGCAGCAATGAAGCCAACGCTCTTAATTTTATTGCCGTTTGAGTTCATAGCAGCGAAGTCAGCAGCTGTGATAACCGAAGTAAGTCTGAACTGGAAGAGATCATCCGGAGCAGTTGTCTTATCGCCTGTGAACTTAGCCTGAGTCTTATACTTAGCTACAGAATAAGACGGAGCTGACGGCATGTTAGCCATGATGTTAGCTTTTGAAGCATCAAAGCTTGAAACGTAGGTTGGAGTATTTGTACCGTCTGTTTTTTTGATTGTCTGCTGTGATTTGTATGCATCACAAATCTTGATGTTCTTGTTGCCAGAAGCAAGAGCTGCTTCATCGCCTGTGACATTAAACTTGAATGTCATCTGAGCTACTGAAACACCAGCAGCATCTTCTGTTACTGTGAAGCCCCACTTGTTTGTCTGACCTTTAGATGCATCAGAAAGGATCTGCTGCATAACACCGCTGTTATACAGAGCCTTTTCATCTTCAGCCATTGTTGAAGCTTTCATAACAGCAGCAGCATAGTTTGCATTGATATTAGGCTTTGTACCATCTTTTGCATAACCAGCCAAGTCTCCTACAAACGTCCTTGATGTAAGGTCAGGAGTATAGACATTCTTGTCATAAAGAAGGCAAATCTTCATATCACTCATTTTCTGGCTAAAGTCAGCCATTTCGAATGAAAGTGTTACTGTTACAGTAGCACCGGGAACGATTTCCTTCTCGGTTTTATCCGAAACCAAAATCATACCGAATTCCTTACCATCTTCAAGAGCAAAAGCATTAACTGCAAACACGCTAAAAAGCATCACAACAACAAGAGCAACACTTAAAATTTTTCTCATCTTAAGCATAATTTAATCTCCTATTTGTTTAGTTTTTTAATTAATATAAATTACCAAGCACCATTAAAAACTCCAGCCATTTCAGCCTGTGAAGGAAGTGTAACGAGCCATGCGTCATGTGCTTCAATATCACCAGCATCCGAACCGTCAATGCTACCATCGCCGTTTACATCTGCTGAATAATATGCTGCTGTGTCCTCATCAATTGTAACAAGCCAAGCATCATGTGCTTCAACGTCGCCGGCATCCGAGCCGTCAACACTACCGTCGCCATTAACATCACCGAAGTAAATGAATACATAAGTAGCTACTACTTCGCCTGCAGCATCTTTAAGAAGAATTGTAGCACCTGTTGACATATTGCCATCAGCATTAGCTACAACTTCAATAGAACCTGCTTTTGTAGTAACAAAATCCTCAATGTTTTCGCCATTAAGGGTATCTATACCGAATACACAGCCGGCATAGTCGCCCGAGCCAGTGCAAAGGTCTTTTCTGATAACCGCACCGTTGCCTTCTTCGGTAAGGATAAGTTCCGGATCAGCTGCAGCAGCCTTCATTACCGGGAATGTAAGGTTCTGACCTGTGGTATAAACCGTAGAGGTTACATCAGAGGTCTTGTAGGAACCTACATAGAGTTTACCGCCGAGATTGGTCATTGTTTTCTGATCGTTAAGCACACCGAAAGCGGCCGCAGTATCGGAAATGGCCTTAGAAGCGGTAAATGTGAGGGTCGAAAGTACGACGCCGTTTGCCTTCTGAGCAACAGCTCCGCCGGCAACCTGCGGTAATACGCCGACATAGACATAAGTCTTGCCGCCCGCAGCAGCATCATTTACGACCGTCTTTGTTGCATCGCCTGCACCGAACAGCGTTGAAGCGGTTGTGCCGCTTACAAACTTAACAGCACTTCTGTCATACTGAACAGGAACAGAAACCGTTGCAGCATAATAATCTGTGGTTAATTTTACGGTAACCTTGACCGTATCGCCTGCGCTATATGACGCCTTGTCAAACGATAAAGCGATAGTGCCGTTTTCTGCGACACCGGTATTATCATTTGCGAAAACGCCGACTGCAAGCACGCCAAGGAGCATAACTACAGATACAATAAGGCTAATAGCCTTTTTTGCCTTGGTCATTTTTTGCCTCCTTCTATTCTTAATCAATATTAAATATACACTTTTGAGAGCACAATGTCAATAATTTGTGAATAAAAATGGCACGCCGAAAGAAAATATCCCTTACGCTATCACAAATAAAGTTATTTCCTCGCGGGCTTACAAGCTTTGTACCGTTTTTTCACAAAACTATTCCGCCGCACTTTTAAAGTATATGCTCTAATCTTTTTAAGAATATCCCATTACATACGCCCTTGTGGGGGAGAAAACTCCCCCACCGGGTTTTAACTTAAGTAATTAAAGGAAATTACTTCTGAGCGATTGCAGTTCCGCCGTAAGCAGCGTCAACTACAAGGCCGTAGTTAGCGAGGTCAACCTTACCGGTAGCAAGGCCGCCTGCAGTCTTATAAGCGCCTGTGAGAGCAGTTTTGTTGTTGATTGCGAGGTCCATGGAGGAAGCATCGAATCCGTCAACAACACCGTCGCCGTTTACATCGCCGTAGATAACGACTGTGTAGATAGCAACCGGAGCACCGCTCGACTTAAGGCTGAGTGTTGCGGTAGCGCCTGTACCATAAAGGCCTGCAGCGTTAGCGGCAACATTAAGAGTTGTAGCCGAAGAATCCTTAGCCGTTACTCTTGCGAGTACGTCGTCGGCAGTAGCAAGCGAGCCGGGTGTTATTCCGGTGATGAGAGAAGCGTTCTCTGTTACGGAAACGCCCTCATTTGAACCCGCCGTGGTGGGAACTGCTACGTACTTGCATACGAACGGAGCCATAGCATTCTTGAGGTTTGTGATAACAGCGTCAATCTGAGCTGCTACAACGTTTGAATAGAAGCGGTCATTTGCAGCATAGTTTTCAGCGGAGCCGCTGTAAAGGTTTGCTGTGTTGCCCTTCTCATCGGTGTACTCATAGCCGAGTACGGAAACGAGCTTAGCATAAGCTTCGGTCTCTGTAAGACCGTCAGCCTTTGATGCGTCAAATGTATATGCACTGTTTTCAGTGAATATTGACTTAGCCTGAGCTATAACTGCCTCAAGCTCGGTGTAAGCACCTGCCTCGAGAGCAGAAGCCGATTTCGGCATAAGAGCGCGCTGAGCGATTTCAAGCTCATACTTAGCATCGAATACCTCGGACTGAAGAGCCTTTGCGTTGGCATTTAATGCCTCGGCAGCTGCAAGAGCCTTGGTGTATCTTGCATAAGAGCCTGCTGTGTAATCAGCCTCTTTGTAGCCCTGAGCCTTAGCGGCTTTGATTTCCTTATCAAGGAACTGCTTCTGAGTTGTAACCGCAGCGCCCTTCAGGAAGCTTGCATACCAAGCAATGTTCTTAGCGCTGTTAAGGATTTCAAGCTCCGAATAACTGGGAGCCTTGTAAGCCTTTACGGCATCCATATAAGCGTTCTGAGCTTCGGTTGAAGGAGCCTTCATGGAAGCTACGATAGCACTCTTATATGTAGCGTTTGCCTTGTTGGCAATAGCAGTAATTTCAGCCTCTGAAAGTGAGCTGCCGTCAATGTACTTTTCGGGAGCTACGGGGCCCTTGTAAGCGTCAATGATAGCGTTGCCGGCTTTCATTGCCTTTTCGTAAGCCCAATAAGCATAGAGGTCGAAGTTCTGATAGTTGATGTCGCCGGCAGCCTTAAGAGCAGCCTCAATGGGAGCCGGTGTAACGGTTGCGGAACCGCTTGAAGGTGTTGTGCTTGCTGTATCAAGAGCCTTAACGGCGGTTTCAAGAGCGGTTATGGCTGCAGTGAGATTAGCATCACTGTAATTGCCGAGGTTAGCCTTCTTGAACGGGCCGTAAGCAATCTTAGCAGCAGCGGTAAGAGCTGTCCAGTAAGTGTTCCAAGCCTCTGCCGGATACTTAGAAGAATCGCGGTTAGCCTTGAACTCGCTGTCTACAAGAGTTTTAATCGGCATCGCATTGTAGTAATAGAGAGTGCCGAACGGGGCAGTCATGGTAAGAGTACCGTGACGTTTCCTGTATTCACCGTAAACAGTTACCGAGCTGTTACCGAGAGCATATGTGGCACCCGAGGGAACCGTCGCTGCGTCAACATCGGATTTAAGTCTGAGCGGGTTAACGGTAACAATACCGTTGGGATCGCCTGTCAAGAATTTCTGACCGACGAGAGCCTCTGCCTGACCCGAGGACTCAAAGTAGGTTGAATTATAAGCGGAAACAGAGCTTGCGTCGAACTTACAATCAGAATCTCTCTGGTTAGTCCAGGTTACGGCAATGTTTGAAATAGCAGAAGCAAGAGCCGATGCACTTGTTACAAGGTAATCTGTGGTGGTTTCACCCTTCATCTTAACTACCTCATATAAGTTTGTCTTCTTATCTTCCTTAGACCAAGGGGTGCCGACGGTATCGGCTGTATCGTTGGTTGCATACTCAAAGGTAGTGGAAGTAATGTCGCCGTTGTAAGCAGTACCGTCCTTGAAGGTGAAGCTATAAACAGCGGTTACCTTTACAAGGCTGTCTGTGGGAACTGCCGCGTTAAGAGTAACATCGGTGCTCTCATACGGTGAAAGAGTCTTTTCGCCGCTTGTGAGCATTTCGGTGTCGTTAACGGTAACAGACTTAAGAGTGAGCATATAAGGATGATCATATGTATCGCCGTGCTTTAAGATCATACCTGCAGATGCGTTTGTTACCTTAAGAGTAGTATTCATCTGGCCGTTTGTAAGCTGTACATAGTTAAGTGTACCCTTATCTACTGTAAGCTTAGGCTCAGCATAGGACTGAGCGTTAGTAGTCCAGCCGAGGAAGAAGTTTACGATCGGAAGAGCTACGTCAAGAAGACCGCCTGTTTTAACGGCATAGGCAATACCTACAATCAATTTCTCTGCGAGGTCTGCAATAGCGCCCTTCTGAAGAATAGCGTCAAGTGAATTGTAAGAATCGGCGATAAGAGCGGTGTTGCCGCATACCTTGCCGAGAACCTTGTTAAGGAGTTCTCTTACGATTCTGAATACTGCGGGATACAGAGCCTCGGTTCTGAGAGTGCTGTTAGCAGGAATATTGAATATGCCCGTAACGCTGTTTGTACCGAGGAGCTTGCTTACGTCAAGGTTGAGAAGTCTGTCGATAATGTCTTCTCTGAGAACAGTCTCAAGGAAGGTCTTACCGTCAGTAGCGGTTTCGTTGACTATCTTCTCAACAGGAAGAACGTCGCGGATAATCTTGTCGAGCTTAACCCACGGATCCTGTGCGGTAGCAAGGTTGAGGTCAAGGCCATCGGTGTTGATGAGCTTCTGTACCTTCCAGCACCACTCGTTGTCAGAGGTGAGAGCCCAGTCGATTATCCAGTCAATGGTGTCTTCCCAAGCGCGTGTGTTCTTTTCGAAGTCTGCAAGCTTATAAGTCTTGGAGGCTGCAACGCTGTAGCCGTCAGCCTTATCGGAGCCGAGGTCGGCAAGCTTGGAGAGATACTTCATACCGATGTCGGTGCCCATGGTAAAGATAACATCGAGCCAATAGCCGCTGTCCTTACCCTTTACGAGGGTCTTCGAGTTGTAATCGGCATAAATAAGTGCGTCATAGTTGTAAGTCGGAACGAACTGAGTTGCAAGCTCACGAATTACGCAAGCGAGAAGAGCGGTTACGTTCTGTCCCTTGAGCTCGGCAGCCGACGGGAGAATTATCTGAGGCATAAGAGCCTTAACGCCGATTGCGCCGAGAGCGGTAACAACATCCTGATCGGAAGCGGACTTGTCTACAACTGTGTCATAGTAGCCTGCATAAACAGTCTCATAGCCGGTACCGAAGAGATACTCGGGGTTATAAGCTGCTACATACTGAAGAGCCTTGCGAAGATTGGGAACAAGGTTTGAGTTATCGCCCTTTGTCCAATTGATTGCAGCCTTTGCAGTATCCGAAAGAATTGTGTCGATTGCCTTGCCGACAAAATCGTTGAGCGATGCAAGAACGGTGGTATAACCCGCTGCCGAAGCAGTAACGGAGCCGTTGTTTGCAGCTGTGGGCATAAACTCGTTAACGAAATCACCGGAGATGGTGTAGTTCCAGTTAATGAGCTTAGCGAACGAATTAGCGGTGGACATATCAAACTTGAGCCAGGTCTCGGTGAGACCGTCTTTGCTGACAAGGCGATAATAGCCGTTGTCGTCGGAGCCTATTGTGAAGTCCGACCACTCCCAGTTATATGCGCCGGCAGCCTTAGAATAGAATGCCTTTACATCTGACGGAAGCTTAGCGAGAACAGCGGTGGCCTCTGAAGCCTTGCCGCCGAAGAGCTCGGTCTTTTCAGCGCCGAACCACTGTGCAAGAAGCATCTTAACGGAGCCGTTGAGAACAACGGGAGCAAGATCCTTAAATACATAGGGAGCTACCTGATAGAGAGCCGAAACAAGAGTATTGCTGTCAAGGTTGAAGATTTCGGAAACCTTACCGCTTGTGGCAAGTGAGGGAAGGAAGTAGCTGTCTTTAACGTAATATTTTACGTTTTCGCCGGCAGCGTTAGCGTAAACATAAACGCCTGTGCCTTTGCCTTCCATATCGGTTTCTTCGGTCTTGTAATATTTCTCATCCTGAGAAATATATGTCTTCTTGGCGGTATCATATTCAAATACCTCGATGTAAGCACCCTTAGAGTCTGAGCCCTTAACATAATAATCGCGAAGACCTGCTTCAGCGCTTGTCGGAAGAGCAATGTGATTGCTTATGCAGTTGCCGGAAGCGTCTTCTTTATAAGAAGTATAGCTCTGCGGCTTAGACATAGCGTTGATGAGGACCTTCTTGATAAGAGTGTCGGGATTTTCGGTTGTTGTTGAATAAGTGTTGATGAGCGTCATGTCATCGTCAACTCTTGCGAACACCGGATAAACGAGGCCTTTTAACATACCCGGAAGATCCGAGAGGTACTTATTAACGCCGGAAATATCAACAAAGTTGCCGATAATGCCAACGTCGAGTTTGCCGTCGTTGATAACCTTTTTAACGAGACCTGCGTTGTCGTTAAGAAGGGTTGCAATGCCGTTGACTATGTCGAGCTGAGCGTGGTTTTCTCTTGTCATGCCCGACGGCCAGTTTTTAAGGTTAGCGTCTTTAACTATGCCGAGCAAGCTTTTGACAAGCTTAACAAGTCCGTTGTTAAGAAGAGCCTGAGCGCTGTCGATGGTTCCGCAAAGAGCATTAACCGAGCGAAGGTCGATAACAAGATGCAAACCTGCTTTGTTAATAACATCGCCCATGTTTATGTTCGCGGCAGCGAGGGTAACATCAAGGAAGTCGAATACAACCGACATTCTCTCTTCGGTAGAGAGCCTTGTTACCGCGCCGTCCGGGCTGTATGCGTCAAGAGCGGTAAGCTCTTCGCCGCTACGATAATTGGTCTTAGCAGCAAACGCCATTACGGACATAGTTGAGAAAATCATGACAACTGCCAAGATGACACTTAACAATTTGGTAGATTTTTTCATACGTGTTTTTTCCTCCTAAAAAGATTTACATTAAAACCATGTATGCGTACCCGATTTTTTCTGCGGGCGGCACTCCCCGCAACAATTCCTCGCACAAAATCCGCTGTACTTCTGACCGCTCTTTGATTTACAAGAAAGCAAACCGATTTCGGCACGTTAACTCGGTCGGTTTCCACCGTTTCCACTTCCGTAAAAATGAATCGGTGGAAAACTGATGATACACACCCGAGCATATTACCGTAGGATGTGTATCAAAACGGGATGGAAACTGCACGGTAAATCAGCCGTGCGGCAGCGCTCCCTCAAAAAAGGGGGCACTTCGCCCTATTACACCATTCCTATGGTTAGTTAAAGTATAGAATTTTAAACGAAAAAAGTCAATAAATTGTTCACACAAATTTGTTGATTTTCTGTATTGAACAAATAGAATTGTTATTTTTGGGCAAAAGTGGCAAACAAAATTGGCAATGTTGTTGTAAAATTATGAACAAATTGTTAACGTTTTCGAGTTTTGAACTTTTTGACAAGTATTGAACACGGTTTTGAACATTTTTACGGTATTTTCGGGTAAAAACAGAGGGCTTTTAGGCTCCCTCAAATAGGGTGATTCCCCACGTGTGGGGAAACGACAAAAGGCTCCCTCACATAGGGTGATTCCCCACAGTGTGGGGAAATGTCGCGGAGCGACAAAGGGGACTCTCTCCCGTCAGGAGCTGTCTGCGAACGAAGTGAGTAGACTGAGGGATTTATTCAGGCTCCCTTGAAAAGGGTGATTCCCCACAGTGTGGGGAAATGTCGCGGAGCGACAAAGGGGACTCTCTCCCGTCAGGAGCTGGACGCGAGTCCACGAGCGGACTGAGGGATTAAAGGTCACGCACGCTCTATTTAAATTCCATATAACCCTATAAAATCCCTCCGGCTTGCCTTGCGGCAACCCACCTCCCTTTTCAAGGGAGGCAATGGCGAAGATGACTGAGGGATTTATATAGGCTCCCTTGAAAAGGGAGCTGGACGCGAGTCCACGAGCGGACTGAGGGATTAAAGGTCACGCTCATTCTATTTAAATTCCATATAACCCTACAAAATCCCTCCGAGTTGCCTTCGGCAACCCACCTCCCTTTACAAGGGAGGCAAAAAGCGGCTCCCGAGGCAAATACCCCGTGAACCGCTTTGCAAATGCAATGTTCTTTATTTGAACTCTTATTTAATTGTGAGATTTGCGCCGTACATTGCCGCCAAATCAAGGCTGCCGTCAAAGGTGTTGCCGTCCTCGGTAAAGCACTGCACGTGGTAAAGCCCGCCGTTGCAGACAAAATCCATAGTGAGCTGATATACGGAATATGTTTTCGGGTTTTTGTCGTCCGCCTTTTTGACCTCGACTACGTATGCGGTGGCTCCGCATTTTTCGAGAGTTACGGTACGCTGCTCAACGGTTACGCCCGTTACCGCGTCGCCTGCCTGCGACAAAATCTGATTCCACTGCGAAACGGCGTTATTTGCCTCATTTTCCGCTGCGCTGTCATCAGTCGCCGCGCCGGAATACATAACCTGCGCGTCGAGCCCCTTGTATTTCTTTGAGGTGGCTATGCCGGAATTGCCCACGGTCCAGCCGTTGGGATAAACCATTTTAAAATACTTTGTCTCGTGAAATACGCCGTCGGTTATCTGATTGGGGAACGGAACGGCACCCGTTTTAATTTCGCCGTTTTCGTCCGTGACCTTTTTGCCGTCCTCGTCGGTGACATATATTTCAATCTCGCCGTTCTCATTGAGAACAGTGTTGCCCTCTTCGTCGGTAACAACCTCATATGTGGCGTCCTTGGCGTTTATAGTCGGCTTCTTTTTTCCGCATGAGGCAAAAGCTACCGATATTACGATTAAGGAAGCGCAGATAACTGCGATTATTTTTTTATCCATTTGAAATCCTCCGTTTTATACATAAACAGATTATAAATTCTTTGCCTCGGAATGTCAACTGGGGATGTTAAAAATGTCCGGAACGCAAAAAAACAAAAGACAAAACTTTGTATAAACAAAGGTTCGGTTAATCCGCTCCGAGCATTTTTTCCTATCCCCCGAAAAAAGAGGGTAAAAATGTCCGGAACGCAAAAAAAACAAAAGACAAATCCTTGTATAAACAGTTGCTTTTTGGCGGCAAAGCTTACCCTTTGCTCCGAATCAACCTCACCCTCGGAGTACATTCGTACGCCTTCGGGCAAGCCTTAACCGCCGCAGTTGCGCCGCTTAAGGTTCGGTTAATCCGCTCCGAGCATTTTTTCCTATCCCCCGAAAATATACCGCTTACTCTTCCTCTATGAATGCTACTACGTCTCCCACCGTTTTCATCTTTTCAAGCGCCTCGTCCGGCACCTCTTTTCTGAATTCGTCCTCCAAAGTCATAGCGAGGTCGATAAGGTCAAGGCTGTCTGCCGATAAATCGTCGCGCAGCTTTGACTCGGCGGTTATTTCGTCGAGCGGTATTTCAAGCTGCTCGCTCAAAATTTCACATATAGTATCGTATACCGTAAACAAGCACCTCCGTACATATTTAACGCGGTTATAAAATCTGTTTGAGCGGAGAAATGTCCACTCCGTCGAAATCTTTTATAAATTCATAGAGCGAGTTTGCGGCTTTCTTCACTCCGCCGTTTTGGGCACTCTCGAAATTTATCGGTATTACCGGGTCGTGGACGCTCTGCCTTAAAATAAAGAAGCTCTCGGTTTTGGGGAAAATTATTTTGATTCCCTCGTGGCTGTCGGGTGCAATTTGCCAGTCCTCGCGCTTTGCGGCAAAATCTGCGAGCTCCTCTAAAAGCCTGTCGCCGACGGCTCTGAAGTCCTCCTCGGTTATTTTAAGGCGGATTTCCTTTTCCTCCGCCGGATATTTAAGCTCTGATATGAGGTCGTAAAGCTTTTTACCCTGCTTTTTCATATCGGCGGCCTTTATAATTATTTTCGTTATGAGATATGCGCCGTCGTCAAGATAATAATTCTCCCTGAACGCCGCGTGACCCGAAGTCTCTATGGCAAGCGGAGTGTTTATACCGTTTTTCTCAAGTCTTATCGCCTCGTCAATGACGTTCTTATAGCCGCGCTTAAAGCGCAGATGATGTCCGCCCAGCGTTTTTTCTATAAACTCGGTAAGCCCCGCAGACGTTACGGAATCTGTGACAACGGTGCCGCCCGGATTGCTTTCGAGCGCAATGACCGCCGCCAGGGCAACAAGAGCGTTTCTGTTTATCTCTCTGCCGTCGGAGCTTACGCAGCCGCCGCGGTCAACGTCCGTGTCAAATATTACGCCGAGGTCGGCTTTCGCGCCGAGAGTTGCCTCTCGCACGGAGTTCATCGCCGTCTCGTTTTCGGGATTCGGGATATGATTCGGGAACATACCGTCCGGCTCCAAATAGCGGCTGCCGGTTGTGTCCGCTCCGAGGGGGGAGAGTACCTTTTCGGCGTAAAATCCGCCTACTCCGTTACCTGCGTCAACAACGATTTTCAGTCCCTTTAACGGTCTTTCGTAATCGTCTGACTTAACGCCCTTTCTTATCATATTGCAAAGGTGCTCGCAGTAGACCGACATAAAATCGACCTCCTGCAAATTTAACCTTTCGGGGCAGCTGCCGCTTTCGTGCTCCTCGGCATATTCGAGTATACTCTTTATTTCATCACCGGAAAGTCCTCCGTCGGGAGTAAAGAATTTAAGCCCGTTTCTGTCCCACGGATGGTGACTCGCGGTTATCTGAACAGCTCCGTCGCAGCCGAGCATTTTAGTTGTCATAAACATAGCCGGGGTTGATGCGAGCGCACAGTCCTTGATTTCAAGGCCGAAGAAAGACAGCGCATCGATTACGTCGGATTTTATCCGCTCCGCCGAAATTCTCGAATCATGCCCGACCGAAATCACGAGCTCTTCCTCTTTCTTACCGAGCTTTTCGGCGAGAAATACGACAAACGCTGCGGAAATTCTCTTTACCGCCTCATCGGTCAAATCGATTTTTTTCGGATCGTCGGGATTTACCGCCGTGCCTCTGACGTCGGTTCCGCTTTTAAGATGTCTGAGTTCCATAAAATCAACCTTTCCGTAAGTTATTCCGTAAATTATTCCAAAAGACCTCTTTTAATTATCTCATCTGCCGCCAGCATAACGCCGAGCTTTCCGCTGTGAAAATTGATTCCGCCCTGCATCCAAACCGCATACGGCTCTCGAAGCGGTGCGTCCGACGACAGCTCTATGGACGAGCCGGACGTGAACGCCCCTGCGGACATTATAACCTGGCTGTCGTAGCCCGGCATATCCCACGGTACGGGTGAAACGTATGAATCCACCGGCGCGCCCTTCTGCATTCCCTGACAAAAGGCTATCAGTCTGTCGGCATTCTCAAGGCAAATCGCCTCTATAATATCGTGTCTCGTCTCATCGGGACGCGGAGTCACTCTAAAGCCGAGCAAATCGAAAAGCGCCGCCGCAAATACCGCGGTCTTGAGTGCCTCGCCGGTTACGTGCGGCGAAGAAAAAAGACCCATATAAAGGCTGCGCGTTGTTCCGAGCGTTGCGCCGACCTCTCTGCCGAGTCCTGGAGTGGTCATTCTGTATGCGCAATCCTCAACAAGGTCATGCCTGCCTACTATATAGCCGCCGCATGGAGCTATCGCGCCGCCCGGATTTTTGATAAGCGAGCCTGCCGCCAAATCCACTCCGACGTCGCACGGCTCTTTTTTCTCCGTAAATTCGCCGTAGCAGTTATCTGTCATAACAACCGTATCGGGGCTTATACGGTGTGTAAGAGTCGCGATTTTCTCTATTTCGTCAATCGAAATCGAATGGCGCAGCGAATATCCGCGCGAGCGCTGGATATAAACCATCTTAATGTCTCCGCGGCCGACTCTTTTTTCTATTGCGTCATAATCTATCTCGTCATTTTCGGTAAGCTCGATATATTCGAATTTCACGCCGAAGTCGGCGAGTGAGCCGTGACCCTTACTGCTTTTGTCAATACCGATAACGGAATGTATGGTGTCGTAGGGGACTCCCGTTACGCTGAGCATTATATCGCCCGGCCTCAGCACGCCGTAAAGCGCGGTCGCTATTGTGTGGGTTCCGCATGTTAGGGTGGTGGCTCTTATTAAGCCGTCCTCCGCGCCGAAAATCTCGGCGGTGAGCTTGTCGAGCTTTTCTCTGCCCTTATCGTTGTAGCCGTAGCCGGTGGTGGAGTTGAAATCCGTCTCGTCGACACGATTATTTATAAACGCCGCGAGCACCTTGCGCTGATTGTATTCGGTTATTTCGTCTATTTCCGAAAACTTCTTTTCGGCGAGAGTCAGCGCCTTTTTTGACGCCTCCTCGGTTCTTTTTGTAAATTCAAAAAAATCTTTCATTTCAAGTCTTTCTTATTATGTATTCTTTTTTTATAAAGCCGCATTTTTCATACAGCTTTGCATTGTCCGGCTTACACATTAAAAATATGCAATCGGCACTCTTTTTAAGCTCTCTCGAAAGAGAAATAACACAGTCCGCGGCAAAGCCTCTGCCTCGATAATTTTCGCTTGTCGCAACGTCGCGTATATACGCGTCTTTTCCGATTATATCGCCTACGGCAAGAGAAGCCGTTTTGCCGTTTTGCCTTATGCACATAACCCTTGTGCTTCCGCCGAACACGCCTCTGCCCGTTCTCGAAAGCCATTCGAGATACGCCCTGTCGCCTGAATCGGGCGTTTTACCTGTCAGCACCTTGTATTCATCCGCGGTTATGTCGCAAAGCGGCTGTGCGCAAGTTTCTTTTTGCGGTAATTCGGAGAGCTCCATAAGAACGGCTTTTGCGTCCGCGCAATCGTTTCCGGAGCAAAAATATATATTTTCGCCGAAAAAAGAGGCAAACTCCGAAAGCTCCCGTAAATCGGCGGAGCTTGACGGGCAAATTATCGTTCCGTCGTTTTTATTTAAAAGCACAGCCGTCACTCTGCCGCCGCAGTCCGTTTGAAGCCACACCTCTCCGAGTGACAGCCGAAAAGCGGCAAATAAAATATACTTTACCGCAAGACAGTCTTTAAATTCACCGTCCGAGACAATGGCTGCCTCTGTCGGTCCGTCAATCGATTTCAGCACTGCGACAGCTCCGCAAAAAGTGCTTTTACAAGCTCAAACGTGCTCTCTATATCCTCTTTTTTTGCAACCGAGCTGCCCGAGTGAATGTATCTGCACGGAACAGATACGGCAAGAGTTTTTATGCCGCCTGCCGCCTTGTGTATTGCGGAAGCGTTGTTGCCGCCTGCCACAACGGTTTTGGTCTGACACCCGATGCCGTTCTTTTCGGCAATTTCAAACGCCTTTTTATAGAGCTCGCTGTCATAGACGGTTCCCCTGTCCATAAAGCTGACAACGGCACCGCCGCCCAAACGGCAGACTTTTTTTTCGTCGGGAACGCCCGAAATGTCCGCCGCCGTAGTGCCCTCAACGACTATTGCAAAATCGGGAGCAACCGAATAAGCCGCAGCAGCCGCTCCGCGAGTGCCTATTTCCTCTTGAACTGAGAAACAGAAGGTCGCCGAATACGGCAAATCGGAATTTATAAGTCTTAATAAAATTTCACAGCCGACGCGGTCGTCAATGGCCTTCGCCTTGATAAAGCCGTCGCCGAATTCGCGGTAGCACGAGTCAAAATACACCGCGTCGCCGAGTGAAACGTGAGACAAGGCCTCTTTTTTTGAACTCGCGCCGATATCGATATACATATCCTCAACGGACGGCAATTTACCTCTCTCCTCGGAGGTCGTCTGATGTATAGCCTTGCCGCCTATAACGCCGGGGATAAGCTCCTTGCCCACCTTTACCGCTCTGCCGAAAATAACGCGCTCGTCAATTCCGCCGACCGTGGTGAACTTCAGGTACCCGTCATCCGTTATATAAGTTATTATGAAGCCGACCTCGTCCATATGCGCGTCGAGCATAACTTTATTTTTCGGCTCGGCTTTGCCCTTTTTATAAACTATGAGACTGCCGAGCGGATCTATGCGATATTCCGCGTCCGACGGCAAATGCGAAATTATATAATCTCTTACGGCGTGCTCCCTGCCGGAAATGCCGTTTAAATTACAAAGCTCGTTAAGCATTTAAATCACCTCCGAGAATGTATGCGGCAATGAGCCTTGCGCAAAGCTCAATATCCGTAACGGACACAACCTCTATTCCGGTGTGCATATATTTTTGTGGTATTGATATAAGCGCGCTCTTAATTCCGCCGCGCTCCGTGGTCATACCGTCCAAATTAGTGCCGGTTCTGCCGCCCATAACCTCAAGCTGATACGGAATGTCGTTTTTCTCGGCAACGCGCACAAGCTCCTCGCCGAATTCGTATGAAAGCGACGGTGAAATACCTATCATGGGGCCCTTGCCGAGTATTCCGCATTCCTCCGCCTTGCTGTCCGGAGTCTTTGCAAAGCTGACGTCAACCGCAATTATCTCGTCGGCATCCGAATTAAATGCCGCGGCTTTTGCTCCGCCGCCGCTCGTCTCCTCGCGAGAGGAACACACAACGGTAACTTTTTTGTGCGGCTTACCCTTAATAAGCTCAAGCGCGCGAAGAAGCACGGCAATTCCCGAACGGTCGTCAAGTGCCCCACAGGACACGCTGTCGCCGCAGAGCGATAGGAAAGAGGAATTGACAACCGCTCTGTCTCCCGGGGAAACGAGCTTTTCCGCCGACTGCTTATTTTTTGCGCCTATATCAATAAGGATATCATCGATTTCCGTCGCCTTCCGCTCGTTGTCACCGCTTGCAAGGTGCGGCGGAGTGCTTGCTATAACTCCGAATACCGGCTCTCTGCCGTAAACGGTCACCTCTTGACCGTTCAATGTGCGACGGTCAACGCCGCCGCAGGCGGCAACGTGCAAAAACCCCTCGTCGGTGACGGAGGTTACGATAAGACCTATACGGTCTATATGAGCGTCAAGCAGGATATGCCCCGCCCTGTCTCCCTCAATTTCGCATATTGCGGAATGAAGAACGTCCTCGCGCGTTTTGCCGAATTCGGACAAAAGCCTTTGCGCCGTTAAAACCGCGTCGGTTTCCTTTCCGGATACACCGACAGCCGAAGTCAGCTCTTTTAATATGTTTTTTATATCCATTTTTCTCTGCCTTTCGGACAATTTGTCAACGTGTAAAACGCTGAATGCAAATGCTGTAATCTTATCGAAATTTTGAATTATAATCGTCGCTCTTTGTAGGTGGAATATGATGTAATTTCCAATTACCGTGTCTCAGCCGCCTCACAAAAAGAGCGACACCCTATTAAGGCAAGCCGGAGGGATTATGCCTCCCTTGTAAAGGGAGGTGGGTTGCCGTAAGGCAAGCCGGAGGGATTTTCTTAAAAAAAATAGATTTTAAAAAGAAAGTGCTTCGCTGTTTAATCCCTCAGTCATCTTCGATGACAGCTCCCTTTACAAGGGAGCCTAAACAATCCCTCAGTCATCTTCGATGACAGCTCCCTTTACAAGGGAGCCTGAACAATCCCTCAGTCACCTGCGGTGACAGCTCCCTTTACAAGGGAGCCTAAATAATCCCTCAGTCACCTGCGGTGACAGCTCCCTTTACAAGGGAGCCTAATAAGGGGAAGTTGTATCTCTCAATCGCCTGTGCGACAGCGGGATTTCAACACACTGTCCAAATATTCACAAACACCGTCGAAGTTGCGGTTTATCTCATTATTGGGAATTCTTACAACCGTAAGTCCGTTTTGTTCAAGAAATTTTGTCCTTTCGGCGTCATATTTAATTCCTTTATCCTCGTAGTGCTGTGAGCCGTCAAGTTCAATTACCAAGTTTGCTTTTGAACAATAGAAATCAACAATATAGCTGCCTATTATTTTTTGACGGAGGAATCGTACATCCTTGTTTCGTAAATAATCATACCACAAGTGCCGTTCTTCCTTGGTCATATCTTTGCGAAGCACCTTTGCGTTTTTAACAAGATTTTTGTTATGATTATACTTCATCTTTAATTCCTCGGTCGGATTTTGCCTCCCTTTTTGCCCTAAACAGCCTACTTTGCAATACAATTCAGCCTCCCTTGTAAAGGGAGGTGGGTTGCCGCAAGGCAAGCCGGAGGGATTTTGTGGAGTTATATGGAATTTAAATAGGAAGCAAATTACTTTTTAATCCCTCAGTCATCTTCGATGACAGCTCCCTTTACAAGGGAGCCTGAACAATCCCTCAGTCACCTACGGTGACAGCTCCCTTTACAAGGGAGCCTAATAAGGGGAGGCGGCGAAAATCAGATTTCGGTGCCGCCTACCGGACGAATGTAGAGCACATAGCAGGTTCCCTCGCCGAAAATGCTCTCCATTATGCTCTTGTAATCCTTTAAAAGGTCGTTCGGGACAAAAGCCTGAATTGTGCCGGCAAATCCGCCGCCGTGAACGCGCCATGCGCCGCGTCCCTTTAAGATGCTCTCGGAAACAGCGAGAGCGAGAGATACGGGCTGAACGGACGGCTGTTTTACGGAAAATACGTTTTGATTATATTTGTATGATGATGCGCCGCTCTCGAGAATATACTTCTTGAAGGTCTCGAAATCTCCGCCGCGAAGAGCGTCAACCTCCTTTAAAACTCTTGCGTTGTCGGCATAGAAATGCATAGCGCGAAGTATTGCTCTGTCGCCTACTGCCGTGCGCAATTCTCTTATTTTTGATTTAAATTCCTCTTCGCTTACCTCGCGAAGAACCTTTTTGCCGAAAAATTCGGCTACGCTCTCCATTTCGGTTCTGATAGCAGCGTATTCATCGGTGAGGTCGGAGTGGCTGCCCTTTGTATCGACAATGCAAAGCGAGTGGCCGCACTTGGCAAAATCAAAGTCAACCTCTTCTATCACGGGATTTTTCGGGTCGTTGAAATCTATTGTTACGAAGCCGCCGACGGAGCACGCCATCTGGTCCATAAGTCCGCATGGCTTGCCGAAATATTCGTTCTCGGCATACTGTGCTATTTTGGCTATTGTGACCGCATCAACCTTGCCGTCGTTGTAAAGATAGTTTACCATAGTGCCGACAAGGACTTCATATGCGGCAGATGACGAGAGTCCCGAGCCCGCGATAACCCTTGATGCGGTAGTGGCGTCAAAGCCGCCTATCTTATAGCCGTATTTCTTAAAGCCGGCAAGGACACCGCGCACGAGAGCGGGTGAATGTCCCATTTCGTTGGGGTTTACCGAGAGGTCCGTAGCGTCAACAACGTCCATGGAATAGCCCTCGGATTTAACTCTTACAATGTTTTCGTCATTTTTTGAAGCCGCGGCTATTGCGTCAAGGTTGATTCCCGCCGCAAGCACTCTGCCGTGGTTGTGGTCGGTGTGGTTTCCGCCGACTTCGGTTCTGCCGGGAGCGGAGAACAGACGAACATCTCTGTCCTTTCCGAAAAGAGCCTCAAATTCGTTTAAAAGATTTATGTACCTGTCATACTGCTCTTTAACATTTTCCTCGGTGACATAGGCTTTTTTAAGCCTTTCATCGAGAGATGCGGAGAGAATTTCTTTTTTAAGGGTTTCGGGAGTTGCCATTTTCATTTTTCATCCTTTCCTGCCGAAAAAGCTTCGGCAGTCTTTTTGTTTTTATTATTAGCTACTATATCTATAAACTTATTGACCGCGAGTATGGAAACACCGGAGATGGTGAAGATAATCACAATCGGCAGCATAAACGCGAGTGAAAACGGGTTATAAACGTGACGACCTATCATGCTGTAAGAAATAATTTTAGGCGTGAATCCCAAAAGTGACAGCAAAATAAACTTCCAATAGTCGTATTCAAGCGCCCCGTAGAGCTGACTTATGGAATTTATCGGGAAGTACGGCACAAGCCTGAAAAGCACTAAAATCCAATCAGTACTTCTTTTACCCGATTCCATCATACGGCGAACATTATCGTATCTTGTGAGAATCTTGTGTATTGTTCCGCCGCCGAGGTGCTTGCCCCAATAAAACTTTATCGTCATAAGCAATGTCATGCCGGCAAAATTCACAGCCACGGCTATCGGCGTGGGGAATACCATACCGGCTATAACGCAAACCGCGGTTATCGGCAGAGGAATAAGCACTTTGCCTATGTATATAAGGAAAATCACGAGAATCACGAGCCACTTGCTCGGAATTGACGCAACGGCCGCCTCAAACTCCGCAAGACGCTCGAGCACTTCGTCATATGCCGACGAAACATCGTTTATCTGCATAAGAAAAGTCAACACTAAAAGTGCGACTGCCAAAATCAGCAGCACACATGCTAAAATATTCAGGAGCTTTCTTCGCGTAAGTTCTCTGTCGGTCAAATCGGTACCACCCAAAAATTATTATTGCAGGGCATAGTAATAGATTATATATAATTTTATATCATATTATTGGTAAGGTCAAACAAAATATGAAAATATGAAGTAATTTTTGCCTTTTAGGTGTAAATTCCTTTGAGGTTGTGTTACAATTAGCTCAAAAGCAAAGCTTTACCGAAAGGCGGTTTTTTATATGAAGACAGTTATTCTTGACGGCAAGACGACAAATCCGGGCGATTTGAGCTGGGATTTTCTGAAAAAATACGGCGAGGTCGAGATTTTCGACCGCACACCGCGCGAAAAAATCGTTGAACGAACACACGACGCAGACATAGTCGTAACAAATAAAACTCCGCTCACAAGAGCCGAGATAGACAAAATGCAAAACGTGAAATTCGTCGCGCTCCTGTCGACGGGCTACAACGTGGTGGACTGCGCGTATCTCAAGGAAAAGGGCATACCGGTTTCAAATATACCGGCTTATTCCACCATGGGCGTGGCGCAGCTCGTATTTGCATTTATTTCGGAGCTTGCCGTAGGCGTTGCCATGCATTCGGACGCGGTAAAAAACGGCGAATGGTCAAATTGCCCCGACTTTTGCTTTTGGAAAAAGCCGCTTACCGAGCTTTCCGGCAAAACGATAGGCATAGTCGGCTTCGGAAAAATCGGCGGAGCCGTAGCCGACATAGCCGAGGCCTATAAAATGAACATCATAGCGCTGTCGGGTCACGTTACCGACCAGAGCGCACGCAAGAATTTCAGATGGGCAAAGAACCTCGATGATCTTGCGGAAAACGCCGACATTATTACGTTCCATTGTCCTCTCACAAAAGAGACGGAAAAAATCGTAAACGCCGATTTTCTGAGCAAGTGCAAAAAAACAGCGTTTATCATAAACACCTCACGCGGACCGGTTGTTGATGAAAACGCTCTTGCCGACGCGCTGAATTCGGGAAAAATCGCAGGTGCGGGAGTGGACGTGCTGTCAACCGAGCCGCCGGCAAAAGACAATCCGTTGCTCACGGCGAAAAACTGCTTTATCACGCCGCACATAGCGTGGGCGGCATTTGAAACGCGCGAGAGACTTATGGGAATATTCAAAAGCAACATCGAGGCGTTTGTTTCGGGCAAGCCGATAAACGTGGTAAATCCGTAAAAGCAAAATGTGTCTGCCGTTTGAAAATTCGGCCGATGCCATACAAAAAGAGCTGTAAATTAAATTTACAGCTCTTTGTTTTTTATTCGGTTAAGGGAGTGCGTTTATCAATAAACGAAGTTGGTGTAAGCACCATCAACGTGCATTGCGCCCTTACCGTTAACGCTGATGAACGCTACCTTGATATTGAGCTCAGCTACGTTGCCGTCATAGGAATACTTAAATTCCTTAAGGTTGCCATCCTCGATAACTACGGTGGCCTTAATGTTGGTGTATTCAATTACAGCGGAGTTTATCTTTGCCGCGCTTATGAAATTCTTGATTTCGCTGTCAACCATGCTCTGAGTGAGAATGTCGTTTGTAAGTCTTGACATAGCGGTCGATTTATCCGTTTGAGGTGAAGTTGCGTTTTCAACCTCAAAGGTGTAGGTGTTGCCGTCAACCTTAAGGTTTTTAAGGTCGCTTGCCTGAAGAGCGGTTGCCTGAAGAGCGTAATTCTCGCCGTGATAGTCAATCTGCTCGGCTGCGCTGCCGCCCTTTTCGATATCCATTTCCTTGTCGCCGATACCGATGAATCCGCCTACAACGGAGTCAAGAGACGCCTCGGGGTCAATACCTTTGATGAGAGTGTTAAGACCACTTGTAGCACTACCGACGTCAACAGGCTGAGTGTACTGAGCGGATCTTGTCCAGTGATAGCCTGCTGCAACTGCCTTAGCGGTAGCTGCGTTTATAGCCTCGGCTGCCGCTGCTGCGTCTACGCCTGATGAAGCTGCCGCTGCCGCACCGCTGCTGTCACCGGCAGAAGCCGACGCGCCGCTCGAAGAAGAAGCGGAAGCGCCCGATGAAGAGCTCGATGAAGAACCCGATGATGAGCCGGACGAAGAGCTTGATGAGCCTGTTGATGAGCCCGAAGCAGTTGCCGTACCCGTTGCTGCCGTCTCCTTGCTTGCGGTTTTGCTTGCAAGTCCGTAAATGCCTGCCGTAAGAGCAAGAGCCACTACTATTGCCCAGAAACGTACCCAACCGTTTGAATTTCTGAGCTTTTTAGCTGCCTTTTCTTCGGGGGTAAGTTCAACCTTTTGTTTTTTAGCCATTGATTTCTCTCCCTTTCATTTATAAAGAAGTGATTTTATTTTTCATCATTCGGTAAATACCGAATTCTTATCAATAAGCGAAGCCTGTGTAAGCTGCATCAACGTGCATTGCGCCCTTACCGCTTACGCTGATGAACGATACCTTGATATTGAGCTCAGCTACGTTGCCGTCATAGGAATACTTGAATTCCTTAAGGTTGCCGTCCTCGATAACTACGGTTGCCTTGATGTTGGTGTATTCAATTGTTGCGGAGTTTATCTTTGCCGCGCTTATGAAATTCTTGATTTCGCTGTCAACCATGCTCTGAGTGAGAATGTCGTTTGTAAGTCTTGACATAGCGGTCGATTTATCCGTTTGAGGTGAAGTTGCGTTTTCAACCTCAAAGGTGTAGGTGTTGCCGTCAACCTTGAGATTCTTGAGGTCCTCGGCTTTAAGCGAGGTAGCCTGAAGAGCATAGTTCTCGCCGTGATAATCAATCTGCTCGGCTGCGCTGCCGCCCTTTTCAATATCCATTTCCTTATCGCCTATACCGAGGAAACCGCCTACAACGGAGTCAAGAGACGCCTCGGAGTCAATACCTTTGATGAGAGTGTTAAGACCACTTGTAGCACTACCGACATCTATAGGCTGTGTATACTGAGCGGATCTTGTCCAGTGATAGCCTGCCGCAACCGCCTTTGCGGTAGCTGCGTTTATAGCCTCGGCTGCTGCCGCTGCGTCCACGCCTGTTGCTGCCGCCGCATTTCCTCCGGAGGCATTGTCACCCGAGGTGCTGCTCTGAGAACCCGACTGCGAAGAACCGCTACCGTTTGCGCTTGTATCCCAATCGGATTTGGACGCGCTGCCGCCGGCATTCTGCGAGCCGCTCTGTGCGGGAGTTGCCGAAACCGCTGCGACGCCCTTATTGTTAAGCGAAATATAGGTTACGCTGTAAACAAGCACCACTGCAAGCAGCCAAACTATCGCTCTTTCAAAGGTTTTTCCGAATATAATTCTCTTTTCCTTTTTGCGAGCTTTTTTAGCTTCGATTTCTTCGGGAGTTAACGTGACTTTTTCTTTTTTAGCCATTAATTCTAATCCCCTTTCTGACTGTTACGAGACTATCTTTATCCGGATAGTCAAATACACCTAATAATTTACCGTAAAAATACTTAAATGTCAATGAATTATTTGATTTTTTACTTACAATTTCACAAAAAAGTTACAGAAGTCGCACTTTGCGGCGTATGTTTTGCCGTAAACGGGATTTCGCCGCGCTTTAAAATTCGGCGTGAATACAAAAAAAGACGAGGGTCGAGTGTTCATAAGGGAAACAGCAGAAAAAGGCGAACCCCTCGGATAATGCCGACGCATGTCCGAGGGATTAACGCATTATTGTGCAAAAAGATGTTATTTTGAAGCAAAACCGCCTTATGGAACTCAGTCAATTCAACATTTAAATTTTTTGCTCTCTTCTCGCTCGTCCGCTTATGTTGAGAGCAATCACGGTTATATCGTCGCAGCGAGCCTTGCCCTTTGCCTTTTTTGCGCGCAGGCTGATATTCTTCGCCTTGGTACTCGCTCTTTTTGCGCCACCGCTTTGCAGCTCCTCCTTTACCGCGTTGTGCGCGTATTCGTACGCACCGTCGGACGCTATAATCACCGTATCGCCGTTTTCAAGCTGTCCCTCGCATGAGGAAAACGTCGCGTCGCGAAGTATTCCGGCAGGCAGAGCCGCCTTTTTTATTTCGAGCAGCTTGCCGTTTTGACGGCGAATCACGGACGGTGCCGCTCCCGCCTTATAAAAGACCGCCTTGCCGGTATACAGGTCTATTTTTACTATATCGAGCGTTGCGAGAGACTCGTCGCGAGACTTTAAAAGGAGTGAGGAATTCACAAGCCTTAAGGCACTCTGAAACCCGAAGCCCGCCTTGACAAGTCTTGCCATAAGACCCGACGCCATAGCCGAATCGAGTGCCGCACGCGGACCCGTGCCCATACCGTCCGAGAGAATCACAACGTAATTTCCCCTGCCGTCGTAAAAGCTCTCAAACGTGTCGCCGCAGAGCTTTTCATTGTCAGCCGGTATCTGTGAGCACGCGCTCTCTACCGAATACGCCGTCTTTTCGCACAGCCTTACGCTTCTGTCGCCCTTTATCACGGGCAGCTCAAATTCTCTGTCGCACGTTTCGCCGACTGCGTCACGCAGCTCGCCTATGTTAAGGGAGGACGGCACCTCCGAAAAGGTGATTTCGCAAAACATTCTGCCGTTTTTGTCTCTTAAACACGATACGAAGTCGGTATCGCAGCAAAATCTGTCCCTGACCTTTTTCCTTATCCGCTCCGCCGTTTTCGTATCAAAGCTTACATCGCCGTTAAACTCGTTTTCGAGATCGCGCAGCATATCGCTTATGCCGCCGAACTGGTCGGCCGTGACAAGCCGCACCTCGTCTGTTTTTTTGTCTGCTGCCTCCGAAAAGACGACGCCGAAAAACAGCCTTGAATATGTTTCGGCAAAAGAGGTCTGCCGTATACATCTGCTTGAAAACGGCGACGGGAGCTTATCGCGCGACATAACTCCGCCTTTTTTCAGCGTTTCATACATCTCGTCAAGTGCGTTCCTTGTTTCTTTGAAATTTTGCTCCCAACAAAAATCATATCTGCCGCATCCGCAGCAAACCGAGCTTTGAACCTCAAGCATCAGCTTTTCGCCGGCGCAGCTCTCCATTTCGGAAAGTCTTTTCGAAACCGCGCTCACGGAGCGTTCAATATCGTCTACGGCAGTTCTCGCCGCTTGTATCCTGCGCCTTACCTCACTGTTTTCCGCCGACGCGTTCGCCGCCGAGTCCTTCGGCAAAAGATGGCCCTCCGCCTTTATAAACAGGCTGTTCGGCAAAAACATAAACACTGCGCACGGCAAAGCGGCCTCTATAATCAAAAAATACTTTTCACTGCCGCCGCCCGAAAACATATATGCGGTGAGGAACGACGCGAAAAACGCAGGCGGTACGGCTCTTCTGCCGAGGCGCGAAAATGCGCCCGCAAGCATTCCGCCTACGGCAAACGAAGCCGAAACGGCTCCCGTATCGGAGCTTATCGCAATAAGTAAAAACGCAAGCATTCCGCCTACCGCACCGCCCGCCTCCTTATAAATCGCGGCGAAAAAAAGCACGCCGAATACCATTATCATTCTCGCAGGGGAGACATCAAGCACGGTAAGACCCGACAGCGAGCACATAATAAGAAATCCGGAGCCCAAAACCGCCGACGCCTCCTCAAGAGTTACGCCGCGCACGGGCTTGCCGTTTTCAAGAACATATTGCGCAATCGAAAAGAAATACGCCGCGGCAAAGGCCGTTACACCCTCTCCGAGGTACAAAAGAAACGTCTCACCCGTCAGCCCGTTTGCAAAAAGCACCGCCATTCCCGACAAAAAGCAAGAGAGAAACGCAATGCACGACGGCAGCAGCCTGCCGTTTCGCACCTTTTCAAATTCTCTCATAACGCGTGCGAGAACTCCGGCACACACGCTCGCCGCTATCAGTCGAAGCGACGATATGCTGTCCTGGGTCAGGATATAACCTGCCGCCGCGCCGAGACCTGCCGAGAGTATGTACTTATTTTCGGCCGCCGCGCAAAAAGCCACGCCGAACGGCGATACCGCCGACAAATTGCTCGCCGAAGCAAACAGCATACCGCATATGAAATATGCCACGTGCCGAAGCACCGCCCGCACGGGCTCGGGGAGGCCAGATACCCTTCGCAAAACAGCCTGTCCGGTAAAATCGGAATTTTTCAAAAAAATCACCACGCCTTGTTATAATCTGCATAAAATACGCACTTTAAGAGATTATATCCGAGGCGCGGTGAAATAACCGTCGCTAAATGGGAGCGAAAATATTTTTTTATTCGGTTTAAATACGGGTTTCTGTAACAGTCGCTCGAATTACGGCTCGACGTCAAACGGCTTCTGCGGAATTACGATGGCGCAGATGATGTAAAACAGTATTCCGGGGAAGCCTGCGGTGAATAAGGTCAGTGCCGTATAAACAAGGCGGACTATTGTCGGGTCTACATCTATATACTCGGCAAAGCCGGCTAAAACTCCGCAAATCATTTTGTCTGTACTGCTTCTGTAAAGCTTCTTTTTCATAATAAACACTCCTTATTTATTATACATTATATTTATATTATCATTTTGTGCGTTTTAAATCAATCGTCGGAATTTTTTACCGATAATTCGCCGTTCTTTACGTTTACGGAGTATTCCGCCTTGCCGTCGGTGCTTTTCGCAAGCGACAAAAGGTAGCTGTCGCACATTGATTTTTCATCAAGCGGCGTTTCGGAGGAAATTATAAATTTGATTTTATCGGGATCCCTCGGAACATCGATCTCTATATCGCCGAAGCTTTGGTTCACCTCGAGCATTTTCGTAAAAACGGCGGTTTCCGATATTTCCGTCTCGCCTGCCGAGCTTTTGATTTTTCCCCTCTCGGCTGTGATGTCGGACAAATCTATATCTCCCGAAACAGAATTTATCGTAAGCATATTGAGATTTACTCCGTCTATGTCGATATCGCCGTCGTTATTTGAAACCGTTAAGAGCGTAATGCTTTTCGGCAGGTAAACCGTAAGCTCGGCTATTCCGTAAGTACTGCCGCCGCCGTCCAATATGATTTTATCGTCGGACAAATCGAGCTTCGCGCCGCTGTCCTTTGCTTGCTTCAGGACGCATCTTACCTCTGCACCGTCTGAAGCCTTAATTTTAATATCGCCGTACTGGGCGGAAATTTCAAGTGCCGACCCCGACGGAAGCACTGACTTTTCTGTTTGCGACTCGTTTACCGTTTGCCCATCGTCAAAGCCTATATTCGGGAAGCGCTCTTCGACAAACTCTTCAAACGTCTCGCCCGATGCTATGTGCCTTACCGCGTCCGCGCCGAGATAAACACCGAAGCAGACCGTGAGTATAAATCCGACGACAAATATTATCGCCGCGGCTATCATGCCCTTTATAAGCCCGTCTTTCTTTTTCTTCATATTTTTCTCCCCCTTACAAATCGGCCCTGCGCCATGACAGCTTTAAGAACCATGTCATAAAAAGGAATAGGAAAAGTCCTGCCGCAAAGAGCATAATCCCTATGGAAAATACAAATCCGAATGCCGCCGGCGAAGCCGCTATTGCGCCCGTTACTCCGGCGAAGAAGAGACAAGCAAAAAAGCTCGCCATCATACCTATGCTTGACGGATACACTCCTATTGCCGCGAATACCCCGAAGAAAAACAGAATTGACCACAGCATATGATTTCGCTGCGGATTACCCTTTTCCGTGCCGTAATAACCACCGCCGCGCGCATTTTTAGGACGGGGAGAGGCACCGATCACATCGGACGCCTTGGTTTCATATCTCGGATTGCCGTTTTTTTCTGCGCCGTATACGGCGTCGGCTTTTTTCGGCTCGTCATTAAGATATTGCGCGGCGCAGCTTTTGGGGTCACCGAGCTCCGAGCAAATCTGCTCCTCGCTTTTACCCTCGCTCGTGCCGACGGAGAAGTGTTCTTCAAAGTCGGCTATTATATCGTCGCGCTCATCGGCCGGTAAACCGCCGAGCAGGTTGTAAAGCTGTTGTAAAAATTCGATCTTAGTCACCGTTTTCACCTCCTAATAAAGTAGACACGCTCTTTGTAAAGTCCTTCCACTCGTTTTCCAAAAGGCGTTGTGTGTCATAACCCTTTTGAGTCAGACGGTAATATTTCCGCGCAGGTCCCGATGTGGATTCGCGCAGGTACACTTCAAAATACCCCTCGGCTCTGAGCCTCTTAAGAAGAGGGTATATAGTGCCCTCCGAAACGTCTATCTGTTTACCGACGGTGTCCGCAAGCTCATAGCCGTACTTGTCGCCACGCTTTAAAAGCGACAGCACGCAAAGCTCCAGAACACCCTTTTTAAATTGCGTATTCATCAAACTCTCCTTTCCGGCGAAGCTGAAAACGCCTGTATTGCAGCCGTGAGCCTTGCGGCACAAAGACGCGCTTTATGTGCGGCTGCTCCGTCCTTTTAATTGCATTATAACACCCACTACCTTGCAATGCAATATACTTTGCGATATTTAATAATTTCTTAACATTTGTGCAAAGTTTGTCAATGATTTTATACCGTTACCGTATAATCCGCCGTATTTTGCGGTAAAAAAGCCGATAACAAAACCTCCTGCGACAGTTTTTGCTTCTGCCGCAGGAGGTTTGCGTATTGCGAAAAGTCCGTAACAAACATCAATTGCTTAAAACGAAATGTCGGAAACGAATAAACGGAAAACAGCAAACAATATGCCGAAATACAGGATTATATATCATCTTTGTCAATCACTTGCTGTTTGCAATTGCAGTGTCAATAAGCTTGTTAAGCTTTGCCGCCTGTTCGGGTGAAGTTATTGCACCGACTATCGGCTGACCCACTATATTGCCGTTTTTATCGACAACATATGTAGTCGGGTAAGAATACAGTCCCGATGTGAACTTTCCTGCCTCGCTGTTTGTGTCAAACCAAATATTTTTGTATGTTGCGCCTTTTTTTGACAAAATATCTTTTGCCTCGGAAATCTCCTTTTTATTGCCGTCAAGAGTAAATGAATTTATGCCGACAACCCCGCCGCCCTTTGCGGCAAGCTCCTTGTTGAGTGCCTCCAAATCCGCAAGCTCGCTTACGCAAGGTTTGCAGGAGGTGAACCAGAAGTTGACTACCGTTACGGTGTTGCCCGAGAAAAGGTCGCTGCTGTTTACGTCGTTGCCGTCGAGATCTTTACCGTTAAAGCTCGGAAATTTCATAAGCTTGCTCGCATCGCCTGCCATTCCGGCACTCGCCGCGTCAACGCATTCCCCGCTTGACGGCTTTTTTCCGCAGCCGGGATATTTTTGCTCCAGAATCGTAAGTTTTCCTTCTATCTCCTTAATCTGCTCCGCCGCAGCTTTAAGAATTTTATATTCATCTGCGCTGAAATCGCTCTTGCTCCCCTCTACCGTGCTTAAAAGGAAATCTCCGTAGTTTGTGCCGTCCTCAATCATCGGCGTATTTTTATTTGCCGATAAAAACACTTTTTCCCAAAGAGCCGAATTATTCGAGAGAATATCGTTTTCGGCTTGCAAAAGCTTATCGTAAAGCTTCGCAGCCTCGTCTGCGTCATTCGGCTCTTGTGCCATTAAAGTTTTAATATCGACATTGCTTTTTTTCTTCTCCGTTTTGTCGGCGGAGCACGCCACAAGGCCCAGCACAAGCACAAACGTCATAATAATTGCTGAAAGTTTGGTTGCTTTTGAAAATTTCACAGTTATTCCTCCGTTTTCTTACCTATTTTGATTTTTTATCATTTTTCGGCTTTTCATTGCCGCTTGAGAGTGTTTTCGGCAAATTGAAACCGTATCGAAAGCTTACCGCCTCCGTCGGACAGACACTGATGCACTTGCCGCAACGTATACATTCTGCGTGGTCGGGCGTTTTTGTAATATCAACGTCCATTTTGCACGCGCCTGCGCATTTTCCGCAGGAGACACATTTATGCTCATCAACCTTTATTCCGAACAGCGACACCTTGTTCATCAGCGCATAAAACGCGCCGAGCGGACAAAGCCATTTGCAAAACGGGCGGGAAAACAGTATGCTCAAAAATATGATTGCAATTAAAACCGCCAGCTTCCATGTAAACAGCGAGCCTAAAGCCGAACGTATTCCCTCGTTGACTGCCGCGAGAGGAATTGCACCCTCAAGCACACCCTGCGGACAAATATACTTGCAAAAAAACGGGTCACCCATTCCGACATCATTTACAATCAGTGCCGGAAGCAATACGACCGCAAACAACAGCACCGCATATTTTAAATATGTCAATGGTTTCAGTTTTTCGGTTGACAGCTTTTTGCACGGGATTTTATGCAGTAAATCCTGAAACCATCCGAACGGGCAGAGAAATCCGCATATAAATCTGCCCAAAAGCACGCCGAATAATATCAAAAAGCCCGCTATGTAATACGAAAACCGAAACTTTGACGAACCTGCCACTGCCTGAAACGAGCCTATCGGACACGCTCCGGTTGCCGCAGGACAGGAATAACAGTTAAGCCCCGGTACGCAAACCGCCTTGCCGCCGCCCGTATAAATGCTGCCCTTTAAAAAATTCGGCAGGTGTATGTTTGTTGCGAGCGTTGCCGCCGCCTGCACAAATCCTCTGTATCGGGTCAGTAAATGCGACGGCTTTTTCTTTTTCTTTTTCTTTTTCTTTTCCTTTTCCTTATCCAATTCCCACACACTCCAAACACAATCTTATCGCTTTTGCAAGTACGGTATCCGCTTCGCCTCTCATAGCACCGACGCACACCATCGCCGCCCCTGCAAGCAGCATAACACATTGAATTACGGCTTTTTTTGCCCTTAACAAACCGTTCGCTCCCTTCATTTTTGCCTCATTATATCACGGCGGGCATAAATTCTCTGTTAAGAATTGAAATTTAACAGAGATTTTATACTTTTATGTTATAATAACCTCACGAAACGAAAACAAAATCAAAGATTTTGACCGTTTCGGAGAACATTGAATGACTAAATTGCGGCTTTCGCCGCCGCACTTCGTGCCGCTCCTGCTGTCGCAGGGGAATTTATGATAAAATAACCTCACGAAACGAAAACAAAATCAAAGATTTTGACCGTTTCGGAGAACATTGAATGACTAAATTGCGGCTTTCGCCGCCGCACTTCGTGCCGCTCCTGCTGTCGCAGGGGAATTTATGATAAAATAACCTCACGAAACGAAAACAAAATCAAAGATTTTGACCGTTTCGGAGAACATTGAATGACTAAATTGCGGCTTTCGCCGCCGCACTTCGTGCCGCTCCTGCTGTCGCAGGGGAATTTATGATAAAATACTTATAATTGAAAAAACGGACAGGAGAATCGCGTATGCACATTTTAGTTGTAGAAGACGAAAAGGCTCTTTGCGACACCATCGCACGCAGTTTAAGGCGTCTCGCTTACAGTGTAGACTGCTGTTACGACGGGCAAAGTGCTTTGGATATGCTCTCGATAGAGAAATTCGACCTTGTTGTATTGGACCTTAATCTCACCGAAAAAGACGGTTTAACCGTTCTTAAAACACTCAGGAAAGATGATAAAGACACAAAAGTGCTGATTTTGTCGGCTCGGTGCGAAGTTGCCGACAAGGTTAACGGACTTGACGCAGGAGCAAACGACTATCTGACAAAGCCGTTTCATTTGGACGAGCTGGCGGCACGAATCCGCAGTCTGACGCTCCGCTGTTTCACTCAAAACGATGTTGTCTTGTCCTGCGGCAATCTCCTATTTGATACTAAATTGAGAAAGGCGTCCGTTTCGGGCGATAACCTGACGCTCACAAGAAAAGAAACCGAAATTCTCGAATACCTCATACTCAACCAGGGGCGTCCGATAAGTCAGGAGGAATTTCTTGAACACGTTTGGGACAGCAGTATAGACGACTTCAGCAATTCCATAAGAGTTCACATCTCATCGCTCAGAAAAAAGCTTCGCGCCGCTTTGGGATACGACCCGATACATAATCGCATAGGGGAAGGCTACGTGATGGAGAATAAAAAATGAAGAATTTATCTTTACAATGGCGAATTACAATAATGACCGCATTTTTAATAGGTATCACCTGCGTGCTGATGAATTGTTTTATTGGCTATTCCGGCAAGCGATATATGGACTCCATAGGCAGTAAAATATCCGCTTGCGGCGATACGCAGGGCAGTGAGCCCGATTCGTTTAATCCCGAAAGCGAAGACGCTGACAGAGACCTTACAATCATAGTGAACGGCGCTCAAGAATCGTTTAACACAACCAATTGGTATATAACGGCAGCAGTAACTCTGTTCGGCGGTGTGCTTGCGTATTTTGTCAGCGGTCAGGCACTGAAGCCGCTTCGTTCTTTTGCTTCGCAAACGGAAAAAGTTCAGCCGAATAATCTGTCCGATATGAAAATCAGCAAGGACGTCTTGCCCGAATTCAAACAATTCAGCCATTCTTTTAACAATATGATTGAACGGCTTAACGAGGGGTTCACGGCGCAGCGGCAATTCACGGGGAATGCCGCACATGAGCTGCGCACACCCCTTGCCTTAATGCAGGCACAAATTGAGCTTTTCTCCGTTGAGCACACAGATATAAAACCTGAAACGGCGGAATTTTTGAGACTTTTACAAGAGCAAACGGAACGTATGTCGCAGATGACGAATACCCTGCTTGAGATGAGCGAGCTTCGCAACATTAAATGCAGCGACAAAATACAGTTAGCTCCCATGACAGATGAAGTTTTTGCCGATCTCGCCCCGATTGCCGATGAAAAGAATGTATATCTTACACACGACGGCGATGCTCTCATAATCGGCAGCGATACATTGATTTACCGTATGATATTTAACCTCACCGAAAACGCCGTCCGTTACACCCGACGCGATTCGGTAATTAACATTTCGATAGTCTGCAACGAAAACGACGTTCAAATACGCGTAAGGGACAACGGTCACGGAATCCCCGAACAGTACAGAGAGAGTATTTTCCAGCCGTTTTTCCGTGTTGACAAGGCGCGCAGCAGAGAGCACGGCGGAGTGGGTCTCGGGCTTGCGCTCGTATGGGAAATTGCCGCGCTTCACGGCGGTTCCGTCCGAGTCGAAGATTGCTCGGAAGCCGGCACGGTAATGCTCGTTACACTTCCGAAAAGCGAAAAATAAACGTACAGTGTTTTCTCGCCGAAAACCCGCAAAAAATCCCTCCCGATGGCAAAACATCGAGAGGGATTTTTAATCCGAATATACGGTATTTTATTTTGCATTTCCCTTCGCTGTGCGCCGAATAATTCACGCTCGCACGGCATATCGGGGCTCTTTTTTCATCGGCGATCCGAGCGGTGCGGTCTTCTGCCGAAGTCGCGTCTGCCGCCTCTGTGCTGATTTTCCTCGGAGAGGTCGTTTTCTGGGGTGAGACCCTCAACCTCTATAAGTGCCTCGCGGCGAGAGAGATTGAGTCTGCCCTGCTCGTCCTTCGGGAGAACCTTGACGATTATCTCATCGCCGACATTTACAACGTCCTCAACCTTTTCGGTGCGCTTAACGTCGAGCTGGCTGATGTGAACCATACCCTCTACTCCGGGTACTATCTCAACAAACGCGCCGAAGCTCATAAGGCGTGTAACGATTCCCTTGTAAACAGCGCCTACCTCGGGGCCGTTAGCTATTGTATCGACAATGAAGATTGCCTTCTTTGCATTGTCAAGGTCAATCGAGGAAACAAATACCTGACCGTCCTCGCTCACGTCAACCTTGCAGTCGCACTCGGCGCAAATCTTCTGAATTACCTTGCCCTGCTTGCCTATTACGTCGCCTATCTTATCGGGGTCAATCTTGGTGGTGAGCATCTTGGGCGCCCACTTTGAAAGCTCCTTGCGCGGCTCGCTTATAACGGGAAGCATTATTTCGTCAAGTATATAATTTCTTGCCTTGTGAGTCTTTGCAAACGCCTCTTTGATGATTGCGGGAGTAAGACCGTGAACCTTAAGATCCATCTGAATTGCGGTTATACCCTTTTTGGTACCTGCAACCTTGAAGTCCATATCACCGTAGAAGTCCTCAAGACCCTGAATATCAACCATGGTCATAAAGTCGCCGTAAACGCCCTCGTCACCGGTGATAAGTCCGCAGGAGATACCTGCCACGGGAGCCTTTATCGGAACGCCTGCCGCCATAAGTGCAAGTGTGCTGCCGCAGACAGAGCCCTGTGAAGTGGAGCCGTTTGACGAGAGAACCTCGGATACTACGCGGATTGCATAGGGGAACTCATCAACCGACGGGATAACGGGAAGAAGAGCCTTCTCGGCAAGTGCACCGTGACCTATCTCACGTCTGCCGGGGCCTCTTGAAGGCTTGGTCTCGCCTACCGAGTAGGACGGGAAGTTGTAGTGATGAATATATCTCTTTTCCTTCTGCTCATCAAGGCCGTCAAGCTGCTGGCAATCGCTCATGGAGCCGAGTGTGGCAACTGAGAGAACCTGAGTCTGACCTCTTGTGAACAAACCCGAGCCGTGCGCTCTTGCAAGGAGGTCGATTTCGGCGTTGAGCGGACGAATTTCGTCTATGCCTCTGCCGTCGACTCTCTTGTGCTCGTCCTTGAGCCAGGAGCGAACAACGTGCTTCTGAACAAGATACATAATCTCCTCGATCTTGCCCTCATTGCCCTCGAATCTCTCATCAAATTTCTCGTGAACAGCCTCGTATATCGGCAAAAGAGCCTCGTCGCGGACAAGCTTGTCGTCTGTATCAAGAGCCTTTTTGACATCCTCTATGCAGAAGTCCTCAATCTCCTTCATAATGTCGGGATCGGGGTCGGAGGATTCGTAAGCGAACTTCGGCTTGCCGATTTCGTCTACTATGCCCTGAATGAACTTTACGATTTTTTTGTTTTCCTCGTGACCTGCCATGATGCAGTCGAACATAAGGTCATCGGAAATTTCGTTGCCGCCTGCCTCAATCATGGCAACAAGGTCTGCCGTTGAAGCAACGGTAAGGTTAAGGTCGGTCTTTGCTCTCTGCTCAAGAGTCGGGTTCAATACGATTTCGCCGTCAACAAGTCCTACGTTAACGCCGGAAATCGGGCCGTCCCACGGAATATCGGAAATTGCGATAGCGGTTGAAACGCCTATCATCGCGGCAATTTCGGGGCTGCAATCGGGGTCAACCGACATAACGGTTGCAACCACGGAGCAGTCATTGCGGAGATCCTTCGGGAAAAGCGGACGAATGGGGCGGTCTATACATCTTGATGTGAGAATCGCCTTTTCGCTTGCTCTGCCCTCGCGGCGCTGGAATGAGCCGGGGATTCTGCCGACGGAATACATCTTCTCCTCGTAATCAACGGAGAGCGGGAAGAAATCAACGCCCTCTCTCGGCTTTGCCGAAGCCGTAACGGTGCAAAGCACGTTTGTGTCGCCGTAGCGAACCATTACAGACGCATTTGCAAGTCCTGCCATTTTGCCGGTCTCAACCGAGAGCTTTCTGCCGGCAAATTCGGTTTCCCAAACCTTGAAGTTTTTGAAAAACATCTTTTTTACCTCTTTTTCTTAAATTTCCGAGAGGCACTTCCGGTTTTAGCAATAAATGCGACCTTTAAGAGGAAAATTTAAAGATTCCATTTACCGCTAAAGCATCGGATAAACGCCCCGTCGGATTTTATTTTATATGCCCTTTACGCCTGCCGTAAAAAGCAATTCAAGGCAAGCGGTAAAAAACCGCTTGCCTTAAGTGCGAAATTATTTACGAAGACCGAGCTTCTGAACGATTGCACGGTATCTTTCGATATCGATTTTCTGAAGGTATGCGAGGAGGTTACGTCTGTGACCTACCATTTTAAGAAGACCTCTTCTTGAGTGATGGTCCTTGTGATGCTCCTTGAGATGCTCGGTGAGGTCGTTGATTCTCTTGGTAAGAACAGCGATTTGAACCTCCGGCGAACCGGTGTCGCCCTCGTGAGTAGCATACTCTTTCATAATTGCCTGTTTTTCTGCCTGTGTCATTTTTTTCACCTCATTAAAATATTCGCCTCGAACGTCACAGTTAAAGGACAGGTGAATACCGGAAAAACTCGGTTTACGCCAAAAACCGTGCCGTCGAAACAGCCTTTGTATTATATACCGTAAGCGGCAATTTGTCAATACCGGTTTCGGGTAAGACGCTTATTTTATGACGTCCTTACCGCCCATATACATTCTGAGCGGCTCGGGGATGCGCACGGAGCCGTCTTCATTGAGATTGTTCTCAAGGAAGGCTATGAGCATTCTCGGCGGAGCAACGACGGTGTTATTAAGAGTATGTGCAAAATAGTTGCCGTTTTCGCCCTTAACCCTTATGCCGAGTCTTCTCGCCTGAGCGTCGCCGAGGTTTGAGCATGAGCCTACCTCAAAATATTTTTTCTGACGCGGAGACCAAGCTTCAACGTCAAGGCTTCTGACCTTCAAATCGGCAAGGTCGCCGGAGCAGCACTCAAGGGTGCGCACCGGTATATCGAGCGAGCGGAAGAAATCAACGGTGTTGTTCCAGAGCTTTTCGTACCACATATCGCTGTCCTCGGGCTTGCAGACAACAACCATTTCCTGCTTTTCAAACTGATGTATGCGGTATACGCCTCGCTCCTCTATGCCGTGCGCGCCGACCTCCTTGCGGAAGCAGGGCGAATAGCTTGTGAGAGTTTTGGGAAGCTCCGCTTCGGGAGTTATGGTGTCTATAAACTTGCCTATCATCGAATGCTCCGACGTACCTATAAGGTAGAGGTCCTCGCCCTCGATTTTATACATCATATTTTCCATTTCGGAGAAGCTCATAACGCCGTTAACAACATTTCCTCTTATCATAAACGGCGGAACATAATATGTGAAGCCTCTGTCTATCATAAAATCGCGCGCATATGAGAGCACCGCAGAGTGGAGTCTTGCAATATCTCCGCAGAGATAGTAAAAGCCGTTACCGCTCGTTTTTCTTGCGGAATCAAGGTCGATTCCGTGGAGCTTTTCCATAATGTCTACGTGATAGGGAATCTCAAACGGCGGAACATACGGCTCACCGAAGCGTTGAAGCTCAACGTTTTCGCTGTCGTCCTTGCCTATCGGAACATCGTCTCCTATGATGTTAGGTATAACCATCATTCTCTTTTTGATTTCTGCGGAGAGTGTTTCCTCGCTGCCCTCGAGCTCTTCAAGCTCCTTTGCGAGATGCGCAACCTTTTGTTTTGTCTTTTCCGCTTCCTCGCGCAGACCCTTTGCCATAAGGCCGCCTATTTCCTTGCTTATCTTGTTCCTTGAGGCGCGGAGCTCATCGGCTCTCTGCTTTGACTCACGGAACTTTTTGTCAAGCTCTATTACCTCGTCTACAAGCGCGAGCTTTTCCTCCTGGAATTTCTTTTTGATGTTCTCTTTTACGAGATCCGGATTTTCTCTTACAAGCTTAATATCAAGCATTTTTCTTCCTCCGAAAAATTAAAATTCAAATTATTCAAGTGCTTCAAGCTGCTCTGCAAGCTTTTTTAAATCGTCCTTGCCGAAGAACTCTATTTCTATGCTGCCGCCCGAACCCTTGCCGTTATATACCTTAACCCTGCGTGCCAAAACTCCGGCCAGCGCAAGCTCGACCTCGTCGTAAAAGGTGTCACGTTTTTTCTTTCTCTTTACCGCCGCCGTGCCGCCGTTTCCGGCTTTTTTGGCAAGTCGCTCCGTCTCGCGGACGGATATGCCGTTTTTGACTATCGTATCGGCTATACTTTTCATCTCGGCCTCGTCCTCGACGGCCAAAAGCGCCCTCGCGTGACCCATTGAGATTTTACCGTCCTTCAAAAGGGAACCGACGCTGTCGGGAAGATTTAAAAGCCTGAGTGAATTTGTAACCGCCGTACGCGATTTTCCGAGCTTTTGAGCCGCCTGTTCCTGAGTGAAGCCGAAGGTGTCGATAAGGGTTTTTATACCCTCCGCCTCCTCTACGGCATTGAGGTCCTCACGCTGCAAATTCTCGATAAGAGCAAACACACTCTCCTCTTCGTCGGTCATCTCGCGAACGGTAACGGGAACTTCAGTGAGCCCCGCAAGCCTTGCCGCGCGGAAGCGACGCTCGCCTGCGACAAGACGGTAGCTGCCGTCGGGCATTGGTCTTACCAAAAGCGGCTGCAAAACCCCATGCTCTCTTATGCTGTCGGCGAGCTCCGAAAGAGACTCCTCGCTGAAGGTCTTTCTCGGCTGACCGCGGTTCGGCTCAATATCGTTTATCGAAAGCGTCGCCTTTTCTCCGAGCTCGTCATCCATGGTGTTTGACTGCATTAGTGCCTCAAAACCCTTGCCGAGCCCGCCTTTTCTGGCTGCCATCTTATTTCCTCCCCTGCTTTGTTTCGTTGTATTTTTCAACGTCCTTTTGATTCTCGGTCTCAAAGAGACTTTTCTGCATATATGAAATTACGACGTCCTTTTCGTCGTTTCTCGCGACTATAACGTAAACGTCCATATATTCCCAAATTGTTTCGCGCTTGCCTATTTCGCTCTGTATCTCTATTCCGTCGGGACCGTAGATGCCGCGGAAGATCGTGACGGCGTTCTGATATGAAACTCCGTCGGACGAGGAAACCACATACTGCACCTCGACAAGCTGATTGTTTGTATTGAAGATGTAATAAACAACTCTGTCGAGTCCGTTTTTAAATTCGTTTACCTTTACGTCCTCGGTCAAAAACATCTTATCGTTTCTTGCGTAAACCTGTGCCGCCTTGCCTACGGAAACCTGAACCTGGTCGGTTGTCATTCCCATTTGTACGCCGTAAAAGGTGAATTTATCGGGCTCAAGCTTGATTTCGCCTCTTTGAGACTTGGCGGTCTCTGCCTTTTCGCCCGTCACGCCCGACGGCTCAAAGGTGCGCCTTTTCCCGCACGAGGTCAGCAAAAGTGATACGACAAGTATAAAAACAGATACGGATGCGATAGTTTTCCTCATTAGCTTTCCCTCGCTTGCTTTTTAATGAATTCCTCCGCAAAATCCGCATAAGCCGCCGCTCCCTTTGAATTACGGTCATAATACATTACCGGTTCGCCGAAGCTCGGAGCCTCGGAAAGCCTGACGTTACGCGGTATGGTTGATTTATACACCTTTTGCGGAAAGAACTTCTTTACCTCCGCAACTACCTGCGACGTCAAATTCAGTCTGCCGTCGTACATCGTCAGAAGCACGCCCTCAAGCTCTATCGACGGATTGTAAAGTCTCTTAATCTGACGGACGGTGGACATAAGCTGCGCGAGCCCCTCAAGCGCGTAGTATTCGCATTGTATCGGCACCAAAAAGGTGTCGCTCGCACACAGCGCGTTTATTGTTATTATCCCGAGTGACGGCGGACAGTCAAGAAAAATGTAGTCGTAATCCTCCCAGACATCGGTGAGAGCTTTTTTGAGAAGACTCTCGCGCGAGTCCATACCTATCATCTCGACCTCGGCACCGGCGAGGTTCATATCCGACGGCAGCAAATCGACATTGCGGAATTTCGTTTTCATAACGACTTCAGAAGCCTTCACGCCGTTTATGAGCATATCATATGTTGAATTTTCAATGTTTCTCTTGCTGATACCGTAGCCGCTTGTGGAATTGCCCTGCGGATCTATATCGGCGAGCAGAACGCGCTTGCCGAGAGCGCCTACTGCGGCGGAGAGATTGACAGCCGTGGTCGTTTTGCCTACGCCGCCCTTTTGGTTTATCACGGAAACGGTCTTTGCCATACCTTATTTATCACTCCTGTTTCAGAGGCTTATACCCCGTTTGAATACACTATTTAAAGTATAACACAAACATCGCCCAATTCAAAGAGATATTTTATTATTGTATCAGATTTTCGGTGATATTTTCCGAAAGTCATCGAAGGTTTCACGTGGAACATTGTATTTCGTTGTTTTTGCCATATTGTTTCACGTGAAACAATATGCGTTTTCCGTACGGTAAAAACCGCAAAGCAAAACGGCGGCCGAAAAGGCCGCCGTTCTGCTTGTGGATGTGGGGTGTGAAAGAGAAGGATATGGGTATTTAAAATGCGGAACGGCAGGGGTAGTACCGTTCGGCGCATTTTACAAGGGTGTCAGACGGCTTCGCCGTCTCCGGGCAGAGAAATTCTTATCTGCTCGATTTTCGGAATACGCACCGTGTATTCAACGTACTCCTCCGTCTCGCTCTTGGCTGCGTCCGCGTCGATACCTGCCCTGCGTATCGCCTCTACCGCGTGATTGAGAGTATTTATAAAAACTCTTATGTCGCGTATGCCTTTAATGGGATTTTTCTTTTTCCTGCGATTGAGCATTTGCTCGATAAGGCGCTCGCTCTCCTGAACATTTAAGTGTCGGTCGGTGATAATTTCGAGCGCCCTCTCGCGCTGAACGTCGTTTTCGAGAGTAAGCAATGCCCTCGCGTGACGTTCGGTAAGCCCGGCTTTTTCGATTGTGTATCGCATTTCCTCGGGGAGCCGCAAAAGTCTCAGCTTATTTGAAAGCGTGGACTGCGCCCTGCCGAGCTTATTGGCCGCCTCCTCGCGGCTCATTGAATACTTCTCAACAAGCCTTTGGACCGCTTCGGCCTCCTCAAAGAAGTTGAGGTCCTGCCGCTGCAGATTTTCAATCAGAGATAAAACGGCAGAGCTTTTTTCGTCTGCGTCCGTCTCGATTGCCGGAATTTTTGTAAGTCCGACGAGCCTTGCCGCACGGAGCCTGCGCTCACCGGCAACCAGTTCAAACTTCACGTTTTTACCGTCGGTTCTTCTGCGGACCGTTACGGGTTGAAGTATTCCGTTTTGCCGTATGCTTTGCGCAAGACCCTCAAGCTCGTCATAATCAAACCGTTTCCTCGGTTGATCGGGGTTCGGCAAAATACTGTCCTGCGGCAGCAGTAGCACCTGTGCCGCAGTTTTGATTTTGTCTTTTGACTTCAAAAAAATCACCTCCGCAGTGCTTGTCCTTGCTTAAAGAATAGCACAGTGAAGGTGTACTTGTAAAGAAAATTCGTTCGTCTAAAATCGCGTATCGGTGCGGTTAAAACCCATTATCCCAAAGGATTTTTAGAAATTTTTGCCGAAGCGCGAGGATATTTTGACGGAGTTTGCGATATCTTTTTTATGATCAATATTCTTCTCCTTGTGTTTTCAACCAAATCAAACACATTGTCCGACTCTATTTTGCCGCCGAGAATACGAAGAGAAGCCGACGCAGAGATAATTTCGTCATCGGAAAAAGCCGATTTCATAGAGATGAAAGAGCCTCCCTTTTTAATAAAAGGTATGCAATATTCGCAAAGGACGGGCAGAGACGCCACAGCCCTAGCCGTTGCAAAGTCAAATTTTTCGCGGTACAGAGGGTCTTTTCCCGCTTCCTCGGCGCGGCTGTGAAGAATATTGCCGTTTAAGCCGACATTCGAGAGGACGCTTTCTATAAAGGCAAGCTTTTTACCCGTTCCGTCAAGGAAGGTTACGTCAAGGTCTGGTCTTGCAAGGAGCAGCACAAGTCCCGGAAAGCCTGCCCCCGTGCCGACGTCAATAAGCCTTGCTCCCTCTTTGAAATTGACATATTTAAATACGGAAAGGCAGTCGGCAAAATGCTTTACCGTCATATCGTCCGGCTCGGTTATCGCCGTCAGATTAAATTTTTTGTTGGTTTCAAAAAGCAGTTCGGCGTAAATATCAAAACGTCTAAAGGCGTCGTCGTCGATTTTAACACCCATATTTTCCGCTGTTTTGTAAAGCAAATCTCTGTTTAACATTATTTGCCCTCCTTGGCAAGGTAAATGAGCAAAACCGATATGTCGGCAGGTGAGACGCCGCTTATTCTTGAGGCTTGACCCACATTCATAGGCCGTATTTTAGAGAGCTTTTCTCTCGCCTCAAGCCGCAGTCCGTCTATCTTATTATAATCGGTTTCGGGCGGAATAGCTTTCACCTCGAGTCGGCGCATTTCGTTTATCTGTGCCGTCTGCCGCACAATATAACCCTCATATTTAAGCTCAATTTCAACCTGCTCGAATATCTCACGCGGAATATCGGGTCGATTTACGTCGAACGGGGTCAAATCGTCATATGTTATCTGCGGACGCTTTAAAAGCTCAACCTCTTTAACGCCGCGCGGCAAGGGAGATGTTCCACGTGAAACAAGCAGCTGCTGCAGCTCGTCCGTCAGGGGAATCGAAGTATCTTCAATCCTTTTGCGTTCCGCTCTTATCATCTCCTGCTTTTTAAGAAGCCGTTGGTATTTTTCTTCGGAGACAAGTCCGATTTCGTATCCGAGAGGTGTCAGGCGCATATCGGCGTTATCCTGCCTCAGCAAAAGTCTGTATTCCGAACGCGAGGTCATCATTCTGTACGGGTCGGAGCAGCCCTTTGTCACAAGGTCATCTATCAGCGTGCCTATATACGACGATGCGCGGTCAAGTATAAAGGGGTCCTTACCCTGAGCCTTCCGCGCGGCATTTATGCCGGCTATAAGGCCCTGCGCCGCGGCCTCCTCATAGCCGGAGGAGCCGTTGAACTGCCCTGCACCGAAAAGTCCGTCGAGGTCGAGAAATTCGAGTGACGGCTTGAGTGCGAGCGGATCCACGCAGTCATATTCAATAGCATACGCGGTTCTCATAACCTCAACGTGCTCAAGTCCCTTTATCGTTCTTAAAAACTTCAGCTGTACCGCCTCGGGAAGAGACGAGGACATTCCCTGCAAATATAATTCCTCCGTGTCGAGTCCGCACGGCTCAACAAAAAGCTGATGGCGTTTTTTATCGGGGAAGTGCATAATTTTGTCTTCAAAGCTCGGGCAATAGCGCGGCCCCACGCCGTGAATTTTTCCGCTGTAAAGCGGCGAATACTGTATGTTATCGAGGATAACCTTTTTTGTTTCGTCATTTGTATACGCAATATAGCAAGCCGCCTTGTTTACGGGCGGAGTGTCGGTGTCAAACGAAAACGGAGTTGTTGTTTCGTCGCCCTCCTGCTTTTCAAGCACCGAAAAATCCACGCTGCGTCGATTTACACGCGACGGAGTGCCCGTTTTAAACCGTCTGAGCGGAATTTTCATATTATAAAGCGCCTTTGAAAGCTCATTTGCCGGGAACATTCCGTCGGGGCCGCTCTCGTAGGAGACGTCGCCTATGTAAACTCTGCCGCCCAAAAATGTTCCTGTCGCAAGAACAACACACTTTGCACTGTAAATTGCCTCAAGTCGCGTCTTTAATCTCCAAAGACCGTCTTTGCCGCGTGACAAATCGACTATTTCCGCCTGCTTAACGTCAAGGTTTTCCTGAAGCTCCAATACGTGCTTCATATATTTTGAATACTCCCTGCGGTCAATCTGCGCGCGCAGCGAATGAACAGCCGGACCTTTTCCGCGGTTGAGCATACGCGACTGTATCTCGTTTTTGTCGGCAGCTTTGCCCATTTCGCCGCCGAGAGCATCTATTTCTCTTACAAGATGGCCCTTTGAAGTGCCGCCTATCGACGGATTGCACGGCATATTGCCTATCCAATCAAGGTTAATGGTAAAAACTATTGTTTTTGAACCGAGCCGAGCCGAGGCAAGACCTGCCTCGATACCGGCGTGACCGGCGCCTATAACGGCAACATCATATTCTTTTGCAAAATATTCCATAATTTATCTCCGTCACTTGCCTACACAGAATTGCGAAAAAATCTCGTTTACCACGCTTTCGGTGGCTTTTTCGCCTGTCAAAACCATAAGATTTTCTATTGCGGAGTCTATGCAGACTTGAATTGCGTCTCTTGTAACGCCTGTTTTCTCGGCATTTTCCGCCTCACAGAGTGCCGAATAAGCCTTTTCGCAGCAGGACAGCTGTCTTTCGTTCATCAAAAGAGCCGCAGTCGTGTCGAAATTTGCCGTACCGAGTATTTTTTCGATTGTTTCACGAAGTAAATCGAGTCCCGAATTATCCTTTGCGGATATATAAACTACATTTTCGAAGTTGCGTTTTATTTCATCTTCGTCGATTTTCGGCTCCAAATCCGTCTTGTTTATAACGGCGAGACAGCTTTTGCCGGAGCACAAATCGAAAATTTCCCTGTCTTCGTCGGAGAGCGCGCAGGACGAGTCAAACACGGCAATGATAAGCTTTGCAGCGGCGATTTTTCTTTTGGCTCGCTCAACGCCTATGCTCTCAACGGTGTCATCTGTTTCGCGTAGACCTGCCGTATCCGCGAGACGAAGCGTGACATTGCCTATCGTAACGGTTTCCTCAACTATGTCGCGCGTTGTGCCGGCAACCGACGTTACTATGGATTTTTCGGTTCCCGTAAGCATATTCATAAGAGTTGATTTGCCGACGTTCGGTCTGCCGACTATCGCCGTTTCGGTTCCCTCGGTTATCGCCTGACCTGCGTCAAAACGGTTTAAAAGTTCTTTAAGAGCTGCTTTTGACGAGGTAACTGCATCTAAAATGCTCTCGTCTGTGAGGTCCTCGATTTCGTCGTCGGGGTAATCCACCCACGCCGCAAGAGCCGCATTTATCTTTAAAAGGACATCGGTAATCTTGTGTATTTCTTTGTAAAGGGCACCCTCAAGTGCCGAAAAAGCGGCTTCGCCCGCCTCCTTGCCGTGAGCCGAAATAATACCCATAACGGCCTCTGCTTTTGTGAGGTCGGTCTTTCCGTTTAAGAACGCACGCTTTGTAAATTCTCCCGGCTCCGCAGGAACCGCGCCGTTTTTGAGTGCCGCTCTTAAAACCTGCTTTGTTATGTAAAGGCCGCCGTGGCAGGAAATCTCCACAACGTCCTCGCCCGTATAGCTTTTCGGTGCTCTGAATACGAGCGCAACGGCCTCGTCAATGGGTTTTCCGTCAAAAAATACCCTTCCGAACGCCGCTTTGTAGCCGCTCAGTTTTTTTAATTCGATACCTTGTACGGTTTTGAAGATGCTATCGGCTACATTCAGGGCGTTTTCGCCCGAAATTCTGACTATTCCTATGCCTCCTGCGGCAAGACCTGTTGAAATAGCCGCGATTGTACTCATAAAATCACCACTTTTATCTGTTTGGCTTTGTATTTTCTGCGAACCGGCAAAAAATCCTGCCCGCCGCGCCGCCTTTAAAATCAATAAATTCTCAGAGCTCGGCTTTGATATTTTAAAAAGCAAAAGCACCGAAACATGCTGTCCGCATATCCGGTGCTCTTAAAATCTGATTATTTGTTTCGTTAACGAAGTTTTCGACAAAAATGCGGTTCAAATGTCTAAAACTCTTTCGATAATGAAGAAAACTCAGAATTATTCCTCTGTATTTTTCTTAATTTCGATTTTTCCGTAAACCGAAACGCCTGCAGCGTCGTTCTTCTGTTCGCGGTCCGGAGCAACCTGCGGAACATAGGGCTCGCGCTTGGGTCTGCGGTCATTTCTTCCGCCGCGGCCTCTGCGATAATTTCTGTCGCCGTAGCTGCCCTTGCCGCCGTTTTCGGGAGCAATTACAACTCTGCGGTCAAGGTCCTGCCCTACCGAGAACGAGGTTGCACCCTCAACCTCCTGAACGGCAGTATGAATAATTCTGCGCTCATAGGGGTTCATCGGCTCAAGTGTTATATTTCTGCCTGTACGAACGGCTCTTGCAGCGTCTTTTTTGGCAAGAGAAACAAGAGCACCCTTGCGCTTTTCACGGTAATTGCCTATGTTTATGGAAACGCGCTTATAGCCCGAAACACCGCGGTTTGCAACCATTCTTGCAAGGTACTGTATAGCGTCGAGAGTCTCGCCGCGTCTGCCTATTACTATGCCGTAATCATCGCCGCAGTCAAGCTCAAAAACAATTTCCTCGTCGTCTGCAAAGGTTTTAACGCTGCATTCGGGAAGCCCGAGACCCTTGACGATTTCCGCTATATAAGAAGCGGTTTTTTCGTACTCGTTTGTCTCCTTCAAAGAAGCCTTTTTCTCCTCTTCGGTCTTTTCTTCTTTTTCGACCTTACGGGTGTTTTCCTTTTTGGCTTCCTTTTTTCTGTCTTCGACCTTTTTGGGAGCCGAAGCGGGTTTTTTGTACGTATTCTTTTCGGAAACGGGTTTTTCCTTTTTTTCGGGAACGTCAACCCAAACCTTTACCTCGGCAGGCTTTCCGCCGAAAATACCGAATGTCTTTTTCTGCGGCATCTGTAAAACTTCTATATTATATACGTCGTCCTCTGTAAGACCGAGCTCCAAAAGGGCGGCGGCCTTAGCGTCCTCTATGGTGGACGCGGATTTTACCGATTCTTTAATCATTTATATACACCATTCTTTTTTAAGATTTCATCTCGGCTATTTTTTTGATATTAGCCTCTTTTGAGCGTCGCTCAACGGTTTCCTCAACCATTAGCTTTGCGAGAACCTTCTGCGGACTGTGGGTTATATTGAGAACCACCATCTGCGCAAAGGAAACAACGGTAGACATAATTACATATATGCCGACAACAGTCGGGAAAAGGAATGCAAAGTAAATCTGCATGGCAGGTGTGAAAAGCATCATGCAACCCATTGTCGGATTTTTTGACATTTCCGGGTTTAATTTTTTCTGACGAATAAGGGAATAAACGCTCATGGCAAGCGACAAAACGCCGGTTATAATCGGTATTGCCCAATAAATGTCAAATACCCTGAAATTCGGAGTGTGCGAAAGGTCTAGTCCGAAAACGGTAAATCTCTGTAAGAATAAATCAACCCTTGATATCATCTCGGGAGTAAGACCGGCAACGGAATTACGAATGTCGCTCCAATGCTGAAGAGCATAAAGCTCTATTCTGAACGAAGCACCCTTTGCCTCCGTCTCGGTGAGCAAGGGCATAACAGCTTCCTTAATTGAAGAGAGCACATCGCCTCTGATATTCAGAACCATTGAGAAGGGGTGATAGTTGACCTGGAAAAGACCGGTCATAACTATAAGCTGTATAATCATCGGCATACAGCCGCCGCCCATGGCGCTAAAGCCCTCGCGGCTGTACAGGTTTTGTGTTTCCTCCTGAATTTTCTGCTGATTGCCCTCGTATTTTTTCTGAATACGTCTGAGCTTCGGCTGAAGCCTTGCCTGCTTAGCCTGAGCCTTTTGCTGCTTTACGGAAGAGGGAAGAAGGCACAGCTTTACTATGATCATAAGACAAACTATCGAGAGAAGATAGTTGTCCGTCATGGCATAGAACAGGGAAATCACAAAGCCGAAAGGAATTCCGAGAATTTCATATATTTTACTTGTGTTCATTAAATTCCTCCGAAGGGAGTAAAAGCTTAATCAAACTTAGCCCTTTTTCTTATTTCGTTTTTCGGGAACAGGGTCAAGTCCTCCCGGAAACAGAGGATTGCACCTTAAAAGACGCCATACTGCGAGTAAACCGCCGCGAATGATACCGAATCTCTCAATAGCCGTAACGGCATATTGCGAGCAGGTCGGGTAATATCTGCATCTCGGCGGAAAAAGCGGGGAGATCTTACGCTGATAAAATCTTATCATTTTAATTGCAAGCTCTTTCATTTCTTTATGGCTCCCGCTTTTAGGAGTTGTTCTGTCAAGACTTTTTGAATATCGGTACTTTTCAGGTATTTTGTTTTGCCTCGCGCAACAAAAACAAAATCCCAATTTCCGCAAATACTTTCTTCAACAGCCGAATACGCCGCTCTGATTATCCTCTTTGAGCGATTTCTCTGTACGGCGTTGCCGGTCTTTTTGCTTACGGTTATACCTATACGACAAATTCCCGCACGGTTTTTTAATAAATAAATAACCAGTGCAGGATCCGTATAAACCTTTCCTCTGCCGTAGAGGCGTCGGAAATCACAGTTACGATTTAGTGTTACCGTATTTTTCAAAATGCTTACCTTTTAATAAGATAACTGCTTTCTGCCCTTAGCGCGGCGTCTTGCAAGCACTTTTCTGCCGTTTTTGGTGGCCATTCTTTTTCTGAAACCGTGTTCCATCTTGCGATGGCGTTTCTTAGGCTGATAAGTTCTAAGCATTATTTTTTCGCTCCTTTACTCTGAAATAATCTGCGAGAAGTTATTATATACTAAAATCCGGCTTGTTGTCAACTTTTTTTTAATATTTACGCTTCTTCAAAAGCCCTATATATATATACATTTATAATTACTCCATTTATTTTAAGAAAATATTGAAAAAATATTAAAAATGTGCTAATATACATATTGTGCGAATTATTGCCTGTAAGCACCGTAATTTAATTTTGCGGTTTTTATGTGTTAATACTTTAAAAGCACCTAAAATGTTAAAATAATCCGATTGTACCGCTGTAACGGTAAATTTGATATTTTTTTATTTTGTTTTCGGAGTGTGAAAATATGGACTCGTTTTCCGAGATATGGTCCGCAGCGTGCGATTATATGAAAGAAGCACTTAATGTCAGCGACGTTGCCTTTAATTTGTGGATATCTCCGCTTGTTCCGGAGAGCTTTGACGGGCAGACAGCAAAATTCACCTGCCCCACATCATATAAAATACAGATAATCACAACGAGATACGACGGCGTTATCAAAGAAGCTTTGACGGCTGTTATGGGTTTTGACGACATAGAGGTTATTTACCTTTTTAAGCCGCAGGAAACCGATGACGAAAAGGAGCAGAGTGAAGAAAAAAATCACCTGTCCTCGCGTGACAGCACAAGCACGTTTGAAAATTTCATAGTCGGCTCTACAAACAAATTTGCATATGCAACCGCCTTAAATGCCGCAGAGCATCCGGGCGAGGAATATAATCCCCTTTTTATTTACGGCAAGAGCGGACTCGGCAAAACCCATCTTTTAAAGGCAATTAAAAACCGTATGCTCGAAAAAAATCCGTCGGCAAACGTTTTATATACAACGAGTGAAAATTTTACAAACGACCTGATTTATTATCTCGGAAAAAAGAATATGGGCGAATTTCACGACAAATACAGAAATGTCGATGCGCTTTTAATAGACGATATTCAGTTCATAGCAAATAAAAAGAGTACCGAGGAGGAATTTTTCCATACCTTTAATGCTCTTACCGAGGTCAATAAGCAAATTGTTTTGACGTCCGATAATCCTCCGGACGAAATACCCACTCTTCAGGACAGACTCAAAACGCGTTTTAACTGGGGCATGATGGCGGATATAACTCCGCCGGATCTCGAGACGAGAATGGCTATCGTAAAAAGTAAGGCAGACAGCCGCGGTCTTGAGCTTCCGAATAACATAGTGGAATTTATAGCCGAGCAGGTAAAATACAATGTTCGTCAGCTTGAGGGTGCGGTAAATAAAATCAACGCTCTCACGCGGCTTGCCGGAAAAGAACCCTCCATAGAGATAGCCCGTGACGCCATAAAAGAGGTGCTTAACTTCAATCAGCCTATTTCCGTCACCATAAACAATATCATAAACAATGTCGGAAACACCTTCGGAATATCGCCCGAAAACATAATGTCCGACAAGCGCGATAAAAATATCAAAGACGCAAGGCAGGTTTCAATGTACATAATCCGCGAAATTACCGGAATGAAGCTTGTGGATATAGGAAACGTATTTAACGGCAAAACGCACTCAACCGTAAACCACTCAATTGAGGTTATCGAAGACAGAATGAACGAAAATCCCGTGTTTAAAAAAACGGTTGAGGATATCATTAAAAATATGCAAGAGTTTTAAACAAGTTTTGATTTTAAACATACGTGTTTTGAACAGTTAATTTTTGTCTGTTGATTGAACATTTTTTCAACACGAAAATAACAACCGAGAAAACGTGATTTTTTCTTGTGTATAAACAGCTTCGAGAGTTTTAAACATTTCATCGCGCACTAATAATGATACTATTTATATATTTTATTTATTTTATTTTGAAAGGAAATCCTTTATGAAATTTGAATGCAACACACATATCCTCTCCGATATATGTTCAAATGTTCAGAGAGCAGTTTCTCAAAAAACATCAATACCGTCTCTTGAGGGAATTATGATAAAAGCCGAGGGAAACACGGTTACTCTCACGGGATATGACCTTGAGGTAGGAATGATAACGTCGACCGACGCCGAGGTAAAAGAAAACGGCAGTATTATATTAAATGCAAAAATTCTCTGCGATATTTTGAGAAATCTTCCCGAGGACAGAGTTTCGTTTGAAGCCGACGAAAGGCTTTCATGCAAAATAAAGAGCGGCGAGGCCGAATTTACTCTTGTGGGAACAAGCTCAGCCGAATATCCGGAGCTTCCATCGGTCAACGGAGGTTTCCCCGTTGTTATCGACAGCGAGATATTAAAGGATATGATAAGAAAAACAATTTTTGCGACAGCCGAAAACGACGCAAAAATAGTACATACGGGCGTCAGATTCGAGATAAGCGAAAACAATATAAGACTTGTTGCGGTTGACGGCTTCCGTCTTGCGATAAGAAACGAAAAAATAGACTATTCCGGCGAAGAAAAGATATTTGTTGTTCCGAAAAAAACGCTTAACGAGGTTTTAAAGCTCTCCGCGGGCGAGGACGGAAAAATATCAATGAGCATAGGCAAAAGGCACATAACATTTAAAATAGGCGATTATGATATTGTTTCACGTCTTTTGGACGGAGAATTTTTAAATTACAAGGCCGCTATTTCCGGAAATTCCACGGGAACTGTAAAGGTAAGCGTCAGAAATCTTATAAACAGTATCGAGAGAACGTCTCTTATTATAACCGACAGAGCAAAAAGCCCCATCAGATGCATTTTTGACAAGGATATGATTAAAATTTCGAGCGTTACCGTTCTCGGCTCGGCAAACGACAGAGTTCCCGCCGAAATGACCGGCGAAAAGCTTGAGATGGGCTTTAATAACAAATTTTTACTTGACGCGCTCAGAGTTTGTGATACCGACGAAGTAATAATAAAGCTTTCAAGCCCGGTTCATCCCATAATTATAGTTCCGACGGACGGCGACAGCTTCCTCTTCTTAATTTTACCGGTAAGGCTTAAAACAGAATGAAAAAAGTAATTAAATTAAAGGCAAGAATTGCCGAAAAAGAAGTAAAACAGATATTTATAGATACCGACTTTATTCGCCTTGACGCGGCACTTAAGCTTTGTGACGCGGTGGGCTCGGGAGGTATCGCAAAAATGATAATTCAGGACGGCGAAGTCAGAGTCAACGGCGAGGTCTGCGTTCAGAGAGGCAAAAAGCTTCACGGCGGAGACGAATTCAGCTTTGACGGAAAATATTATGAGGTCGTAAAAAAATGACGGTAAAAGAGCTTTCGGTCGCGGATTACAGAAATATTGAAAAAATAAATATTACCCCCTCCGAGAGCGTAAACGTCATTTACGGAGAAAACGCTCAGGGAAAAACCAATTTGCTTGAGAGTATATGGCTCTTTACGGGCTGCAAGAGCTTCCGTTCAAAAAGAGACAGGGAGCTTGTAAGGTTTGATGCGTCATACGCAAAAAACGAGATGACCTTTTTCGCAAAGGGACGCGAGCAGTCTGCGGTTATTTTTATAGACAAAAAGCGTACCGCCATGAAAAACGGCATAACGCTGCGTTCCCCTGCGGAGCTTATAGGCGAGTTTTATGCGGTTATATTTTCTCCGTCTCATCTGTCACTCGTAAAGGACGGGCCGGTTTTCAGAAGAAAATTTCTTGATACGGCTCTGTGCGAGATAAAGCCGTATTACGCCAAGGCACTCGCAAAATACACGCACACACTTTTTCAGAGAAATGCGCTTTTAAAGGACATTCAGTTTCACAGCGAGCTTTACGATACACTTGACGCCTGGGACGATAAGCTTTCGTCTTACGGTGCGGCGGTAATATCGGAGCGAATTAAATACACATCTCTCTTGAGTGAATTTTCCGCAAAAATATATGACGGACTGTCGGGCGGCAAGGAAAAAATGAGCGTTGAATATACCGACAACGCAAAGGTATATTCGGACGACCCGTATGAAATAAAGGATTTCCTCTTAAACAGACTCAGGGAGACGCGGCGCGACGATATTTACAACAAGATAACGTCGATAGGTCCTCACAGAGATGACCTTGACATTAAAATAGACGGCCTGTCGGCACGCAGCTTCGGCTCACAGGGGCAGCAGCGCTCCTCGGCACTGTCTTTAAAGCTCAGCGAATCGGAAATTATAAAGGAAATAACGGGCGATGAGCCGGTAATACTTCTTGACGACGTGATGAGCGAGCTTGATTTAACAAGACAGGATTATATTTTGAACAACATAAGCGGAAGGCAGGTTTTTATAACCTGCTGCGACCCGAATACCGTTTTGCGGCTGTGCGAGGGCAAGACCTTCCACATAAAAAACGGCGGAGTGATATAATGTATATTTTGATAAGTCAGGACAAGGCAATTACAACGGACGGAATACTCGGCATATTTGACCTTGACAACACTACCGTGAGCAAAGCTTCGCGCGAATATATAAATTACGCGGAAAAAAGCGGAGATTGCGAAACGGTGTCGTTCGATTTGCCGAAATCCTTTATAGTAAAGGTAACGGGCGGCAAAAGAAAAGTATATATATCACCGTTTTCAACAAGCACTGTTTTCAAAAGATTAAAGCAAGATTAAAAATTTAAGTAAATTTTATTCGGATTTTGTATAACTGACGGAGGTTTTGTATGTTCAGCGAAAACAACGAAAACATAAACGAGGAAAAGAACGACGAGGTAATGGATACCGTCGTTACCGAGGAATACGGCGCGGAGCAGATTCAGGTATTAAAGGGTCTTGAGGCCGTAAGAAAAAGACCCGGTATGTACATAGGCTCGACGGGACCGAGAGGTCTTCACCACCTTGTATATGAGATTGTCGATAACTCAATAGACGAGGCTCTTGCGGGCTACTGCACTCATATCGAGGTTGAAATACTTCCCGGAAACGTGATTACCGTCAGAGATAACGGACGAGGAATCCCCGTTGACATCAACGAGGAGGAGGGTCTGCCTGCCGTAACGGTGGTTTTAACTGTTCTCCACGCCGGCGGTAAATTCGGCGGCAGCGGCTACAAGGTTTCGGGCGGTCTGCACGGCGTCGGTTCGTCGGTAGTTAACGCTCTTTCCGAGTGGTTTGAAATTGAGGTAAGCAGGCAGGGTCACATATATCACCAGCGTTTTGAGCGCGGCGACGTAAAGAGCGACCTTGAAATAATCGGCGATACAAACGAGACGGGTACATTTATTAAATTCAAGGCCGACCCCGAAATATTCACCGAAACTACGGAATATGATTTTGAGACACTTCAAAAGAGACTCAGAGAGCAGGCATTTTTAAATGCCGGACTTTCAATCTCGCTCACGGACAAGCGTGATGAGGACAACATATTAAGCGAGGTATACTGCTATGAGGGCGGTATTCGCAGCTTTGTGGATTACATCAACAAAAGCCGCGGGCTTACCCCTCTTCACGAAGATATAATGCATTTCTCGGTTGTTGACGGCGACCGCAGCGCGGAAGTCGCAATGTCTTACAACGACGGCTACAACGAGATAATATTAAGCTTTGCAAACGATGTCCGCACAATAGACGGCGGTACTCACGAAATGGGCTTTAAAACGGCTCTTACGAGAGTGTTCAACGACTACGGCAAAAAGTTTAATCTCATAAAGGACAGCGACAAAAAGCTCTCCGGCGACGACGTAAGAGAGGGTCTTACCGCGGTCATAAGCGTAAAGCTTACCGAAGCGCAGTTTGAGGGTCAGACCAAGGGCAAGCTCGGAAACACCGAGATAACCGGTCTTGTTTCAAAAATGCTCTATGATAAGCTTATGACTTATCTCGAAGAAAATCCCTCCACGGCAAGAACCATACTTAATAAGTCGCTCGACGCTTCAAGGGCGCGCGAGGCGGCAAGAAAGGCGAGGGACAATGCGCGCAGAAAATCTGCGCTTGAGAGCAACTCTCTACCCGGCAAGCTTGCCGACTGCACCGATAAAAATCCCGAAAATACCGAGCTTTACATCGTCGAGGGAGATTCCGCAGGCGGCTCAGCAAAAGGAGGAAGAGACAGAAACACCCAGGCAATTCTCCCTCTTTGGGGCAAGATGCTCAATGTTGAAAAGGCGAGAGTTGACAAGGTAATAGGCAACGAAAAATTAACGCCCGTAATTTTGGCTCTCGGTACCGGTATAGGCGATGACTTCGACATCACAAAGCTGCGTTATCACAAGATAGTTTTAATGGCGGATGCCGATGTTGACGGCGCGCACATCAGAACTCTTCTTCTGACATTCTTTTTCAGATATATGCGTCCGCTTATAGAGCACGGCTATGTCTATATAGCTCAGCCGCCGCTCTTTAAGGTGTCAAAGGGCAAAAAGCACTTCTACGCTTTCTCCGACGAGGAGCGCGACGAAAAAATAGCGGAGCTCGGCGGCAGCTGCGACGTTCAGAGATATAAGGGTCTCGGTGAGATGGATTCGCAGCAGCTTTGGGAGACCACAATGGACCCGAAATACAGGACTATGCTCAGGGTAAATCTTGAGGACGCCATGGAGGCGGACGAGACCTTCTCCGTTTTAATGGGCGACAAGGTTGAGCCGAGACGTGAATTCATTGAGAAAAACGCGAAATTCGTTCAGAATCTTGATATATAAAAGAGGTAGAATATGAGCACAAACAAAGATACCGGGCATCATTCGGAATACGTGCCGCTTGAGGACCAGAAAATCATAAATGTCGAGATAAACAAGGAAATGAGAAAATCCTTCCTCGACTACTCAATGTCGGTAATAGTGTCACGTGCGCTCCCCGATGTACGCGACGGCTTAAAGCCCGTTCACAGAAGAATTTTATATACTATGTATGAAAACGGTCTGTATCCCGAAAAGGCATACAGAAAGTGCGCCGACACGGTAGGCTCCGTGCTCGGTCGCTATCATCCGCACGGCGACGCGTCGGTATACGACGCCATGGTTCGTCTCGCACAGGATTTCTCAATGAGGTATCCTCTTGTTGACGGTCACGGAAACTTCGGTTCGGTGGACGGCGACCCGCCTGCCGCTTACCGTTATACGGAGTCGAGAATGAGCAAAATTTCCATGGAAATGCTCACAAATCTCGACAAGGACACCGTGGATATGATGCGAAACTACGACGATCGCTTGAATGAGCCGGTGGTTTTGCCGTCACGCTTCCCAAACCTTCTTGTAAACGGCTCTACGGGTATCGCCGTAGGTATGGCAACAAATATTCCGCCGCACAATATGCGCGAGGTAATAGACGGCATTTGCTGTCTTATAGACAATCCCGACGCCACGCTTGAGGATATTATGGAGCACATAAAGGGCCCCGATTTTCCGACGGCCGGCATCATAATGGGCAGAGCCGGCATACGCGCCGCTTATGCAACGGGCAGAGGCAAGGTAACGCTCAGAGCGCGCGCCGAAATTGTCGAAAACGAAAAGAACGGCAGATTTAAAATTGTCGTTACGGAGCTGCCGTATCAGGTAAACAAGGCACGACTTATCGAGAGCATCGCGGAGCTTGTTAAGGATAAGAGAATAGAGGGCATTTCCGACATCAACGACTATTCCTCCGACCGCGCGGGCATGAGAATGGAAATAGACCTTAAAAGGGACGCAAATCCGCAGGTCATTTTAAATCAGCTCTATTCGTATACTCAGCTTCAGATTTCCTACGGTATAATTCAGCTTGCCATAGTTGACGGCGAGCCGAAAATCCTCACGTTAAAGCAGATTCTCGAAAAATATATAGATTTCCAAAAGGAAGTCATCATAAGAAGAACCAAATTCGACCTCAAAAAAGCACTCGAAAGAGAGCATATTTTGGAGGGTCTTGCGCGCGCAATCGATATAGTTGACGAGATTATAGCAACAATTCGCGCTTGTAAGGGCGGTCAGGCAGAGGCAAAGGCCGCGATTATGGAGAAGTTCGATTTCGACGACGTTCAGGCAGCCGCCATTGTCGCTTTTAGACTCGGACAGCTCGCAGGACTCGAAATTCAGAAGATCCACAACGAGATGGAGGAGCTTCAGTCAAAAATTAACTATTTCAATGAGATACTCTCCTCCGATGAAAAGGTACTCTCGATTGTAAAGGACGAATTGTCGGCAATCGGTAACAAATTCGGCGATGACAGAAGAACCGAAATCGTAAATGTCAGCGGCGAGGTCGATATAGAGGACCTTATCCCCAATGAAAATTGTGTGTTTACTCTTACCACTCTCGGCTATATCAAGCGTCAGAGCGTCGATACATATCAGACGCAGCACCGCGGCGGCAGAGGCGTAAAGGGTATGACAAGGCGCGAGGAGGACGTTGCCGAGACTATGTTCACCTGCTCCACGCACGACTATATAATGTTCTTTACGTCGGAGGGCAAGGTTTACAGGCTGAAGGGCTACGAAATCCCCGAGGGAAGCCGTAATTCAAAGGGAATGAACATTGTCAATATTCTTCCTCTCGGCGCGGATGAAAAGGTCACCGCCATGATAAGAGTTCCCGAATTCGGTACGGAAAAGCTCTATCTCTGTATGCTCACCAAAAACGGCGTTATCAAGCGTACCGAGCTTGACGCATATAAGAACGTCCGCAAAAACGGTATATTCGCGATAAATCTCGACGAGGGCGACGAATTGAGATTTGTAAAGCTCACCGACGGCGAAAAGCAGATACTCATAGCTACAAGGAAGGGTATGTGCATAAGCTTTAACGAAAATGACGCGCGCTGCATAGGCAGAACCGCAAGAGGCGTTAAGGCTATAACTCTCTCCGAGGGAGACGAGATTGCCGGTATGTGCGTTCCCGAGGAAAATAAAAAGGTACTCACCGTTTCCGAAACCGGCTTCGGCAGACGCTCCGAATTTGACAATTACCGTGTTCAGTCGCGCGGCGGCAAGGGTCTTATCAACTATCACACCGAGACCTACGGTGATGTTGCGGCGGTTGCCATGGTCGGCGAGGACGAGGACGTAATTATGATTTCGTCCGACGGTATCATAATAAGAATACCGGCTAAGGATATCAGCGTTTTTGCACGTCCGTCAAAGGGCGTCCGCGTTATGAAGACAAACGAGGGTGAAAAGGTTGCCACGCTTTCAATAACCGAGCATGAAACCGAGGATGAAAGCTCCGAGTCCGACGCGGAGAACGACGGCGAAGTCCCCGTGACAGATGGAAATGCCGAGGGCGAAAAAGCGGCAGAAGCAGACGAAAGCAAAGAAAATCCGACGGAAATCGGGTAATTCCGCAAAAAGTTATAATTTTATTAACATTTCATTTACTTTTACAATATATAATTACAGAGTAATTCGGCAGGTGCTTTTTATCTGCCGAAAACCTCTGTTATGAAAAAAGGAAATTGCTATGAACTATAACAACAACGGATATTACGGCGGCAATTATCCCCCGCCCGGCGGAAATTATCCGCCTCCACCGCCGTATAATTGGCAGTATGACCCACTCGCACAGGAGAAAAAGAGGGAAAAGAAAAATATTTCCCGCATAAGCATTACCGTGGGACTTGCGGTTATCGGCTTTACGCTTTTAAGTATGGTTTTAGGCGTGCTTTTGCGCGCAATACCGGGCTTTTTATCGGAATATAAGGGCAATGCGTCCTTCAGCATATATTTTGATATGGTATATTCCGTTTTTATAATAGGAGTGCCGTTTTTCGCGGCAATGTCATATTTAAAATCCAAGGGCGCTCTGCCCGCGGTTTTGCCGCTCGGAACAGCCAAAAACACACCCGTGTTTTTCCTGCTTGTTTTTTCGGGACTTATGGCATGCATAGCCGGTAGTTATGCGTCGAGCATTTTCGGAAGTATCTTTCAAAACCTCTTCGGCATAGAATTTACCATGGCGGAGGACGGCATAAAGCTGACAACGGCGTCCGTTATATTGCCGTATATCGTAAAGACCGCTGTTTTGCCGGCTCTCATAGAGGAGTTCGCAATGCGCGGCGTAGTTATGCAGTCGCTTCGCAAATACGGCGATTGGTTTGCGATTATTATGTCGTCGCTTGTCTTTGCGCTTTTGCACGGCAATATGGTTCAAATTCCGTTCGCCTTTATCGCAGGTATTGCCATAGGCTATGCCGTTACGGTAACGGGCAGTATGTGGACGGGCGTTTTGATACATTTTCTCAACAATCTTGCGTCGATAGTTATGCAGATAGGCATTGATAACTGCTCCGAAACCGTGTCGGCTGTAATTACGATGTCCGTTGTCTTTGTGATAATGATAAGCGGCATTATATGCGCCGCGATATATTTCAAAAATTATTCGCACGCTTATCCGCTGAAAAACGGCGAGAGTCTCGTCCTCTCATGGAATGAAAAAACGAGAGCCTTTGTGGTGACGGCACCCATGATAATAGCGATTTGTCTGCTCTTGTGGGAAACTGCCATGTATATTGAGTTCTGATATGGATAAAAATGATTTTATGCGTCTTGCCCTGCTCGAAGCCGAAAAGGCGTTTCTTGACGGCGAGGTGCCCGTCGGCGCGGTCATAGTAAGAGACGGCGAGGTTGTTTCAACGGGCAGAAACCGCCGCGAAAAGGGAAAAAACGCCCTGTGCCACGCAGAAATCGAGGCGATTGACGGTGCCTGCCGTGCGCTTTCGGGCTGGAGACTTCCGAGATGTGAAATGTATGTCACACTTGAGCCGTGCCCCATGTGCGCCGGTGCGATTATAAATTCAAGAATCGAAAAAGTGACCTTCGGTGCATACGATGAAAAAAACGGCGCCGCAGGGTCAAAAATAAATTTGTTTGAGGTTCCGTTCACGTTCCGTACCGAATATGAGGGCGGCGTGATGGAGGAAGCTTGCAGGAGAATGCTCTCGGACTTCTTTTTGAAGCTTCGGGAAAAAAGAAAAGAGGAAAAACAATGAGCGAAGGTTGCACACATGACTGTTCTACCTGCGGTGAGAGCTGCAGCGAGAGAAAAGCAGAGGATATGAAGCTTCGTCAAAACGATTACAGCAATATAAAAAAGGTTATAGCGGTAGTCAGCGGCAAGGGCGGCGTAGGCAAGAGCCTTGTGACATCGCTTCTCGCCTCGGCTTCACAGGCGAGGGGCTTTGAGACGGCGGTTATGGATGCCGACGTCACAGGTCCGTCAATCCCCAAGGCATTCGGTATACACGAGCGCGCCATGGGCAGCGACGAGGGAATGTTCCCGGTCGAGAGCAAGACGGGAATAAAGATAATGAGCATAAATCTGCTGCTCGAAAAGGAGGACGCTCCCGTAGTATGGCGCGGACCCGTCATTTCGGGCGTTATAAATCAGTTCTGGCAGGAGGTTCTCTGGGGCGACGTTGACTATATGTTCGTCGATATGCCACCAGGCACGGGCGACGTTCCGTTGACGGTATTCCAAAGCCTTCCCGTTGACGGTATTATAATTGTCACCACTCCGCAGGACCTTGTAACAATGATAGTAAAAAAGGCATACAATATGGCAAAAATGATGAATGTTCCGATAATCGGACTCGTCGAAAATATGAGCTATTTTGAGTGCCCCGACTGCAAAAAGAAATACAATATATTCGGCGAGAGCAAAATAGACGAGGTGGCAAAGGAACTCGGCGTTCCGGTGCTTGCCCGTCTGCCGATAGACCCAAAAACCGCTTCGCTTGTGGATAAGGGCGCGGTGGAGCTCTGCGACGACAAGGCGATAGCTCCCATAATTGACAAGCTTCCGAAATAAACGGCAAAATTCTGTATTCTTTGCCGAAATGCGACGCTTTGTCCGGACATAAGACAACATCTACAAAAACACCCGTACTCTTTGCGGGTGTTTTTTCAATATTAAGTATTGAACTATGATTGTATTAGATGTTATAATAACACTAACTATAATGGGAGGTAATATCAGTATGGCAACAGATGAGAAATTTGCAAAAGAGGGCCTGACCTTTGACGACGTTTTGCTTATCCCGGCCGAGAGCGACGTGCTCCCCAAGGATATTGACGTTTCAACCCGCCTTTCAAAGAACATAACGCTCAACACGCCGGTATTGACGGCGGCCATGGACACCGTAACCGAAACGAGAATGGCAATAGCCATAGCGCGTGAGGGCGGCGTAGGCATAATTCACAAGAATATGTCCATTGAGGCTCAAAAGAGTGAGGTGGACAAGGTTAAGAGAAGTGAGAACGGAGTTATAGTAAATCCGTTTTTCCTGCATCCGCAGAACACGGTAAAGGAAGCGGACGAGCTTATGCACCGTTACAGAATTTCGGGTGTTCCCATCTGTGACGACAGCGGCAAGCTTGTAGGCATACTCACAAACCGCGATATGCGTTTTATGTCCGACTATAATGTGGAGATTGCAGGCGTTATGACGAAAGACCATCTCGTCACCTCTCACATCGGAACAACGCTTGACGAGGCAAAGCAGATTTTGATGCGCCACAAGATAGAAAAGCTCCCGCTTGTAGATGAAAACGGCTACTTAAAGGGACTTATCACCATTAAGGATATTGAAAAGAGCGTTCAGTACCCGAATTCCGCAAGGGATTCTCGCGGCAGACTTCTCTGCGGTGCGGCTCTCGGTGCCACAAGCGACGTTCTTGACCGCGCTGCGGCTCTCGCCGAAGCCGGCGTTGACGTTCTCACGCTTGACTCGGCTCACGGCCACAGCCATAACATATTGAAATCCGTCGCCAAGGTAAAGGCGGCTTTCCCGAATATCACGCTTATTGCCGGTAACGTAGCTACGGCAGAGGGCACAAAGGCACTTATCGACGCCGGCGCAGACTGCGTAAAAGTAGGTATAGGCCCCGGCTCAATATGCACAACGCGCGTAGTCGCCGGTATCGGCGTTCCGCAGATAACGGCAATCTATGACAGCGCAAACGAGGCTTCAAAGCACGGCGTTTCAATAATTGCCGACGGCGGCATCAAATATTCTGGCGAAATAGTCAAGGCTATCGCCGCAGGTGCTTCGGCGGTTATGGTAGGCTCGCTTGTCGCAGGCTGTGAGGAGTCCCCCGGAGACAGCGAAATTTATCAGGGCAGACGATTCAAGGTTTACCGCGGAATGGGCAGTATAGCCGCCATGAACAACGGCTCTAAGGACAGATATTTCCAGGAGGACAACAAGAAGCTTGTTCCCGAGGGAATTGAGGGCAGAGTTCCTTATAAGGGAACACTCTCCGACACAATTTTCCAGATGATGGGCGGTCTTAAATCCGGTATGGGCTACTGCGGCTGCAAAAATATAACCGAGCTTCAGACTAAGACGAAGTTCATAAGAATAACCAACGCAGGTCTTAAAGAGAGCCATCCGCACGATGTATTCATAACAAAAGAGGCACCCAACTATTCCGTTAATTTATAATTCGCAAGCAGCGTGAAATAAAAAATAAGGAGAAAAAAATGTACGCAGATATGATGGATACGATAGGCTTCGTATCAAAGTATGATGAAGAAGTGGGCAAGGCTATGAATTTGGAGCTTGCCCGTCAGCAGAGGAACATAGAGCTTATAGCGAGCGAAAACATCGTTTCGCCGGCAGTTATGGCGGCTATGGGCAGCGTTCTTACAAACAAGTACGCCGAGGGCTATCCCGGCAAGCGCTACTACGGCGGCTGCGAGGATGTTGATATAGTGGAAAACATCGCGCGCGACAGAGCAGAGAAGCTTTTCGGTGCCAAATTCGCAAATGTTCAGCCTCATTCGGGTGCTCAGGCGAATATAGCTGTATACTTTGCTCTTCTTAATCCCGGCGATACCGTAATGGGTATGAATCTTGCCGAGGGCGGCCATCTCACACACGGCTCACCCGTAAATCTGTCCGGTAAATATTTCAACTTCGTCCCCTACGGAATTAACGAAGAGGGCTATATCGATTACGACGAGCTTGAGCAGAAGGCTCTTTCCTGCAAGCCGAAGATGATCGTTGCCGGAGCTTCCGCTTATCCGCGCATCATCGACTTCAAGAGAATTTCCGAAATAGCCAAAAAGGTCGGCGCATATCTTATGGTGGATATGGCTCACATAGCGGGACTTGTTGCCGCAGGACTTCATCCGTCACCCGTACCGTATGCTGATGTTGTTACGACTACAACCCACAAAACCCTCCGCGGCCCGCGCGGCGGTATGATTCTCTGCAACGACGAGGAGATAGCAAAGGCCGTAAACAAGGCAATATTCCCCGGCACGCAGGGCGGCCCGCTCATGCACATAATCGCAGGCAAGGCTGTTTGCTTCGGCGAGGCCTTAAAGCCGGAATTCAAGGAGTATCAGCAAAAAGTTCTCGACAACTGCAAGGCTCTCGCAAACGGTTTTACAAAATACGGTGTAGATTTGGTTTCGGGCGGCAGCGACAATCACCTTTTACTTCTTGACCTTCGCTCGCTTCACATAACGGGCAAGGAGCTTGAGCACAGACTTGACGAGGTTTACATCACCGCCAACAAGAATGCCATCCCCAACGACCCCGAAAAGCCGTTTGTAACAAGCGGTATCAGAGTCGGAACTCCGGCAGTCACCACACGCGGTCTTGACGAAGCGGATATGGAAAAAATTGCCGAGTATATATATCTTTGCGCCACCGATTTTGAGGGTAAAGCAGACTTCATCAGAGAGGGCGTAAACGATATTTGTGCGCGCCATCCCCTTTACAGATAATTTTTAACTAAACGAAGAACGGGGGAAGGCTAAACGCCGTCTGAGGATGAGAGACGTCATAATCGCAAGCGCAAACCGCAAATCCGCGGAGCATATAAAGAGCATTCTCCAGCGGGATTTGCTCTTTGTTTCGGAAATATATCAGTCCGGCGCGGAGGTGCTCTCTTACGCGAGCATCAGACCGGACGCGGTAGTTGTGTGCGGACGTCTGTCCGACGGCTTACCGGCAGTCTCTCTTGCGGAAACGCTTCCCCCCGGCTTCGACGTTGTGCATTTGGTGTCGTCCTCGGACGCATATCAGGGCTTTGTGAGCAATATGGTGGAGCTTACCATGCCGCTTGACCGGCTTGAGTTTGTATCTGTCGTGCGGACGCTTACTCAGCTTTCGAGTGATATTACATCACGAAAAAAAACACGCTCCGTCGAGGAAAACGACATTTTGACGCTGGCAAAACGACGCCTTTGCGAAAATTACGGTATCTCGGAGCGCGAGGCTCACAGGAAAATTCAGAAAATGAGTATGGAGCAGGGCGTCCGCCTTATGGACGTCGCAAGAAAAATTCTCGAAGAAGATTAGTTAGGACGAGGTGGTTTCTTTGAAATTCACAAAGATGCAGGGCGCAGGAAACGATTATATATACGTAAACTGCTTTGAGGAAAAGGTTTCCGACCCCGAGAGCACGGCTGTAAAGGTCAGCGACAGGCATTTCGGAATAGGCTCGGACGGGCTTGTTTTGATAGAGCCGAGCGACAAAGCCGATTTTAAAATGGATATATACAATGCCGACGGTTCAAGGGCGAAAATGTGCGGCAACGCGACAAGATGCGTTGCAAAATACGTGTGTGACCGCGGCCTTACAAATAAGGATGAAATTTCGCTTGAAACGCTCAGCGGAATTAAATATATAAAAGTTTTCAAGGGCGACGACGGCAAGGTAAAAAGTGCCAGAGTCGATATGGGAGCACCCGTTCTTTCCGGAAAAAAAATCCCCACGCTGTTTGACGGCGACAAGGTTGTGGGTGAGACGCTGCACCTCGGCGGCGAATTGGGTGATAAAATTGTTACGTGCGTTTCAATGGGCAATCCGCATTGCATTACCTATGTGGACGACGTAAAAACGCTTGACCTCACAAAAATAGGTCCTGTTTTTGAAAACAACGAGATGTTCCCCGACAGGGTGAACACCGAATTTATACATATAATAAGCGAAACCGAATTTGATATGCGTGTATGGGAGCGCGGCTCGGGCGAAACACTCGCCTGCGGAACCGGAGCGTGCGCCTCCGCCGTGGCAAGCGTGCTGAACGGCTACTGCCGCAGAAATACCGACATCAAGGTAAATCTCATAGGCGGTACGCTCTATATAAATTGGACAAATGACGGCAATGTGCTGATGACCGGCCCGGCTGCCGAAGTCTGCACGGGCGAAATAGACGTGTAATTTAATTTGTTACGGAGGACAAAATGAATATTAACGAAAACTTCCTTAAAATCGAAAGCAGCTATCTTTTTTCAAATATCGCAAAAAAGGTAAAGGCTTACACAAAGGCAAATCCCGATAAGGAGATAATAAGACTCGGCATCGGAGACGTAACAAGACCGCTTGCACCTGCCTGCATCGAGGCTATGCACAAGGCTGTTGACGAAATGGCCGACGAAAAGACGTTCCGCGGCTATCCGCCGGAGTACGGCTATGATTTCCTTTTGAACGCGATAAACGAAAACGACTACCGTTCTCGCGGCATAGAGCTTGACAATTCCGAAATATTCGTGTCGGACGGCGCAAAGAGCGACACGGGCAACATAGGCGACATCTTTTCGCTTGACAACAAGGTTGCGATTTGCGACCCCGTTTACCCCGTATATGTCGATACAAACGTAATGTCGGGCCGTTCGGGCGAAAAGGACGAAAACGGCAAGTGGTCAAATATTTACTATATGCCCTGCACCGCCGAAAACAACTTCCTGCCGCACATTCCGACGCAGCACGTAGATATTATATATCTCTGCTTCCCCAACAATCCCACGGGTATGCCCATTAAAAAGGAAGAGCTTAAAAAGTGGGTCGATTACGCAAACCGCGAGGGTGCGGTTATTCTCTACGACGCGGCATACGAAGCGTTTATAACCGAGGACGATGTTCCCCATTCGATTTATGAAATAGAGGGTGCAAAGACCTGCGCCATTGAATTCAAGAGCTTTTCAAAAACCGCAGGCTTTACGGGCGTGCGCTGCGGCTACACCGTAGTTCCCCACGACCTCAAGTTCGGCGGAACGGAGCTCAACGGTATGTGGGCGCGCCGTCAGGCAACAAAGTTCAACGGCGTTTCGTACATCACCCAAAGAGCCGCAGAGGCCGTTTATTCGGACGAGGGTAAAAAGCAGATTAAAGAAATAATCGAATATTACCGTAAAAATGCAAAGATTATATATAACGGACTTAGCGACTGCGGCTTTACCGTTTACGGTGCGGTGGATTCACCGTATGTATGGCTCAAAACTCCCGACAATATGAAGAGCTGGGATTTCTTTGACCTTCTTCTCGAAAAGCTCCAGGTAGTCGGCACTCCCGGCGAGGGCTTCGGCCCCGCAGGCGAGGGTTACTTCCGTCTTACCGCGTTCGGAACAACCGAGAACACCGAAAAGGCGGTTGCCAGAATTAAAAATTATTTTGCGAAGTAATTAACTTCGCTCTGTTCCGTAAAACTCCGAAAGCCATACGCCGTATTATGTCGGCAACATGGCTTTTCGGGAACCCGTCAAAATATATGCATATCGAAAGGCTATGGGAATTACTATGAAGGATGTTTACGAAAGTCCCCTTAATTCGCGCTATGCGAGCAAAGAGATGAAATACCTTTTCTCTCCTGATTACAAATTCAAAACGTGGAGGAGGCTCTGGATAGCTCTCGCCGAGAGCGAAAAGGAACTCGGGCTCAACATTACCGACGAGCAAATCGCAGAGCTTAAGGCACACGCGGACGATATAAATTACGACGTTGCCGAGGCGCGCGAAAAAGAAGTTCGCCACGACGTTATGTCGCACGTTTACGCTTACGGCGTTCAGTGCCCCAAGGCGGCGGGAATAATTCACCTCGGCGCAACCTCCTGCTATGTAGGTGACAATACGGACGTAATAACCATGACCGAGGGCTTAAAGCTGCTCAGAAAAAAGCTTGTCAATTTGATAGCAAAGCTTTCGTCCTTTGCCGACGAATACAAGAGCATGCCGTGCCTTGCGTTTACGCATTTCCAGCCGGCACAGCCCACCACGGTGGGTAAACGCGCTACTCTTTGGGCGCAGGACGTTTTAATGGACTTGACGGCACTTGAATTTCAGCTTTCGCAGATGAAGCTTCTCGGCTCAAAGGGTACTACGGGAACTCAGGCAAGCTTTGTTGACCTGTTTGACGGCGACGATGAAAAAATCAAGGCTCTCGACAAAAAGATAGCCGAGAAAATGGGCTTTTCGTCCTGCTTCAGCGTTTCGGGTCAGACCTATTCGAGAAAGCTTGATTCGCAGGTTCTCTTTGTGCTCAGCGGAATAGCTCAGTCCGCGTCTAAATTCTCAAACGATTTGAGACTTTTACAGCATATGAAGGAAATAGAAGAGCCGTTTGAAAAAAAGCAGATAGGCTCGTCGGCAATGGCGTATAAGCGAAATCCCATGAGAAGCGAGAGAATCACGTCTCTTTCGCGCTACGTTATGGCAGATGTCATAAACCCGTCGGTTACGGCCGGCACGCAGTGGCTTGAGAGATCTCTTGACGACTCGGCAAACAAGCGAATAAGCATAGCCGAGGGCTTCCTTGCGACAGACGCTATTTTGGAGCTTTACATCAACATTGTCAGCGGACTCGTCGTATATCCCAAGATGATAGAAAAGCATTTAAACGATGAGCTTCCGTTTATGGCTACGGAAAATATCCTTATGGAAGCGGTCAAAAAGGGCGGCAACCGCCAGACTCTCCATGAGGAAATTCGCCGTCACTCCATGGCGGCAGGCGCGGTGGTAAAGGTTGAAGGCAAGCCCAACGACTTGGTTGAAAGAATTGCTGCCGACCCGATGTTCTCGCTCACGATTGACGAAATCAAGGCACAGTTAAAGCCCGAAAACTTCATCGGCAGAGCACCGCAGCAGGTAACGGAATTTATCGAGGGCGACGTAAAGCCGGTTCTCGAAAAATACAAGGACCTTTTGGGACTTGAGGTTGAAATTAAGGTCTGACATAAGTTGTAAGCGGGAGAAAGTAAAATACTTTCACAAGGGTGATTTTAGATGGATTACAGAGGACAGCATTGTCCCATATGCGGTAAGGAGTTTTGCGACGGCGACGATATAGTCGTCTGTCCGGAGTGCGGAACGCCGTACCACAGAGAATGCTATAAGACCGCAGGGCACTGCGTAAACGAAGAGCGACACGGCGAGAGCTTCGAGTGGAAGCCGGAGACTGCGCCCCGTGCGGAAGAGAAGACCCCGAATGCCGGTCAAAATACAAACGATGACGGTCACAAGGTGGTTTTTTGCCCGGTGTGCGGCAGAGAGAATCCGGCGGAGGAGCCGAACTGCCTTAATTGCGGAGCAAGGCTCTATAACAATCAAAACGGCGGCAAGGCGTTTATTCCGCCCGTTGAGCTTCCGAATATGGATAAACAGCCGTTCGGCAAGGTAGTTAATATTTCGCCCATGGATATGCTCGGCAGAAATACCGTAGGCGACACAGCCGAATTTATAGGTGTGAACGCACAATCCTATATCCCAAAGTTCTATAAAATGCAGCAGGAAAAAAAGAAGCTGTCGTGGAACTGGGCGGCGTTCTTCTTTGCGCCGTATTGGTTTTTCTACCGCAAAATGCAAAATATCGGCTGTATATTTATTGCGGTTTTGCTCGTCATATCGGGTGCGTGCACCACAAAGTCGGTTATGGCGGCAAGCAGCAATGTAATGCAGGTCTATGAAAATTACACAAACGGCAAGGCCTCTGCCGAGGATATGATGAAAGCGTATGAGGAGTACGAAAAGCTCCCCGCAAACATTATTTCGAATGTCCTTGTGCTGCTCGTTCATGCGGCGGCGGGACTTTGCGCCAATTATCTTTACGCCAAAAAGGCAGAAAAAGGCGTCTATGAAATACGAAAGCTCAGTCAAAATCCCGAGCAGTACCGCATTTCACTCTTCCGGAGCGGCGGAGTATCGTTCTTTTGGCTTATGGCGTCCGTGCTTCTTTCTTTTGCCTGTACAAATGCGCTGTCAATAGTTCTTGCACGGTTTTTAATGTAAAAACAATCGCATATCCAATAAAAACAGGAGATGAGATATTATGAAAAAGATAACAAAAGCCGTAATTCCAGCGGCAGGTCTCGGCACAAGGGTTTTGCCGGCGTCAAAGTCGGTACCTAAGGAAATGCTCAACATTGTTGACAAGCCTGCGATACAGTATATCGTTGAAGAGGCAGCTGCGGCAGGAATCACCGATATTCTTATAATTACAAACCGCGGCAAGGGTGCTATCGAGGACCATTTCGACCACTCATTCGAGCTTGAAAAAAACCTTGAGGGCAACGCGGCAAAGCGTGACCTTTACGAGAGCGTGCTTGCGTGCTCGGACATCGCCGATATTTATTTTAAACGTCAGAAGGAGACTAAGGGCCTTGCGGACGCTATATATCGCGCCAAGAGCTTTGTCGGCGACGAGCCGTTTGCGATTCTCTACGGTGATGATGTTATCGACGCAGAGTATCCCGTTACAAAACAGCTTACCGACGTTTACGAAAAGTTCGGTAACGGCGTTGTAGGTGTGCAGGAGGTTCCGCGTGAGGACGTTCCGAAATACTGTACACTCGACGTAACTCCGCTTGAAAAGAACGTCATGCAGGTTCACGATATGCTTGAAAAGCCGTCGCTCTCCGAGATTATGTCCTGCTATTCGATTCTCGGCAGAGTCGTGATGCCGCCCGAAATATTCGGAATAATCGAAAACACGCCGCCCGTAAACGGCGAGGTCGGCTTTACGGCGGCCATGAATACGCTTGCAAAGCAGGGCAGACTCAACGCCGTTGATTTTATCGGCAATCGCTTTGATATGGGCAACAAGCTCGGCATACTCAAGGCGAATTGCGAAATGGGCTTGCGTCACCCCGAGCTCAAGGACGATTTCAAGGCGTATTTAAAGGAACTCGTTTCAAAGCTTTGAGAAATCCCGATAGGCTTTGAAAAGTGCCGATGAAGCATTGAGGAAAAATCGGTGCGAAAGCGAATCGGTATAAAAAAACGACAGGACACCAAAAAGGCTGAGCGTTTATAAGGAAGTTTTGCTGCAAAGCAACATCTTTTTGCACAATAATACGTTAAACCCCTCGGATAAACTAAAGCTTATCCGAGGGGTTCGCTTTTTCTGATATTATTTTGAAATGCTACGCAGTTTCGTAGCTATAAAAAATTTTTATGCCGAAGTCAAGAAATGAAGCAAGGCTGTCGCCTTGCGAGGCTTTTTGACAAAGGCATAAGGGATTTTTATGCGAGAAACCAAAGCTGCCTTATGAACACTCAGCCAAGGTGTCCTGTTTTTATAATTTCTCTCAATTAAGCTTCCCTATACGATTTCCCTTGAACAAAAAAGCTTTCCGGTTCAAGGGTGATTCCTTACGGCATTTACTATGGGAGAATGTTTAGAAGTCTGTTTTTCGGACAAAATCATTCCGTTACCACACGCACGTATTCAGTGCCGTAATACTTCATAATTTCAACCGTACTCTCATTTATAATCTCGCCGCTTATAACCACGGGGATAGCCGGCGGACAGGCGACGGCAGGCGATGCGGCGACTCTTCCGACGCTGTTTTCGACAGGTATTGATTCGCTGCTGCAAAAAACCGCTTGCCTCACGGAAAGCCTCTTTTCGGGGAGCACAAACACGGGTAAAGCCGTTTTCGGCGCAACCGATTTGCCGTCCGTTTTATCGTGAGAGACAAAGGCTCTTTTGACAGCTTCAAGATCTCCGTCGGAATTTTCCGGTGTTACCATCATAACGACGAAGTCTCTGTCGCAGAACTCACATTCGGCGTTGTTTTTTCTGAGATTTTCGGCAAGCTCAAATCCGCTTTTTCCAAAATCCGATGTATTGACGGTTATTTTGAGCGGCTCATCTCCGCAAAGACGATAACCGTTTTCCTCCAAGAAATTTTTTACATCGCGCACCTTTTTTACTGTATCAAAGAGCCTTTCGCGGTAACCGTTTTCAAGGTATCGGTTCGCAAGGTCAAGCGACTGCAATATGAGATATGACGGACTTGTTGAGCCGAAAACAGCCATTGCCGTCTTGGCGTCCGACGAAAAATCCTTGATTTCGTTCTTTGAAAAGTGCAGATATCCGCCTCCCGTTAAAACGGGCAGCGTCTTGTGCGCGGAATCACAGCAAATATCCGCTCCGAGCTCCATAGGGTGGCATTTCTCACGTAAAAAGTGAAGATACGCGCCGTGTGCATTGTCGCACAAAAGCGGCACACCGTAGGAATGTGCAATTTGTGAGAGCGCGGCAATATCCGCCGTGTTGCCGAGATAATCGGGACTTGTAATGTATACTGCGGCAGGCTTAACTTTTTGCTTTGACAGCGTTTCTTTCAAATCCTCCGCCGAAATCTTGCAGCTGCAAAGCGATAAATTGTCTTTTGATGTGAGCCAAACAACATCGGCGTCAAGCTCCGCCGAAGCATAAACAAACGCTCTGTGAACGTTGCGTGCGGCTACAAAAACCGGTCTTTCGCTTTTATTTTCACGGTTTATCGCGGCGAGATACAGCATAGCCTTAATCGATAGCGTCGAGCCCTCACACGAATAAACAGTCCTTTTTGTGTCAAACAGATTTGATGCGTTTTTTTCGCTCTCCGCTATGATACCGTCCGCCTCAAAAAGCGAATCTGCACCGCATATTTCCGTTATATCACGCGACTCTGCACCCAAAAATATACGGCCCTTATGCCCCGGCATATGAAGCCGCGCACCGTTTTTTGAAATATAATCCGAAACAAAATCGTAAATCGGCGTTTTCACAGCATCACCTGCTTATTTAAGGTTTTCGGCGTCCTCTGCCACCTTGAGCATGATTGCGCACTCTATTCTTTTGCGGAAGAGGTCGCAGCCGTAGTCATATACGCCCTCGATTTTACCCGTGGCATGATATGCGTTTGCCGCACATCCGCCGGAGCACCAGAGCTTAGCCCAGCAATCGGTACACTCTTTTCGCGCATATACATTGCAGCTTCTGAACTCGTCCTGTATTTTTGTGTTGGTAACGCCGTCCCAAATATTACCGAGCAGGAATTTTTCCTCGCCGACGAACTGATGACACGGATATAAGTCGCCCCACGGAGTTACAGCCATATATTCCGTTCCCGAACCGCAACCCGAGATGCGCTTATATATACACGGGCCGCCCGTCAAATCTATCATATAGTGATAAAACGTAAAGGGCTTACCTTTTCTTTTTCTCTCAAGCATTTCTTCTGCGAGAAGCTCGTACTGCTTCATAACAACCGGCTTGTCCTCTTCCGTCAGAGCCGACGGGTCTGAGGGAGCGCAGACAACGGGCTCCATACTGAGCTCCGTGAAGCCGAGCTCGAGCATTGCGTCAATATCCTTCAGGAAATCGGGATTTGAATGTGTAAACGTGCCGCGCATATAGTAATTCTTGTTTCCGCGGCGGCGTACAAGCTCTTGAAATTTCGGCACAACTCTGTCGAAGCTGCCGTTGCCCGCATAGTCAACGCGCCATTTATCGTGAATTTCTTTTCTGCCGTCGAGGCTCAAAACGACGTTATGCATCTCACGGTTTGCAAAATCTATAACGTCGTCGTCTATCAGCATACCGTTTGTCGTAAGAGTAAAGCGGAAATTTTTGCCGTGCTCCTTTTCTATGCTGCGAGCGTATTCAACGAGCTTTTTAACCGTGTCCCAATTCATAAGCGGCTCTCCGCCGAAGAAATCGACCTCAAGATTGCGTCGCGAACCCGAGTTTTCTATAAGGAAGTCGAGCGCGCGCTTACCCGTTTCAAAACTCATTACGGCTCTGTCGCCGTGATACTTACCCTGGCTCGCAAAGCAATATGAGCAGTTGAGGTTGCAGGTGTGAGCAACGTGCAGACACAGCGCCTTAATAACATTACCGGAACGCTCCTTAAAGGTAGTGGCAAGATTTTTAAAGCTGTCCTCTGTGAAGAGCTTGCCGCTTTTTTCAAGCGACTCAACGTCGTCGATGCACAGCAGCACGTCATCTCTCGTGACGTCGGGTCTGTCGCCGTATTTTTTCATCACGGCATTGACAATCTCCTCACGCGACGCGGTTTTATACATTGCGATTATGTCGTAAGCAACATCGTCCACCGAATGCACCGAGCCGGAGCAGGTGTCTAAAACTATATTATATCCGTTTAATTTATACTGATGTACCATTTTTACCTCCGTTAGGTCAGAACACAAAAAATGCCGCCCGAACACGGACGGCACCCGAAATACCGACAGAATTACTTGTCAGCCTTTTCGCACTGCTGATTTGCAATACCGCAGCTTGTTTTGCATGCAGACTGACAAGAGGTCTGGCATTCGCCGCAGCCGCCGTTCTTAGCACTCTCGCAAAGGTCGCGAGTCTCAAGAGTCTTAATTCTTTCCATAACGACATCTCCAATTCTGAATTATTCTTTTAAGTGCAGGGCACTTCTATACATTAAAAGTATATTACAAATTCCCCGGATTGTCAACCGCACAAACCCGTGTGAGTAAAAACACCCGCTGCCTTTTTTGCGTTTTTGCTCTCCGGCTCTTATTTTCCGCTGCCGCGTATCAGTTTTACTGCATACAAAACATCTACGGCAGCCATAGCCACAAGAAACAGCATTGTAATTATGCCGTCCGACGTCGAAAAATCAATCACCTTTCCGCCGCGTGATTTATAGACAAGCGTGCCTATAACCATCATATTTAAAATCAGCATTAAAACTATGTTTGCCGCTTTGTCTCTCATAAAAACCTCCCGGCGCATAAATTGCAGCTTTCGCCGCATACACACTTAATTCGATATTATATTCTATCACACTTTCGGATTTTTTCAACAGCTTCCCACCGCGCAATAAAATACAGGAGAGAGAAAAACGCCTCCTTACGAACCGGTCAAGCCGAGGAAGCGAACAAGTTGAGGGATTTATATAGGCTCCCTTGTAAAGGGTGATTCCCCACGGTGTGGGGAAATGTCAAAAGGCTCCCTTGTAAAGGGAGCTGGCTGTGAGCAACGCGAACAGACGGAGGGATTAAAAGGTATTGCGCTTTTTATTCAAATTCCATATGCTCCCAAGAAATCCCTCCGGCTTGCCTTGACGGCAACCCACCTCCCTTTACAAGGGAGGCGAATCCCTCCGGTTTGCCTTGCGGCAACCCACCTCCCTTTACAAGGGAGGCAGAATCCCTCCGGCTTGCGGCAAGTCCGCCGCACAACCCCTTCGGAGTGACTGCGCGGAATTTAAATAAAAACGAGTGTGCGTAGCTGTGATAAAGACCGCAGCTGCTTTGAAAGAGGCAAAAAAAATCCCCGATCTGTCGTTAATACAGACCGGGGATTTTTGTGATTTTAACTTTTTATCAGCCTATAACGGTTGAGCCTGCATTGTCGCTTCTGACAAAGCCTATCCAGGATTTACCGGTGTTGAGCTGAAGGTCGCTGCCGTCCTCTGCCTGAAGCTTGAGAGGAGAAGATGCGTCGCCCTTTGTCCATTTTATATTTTCATAGGTTCCGTTGGAAACATAGACGCCGCTGCCGCCCTTGAGATCCCAGTCAACGTGCTTGGACGCGTCAATTGGTCCTGTGACTCCCGTGTAAAGGATAATTACGTTTGTAACGGCCATGGTGTTGCCGTCGGCGTCCTTCATCGGGTCTGAATTCATATTGTTGTAATAGAGACCGTCGTTCGCATTGTACTTAAAGGTGTGCTTGTAGTTGCCGGAGAACACCGCAAGAACAGAGTTGCAGGCGCCGCCCGAGAGCGTTCTCTTTGACGAAGCAAAGGTAAACGGTGAGCCGTAGCCCGATTTAACGTCGGTGCGGAAGCCCTTATCCGCGATTGCCTTTGAAAGATTTTCGCCTGTTGTGTAAGCTGTGTGCTCCCTGGCTACCTTTCTTGCCTTGTCGCGCGCAAAGTAACTGCCGGCTTTCATTCCGTCGATATCATCAACTTTATCTGCGGAGATTTTTTCGTATGCGAGATTGCTGCCGCCGAAATGGACGTAAATGGCGTCAAATCCCTCGGCGAGCTCAACATAGTCGTGACGTGCGCTTCTTGTGGGGCCGATTTTCGGCGCCGAGGAAATATCGGCATACATCCACATCATTCTTGTGATGCCGCCCTCAACCTCGCCCTCGACTACGATGTCGGGAGAGCAAAGGCCCCATTGCGGACGCGCTTCGGGTGAGTTCTCAACCATTACGCAAACGGGACGCTTGCCTATACTGCTTTCGGGGAGACCTGTAAGACCGGTAAGCGGATTTACATCTGTCGCGGCAGGCTCCGATGTGGTGGCCGGAGCTGACGTGTCTGTTTCAAAATCCTTTTGTTTTTTACCGCAGGCAAAAAGCATGCAGGCCGAAAGCAAAACACAAATCGCAGCCGCAGAAAGTTTAAACACGGTTTTTTTGTTCATTTCCAAAACCCCTTGAACTAAAAGTATTTATATTATTCTACCATATTTGACGATTTTTTCAATACCAAACGGCAAAAAGAGGGGAACAATCCTTGCCGCAGCTCGGCAAAAACCGTTCCCCGATTGCTGTTTATTCTTCGTTTTCAGCCGCGCGGTCGGCAATTACCTTGTCGGCAACCGGCTGCGGAGCCTGCTCGTAGCGGGCAAATGAGAGAGTGTAATGTCCCCTGCCTGCCGTAACGGAGCGAAGCACCGTTGTGAAATCGCCCATCTCGGCTATCGGGACTTCGGCGGTAAGCTCCTGCATACCCTTTTCCTCCGAGGCGCCCATACCGAGCACTCTGCCGCGACGCTTTGTAACGTCGCCCATGATGTCACCGAGGTTTTCGTCGGGCATATAGGCTGTGAGAGTGCCTATCGGCTCAAGTATGGCAACGCCTGCCTTCGGCATCGCATTTTTATATGCGAGCGAAGCGGCTGTTTTAAACGCCATTTCCGAGGAATCAACGGGGTGGTAAGAGCCGTCATAGAGCGTGGCTTTAAGCCCTACCATCGGATAGCCTGCCGCGAATCCCTTTGCAACGCAGTCACGAAGTCCCTTTTCGACTGCCGGGAAGTAGTTCTTCGGAACGGCTCCGCCGACTACCGCGGTTTCAAATACGAGATCGTCGCTGTCGCACGGCTCGAATTTTATCCAAACATCGCCGAATTGGCCATGACCGCCGGACTGCTTCTTGTGCTTGCCCTGTGCCTCTACCGGCTTTCTGATAGTCTCGCGGTATGCAACCTTCGGGAGCTCAAGCGTTACGTCTACGCCGAATTTATTTTTAAGCTTTGAAACGATTACGTCAAGATGCTGTTCGCCGAGACCCGAGAGCACCTGCTCCCTTGTCTCCTTGTTAAGCGCAAAGGTGATTGTCGGGTCCTCCTCCATAAGTCTTGTAAGACCTGCGGCAACCTTTTCTTCCTCACCCTTTTTCGACACCTTAACAGCCATCGAAAGGCACGGCTTCGGGAAATCGACTCCGGCGAGCTTGAGTATGTTTTTCGGGTCACAGAGCGTGTCGCCCGTTTTAACGCCTGCCATTTTTGTGACAACGCCTATATCGCCTGCGATGATTGCAGGGGCGTCCTCCTGCTTTGCGCCTTTTACAAATACGATTTTACCCATTTTCTCGATTTCGCCCGTGCGGAAATTATATGCCGCGGTGTCGGGCGCGAGCTTGCCGGAAACAACCTTGAAGAATGACATCTTGCCTACAAACGGGTCTGCTATCGTCTTGAAGCAGACGGCTGCGAGCGGACCGTTTTCGTCGCAGGGTAAAATACCCTCCTCGCCGTTTTCGTAGGTGCATTTTTCGCCTGCATAACCGAATGCACCGGGTGCGGACCACGCAAGGCCGTAAAGGAGCTGATCAACGCCTGCGCAGGTAAGACCGGATACCGCGTATACGGGGTAAATCGAACCGTCGAAAATACCTATGCAAAGACCCTTTAATATTTCCTCCTTGGTGAATTTCTCACCCTCGAAGAATTTTTCCATAAGAGCGTCGTCGGTGGTTGCGACAGCCTCCATAAATGCCGATGTCATCTCTTCAATAACGCTGTCCTCTGGTACGGGAACCTTGGTCGCTTTGCCGTTTTCATCGTATGAAAACGCCATACCCGTCATAAGATTAACATAGCACTTTGTGATGTTGCCCTCCATATACGGGATTATTGTCGGGCAGAGCTTGTTGCCGTAAACCTCTTTTAAGGCGTCAAAGGTCTTGTAAAAGTTTCTGTGGTCGGAATCGGTTTTGGTGACGGCAAAGAATTTCGCCGCACCCTTTTTGTCTGCGGCACGGAATGCTTTTTCCGTACCCACGTCAACGCCTGAGCCTGCCGAAGTGACTATAAGCACCGCCTCGGCGGCTCTGACTGCCTCGGCTGCACCGCCCTCAAAGTCGAAAAGACCGGGAGCATCTATAATATTGAGCTTTGTGTTATCCCATTCAAGTGCCGCCATGGCGGAAGAGACGGACGATTTGCGGCGTTTTTCCTCGGAATCAAAGTCGAGGACGGTGTTACCGTCGGCAACTCTGCCGAGTCTGTCCGAAGCGCCGGCTATGTAAAGCATAGCTTCGCACAGCGTTGTTTTGCCCTTTCCGCCGTGGCCGAGCACGGCAATATTACGTATGTTGTTTGAAGTGTATGCTTTCACAGGAAATTCCTCCTAAAATAGATGTTACTGTCCTTTTATGTATTGTTCATAATAGTTAGAGCCAGTATGGTGAAATTATAGCATAATTGCCCAATAATAGCAATTACTATTTTATAAAATTATAAGAAATGTTAATTTCCTCGTTTTCTTGCTTTTTTTGTATTAAATAAGTATAATAATATGAATGAAATTTTGGAGGTAAAAAATGTCTGACGATAAGTTTTCGCGCTTTAGAGAGCAATATAAGACCTTTACCTATGAGGATTATCACATTACAAAAGATGATAAATATATAACCGTTTCGTTTGATTTCAAAATAGACGGGCTTTGCGAATTTCACCCAAAAACCGAAATTGAGCTGACAGGGCTTGATATTTTGAACGATTTTTCGTCTCCCACGGCTCGAAACATCGTGTTTTCACTCGGCATGGTGGAGCTTGTCAGCTATTGGAAAATCGCTTGTCCCGAAAGAGTGGAAATTAAGTGCGGTTTTTTGAACGACAGGCAAAAGGAGTTTTGGAAGCAGCTCTATTTCGGCGGTTTATCCGAATTTTTCTATATAAACGGCATAGAGACTGATAAGGACTCGTTTATGACAATAGAATGTGATGAAGCGGAGGATAATATTGCTCCGATTTGCTATAAAACCGCCGGTATCAACCTTATTCCCGTCGGCGGCGGAAAGGACAGCGCCGTTACGGCAGAGCTTTTAAAGCCGTTCGGTAAAAGAAATAAGTTTTTCACGGTCAACGACCAGGCGGCGCGCACCGAAACCGTCATTGCCGCAGGCTACGGCGAGGACGATATTATAAAGACATATCGCACGATAGATAAAAACTTACTGGAACTTAACAAAAAAGGATTTTTGAACGGTCACACGCCGTTTTCGGCAATCGTTGCTTTCCTCTCGTTGTATTGCGCCTATCTCATAGGCGGCGAATATATTGTTCTCTCGAATGAATCAAGCGCAAATTCCGGAAACATCGAGGGCAGAGAGGTCAATCACCAGTATTCAAAGTCATATAGATTTGAAAACGATTTCATCGAGTATGTCGGCGAAAATCTGCTTTCGGGCATACGCTATTTCAGCCTTTTACGGCCGTTTTCGGAATTGCAGATTGCAAAACAGTTTGCGCTTTTGCCGCAGTATCACAAGGTTTTCCGCAGCTGTAACCGCGGCAGCAAGAAAAATATATGGTGCTGTAAGTGTGCCAAGTGTCTTTTTGTTTTTTCGATATTATCGCCGTTTTTACATCTTTCGACTCTCTCTGATGTTTTCGGCAGCGAGATGCTGTCCGACGAGAGCTTAAAGGATATTTTCGACGGACTTGTGGGCTTCACCCCGGTAAAGCCGTTTGAGTGCGTCGGTACGGTAAGCGAGATAAATTATGCCCTTATGCTCACGGCTCAGCGGTTCATAAAGGAAAATAAAAAGATGCCTTATTTACTCGATTATTTTTACAAAAGAGCGGACAAGAGCATCTTAGACAAAAATTTACTAAACGAATATAACCCCGTAAACAATGTTCCCGACGACTTTTTGTTTGCTGTTAAGGAGATGTATGAAAATGTATCAGAGTGCGGCTTCGATGTTCAAAAATAAAAAGGTGCTTATTCTCGGCTTCGGCAGAGAGGGTATGTCAACATATCGGTTTTTAAGAAATATGTACCCGGATATGCACCTGACAATTGCCGATAAAAAGAAGATAAAGCTCGACGACAAAAACGTCACGCTCATTTGCGGCGACAGCTATATGGACAGCTTAAACGACTTCGACATAGTTATGAAATCCCCCGGCATAGCCTTTTTGGATGTGGATATAAAAGACGGCACTCTTGTTACCTGTCAAACCGATTTGTTCTTAAAATTTGCGCCGTGCCGCAAGGTAGGCATAACAGGCTCCAAGGGAAAAACCACAACCTCCACGCTGATTTACGATATGCTTAAGGAGGGCGGATTTGACGCACGCCTCATAGGAAATATCGGCGTTCCGGTGCTTGAGGATATTAACACGGTCACGCCCGAGACGATAGCGGTTATCGAGATGTCGTCGCATCAGCTCGAATTTACCACGTCCTCGCCCGAGGTTGCGGTTCTCACCAATATTTATGAGGAACATCTTGACCATTACCGCGACGGGTTCCGCGGCTATGTCAACGCGAAGCTCAACATTGTCCGCCGGCAAAAAGAGGGAGACACCTTCATTTATAATGCAACACAGGGGCTTGACGGTCTTTGTGACCTCGGCAAAATCAAATCACATAAGGTCGGTGTAAAAAAGGACGCGCCGTTGCCGTTTGCGGTGAATAACGAGCATCTTCTCGGCGAACACAACAGGCAGGATATTCTCTTTGCCCTTGAGGCGGCAAAGCATTTCGGTGTGGATACGGCGGCCGCCGAAAGAGCGGTTGAAAAATTCAGCGGCATAGAGCACCGTATGGAAAAGGTCGGCACATTTCGCGGAATAACCTTTTACAACGATTGTATTGCGACAATACCGCACGCCGTAGAGTGTGCCGTTGAGGCACTTAAAAATGTTGATACGCTGATTTTCGGCGGTATGGACAGAGGTCTTGATTACAGCGAATTTGAAAATTATTTAAAGAAAAGCAATATCAAAAATCTGATAGGCACACCCGAGACGGGTCATAAGATCTGCGATAAAATCGAGGGTGCACCCCAGAAAAACGTATATAAAGCGGCAAATCTCGACGAGGCGGTAAAAAAAGCGTATGAAGTGACCGCAAAGGGCAAAATATGCCTGCTCTCGCCTGCCGCTTCAAGCTATAACTGCTACAAAAACTTTGAGGAAAAAGGCAAGCATTACAAAAAGCTTGTCCGCGAATACGGAAAAGAAGATTAAGCAACGTAAACGCAAAAGGTTTCGGCGAAGTCGGCTGTTGACTCTGCAAGGCTTTAAAAAGCCGAAAAACGATGTGTCATTTTGTGTTCACCGACTCCTTGCGGTGCGCAGTATAAGACTAAAAAACCGGTAGTTAAAAACTAACTACATTATCGCGCCAAGCGTCAGCATTTCTTCGAATCTGTTGTAGAGAAAGTTGAAATCCTCCAAGGGGGCAGACTCGTGACCTTCGAGAGAGACTTCAAATGCAGGTCTGCGATGCTGTGCGCCGAACCATTCGCAAAAGCTTCCGAGCCTCTCTTTTTCCTCTTTGCGGCAAAGCGGATATCCGCTGACCGACGAGAGCACCTTTGCCATCATGGCTGTCTCCGAGAGATTGCCCTTCTGTTCGCTCCAATATATTTTTTCTCCGCCTACGGTGAGGCAAAACGCATATCTGAAAAGCTCGGCTTCGCAGAGATTCGCTACCGCCTTTGTCTCGGGTTCGCTCTCGGGCGCGGGTCCTGCGTAAAGCTGCGGTGCCGGAACGGAAAAAGACAGGTCGTCGTACACGATTTCGTCGTGGCGAAAGTTAAAATTGCGCGAAATATCAACGCCGCGTGCGTTGGCATTCCACTTTGAGTAATCACCCTTTGCCGCACGGGCAACAAGTCCGGCGTAAACTCCAGCTCCGTCGGCTCTTTTTGCCGCTATATCCAAGGCGTCGGGCGAAACAAGGGGAACTATCGTTATTTTGCGGTTTTGGAGTGACTTGCGTATTTTTACGGCACTTATTTTTTTATCGTTCTTTACGGCGTCACACATTCTTTCAAAAAATCGGAGCAGCAGTAATGTTGTGATTTGCTCTTTTCCGCGCATACCGCCGAGAAAAAGCACTTTTTCGTTTCCGTCACCTATGCTGAGCGAAAACACGGCTTTTCCCGTCCAGCTGCGTCCTATAACCTCGTATCCGGCGAAATCATATTCTTTTCTAAGCAGGGACAGTATATTTTTTACGGAGTCGTATGTAAGCGGTTCGGGGTTAACAATCATTTTTATCAACTGCTTTCTTTTTATTCTCGGCGCTCTGCCCGAAATCATATCGGGTATAACACTATCAATATATATTCCGAACGGAGTGGAAATATTATGGATATGACCGAAAAAACCTTAAAACAGGATTACAAATTTCGCGGACGCATTGTAAATATGCGTGTTGACGAGGCATTGATGCCCGACGGAACAACGGCTTCACGCGAGGTTGTGGAGCACAACGGCGGGGTTTGCGTTGCGCCGCTTACAGATGACGGGGAGCTGATCTTCGTAAGACAGTTTCGCTACCCGTATTCCGAGGTGCTTTTGGAGCTGCCGGCAGGTAAGCTTGAAAAAGGCGAGGACCCGTTCCTCGCAGGCAAGCGCGAATTAAAAGAAGAGACCGGCGCTACCGCACGCAGCTATATTTCGCTCGGGAATTTGTATCCGTCACCCGGCTATTGCGGAGAAATAATACATATGTACCTTGCAAAAGGACTCACCTTCGGCGAACAGCATCTTGATAAGGATGAGTTCCTTGAGGTTGTGAAAATCCCTCTGCAAAAGGCGTTTGAAATGGTTATGAATAACCAAATAACCGACAGCAAGACGCAGGTCGGAATAGTAAAAGCCTATTATCTCGAAAACGGAAAGTATTGACGAAGAAACGGGCAATCAAAGATAAAATGCTTGAAAAGCGCGGTAGTTATTTTTCAACTAAGGCACATTAAACAGGCTCCCTTGTAGGCTCACTCAAATAGGGTGATTCCCCACGGTGTGGGGAAATGTCGCGGAGCGACAAAGGGGACTCTCTCCCGTCAGGAGCTGGCTACGAACGAAGTGAGTAGACTGAGGGATTGTTTAGGCTCCCTTGAAAAGGGAGCTGGACGCGAGTTCACGAGCGGACTGAGGGATTTATATAGGCTCCCTTGAAAAGGGAGCTGGCTGTGAGCAACGCGAACAGACTGAGGGATTAAAAAGCGAAGCACTTTCTTTTTGAAATCTATTTTTTAAGAAAATCCCTCCGGCTTGCCTTACGGCAACCCACCTCCCTTTACAAGGGAGGCAATGGCGAAGATGACTGAGGGATTGTTTAGGCTCCCTTGTAAAGGGAGCTGGCTGTGAGCAACGCGAACAGACTGAGGGATTAAAAAGCGAAGCACTTTCTTTTTGAAATCTATTTTTTAAGGAAATCCCTCCGGCTTGCCTTACGGCAACTCACCTCCCTTTACAAGGGAGGCAGAATCCCTCCGGCTTGCCTTACGGCAACCCACCTCCCTTTACAAGGGAGGCAAAAAGCGGATTTTAAAAGTCACGCGCTTTTCGTAAACAACAATAAAATTCCGGAGGATAAAAAATGAAGCTGATACTTGCGTCGGGCTCTCCGAGACGCTCCGAAATACTTAAAAACGCAGGATATGAATTTGTCGTAAAGCCGACGTCTGCGGACGAGTCTCTGCCAGACGGCATACTCCCCGAGGACGCGGTAAAGCTCTTATCGAAAAGAAAGGCCGACGCCGCGAAAATCGAGTATAGCGATGTGGTACTTTCCGCCGATACCGTGGTGGCTCTCGAAGACAAAATTCTCGGAAAGCCGAGCGATAAGGCCGAGGCATTTTCGATGCTGCGAAGCTTGTCGGGAAAAACCCACAGCGTGTATACGGGCGTAACGATAAAGAGTGCCGAGAAAAAACGTGTGTTCGCGGTAAAAACCGACGTTTTGTTTTATCCTCTTACCGATGATGAGATAAACGCTTATATAGCTACGGGTGAGCCGTTTGACAAGGCCGGTGCATACGGAATACAGGGGCGCGCCGCCGTCTTTGTCGAAAAAATCGACGGTGATTATTACAGCGTGGTGGGCTTGCCGCTTTCAAGATGCGCAAGAGTTCTGCGCGACTTCGGCATTGTGCCGAGCCTGTGATTTTAAACAAACTACAACAACAGCCGTTCGCAAAATCGGAAACCCGAAGCGCGAGACGGCTGTTTTTATTGCAAAAAAGCTCCCGTGCGATGTTTTTTCACCGTACGGGAGCTTTGCTTTTATATTGTTTTATTCGGCACTATGTGATTGAAACTGCGGCAGAGTGCTGTTTTCGTCTTGAAGAACGGAAATGGCCCTCTCTATCTCGGCGGTCAATTCTTCGGTCGTGAGCCCGTCGGGAGAAATGGGCTTTCCGAAGGTTACGCTGAGGCGGAACTTTTTGTTGTGCTTCCAGTCATAGAACTTGGGCATTTTTCCGCTCTTCGGGAAAATGTTGTATGCCCCGTCTACGTATGCCGGTATAATAGGCGCACCGGTTTCGATTGCAAGGGTGCTGGCGCCGTTTTTAATCTTTCTGAAAACGCCGTCTTCACTTCTGGTGCCCTCCGGGTGAATGATAACGCCCCAATTTTCCTTGAGTCTCTTTTTGATATTTTCCATGGAGCTTGAGTTCATTCCGCCACGGTCAACGGGAACCATACCCGCGCTCTTTATGAGCTTGCGTGAGAACGGGTCGTTTCTGAACAGCTCTTTTTTTGCCATACAGCAGAGCTTCATGTATCGTTCTTTGCTGAGTGCGAGCGAAATAAACAGGAAGTCGATTTTTGAAACATGGTTTGCACAGATTATAAATCCGCCGTTTTCCGGAATGTTCTCGGCGCCTCTTATTTCGGTCTTATAGAGCCCCTTTGCAATACCCTTAAATAATTTGTATGCGGCATAGTCGCCTGCGTTTTTATCCTGTGGGTATGAAACGCCGCTTTTGCCTATGGAATTCACCTGCTTGCCGTTGCCCTCGACAGCTTCAACAATGTCGGCCACGGTCATATCATCATGGTAATACGGCTCGATATTGACCTTGAATTCGTCCTCAAGCTCCATTGCGAGCGTTATTGAGCTCAGCGAGTCAACAGCGAGGTCGGAAAATACCTTTGTCGAAAGTGAAATGTCGTTTACGTCGGCATTTGCGATTTTTGCGACGGTCGCTGTTACCTTCGATTCTATATCGGCACCCTTTTGCTCAATCATTTTTTCATCTGCGGCGTCGTCGCCCTCAAGAGCCTTTTTCTTGAGAAGATACCTTTTGGGCTTCTGAAGGGAGGTACGCGGAATTTTCTCGACGAAATGAGTTTTTGCGATGCGCATATTTTGTATGAGCGTAGCGCCGCGCTCGGTAATTTCCTTACGTATTTTTTCAAGACTCTCTGCTGACAGCCTCTCGGGGACCACAAAGGCCTGAACCTCGTCGTAATCAGCGTTGTTAACCGGAACGCCGCATATTACAAGCTCCTTTACACCCGGCAAATCGGAGTATTTCTCCTCAATGTCGTCGGGAGCTATTTTTTTGCCGGTCGCAAGAACTATATTTTCCTTGAGCCTGCCCGTAACGTGAACGTGACCCTTCTCGTCTATGCTTCCTATGTCGCCCGTCCTAAACCAGCCGTCCTTATTGAAGGCCTCTTTTGTAGCCTCCTCGTCGCGGAAGTAGCCTACCATCATATACGGAGATTTTATGAGCATTTCACCTTCGTCGCTTATTTTGAGCGATATGGCGGGGTACGGAACGCCGCAGGTATCGGTGGTTATGTCCTCGGGGGTATTGCCTATTGTGGGAATATTGGTCTCTGACGCGCCGTAGGTTATCATAATGTTAAAGCCGGCGGCGTAGTAGAAATCGGCAACCTCTTTTTTTATGGGAGCGCCTGCGGAGCAGAGCACGCGCAGACTGCCTCCGAAGCCGTCGTGAATACTTTTGAATATCTTTTTGCCGAGCAGCTTACCGTTTTTGCGGCGAGCCTTTTCGCATATCGGGTAAAAAGTCTTAAACATAAGCGCGGTCACGGGGTTTTCGTTTATCTTGCGAAGTATCTGTGCCATAAACAGCTCGTAGACCTTGGGTACGGCGGAGAGAACCGTCGGCTTATATTCCTTGAATGCCTTTAAAATGGCCTCCGCGCCGAGAGTTTCTATATAATGTACGTCCGCTCCGATTATGTGCGGCCCGAGCACAAGGCATATAACGCCGTAGATATGGCTGTTCGGAATGATGGCGAGATAACGGTCCGTCTCGACAAGCTCCTGAACGTTCAGCGTCATCTGAGTCGTCTTTATAAGCGAATCGTGAGTGTGCATAATTCCGGCGGCACGGCGCGTTGTGCCGGACGAATAAATTATAGTGGCGATTTCGGGCGCGGGATCGACCGTCGGTTCCTCCTCAACCGAATTTTTGCAGCCGTCAAATACGGTGCAGTCATATACATTAAATACGGGGAACCTATAATCGGGGAAATTTGTGAATTTTCCGAAGGTTTTGGGTGACAGAAACGCCGCTCTGACATCGGAACGGTCAATAAAGCTTTTAAGCTCCTCGGCGCCGAGAGAGGCGTCGATTAAGGCCGCTGTGCATTTTATCTTGCAAACGGCGAGAAACGCTATCGTCCATTCGGGCGAGCCCTCGCACGCTATCGCAATGCGGTCGCCCTCTCTGACTCCCGATGACAAGAGCCTGTCGGCGTATTCCGCAACCTTCGAAAATACGTCGCCGTAGGTATATGCGCGCGTCGAGCCGTCGTCCATGGTTACGGAAAGAGCGAGCTTTGACGGGTGATTTATGTTGCACTCGTAAATAGTTTCAAATATATTCATTTCTGCCTCCGACACAAATGTGATAAATTTACGCTTTAGTGCGCTGAAATTATGTAATATTCTAACATCTACGCGGTGATATGTCAATGAGCTAAGATTCACTGCGCTTCGGCGAGGCGTGCCGGCTTGTCGCATTAACTATTCCGCCCTTGTAAAATTCCTCCTTGAACCACACGTCGCCGGCCTCAAATGTTCTTTTGTCGAGATAAGAGAGTATTCCGGCATCGGTGGTGAAATCAAAGGTCAATTTGTAGGAATACAGAAATTGCCTCTTGTAAGAGCCGTATTTGCGGTTTTGCTCGTTACTGCCGTATTTTCCGTCGCCGAGCAGCGGAGTGCCGTAAAAGGCGAAATGCGCGCGTATTTGGTGTGTTCTGCCCGTTAAAAGCTCTACCTCGGTAAGCGAAAGACCGTCTATTGTGTCTATAACTCGATATTTTGTGCGTATTTCCTTAGAGGACGGCACCTGCTTTTTGTATATGCGCACGGTGTTTTTCTTTTCGTCCTTTATGAGATAATCCTTTAAAATTCCGCTTTGCAGCTTGGGTCTGCCGATTAAAACGCAGAGATAAAACTTGTGCAGCTCCCTGTCCTTCATCTTTTGATTCAGTATGCGCAGCGACTCGGCGTTTTTTGCCGCAATTACTATTCCGCCCGTGTTGCGGTCTATGCGGTTTACAAGAGAGGGGACAAATGAGTTTTCTCTGTCGGGGGAATATTCACCTTTTTCGTACAGATAACGCTTTATGCGGCCTATGAGCGTGTCAACATATTCCTCGTTGTCCGGATGACACAGAACACCGACCTTTTTGTCAAGGAGCATTATGTTTTCATCCTCGTAAATTATGTCGAGATGCTTCGATGCTTTTAAAAAGTCGTAAGTTGACTCTCTTTTTTCAAAGAACTCGTCGTTTATATACATATCCACCTTGTCGCCGAGGCGAAGCCGCGTTGAGATTTCGGCTCTTTTCCCGTTAACCTTTATGCGCTTTGTTCTTATATACTTATATAAGAGCGATTGCGGCAAAAGCGGGGCTGCCTTGTGTATGAATTTGTCAAGTCTTTGCGACTCGTCGTTTTTTCCGATTTCAAAGCTTTTCATTGTGTGCTTCTCCGTGATTTTCGTATACTATTATATATAGGCGTTTTTTTACGCCGGATTTCGGCGGATGTTTTTCGGGTTTTGAGCTTGCATTTTTGCCGTTTTGTGCCGTTTTTCGGTACAAGCGCGAAAAAATCTCCGCCGCCTTCGTTCTCTGCCGAAAAATGATGCGCTCTCCCGTCTGCCGAGATGAAAATTCGCACCGCTTTTGTGCGGAAAAGGTTATATATTTATTATACCATAACACAGCGAAAATTACCATAAAAACACCTCGGCTTGACGACGGTTGCCGTCCGAATCGCCCGCCGCCGCCGGATTTTTTCTCTTTGTAAACTGTCAATTTCGCGCCCGAAGATAAGTTGTGCCGAAAATTGGCGTAAGTGTCCTCGAAATGGGACCTTATCCCATAAAACAGCCTGTTTTTAATCGGAAAATCGGTGCCTAAGTGGGGAAATTTTGTATGTTTACGGGTGATTTTTAATATAAGAAACGGTGCAAAAAGCGGTAAAAAACATAGTTTGGAATTTTTAGAATATTACGGAATATAATAATAGCGGAAGCCTTGATAAATAAGGTCGCGCAGTACCATAAGCAATGTAATTGTTACAAAGTTGTAATAAATTGTTACGATTTTTAACTTTTACACAAATATTTTAATAAATTTGTCAGTAATTATTCTCGATAAGAGGTGTATTCGCGATTATTTGACATAATCTGACAAACAACATTGTGCAAAATAGATAAAAATCGAGAATGAAAATATTTGACAATTATGTGACCTGGAAATATAATGGCTTTCGTCACAAGCGAAATAACAGCGACGCCGCCGTATGCACTTACGGCAACAAAGCTTTCGCGAACGCAACGCGGGGCAAAATCACAGGCGTCCGGCAGCCGCGTTTCCGAATTTCAGGGAACGGCAGGTATGAGTTAAAGGAGCAGAATGATGATAACAGAAATTAAGGGCTATGTAAAAGTGAGCCGCAAGGCTTTTACAAAGGTCACGGCACTTATAGTAGCGCTCGCGATTATGTGCGCCGTAACCGCTTTTGCAGCCTCGCCGTCGTTTTATGTTGACATATATGACGGCAACGAAATAACGAGAGTCCTCACGTCGAAGAGCGACCCCAAGACCATAGTGTCGCAGGCGGGCGTTAAGCTTGACGACAGAGATAAGCTCGATTCCACCGGCTTCACGGCAGGCGAGGACAGCGCTCTGAGGATTTACCGCTCGGCAACAGTCAGCTTCACCGATATTGAAGGCAATACGATATACACCGTATTTGCAGGTACTGTGCAGGACCTTTTGGAGGAGCTTGACGTAACGCTTTCGGACGGTCAGCTTATAACCTATCCTCTCGACACCGTACTCAAGGACGGTATGGACGTCAGAGTGACAAATTCCTACGACGTGTCGGTCACCGCGGACGGCACCACAAACTCGTTCACCATGGGCGAAGGTACCGTGCGTGACGCTCTCAACAGAATAGGCGTTACACTCGGCGATGACGACGAGGTGTCACCCGAGCTTGACAGCGAGGTCTGCGAGGGCACGGCTATAACCGTTTACAGGGTTTCGTATTCTTACAGAACCGTCACCGAAACGGTTGAATTTACAAAGAAAACAGAAAAGAGCGCGGAGCTTTACACCGACCAGCAGGTAATTTCTCAAAAGGGTGTTAACGGCTCCAAAAAGGTAACGTACTGCGACAAGACCGTGGACGGCAAATATGCGTCGAGCGAGGCGGTTACAACCGTAGTTCTTGAGCAGGCGGTTCCGCAGATAACGACCGTGGGCACAAAGCAGCGCCCGATTATTGTAAGAAATCTTAAAAATAACGGCTCGCCCATTTCCGAGCTTACCGTTCCGTCAAGCATAAACATTGAGAACGGTGCTCCGACGAGCTATTCGAAAATAATTACCGGTAAGGCGTCCGCCTATACCGCGTCCCCTACGGCAAAAACCTCAACGGGCAGAACCGTTAAGGCGGGTTACGTTGCCGTAAATCCCAAACAGATACCCTACGGCAGCGAGCTTTGGATAGTCTCCACCGACGGTATTGTTTACGGATACGCCATAGCTGCCGATACGGGCGGATTTATCCACAAGGGTAAATTTACCGTGGACCTGTTTATGAATACAGAATCCGAATGCAGGCAGTGGGGCGCAAGAGACGTAATAATCTACGTTTTATAATCCCTGAATACTTGTGACTGAGAGCCGTAAAGCTGATTTTACGGCTCTGTTTTTTTGTTTATACGGGCGGCATAAAAATACGCGGCACGGAAAGCCCGTCGTCCAAAAAATCGCAGACAAGGCGTTTCGTCTCCGCGGGAAAAAGCGCCTCGCTTTCATGTTTAATTTCGTTTGCGCCAACGCCGAGCGTCACTTTGCGGCAGAAATCGGCACTTCCCGAGCCGCACTCAAAAAGCAGCGTGCCCTTTAGGAGCCTTGCGACTCCGAGACAAAAGGACAGACCGCCGTCATTTTTTGTTTCGCGGCAGAAATCATATGCGGTAAAATCGCCGAAGCTCTCGACGGAGATAAACAGCATATCCCCGGAAACGCCGCCGCTGACGAGCGTGTGGCACCGTTTTGAGTAAAGCAGGGAATTACCTATAATTTCCGCGGCGGCAGCGGAAAACAGAACGTCGTCCGTCTCGGCGGAAACGTCCGTCGGAAGCGAAACCGCAAACGCCTTTTTATCGCTGTCGCCGAACAAAAACGAGCAGCTTACCGTAAGAGCGTTTATAAATGCTCCGACATTTATGCGTGTTCGCCTTTTGGGCCTGTCGGGCGAGAGATAGGCTTTTCTCAAAAAATTGCGCAGCGAAAAAAGCGCGAAAATATATCTGTCGTCGTTTTCGGCGACCGACTCCCTTTGCAGCAGGGAAAAGACCGTGTGAAATCCCTCGCGTGTGAGCGCGATGTCCGCTTTGCCCGCGCAGCTTTTGTTTAAACGCCTTATCTCATCATAAAAATCAGCTTTCATCCTATCCCCCGAAGACAATAAATACTGCTTTATAAGTATTGCTTTACCGCGAAAAAATATACCCGAATTTCGCGGCTGAGGACACTTCTCAACTAACAGGAAACTTCCAGCGACATACTTTTTATGCACTTTGACAAAACATTCACAGAACAGGCCTTTTTCGCATAAAAAATCTTGCATAATTGCGTATTTCGGTATAGAATAATAGAGCAATAATTTAAAAACAATTTATTGGAGGTAATACCAATGTCAGTTAAAGTTGCTATTAACGGTTTCGGTCGTATCGGCCGTCTTGCGTTCAGACAGATGTTCGGCGCAGAGGGCTATGAGGTAGTTGCCATCAACGATCTTACCGATCCCAAGATGCTCGCTCACCTTCTCAAGTACGATACCGCTCAGGGCGGTTACTGCGGCAAGATCGGTGAAAAAGCTCACACCGTTGAGGCCGGCGAAGACTCCATTACCGTAGACGGCAAAAAGATTACTATCTATGCTATGAAAGACGCTAAGGATCTTCCTTGGGGCGAGATCGGCGTTGACGTAGTTCTTGAGTGCACGGGCTTCTATACTTCTAAGGATAAGGCTCAGGCTCATATTGACGCAGGCGCTAAGAAGGTCGTTATTTCCGCTCCGGCAGGCAATGACCTCAAGACAATCGTTTACAGCGTTAACGAAAAGACTCTTGACAAAGAGGACAAAATCATTTCCGCTGCTTCCTGCACCACAAACTGCCTTGCTCCCATGGCTAAGGCTCTTAACGACTATGCTCCCATTCAGAGCGGTATCATGTCGACAATCCATGCTTACACCGGCGACCAGATGATCCTCGACGGTCCTCACCGCAAGGGCGACCTTCGCCGTGCTCGTGCAGGTGCCGCAAACATCGTTCCGAACTCAACGGGTGCTGCTAAGGCTATCGGCCTTGTTATCCCTGAGCTCAACGGCAAGCTTATCGGTTCCGCTCAGCGTGTTCCGGTTCCGACCGGTTCTACCACCATCCTTACAGCTGTTGTTAAGGGTGCCGACGTTACCAAAGAGGGCATCAATGCCGCTATGAAGGCTGCTGCTTCCGAGAGCTTCGGCTACAATGAGGATCCGATCGTTTCCTCCGATGTTATCGGTATGAGATACGGCTCACTCTTTGATTCGACTCAGACCATGGTTTCTCACATCGCTGACGACCTTTATGAGGTACAGGTTGTTTCTTGGTATGATAACGAGAACAGCTACACAAGCCAGATGGTAAGAACCATTAAGTATTTCGCTGAGCTGTAATCAAGCGATATTGCAGTATTTTAAAGAGCTCGACGGCTGAGGCCGGCGGGCTCTTTTTTTAAAAAGGTGTTTACAAAAGACGTTTTGTGTGCTACAATAACTATAATTCTTTACTGGATATTATAGCTATCACTGTCCGGTAATGAAAAATTTTTTCAAAGGGAGAGTTCCTACATGAAGAAAATGGCTAGCCTCTTGGTTGTAGCGGCCCTTCTCATTTGCATGGCAGTTCCGGCATTTGCCGCAACCGGCATCAACACTTATGAGGAAAAACTCATCACGTATGTTAAAACCGCATACGTTGTTGACGGCACTACAATCAGTGTTCCCGATGAGTATGTAACTGCTCTTGAGAACATTTTCTCTACCGTTGATCTCACTGAAGATCAGTACAACCAGATCAAGGGCATTCTCGACGAAGCTCTTGAATACTGCAAAGCCAACAACCTTGTTAAGCTTTCAGACATCACCGAGAAGAAAGCAACAAACACCCTTCTCGCTTATGCTAACAAAGCTCTCGGCGTTGTAGGTTACAGCGTAACCGCTTCGGGTTCGCTTGCAGATGCTGATCACGGCCTTCTCACTATCCTCGATTCAGAGGGTAAGGTAGTTGCTAAGCTCCATCCGGCTGTTACTTACAGCAAGGGCGGTCAGGGCGGCACTATCGCTAAGACCGGCGCCGACTTCACTTCAGCTGCATTCTGCGGTCTTGCTGCAGTAGCTGTTCTTTCGGCTGCAGGCGTAGCAGTTAAGAAGTTCCGCAAGGATTCAGATGACTGATTCCGGTACTAATCGGAGTAAGAAGAGCTATCGGAAGAGTTTTATAATTCTTCCGATAGTTTTTTTACTTATAGGCTATTTGCTGTTTTTTATATGCCTCACTCCAATACTCAGCCCCCTTGTCTCGATTTACGAGCTTGCATTTTCTAATGCGAACGTCAACACCATTGTCGAGCCCGGGGAAAACAGTGCTTTTAATGGTGGCAGCGGTGTGGATAACGGTTATCTTACATCGGGTGATATAACATTTCCGTCTTACGGTGACCATTTCGGTCATATAACTGTTGAGGGGACGGATATTGACACAGATGTTATTTTCGGCGACGATACCTCGCTGCTTAAAAAAGGTGCGTGTATGTCGTATTACAGCCATATTCCGGGCTGCGGCAGAGGCGTGCTTATAGGTGCCCACAACAATACTTATTTTCACTCGCTTCAAGATGTGCAGACGGGTGCGCTTGTAAATTTGAGTACTACCTACGGTAACTTTGTTTACCGCGTATACCTCACAAACGTAATAAACGTAGACACAGACAGCTCTTACCGCGCCGCGCTCAACGGCGACAAGGAGACGCTGATACTATATACCTGTTACCCCAACAACACTTTATCGCTCACTCCGTACCGCTTTATAGCGTACTGCGAAAAGGTGTCGGGGCCGCACGTGAATATGTACGAATGAGGAGGCGCGTGATATGACTAAAAATTCAAAAGCCATGCGGCGCGTGCTCTGCGGAGTGGTTTCGTTTCTGCTCTCGTTCTTTTCGTGCCTTTTTGTGATGTGCCTTGTGTTTAAATTCACGGTGCTCAGCTCCTCGTTCCTTGTCGGGGTCGAGAAGCGTTCAGACTATGCGGAGGCTCTGCATTCCGAGCTTAAAGAGCAGTTCGTCTCATATGGCAGTGCGGGTAATGTTGACGAGAGCTTTTTTGACTCCGTGTTTGAAAACATCATTACTCCAGACCGTATCGACGAGGACACAAAAGTCGTAATTACCGATTTTTATAACGGCGAGGTCAAGGACTCGATTGATACCTCCGATATACAAAGCGAGCTTGAAACGAGACTTTTGGAATACGCCGCCGAAAAGGGCTTTGCGGTGGACAACGAGCTCAAAAGCAATATAAAGGATATGGCGGCGCAGTTCGGCGACCTCTATAATTCTTACATATCGCTGTTTTCAAATTCGTATTTCAAATCCGCCGGCAATATGCTCAAACGCTACAACCCTTATGCCGACTATGCCGCGATTATAGCGGTTACGCTTTCGCTGATTGCGGGGCTTGTGCTTCGTATGTCGTATAAAAAGCGCAAAAACGTGTACAGATATTATATTTATGCGTTTTCGGGTACCGCGCTTATGCTTCTTGCGGCACCGCTTGCCGCGATTATAGGCGGAGTAGGCGCAAGAATAAACATCGGTACAAAATCGCTTTACAGCTTTGCAAGCGGATTTATGACGGACACTCTTTGGGCGTTTGTTTTTGCCGCTGCGGCCGTTGCGGTCGTTACCGCTGCATTCTATGCGCTCAGACGCATATTTGTAAAAAAGAATATTTGACGAAGTGCCAAAAAAATAACCCGTGAGCGGTATGATTACCGCCCGCGGGTTTTCGGTTTTATGCCCGAGTTTTCAGATTTTTGAGCATATTTACCGATTCTAAAACGGAAAAGGCTATTGTCGCAACAGTCAGTACCGTTTTCATTATACAGAAAAAATTAAGAAGCTTTTGCGCCGCGCACATAAGGCCTATATCGCGTTTAATTATATTCATATCCATATTGGTTTTATTCCTTTCACGTCGGTTTAGATAATAGAACGGCATGGGCTATTGACGGTATACTCTCGCCCTGCAGCGAGGAAGTAGGCGACATCAGCGCGCCCGTGGCGACAAAGAGAACGCGCGACAGCTCGCCGCTTTCGAGCCGCCGCATAATATACGAATTTAAAACCGAGGCACCGCAGCCGCAGCCGGAGCCGCCTGCGTGAACATCCTGCTTTTTGATGTCGTACAGGAGCAATCCGCAGTCCGCGTGAACGCTCTCTATATCGATTCCGCGGTCCTTTTGCAGAAGCTCGCACAAAAGCCTTGACCCGACCTTGCCGAGGTCGCCCGTCAATATCATATCAAAGTCGGACGGCGAAGAAGAGGTATCTTTAAGAAAATCGGCTATTGTATTTGCCGCGGCGGGTGCCATGGCGGCTCCCATATTGTTTGCGTCCTTTATGCCGAGATCGGTTATCCTGCCGATGGTAACGGCGTCAACCGCCGGCTTGCCGCTTTGCTTTTTCTCAACTACGCTTGCCCCTGCCGCCGTGGCGGTGCGCTGCGAGGTGGGTGTGCGCTGTCCGCCGTATTCGAGCGGAAGCCTGAACTGACGTTCCGCCGAGCAGAAGTGGCTCGATGTTGACGCAACTGCGACCCTTGCCGCGCCGCAGTCAACAAGCATCGAGGCAAGACCGAGAGACAGAGCCATGGTGGAGCACGCTCCGTAAAGCCCTATAAAAGGCATATTGAGCGATCGCAGACCGAACGACGAGCCTATGCATTGGTTCAAAAGGTCGCCGGCAAGAGAGAAATCCACTTCGTCGGGCGTTTTCCCGGCTTTTGATAATGCGCGCGTCACGGCCTCTTTTTGGAGTGCGCTCTCCGCTTTTTCAAACGAAGCCTCGCCGAGCGTATCATCCTCAAAAACAAAGTCGAACTCGTCCTTGAGCGGCCCCTCGCCCTCGGTTTTGCCGACTACGGCCGCAAAGCCCGTTACCGAGGGGTGCGAATTGAGAACTATGGTGTATTTTCCGAGTCTTTCAGCCATAAACTCACCTCAATAAAGCTTAAAGCAGTAGCAGATTATTCCGTAAACAAAAGCCGCAAGCGTGCCGTAGGCTATAACCGGACCGGCGAGTGAAAACAGCTTTGCGCCCGTGCCGAGTATTTTGCCCTCGGCGCTGAATTCCATGGCCGGTGATACTATCGAATTTGCGAAGCCCGTTATAGGCACTATTGTACCCGCACCGGCAACCTTTGCTATTTTGTCATAAACGCCGAGTCCCGTAAGACAGGCGGATATAACTATAAGCGTCACCGAAACTCCGGCGTTCACTTCGTCCTCGGAAAATCCCATTTCGGTATAAAAGGTGTTAAGAGCCTGACCTATGGTGCAAATAAGTCCGCCCGTCCAAAAGGCGTTGATTATATTTTTGATTTTCGGAGACGGCGGAGATGCACTTTTTGTCATTTTGCCGTATTCCTTGCCCGTAGTCATATATTTCAGTCCTTTCAAAGCTATTTTTGCCGTCAAACGGGTAAAAATTCATAATTTATACATTGATTTATATTTTTTTATGTTTTAAAATTTAAACATCAAATAAAGGCGGTGCTTTTAATGGCGCTTATAGAAGTCAAAGACTTATACAAGATATACAATCCGGGCGAAAACGAGGTTCGCGCGCTTGACGGTGTGTCGCTGACGATTGACCGCGGCGAATTTGTCGCCATTATCGGCCATTCGGGTTCGGGCAAATCGACGTTTATGAATATGCTCGGGCTTTTGGACGTTCCCACAAGCGGCGAATATAAGCTTGACGGGCACAATACGTCAAAGCTCTCAGACGACGAGATGAGCGAGATACGAAACAAAGAGATAGGCTTTATTTTTCAGGGCTTCAATCTTATATCGAGCCTTACCGCGCAGGAAAATGTGGAGCTGCCGCTTGCGTACCGCGGTATGCCGAAGGCACAGCGTCACGTTCTGTCGGAGGACGCGCTCAAGCGTGTCGGGCTTGAAAAGCGAATGAACCATCTTCCGAAGCAGATGTCGGGCGGTCAGCAGCAGAGAGTTGCCATAGCCCGTGCCGTAGCCGCAAAACCGCCCATAATTTTGGCGGATGAGCCGACCGGCAACCTCGACAGCCACTCCGGAGCGGAGGTTATGCGAATACTTCACGAGCTGCACCGCGAGGGCAGAACGGTTATACTGATTACCCACGACAACGAAATAGCCGCAAATGCTCACCGAGTGATACGTATACAGGACGGTCAGGTTATAGAGGACTATATAAACGCGGACAAATAAGCCGAAAAGACGCGGTACTGTAAGCCGCATCGCAAGGCGTTTTTTGCCAAAACAGCTTTTTACGGCTGTTTTTAAGCATAATGTATTGTATTTTTACTCGCATTAGTGTATAATAATTTTGATTATCAAGGGAGGCGGCAAAAGTGCTTGATCCGAACAAAACCATTCAGTTTTCAATAAAAGACGAGCGTGAAGAGGAGATGCGTCAGACGATGCTCACCGTCTACAATGCTCTCAAGGAAAAAGGCTATAACCCGATAAGTCAGATAGTCGGATATATTTTGTCCGAGGATCCGACATACATCACCACGCATAACAATGCGCGCAGCCTTATTCGCCGCCTTGACAGAGACGAGCTGCTTCAGGCGCTTGTCAAAAACTATCTTAAATCAAGCGAAAATAAATGAGGTGAAAGTTTTGGCTGAGAAAAAAGAGTTTCTCACATACAAGGGCAAACCCCTTGTTCGTCAGGGTAACACCATTTACTATGGCGATATGGCGGACGACTACGTTATAATGATGCAAATCCTTGCAAAGAAAGAGGTCGGCGATAAGGATAAGGCGGAGGTTGCCTCCAAGGTATCCGTTCAGCTTTTGAGCACGGACCCCAACGCGTCAATGAAAGAGCGCATCATTAAAACGAGCGAGAAAAAAGGTTTATATGCGGCAATGGACATTGCTGAAATTTGGCTGCAAAGAGCACTCGCACACGAATAAGAAAAAGCGCCGTACCGAGAAATCGGTACAGCGCTTTATTTTTTTCTTTTAAGGTCCTCGCTCGCTTAAGCCGTGAGCTTTGTGAATATTTCGATTATAACGCCCGAGAACGCTGAGATTCCGTAGAGCAGTCCGAGAATTTTCAGATTTTCACGGGGTTTTTTATTTGTCCTGAACAGCACCATAAGACCTATGCCCGCTCCGGAGCAAAGCCCCGCTATTACCGAGGCAAAGCTCAAGGCTCCGCCGAGATACATTTCCGTTAAAAGCACGGAGGCGGCGCAGTTCGGAATAAGCCCTATAAGCGCGGCTATAAGCGGCTGGAAGAAGGTGTTGCCGAGAAGTATTTCGGAAAGTCTGTCGGCGCCCAAAAGCTCTATGGCGAAATTCAGCGCAAGCGTGAAAACAAGCAAAAAGCCGAAAACCTTCAGCGTATGTGTGAGAGCCGGTACAAAAATCCCCTTGTGCTCGTCGCAGTGACAGTGCTCCCCCTTACATATGTCGCCGATGTCGTGCTTTTCCTTTTCGGGGTGCTTTTTTACAAACAGGTCAACAATGTAACCCGCAGTAATGCCGATGATTATTTTAAACAGCAGAAGAAGCAGTATGTCCTTGCCTCGTGACGGCTCGGAAATGAGTATTATAAGCGCCTCGTCCGATGTCGCAAGAAATACCGCAAGAAGCGTGCCGAGCGTTATAACGCCGCCCGAATATAAATTTGCGGCGAAAACCGAAAAGCCGCACTGCGGAATACAGCCGAGAAGCGAGCCCAAAAGCGGCCCTGCCTTGCCCGCAGAGCGAAGAGCGTTGTTAATCCTTTCGCCGGCGTGGTGCTCAAGAGCCTCCAAAAGTAAAAATGCGAGAAACAAAAACGGAAGCGTCTTGAGGCTGTCAATAAGAGTGTCTTTGATTACGTCTAAAGCTATTGTCATCTATTAAGCTGCCTTTCCTTTTTTAGACAGTCGCCGCACACTCCGTATAAAACCGTGCGCGAACCGTCAACCTTAAAGCCGTGCTCGTTGTAAATGTGGGCGGAAAGCTCGCTCAAAAATTTGCATTCGGCGTGTATGAGCTTGCCGCATTCGGTGCATTTGAGGTGGTAGTGCTCGCGGCATTCGGCGTTTTTGCCGGCGTATTGATAGCACGCGCTGTCGCCGTCGCCGCCCGTGAATTTTCGTACCTCGCCCGAGGCGCACAGCTTTTCAAGATGGCGGTAAATCGTTGTTTTACCGACGCTCTCCCCGCTTTTTCTGAGCTTCTCAAAAATCTCGTCCGCCGTCAGATGGCGGTCCTTGTTTTCGAGCAGTATGTCAAATACCATTTTGCTCTGCTTTGTGTTGTAGCTCAAATTTTCCGCCCCCGAACAATCAGTTTTGCGCGTTGTATCTTGCGCGTGATGTCTTAACCGCTTCGTTTTGCACGTTTTGCCGAACAAAGCGAAACTGAATTTCAATTTCAATTTCGTTTCTGTATTTTAAATCGGTTTTTTGCGTTTGTCAAGTGCTTTTTATAAGAAAAAATTTGGAATTACAACGGCGGTAAAAGCCGCAAATTAAACGCACACACGCTTTTCACGTAAAATTCGGAATTTTTGTAATATCGCCGGCACAATATTGTCGGAATAAACATAATATTGTATGTGCGGCGTCGGCGCCTTTCTGTCCGCTCGTCCGCACAAAATCGGCTGCCGCTTGCCCGAAATGCGGCAACGGAGCGGATTTAATCGGTAAATATGGTATATACTTTATTGTCAAATTGACGAAAACGCAAAAGCAAAAAAGCGAATACAAATTCACCTAAAACGAACTAAAAAGGCTGCACGAGGGCAAAAACGTCAAAAAAGCACACTCAAAATTGACTATATGCACAAATAACCCGTAAAGCGCATCTTAATGTTGCACAAAAATAATTTAAAAAACTTGTGCAAAAAGTCTTGACAAAAATTACAAACGGTGGTACTATACAGTCAAGATGAAACGAAAGGAGCTGTTAAGAATGATCGTTAAGGATTATGAATGCGAAATACAGCTTATCAACGAGCTTAAGGACGCTAAGTTGTCGTGGAAAACGATCGGTAAAATGCTTCGCCTCTATGCGATGGAAGTAAGATAAGGCAAACGCCTTATTAAACCGTCAAATCCCCGCGTCAGCGGGTTTACATATACCAATTCCAATCCCTTTTTATACAACTTAATGACACTTAGCAAGCAAAAAGGACCGCGTAAAAACGGTCCTTTTTGCTTGTTTATTTTTATTTCGGGCGGCGGTTCTTCGGCTTTTTATATAAGTATTAAAGTATTTCGCCGAAATGCAGCATGGCGAGTGCGGCAAAAAAGCGCGTCCACTCTCAAGGAGGCGCAAAGCCGAGAGTGTGAGCGATGAAATAATGTGGGCCGAGAAGAAACAGACAAAAAAAGACCCGACGCTCTGCGCCGGGCAACTTTAATGTAATGGGTTTTGGCTTTTATGACCTGTGCGAGTTCTTGAAACATCCACCACAATGTTCTTCTCTCGTTTGGTACAGCCTTATAATAACAAGCGATTATTGCAAACCGCACACAGAAATGTGAACAAATTGTTAACATTTTCAACTTTTTGAGGAAAATTGACAATTTTTTTGTTTGCCCTCATTTTTTTTAGGGGCTGTTCGTGCAAACAAATAGACATTATACATCACAAATGTTGATATACGTAAAATCGCTCTTGACAGTTAATTCTCAATGGGCTATAATTACACAGTATCCCAGAATAAAGGGAGGGAATCAGAATGAGTCAGGTAAAAGTTAAAGAAAATGAGTCTTTGGAAAGCGCTCTTCGCCGCTTTAAAAGACAGACCTCTCGTGACGGCGTAATTCAGGAAGTTCGTAAAAGAGAGCATTACGAAAAGCCTTCTGTTAAAAGAAAAAAGAAGTCAGAAGCAGCTCGTAAAAGAAAGTATAAGTAATTGAGAGGCGGACAAGGTTTTGTCCGCCCTTTCTTTTGAAAAACAGGGAGATCCCATTTAAGGAGCATTATGGATAACGAACTTATGCCGAAATACCGCTTTCACAGCGTGCTTGACGTGACGCCCGAGGATATACGCAAAATGGGCGCACGCGCAATAGGCCTTGATATTGACAATACCATAGCTCCGGACGGAACCTTTAAATTTTTAAAGGGTGTGGAGCATTGGCTTGACACAATGAGAAAAGCCGGGATACCGGTTATCATAATTTCAAACGGTACGGTTTTCAGAGTCGGGCCGATAGCTAAAAAATTCGGTCTGCCGTATGTTTGCGTTGCTGCAAAGCCGAAGCCCAAGGGGCTCTTAAGAGCTGCCGCAAAGCTCGGCGTGCCGATAGAGAAGCTCGCTATGCTCGGCGATCAGATTTTTTCCGACATCAAGGCGGCAAACCGCTGCGGCGCAATTGCCGTCAGAATAGACCCTATGCCTGCAAAGAGTCTTTATCCGCATTATTATGCGTGGAAGGCAAAGCGCGAGGAGCCTATAATAAAAGAATTTGAAAAATTACATGGGTATGGTGTTTACGATGATTAAAGAATTGCAGTTTTTGCTGAAAAATTCAGAGAATATTGATTCGGCGCTTATAGTGTCGCCCGAAAACAGGCGTTATTTCACCGAATTTCCGTCGTCCGACGGGTTTTTGCTCGTAACGCGCGACGACGCCGTTTTTATAACCGACAGCAGATACATAGAGGCTGCCGAAAACAAGGTTACGGAATGTAAAACCGCTCTTCAAAAGAGAGAAATTTCACAGGTCTATGATTTCTTTAAGTCAAACGGTGCCGAAAAGGTCGGCATTGAGGCGTCGCGTATGACTGTGTCCGAGCTTGCGAAATTCGATAATGCGCTTAAAGACATAAGCATAGATTTTTCGGGCGATCTTGACAATATGATTGACGCTCTCCGTATGGTAAAATCCGAGTCCGAAATCGAAAAGATAAAGAAAGCACAAAAAATCGCCGAGGGAGCATTCGACGATATATGCGGCTTTATAAAGCCCGGCGTTACCGAAAAGGAGATTGCGCTCAGACTCGAATACTATATGCTGACGCACGGCGCCGAGGGTCTTTCGTTCGAGACTATCGCCGTAAGCGGTAAAAATACGTCTATGCCGCACGGCGTTCCGACGGATAAGAAAATCGAAGTCGGCGACTTTGTCACCATGGACTACGGCGCACTTTACGACGGCTACCACAGCGATATGACAAGAACCGTGGCCGTAGGCAAGGTGAGCGACGAGCAGAAAAAGGTTTACAATACCGTTCTTGAAGCGCAAAAGGCAGGTCTTGACTTCATAAGACCCGGCGTTTCGGGCAAGGATGCCGACAGAGTTTCGCGCGATATTATAGAAAACGCGGGCTACGGCGAGTATTTCGGGCATTCGCTCGGCCACGGCGTTGGAGTGGAAATTCACGAAAAGCCCAATCTTTCGCCTTCGAGTGAATTTATCCTGAAAAAAGGCAATGTGGTAACCGTTGAGCCGGGAATTTACGTTCCGGGCAAATTCGGCGTGAGAATAGAGGATTTTGCGGTAATAACCGAAAACGGAGCGGAAAATATGACCCACTGCCCCAAAGAGCTTATAATCCTTTAAAAAACACTTGAAAAACAACCGGATATATTATAAAATAAGTATGATTAAAATTGCGCTTCGGCAAAAGTGCGCCGAGGCTTAAAACGGAGGATTTAAAAATGGTATCAGCAGGCGATTTCAGAAACGGCGTTACTTTTGAAATGGACGGCGGCGTTTATCAGATAATCGAATTCCAGCACGTAAAACCCGGCAAGGGTGCTGCTTTTGTCCGCACCAAAATCAGAAACGTTATTACCGGCAGCGTTGTAGAAAAGACCTTCAACCCGACCGATAAATTCCCGACCGCGTTTATTGAGAGAAAAGATATGGAATACTCTTACAACGACGGCGATCTCTATTACTTTATGGACCCCGAGTCATACGAGCTTGTTCCGATAAGCAAGAGCGAGCTCTCAGACAACTTCAAGTTCGTAAAGGAAAATATGGTTTGCAAAATACTTTCCTACAAGGGCAAGGTATTCGGCGTTGAGCCGCCCACATTCGTAACTCTTGAGGTTACAAAGACCGATCCCGGCTTCAAGGGCAACACGGCTACAAACGCAACAAAGCCGGCTACTCTTGAAACAGGTGCCGAGATAAAGGTTCCGCTCTTTATCGACGAGGGCGAAATGATTAACGTTGATACCCGCACAGGCGAGTATATGTCAAGAGCCAACTCATAACAGAGATAAAAACGGGGAAATAATTTTGCCCCATTTTTATAGTGTTCGGATTTTGTGCATTGCACTCCGAAAAAACACGGCGTTCTATGTCAGCTACGATAGGGCGTCCGCGCATACAAAAATATTGTAGCTGTGAAAGGCTATGGTGATTACTATGACAGTTACCGAAAAAGCGGCTTATCTCAAAGGCGTAGTTTCAATGCTTAAGCTCGATGAGAATTCCGACGAGGCTAAGGTTTTGAACGTACTTGTTGACACAATAGACGAAATGGCTCAGTCCATTGCCGAGCTTGAGGAACAGCTTGACCTCACAAACGAGCAGCTTGATGCCGTTGACGAGGATCTTGACGATCTTGAGGAATATGTTTACGGCGATGACGATGACGACTGCTGCTGCGACGACGATGATATGTACGAGGTAGAGTGCCCGTCATGCGGCGAGACTGTATATTTCGACGGCGCTGCCATTGAGGATGGCTCTGCCGAGTGCCCGAATTGCGGCGCAAAGCTTGACTTTGACCTTGACGGCTGCGACTGCGACGACTGCGGTCATGACCACGACGAAGAATAATCTCGTCGAAATAATATAACTGTAACGGGGCAGTAAGAGCGTGATGCTTTTACTGCCCTGCTTTTTTATACCGCAAAAAAAGTCGGAGCGAATCGTTTTGGCCGCAAGTGTGACCACTGAAATCGAATGTAGATGAATTTTGTAACAAAATGCACAAACGGCTGTAATGAAGTTCGTCGGAAATTTGATTAAAATAGTCAAAAACCCCTTGAAAAATAGATTTTGTTTTGATAAAATAAAAAATAACTAAAAGGATAAGTGGCAAATTGCACATTTCCCATGTTTCCCGAAGGGAGTTAAAGAGCAGGATGAGCACTAAAACAACCAAAAAGCACAGCGAGAACGATGTTCCGCTTTACCTTTTCCATGAGGGCAGCAATTCAAATGCGTATGAGTATTTCGGCTCCCACAGAAAAAATAAGAATACCGTGGTTTTCAGAGTTTGGGCGCCTGACGCAAAAAATGTCAGCGTTACGGGAGATTTTAACGATTGGTCGGAGACTGAAAATCCGATGAAGCCGCTCAAAAACAGCGGCGGCGTTTGGGAGGCTGAAATCAAGAATATCAAGCCCTACGATATGTATAAATATTGTATAACCGCTGCCGACGGAAGAACGCTTATGAAGTGCGACCCATACGGCTTTCATATGGAAACGCGCCCCGGTACGGCTACAAAATACTATGAAATCGACGATTGCTACGAGTGGCACGACGAAAAGTGGGTGGAGGGCAGAAACGGCAAAAACATCTATGAGTCGCCCGTAAATATCTACGAGATACACGCGGGCTCCTGGAAACAGTATGACGACGGTAATTTCTACTCGTACCGCGCGCTTGCCGACGCTCTTGTGCCGTATGTTAAAAAGATGGGCTATACCCATATCGAGTTTATGCCGCTCACGGAATATCCGTTTGACGGCTCATGGGGCTATCAGGTAACGGGTTACTTTGCCGCAACGTCACGTTACGGCGAGCCTAAGGACCTTATGTATCTTGTAGATAAATGCCACGAAAACGGAATAGGCGTGATTTTGGACTGGGTTCCGGCACACTTCCCTAAGGATGCAAACGGTCTTTACGAATTTGACGGCGGACCGCTCTATGAATACAGCGACCCGAGAAAGGGTGAGCATTACGGATGGGGAACAAGAGTCTTTGACTTCGGAAAAAATGAGGTTCGCTCGTTTTTGATGTCCTCCGCTTCGTTTTGGCTTAAAAAATATCACCTTGACGGCATAAGGATAGACGCCGTTGCATCGATGCTGTATCTCGATTACGACCGCAAGGACGGCGAGTGGGTGCCGAATAAAAACGGCGGCAACGAAAATCTTGAGGCTGTCGAATTTTTGCAGAAGCTCAACGAAAACATTTTCCGCGATTTCCCGTATGCCATGATGATAGCCGAGGAGAGCACCTCTTGGCCAATGGTTACAAAGCCTGCATTTTCGGGCGGACTCGGCTTCAACTTCAAGTGGAATATGGGTTGGATGAACGATATTCTCCGCTATTTTTCGCTTGACGGATTTTTCCGCAAATATAATCACGACTGCATCACCTTCTCAATGTTCTACGCATTTTCCGAGAATTTCGTGCTTCCCATTTCTCACGACGAGGTGGTGCACGGTAAGAAGTCGCTTATAGACAAAATGCCCGGCTCATATGACGAAAAGTTTGCCGGAGTTCGCGCGTTTCTCGGCTATATGATGGCGCATCCCGGCAAAAAGCTTATGTTTATGGGTCAGGAGTTCGGCCAGTTTATCGAGTGGAATTACGAAAAGGGCCTAGATTGGCTTCTGCTCGATTATCCCAAGCACCGCTCACTGCAAAACTATTTTAAGAAGATAAACGAATTTTACAAGGCAAACCCGGCATTTTGGCAGATAGATTATTCGTGGGAGGGCTTCTCGTGGATATCCTCCGACGATAAGGATAATTCCGTTATCGCATTCCGACGTATTGATGAAAAGGGCAAGGAGATAATCGTTGTCTGCAATTTCACGAATGTCGAGAGATGCGACTACCGCATAGGAATACCGAAAAAAGGAGCCTATAAGATAGTATTCAATTCCGACGACGTCGATTTCGGCGGCGAAGGAAAGGGAAACAAGGGTAAATTAAAAACCGAATCGATAAATATGCACGGCTTCGAGCAAAGCATTTCTCTTGATTTGCCGCCGATGTCTGCAATATACATAAAAAAAACAAGGTAGTCTTGTACCCGTCCGGTGCAAGGCAGAGGCTAAGGCCTTTAAAAGGAGGATAAATCTATGGCACGCAAAATGGAATGTATTGCGATGCTGCTGGCAGGAGGTCAGGGTTCAAGACTCGGAATTTTGACCAAGAAGATTGCAAAGCCCGCAGTTCCCTACGGCGGTAAGTACAGAATTATCGACTTTCCGCTTTCAAACTGTGTGAATTCCGGCATTTCGACCGTCGGTGTTCTGACCCAGTACCAGCCGCTTGAGCTTAACGACTACATCGGCAACGGTCAGCCGTGGGACCTCGACCGAGCGCAGGGAGGAGTTCATATTCTCTCGCCTTATCAGCAGATAAAGGGCTCGGAGTGGTACAAGGGCACCGCAAACGCTATTTATCAAAACATAAACTTTATCGACAGATATAATCCCGAATATGTGGCGGTTCTCTCGGGCGACCATATTTACAAGATGGATTACTCAAAGATGCTCGACTATCATAAGGAAAAGGGAGCGGCCTGCACCATTGCAATGCTTGAGGTTCCGTGGGAGGAGGCTTCGCGCTTCGGCCTTATGATTACCGATGAGGACAACGCCATAAAGGAATTTGAGGAAAAGCCGAAAAATCCCAGAAGCAACAAGGCTTCCATGGGCGTTTACATATTCACGTGGTCAAAGCTTCGCAAGTACCTTATAGACGACGAAAATAATCCGGAATCGTCAAACGACTTCGGTCACGACGTAATACCGGCAATGCACGCCGCCGGCGAAAAGCTCTACGCTTACCTCTTTGACGGCTACTGGAAGGACGTCGGAACAATCGATTCCCTTTGGGAAGCAAACCTTGACCTTTTAAATCCCAAGGTTGACCTTGACCTTTCGGACCCCACCTGGAAAATCTATTCAAAAACTCCCGAAGCGCCTCCGCACTATGTTTCACCCGAGGCTACGGTGCAGAATTCAATGGTTGCCGAGGGCTCGCAGGTTTACGGTGAGCTTGATTTCTCGATTTTGTTCTCAAATGTCACCGTTGAGCGCGGTGCCGTGGTAAGAGATTCCATAGTGATGCCCGGAACGGTCATAAAAGAGGGTGCTGTGGTACAGTATGCAATAGTTGCCGAAAACGCGGTCATTGAAGAGAATGCCGTTGTCGGAGCGAGACCCGAGGATGTGGAAAATCTTGACGACTGGGGCGTATCCGTAGTCGGAAGCGGTGTTACCGTAGGCAAAAACGGAGTTGTGGCACCCAAGGCAATGGTTGACGAAGACGTAAAGGGGGCTTAAAAATGACCGGAAATAACATAGTCGGAATCATTTATTCAAACATATATGACGAGTGTCTCAGCGAGATGACGGGGCTTCGCACCATGGGCAGCGTGCCGTTTGCCGGCAGATACCGCCTTATCGACTTTCCGCTTTCCAATATGGTAAACAGCGGCATAGAAAAGGTCGGAGTTATCACAAAGAGCAACTATCAGTCGCTTATGGACCATCTCGGAACCGGCAAGCCGTGGGACCTCTCCCGCAAGACTGAGGGGATGTTTATTCTTCCGCCGTTCGCCTCCGCGGGCAACAAGAGCTTTTACAGCGGCAGAGTCGAGGCTCTCAAGGCGAATATGGGCTTTATAGCACGCTCCACCGAGGAGTACATACTTTTTGCCGATTGCAATAATATAGTAAACATCGACATTGACGAGCTTATGGATTACCATACCGACAAGGCGGCAGATATAACGATTGTTTATAAGCACGGTAAATGTCCGCGTCTGCAAAACAATATGGCGTTTTCCTTTGATGACGACAGCAGAGTGAAAATGGTCGCAATGTCGCCCGCAAGCGATACCATAGTTGATTATTCGATGAACATAATACTTATGAAGAAATCTCTTCTTCAAAGGCTTGTAAACGATGCCGTAAGTATGAATCACGAGTCGTTTGAGCGCGACATCATACAAAGCAATGTCGAAAAGCTTCGCATTTACGGCTTTGAGGCAAAAGGCTTCTCACTTACCGTTGACTCCATGCAGAGCTATTTTGACGCGAATATGCAGCTTCTCGACCCCGACAACTGCAAGCAGTTGTTTAACAGGGAGCGCCCCATATACACAAAGGTTCGCGATGATATGCCGGCTATTTACGGTCTCGGCTCAAGCGTTAAAAATTCGCTCGTCGCAAACGGCTGCATAATAGACGGTGAGGTTGAAAACTCCATACTTTTCCGCGGCGTAAGAGTGGAAAAGGGCGCGGTGGTCAAAAATTCGATTCTCTGTCAGGGCAGCTTTGTGGCCTCCGGCTCTTCTCTCAACTACACCGTTACCGACAAGAGCGTTGCGATAACTCCTAATAAAAACCTCTCCGGCGCGGAGGATTATCCGGTTTATGTCGGCAAGGGCATAGTTATTTAACGCGGCGAACAGAGTTTACCGTTTACAAATTTTTGATTGAGGCGATTTTAAATGAAAGTATTATATGTAGCGAGCGAGGCACTCCCGTTTATGGCTTCGGGCGGCCTCGGCGATGTGGCAGGCAGTCTGCCGCAGGCTCTCAGGAAACGTCTTATAGGGTGCCGCGTTGTTATGCCGCTCTATGACGGCATTAAGCAGGAGCTTAAAGATACCATGACGTTTATCACGAGCATATCCGTGCCCGTGGCATGGCGCAGGCAGTATTGCGGAATTTTTGAGGCTAAGTACAAGGGCGTTATCTATTATCTTTTGGATAATCAGTATTATTTTAAGCGCGACGGAATTTACGGCTATTATGATGATGCCGAGAGATTTGCATTCTTCTCGCGCGCGGTGCTTGAGATGATACCGTATATCGACTTTAAGCCCGATATAATTCACTGCAACGATTGGCAGACGGCTCTTACGCCGCTCTATTACAGCTCAATGTATGCAAGCAGCCCCGGCTATGAAAACATCAAGACCGTGTTTACAATACACAACATCCAGTACCAGGGCACATACGGCAAGGAGCTTATAAACGAGGTTCTCGGCATACCGCAGAGCGCAACGTCGCTTATTGAGTACGACGGCGACGTAAACTTTATGAAAGGTGCCATAGAGACTGCAAACAGGGTAACTACCGTAAGTCCCTCTTATGCGAGTGAGATTTTGGACCCGTGGTATTCCTACGGACTTGACACAATTCTCAACGAGCGTTCGTGGAAGCTCTCAGGCATACTCAACGGTATAGACACCGAGCTTTATAATCCCGAAACCGATAAGGACATCTTTGTAAATTATTCGGCGAACGATTTCCGCAAAAAGGCGGACAACAAGAGGGCTCTTCAGGAGCTTATGAATTTGCCGCAGAGAGCGGACGTACCGCTTATCGGTATGGTATCAAGGCTTGTTTCGCACAAGGGGCTTGACCTTGTAAGAGCCGTTCTTGACGAGTTCTTGGGTGGTACCGATGTTCAGATGGTCGTTCTCGGCTCGGGCGAGTGGCAGTATGAACAGTTCTTTAAGGATATGGCGGCGAAATATCCCGATAAATTCGCCCTGAAGCTCGGATTTGTTCCGTCGCTTTCAAAGAAGATTTATGCAGGCACCGATATGTTCCTTATGCCGTCAAAGAGCGAGCCGTGCGGACTTTCACAGATGATAGCTCTGCGCTACGGCTCTGTGCCGATAGTCCGTGAGACGGGCGGTCTGCGCGACACGATAAGGGACAGCGGCGACGGTGAGGGCAACGGCTTCACATTTGCGAGCTACAACGCTCACGATATGCTTTACACAATACGCCGTGCGATTGAGGGCTATCAGAACCGTGAGGGCTGGAGCATACTCGTAAAGCGCGCCATGGAGTGCGACAACAGCTGGGGCAAGTCCGCTAACGAATACATAAGACTTTACAAGGATTTGCTCAAGGAGTAATCCGTATAAAATAAAAACCCGACTCACATACAGCCGAATGTGAGTCGGGTAATTTTTTGCTTTTTATTCGCCCTCTGTGTGCGTAACGCCGATGCCGAGCTCATTTAATTGCTCGTCGTCAACCGGAGCGGGACATTCCGTCATAGGCTCCGACGCGTTTTGAAGCTTGGGATACGCGATAACGTCTCTGAGGCTGTCGCAGCCTATCATCTGCATGCAAAGTCTGTCAAGACCTATGCCCATTCCGCCGTGCGGCGGTGCGCCGTAACGGAAAGCGTCAAGCAGATAGCCGAATTTGCTGTAAGCCTCTTCTTTGGAAAGGCCGAGCAAATCAAAAATTCTGCTCTGCAATTTGGGGTCGGTAATTCTTATGGAGCCGCTCGAAAGCTCAATTCCGTTGAGCACAAGGTCGTAGCACTTAGCCCGAACCTTGGCCTTGTCGGTTTCGAGGTAATCGAGGCACTCGTCCATCGGTGCGGTGAAGGGATGGTGCATTGCGACAAACTGCTTGAGCTCCTCGTCATATTCAAAGAACGGGAACTCGGTAATCCACAGGAAATTGTATTTTCCCTCGGGGATAATGTCGAGCTTTTTGGCAACCTTTTGCCTTAATGCGCCGAGCACCGTGAGAACGTGATTTTTGATTTTATCGGCTACAATCAGTATAACATCGCCCTTTTCGGCGCCTGTCTTTTTAAGTATGGCGTTCATTTCGTCCTCTGTCATAAACTTTGCAAAGGATGAGGAAACGCCGTCGTCTGTCATACGAATCCAGGCAAGGCCCTTTGCGCCTATGCCCTTTACGTAATCCGTGAGCTTGTCAATTTCTTTTCTCGAGAGAGCCGATACCGCATTTTTTGCGTTGATGGCTCTGACTGTGCCGCCCTCGGCTGTTGCGCTTTTGAATACGACGAATTCGGACGAGGAAACCTCGTCTGTTATATCGATAAGCTCCATACCGTATCTTGTATCGGGCTTGTCCGAGCCGTAACGGTTCATAGCCTCATTGTAGGTGATTCTCGGCAGAGGGGTCGGCACATCAACTCCTATGGCGTCCTTGAAAACGCGCTTGATGTAGCCCTCGCCTATTGAAAGCACGTCCTCCATATCGACAAAGGACATTTCAAGGTCTATCTGCGTGAATTCGGGCTGACGGTCAGCACGCAGATCCTCGTCGCGGAAGCAGCGCGCTATCTGCATATATCTGTCAAAGCCGGCAACCATGGAGAGCTGCTTGTAAAGCTGCGGCGACTGCGGCAAGGCATAGAAGCTGCCGTTGTGAATTCTTGACGGTACAAGAAAGTCGCGTGCGCCCTCGGGGGTGGAACGGATAAGCATCGGCGTTTCAATTTCGATAAAGCCGTTCTCGTCAAAATAGTCACGCGTTATTTTAGTTATTTTATGTCTAAGTAGTATGTTTTTCTGTAAATCGGGTCTGCGAAGGTCAAGATAGCGGTATTTAAGCCTTGTAGTCTCGGCGGTCTGACAGTTCGGAACTATCTCAAACGGAGGAGTTTCGCTCTTGCCGAGAATCCGAAGCTCAGTTACCTCAACCTCGATTTCGCCTGTGGCAATCTCGGTGTTTTTTGCGGAACGCTCTCTTACCTTGCCGACGGCTGCGAGAACATACTCGCTTCTCGCGGAAAAGGCCTTATCAAACACGGCCTTGTCGGTGTTTTCATCAAATGCGAGCTGAACTATGCCCGTTCTGTCGCGCAAATCTATAAATATGAGTGAGCCGAGGTCACGCTGACGCTGAACCCAGCCGCAGAGCGTGACGGTTCTTCCGACGTCCTTTGCGGTGAGTGTGCCGCAGTAGTCGGTGCGTTTAAGTCCCTCAAGAGTTTCCATTATGCGTTTCCCCCTAAAATATCTTTAATATCAATGCCTTCGGTGTCGAAGCCCGCCATTGCCTGGCGAATTACTATCGATTGGAAATTATCGGTGAAGTCCTTGAGCGTGGTCTCCTCCTCCGTGCCGTCAGCCATATTTTTAAGCTTGACATTTCCCGAGGACAGCTCGTTTTCGCCGAGAACCACGGTGTAGAGAGCACCGATTTTGTTTGCGTATTTCATCTGCGCCTTAAAGCCCCTGCCGACTGTGTCAAACTGAGCGGAAAGCCCCTCGTTGCGAAGGTCGGTTGCAAGCTCGGCAGCCTTGATATTTGCTTCGTCGCCCATGGATACTATAAATATATCGCATTTTTTGCGCTCGGGGAACGGAGTTTTTTGCGCCTCCATCAAAAGGAGCAGCCTCTCTATGCCCATAGCGAAGCCGCACGCCGGAAGCGGATTTCCGCCGACCTCCTCTATTAAGCCGTCATATCTTCCTCCGCCGCATACGGTGCCCTGCGCGCCTATTTCGTTTGAGACAAACTCAAACACGGTGCGTGTGTAGTAGTCAAGTCCGCGGACGATGCGCGGATTTACCGTATAGGCTATATTCATGGCGTCGAGATATTTTTTTACCGAGTCAAAGTGCTCGCGGCAATCGTCGCAGAGATAATCCGTTATGACGGGCGCGCCCTTTGCGATTTCGGAGCATATGGGACTTTTGCAATCAAGTATTCTCATCGGATTTTTTTCGAGCCTGCCGCGGCACGTGTCGCACAGCTCGTCAATATGGGATGCAAAATATTCCTTCAATGCCTTGTGATACTCCGCGCGGCATTTTTTGCAGCCGATGGAGTTTATTTCGAGTGAAAGATTTGATACGCCGAGGTAGTTGAACACCTCGTTTGCGAGTGCTATAATTTCCGCGTCCTGCGAGGGAGCGCCTGCGCCGAAGCATTCCACGCCGAACTGGTGGAATTCGCGGAGCCTGCCTGCCTGCGGTTTTTCGTAGCGATAGCACGAGATGAGATAGTAGATTTTTTGCGGCATCGGCTCGTTGAAAAGCCCGTTTTCGAGGAATGCTCTTACCGCGCCTGCCGTGCCCTCGGGACGGAGCGTTATCGAACGGCCGCCTTTATCGGAAAAGGTGTACATCTCTTTTTGAACTACGTCTGTGGTGTCGCCCACGCCGCGCTCAAAAAGCTCGGTATGCTCAAAAACCGGTGTGCGCATTTCGTAAAAGCCGTAGTTTTCGGCTATCTCGCGCATTGCCGCTTCGATATACTGGGTTTTGTAGCTGTCCTTGGGCAACAAATCGAGAGTACCCTTTATGGAGCTTGTTATAAGTGACATCTCAAATATCCTTTCGGTTGGGGATTATATCAGTTACGCACAGGGTGCGTAACACTATAATGCCCCCTCTGTTCGGAGGGGGCGAAAAAATACTGCTTATTTCGGATTTACAATATCACGCCAGTCAAGATCGCCTCTTTCAAGGCTGTGTATAAGCGCCTCTGCCGTTGCAATATTTGTTGCAACCGGAATATTGTGTACGTCGCAAAGCCTTAAAAGGTTATTCTCCTTAGGCTCATGCGGCTTCGGATTGAGCGGATCTCGGAACATCAAGAGAAGGTCTATCTCGTTGCAGGCTATACGCGCGCCTATCTGCTGGTCGCCGCCCTGCGAGCCGCTTAAAAACTGCTGTATTTTAAGACCGGTAGCTTCGGAAACAAGTTTTCCCGTAGTGCCGGTTGCGCAAAGATTATGCTTAGACAAAATTCCGCAATATGCTATGCAAAACTGAACCATAAGTTCTTTTTTTTCATCGTGAGCCATCAAAGCTATATTCATAAAAGTTCCTCCAATCTTTTATTCGTTTGTGTTTTATACAACTTAAAATATTCTCCGATAGATATAATAACAAAAAAAAGTCAACTTTTCAAGATTTTTTTCATTTTGCACAAAAATAGTGTGGATTACATCCGGTACAGCACCCCAAAATACCCTAAATTAAAAATATTTCGGCGAAAACGGCACATTTTTGCCGAGAAGACGCTCGGCGATTCGAGAAAAAGCACTCCCTATAAAGCCGGAAAGCCTGCCGCCTTCGCTCAAATTCATCGCGGACGAATCATACGGGACAACTCCGAGCAGCTTTACGGAGGAAATATCCACGCAGTCGTTGAGCTTTGTCTGCCTGCCCTCCTCCATTTCGGAGCGTATCACCTTATTCACTATAAGCCGCGCCTCGTCGGAAAGAGGTCTTATTTTTTCGGCCTTGTCAAAGGCGCTTCGCAGAGATACGGCGTCGGGCGTCGTCACGATTATCGCCTTGTCGCAGATTTTTGCTGCGAAATCAAAGGCTGTGCCGCAATTCTCGGCGTCAAACAATATATAATCATAGCTGCTCTCAAAAGAGAGTATAAGCTCATAAAATTCGTCGTATGTAAGCTCTTCCGTGCTTTTTGGGGCCGGCAAAAGCGAAACGCCCTTATATAATGTATCGTAAACGGCGTCTTTTTTTTTGCAGTTGCCCTTGGCGGCGTCATACCAATTAAAAAGTATGTCCTCGCCCGTTTCGAGGAGCAAATCGAGACTTCGGACGGAGGTGTCGGCGTCCGCGCACAGCACCCTTTTGCCCGCAGAGGCGAGTGCGGCCGCCAAGCCTACGGTTACCGTCGATTTCCCGGAGCCGCCCTTACCGGAGCACACTATATACTTTTCAGCCATCGGAAATACCCCTTTCTTCAGCCGAGCAGCGAGCCGTAGCCTTGCGCGGTATTGACGCTGCCGCCGTCGGTCTCAAAGTAAGCCTTGTATATTTCTGCGACGAGCGAAGCAGTGGCGGAACCGCTGTTGAGGTTTTCGATTGCCACGCAGACCGCTATTTGAGGGTCGTCGGCAGGCGCAAAGGATATCATAAAGCCGTTAAGACCGGTAACTATTTTGCCGCTCACCTTTGCCTTGCTCTCTGCGGTACCGGTTTTCGCCGCCACCTTTACGGGGAGACTTTTAAATGCCGGAAGCCTCGCACCGAGCATTTCCATACCCTCTTTGACTATGCGTATGCTGTTTTGCGAAACACCGGTTTCGTTTAAAACAACGCCGTCGTTTGAGAGCAGAGTTTCGGAATAGTCGCTTGATTTCACGCTTTTTACAAAGTGCGCGCGGTATCTCGTTCCGCCGTTTGCAATGGTCGAAACATAGCTGCAAAGCTGTATGGGCGTAAAGAGGTTGTCCGACTGACCTATTGCAGCCTGAACGGTGTCGCCCGGGTACCATGTGCCGCCGTGAGCCTCTCTGTAAGCAATGCCGGCAAGTACGCCCGAGGATTCGTTTATTTCAACGCCCGTCTTTTGGCCGAGTCCGAATCTTGCGCAGTAATCGTTCATACGGTTTATGCCCAAAAGCCTGCCCGTTTCGTAGAAATAGATGTTGCAGGATTGGTTAAGCGCGTTTTTAACGTCTATCCAACCGTGCGAGCCGAGACATTTGAAGGTCGTGTCGGTAAACTGACGGTAAATGTGGCTGCAATAAAATTTTGACGTTTCGGTTATAACGCCCTCCTCGAGTCCCGCTGCCGCTATTGCCGGCTTCATTGTGGAACCGGGCTCATAGGTGCTCATAAGAGCTCTGTTCCAAAGCGGAGAGCTTTTATCCTTCGAGAGAGCCTCGTAATTTTGATAGTATGTGTTCAGGTCATAGCTCGGATATGTCGCGCAGGCGAGCACGGCGCCGGTGTTTACATCCATTACCACGGCCGAACCGACCGCCGGAATTGCGTCCTTGTCGCGGTACCTTTCGACAAATGCCGCAAGCGAATCCTGAACCTTTTTTTGAAGCACGGAGTCAAGCGTGAGTATTACCGTGTCGCCGTCAACGGGCTCGCGGGTGATTTCGCTTGTTTTTGTGCCGTCGGACGCCGTGGTTGTTGTCATTATGCCGTTCGTTCCGCGAAGGTAATCCTCCATGGCACTTTCAAGGCCGAATTTGCCTATGGTGTCATCCATGGCATATGCGCGCAGGCTGAGCGTGGTCTTTTGCTCCGTGGTCAAATTCTGATCCGCGCTCTCCGCCTTGTAAGCGTCCGTTCTGTCCTTGTATTCGCTCTCGTTGAGCTTGCCGGTGATTCCTATTATATGCGGTGCTATCGTGCCGTCGGTGTAGTGGCGCGCGGTAGTCACGTTTATATCAACACCCCTGTAAAAGCTGCTGTTTTCTTTGATTTTGGCAGCGAGCGTCGGTGAGACGGAGTCGGCCACCGTGAACGGATTTGCCGCCGAAAACGAAATTTTCTTTAAAGAATAACAGACGGACGCGATTTTGAGTGCGTCTGCCGCCGAGTAGTCACCGAGAGAAAACTTTTCGACAAGCTCGTCGAAGCAGTTTTGCGCCGTGGCGTAGGAATTAAGATACAGAACGTCCTTGGATTTTAAATATGTTATGTCCTTGTCGGCATTTTCCTTAAAAGAAACAGAGCCGTCCGAATTTAACACGAGCGGCAGATTGTCGTTCCAAGCGGCACCCTCGCTCTCAAGCAGGTTTATAAGTGACAGGATTATTTCGTTTCGCTTGTCCTGCTCCTTTGTGGACGGGAAATAGGACGCGTTCAGCACGACGGAATTTATCTGCTCGTTTGTGACAAGCGGCGTTCCGTTGCAGTCGAGTATTTCGCCGCGCGATGCGGCTATTGTGGATTTTGTCTCGGACAGAGCGACACGCTGCGTTGAATAGTCCGCCGCATTGACAATTTGAATACGGAACAAATCCACCGCGAAAAGCGAAAATAAAAACAGGACGGATACGGTAAAAATAAGTATTCTTCGCCTTATTTGCTTTTTGTTATCCAAATTTGCCGCTCCTTTCTCATCAGTTTTCAAGAACGTTGATTTTTGTCCGCCGCATAACGGCACGAACTATAATGTACCACAGCGGCGTGAAAAGGAATGAATACACCGCCGCAGGTATATAGTAGCGTATAAGCAGGTAGCCCGTGCTGTCAACTCCGTTTGCGAGCAGGAAAAACACAACATAGAATACCGAGTATATAAGGCATGCAAAGCCCGACAGCAGCAGCGCCGTCATAAGATTGTTTCTCATAAGGTAGTCTATGAGCAGACCTGCTGCCGCACCCGCAAGCATAAGCAAAAGTGCATTGTAGCCGTCGCCCATGGGTGAAACGCTGTCCCAAAGTATACCGGCGAGCATACCCAAAACAGCTCCGGCTATTTCACGCTCAAACATACCTATGCAAATGACAAGCGGAATTAAAGGATTGGCTTTAACGCCGAATATTTCGGGGAAAAGCCCCCTTGTGTTTTGCAAAATGTGAACCGCAAGTATCAAAAGCACAAATACGGTTCTCCTGACAAACAGTATTTTTGTTGACCTACGCATCAGCTTTTACCCTCAAATTCGGTTATGACAAAAGCGTCCTGAACATCTCCGGGATCAACCTCGGGCTTTACCTCGGCATAATATGAGATGTTGCCCTCCTCCTTGCTTACGGCGGTCACCGTGCCGATAATGAGGCCGCGCGGATAAATTCCGCCGACGCCCGATGTGCAAACTATTCCGCCTACCGCAACGGAGGTGTCCTTTGTAAGCCCGGTGAGCTTCAAAAGGCCGTTCAGAGCGAGCTTTGACGTGGTTTCGGTGTAGCCCATTTCACCCGTGCGTATTTCGTATGCCGCCGCGTTGACCTTGGGGTCCGTTACGGAGAGAACAACGCACGAGGTCGGCGTTACTTCGTTTACTATGCCTATTAAGTACTCGCCGCTTATTACGGGGTCGTTGACTTTAACTCCGTCATTTGAACCGCAGTTCAAAACAAACGAGCCGAAGGTGTCGGCGGAGTCTCTGCCGATAACGGTTCCGGCAACAAATTTAAAATCGGGATTTTTTTCTTTGACCTCAAGGAATTTTTCGTATGCCTCGACTTGCTTTTTCAGCTTTTCGTAATCGACAAGCTTGCTCTGATAATCGGCAACCTCCGATTCAAGCTCGCTGATACGGTCGCGATAGGTGCTCGACGAGACAAAGCTTCCCTTAAAGCCGTCGAGCTTGTCTACAAGATACGACGAGGCCTTCTGGAGCGGAGAAAATACAAACGACGTCACCTTTGAAACGGGTGTTGTGCCGTCTGCGGCAGAAGCCGCGGCAGCAATGGCAGCAAGCAATACAAGCGCGATCGCAAGCAGTATTTTAAAAGCCGTACTCTTAAAAAATTTCTTCATATCGTACTCCGGTCACAGTTAAAATTTGCGGGCGAAAAACAATTCCGCCCGCCTTTTTATCAGTCGTAATTCTTTTTGGCGGTAATGCCCAGAGTGTTGCTCTCAAGGCAGACGCCGCAACCGTCAACAACGCAGTCAAGCGGATTTTCCGCAACGTGGACGGGAATTTTTGTTTCAATGGAAATGAGCTTGTCAAGTCCTCTTAATAATGCGCCGCCGCCTGTGAGCATAATGCCGCGGTCGATAATATCCGCCGAAAGCTCCGGGGGAGTTTTCTCAAGAGTGGAGCGAACTGCGTCGAGGATCTGATTTACGGGGTCCGAAAGAGCCTCGCGGACTTCTTCGGAAGTAATTTCGATGTTTTTGGGGAGACCGTCAAGCAGGTTTCTGCCCTTGACGTCCATGGCGCCCTCGCCGTCGTAGGGGTAGGCGGAGCCGATTTTTATTTTTATATCCTCTGCGGTGCGCTCGCCTATAAGGAGGTTGTGCTTCTTTCTGATGTAAGCGATAATAGACTCGTCGAAATTATCGCCGGCAACCCTTGCGGACTGAGCGGTAACTATGTCGCCGAAGGAAATGACGGCAACCTCGCTTGTACCGCCGCCTATATCGACTACCATATTGCCTATGGCCTCCGAGACGGGAAGACCCGCGCCTATTGCGGCTGCCATGGGCTCTTCTATAAGACTAACATATTTTGCGCCTGCCGAGCGTGCCGCGTCATGAACGGCCTTTCTCTCTACCTCTGTAACTCCTGACGGGATACAGATAAGAACTCTCGCCTTTGAAAACGGCGATGAGCTTATGGCCATTTTTATGAATTCCTTAAGCATATCCGAGGTTATCTCAAAGTCGGCGATAACACCGTCTTTAAGAGGTCTGACCGCGGTTATTGAGCCGGGTGTACGGCCTATCATTTGCTTAGCCTTGTTGCCGACTGCGACAACCTTTTGCGGATAAGCGCTGACATCGACCGCAACAACGGATGGTTCACGGATTACTATTCCCTTACCTTTAACGAAAACGAGGGTATTTGCGGTACCAAGATCGATTCCGATGTCCTGTGAAAATAACATTTTTATCTCCCTTTCGGTTTTATGAAAAATAACTTCTCTGATACAATTAAATATTATAACCTCAAACCGGATTTTTCTCAACTAAAAAAATTCTAAATCTTTAAAAAATTACGGTAAAATTTGTGTGTATTTCGACACACGGTATATTTCGGCGCATTATAAGCCGAAAAAAAGCCTTTTCGTTATTCGACGGAAGTTCAAAATCGTTTAAATCCTTGCAAAGCGCGGTAAAATACTATATACTTTTTTCAGAAAGTGAAAAGGGAGTGACATTTTGGATCCTATAAATGTTGATTTTACGGGAAGAGGCAGAGACGACGGCAAAAAGGGCGTCGCGGATGTGCTCATACCGCCAGAGCATTCGGGTAAAAAAATAGCGATAAATATCATATTGACGCTTATACTCGGTGCCGTGCTGTATTATTTTATGATACCGGCGCTCAATTTTAAGTCGATAGAGCTTTACCTCTTCGTCGTTTTTGTGTGTCTTATATATCTGCTTCTGACGATTATTTCGTCAAGGGCGTTTATAAAGCCCGAATATCTGCCCTACGTCAAAAGGCGGTCGAGGGTTCCGGGTATCTTGATTCTCGCTCTTGCCGCAGTGGCTCTTGTGGGCTGGCTTACCGGCGTTACGCTGTTCAGGGCGAAGTCTTACAGCAAGCTTATGAGCGTTCAGGACGGCGATTTTGCGGAAGACGTTGCCGAGATAGATTTTTCAAGCGTTCCTGTGCTTGACAGCTCCTCGGCAAACAAAATAGCCGAGAGAACGCTCGGAGATCTGTCGGACAAGGTCTCGCAGTTTGTCGTATCGCCGTATTCCACGCAGATAAACTATAAAAACACGCCCGTCAGAGTTACCGCGCTTGCTTACGGCGACATCTTCAAATGGATAAAAAACACCAAGGAGGGTCTGCCGGCATATATCATAGTTGATATGACCACGCAGGAGGGGCAGCTTGTCCGTCTGCCGGAGGGTATGAAGTATTCGCCCACCGAGCACTTTAACAAGTATCTTCTCAGATATTTGAGGTTTAAATACCCCACCTATCTCTTTGATGAGCCGTCGTTCGAGATAGACGAGAGCGGCTCTCCGTATTGGATAGTTCCGATAGTCGATAAGACCATAGGTCTTTTCGGCGGCACCGACATAGATGGTGCGATTATAGTAAACGCCGTCACGGGTGAATGCCATATGATTTCCACAAGCAATGACGGCACGACAAAGCTGCCGACCTCGAGCTTCGCTTCGGACCCCGAGTGGATGTGGATAGACCGCATTTATTCCCCGACGATTCTCACTCAGCAGTATAATTACTACGGAAAGCTCAACAACGGCTTTATAAACTCCGTAATCGGCCAGGAGGGCGTTAAGGTTATGAGCTCGGGCTACAATTACCTTGCGCTCAACGACGATGTGTATATGTACACGGGTGTAACGTCCATAAGCTCCGACCAGTCCATTATAGGTTTTGTGCTCTCGGACCTTCGCACCAAGGAGACAAAGTATTATCAGGTGTCCGGTGCGCTTGAAATGACCGCTCAGACCTCCGCCGAGGGCGCGGTTCAGCAGTATTCGTATTCGGCTACCTTCCCGCTTCTGCTCAACATCAGCGGTGAGCCGACATACTTTATGGCTCTCAAGGATTCAAGCGAGCTTGTAAAGATGTACGCCATGGTTAACGTGAAGCAGTCCACGATAGTCGGTACGGGATACAATCTCACCGAATGTACCGAAAACTACGCGGCAGAGCTTAAACGCAACGGCGTAAACGTGGATATTGACGTTGACGAAATGGGCGCAAAGGACGACCCGACCGCGACCGCCCCCGAAACAGAGGAAATAAGCGGCAAGATAACCGAGATAAGAAGCGTCGTAACGGGCGGCGAAACGTACTTCTATTTGAAGCTTGACGCAGGCAGTACGTTCTATAAGGTTCCCGTGGCACTCGCCGAAAAGGTTGTAATCTTGAACGTCGGCGACAGCGTTACCGTCTTAGTACCCAAGGAGTCCTCCGGTGACATAGTTGAGGTATCCTCACTCAAATAACACATTTAAAACCGCCGCGCGGAAATTTCGGCAGCTCCGAAAAAACGCGCGGCTTTAATTTTTACCGAACGGAGTAAAATTATGTTTGATATGCACGGCGAAACCGTATGCTATAACGAAAAAGACGAAACCGCGGTGATTATAGACCAGACTTTGCTGCCCGGTGAAATTGTCACGCTTGAGCTTAGGGAAAAAGAGGAGATGTATGACGCAATAAAGCGTCTTGCCGTTCGCGGCGCACCGGCAATAGGTGTTTTCGCGGCAATAGGGCTGTCGGTTCTGGCTGCACGCGACAAAACGGCAGACGAAAAAACGCTTATTGAGCATTTTCTCGAAAATCTTGAATATCTTACCTCCTCGCGCCCTACCGCGGTAAATCTTTTTGCGGCGGCGGACGAGATGAAAAGGACGGCTCTTTTACATAAGGGCGAGGGCGCGGACGCCGTAAGGGCGGCACTCAAGGAAAAGGCTTTGGAGCTACATGGCAAAGATATTGAGGTGTGCCGTAAAATCGGTGAATACGGAGCAGATCTTCTCAAAAACTGCGACAGTGTTTTGACCCACTGCAACGCGGGCAGGCTTGCGACGGTAAAGTACGGAACCGCTCTGGCACCCGTATATGTGGCGGCGGAAAACGGGCATAAAATACGCGTGTTCTCTGATGAGACAAGACCTCTTTTGCAGGGCGCGCGCCTTACGAGCTTTGAGCTTGCAAACGCAGGTATAGATACTACGCTGATATGCGATAACGCCGCATCGTACGTTATGAAAAACGGGCTTGTTTCCGCGGTGCTTGTCGGATGCGACAGAGTGGCGGCAAACGGCGATACAGCCAACAAAATAGGTACCTCCGGAGTTGCCGTACTCGCAAAATATTACGGCATTCCGTTTTATGTGTGCGCCCCGTTTTCAACAATAGATAAAAATTGTCTAAGCGGCAGGGATATAAAAATCGAAATGCGTTCGGGCGACGAAATAACCGAGATGTGGTACGAAAAAAGAATGGCTCCGAAGAATATAAGAACGCTGAATCCGGCATTTGACGTTACCGATAACAGTCTCATTACCGCGTTTATTACCGAAAAGGGTGTTCTCTCTCCGAATGAATTTTGATACGCCGAAGCCGGTATAAAGGCTCTAATCGGGGCTTTTTTTCACGGCGGCGTTGTGTTATAATGTTTTGAAACGAGATTTAAGAAAGGCGTGAGAAATTTGGACGTACAGGTAGGCGACAGGCTGATAATGAAGAAAAAGCACCCGTGCGGCTCAAACGAGTTTGCGGTGCTGCGTTCCGGAATGGATTTTCGCCTTAAATGCTGCGGCTGCGGACGCGAGGTTATGGTGCCGCGCATCAAAATCGAAAAAAACATCAAAAAGGTCATAAGGGACGAAAACGGCGATGTTTGATAAATTACAGGGAATCGAGGATAAACTCGAAAAAATAAATTCCTCCCTGTGCGACCCCGAGGTCGTGTCTAATCAGGAGGAATACAAAAAGCTGATGCGCGAAGCGAAAACGCTAACGCCGATAGTTGAAAAATTCCGCGAATACAAAAAGGCAAATTCCGATTTAACCGAGGCAAAAGAGATGCTTGCGGACAGCTCTCTCGATAAGGAATTCCGAGATATGGCAAGCGAAGAAGCGGCGGAGGCCCAGAAAAAGACCGAAGAGCTAAAAGAAGAATTAAAGGTGCTGCTGCTGCCTAAAGACCCGAACGACTATAAAAACGTAATAGTCGAAATTCGCGGCGGTGCAGGCGGCGAGGAGGCAGCTCTTTTTGCCGGCTCGCTTTTCCGTATGTACAGTATGTATGCCGAGCGCAAGGGCTGGAAAACCGAAATAATGAATGAAAATCCGACCGAGCTCGGCGGATATAAAGAAATAAGCTTTATGATAGAGGGCGAGGGCGCTTATTCGCGGCTCAAATTCGAGAGCGGCGTCCACCGCGTTCAGCGCGTGCCCGAAACCGAGAGCCAGGGCAGAGTTCACACGTCCACCGTAACCGTAGCGGTACTCCCCGAGGCGGAGGAGGTCGAATTTACGCTTGACCCCGCCGACCTTCAGATAGATGTTTTCCGCTCAAGCGGTGCGGGCGGGCAAAAGGTAAACAAGACCTCGTCCGCAATTCGCGTTACGTATCTACCCACGGGTATGGTCGTTGAGTGCCAGGATGAGCGCAGTCAGTATAAAAATAAGGATAAGGCACTCAAGGTTTTGCGTTCAAGGCTCCTTGAGGAAAAGACCGCAAAGCAAAATGCCGAAATCGCCGGTGAGAGGCGTTCACAGGTCGGCACCGGCGACAGGAGCGAGCGAATACGCACGTACAATTTCCCTCAGGGACGCGTGTCCGACCACAGAATAGGGCTGACGCTTTACAAGATAGAGGCGATAATGAACGGCGACCTTGACGAAATCATAGACGCACTTGTTACTGCGGACACAGCCGAAAAGCTGAAGGCAGAGGATTAATCTCGGGCGATACAGTAAAAAGAAAGGCAATAATTTATGTATACCTCATTTGAAGAACTTAAAAAAGACTGTTTAAAGTGTAATAAATGCCCGCTTGCCGCGACGAGAACGAATGTTGTTTTCGGCGTGGGACCCGAGGACGCCGAGGTTCTTTTCATCGGCGAGGGACCCGGCGAAAACGAGGACCTTACGGGTCAGCCGTTTGTGGGCAGAGGCGGAAAGCTGCTCGACCAATATCTGTATGATGTGGATTTGGACAGAAATAAAAATATCTACATAGCAAATATCGTAAAATGCCGTCCGCCGAAAAACCGCGATCCGCAGCCGCTGGAGCAGGAATCGTGCGAGATGTGGCTGAGGGAACAGGTTAGGCTTATGAGACCGAAAATCATAGTTTGCCTCGGCAGAATAGCGGCACAGAAGATAATTTCCCCCGATTTTAAAGTGACAAAGCAGCACGGCGAATTTTTTGAGCGCAAAGGTACCCTTTTGATGGGAACTTTTCATCCGGCGGCGCTTTTGCGCAACCCGAACAACAAGCCGGCAGCACTCTCGGACTTTTTGGCACTTCGGGACAAGATCAACGAAATTTGCGAAAGAACGTATTGATATATGGATTTTATACCCTTTAACTCGCGAGACACGTTTTACAAAAGTAAATTCGGTGCGGTAAAAACCGGAGAAAAATTTCGTCTCAGGCTTATTTTGCCGCGCTCTTTTTCCGCCACGGCGGCTTATTTTATGCTGCGGCGCGACGACGGTGATTTTTGCGAGCATAAGATGTGCTGGGCGGGCATGAACGGTGACGACAAGGAGATATGGGATATAGAGCTGTCGGTTCCCGAATGCGGACTTTACTGGTATCATTTTGACTATGATTCGTCCTGGGGCAGAGGCTCCGTGTATAACATCGGCGATGGCAAGGGCGATGTTTGGAACGGCAGGAACAGCCGTCTTCAATGGCAGCTTACCGTATACGATAAAAACTACAAAACGCCGTCATGGCTCAAGGGCGGAATTATGTATCAGATATTCCCCGACCGATTTTTCCGTTCGGGCGAGAAGAAAGAAAACGTACCGTCCGACAGAATTTTGCGCGACGATTTCGACGGCGAACCGAATTGGCGACCGAACGAAAAGGGTGAGGTGCTCAATAACGACTATTTCGGCGGAGACCTGCGCGGAATTACCGAAAAGCTCTCATATCTTTTTGAGCTCGGAGTCACCTGCATATATTTAAACCCGATATTTGAGGCACATTCGAATCACCGCTACAACACGGCGGATTATATGAAAACAGACCCGCTTCTCGGCACGGAGGAGGATTTTAAAAAGCTGTGCGAAAGTGCCGGCAGAGTGGGAATAAAAATAATTCTCGACGGTGTTTTTTCACATACCGGCGATGACAGCCGTTATTTTAACCGCTATTCGCGATATGATACCGTAGGCGCGTATAATTCAAAATCGTCGCCGTATTTCAAGTGGTATAAATTTGACCGCTACCCCGACGAATATAAGAGCTGGTGGGGCTTTAAAACGCTCCCGGAGGTTACCGAGGAGTGCCCCGACTACGACGAATTTATCTGCGGCAAAAACGGAGTTATACGGAAATGGCTGCGGCTCGGCGCGTCCGGCTGGCGGCTTGACGTTGCCGACGAGCTGCCCGACTGCTTTATAGACGATTTGCGCGTGGCGGTAAAGACGGAAAAACCCGACGGCATATTGCTCGGCGAGGTTTGGGAGGACGCCACCACAAAGTTTTCATACGGCACACGGCGCAGATACCTTTTGGGGGTTCAGCTCGACAGCGTTATGAATTATCCGTTTGCGGAAGCCGTTACGGACTTTGCGAGAAACGGCGTTGCAGAGAGCTTTGAATCGTCGGTTATGACGATTATTGAAAACTATCCTAAGGAAGCACTCGACGTTTTGATGAACCACATAGGTACTCACGACACGGAGAGAGCGATAACAAAGATAGCCGGCGAAAAGAGCGATTATCGCGACAGGCAGTGGCAGTCGGAGCATTCCCTGTCCGAGGAGGAATATAAGCGCGGAGTAAAGCTTTTAAAGCTATGCGCGGCGATTCAGTATACCCTCCCCGGAGTGCCGTGCGTCTACTACGGCGACGAAGCCGGCATGCAGGGTTACAAGGACCCGTTTAATCGCGCTTTCTTCCCGTGGGGCAGAGAAAACCGCGAGCTTCAAAATTACTATATAAGGCTCGGCAAGGTGAGAAGAAGCACCGACTGCTTAAAGGAAGGCGAGTTTATACCTGTTTCCTCGGTGCTCTCCTGCGTCTGCTTCGAGCGTCGCGGTAAAAATGACTCGTGTCTGCTGATAGCCAACAGAAATGAGCAGGATATAACATATTATCTTCCGCCGCGCTGGCAAAACACAAGCGAAGTGCTTTTAGGCGAGAGTGTCGACAGCTCGGTTCTTGTGCCGGGGCTATCGGCGGTTATACTGAAAAAAGAAACTACTTGATAAAAGCGCATATTGCGGCGCCGGCGCCTGCCGCTGCCGCGATATTTGTTATTTTAAGGATTATTTTGAGCGCTTTTTGCTTTTTGCTTACGGGCACTCCAGGCGGGTCCTTGAGGGACGCCTCGGCTTTTTCGCGCAGGGTCTTTTCGGGTAATGTGCTGAATTTCGGGTCAACGAAAAAAAGTGCCTGAGTAAAATATTCGCAGCCCGTATCTTTTATTTCAAGCACCTGTCTGTTTACGCCTTTTATCATAATTTTTCCTCCGGTAATTTATGTATTTATTATTGTTTTAAAGAGCGATTTTTATGCGGAAAAGGCGGAGAAAAAATCGGGGAGATTTTTGTCAATATGGGATTTTACACAAATTTGAAAAGCACAAAATTATACAGAGAGTATTATTTTTTGATGTCTAAAAGTGTTCAAAACTATGTTCAAAATGTTAAAAAGTCACCTAAAAACAGGTAAAAACATACCGATTTTCGAGTTTTGAACATCAATGTGCAAAAGTTCAAGGGTTTCCGCGTAAATACGCTGTGTTATAAAATCTTTACAAATTATACAGTTAGGAAACTCTCTTAGACAGTTTTTAAGAAATGTTTTTGTGCAATTTTACGCTGTTCAAATTAGATATAATTTAATGTGGTATTTTGTGAAAAACGGGAGAACTGAAAATGGTTAATGATGAAAATATAATCCGACTTAAAAAGCCCGATATGTTTTCTCTCGAAAGAACACTTGACTGCGGTCAGGCTTTTCGATGGGAAAGTGACGAGAGCGGAGTTTTTTCGGGCGTTGCTTACGGCAAGGTTATGCGCGTAAAGGAGGATGGCGACAGCCTGCTTTTTTACGGTATGAAAAATGAGGACGTGCAGGGTGTTTTTTACAGATACCTTGACCTCGGCCGCGATTACCGTGAAATTACCGATCGCTACAATGGCGACAAATATCTGTCGGAGGCCGTAAGAGCTTGCCCCGGTATCAGAATTTTGCGTCAGGAGCCGTGGGAGGCGCTCTGCTCGTTTATAATTTCGCAAAACAACAATATTCCGCGTATAAAGGGTATAATAAAAAGGCTCTGTGAGAGCTTTGGCGAAGAGCTTGAGAGCGGAATGTTTACTTTCCCCTCCCCCGAAGTGCTGTCCGGCAAGGCTCCCGAGGACTTGGCTTCGCTTCGCGCCGGTTTCAGGGCAAAATACATAATTGACGCCGCAAATAAGGTTTCGTCGGGTGAAATCGACTTTGATAAGATTGCTGATTCGCCCATAGAATTCGGTAGGCAGGAGCTGCAAAAAATAAAGGGCGTGGGCAAAAAGGTTGCCGAATGTACGCTTCTGTACGGATTCGGAAAATACGAGGCGTTCCCCGAGGACGTGTGGGTAAAGCGCATAATGGCAGAGATGTACCCGGACGGTCTTCCTGCCTGTACAAAGGGCAGCGAGGGCATAGCTCAACAGTATTTGTTTCATTGGAGGCGCACGGTGTACCGCGAAAACCTATAACGGCGGAGGAGTTTTTTATGATAACAGACAAGCCCGATATTTTTGACAGAATAATGTCGCTTAAAATACTTAAATGGGCAAACCCGTTTTACACAAAATACAAGGAAGTGCTGATGTATCTGCTGTTCGGCGGACTTACAACGCTTGTAAGCGTAGGCGTATTTGCACTGTTTGAGAGTCACTTCGGGCTAAACGAGCATATTTCAAACATCATATCTTGGCTGACTGCGGTACTGTTTGCGTTTGTGACAAACCGCATATGGGTTTTTCCGACAAAGGCTAAAGGTTTTGCGGCTTTTATTTTTCAGATGGCAAAGTTTTACGGCGGTAGGCTGTTTACCTTGGGCGTTGAGGAGCTTATGCTCTTTGTATTTGTAACAAAGCTTCAAATCAATGCCGTTTTGATTAAGCTCATAGCGCAGGTCGTAGTCGTGATACTGAATTTTGTTATAAGTAAGCTGTTTGTTTTCAAAAAAAATAAAAATTCTTAATAAGGCTTTTTGCTTAAAAAAACAACCTCCGCATTTCATATGCAGAGGTTGTTTTTTAGTTATAGGGAATTTAGTTTAATTCGGGATAAAATGCCTTGTGAACTGCCGCAACGGCTCTGTCGGCGTCCTGTGCGTCTATAAGAACGGAGATTTTGATTTCGCTTGTTGAAATCATATCAATATTTATGTCGTGCTCATAGAGTGCCTCGAACATCTTTGAAGCGGTTCCGGGGTGAGACTCCATACCGGCACCGACAACGGAGATCTTTGCAACGTTTGTGGCACAAGTGATGTTTTTATCATCGATATCAAAGGTCTCGTGAACGGCTGCTATTGCGTCAACCGCATTATCCTTGGCAACGGTAAAGGTGATGTCCTTTGTGCCGTCGCGACCTACGGACTGAAGAATTATATCGACGTTTATGCCTTTCTGTGCAAGCTTTGAGAAAAGCTTGAATGCAATACCGGGGGTATTGTCTATATTTGTAACCGAAATTCTTGCGACGTCGGTATCCTTTGTGACGCCTCTTACGAGCATTTTTTCCATTTTAGCGACCTCCTTGACTATTGTGCCGGGTACACGTTTAAGGCTTGAGAGTACCTCTATTTCAACATTGTATTTTTTTGCCATTTCCACGGAACGGTTATTGAGAACCTGCGCGCCGAGCGTTGCAAGCTCAAGCATTTCGTCGTAAGTAATTTCCTTGAGCTTTCTCGCCTCGGGTATCTTTCGCGGGTCGGCGGTGAATACGCCCTCAACATCGGTGAATATCTGACAACGATCCGCGTGCATGGCGGCTGCTATGGCAACGGCACTCGTATCCGAGCCGCCTCTGCCGAGCGTTGTGAGGTCGTCGTATTTGTTTATACCCTGGAAGCCTGCGACAACAACTATGTTGTGGCGGTCAACCTCGGCACGTAAGCGATCGGCTTTAATTGATTTGATTCTTGCCGAGCCGTAAGCCGAGCTTGTTCTGAAGCCTGCCTGCCAGCCGAGAAGCGAAACCGAGGGGCAGCCGAGCTTTTCAATAGCCATTGAAAGAAGCGCGATTGAAATCTGCTCGCCGGAAGTTAGGAGCATATCCATCTCTCTTTTAGAGGGATGCTCGTTTATTTCGTGAGCCTTGTCGATAAGATCGTCGGTGGTGTCGCCCTGAGCGGAAACCACAACTACTACGTCGTTGCCCTCACGGTACGTATCGGTGACTATTTTCGCCACGTTCATAACTCTTTCGGCGTTGGCTACCGATGAGCCGCCGAACTTCTGAACTATGAGTCCCATATTTTTCCTCCGTTAAAAAAATCAATAATCTGTAACTCTTATTGTTGAGAGGACGTCTATGCCCTCTGTCTTAGCGAGCTTGTCGGTGAGTACCTTTTCGATGCCCTTATCGGTAACGAATGCGATTTCGTCCTCGGGGGCGCCGTTTCGAGTAAGATATTTTACTTTGCCGAAGTTTTCGCCTATCTTTTTAAGAACATCGTCCTTGTTTCCGGTGACCTTTGCGCGTATGTAAAGAGCCGTTTCGAGGGTTCTGTAATCAATTACGTAATTTTCCTCGGGAGCGCCCCAGCCGAACAGCTTTTTGCGTTTTTCATGCTTTGCGCAGTCTATTACGTCGGCAACAACGGCGCTGGCTGTGGGCAATTTACCTGCGCCTCTGCCGTAAAATACAACGTCGCCTATCGCGTCGCCGCGAACGAGAATGGCGTTGAATACATCGCTTACCGAGGCGAGCTGGCTGTGATTTTTAACTATGCAAGGGCAAACCATGGCGGAAATTTTGCCGCCGTTTTCGCGTCTTGCCTTGCCGAGGAGCTTAATAACGCCGCCGAAATCGTTGACATAGGCGACATCCTCCAAGGTTATTTTTGAGATGCCTTCGGTGTGAACGCTGTCGGGGTAAACGTGCTTGCCGAAGCAGAGAGATGCGAGAATGCAAATTTTGCGGCATGCGTCTATGCCCTCAACGTCGGCCGTCGGGTCCTTTTCGGCGTAGCCGTTATCCTGAGCGAGCTTGAGAGCCTCCTCAAAGCTCATGTTCTGCTCTATCATCATAGTGAGTATAAAGTTTGTAGTGCCGTTTAAGATGCCGGCTATTTCGTCTATCTCGTTTGCCGCGAGGCACTGCGAAATGGGGCGAATAATCGGAATACCGCCGCCTACCGACGCCTCAAACAGGAAGTTTACGTTGTTTTCGTCGGCGAGGGTCAAAAGCTCGTAGCCCTTTTGCGCGACAAGCTCCTTGTTTGACGTTACAACGCTCTTGCCAGCCTTTAAAAGCGAAGAGACAAATTCAAATGCCGGATGAAGTCCGCCCATAGTCTCGACAACTATTTTGACGGAGTCGTCGTTCAAAATAATATTGAAGTCCTTAACAAATTTATCTTCGTTCGGGTCTCCGGGAAAATCTCGGAGATCGAGGATATATTTGAGCTCAAGGTCTTTCTGAGTGCTTTTGCTTACGATACTGTCGTGGTTTTTGTGAAGCACTTCCACAACGCCCGAACCGACGGTTCCGTAGCCCATAACGGCTATATACATTTTTTCTCACATCCTAAATAATATGAATATACATTTAGCATAATACCATAAATTCCCGACGTTATAAAGGAAAAAGCTTAAAAATTTTTGCGTTTGTTTAAATTTCTATAAAAGTTTGAGATTATTGATTGTAAGTTTTTGAAAAATAGTATAATATGTATATATGTTATCGGCCGGCAAAGCGTCGGCTTTTATGTTAAAGGATGTGAAGCTGTGGACAATATTGCAAAACGCCGTAATTTTATAATCAACGTAGTTTATATAATAATAATCGCAGGGCTTTTTTATTTGTTTATGAAGTATGCCTTCGGGGTCCTGTCACCGTTCATAATAGCCATGTTTATAGCCATGCTGCTTCAAAGGCCTGTAAATTTCGTGATTGAAAAGACGAAAATACCTCGCGGTATAGTTTCGACCGTGGCGGTTTTGCTCGTCGTGTTTGTTTTCGGAACAATAATAGGACTTATATTTTCCAAAATATTTTCCGAGCTGAAGTCCTTTTTTAATTATATTATGCTGCAACTTGACAATGCGCCGCTGTTTGCGTCGCAGCTCAAGGATTGGGTCAACACTCACTTTACGTTGCTGCCGGACTCTATAAGGCAGAATATCATCTCGACCGTGGCGAATCTTATAGATAAAATACAGGGCGTGGATACGGGCAGCTCTTCTTCTGCGGCGGCAGCCGTAGCGTCAAGCGAGACGGCGGCAAAGGGCTTCGACTTCTCGTCGTTCTCATCACCGATGAGTGCTCTTTGGGGAACGGCAAAGCAAATACCGTCTATACTCGTCGGCACCATAGTCGGCATAGTTTGCTGCTGCTTTATGACTTCCGATTATCACACCCTTCGCTCGCTGATTATGACTCAGGCGGGCAAGCGCGCAGACGCCTTTATAAGAACAAAGCAAATAATATTTTCGACGCTCGGAAAGATGATAAGGGCATACGGCCTTATCATGTGCGTAACCTTCCTTGAAATGGTGCTCGGCCTTTCGATATTAAAGCTGTTCGGAATATATGAAAACGGCTATATTTTTGCGATTGCGCTTATAACCGCCGTGATAGACATTGTTCCCGTTCTCGGAACCGGCACGGTGCTGATACCGTGGGCAATTTGGATGTTCTTCTCCGGCGATGTTGCCATGGGCATAGGGCTTCTTGTGATTTACGGCGTTATAACCGTTGTACGCCAGATAGTCGAGCCGAAGCTTGTGGCGTCGCAGCTCGGGCTTCCCGCGTTTGTCACTCTTATGGCGATGTATATAGGTTCGCAGCTGTTCGGATTTATCGGACTGTTCCTGCTTCCGATGACGGTTATGCTCCTTAAGGTGCTCAATGACGACGGCGTAATTCACATATTCAAGGTTCCGCCCGAGGAGGCGGCGGAATTTAAGGCTGCCAAGGACAAGGATGAGAAAACGGACGCCGAGAGGAAGGCTAAAAAGCGCGAAGGCATCAAGAAAATCAAAACAGGAAAGAAGAAGTAACCGAGAACCCGATATGAAGATGATTGATTTGCACTGTCATATCCTATATGACATCGACGACGGCGCAAAAACAAAAGAGGATTCCGCCGCGCTGCTTCACACGGCGGTACAAAACGGAATAAAAGCGATAATAGCAACGCCGCATTTTAATGATTATTCGGCGGTGGACGAGTTTGTCGCAAAACGAGACGAAAGAGTAAATTTTCTGCGTGAATTTATAGGCGAAAAAGGGCTTGATATAGGCCTCGGAGCCGGCGCGGAGGTCTTTTTGCAAAACGATGTTTTTTCGGACTGCGATTTGTCGCCGCTCTGCATAAACGGCAGCCGTTATTTGCTGTGCGAATATACGCTGCGTCCCTTTGACCCAAAATACGCCGTCATATACGCCGAGCGTGTTTTATCCATGGGACTTGTACCGATAATAGCGCATCCGGAAAGGTACATATGTTTCCACACGGAGAAGTGGGTCGCAAAGGAGCTTTGCGATATGGGTGCTCTTTTACAGGTCAACGCTTCGAGCCTTGCGGGCAGAGGCGGCGATGAAATAAAGGATTATGCTACGGAGCTCGTGCTTTCAAGGCTTGCCGATTTTGTTGCCACGGATGCGCATTCGGCAGTATCAAGACCCAATGATATTATAAAATGCGCGGAGCGTTTTGATGAGAGAATAACTTCGGAGGACATAAAGAGATTGGTTTACAAAAACCCGTTGAAGGTTCTGAAGGATGAAATATTGTAGTCGAAGCACAAATGTGTATTTTAATGAGGGCGATTATGGAAAAAATAAAACGGCGCGGTGAAAATTACACCATACCGCAGATAGATTTAAGCGTTGAACCGAAAAACACAAAAGAGGAATTTAAATATCTTTACGAAAATGTCACCGTTGAGAAAAAGGGCGGTTATCTCGGGCACCCCGATTCCGTGCTTTTAAAGGACGGAAGTATACTCGTCTTTTTCCCGGAGGGTCACGGCAAGGGAAAAACTCTTTCAAAAATCAGCCGCGACGGCGGCAGAAGCTATACCGAGGAAATCAAAAATCCGCCGAAAAGCTGGGAAAATTCGCGCGAGACTCCGACGGTTTATCGTCTGGAGTTCTCCGAGAGCGACACACCCGACAAGCTGATAATGATAAGCGGAAACCCCATATGGGGGCGCGAAAAGTCGCGCGGCGGCTTCGACTGTTCGCTCTCCTCGGACGAGGGCAAAACGTGGAGCGAATATGAGAGCTTCTTTACGGAAAAGGACGAGGTTACGCACTACCCGATAGTGGCACTCAGCTCGCTGACAAGACTCCGCGAAAACGGAAAATTCGTCGATAAATGGATGGGACTTTTCCATGAGCGCGATTTTGTAAATTATAAAACCGTACTGTCTTTTTCAAAGGACGGAAAAATGATGTGGACAAAGCCCGAACCGTATTTTTCCGCGTATAGGGACATTGAGAAAAGGTCGCAGATGTGCGAGGTCGAGTGTGTCCGCAGCGATATGGGCAGGGGCGACGAGCTTATGCTTATAACGCGCAGCAATTCAAAAAGAATAAATTCGCTTTTGAGCTTTTCCCGTGACGAGGGAAAAACGTGGTCAAGACCCGTTGCGGCTCCCGCGTCATTAAACGGCGAAAGACACAAGGCGGAGTATCTGCCGGACGGCAGACTGTTTATAACCTTCCGCTCGATAGAGCGTGATTTGCGTAAAAATCTGAAACACAGCGAAAATAAGCTCCGCGGATGGTATTCCGAGGGCTGGGTTGCGCTCGTGGCGGATTACAACGACCTGAAAAACGGCGGCGAGGGAGATTACCGCATCAAGGTCGCGCATACATATCTTGACTCGCAGTCTGAGCCTTGCGTTGCGGCAAATGCCGACACTGGCTACTGCGGAAACGTCATTTTGCCCGACGGTACTGCGGTTATCTGTTCTTACGGTATCTTTTCCGCGGAGAAAAAGAAGGACGGCGCATATTCTACGGATAAGGGCAGAAAAAAGCGCAGAACGTATATTGTTTCAAAAAGAATAAACGTGAAGGATGTCGAAAAATTACTCGGCAGATAAAAACAGCCGAATGTTAAATCGAAGCTTGCAAATCACGAATTTTGATTTCCGACGGAATTGAAAATACGTATAAAAAACCGGAAAGCGAGAGCTTATGAACGCTCAGCTTTCCGGCTTTATTATGCTTTTGAGTTTTTGATTACATACTTTCGGGAACCGTGATTTTAAATTCCGTGAGTATTATGCCCATAACATCCTTGACCCTGCAGCACAGATAAAGTCTTGCCGCACGGAGCTTCTCGTCGTCAACGCCAACTCTGCAGGCGTTGTAGAACTTGTGGAAGAGCGTGGCAAGCGTTACGGCATAGCGTGTTATTCTTGCCGGGTCATAGTCCTTGGCGGCGGTGATTATCTCGTCCGTCAGAGCCGAGAGGTGGCGTATAAGCTCGCGCTCCTCGGGCGCATTTAAGAGCATAAGCTCCTCTTCGGTGCAGTCGCGCGGTTCAATGCCCTCCTCTTTCATCTTGCGGAGTATGCTGCATATTCTCGCGTTTGCGTACTGGCAGTAATAAACGGGGTTTTGCGAATCCTCTTTTACGGCAAGTCCCAAATCGAAGTCTATTGTTGAGCCGGGCTCGCGCATATTGAAGAAAAATCTTGCGGCGTCAATCGGTACTTCGTCAAGCAAATCGACAAGCGTTACGGCGTTTCCCGTGCGCTTTGACATTCTTACGGGTTCGCCGTCCTTCATAAGGTTTACAAGCTGCATTAAAACAACGTCGAGCCTTGACGAATCAATGCCTATGGCTTCAAGTGCGCCCTTGAGTCTTGCCACGTGGCCGTGGTGGTCGGCGCCCCAGACGTCTATCGCTTTGTCAAAGCCGCGGTCAACAAGCTTGTTGCGGTGATAGGCTATGTCGGCGGCAAAGTATGTGGGATTGCCGTTTTGACGAATGAGCACATCGTCCTTTAATTCAAGGCGGTCTATCTGCTCCTTCGTTTTGCCTGCCTTTTTAAGCAGCTTTGTCTGCATTTCGATGTTTTTATACCAGAGAGCGCCGTCTTTTTCATATGTCATACCGTTGTCGGTGAGGATTTTTATCACGTCGTCGACAGCACCGTTATGAAGCACGCTCTCGTGGAACCATGTGTCATATTTAATGCGGTATTTTGCGAGATTGTCCTTCATATTCTGTATGTTTTTAGGCAAAGCGAAGTCTACGAGTGCTTTTCTCCTCTGCTCCTCGCTCTTTTCCATATAGCTGTCGCCGTATTGCTTTGCGAATTCCTCGGCACGCTCCTTTATGTCCGCGCCGTGATAGCTGTCCTCCGGAAGAGAGGGCGCTTTATCGCCTAAAAACAGCTGCTGATAACGAATATCCAAGGAGAGTGCAAATTTATCTATCTGATTGCCTGCATCGTTGATATAGAATTCACGCGAGACGTCGTATCCTGCCATTGACAGTACCGAGGCGAGACAGTCGCCGAGAGCACCGCCGCGCGCGTTGCCCATATGCATGGGACCCGTGGGATTTGCCGAGACGAATTCGACGTTCACTTTTTTATTCTTGCCGAAGTCGCTGCTGCCGTATTTTTCGCCGCACTCCTCTATGTCGAGCAGTATATCGGCGTAATATCTGTCGCCGAGCGTGAAGTTTATAAATCCGGGACCCGCAACGCTGCAGGACTCGAAATATGAGTCGCCGAGGTCAATGTATTTCGAAACGGCGTCGGCAATTTTTTTAGGAGCGGTGCGAAATGCTCTCGCGCAGGCAAACGCCGCGTTTACCGAGTAGTCGCCGTTGGCTCTGTCGGCCGGGACCTCTACCTTGAAGCCCGGTATAGGCTCGGCGGGTAAAACTCCGTCGGCAATCGCTTTTCCGAGAGCCTCGGTTACGAGAGAGTGAAGCCGGTTTTCGGTATCTTTAACTATTTTAGACATCTTCTATTTTCCCTTCAGAAACAGTTATTTTCATTGAGTTGAGAGCCCTTGAATCGGGGGCAAATTCTATTGTGTACTCGGTTTCGAGCGTGCCGCCGTTTTCCGACATATCCGTGAAAACACGGTTCGTAAAAAGTCCGAGCGAAAATTCGCCGTAGGGCGTTGAATATACGCTTGTGCGGCGCTCGCCGTTTTTAAGCTTCAGCTCCGTGCTGTATCCGCCCTCTCGCGCTACGCTGACGCTGTCGCCGCCCTCAACGGTAACAAGGGTCTTGCAGCCCTTCAGCTCTCCGTCGTATTCGGTGTAGGCGAGAGTGTATCGTCCGTCACCGTATTCGAGCGTGCCGTTTACGCTGACGGTGTATTTTTCGTCGCGGCCGCCGAGCGTCTGGGTGTTTTCCACCTCTATCAGAACATCTTTTTTCATATTATCACTTATCTTCTTTTATCTCCGCGGCAAGCTTAAAGAGCTTATCCAAAAGCTTCGGGTAGGGGACGCCGCTTTGCTCCATAAGCTTCGGATACATACTGATTGAGGTAAAGCCGGGAATTGTATTTATCTCGTTGAACATCACCCTGCCGTCGGATTTTCTCACAAAGAAATCGACTCTTGACAGCCCCGTACAGCCGAGAGTTTTAAATGCCCTTACGGCTTCCTTGCGAACCTCGTTTTGCTTATCCTCGGGAAGCTCTGCGGGAATGAGCAAGCGGCTGTCGCTCACATATTTCGCGGTGTAGTCGTAGAATTCGTTGCAGGAGATTATCTGGCCTATGCAGGACGCCATCGGCTTGTAATTTCCTATTACGGCACACTCAACCTCAAAGCCGTCCACAAATTCTTCGAGAACCGCTTTTCTGTCGCACGAGAACGCCTTTTCGAGAGCCTCTCGCAGCTCGCTTTCGTCGTGAGCCTTTGTGATGCCTACGGAGGAGCCTGCGTTGGCCGGTTTTACGAATATCGGATAGCCGAGTGTTGCTTCGGCTTTTTTTATGAATTCGGTGCGGTTTTCGCGGTATTCGTTTACGTCGGTCGCGAGCCATTTTGCCTGAGCTATTCCGGCTTGGTCGGCAAGCGTGTTTGTGACCGCCTTATCCATGCACACAGACGACGCAAGAACGCCGCAGCCGACATACGGTATACCCGACAGCTCCAAAAGCCCTTGTATTGTGCCGTCCTCGCCGTTTTTGCCGTGCATTACGGGAAAGCAGACGTCAATATGTATCTTTTCGGGACCGGACTCCCTGAAAACCGTGATTCCGTGGTCTTTTCTGTCGGGCGAGAGCAAAGCCTTTGTGCATTTGCCGCTTTTTATCCATTTATCCTCCGGCAAAAGAGAAACGTCGCCCTCAAAGAGAAACCATTCGCCCTCCTTGGTTATACCGAGCGGGCAAACCTCGTATTTATCGCGCGGAATGTTGCTTACAACGTATGAAGCCGACACGCACGAAACGTCGTGCTCGCTTGATACTCCGCCGAAAAGAACGAGAACCTTCTTCATAATTTATCACCCCGTGAAAATTTCAGAAAATAAATTGAGCTGAGATATAATTATACATATACTAATAAATGATAACATATTACGGCGGCATAATCAATCTTTGTTTAAATTTAATTTCAAAGGCCGCAAAAAGTCCTTGACAAAGCGCAAAAGAAGTCATATAATACCGTTACAACAAAGTAGAGCAGTTCGTTCTCACCCGTGATTTTAAGATGAAACGGGTCAATACATCGGGGTTATCCCTTATTAAGTGTGTTGAGTGCGAGCGGTTATCTGTTCGCACTTTTGTTATTTTATTTTAAGAACGGAGTGATTACCTATCGGTACCAAAGAAATGCAGATCAATGAAGACATCCGTGACAGGGAAGTACGCGTAGTAACCGACGGCGGAGAGCAGCTCGGCATAATGTCGGCTAAGGAGGCTCTTAAAAAGGCAGAGGAGAGAAACCTCGACCTTGTTAAAATATCCCCCAACGCAAAGCCGCCCGTTTGTAAAATCATGGATTACGGCAAATACCGTTTTGAGCAGTCAAAGCGCGAAAAGGAAAACAGAAAAAACCAGCGCGTTATTGAAATCAAGGAGATTCGTCTTTCGCTCAACATTGATACTCACGACTTTGAGACGAAGGTCAATCACGCTCACAAATTCTTAAAGGCCGGAAATAAGGTCAAGGTTTCCATCCGTTTCAGAGGCCGTGAAATGGCTCATCCGCAGATAGGCGAGGTTTCTATGAAACGCTTTGCCGAAGCTTGCGAAGAGTTTGCAACAGTCGAAAAACCGGCGAAGCTCGAGGGGCGTCAGATGCTGATGTTCCTTGCGCCCAAGGCGTGACCGTAAAAAATATCAGGAGGAATTTTGCAATGCCTAAGATCAAAACACACAGCGGAGCTAAAAAACGCTTCAAATTATCAAAGAACGGCAAGCCGATAAGAGCACATGCCAACAAGTCTCATATCCTTACCAAAAAGAACACAAAGAGAAAGAGAAATCTTCGCAAGACATCCGTTGCCGATACAACTAATGTTAAGCAGATTAAACGTCTCATTCCTTATAAATAATCGGAGCGGTTTATATACCGCCATACTTAAACATTCGGAGGTAACTAACTAATGGCACGTGTTAAAGGTGCGATGATGACTCGCAAAAGAAGAAATAAAACATTAAAGCTTGCTAAGGGCTACTACGGCTCAAAGAGCAGACTTTTCAAGACCGCAAAGGAAGCGGTTATGAAGTCCGGCCAGTATGCTTATATCGGCAGAAAGCAGAAGAAGAGAGATTTCAGACAGCTTTGGATAACAAGAATCTCGGCGGCCTGCAAGATGAACGGTATGAATTATTCAACCTTCATAAACGGCCTTAAAAAAGCCGGTATCGACTTAAACCGCAAGATGCTTTCGGAGATTGCGATTTCGGATCCGGCGGCGTTTACCACGCTTACCGAAAAAGCTAAAGAAGCGCTTAAATAAGTTATTGCCACGCCTGAGAGTTTCCCTCAGGCGTGTTTTTCCTTTTAATTACGGCACTTCGGTTTTGCTTTAAATCACGTGCATTCGGGACTTTTTTTGCACAAGGTTTCAAAGGCGCGCGATCTAAGGAAAAACCGATGCTCGCATCACAGGAGAATTTTATGCGGATAACGAGCAGAAATAACGAAAAAATCAAAGCCTTCGTAAAGCTGCGCGACAGTGCGAGAGCGCGAAATACAGAGGGGCTTTTTGTCCTTGAGGGAGCAAGGCTTTGCTTTGACGCTCTTGAGAGCGGATACAATGTGCAGGAGCTTTTTTATACCGAGACGGCACTTTCGCGTTACGCTGAAAGGGTGACTGCGCTTATAGAAAACAGCGTTGCGGCTTTTGAAGCTGCGGACGAGGTGGCGCAAAAGCTTGCGGATACCGTGAATTCACAGGGTGTGTTTTGTACGGTAAAAATGAAAGAAACGGCGGAGATATGCCCGTCTTCACCGAAAAAATACGTAGCGCTTGACGGTATTCAAAATCCCGACAATCTCGGCGCGATATCACGTACCGCAGAGGCACTCGGAGTTGATGCGCTGATAGTCGGCGGTGGCTGCGATATATATAATCCCAAGGCCCTCAGAGCGTCAATGGGCGCACTTTTGAGACTTCCCGTCATAAGCGTGCCGTCTGTTTTACCGGTGCTGCAAAAGGCGAGGGAAAACGGCTTACCCGTGTTGTCAACGGTGCCGGATTCCGCGGCAGAGGATATAACGACTGTCGATTTTTCGCACGGAGCGGTCACCGTTATAGGGAACGAGGGAAACGGCGTGTCAAAGGAAGTAAAGGCTTTTTCCGACAGGTTCATAACAATACCGATGGGCGGCAAGGCGGAGTCGCTTAATGCTTCCGCTGCCGCTACGATAACAATGTGGGAAATGATGAAATGAACAATGAGAGTGTTTACTGGCTCTGGCTCGCAAAAACTCTCGGAGCGGGGGCCAAAACTGCGGATATTATAAATTACTTCGGAAGCGCACGAATGCTCTATGAAAAGGGCAGTCGCGAATGGCGGCTTTCGGGTATACTTACGGCGTCACAGATAAACAAGCTGTCGCTTTTCAGCCCGTCGCAGTTCGCCGAGACGCTTCGTGTTTGCGTCGATAACGGCTGGCGCATAATAACGCCCGACAGCGAATATTATCCGAAAAGACTCAGAGAAATCGCAGACCCTCCGTCGGTGCTCTTTGTTTGGGGCGATGAAACGATTTTAAACAGCGAGGTTATGCTTTCGGTAGTCGGCACGAGAAAGGCGTCGAATTACAGCATGCGCGTCACAAGGCTGCTGTCGTCAAAGCTTGCAAGGGCGGGCGCTGTCATAGTTTCGGGCGGAGCGCTCGGCGTTGACAGCGCGGCGCATACCGGCGCTATGGAGGGCGGAAGAACGATAGCCGTTCTGGGCTGCGGGTTCGGAACCGACTATTTGCGCGACAATGCCGCTCTAAGGCGTGAAATATCAAAAAACGGTGCGGTTATAACGGAGTATTTTCCGTTTACTCCTGCGTCGAGAACAACATTCCCGATGAGAAACAGGATAATTTCGGGGATGAGCCTCGGCACGATAGTGGTTGAGGCCGGCGAGAGGAGCGGCTCGCTTATTACGGCAAGGCTTGCTCTCTCGGAGGGCAGAGACGTGTTTGCTGTCCCGGGCGAAGTCATAACCTCCGCGTTCACCGGAACCAACCGTCTGATACACGACGGAGCAAAGCCCGTGTTTACGGCACTTGACGTTTTGGAAGAATATTATTATACTTACCCGGATAAGATTGATTTAAGCGGAGCGGATAAGCCGCTCGGCGAGGCTCTTAAAAATATGCCGATTGAGGAAGTCTCCGTTCCGGAAGCCGTTAATCGTGCCGTAAGGCAAAAATCAAAGACGGCACAGAAAAAAGCGGCGGAGAATAAGACTCCGCAGAAGAGTGCGCCGAGGGAGCTTCCAGACTCGCTTACGGAAAACGCGAAAAAGCTGTATTCGGTCTTAACAACCGAGCCGCGGCATATTGATGATTTGAGCGAGGAAGCGAAGCTCTCCTCCGCCGATACACTTGCCGCTCTTACCGAACTCGAGCTGTATTCGCTCGTTGCCCTCTCTGAGGGAAAGCATTATTATAAGGTCTGATACGGCAAAAGCCGTTATTATCGAGAAACAGGAGTTTGTTTATGTCAAAGCTTGTTATAGTGGAGTCGCCGCACAAGGCGACAATGATAAAAAAATATCTCGGAAAAAGTTACGATGTAACCGCGTCCGTAGGGCATATAAGGGATTTGCCGGCGGCAAAGCTCTCGGTTGACATCAAAAACGACTTTGCACCGAAATACGCAATAGTTAAGGGCAAGGAGAAGCTTGTCAAGGAATTAAAGGAAAAAGCCGCAAATGCAGATGAGGTTCTGCTCGCAACCGACCCCGACCGAGAGGGAGAGGCTATTTCCTGGCATCTTGCCACGGTTCTCGGGCTGCCGCTTGATGAAAAGAACAGAGTTAAATTTAACGAGATAAACGAAAACGCGGTCAAAAAGGGCATAGCAAGCCCCGAAAAAATCGATATGGACCTTGTTGACGCTCAGCAGGCGAGAAGAATTCTCGACAGACTCGTCGGCTATAAGCTCAGCCCGTTCGTATCGCAAAAGATACACAGAGGACTTTCGGCAGGCAGAGTTCAGTCCGTTGCCGTAAGGCTCGTCGTTGACCGCGAAGAGGAAATCCGCAAATTCGTTCCCGAAGAATATTGGTCACTTGACGCAAAATTCACCGCGCCGTCCTCAAAAAAGGCGTTTAAGGCAGCGTTTACGGGCGACGAAACCGGCAAGATAAAGCTCAAGACAAAAGAGGAGACCGACGCGATTTTGGCAAGACTTCAGGATGCGGAATACTCCGTGTCGTCGGTCAAAAAAGGAACGCGCAGACGTTCTCCGGCGCCGCCGTTTACAACCTCCACCATGCAGCAGGACGCCTCCAGAAAGCTCGGATTTCAGGCTAAGCGCACTATGAAAATAGCGCAGGAGCTTTATGAAGGTATGGAGGTAGAGGGCTTCGGTGCAACAGGTCTTATAACATATATGAGAACCGACTCGCTCCGTATATCGGAAGAAGCAAGGCAAGAGGGCAACGCCTTTATCGAGGCGAATTACGGCAAGCAGTATTTGCCCGAAAAGCCGCGCTATTTTAAAACTAAGGCGAGCGCACAGGACGGCCACGAGGCAATTCGCCCCACCGTTCCGGCAATCACACCCGAAATTGCCAAAAAGAGCCTTACTCCGGAGCAGTTCAAGCTTTACAGCCTTATTTGGAAGCGCTTTATGGCAAGTCTTATGTCAAATTGCATACAGGATACGGTAAAGATAGAAATAAAGGCAGTCGGCGAGAGTGACAAAAACACCGACAGATATTGCACGTTTAATGCGAGCGGTTATACGGTTCGTTTTGACGGTTATACACGCCTTTACGAAGCCGCAACAGATGAGGACGAGGACGAGGGCAAGCTCCCCGAAATCAAGGCGGGCGATGCATTAAAGCTCAAGGAAATGCTCGGAAATCAGCACTTCACACAGCCGCCAGCGCGCTATACCGAGGGCTCGCTCATTAAGATGCTTGAGGAAACGGGCGTCGGCAGACCGAGTACGTACGCCTCAATAGTGTCAACCATTACCTCGCGCGAATATGTTGTCCGCGAGCAGAAGCAGCTTAAGCCCACGGAGCTCGGAGAAGCGGTCGTCAAGCTCTTAAAGGAGCATTTCCCGAATATAGTTAACGTAAAATTTACGGCCTCCATGGAGAGCGATCTCGATAAGGTAGAGCATCACGAAATAGATTATATAGCAATGCTTCATACGTTTTATGACGGCTTTGACAAAACGCTTGAAAAGGCAAAAGCCGATATGGAGGGCGTTAAGATAAAGCTTAAAGAGGACGAGACGAATATTCCGTGCGAAAAGTGCGGAAGAATGATGGTTATAAAAACCGGCAGATTCGGTAAATTCCTCGCGTGCCCGGGTTATCCGGAGTGCAAAAACACAAAGCCGTACGTAATAGAGACAACCGCCACCTGCCCGGTGTGCGGAGGCAAGGTGATTCAGAAAAAGAGCAAAAAAGGATATACGTTCTTCGGCTGCGAAAATTATCCCGAATGCAACTTTATGACGTGGGATAAGCCGACGGACGAAAAATGTCCCAAGTGCGGCAAGTCGCTCTTCAAGAAAAAAGGCGGAATCTTAGCTTGCCTTGACGAAAACTGCGGCTTTGAGAAAAAAGCGGAGCGCAAAAAGAAAAGCACAAAGACTCAAGAGGAAGACTGATGAAAGCAGCGGTAATCGGTGCGGGTCTCGCCGGATGTGAGGCGGCAAAGCAGCTGTCGATGGCGGGAATACCCACATATCTCTATGAAATGAAGCCGAAGAAATTTTCTCCGGCGCATAAAAACGAAAATTTTGCGGAGCTTGTATGCTCCAATTCCCTGAAGGCGGAGCGGCTCAATTCCGCGGCAGGGCTTTTAAAGGCGGAGATGGAGATGCTTTCTTCCGTGTGCGTCGAGGCTGCCAAAAGGACAAGAGTTCCGGCAGGAGGCGCACTTTCGGTTGACAGAGACAGATTTTCGGCTCTTATAACGGAAAATATAAAAAGCGATAAGAACATAACGGTCATAAACGAGGAGGTTTCCGTCTTACCCGATGCCGATGTTGTTATAGTGGCGGCAGGGCCGCTCGCGAGCGACGCGCTGACAGGTACAATACACGCTCTCTGCGGCGACGGATTATCATTCTACGATGCGGCGGCACCGATAGTTTCGGCGGACAGCGTCGATATGGAATATGCCTTTACACAGTCGAGATATGACCGCGGCGGCAGCGACGATTACATTAACTGCCCCATGAATAAAGAGCAGTATGAAGCGTTTTACGAAGCAATTATAAATGCCGAGAGTGCCGAAACGCACTCCTTTGACAAGCGGCACGATGTGTATGAGGGCTGTATGCCTATTGAGGTTTTGGCGTCGCGCGGAAAAGACACCATGCGCTTCGGACCGTTAAAGCCCGTAGGGCTTCGCGACCCGAGAACGGGACACAGACCGTGGGCAAATCTTCAGCTTCGCCGTGAAAACAGCGGCGGTACGATGTATAATCTTGTCGGATTTCAAACAAATCTCAAATTCGGCGAGCAAAAAAGAGTGTTTTCCATGTTTCCGGCACTTCACGATGCGGAATTTCTCCGCTACGGAGTTATGCACAGAAACACGTTTATAAATTCACCGAGGCTTTTAAACGCCTCATATTCTCTGCGCTCGGACAAAAGAATATTTTTTGCCGGTCAGATAACCGGAGTAGAGGGCTATATGGAATCGGCCTCCTCCGGAATTATGGCGGGGCTGAATGCCGCAAGGTACCTTTTGGGAAAAGAGCCGCTTGTGCTTCCGAATACCACCGTCACGGGTGCTCTCGCGAGATATATAAGCGATGAAACCGTGACGAATTTTCAGCCTATGGGGGCCAATTTCGGTATGCTTCCGCCGCTCCCCGAAAAGATAAGGGACAAGAGCGAGCGTTATACTGCAATCGCCGAAAGAGGCATGAGAGATCTCGAGGAATATCTTAAAAGTCTCGGGCTGTGAGAGTGAAAGGACTTTAAAATGGATAACGGACTTAACGAATTACAGGAAAAAATACAATATAGATTTAAAAATATATCACTTTTGGAAAGAGCGGTCACACATTCGTCGTATGCAAACGAAAAGCATCTTACTACGGGCGACAATGAGCGACTTGAGTTTCTGGGCGACTCGGTTCTCGGCTTTATAACGGCGGAATATCTTTTTTCGCACCACAGAAATTTTCCCGAGGGCGAGCTGACGCGCCTGCGCTCATACGCCGTGTGCGAAAAATCGCTTTTTGAGTATGCCAAGGAAATAGATCTCGGCGACAGGCTCTTGCTCGGTAAGGGTGAGGAGATGACGGGCGGCAGAACAAGACCGTCGGTTGTGTCGGACGCATTTGAGGCTGTAATTGCCGCAATTTATATCGACGGCGGCATAGGCGAGGCAAAAAAATTCGTTTTGCGCTTCGTCGAGCCGTATGTTGAGGCAAAGCCGTCCTTTAAGGATTACAAGACCATACTTCAGGAGGTCGTTCAAAAAAATCAAGGCGAGAGCTTAAAGTATGTTCTTGTCAGCGAGAGCGGCCCCGACCACGATAAGCACTTTAAGGTTGAGGTGCATTTAAACAGCAATGTTATAGGAGCGGGCGTCGGCAGCAGCAAGAAAAAGGCTGAGCAGGCGGCGGCAAAAGAAGCGTTGGAGCTGATGGGAATTTGAAACACGTAAACGTGGCTCTTTTTGTGCCTCATGCGGGCTGCCCTCATCAGTGCAGCTTCTGCAATCAAAAAACAATATCGGGCAGTATAAAGCCGCTGACACCGGAGGATGTGACAGCGGCTTGTGATATTGCCAAAAACGGCGGTGTAACAAGGGAAACCTCGGAAATAGCGTTTTTCGGCGGCTCGTTTACCGCGGTTGACAGAGATTATATGGTGTCTCTTTTAGAGGCGGCAAAGCCGTATATCGACGGAGGATATTTCGGCGGAATAAGAATTTCCACGCGTCCCGACGCAATTGACGACGAAAGACTTGAAATATTAAAGAAATATCACGTGACGTCAATCGAGCTCGGCGCGCAGAGTATGGACGATAGCGTGCTTAAAATAAACCGACGCGGCCACACGGCAAAGGACGTCGAAAACGCCTCGCACCTTATAAAAAGCTACGGCTTTTCGCTCGGACTTCAGATGATGACAGGGCTTATGGGCGACACCGACGAGAAATGTATTAAAACCGCCGAAAGGCTGATAGCTCTCTCGCCCGACACGGTCAGAATCTACCCGACGATAGTTCTTGAAAACACACCTTTGGCGGATTATCTTCGCGACGGCAGTTACAGAGCCGAAACCCTGAATGAGGCTGTGAGTCTCTGTGCAAGGCTGCTTTTAATGTTCCGAGAAAACAACATAAAGGTAATCCGTCTCGGTCTGCACAGCGGCGGAAATGTAGATGAGGGTTACCTTGCCGGCGCATACCATCCGGCATTCCGCGAGCTTTGCGAGGGCAAGATTTACCTTGAAAAAATGCTCTCCGAGCTGTCAAAGCTGCCTAAGGATATGCCGTATGTTATAGAAGTCCCCGAAAAATCGATCGGGAAAGCAAAGGGACAGAACAAAAGAAATGAAAAAGCATTGCTAAACAACGGATTTCAGTGTAAAATAAAGGGTAACGAATTTTTAAACGATTACGATATAAAGATAACAGAAGATATTTAAAGGAATTTAAAGAATGATTTTAAAAGCGCTGGAAATGCAGGGGTTTAAATCCTTCCCCGATAAAACGGTACTTGAATTTAATAAGGGCATTACAGCCGTAGTAGGACCCAACGGAAGCGGAAAGAGCAACATCTCCGACGCCGTGCGCTGGGTTCTCGGCGAGCAGTCCACAAAAACGCTTCGCGGCTCAAAAATGGAGGACGTTATTTTTTCGGGCACGGACGTTCGAAAGGCAAAGGGCTTTGCGGAGGTAACGCTGCGCCTTGACAACACCGACCGTTCGCTTAATAAAGACAGCGACGAGGTGTCGGTTACAAGGCGTTATTACCGTTCGGGCGACAGCGAATATCTCGTGAACGGCGAATCCGCGCGTCTCCGCGACGTAAACGAGCTGTTTATGGATACGGGCCTCGGCAGGGACGGTTACTCCATTGTCGGTCAGGGCAAAATCGCCGATATGGTGTCGCCCAAGGCGAGCGAGCGCCGCGATATGCTGGAGGAAGCGGCGGGAATTTCACATTTTCGTTACAGACGCGGTGACGCGATTAAAAGACTCGCGCAGGCGGAGGAAAATCTCGTAAGGCTTCGCGACATACTCTCGGAGCTTGAGAGCAGAGTAGGTCCTTTAAAGGCGCAGAGCGAAAAGGCACAGAAATTCATAGTGCTTGCCGGTGAGCGAAAAAATCTCGAAATAGGTATTTGGCTCAACACGATAGACAAGACCGGCGAAAAAATGCGCGATCAGGAGCATAAAATAGAAATTGCCGAGGCGTCGCACAAGGAGGCTCAGGATGAGCTTTCAAAAATCGGCGAGATGATTGACAAGGCGGCGGACGGCACAAGAGACATAAACATTAAATTGGAGGAAATCAGAAATTCGGCTTCGGGCTTTGAGGAAAAGCTTTCGGATATAGATTCGCAGATAAAGGTTGCCGAAAACTCGATTTTACATAACAACGAGACAATAGAGCGTATAAACCGTGACAAGGCTGCGGAGAACGAGACGGAGCAAAATATTGACGCCGCCGTTTCCGCTGCACTAGAATGCATACAAAAGGCAGAGGAGCAAATAGCCGACGCAACAAGGCAGATGGACGAGCTCTCAAAGCAGGAGGAGACTTATCGCCTGAACAGCTCCGAGTTTTCCGATAGGGCGGCAGCTCTTTCGGGTGAAATATCGGCACTTTCCGTAAGGCTTGCGGATTGCCGAGTTACGGCGGAAACCGCAAATTCCTCCATAGAGGAGATAAGGTCGAGAATTTCCGCGATAGACGAGTCCATGGGAACGCGCAAGGACGATTACGACGCGCTTTTAAAACGCAAAGCCGACGCGGAAGCGGAACTCAAGGAAATACAGAACGAGATAGTTTCCGTCAAAAACGCGATAGACGGCTATACTCTGCGATTTGAAAACCGCGGCAAAAAGGCAGACAACGTAAAGCTTGCCATAGACGAAAAACAGCGCGAGCTTCACAAGGGGCAGGACAGGGTCCGCCTCCTTGAGGATCTCGAAAAAAATATGGAGGGCTACTTCGGCGCGGTAAAAGCCGTTATGAAGGAGTCGGGCAGAGGTGCGCTCAGGGGCATATACGGTCCCGTATCTCAGCTCATAACGGTTAAGGATAAGTATTCGGCTGCTATCGAGACGGCTCTCGGAGCGGCTGTGCAGAACATTGTTGTAGATAATGAAACCGACGCAAAGCGCGCCATGGGCTTCTTAAAGGAGCACCGCGCAGGCAGAGCCACATTTTTGCCGATAACCGCAATTAAGGGCAGAGTTCTCTCAGAGCAGGGGCTCGACGACCAATACGGCTTTGTAAGCATTGCCTCCGACCTTGTGTCGTATGACAACAAATATTCGGAGATAATCCGCTGGCTTTTGGGTCGCACGGCAGTTGCCGAGGACATAGATTCCGCCATAGCGATTGCAAAAAAATATTCGTATCGTTTCCGCATAGTCACGCTTGACGGTCAGGTTATAAATGCCGGCGGCTCCATGACGGGCGGCTCTCGCGTTCAAAATGCAGGCATACTCAGCCGAGGCAATGAGATTGAAAGACTTAAAGGCTCTCTTGCTTCAATGCAAAAAGAGCTTGACGGGATGCTCTCGGATTACAAGCTTTTGTCGGAGGACGCCTCTGCCGCAAAGGCGGAGCTTGAGGGCGCCGAGGGCGACCTTTTAAGAGCTAAAGAAGAAAATATCCGCCGCGAGGGCGAATTGAAGCTTGCAAGCGACAAGCTCTCGTCCGTTTCCTCGGGCGTTAAAGAGCTTTTGGAGGAAAAGGAGACTCTCGAAAAGAGAATCGAGTCTGTAAGCTCGGGTGCCGAGGCGGCTCGTTCGCAAATCGACGAGCTTAAAGAAACGCTGGAAAACAAGGAAAAAGAGCTTGAGAGCATAACCGGCGACAGCAAAACTCTTCAAAAGAATCGCGAGGAGGTCGCGTCAAAAGCGGCTGAAATAAGACTTCGCATAGTTTCGCTCCAAAAGGATGTTGAGGCGAACACGGACGAGATTACAAGGCTTAAAAATCGTAAGACAGGTCACCTTGACCGTCTCTCGGAGCTTGACGGAGAAATACGCGAAATCGAAGAGAAAAACGACGAGCTCAGAGCCTTGACCGAGCGGCTTTCGGCTGATGAAAAAGCTCTTAAAGCAAATCACGGCGACGCGCAAAATCAGATAAACGAGCTGATTTCACAGCGTGACGAGCTTGAAAAGCAGGCGAATGACTTAAGGCTTCACGAGCGCGCAAAATCCGAGGAGCGCGAACGTCTCAGCGGCGACATAGCGCGTCTTGAAGAGCGCAAAATAGCAATGCGCAACGAATATGACAATCTGACGAGCAAGCTTTACGACGAGTATCAGCTCACCCGTCGCGAGGCTGCGGCTCTCGAAATAGAAATTGACGATTACTCCCTTGCGGCAAAGCGTCTCGCAGAGCTTAAATCGCAAATCCGCGCTCTCGGCTCCGTAAACGTCTCCGCAATAGAGGAATACAAAGAGGTATCCGAGCGTTACGAATTCTTATCGGGGCAGATAAATGATGTCGAAACCTCGCGCGCGGAGCTTAATAAGATGATAGATGATTTGACCGGTAAAATGGCAGAGCAGTTTCGTGAGCAGTTTAATCGCATAAACTCATGCTTCGGGCAGACCTTTATTGAGCTGTTCGGCGGAGGTAAGGCAGAGCTTCGACTCGAGGACGAGCGCGACGTGCTTGGCAGCGACATTGAAATCAAGGTTCAGCCGCCCGGCAAAAACGTTCAGAACATCAACTTGCTCTCCGGCGGTGAAAAGGGACTTTCCGCCATTGCGCTTCTTTTTGCGATACTCAAGGTAACCCCCGCGCCGTTCTGTATTTTCGACGAGGTTGAAGCGGCACTTGACGACGTCAACGTTTCGCGTTACGCTCAGTATGTTCGCCGTATGACTAAAAACACCCAGTTCATCTTAATTACCCATCGTCGCGGCACCATGGAAGAAGCCGATGTACTGTACGGTGTGACTATGCAGGAAAAGGGTGTATCCAAATTACTTGAGTTAAAGACAGCCGAAATGGCGAAGAAACTCGGTTTAGCGTAAATCTTCGGCGCCATACGAATTTTCCTCACCCAAACTCGCGTATATACATACGCGTCGGGGCTCGGAAAACCCGTCTTGCACCAAATCTTTACACTAAACATCATTGATATATAATTTAAACAGAACACAGCGTAAATCTTGCGCACAATGCGGCTTTTTGTTCACCTGAACTTGCGTACCGTAGTACGCGTCGGGGCTTACGAAAACCCGTCTTGCACCAAATCTTTACGCTAAACGGGTTTGATATATACTTCAAATAAAATGCAGCGTAAATCTTGCGCACCATGCGGCTTTTGTTCACTAGAACTCGCGTACCGTAGTACGCGTCGGGGTTCACAAAAACCACCTTGCACCAAATCTTTACACTAAACGGGTTTGATATATACTTCAAATAAAATGCAGCGTAAATCTTGCGCACCATGCGGCTTTTGTCCACCCGAACTCGCGTATAGACAAAAATCAACTACACGCCGCTCGGAGCTTTATTTGCGGCGAAAAACGCGGCGATACTGTGGCTGTGCTTAAAATATTCGCATAATCTATTTGATTGAAATCAAAAATTTCTTATCCGAAAGGAATAAACAAATGGGAATTTTCAGCAAAATAAATTTCGGACTTACAAAGACCCGAAATAAAATGGCGGGAGCGATTGATGATTTGCTCGACAGCGTCGGCGAGATAAACGACGACCTTTACACCGAGCTTGAAGAGCTGCTCGTTATGCACGATGTCGGAGTGCAGACCTCGCTTGAGATAATCGAGGAGCTTCGCAAGCGCGTGCCTGAGAAAAAAATCAAAAATCCGACAATGGTTAAGGATGAAATCAAGGAGATTGTCGCCGAAAAGCTATACGGCGGCGAGGATATGGGGCTTATAACCATACCGTCCATCATATTTGTAATAGGCGTCAACGGCGTAGGTAAAACCACGACCATAGGCAAATTGGCGGCGATGTACAAGTCCGAGGGCAAAAAGGTCATTTTAGGAGCGGCCGACACATTCCGTGCCGCGGCAATCGACCAGCTTCAGATTTGGGCGGACAGAGCCGGTGTTGATATAGTAAAGCACTCCGAGGGAGCAGACCCTGCGGCTGTTGTTTTTGACACGATAAATGCCGCAAAGGCAAGAAACTGCGACATTGTCATAATTGACACCGCGGGAAGACTTCACAATAAAAAGAACCTTATGGATGAGCTCGCCAAAATGTACCGCATTATAGACCGCGAGCTTCCGTATTCGGACCGCGAGGTGCTGTTGGTGCTTGACGCCACAACGGGACAGAACGCCGTAAATCAGGCGCGTGAATTTATGAACGCCGCCGAAATCACCGGCATAGTTTTAACAAAGCTTGACGGTACGGCTCGAGGCGGAGTTGTTCTCACTATTAAAAACGAGCTTGGGATTCCCGTTAAATTTATAGGCGTGGGCGAGCAGATTGATGATTTGCAGCCGTTTAACCCCAGGGCTTTTGCCGATGGTCTGTTTGAAAAAATAGATTACAACGAGGAGGACGAAAAAGATGGAATTTCGCAAGAAGATGTGGCGCCTGACGGGCAAATTATTCAAGCTGCTGGATCACAACAGATCGGACATACTGATAAGGATGAACAAAGCGGCAAAGACGAAGATAAAAAAGAAGAGGACAAAGTCAAAGCTGACGCCGACGCAGCAGATGAAAGCGGAGTTCATGGACTGGAACAGAGTGAGAAAGATATAGAAGACGCTCCGTCCGACGCAGAGGAGCCCAAAAAGAAAAAGGAGAAAAAGCGCTTTGGATTTTTTAATCGCCACTCATAATATGAAAAAACGCGCCGAGCTTCAGAGAATACTCTCGCCGCTCGGAGTTAACGTACTGACCGCCGATGAAGTGGGTATAGTTCTTACCGATGTTGAAGAGACGGGAACAACGTTTGAGGAGAACGCATTTTTAAAGGCGGATTCGGGCTGCCGTGAGAGCGGTATGCCGTGTATAGCCGACGATTCGGGACTGTCCGTGGACGCGCTCGGCGGCGAACCGGGCGTATATTCGGCAAGATATGCCGGAGAGCACGGCAATGACGATAAAAACAACCGAAAGCTTCTTGAAAAGCTTCGGGACGTTCCGCCCGAAAAGCGTACTGCATCGTTCGTTTCGGCGGTGTGCTGTGTTTTTCCGGACGGCAGGCATTTTACCGTCCGCGGCGAATGTCACGGAGTAATAGGCTATGAAAAGCGCGGCGACGGCGGTTTCGGGTATGACCCTCTTTTCTATGTGGGCGACCGCTCGTTTGCGGAATTTTCACCCGAAGAAAAGGACGCCGTGAGCCACCGAGGAAATGCTCTGCGCAAGCTCGCAAAGGAGCTTCCCGAATATTTAAAATAACCGAAAGGCATTGATATACAATATGACAAGTAAAGAAAGAGCCGAAAAAAGAGCTCAGGCAAACAATATGGAGCCGTTATTCCAGCTCGGTAAGGGCGGTATGTCCGACGCGCTGATAAAGCAGGTTGACGACGCGCTGACCGCAAGAGAGCTTATAAAGGTCAAGGTGCTTCGCGACACTTCTCCGCTTACTCCGCGCGAGGCGGCGGACAGGATAGCCGAGGCAACGGGCAGCGAGGTTGTGGCGGTTATCGGCGGAAGTATGATATTTTACCGTTACAGCAAAAAGCTTCACGAAAATAAAAAGAAGAAGAAATGAAAATCGGAATTTTCGGCGGTACATTCAATCCGCCGCACAATGGGCATTTGAGATTAATCGAGACCTTTGCCGATAAATTGGAGCTTGACAAGGTGCTCGTAATTCCCGATAAGCGGCCGGTTCACAAGATTTGTGAGGACCTGGCACTTGACTCCGACAGGGCGGAGCTTTGCCGCCGCACGTTTACGGGCAAAAATTACGAGGTCAGCACCATGGAGATCGACCGTGACACCGACAGCTATATGATATTCACGGTGAACGAGATTTTGAGCAAATACAAGGACGCGCAGCTGTTTTTGATAATAGGCTCGGATATGTTTTTGTCGTTTCATAAGTGGTATAAATACCGTGAAATAATGAAAAAGTGTACCCTGTGCGTTATGTCGCGCGAGGACGAAGACACCGTAAAGGCACTGCGCTCATATGCTTTTTCGACCTTGCACATATATATGCCGTCGAATGAGGCGAACGGTATTATAATTTCTCCGAGCAGCCCTCTCGAAATTTCGTCTACCGAAATAAGGCAAAAAATATCCGCGGGTGAGGATGTGTCCGACGTTCTGACGAAAGAGGCGTATGAATTCATAAAGGAAAGAGGTATGTATGGATACGCAAAGAAATGAAGAGTTCTTTTATGAAATTAAAAAGCATCTTACGCCCTCGCGTTTTTACCATTCGCTGAATGTTGCGTATGAGGCGTATCGTCTTGCCGGAATTTACAAAGCCGACAGGGAAAAGGCGTTTACGGCAGGGCTTTTGCATGATATTATGAAGGACACTCCGAAGCAGGAGCAGTTGAAAATAATCACCGATGATGGTATAATTCTAACGCCTACGGAGAAAAGCAGCACAAAGACGTGGCATCAGTTATCGGGCGCCGTATACATAAAAAAATATCTCGGCGTAAAAGATGAGGATATAATTTCGGCGGTGCGGTATCACACCACGGGCAGAGAAAATATGACTCTTCTCGAAAAGGTGGTCTACATAGCAGACTATATCTCGGCGGACAGAAAATATCCGGGAGTAGAGCGTATGCGTGAAAAAGCATACCGAAGTCTTGACGAGGCAATGCTTGAGGGGCTTCAGTTCACCGTTATCGAAAATGTAAAAAAAGGCTTCCCCATTCATGAGGACAGCGTTAAAGCATATAATTTTATCGCAATTTCTTACGAAAGGAAAAAGTTATGACGACAGAGGAATTACTCAAATTGACGGTCGAAACTCTCGACAGAAAAAAGGGTATGGATATAAAGGCTCTCAAGGTAACGGACCTTACCGTTATTGCCGACTATTTCGTGATAGTCACCGGCACGTCGCCGACTCATATAAAGGCTCTTTCGGACGATCTTGAGGACAAGCTCGCCGAAAAGGGCAAAAACGCAAAGAGCGTTGAGGGTAAGGCTACGGGTTGGATACTTCTTGATTACGGCACGGTTATAGTTCACGTATTTACAAAGGAAAGCCGTGAAAACTTTAATCTCGAAAAGCTCTGGGGCGACGCCGAGGAGGTTGACGTTTCCGAGTGGATAAGCGAATAATATCCTTAGTTAAAAATTGACTATACTGCAAAAGGGTGAAATAAATGGAATACGATTTTAAGCATATTGAAAGCAAGTGGCAGGAAAAATGGGAAGAGGAGGGCGTTTTCCACGCCGTTGACAATTCCGATAAGCCTAAATTTTACGGACTTGTGGAATTTCCCTATCCGAGCGGAGCCGGTATGCACGTAGGTCACATCAAGGCATATTCGGGTCTTGAGGTGGTATCTCGCAAGAGAAGACTTCAGGGCTACAACGTGCTTTTCCCGATAGGCTTTGACGCATACGGTCTGCCGACGGAAAACTATGCCATTAAAACGGGCATACATCCGCGCAAGGTCACCGATATGAATATAAAGAAGTTTACAAGTCAGTTAAAGCGCGTGGGATTTTCGTTCGACTGGACAAGAGTTATAGACACAACCGAAGAGGGCTACTACAAGTGGACCCAGTGGATATTCCTCAAGATGTTTGAAAACGGTCTTGCGTTCCGCGACAAGACTCTCGTAAACTATTGCCCCTCCTGCAAGGTCGTTTTGTCAAATGAGGATTCTCAGGGCGGCAAGTGCGATATCTGCCACAGCGAAGTCGTACAAAAGTCAAAGGACGTTTGGTATCTTCGCATTACCGAGTATGCCGATAAGCTCTTGGAGGGCCTCAAGCACGTTGACTATCTCCCAAACATCAAGGCTCAGCAGGAGCATTGGATAGGCAAGAGCCGCGGCGCGTTCGTCAATTTCTCTCTTAAAGATATTCCCGAAAAGCTTAGGATATACACAACTAGGCCCGACACTCTCTTCGGCGTTACATTTATGGTAATTGCTCCGGAGCACCCGATAATCGACAAGTATAAGGATAAAATCCGCAATATGGATGCGATAGTCGATTACCGCACAGAATGCAGTAAAAAGACAGAGTTTGAGCGCACTCAGCTCGTCAAGGATAAGACGGGCGTCAAAATTGACGGTCTTACCGCGATAAACCCCGTAAACGGCAGGGAAATACCGGTTTATATTTCCGACTACGTAATGATGGGCTACGGCACGGGCGCAATAATGGCTGTGCCGGCTCACGATGACCGCGACTACGATTTCGCCAAGAAATTCGGTATAGACATTATCGAAGTCATAAAGGGCGGAAATATCGATGAGGCGGCATATACCGGCGACGGCGAAATGGTAAATTCCGGCTTCCTTAACGGTATGGACAATAAAAAGGATTCCATCAAAAAGATGATAGATTATCTCACCGAAAAAGGCATCGGTGAGGGCGGAGTTCAGTATAAGATGAAGGATTGGGCATTTAACCGTCAGCGCTACTGGGGCGAGCCTATTCCGATTATCTACTGTCCGAAGTGCGGAATGGTTCCCGTTCCGTATGACGAGCTTCCGCTGAAGCTTCCGAATGTTGAAAACTTTGAACCCGGTCAGGACGGCGAGAGTCCGCTTGCAAAGATTGACTCGTTTGTAAACTGCAAGTGCCCCGTCTGCGGCGGCGACGCAAAGCGCGAGACGGACACCATGCCTCAGTGGGCAGGCTCCTCGTGGTACTTCTTAAGATATGTTGACCCGCACAACGATAAGACCTTTGCCGACTATGACAAGCTTAAATACTGGATGCCGGTAGACTGGTACAACGGCGGTATGGAGCACGTTACACGCCACCTGATATATTCAAGATTCTGGTATAAATTCCTCTATGACCTCGGCGTAGTGCCGTATGAGGAGCCGTATCAAAAGCGCACAGCTCAGGGTCTTATCTTAGGACCGGACGGAGTTAAAATGAGTAAATCGCGCGGCAACGTAATAGACCCCAACGAGGTAGTTGATGTATACGGCGCCGATGTACTGCGCACCTACGTTCTGTTTATGGGCGACTATGAGCAGGCTGCTCCGTGGAGCGAATCGAGCGTTAAGGGCTGCAAGAGATTTATCGACAGAGTATTTAATCTTCAGGAAATCCTGACGGACGGCGACGAGTATTCAAAAGAGCTTATGAGCGCTATGCACAAGACTGTCAAAAAGGTTTCCGAGGACATAGAGCAGATGAAGTATAACACGGCAATAGCCGCTCTTATGACGCTGCTCAATAAAATTTACGAAAACGGTAAAATCAACCGTGCCGAGCTCAAAACGCTTATTATTCTCGTGAACCCGTTTGCACCGCACGTCACCGAGGAGATGTGGGCGAATTGCGGTTACGGCGAAATGCTTGCAAAGGATGCAAAGTGGCCGAGCTTTGACGAGGCTAAATGTGTTGACAGCACCGTTGAAATAGTAGTCCAGATAAACGGTAAGATAAGAGCGAGACTCTCTGTTCCCACCGACATTGAAAGCGATAAGGCAATAGCTCTCGCAAAGAAGGACGAAGGCATAGCTGCCGCTCTTGAGGGTAAAAATATCATCAAGGAAATCTATGTAAAGGGCAAGCTTGTCAATATTGTCGCTAAATAATGATATATCGTTTTTCGATTTTTGCGGATAAGCTGTCACAAAAATACAAAAGCGCGCGCATTGCGGACTTCTTTATGTTTATAGGTTCGCTGTTTTCGGCGCTCGGTAAATGACAAATGTTTATATGAAGGACAGTTTAAAAAGAATTACGGCCGTTATACTGCTGGCGGCGGCAACCTTGCTTGTCGCTTTGCAGTGCGGCTCAATAGCAAAAAAAGAGGAAGCGGCAGCACTTTTACGTGCCGACGCTTCCTCTTCGTGCAATAAAATGCCTCTAGACGGATTTTTTCGCGAAAGCGTGGAGTCGCCGAAGGCTGCCGTTGACAATAAAATCAACGCTTCCGAAAATGCCGGTATAGATGTCAAAAATGAACTTACCGCGCTGTTTACCGACCTTTACGGCCTTGTGGGGGACGTTTTGTCGGGAAACGATGTTGACACGGGCGAGCTTGAAGTCAGATTTAAAAATATATTTGACGGGCTGTTTAAATTGGATGCGGATACCGTAAAAACCGACCCAACCGCCGACGGCGTGCTTAAAAACGACGGCTTTGTGGCGTCTGCCGCCGAGGTGCTGTGGAATTATATGGATTATTACGACACAAACAGGCTGAAAAAACAGACGGAATCCGCAGGCGTGACGGTGAAAAAGGATATACCTTATATTTCGGACGGCAACAAATATCATCTTCTTGATATTTATTATCCCGAAAATGCCGCAGAAAAGCTGCCGGTGATAATCGACATACACGGCGGCGGACTTATGTATGCGGAAAAAGAGGTTAATCGCGTCTATGCGTCACGTCTTGCGAAAAGAGGATATATAGTTGTGTGTATAAATTATTCTCTGTGTCCCGACGTAACATATCCGACGCAGGTGAGCGATGTTATGGCGTCGTACCGCTGGGTGGCGGAAAACGGCGAGGCTTATGGCTTTGACCTTGACAGAGTCTTTGTTGCAGGTGATTCTGCCGGCGGTCAGCTTGCATTTTACACCGCGGCGGTAAATACGAGCGACGAATTAAAATCGCTTTACGGCGTTTCGGATACCGGACTCAACATAAAAGCAATAGGGTTGATTTCCGGAATGTTTGATATGAAAAACGGCGTTAACAGCGCGCTTTTATCGTGCTATCTCGGCTACGATTATAAAAATTCGCCGTATTATCCGTATTTGCAGCCCGAGGAGATAATTGATAAATCCGACATTCCGCCGGCATATGTTGTGACGAGCGTCAAGGACTTTTTGCACTCTGCTTCGGATGACCTCGATAAGCTTTTGACGGAAAAGGGCAAGGAGCATATGTATCACGATTGGCAGCTTACCGTGAACCGTTCGTCGGGGCATATAACGAGCGTCGCCTATCCCGATCTTCCCGAAAGCGCGGAAACAATCGATGAAATGCTCGCGTTTTTTGAAGCACATTCATAAATAAACGGAACCGCAAGGGGCTTTTACCCAAAACGGTTCCTTTTTTCGCCTTAAAAGCTGACAAATTAGCCTAACGTCTCTGCTTTATATTGATTTTTTTTGGATATCATATATAATAGTGTTATACAAAATAAGGACAAAATCGCTTTGCACCGAAGGACGGTAATTCATAAAAGACTCGGCGCAAGTCACATTGTCCGAAAGACACAGAGAATTCGGAGGTGTCCCTTATGGACAACGGCAAAACCCTGCGCCCGTTCGGCATGCGCGACAAAATCGGCTATGCTTTCGGTGACTTCGGCTGTAATATGAGCTTTGCGTTCATAAACAGCTATCTTATGCTGTTCTATGTTACTTGTATGAAGATAAACCCGAAGCATTTTGCAATTCTCATTTTGCTCGGTAAAATTTTCGACGCGATAAACGACCCCATTATAGGCGGTCTTTGCGACGCGACAAAGCCGGGAAAAGACGGTAAATTCAAGCCGTGGATAAAATGGGCAAGCCCCGTACTGCTTCTTTCAAGCATAGCTTTGTTTATCTATGCTCCGAATGCCCCGTACGGAGTAAAAGTTGCTATGTGCCTCGGTATATACTGCCTTTGGAGCGTTGCCTACACAAGCGTAAACGTGCCTTACGGCTCTATGCAGAGCTGTATCACAAACGACCCCGACGGTCGTTCCGCGCTGTCAACGTGGCGCAGTATCGGCGCGATGTGTGCTCAGATTCCGATTATGATATTACTGCCCCTTTTGGTCTATGATAAAAACGATAACCCCAGAGGTGAGCTGTTTATCGTTTTTGTAGGCGTTATGGGAGCCATAGGGCTTGTTTCATTCTGGCTGCTCAGACGTATGACAACCGAGCGCTTGGCACCTGCCGTCGCTTCGGAAAAGCAGAAATTCAACTATTTTGCCACTTTGAAGTCATTCTTTAAGAATAAGCCGATGATGGGCGCCACCATAAGCACCGTCGCTTACTTAGCACTTATGATGACCGTAACCACATCAATGCCGTACGTGTTTATGTGCTATTTTAAAAACACGAAGCTTATAACGATTGCCTCCATGCTTGCGGGCTGCCCCATAGCACTCGGAATAGTCCTTGCAAAGCCCATGCTTAAAAAATTCAGCAAAAAGCAGCTTTGCACATACCCGTTTTTACTGTCGGCTCTTTCGGCAGGGATTGCAGCGTTTGTAAGAATAAAAAATCCCTACGTCTGGATAGCCCTCGTAGCCGTTTCAATGTTCGGCGCGGCGTTTTACCTCACACTTATGTGGGCACTCGTTGCGGATTGCATTGACTATCAGGAGCAAAAAACGGGGCGTCGTGAGGAAAGCTCCATATATGCAACCTATTCTCTTTTCCGTAAAATCGCACAGGGCGTAGGAGCCGCGGTAGTAAGCTACGCAATAGGCGCAACCGGCTACAATCAGAACCTCGGCGCGCTTGAGCAGGCACCGGGCGTTCCCGAAAAAATATATTTCGTAACCGCATTTCTTCCTTTTATCGGTGCAATCATCAGCTTTTTAAGTATGCTGTTTTTGTATACTCTTGACGATAACGCACAGGAAAACGGCAAAGACGGTAAAGATAAAAAAGAAAAAACACAAGAGTGATTTTATAATTTCCACGGAGGAAAGCTATGCGAGAAGTAATAAATATAAACAAAAATTGGCTTTTTTCAAAAAAAGAGCAGCCTGTGCCTAAAACTCTGCCGGAGGATTGGGAAAGCGTCAACCTGCCGCACACATGGAACGGCACCGACGGTCAGGACGGCGGAAACGATTATTACAGGGGCAAATGCTGCTATGTAAAGCTGCTTAAAAAAGCCGATTTGGGCGAAAAGCCCGTGCACTACATTCAGTTTGACGGTGTAAACAGCAGTGCCGAGGTCTGGTGGAACGGCGAAAAAATAGGTTCACACGACGGCGGATATTCTGCATTCCGTGTAAGGATTCCGGAAATTTCGGACGAAAACATACTCACGGTTTACGCCGATAACAGCCCGAACGACACGGTGTATCCGCAGGTTGCCGACTTTACGTTTTACGGCGGAATTTACCGCGACGTAACGGTTATCGGAGTCGATGAAAGCCACTTTGACCTTGAGTTTTACGGCTCGTCGGGAATTATGATAACCCCGAAGGTAAGCGGCTTGTCCGCAGCTGTCAATATAACCGCGAGGGTCACAAATCCGCAGGACTGCTCCGTTCGTTTTGTCGTGACGGACGCGGATAAAAAGCCCGTGGGCGAAAAGAGCGTCGATGCGTCCGACGGAAAGACGGTTATAGAAATCGAAAACGCGCATCTGTGGAACGGCACTCAGGACCCGTATCTTTACTCTCTTACAGCGGAGCTTTTGAAGGACGGAGAAAAAACAGACGAAATTTCGGTAAGGTTCGGCTGCCGCAGCTTTTCCATAGACCCGCAAAAGGGATTTATCCTCAACGGTAAGCCTTGCCCTCTGCGCGGTGTTTCGCGACATCAGGACAGACCGGATATCGGCAACGCGCTCACCGAAAAGGAGCACCGTGAGGATATGGATTTGATATGCGAATTGGGTGCTAATACCATACGGCTTGCACATTATCAGCACAGTAGAGTCTTTTATGACCTATGCGATGAGCGCGGTATGGCGGTTTGGGCCGAGATACCGTACATTTCGCGGCATATGCCGGGCGGCAGAGAAAATACCGTAAGCCAGATGAAGGAGCTGATTTATCAGAATATAAATCATCCGAGTATAATAGTTTGGGGCTTGTCAAATGAAATTACCATGAACGGTGCGTCTGATTCGTCGCTTATCGAAAATCACCGTATGCTCAATGATTTGGTGCATAAAATCGACCCGACGCGCCCCACCACAATAGCGGTGCTCAGTATGTGCGACCCGGGCGAGGAGTATGTCAGGATTCCCGACGTTTTGTCTTACAATCACTATTTCGGTTGGTACGGCGGCAAGACCGATATGTACGGGCCGTGGTTCGATAAGTTCCATAAAAAATATCCCGACCGTGCCGTCGGTATGAGCGAATACGGCTGTGAGGCTCTTAATTGGCATACCTCCGACCCGCAGCAGGGCGATTACACCGAAGAATACCAGGCAAAATATCACGAGGATGTAATTCGTCAGATTGCCGTTCGCCCGTGGCTTTGGTCAACTCACGTCTGGAATATGTTTGACTTTGCCGCAGACGCACGCAGCGAGGGCGGCGAGAACGGAATGAATCACAAGGGCCTTGTTACGTTCGACAGGAAATATAAAAAGGACTCTTTTTATGCATATAAGGCGTGGTTGTCGGATGAACCGTTTGTGCACATCTGCGGTAAACGCTATATTGACCGCCCCGAAAGCGTGACGAGCGTCACGGTTTATACAAACGAGCCGTCCGTTGAGCTTTTTGCAAACGGCAAGAGCATCGGCGTGCAAAAGCGCGGGGAATTTCCGTTCTTTTACTTCTCGGTACCGAACGAGGGCGAAACCGTGCTTACGGCAAAGGCGGGCGACTGTACCGACGAGAGCCGCATACGCAAGGTCGATAAGGCGAATCCCGACTATGTATTGCAGGAGGAGGGCGCGGTTATCAACTGGTTTGAAATCGAGACTCCGCCGGGATATATGAGCGTAAACGACACCATAGGCGATATTTTGGCTACCGCAAAGGGCAAATTGCTCGCTTTGAAAATTCTCAAAATGGTTCGTGCCAATATGAAAAAGAACAAGGGCAAGTCCACAGGCGGTATGGCGGATATGGCAAAGGGTATGAAAATCAACAAGAGTATGATAGAAATGGGCAAGGGCTTCAGCGTCAAGCGCGTATGTATGATGGCAGGCGGCTTGTTTACAAAGGAACAAATCCTTGAAATCAACGCAAGCCTTAACAAGATTAAGAAAAAGCAGAAATAAAAAAGCTGTCCCGTGCAAAATCACTTTGCACGGGACTTTGTCGGCTTGACAAACCGCCGATAAAGGAGTCTGCTTTGCGGCGTAAAATTTAAAACAGCATTTTTAATGCGAGAAATTTCAAAAAGCTCTTGCTCTACTACCCGCCGCGTGTTATAATAATTAGGTTCACGGGCCTGTAGCTCAGCTGGGAGAGTGCTACATTCGCATTGTAGAAGTCGAGAGTTCGAATCTCTTCAGGTCCACCAAAAAAGACATTGCTTTTTGCAGTGTCTTTTTTCTTTTATATGTGCAATTTTAAAAAGTGGATTCGAACGCACTGATGGGAGCGAACGCCAAGCAAAGAAAAAGATTTTGATATTGTTGTTTTATCAAAACTCAAAGTTAAATTCATATTTTTTTAATAAAAATATCTGCGGATGAATAATGATTGTGCGACTTAATAAATTTAAAATCAGGCAATTGAAGTGGAAAATATATACAACAGACTTGTCAGGGACAATATCCCCGATATATGTATTTCAAACAATCAAAAGTCTAAGTTTAGGGAACTTGACGACTTAAAATATGTATCTGCTTTAAATGAAGAATTAAAAGAAGAAACAAAAGAATATTTAGCGGATAACAGTATAGATGAACTTGCATATATTATTGGAGTTATTGAAGCACTTGCAATCACTAAAGGAAGCAATCTTGATGAAGTTTGAGAATAAAAGAATAAAAAGCCGAAAATGACGGCAAATTTTTGAAAAAATATTTTTTTAGAAAGCGTTTGGGATTGAACTAAATGCAGTATCTATATATGAAATAATGCAAATTATTGTACTATATAACTAAATAATTTTTTGTCGTACAGACATACAATAAAAACCTCTTGATGTTTATTCATCAAGAGGTTTTTTATGTGTAGTTAAAAATCTCGGCAGATAATTCCGAAGTGATTGTAAAGATTTGTCAAAAATTGTCTGTCAACGGCAGAAAGCGGTTCGCCAACGCGTTTGCACCAAACAAGCTCGTTGTTATACGGGTTTGAATTGTTGTCAACTATGGGGATAACATGAATTTGAGAGTTGTCAAAACATCCCGCAGTCCATTTGTTGATATACAAAACCATGTCGGTGTTGAGCAAAAAGTGCTTGCAGGCGTCTATTGAATTGAAAAAGAAAACTTTTTGTTGCTTTTTGCGTTTTAATCCGCTGTCAACATAGGTGTTTTGTTTGTACGCGTTTTTCATGTCAAGAGCAAAAGACGAGTACTTTTTTGCATCTTCAATCGTTACTTCTTTTTTGTCATATAGAGGAGAATCAGGACCTACGCAAATGAAAATTTGGTCCGTTGCAATGTGATGAATATCAATCAGGTTTGCCTGAGTTTTCCACAAAAAACTTTTTCCGTCAGAGTTTGTACGAATGAAAAGTCCCAAATCGGCGGCGTTTTGAATTACCATAGAAACAACATTGTCCCTGTCGGTCTCAGTCAAACTGCCGCTTATGTTTTTGCCTTCGTTTTGTTTATAGGTTTTCAAAAAAATATCATGGGTAAAGTCAAAACATTGAGATGCAACATAAAGACGAGCAGAGGGTTTTGCATTTCCACCGAAAAAGTTGTTGTTCAGCGATTCTGCTGCCGCCACTACTTCGCGCGCGTAATATACAAAGTCTTTTCCTTGCTCGGTTAACTCTACACCCGACGCTACACGCTGAAAAATCTTTATATTATATTCGTTTTCTAAACTTTGTATGTTTTTAGTCAGCGTCGGCTGACTGATAAACATCTGTTCTGCGGCTTTTGTGATAGAACCGCATTCAACAGTTTTCAGTAAATATTCGAGTTCTTTTAACTGCATCTTAAAACACCTTTTTTCTTTGTGAAAAATATATAAAAAATTGCGTATTAAATTGGAATTTTTGACAAATATTCATTTTATGAATATCCTCAGTATCAAGTATTGATATTTGATTAAATCAATTTTGCATTATATAATAAGAATGAAAACGAAAGAAAAATTAAAACAATTTTATCTATTATGCTCAATATTTACAATTTAGAATTTATTATGAACTTAATTTAATGTTAATAATAAAAAACCAATTAAATAAAAACAGAAATTGATTTTCGCTTTTATTTATTCTAACAGATAATTCACGAATTGTACATAGCATATAAAAAATGAGAGGAAATTGCAATGAGCAATGAAAATAAACCTATTGCAAATTCAATAAAAGAACAGACTTATTACAAAGGAAAAACCGCGGAAGTCAGAAAATGGGCGTTTGCGTCGGGCGAACTTGTTTACAACCTGCCTTGGATGCTCATAAGTTCGTTTTTGGCGTTTTTTATGACAGACATTGCACTGATTCCTGCTCAGACGGTAGCGATTTTGTTTTTGGTTTGTCGAATTTGGGACGCAGTAAACGACCCTATGATTGGTTCAATGGCGGACCGAACAAAAAGCAAGATGGGACGATACCGTCCGTGGATGCTCGGCGGAGCTGTTTGTTTGATGCCGATAGTGGTACTGCTTTTTACGGCGCACCCGTCTTGGAGTGTAGGAGCGCGCACGACATACGCTTGTGTGCTTTACGCTTTGGCAGTCATTGCGGCGACTGCGTGGAATATTCCTTTCTCGGCACTCAACGGAGTCATTTCTCCGTATCCGAATGAAAGAGCTTCGTTTTCAAGCCACCGCATTTTTGTTTCTTCAATAGCCTGTGCAGCAACAAATGCAATGTTTCTTCCGCTTGTAAATCGTTTTTCAGAACAGGGAGGCAAAACACAGGGCTATTCAATGGCGGCTCTCACAATTTGTCTTTTAACAGTGCCGTTCATATTTACAAGTATTTTGGGGACGAAAGAGGTTGTGAAAGCGCCACCGTCTCAAAAGATGGGCACAAAACAAGTTTTGGGCAATTTCTTTAAAAATCCGCCGTTGCTGATAGTTTGCACAGCATTTTTAGTTTATGGATTCTTAAACTACGGCAGAATGACGGCGGGTATGTACTACTTCACATATTTTTGGGGCGATACAGGACTGTTTTCAATATATGCTCCGATTAACGGCATCATTTGTGCAGTTTCGGCTTTCTTCAGCGGATACATTATTAAACTTTGCAGAGGCAAAAGAGGTGCGTTGCTGTTTTGCTACGGCACAAGTTTTGTCCTGAACAGTATTTTATTTTTCTTAAATCCGTCAAACTCATCTCCTTCGGTTGTCATTGCTTTGCTTTTCTGTGCAGGTGTCATGAATGGATTTTGTACATCAATTCTGTACGGAATGATAGGCGATACGGTAGAGTATGGTCAGTGGAAAACAGGTGCAAGAGCGGACGGACTGAGTTCTTCGGGTACAAGTTTTATGATGAAACTCGGCGGAGCTATTGCCCCGACAATGTTGCTTTCGCTGTTGGAAGTGAATGGCTATGCAGCAGGCGCTCAGACTCAGACAGACGGAGCGTTGAACGCTATCAATATCACAATGAATTTAATTCCTGCAGGTCTTGCTCTTTTGAGTTTTGTGATTTTCTTTTTCTATAAATTGGACGACAAACTTCACGCTAAAATCATAGATGATTTAAAAGAACGCGGAGAGTATATTGTCGATTAAATTAAATAAATTTTCGGTAATTATAGTCAATAAATTAAAAGACTTTTAATTATATAAATTTCAATAAATACAGGAGGTTTTTATTATGAAAGAATTAAGTCCTGAGCTTGTAAAAGAACTCAGACTCAAAGCAAATCAAATACGCAGAGATATTTGTATCACAACATCCAAACTGCCTTACGCACATTTAGGCGGAGGTATGTCAATGACAGATATGGTTACGGCGTTGTATTACGATGTGTTGAACTTTGACCCGAAAGACCCTCGTAACCCCGACCGAGACAGATTTGTTCTTTCAAAAGGACACTGCGCTCATGTGCTTTACAATGTTTTGGTAGATTTGGGGCTCTATACGAAAGAAGAATTGTGGTCGGAGTACAACCAAATTCACGGTCGTTTCGGTATGCACCCGAACTATCTGTATTTGCCGGGTATCGACGCTTCAACAGGTTCTCTCGGTCAGGGTATGGCTCTTGCAGTAGGTATGGCTCTTGCAGGCAGAATTGACAAAAAAGATTATAGAGTTTTCTGTATGACAGGCGACGGCGAATTGCAGGAAGGTTCAAACTGGGAAGCAATTATGGCGGCAGGTCATTATCAACTCGGCAATATCGTTATGATTACTGACAAGAACCAAATTGAAGCAACAGGCTGGACAAAAGATATTATGAATATTGACCCGTTGGACAAGAAGTTAGAAGCATTCGGTTGGGATGTCATCAGCATTGACGGACACAATATGGAAGAAATATTGAAGACATTGCACTCGTTACCGGCGTCAGACTCTCAAATTCGCCGTAAACCGATTGCTATCATTTCAAATACAAGAAAAGCGGAAACTATTCCGGACCTTGAAAACACACCTAACTGTCATCTTCGTCCCATGCCGCCTCAACTTCTCGAGAAGTGCCTTGCCCGTTTGGACGAAATTGAACAGGAAATTGAAAGGAGCTGAATAATATGAACAAGACAGTTAAAACATTTGAAGGCGAACTTGAACTCGGACATTTAGATATGTTGGTTGCAGCTTCTGCCCGTGATATGTGGGTAGAAGAATTGCAGGAATTGGCAGAAACAGATGAGCGTATAGTGTTCGTTACGGCGGACGGCGGATATGCAGGCAAAGAAAATGAGTTTCGTTTAAAACACCCCGACCGTATGCTGCCCGTAGGTATTGCAGAGATGGACCAGGTAGGTATTGCTTCGGGACTTGCTCTTTGCGGAAAAATTCCGTACATTAACGGTTTTGGACCTTTCCTTGCTTTGCGTACACTTGACCAGGTACATACAAATGTGTGCTATCCGAACTTGCCTGTTCGTATTGTAAATACTCACTCAGGTTTGACTTCGGCAAGCGGCCCTACCCACTATAATATTATGGACATCGCTATAATGCGTACTTTACCGAATATGACCTATGTTATTCCCGCAGACGCAAATCAGTGCGTGAAGTTGATCAGTAAAAGTGTTGACTACCCGGGTCCGATGTGTATAAGAATTGCACGTGGTGCAGAACCGCTTGTTTATACAGAAGACTATGACTATGAAATAGGCAAAGCGATAATTGCACACGAAGGCAATGATGTTACAGTTGTAGCGTGTGGTTGTACTGTTGCTTTTGCAGTATCTGCGGCAAACGCTCTTGAAAAAGAGGGTATAGGTGTTCGTGTTTTAGATATGCACACAGTTCGTCCTCTTGACAAGCAGGCAATTCGCGACGCAATCAAAGATACGGGAAAAATCATTACGGCAGAAGACGCTTTTGTAATCAATGGTCTCGGAAGTGCAGTTTCAGACCTTATGGCAGACGAGGGGTTACAGGCTAAATTTAAGCGTTTGGGTATTCCGAACGACGAGTTCCCTCCGCTTGGCGACAGCTATGAATTGTACGCTCATTTGGGCTATGACCCTGAGGGTATTAAAAAAGCAATTCGTGAAATTTTGGAATAATTGACCGAATATTTTACTTTTATCTGTTTTATAAATACTATTATTTTGATTATCAATTTTAATTATCATTGCAAAAGGGCAGTTGAAAAAACTGCCCGTGCAAAATCTAAATAGAAAGCAGGCGAATTTTTTGGACAAATCTCCTACTATGAAAAAGGAAAATCCTTTAGCTAAAAAAGCGTTCACTTTAGCGGTAGTTTTTATGATATTTCAGGTCATAATTTCTTTCTTCCGTTCACAAATTTCCTTTATGGTACCGCCCCTTATGCAGCCAATCACAAGCGATTTGGGCATAGACTTGGGTCTCGGCGGAACATTGCAGACATCTGCAACTCTTATGATGGGCGTAGGCAGTCTTTTAGTTAGTTTGTTTATTGACCGTATCGGTACAAGTAAGTCAATGACAATAGGTATGGTAGGTTACTTCATTGCAGGTATCCTGGGATACACAGCACAGTCTTTCACACCTATGCTCATTGCGCGTTTAATTACAGGCCTTTGCAACGGTTTTGTAATAGTTTGTATTACCACTCTTGTTTCGGAGCGTTTTACAAGCAACAATGCAAGAGGTATGTGTTCAAGTTTGGTACAGGCAACAAACTCATTGACGACTACGGCGGCGTTCAGTATCACTATTCCTATGTACACTTCTTTAGGTCAAAGTTGGAACAAGATGTTTATGATATGGGGCGCTTCCTGTTTAGCTATCGGCATTGTTTGGGCAATTGCCGATTACAAACCAAACAAATTCTTTATTGAATATAATTCTCAAAATGCACAAAATAATGTCGGTGCTCAAGCTGAAGAAAAATCCGGTAACAGTATTCTTAAAGCGTTGAAATTTCGTTCTGTTTGGAGCGCAATGATTTGCTTTGCAGGTGCAACATGGCTCTACATGATGTTCCAAACATATCTTCCTACAATTTTGCAGAAAGTTCACCAAATGGAACCTCAGGAATCAAGCCAAATTACAGGTCTCATCAGTTTGGCAGGTTTGATTTCGTGTGTTGTTTCAGGACTTTTCATCGGAAAAATCAAAAACTACAAAATTGTTTATATTGCACTTATGGTAATTTTACCTCTTGCTTGCTTCGGAGCAATCAATGTTAAATCTGAACTCTTGCTCAAAATAATGGTAATTTTGGTAGGCGTATCATTTTCGGTATTTGTTCCTGTTGTAAATATCAGCATTATGACAGCTGCAGGTATGACTTCAAAAGTTTTCGCAGCGGCAAACGGTTGCTGGACTCTTCTCGGCAATGCGCTTTCTCTTGCAATGCCGTTTGTATTCAATGCTTTGCAGAAAAATATGGGCATGCAAAACGCTACAAGTATGATGTGTCTTGCAGGTGTGTTGACAGTTGTCGGCGCATTGATTTACCCGAGCAACAAAAAAATTAAGGCACAGGCAGAGGCAAAAGCATAAATTTTAGAATCATAGTTTGTTTCAGTATAATGACATTGCTTTGCAATGTATTATAAATTGCTATGGCATAACACATATACCCCTTGTAATTATTTTATTTGTTATGCCATACAAAAGCAGAATTGAAAGTCAGCGACGGTTCTCTTTTTGTTCAGGACAGATTTGAGTACGGACTTGCAGATAAACAAAATGCTATTGAAAAGTCGCTTGAAGATGCCGAAACAGTTGCAAATAAAAATGATGTTTTCATCAATTTCGCAAGTACGAAAGGCTCGCTTCCCGTCGGACACTCGTACTTTTTTGCAAAGAAAATGAATGAAAGATTTTTGCAGTCGGAACTTGAAGACAAGTATTTCGGCCGGCTGATTTTTGACTATGCGACAAGCGCTGGACAGAACCGGGGGACTTCACAGGACTTAAAGGCAGTCAGCGAAGCCCTGTCCTATCTCCGGCAAAAGGGGCTTTCCACTGTGGAGGACTTAGAAGCATTTCTGGAATCCTCCGAGAAATCAGCCGCAGATTACCGCAATCAGATGAAGCCAAAGGAAGCCCGCAGCAAAGTGATTGACGGGATTCTTGCCAGCCGGACAGACTGCAAGGAATGTAAGCCTGTCTATGAGAAGTACCAGAAGATATTTTTCAAGAAAACAAAGGAGAAATTCAAACAGGAACACCCGGAGGTTGCCCGGTATGCGAAAGCCGCCGCCTACCTTGCCAAGCACCCGGACGATAAGGACAGTACCCAAAAGGAGCTGCAAGAGGAGCAGGAAACGCTTCTGGAAGAAATTGCAGCCCTGAAAACACCGCTGACCGAGGTACAGGAGGATTTGAAGAAGCTGCGGGACATTCGCTACTGGGTACGGAAAGCCACCCCCGGCACAGAAGAAAGCAAAGAGCCGCCCAAGAAACAGCCTATCAAAGAAGTCTTGCAGGATAAGGCTGACGAGAAAAAAGCACAAAGAACTGTCCCGGCACAGACGAAACACAAACAACAGGATATGGAACTTTAACAGGCACTTGCCATTTTCAATCAGAGAATGTCAGGTGCTTTTCTTATTTTCAAGGAGGGATAGATTTGAATGTATTTGAAGCTGTGAAGCAGTCCGTCACAACAAGACAGGCTGCGGAGCATTATGGAATCCATGTAGGTCGGAACGGGATGGCTTGCTGCCCGTTCCATAACGATAAAACCCCAAGCATGAAGCTGGATCGGCGTTACCACTGCTTCGGCTGCGGTGCGGATGGGGATGTGATTGATTTTGCCGCCGCCCTGTATGGGCTGGGAAAGAAAGAAGCCGCCGTACAGCTGGCACAGGACTTCGGGCTTTCCTATGAGGACTGGAAACCGCCGGGAAAGGCAAAAAAGCCCAAGCCCCGGCAGAAATCCCCGGAGGAACAGTTTCAGGAAGCAAAAAACCGTTGCTTCCGTATTCTTACCGATTATCTTCACTTGCTTATGGCATGGAGAACGGACTACGCCCCGCACTCCCCGGAGGAAGCCTTTCATCCCCGGTTTGTGGAAGCCTTACAGAAGCAAGACCAAGTGGAATATCTGCTGGATGTGCTGCTGTTCGGGGAGACAGAGGAAAAAGCGGCTTTGATTACGGACTACGGAAAGGATGTGATACAGCTTGAACAGCGAATGGCAGAGCTTGCAGCCGCAGACGCAGCAAGAACTAAAAAACACCATGAACGCCATGCAGCCGCCCCAGAGCATTGAGGAAATCAAGGCGGGGCTGGAAACCACCGAGAAAGGCGGTGTCCGTCAGAGCATCCGGAACTGCCTGACCGTATTCCAGCGTGACCCTCTGCTTTCCGGGGCTATCGCATACAACATCCTAACTGACCGCAAGGACATCATAAAGCCCATCGGCTTCCACAGAGAAAGCACCGCCCTGAACGATACGGACATGAAGTATCTGCTTCTCTATCTGGAAGAAACCTACGGGCTTACCAATGAGAAAAAGATTGATAACGCCATCGGGATTGTGGCGAATGAAAACAAGTACCATCCCATCCGGGACTACCTAAGTGCCCTTGTGTGGGACGGGACAGAACGAATCCGTTTCTGTCTGCGGCACTTTCTGGGGGCTGACGCAGACGATTACACCTATGAAGCGTTGAAGCTGTTCCTGCTGGGTGCAATCTCACGAGCCTTTCAGCCGGGGTGTAAGTTTGAAATCATGCTCTGTCTGGTAGGCGGTCAGGGGGCTGGCAAGTCCACCTTCTTCCGTCTGCTGGCAGTCCGGGACGAGTGGTTCTCCGATGATTTGCGGAAGCTGGACGATGACAATGTGTACCGCAAGCTGCAAGGTCACTGGATTATCGAAATGTCGGAAATGATGGCAACCGCCAACGCCAAGAGCATTGAGGAAATCAAGTCATTTTTAAGCCGGCAGAAAGAAGTTTACAAGATACCCTATGAAACCCACCCGGCAGACCGCCCCCGTCAGTGCGTGTTTGGCGGCACTTCCAATGCCCTTGACTTCCTGCCCCTTGACCGTTCCGGCAACCGCCGCTTTATCCCCGTCATGGTGTACCCGGAGCAAGCCGAGGTTCACATTTTGGAGGACGAAGCTGCTTCCAGAGCCTATATCGAGCAGATGTGGGCAGAAGCTATGGAGATTTACCGAAGCGGCAGGTTCAAGCTGGCTTTCAGCCCCACCATGCAACGGTATCTCAAAGAACACCAGCGGGATTTTATGCCGGAGGACACCAAAGCCGGAATGATACAGGCGTATCTTGATAAGTACACCGGGAGCATGGTCTGTTCCAAGCAGCTTTACAAGGAAGCCTTGAACCATACCTTTGACGAGCCGAAGCAATGGGAAATCCGGGAAATCAACGAGATTATGAACCAGTGCATTACCGGCTGGCGGTACTTCCCGAACCCAAGAATGTTTTCCAAATATGGCAGACAAAAGGGCTGGGAGCGTGAAAACCCGGCAACGGACTTATGCAACCCGTCTGAAAAAGCAATGGATGGCTTTGTGGAGGTCACAGAACAGATGGAGCTTCCATTCTGAAAATGACAGCCCGTTGCACCCCCTGTTGCTATCCCGTTGCCGAGCCGGTTGCCGGGGAAAATCCCGAAACTATCGGCTTTTCTCCCCTATGACAACCAAAACAACAGAAAAATAAAAGAAAAGTATAAATAGTAACCACCGCCAGATTGAGATTGTTTGCAAGGTCTTTTGAAGCCCGTTGCCGGACTTCGTTGCCGACACCCTCTGTCTGGCTATTTTCATGTATGGAGGATAACTGCCTATGGCAAAAAACAAAACAGAGATTCATGTGACCACTGTATTTGACGGGGAACTTGACGCAACCGATGTATTCGTCAGCCTGATTTCCCAGAAATACGGCAAGACAAATACGGAAGAATATCTTGCTAAAAAGAAAGATATGGGCTATAATGAAGATGAGGTTCAAAAGAGCCAGATACCGTCTGGATTGTGTGGGTAAATGGCTATGATGAACGAAATGGAATACAGAACAATCGGAAAGGCACTTGCCGGGGGCTATCGTGCAGCGGTCTATTGCAGGCTGTCAAAGGACGATGACCTGCAAGGCGAAAGTGCCAGTATCGCCAACCAGCGGGATATGCTGGAAAAATACTGCGAAAAGCAGGGATGGGAGGTTGTGGCAGTCTATCAGGACGATGGTTTCACAGGTCTTAATATGGAGCGTCCTGATTTACAGAGAATGTTGAGAGCCATTGAGCGCAGGCAAATCAACCTTGTCATCACGAAAGACCTCAGCCGACTGGGGCGTAACTATCTGCAAACCGGGCATTTGATTGAGGACTTTTTCCCAAGAAACGGTGTCCGCTATATCGCCATGAATGACGGTATCGACACCCTGCGTGATAACAACGATATTGCCCCGTTCAAGAATATCCTGAACGAGATGTACAGTAAGGATATTTCCAAGAAAGTCCATTCCTCTTATCTTCTGAAAGCACAGAAAGGACAGTTTACCGGGTGTCTTGCCCCGTTTGGGTATCGGAAAGACCCGGAGGACAAAAACCATCTGCTCATTGACGAGGAAACCGCCCCGATTGTGCGGCTGATTTTCGGATATGCCCTGAACGGTCATGGTCCGAACTATATCCGCAGACGGCTGGAGGAAGAAAAAATCCCCTGCCCCACATGGTGGAACCGGGAACGGGGGCTTCGCAATATCCGCACCAAATGGGAAAAGAAAGACCCGGAAAACGGGCGGTATATGTGGGACTTCTCCGTTATCAAAGACCTTTTGATGAATCCCGTCTACACCGGGGCGATTGCTTCCCAGAAAAAGGACTACCGTTTCAAAATCGGCACGATTGGGGAAAAGAAGCCGGAGGACTGGATTGTGGTGGAGGGGCAGCATGAACCGCTGATTGACCGCATGAGCTTTGACATTGTGCAGAATAAGCTGAAATCCCGCCAGCGTCCGGGGCAGACCAATGAAATCAGCCTGTTTGCCGGACTGATAAAATGCGGCGAGTGTGGGAAGTCGCTGACGGTACGCTACACAAACGCAAAACATCCCCAGCGGATTTATTCCTGCAAGACCTACAATGCCTTTGGAAAGAACCACTGCACCCAGCACCGGATTGATTATGACACCCTTTACAGCCATGTGCTGCGGAAAATCCGGGAATGTGCCAGAGCTGCCCTGATGGACGGGGAAGCGGTTGCCGACCGCCTGACCAATACCTGTGAAGCCGAGCAGCAGGAACAGCGGGAAGCAATGGAACGCTCCCTTACAAGGGACGAGGAACGGATTGAGGTTCTGGACAAAATGGTAATGCGGCTTTATGAGGATATGATTGCAGGGCGTATCAGTGAGCAGAATTTCAACACCATGCTGGAAAAGACACAGACCGAGCAGACGGAGCTTAAAACAAAAGTGTCCGAGGGCAGAAAGCGGCTGTCCGATGAAGTCCAGCTTGCCAATGACGCAAAACAATGGGTGGAAGCCATTCAGGAATACGCCAACATCACAGAGCTGGACGCAGCCACCCTCAACCGCTTAATCAAAGAAATCGTCGTGCATGAGCGCATTGACGAAGATAAAACAAGACACATTTCTATCGAAATTCATTTTAATCTCAAACCCATCCCGGAGGTGGAACAGGTCACTGCCTGACCTGTCCCGCCGGGACGGTTCTCTTAACAACACCATATAGATTTTTTGTACGCCGCCGCCCGCCATCGAGCAGAGTTTTACACCTAATTGGGGATAAAACACTTTATGCCATAAAGGAAGCGATATAAACAACAGCGCAGCTATGGCAAGCTGAATGATAAAAGTAATTCTGTATCCGCCTCGCCAACCGGATTTGCCTGCAATAACAAGTGATAAAATGTAGGGGCTTACGGATACGCCGACGCCGTAAAAGCAATGCAGAAAGCTCATATGTGTTGGGGAATAATGCAGAGCAACATAGTTATTCAGTGCTACATCTATTGAGCCGGCACCGATGCCGAGTATAACAGATAAAAAGCACATCACCCATAAATTCGGCGCAAAAGAATAGCCAAGTAAGGCAATCGCTGTCAGAAGCGTGCTGTATGCCGAAACCTTATTGGTTCCGAGCTTGGCGATTACTTTAGAGCTGATAATGCTTGATATAACAGTTCCGCATGACACTATGACCGTAACAAAGCTTCCGAATGAAAAAGGCAGACCGAAGTCGGAGTATATGGCAGGCCAAGCCGTACCGAAAAGCGAGTCCGGTATCCCCAAGCCGATAAAAGCGATATATATTATAATCAACAATACTGTCGCCATAGAATGCACCCCTGCAGCTTGCAAAAAAATTATGTTTTTTGAACTCTGAATATCAAGAATTATACTACAAGTCAATCAATAAATCAATAAAAACGAATAACAATGAAAGGACTGAACGATATGAGTAAAAGGAAAATCAGACTGCTTGCCGATTATGTCGTCCGGCAGATATTCGATTGCGTAGCGGTAGAGTCAAAAGCGAAAATCAAGGTGGTCTTTATCGGAGGCACCGAAATCGAAATTACGCTGTAAAAAAACTTGAAAACAGAAACGGAGTAATGTAAAATGATTGTGCCGAGAGTGTTCAAATCAAGACAGCGAAAACGCAAAAACATCTCTATTGTCCTGTCTTCACAACAAAGGTATCGGGGTTTTCCCGGTACCTTTTTTCTGTATATTGAAAAGACAGAGAGGCCCAAACTCTTTGCCGTTGCCTCCCTTGTAAAGGAAGGTGGGCCTCGCTAAGGCAACTCGGAGGGATTTCTTGGGAGTATATGGAATTTGAATAAAAAGCGCATTGCCTTTTAATCCCTCAGTCACCTGCGGTGACAGCTCCCTTTACAAGGGAGCCTTTTGACATTTCCCCACACCGTGGGGAATCACCCTATTTGAGGGAGCCTGAACAATCCCTCAGTCACCTGCGCCATTGTCTCCCTTGTAAAGGGAGGTGGGCCTCGTTAAGGCAACTCGGAGGGATTCCATAGGAATTTATGGAATTTAAATAGAAAGCAAATTACTTTTTAATCCATCAGTCTGTTTTCGTTGTTCACAGGATTGCGGGGAGATTTTTTGATATACGGATTTGCGCAGAAAGGTGCTTAATTGAAAGACCGGCTGTAACAAAATGCTGCAGCCGGTCTTTATACTTTATTAAAGCTTTTGTTTTCAGTCCGCTTTCTTTTCCGAGTCGGAAGCTTCTGCGGCGTGCGAAGCACAGTAGGCACAGTTGCCGGAGCAGCCGAATTCGCGTTTGCCCTCTTCGGTGTCGCGGTAGTACTGTGTGTGCGTATCGCGGTGCTTTGTAGAATTCCAAAGCTTTTCGGCGCGCGGCGCCCATTCATTTGCAAAGTCTACGCATTTATCGCAAAGCTCGTCGACATCCTCTTTATTCAAAAGGTCCGAGGAATGCGCTCCGCTCTCCTTTACTATTTTGCGTAAAAGCTCGGGATTTTCGAGCATCGGACAGGGCCTTAAATGGTTGTCGTTAAACGGCTGACCCTTGTAATATGCGGTAAAGAGCGGACTCTTGAGTGCCTCGAGAAGCGTGTGAGTGCGTATATTTGTATCTGAGTAGTGTATAAATACGCACGGCTCTATGTCACCTGCGGAATTTATGTGGAAATAGTTTCTGCCTGCCGCTATGCAGCCGCCGACATATTCGCCGTCGTCCTGGAAGTCCATAACGAACATCGGCTTGCCCGTTTTGCCGTTACGCATTTTGCGAAGCCAGCGGTACATATATTCCCTCTGATCGGGAGTCGGGATAAGCTCCTTGTCGGCACCGTGACCCACGGGCATATAGTTGAAATAAAATGCGAATTTCGAGCCGTTTTCTATCATCTTGTCGATGAAATCGTCGCTCGTTACGTATTCGTCGTTTTTGCGCGTGTAGCAGACCGAAATGCCGAAGAGGCATTTGTTCTTTTTAAGAAGCTCCATAGCCTTGAGCGTGGCATTGTAAGCTCCCTCGCCGCGGCGCCAGTCGTTTGACTCCTCCGTGCCCTCAATGCTCATGGCAAGGGCGACGTTGCCGACTCTTTTAAGGTCATCGCAGAATTTTTGGTCTACAAGCGTTGCGTTTGTATAGATTAAAAATACGCAATCCTGATTGTTTGCGGCAAGCTCTATTATGTCGTTTTTGCGTATGAGCGGCTCGCCGCCGGTAAGCATATATACATGAGTGCCGAGTGCCTTGCCCTGAGAGACAATGCTCTGCATTTCTTCGTTCGTAAGGCTTTGCTTGTGGCCGTATTCCGCAGCCCAACAGCCCTTGCAGTGGAGGTTGCACGCGCTCGTGGGGTCAAAAAGAATTATGAACGGCACGTTGCAGTGAAGCTTTTCGCGATTTCTGCGAACGGTCTTTGTGCCGTAGTAGCCTGCGTCAAAGCCGAACGCCATAATCATTTTCTTGATTACATCGCGGTCAATGTCGTTTAAAATGCCGAGGGCGTACTTGGTCCATACATTATTATCATCCCGGACGACTTCCTTCATCTTTTTAAGATTGCCTGCGGGGAATATGTTTTTGGTGAGCTTTTCCGCCACCGACAGCATTTTGCAGATGTTTTCCTGCGGATTCTTGTCAATGTATTTCATTACCTTGTCAAGCGTTACTTTAACCGCTGCTCTTTGCAGCTTGTGTGAATCTGACATAATTCGTAAGTCCTCCGTGGAATGCGGTATAGTTAATATTATTTTGCCGCATTTTGTGCCGTAATTATAGCATAAATATATTTTTTTGTAAACCGAACTAAGCCTGTTTTGCCGATTTAATACACTTTATCACGCGTTTGTTTATTTTTTAACAATGTCTGCTTAAACATCATAAGCCGCACGTGTTTAATGTGATTATTAACTTCAAAAAGCCGATTTTGGTTGCCGCCGCGAAAAAAATAAAAATACTGCGGATTTTTGGGATTACGGTAATTAAATTTTTTATAAAGCTGTGGAATTTTTGACGCTTATATGATACAATAATAAATAATTATAGGCTTTAAAAGCCGTGCCTTGCCGCGAGAAAAACAGCACTCGGGGCGAGGTGCTTTCAAAAAACTATTTCGGAGGCGTTCTCGCAATATGGAAATTACTCCAAAGCTTTCTGTTACCGAAGATAAAATAAGGCTTTTGACCGTAAAAACCGATATGTTCAAAACGGCGTGCCTTACGCTTAACGTATTGGTGCCGATGGGTGAATATGCGGCCGAATATGCCGTGCTGTCCTCGTATTTGGTGCATTCGTCAAAAAAATACGATTCGCTTATAAAGCTGAACTCACGCTTGGAGGAGCTTTACGGCGCACTTTTGTCGGGCAGCATTTCAAGACACGGCGAGAATTATCGTATACAGCTTTCGATAACCTGCATAGACGACAGTCTCACCTTTGACGGCAAGAGTGTCACGGGCGCGTCGCTGGAGTTGCTTTTATCGCTTCTTACAAAACCGTCGGCGGACGAAAACGGATTTTCACCGGAGCAGCTGTCAACGGAAATACGTCTTACCGCAGAGGATATTGAGGGTGAAATCAACGATAAACGTTCATATGCGATGACTCGTATGCTCGAGACGATGTGTGCCGACGAAATCTACGGACTTACCAAAAATGAAATTCTCGAAAACGTGAAAAAGGTCACTCCGCAATCGCTGCTTGCCGCGTGGAAATTTATGCTGAAAAACGGCATAATTCAGCTGAACGCCATAGGCAATATTTCGGAGGACGATTGTAAAAAGAAATTACGCGAGGCTTTTTCGGACGTCGGCGAGAGAACGCCGTATGAGCCGGAGACCGTTTTTGTCGAAGAGGCGGAGGATTTAACCGAGCTTACCGAGGAGCTTACCATGAATCAGAGCAAGCTTGTTCTCGGCTTCAGAGGCGGTATGACCGATGAAAACGACGACTTTTATTCGCGCCGCATTATGACGGACGTTTTCGGCGGCGGCCCGTATTCGAGACTTTTTATGAATGTACGCGAAAAGCTCAGCCTTTGCTATTATTGCTCGGCAAGGCTTATAAGAGGCAAGGGCATAATCGTTATACAGAGCGGAATCGAAAAAGAAAACAGGCAAAAGGTGCTTGATGAAATAAACAGGCAGCTTGACATTATGAAGAACGGCGAATTTTCGGACGAGGATTTTGAAGCCTCCAAAAAAGCCATATGCGACGCATACCGCAGCTTCAACGATACTCCCGATGCGCTTGACATATATTACGGCACGCAGTTGACGGGCGATATAGTAACGCCGGATGAGGCAATAGAAAACTTCCTTGCGGTCACAAGGGACGACGTCAAGAAAACGGCTTGCGCGCTCTCGCTCGATACCGTTTATATGCTTGCGGGAACGGATAAGGAGGACGGCGCAGATGAATAACGTCACAGAAATCAAAAACGAAAAGCTCGGTGAGAGCTATTACGAAATAAAGCATCAGTCGGGGCTTAAAATTCTTGTGTATCCAAAAAAGAACTATGCATCGTCATATGCCATGTTCGGTACGCGCTACGGCTCCATAGATACGCAGTTTAAGCTTTCGGGCGAAAAAGAGTTTACCGAAGTACCGGAGGGTATAGCGCATTTTCTTGAGCACAAGCTTTTTGAGAGCGAGGATCTCGACGCATTTCAGCGTTACGCCGCAACTGGTGCAAGCGCAAACGCATATACGAGCTTTGATAAGACCTGTTATCTGTTTTCATGCTCGGGCGACTTTAAGGGCTCTCTCGAAATTTTACTCGACTTTGTAACCCATCCGTATTTTACGCCCGAAACAGTTAAAAAGGAACAGGGCATAATCGGTCAGGAAATTAAAATGTGTCAGGACGAGCCATCCTGGGAGGTGCTCTTCGGCATGCTCCGCGGAATGTACAAAAAGCATCCCGTGAGAATAGACATTGCCGGAACCGTGGAGTCTATATCTCACATAACGGCGGAGCTGCTCTACAAATGCTACGGCACCTTTTACAATCTTTCGAATATGGTGCTCTGCGTCGCGGGCAATGTTGATGTTGACACGGTTTTGTCCGTAGCTGACAAGGTGCTTAAAAAGCAGCCCGAAAAAAAGATTGAGAGAAAATTCCACGAGGAGCCGAAAGAGGTCTGCGAAAGCTACGTGGAGGAGTATTTACCCGTAGCCACGCCGGTTTTTGCACTCGGCTACAAGGAGGATGTTAAAACCCCGGAGCGCAGTCTTAAAGACGTTATATGCAGTAATATAATTCTTGAGCTTGTTGTCGGCAAGACGTCAAAGCTTTATTCCGATATGCTCTCCGACGGGCTTATAAACACCGCATTCGGCTTTGAATTTTTTGAGGGCTACGGCTATGCCTGCCAGATATATTCCGGCGAGAGCCGCGATCCCGAAAAGGTCAGAGAGCTGATCTCCGGTAAGATAAACGAGCTTAAAAGGGACGGCGTGGACGAAAAGGATTTCGAGCGCATACGCCGCAAGCTGTATGGCAGAGCGGTGTTCGATTTTAACGATATAGAGTCTATTGCCAACGAGATGGTATCGGCGACCTTTAACGGAGAGACCGTTTTCTCGGGAATGGAGGTGCTTGAAAATCTCACCAAGGAAGATGTTGAAAAGAGACTTTTAAGCTCCGTTGACACCGAAAACTGCGTGCTCTCGGTTATAAAGAGCAATTAAAGGAGAAAAGAAGATATGACTTTTTTGACCGACGGCACGGCGGTAAAATTTACCGGAATAGACCACACGTTCAATGTGTATTCGACCTTTGTAGAGTTCAATATCGGTTCTTCTACGTTCAGCATTAAATTCTACGGGCTTATTATAGCGTTCGGCTTTTTGCTCGCGGTACTTTTCGGCGGCAGAATGGCTTACAAGTGGAAGATGGATTTAAACAAAATGCTTGACGTGCTGCTGTACGGAACGATAGGCGGAATTATAGGAGCAAGGCTTTACTATGTAGCCTTTGAGTGGGATTATTACAGCCAAAATCTTTCGGAAATTCCGAAAATTTGGAACGGCGGGCTTGCAATCTACGGCGGCCTTATCGGCGGAATAATCGCCGCAGCTATAACCTGTAAGGTTGATAAAATGGACTTTTTAAAGCTACTTGACCTTGCCGGAATGAGCTTTTTGATAGGCCAGGGCATCGGCAGATGGGGCAATTATGCAAATCAAGAGGCGTTCGGTACAAATACGACAATGCCGTGGGGCATGACAAGCTCCAAGGTTGTCGATTACATAGTGTCAAATCAGGCTCTGTTCAGGGCAAAGGGCATAGAGATGTCTCCGAATGTTCCCGTTCACCCGACGTTCCTGTATGAATCCGTATGGTGCCTTTTGGGCTTTTTGGTAATATATATCATTTGTCGCAAATTCTACAAATTCAGCGGGCAGCTCATACTTTGCTACGGCGTTATATACGGAGCGGAGAGAGCGGTGGTCGAGGGACTTCGCACGGACAGCCTTTATATAGGCTCGTCAAATCTTCGTGTTTCACAGCTTTTGTCAATGATTATAGCTGTCGTTTGCTTTGCGATACTTACGGCAAAGCTTGTTTCGCTGAAAAAACATCCCAAGCCGTTTTCACCCGTAGAGGTGCGCGAGGACGCCGAAAAATCGGACGCGTTAAAGGACGGCAAGGAGGATAAAAAGAAAAATAAAATCAGCGCGGAAAAACGCCGCGAGATGATGAGACAAAAGGAGCGCAAAAACGATGGCGACGATAATTGACGGTAAAGCCGTTTCTGCCTTTTTAAAGGACGGTATAAAAAAGGAGTGCCTTGAATTAAAGGAAAAAGGCGTTTCCGTTTGCCTTGCTGTTATAATAGTGGGCGACGATCCCGCCTCAAGGACATACGTAAACAATAAGAAAAAGGCGTGCGAGGCCGTCGGTATAATCTCGCGCGAATATGCTTTGCCGGCAGATACGTCTATGGCAGAGCTGCTCGCACTTATAGACGAGCTTAATAATGACAGAGCGGTAAACGGCATACTTTGTCAGCTGCCGCTGCCGAAGGGACTTTCTGACGAGCTTGTGATAAAGGCAATCTCGCCGAAAAAGGACGTTGACGCCTTTAGCGCAGAAAACGTCGGGCATATTATGATAGGCGACCACACGTTTTTGCCGTGTACGCCTGCCGGAATTATGGAAATGCTGAAATATTACAATATCGACGTCTGCGGCAAGGAATGTGTCGTTGTAGGCAGAAGCAATATTGTGGGTAAGCCGATGGCTATGCTGCTGCTTCAGCAGAACGGCACCGTTACGATTTGCCACTCTAAGACGAAAAATCTCAAAGAGGTTACACGTCGCGCCGACATTCTTGTTGCCGCCGTCGGTAAGCCGTACTTTGTAACCGCCGATATGGTAAAGGACGGTGCGGTGGTTATAGACGTAGGTATGGACAGGAACAGCGAGGGCAAGCTCTGCGGCGACGTGGATTTTGCCGAGGTAAGCAAAAAGGCGTCTTACATAACTCCCGTTCCGGGCGGCGTAGGCCCAATGACAATAGCGACACTTCTTAAAAACACCGTTACTGCCGCAAAGCAGCAAAACGGTCTTATATAAATATTATTTGAAAGGGGTTTGTACTTTGAGCGAAAAACCTAAATTCTATATAACTACGGCTATTGCGTACACTTCGCGTAAGCCGCATATCGGCAACAGCTATGAAATAGTTTTGACCGACGCAATAGCGAGATACAAAAGACTTCAGGGCTACGATGTGTTTTTCCTTACGGGAACGGACGAGCACGGGCAGAAGATTGAAGAATATGCAAAAGAGGCCGGTGTGTCTCCTAAGGAGTATGTCGATAAGGTGTCGGGCGAAATACGCGCCATTTGCGACGTACTTAACACCACATATGATAAGTTCATAAGAACCACTGACCCGTACCACGAAAAAATAGTTGCAAAGATTTTCAAAAAGCTCTATGAACAGGGCGATATATACAAGAGCGAGTACGAGGGAATGTACTGCACCCCGTGCGAGAGCTTTTGGACCGAGAGCCAGCTTGTAGACGGCAAGTGCCCCGACTGCGGCAGAGAGGTTAAAAAGGCAAAAGAGGAGGCGTATTTCCTGCGCCTTTCAAAATATCAGAAGCAGCTTGAGGACTACATCGAGAGCCACGACGATTTCATTTATCCCGAAGCTCGCAAAAAAGAGATGCTCAACAACTTTATTAAACCCGGACTTCAGGATTTGTGCGTTTCGAGAACGTCATTTAAATGGGGCATTCCCGTGACGTTTGACCCGAATCACGTCATCTATGTTTGGATAGACGCACTTTCAAACTATATCACGGCGCTCGGCTACGATCCCGACGGCTCAAGCGATATGTATAAAAAGTATTGGCCTGCCGATGTTCATATCATAGGCAAGGATATTGTGAGATTCCACACCATTTACTGGCCGATTATGCTTATGGCTCTCGGCGAGCCTCTTCCGAAGCAGGTATACGGTCACCCGTGGCTGCTTTTCGGCGAGGATAAAATGTCAAAATCCCGCGGAAACGTCATTTATGCCGACGACCTTGTAAAGGATTTCGGCGTTGACGCGGTGCGTTACTATCTTCTCTCCGAGATGCCGCACGCGCAGGACGGCTCCATAACGTACGAATCGCTTATCGAGAGATACAATTCCGACCTTGCCAACACAATAGGCAACCTTGTTAACAGAACCGTTGCCATGCAGAATAAATATTTTGACGGCGTAATTGCCGCTCCCGCCGACAAAGAGCCGCTTGACGACGAAATATCGTCGCTTGCTTTGAAGACCGTGGCTGAGGTTGACAGGTGCTTTGACGAATACAAGATAAGCGACGCTACGGAGAACATTCTCACTCTTGCACGCCGCCTTAATAAGTATATCGACGAGACAACGCCCTGGGCACTCGCAAAGGACGAGAGCAAAAAGGGCAGACTCGGCACGGTGCTTTACAATTTGCTTGAGGGTATACGTTTCCTTGCGGTGCTCTTAACTCCGTTTATGCCCGATACGGCAGAAAAAATATTTGAGCAGATAGGCACAAACGAACGCTCGTACGAGAGCCTCAAATCCTTCGGCGCGTTAAAGTCGGGTGAAAAAGTGGGAACTCCCACGCCGCTGTTTAACCGTATAGACGGTGAAAAGCTCATAGAGGAGCTGACCGCCAAGCAGAAGGAGCAGCAGAAGGCCGAAAAGAAAATGATAAATTCGCTTGAGGGCGTTGCCGAGATAGGCATTGACGATTTCGCAAAGGTTGAGCTTCGCGTGGCCGAGGTCAAGGCGTGCGAAAAGGTTCAGAAAGCGAAAAAGCTGTTAAAGCTCACGCTCGATGACGGCACGGGCAAGGACAGAACCGTGGCGAGCGGTATCGCAAAATGGTATGCGCCCGAGGACCTTGTAGGCAAAAAGGTGGTTGTTGTCGCAAACTTGAAGCCTGCGGTGCTGTGCGGAGTGGAATCAAACGGTATGATACTTGCCGCGGACTGCTCCGAGGACGATGTTAAAGTTGTGTTCGTTGACAAGAGTATGCCGAACGGTTCAAAGATAAGATAATGTATAAAAATATATTTGATACGCACGCGCACTATGAGGACGAGCAGTTTGACTGCGACCGCGATGAGCTGCTGTCTTCGTTTCCCGAAAACGGTATATCGGGCGTCGTCACCTGCGGTACGGACATAATAACGAGCGAGAAGTCGATAGCTCTTGCGGAAAAATATCCGTTTATCTATGCCGCCGTCGGTTTCCACGCGCTGAATCTCGATTCGCTGACCGCCGACTGGTGCGGCGATATAAAAAAGCTTGCCGCGCGAAAAAAAGTGGTGGCAATCGGTGAAATCGGGCTCGATTATCACTACGAAAGAGACAGCCGCGAGAAACAGCTCGAGGTATTCGAAAAACAGCTTGTGCTTGCAAATGAGCTGTCGCTGCCCGTTATAGTTCACGACCGCGAAGCGCATGAGGACACGCTGAATTTGCTTAAAAAGCACCGTCCGCGCGGAGTTGTGCACTGCTTTTCGGGGAGCGTGGAGACGGCAAAGGAGATTATAAAGCTCGGTATGTATATAGGTCTCGGCGGAGCGGTCACATTTAAAAATGCGGTAAAGCCGGCAGAGGTCGCGGCTTTTGTGCCGAAGGACAGGCTTTTGCTTGAAACCGACGCGCCGTATATGTCGCCCGTGCCTTACAGGGGTAAACGATGCACATCGCTCTTGATTCCTTATACCGCGGAAAAAATAGCCGCGGTGAGGGGCGAAGCGGTAGAAGAGCTGCTTTTTGAGACCGATAAAAACGCGCGCGCTCTCTTTCGCATAGGTTCGTTGGTTTAACCGACAGCAAAACACTTTATGTGCAAATTTAACAAAAAGTTATTGACAACTAACATTTTATATGATAAATTACAGACAGATGACACGCCTTTAAGCGGAAGAGCGTGTCGGGGCAAATGCGGTCTGTGCGGTGTAATGTAAACAAGGATTTAGAGCTGTGGACCCTTTGCCCACAGCTCTTTTTGTGTTTTTCGGGAGGTGATAGGAAAACAATTTATATGCGGATGTTCAAAACATAAAAATGGAGGAAAAGGAAATAATGAAATTTAAAACGGCAATATCATTACTTTTATCTATGGTACTTTTAGGATTTACTGTGTTTACGGTTCCTGCTTTTGCAGAAGATACTTTTGACATCAATGATTATTCAATTGAAGATTTACAGTATATGACACCGGAAGAAAAAATAAAGCTAATAAGTGATTATGTTAATACTTATAATCCGTTAGGAATAAAAGATACTTATAATAGCAACGAAGTTAAATATTCCAGTATGTTAGAGTCCGATGTTAACCCTGTTTGGAAATCAAGTAATGATAACGATGATGAGTTTGCTACGCATCAGTTAATGACATTGCAAGCTTTCGTGTGCTCTATAAACGATTGTGGCTTTTACGATACTGATGGTACAACAGCTTTAGCAATCTCTTTGACTTTAGCTGCGGCTTCTGGGCTACCGGATAAGGAAGCGGATCAAATTGCGAGTGGGTTTGTAGGGCATTTTTATAATCCGGACACACAGAAAAATTGGGCGGGTAGCAAGAAAAATACCGCAAAGACAAATTGTCAAATGCACTTTACCAATGCCATTACAAGATTACAGCAAAATACACATCCGGATTTAAATGGCGAGGATTTTCAGTATGTATTAATTGAATTGGGGAAAGCTCTTCATTATGTTCAAGATGCCAGTGAACCGCATCATTCTAACAATAAATTAGCTGGGTCTTCGTCACATACTCAATTCGAGACATTTGCAAATGAAAATATTAGTAAGTATATTGATGATTTATCCCATTGCACTGCATATTATTATAATGTAGCAGGTTATAATGATGCAGACGGTGTTGCGCACGAGGCGGCGGTGATTTCAAAACCATATTACCAATATGTTTCCAGCTTAACGGACAGAAGCACTTGGGACTATGGTGCTTTGCATACAACACAAAATGCTGTAGGATTCTCTGCGGGACTTATATACAGGCTGTTCAGCATCAGAACATAACAAAAGGAGCTGATATTTATGTTAAATACGAGAGATAAAATTTTAATTTCTCTGACTGCGGTTTTGCAGGCGGTGTACGGCGCGGTTTTTATTTACCGTATGTTTGCGTGGAAAACTCTTATCGCGGGTGGCGAAAGCGACCTGCTTGAGCTTGAAATAAGCCTTGCGGCACTGTTTGCCGTAACCGTTATTTTCTCTGTTATAATGCGTAATTTGCCGGCTAAAATATACAGCCTGCCGGCTCTTTGCTGTCCTCTGCTGTTTCAGCTGGCGGCGGTATGCGGTTTCGCGGGTTCCGCATACGATTCCGATTGGAACGTGCGTTTGACGTCGGCAGGCGTAATTGCAATTATCGCTTTTGCGGTCATTACCGTATGCACGATAGTAATTGAGCTTCGTCACGTGCTTAAAAAAGCCGATAAATGAGGCATTGCAATATAACAACAGGAGATGATAACAATGTTAAAGACAAGAGATAAGGCTCTTATTTCTCTGACTGCGCTTTTTCAGGCGGCACTCGGCATTTTCGGCTTTTTGCGTATGCTTGTGAGGAAAGAGATATTTTGTAATGAAAATGATTTACCGGCGGCAGTATCGATGCTCGTCTTGCTGTTTGTCGTTACATTCGCATTTGCGGTCATAATGCGTGACTTGCCGGCCAAGACGTATGTTATACCCGCCTTTTCAATGCCGATGATTTTTTTGATCGCCGGTTTTCTCGGTGTAGGCGCCGATTTTGACGCGGCAGGGGTCGCGCACATGACGTCCGGCGGCACAGCTTCCGTGATTATTTTTGCGGTCGGCACGGCAGGTGTTGTAATATACGAGCTTTGCACGGCATTTAAAAAGAACAACAATTAAAATTCGATTTAATTTATGCCGAATGTAAATTCGGGCAAAAAAAGGAGCCGCAGTTCAAGGCTGAGCGTTCATAAGGAAGTTCGGTTTCTCGCATAAAAATTCCTTATGCTTTTGTCAAAAAGCCTCGCAAGGCGACAGCCTTGCTTCGTTTCCCGACTTCGGCATAAAAAATTTTTACGGCTACGAAACTGCGGAGCACTTCAAAATGATGTATTGATGTATTTTTGATAGAAAAAAATAGATAACCCCTCGGATGAGACCGGCTCATCCGAGGGGTTAATTTGTTATTGTGTAAAAGATGTTATTTTGAAGCAAAACTGCCTCATAAACACTCAGCCAAGACTGCGGCTCCAGTTGTTTTAAACTGCGGCTTCAGTTGGTTTTTGCGTATAAATTATACTATGCCCTGTGCCATCATTGCGTCTGCTACCTTTAAGAAACCTGCAATGTTTGCGCCGGCAACAAAGTCGTCGGGGGTGCTGTATTCCTTTGCGGCATTTGCCATGTGGCCGTAAATGCTCTCCATAATATCCTTGAGTTTTTCATCAACCTCATCAAAGGTCCAAATCATACGTGCGCTGTTCTGGCTCATTTCAAGCGCAGAGGTTGCAACGCCGCCTGCGTTTGCCGCTTTCGCCGGAGCAAAGAGCACTTTGCTCTGTAAAAATGCGTTTGTCGCGTCGATGGTGGACGGCATATTTGCGCCCTCACCTACTGCTATGCAGCCGTTTTTAATAAGCTCTTTTGCGTCGTCAAGTGACAGCTCGTTCTGAGTGGCGCACGGCAGAGCTACGTCACAGGGAACCTCCCATACTCTCTTGCCGGGAACGAATTTTGCGGTGGGCTTTAATTCGGTGTACCTTACTATTCTCGCTCTTTCCTGCTCCTTGACCTGCTTTAAGAGCGCAATGTCTATGCCGTCCTTATCGTAGACATATCCGCTTGAGTCGCTTGCGGTAACTACCTTTGCGCCAAAAGTTTGAGCTTTTTCTATGGCATAAATTGCAACGTTGCCAGAGCCCGAAACGGCAACCGTTTTGCCCTCGATGGAATTGCCGTGATTCTTTAACATCTCCTCAACGAGATAGATAAGGCCGTAACCGGTAGCCTCTGTTCTTGCGAGCGAGCCGCCGTAGGAGAGACCCTTACCGGTGAGCACGCCCTCGTGGCGGCCGGTAATTTTTTTGTACTGACCGAAGAGGTAGCCTATCTCTCTGCCGCCTACGCCTATATCGCCTGCGGGCACGTCGGAGTTGGGGCCTATAACCTTGTAAAGCTCTGTCATAAAGCACTGGCAAAATCTCATTATTTCGTAGTCGCTCTTACCCTTGGGGTCAAAATCCGAACCGCCCTTGCCGCCGCCTATGGGAAGACCGGTAAGCGAGTTTTTGAAAGTCTGCTCAAAGCCGAGGAATTTAATTATACTCATATTGACCGACGGGTGGAAGCGAAGGCCGCCCTTGTAAGGACCTATCGCGCTGTTAAACTGAACACGGTAGCCGCGGTTTACGTGAACCGTGCCGTTGTCGTCAACCCACGGAACTCTGAATACGGTTGCCTTTTCCGGTGCCACAAGCCTCTCAAGAAGAGCCGCCTTTTGATACTGCGGATTTCTCTCTACGGCAGGCTCTATGGATTTAAGAACCTCGGTGACAGCTTGGCAAAATTCGGGTTGATAGTCGTACCTTGTCGTTGTGCGGTTAAGCACTTCGTCAATATAGCTCATTTTTAGTCTCCTTTTCGGTACCGAGCGAATAAAGCCCCGCACCGTTTTTATTACGGTATATATTTTATATTATGTGCTTCATATTTGCAAGAAACACGGCGTAAAATTTCATTTTGCCTCTGTTGATACTTTTGTGTATTATAACGATAAAGTGAATTTGCATTCGCCGAGACACGTGAAAACAAACAAAAATGCGTAAAAAGACATTTAAAAAAATAATTACCGTGACAAAAAAGATGAATAACCGCACTTATAAACTTTCAAATAATTTCGGTGTTCGGATAGTAGTGTGCGAGAATTTCCTTGTAAGTGCTGCCCTGTTTTGCCATATAATCCGCCCCGTACTGCGACATACCGACGCTGTGCCCGTAGCCGTATGTCTTAAAGAAAAACGCACCGTCCTTTTGCTCGAGCGTAAACGCCGGACTTCTCAGCGAAAAAAGTGCTCTGAAGGAGTTTCCGGTAAAGCTCTTGCCGCCGACCTTCAGGCTTTTCACTACGCCCGAGCCGCTGTCCGTGTAGACTATATCGGTTATCCAGCCGCTTTGGTCGTCTCCCAAGACTATTTCGGGGTCGTTTTTTGTGTATTCTCTGACCTCGTCCGCGGAGAGAGATATTTCCTTTATGCAGTCCGGCGAGAGCTTGTCGCCGGGACTTGTGACCGAGACGAGATAATCGATTTTTCCGCCCCATATATTTTCGGCACTCTCGGTTCTGCCGGGTGAAATTGCACAGTATGCCGCCACAATCGGCTCGCCGTTAAACACTATTGTTTTGCCGAGAACGTCGTTTACCGCCTCTTCCGTTTTGGCTCGGTATTCGTCGTATTTATCGCCCCATTTTTCCTTTTGTGTTTCGGTGTCGTAATAGCCCTGATGACGTCCGGGGTCGTCCGATATGTCGGCACCCGAAAGCGAGGAATCGGGATTTTTCTTAAGCCTTACAAGGTTTGTATAGGCGCATACCGCCTGTGCTTTTAAGGCCTCCGTGCTGTATGTTGCGGGCATTTCGGCGGCGACGCAGCCTATTATGTATTCCTTTGTAGAGGCGGTTGCCACGTTGCCGCTCGCGGCTGATTTTATTTTTACGCTGTCGGATTTTTCGTCAAGCAGCTTTTCCTCGTCCTCTCTGTCGTTCTCCTTTTGAAAGGTGCTTTTGACGTTGGAGAGAGAAAAGGAGGAGTAGTCGAGCGATAACAGCGGCGTAAGTATCATAAAAAGTGCCAAAACAAAGCATAAAATACCGTATGTTTTCATAATTGACCTCCCTAATTTTATTGACTTATTGCGATTTTTAATATAAAATATTATATCTATAATTATATGCTTAGAATGAGTTAATATGTCCGCTTAAATGTAAGTCAGGAGGTTTTAAATTTGTCTTACAACCATTCTCCTAAACTTGACGATTCGCTCTCGTCCCTTAAGGAAGAGCTTATACGCAATAACCAGATAAAGCTTGATGATTATCATCGTTACGACGTGAAGCGCGGCTTGCGTAATTCCGACGGCACCGGTGTTATGGCGGGGCTTTCGAGAATATGCTCTGTTGAGGGTTATTACATAGACGACGGTGAAAGAGTGCCGAAGGAGGGCAAGCTTATTTACCGCGGTATAAATATGACCGATATAGTGAGAAACTGCCAAAAGGAAAACCGTTTCGGTTACGAAGAGGTGGTTTGGCTGCTTCTTCTCGGTGATTTGCCGACGCAGGAACAGCTTGATAAATTCAGAGCGGTTCTCGCCGAGGCAAGAGAGCTCCCCGACGAATTCATAGAGGATATGATAATGAAGGCTCCGTCGCCGAATATTATGAATAAGGTCGCAAGGAGCGTTCTCGCGCTGTATTCATATGACAACAATCCCGACGATCTTTCAATAGAAAATGTGCTGCGTCAGTCCATTAAGCTCATAGCGCAGATACCCACCATTATGTCATATGCGTATCAGGTAAAGCGCAGAGCATACGACCACAAGAGTATGTATATCCACCAGAACGACAAAGCGCTCTCCACGGCGGAGTCCATACTCCATACAATAAGGAGCGACCGCAAGTTTACCGATGAAGAGGCTAAAATACTTGACCTGTGTATGATTATTCACGCCGATCACGGCGGCGGAAACAACTCCACGTTTACAACACGCTGCATAACCTCAACGGGAACGGATACCTATTCCGCAATCGCCGCAGGTATAGGCTCGCTCAAGGGGCCGAAGCACGGCGGCGCGAATATTCAGGTTCACAATATGATAGCCGACCTCAAAAAAACCGTCAGCAACCCGACAGACGAGGGCCAGGTGGCGGACTATCTCACCAAGGTCATTCATAAAGAGGCGGGCGACAGAACAGGCCTTATCTACGGTATGGGTCACGCAGTATATACTCTTTCCGACCCGCGTGCCGTGCTCTTAAAGGAATTTGCCTCGCAAAAGGCGGAAAAATACGGATTTGCCGATGACTACAAGATAATTTCTCTTGTAGAAGAGCTCACTCCCGAGCTTTTCTATAAGTATAAGGGCGAAAAGAAAAAAATGTGTGCAAACGTGGATCTTTATTCGGGGCTTATATACGATATGCTCAGAATTCCGCCGGAGCTTTTCACTCCGATGTTTATGGCGGCAAGAATTTCCGGCTGGTGCGCTCACCGTCTTGAGGAGCTGTGCTCCGGCAGCCGCATAATGCGACCCGCATACAAGAGCGTCGCTCTTCCGAGAGCGTTTGTTCCGATTGCCGAACGCAATATTGACCACATAGTGCCGGATTACGTTCCGTCCGAGGAAAGATAAAAACGGAAGGACTCTTATAAATGAAAAAAACGGGCTTCGAAAAAAGCTTTAATTTTAAACAGATTCTCATAACGCTTGCCGCAGGAGCGGCCGTGCTGTTGCCGGTGCGTATATATCAGCTGTTTGCGATAATAGACACGGGCAGTACGGGATTTTACAAAAAAATCAATTTCAGCGTTTACTTTATGTATGTCGCAGTTGTTGTGTTTACGGCACTGCTTATCGTGTTTTCGAGGCTTTCCGATGATACGAGAGCTTCAAGACCCGCTATGTGCAAAAACAAGCTTCTCGGAGCGGCGGCCGTTGTTATGGCTGTCGGTACGGCATATGATTCTGCGGATTCGATGCTGTCGTTCTCCGCGTCCTGCAGCGATTTTTCGAGTAACCTCGATGTGTCGTTTATGAGATATTTTTTCTCAAACGGGATGTTTGCGTCGCTTTTTGAGAGCATATTCGGAATAATCGCCTGTGTTTATTTTATAGTTTTTGCACTTTCGTATTTTAATGACAAGGCCGATTTTACATCTTATAAGGTGCTCGCTCTGGCTCCGCTGTTCTGGGCTATGTGCAAAATGATAACAAGGTTTATGACCAAAATCAGCTTTATAAACGTTTCGGAGCTTATGCTCGAAATGCTTGAGCTTGCGCTTGTGATGCTGTTCTTTATGTCGTTTGCGAAGATTTCCTCCGACGTTGCCGACAAGGGCGAGTTTAAAAAGCTTGTCTCATACGGTATGCCGGCTGCGATGCTGGCGGCGGTGATAGGCGTTTCACGTCTTGTAATTACGCTGTGCGGAAAAAGAGACCGCCTGCCGTCCGAGCTCGGATTTTCCGTAACCGATCCGGCATTTGCGTTTTTTGCGATTGTATACATACGCCATCAGATGAAGCACGGCAGACCGGAGTCCGAGGACAATGCGCCGAGTGAGGACGAAACGGCAGCCAAGGCTGACAAAATCAACTGACATATCGGCGGTGTAAATAATTATGTTTCTTTCCGACGTGGCAACAGCCGCGAAGCAGGTATTTATTCTCTATGTACTGGTTCTTCTCGGCTTTATATGCGACAGGACTAAAATCTATACGGAAAAAGCGGCAAGGCTCACAAACGACCTGCTTTTTTATATAGTTACGCCTGCCATAATAATTCAGTCATTTTCGTCCGTCGAAATGTCCGGTGAAAATGTTCGCGGTATGCTGATGTCGTTTCTGGGAGGAACGATTTTGCACGTCGTTGCAATAGCGATTTGTATTCCGTTTTGGCGCAGGACCGACAAAAATCTGTCGTGCATATATAAGTATGCGGCGATATACGGAAATGTCGGCTATATGGCATTGCCGCTCGCCGAGGCAGAGCTCGGAGCAGAGGGCGTGTTCTTTTGCTCGGGTGTGTTGATTCCGTTTAATATATTCGCATTTACGCACGGCATCTATCTTATGTCGGGCGAAAGCGCGAAAAAAACCGGCTTCAATCCGAAATGGCTGATACTCAATCCCGGAGTAGTGTCGGTGCTTTTGGGACTGCCGCTGTTTTTCTTTAATATCAGGCTTCCGTCTCTTATTTCGGTTCCCGTGAATTACGTTGCCGGTCTTAATACGCCGCTTGCCATGATAATGTTCGGCACATATCTTTCAAAAACAAATCTGAAAACGATGTTTTTAAAAAAGGACACTTATCTTGTATCGTTTTTAAAGCTCATAGCTTTGCCGGCTGTGATTTTGGCGGTGCTGAAGCTTATGGGCGTAAAGGGAACACTTTTGACGGCGCTTATAATTTCCGCGTCGGCACCGAGTGCAAACAATACCGTTATGTTTGCGGCAAAGTACGGCAAGGACAGTGCCGCGGCCTCACAGGTCGTCGCCGTGGCAAGCCTTCTGTCGATAATAACAATGCCGCTGTTTATAGCACTTTCGCAAATATAAATTCATATGTCGTTTTAAATTGAAAGGAGGACATTATGAAACTTTTAATAGCTATTGTCAACAACGAGGATGCATCCTTGGTCATCTCCGAGCTTAACAAGGCGGGCTTTATGGTAACAAAACTTGCCACCTCCGGCGGATTTCTCCGTGCGGGTAACGTCACCATGCTCACGGGTGTGGAGGACGAAAAGGTCGGTGACGCGCTTGCCGTAATAGAGGAGTTTTCAAGTCAGCGCAAGCAGATTACTCCCGTTAATTCAACATATATAGGCGATTCCATGCTGACCGTTCCCGTTGAGGTTTCGGTTGGCGGAGCCACGGTCTTTGTGGTGGATGTCGAGCAGTTCTATAAGATATGACGGCAGACATTTCTTCATTCGGCGAGAGCTTTAAAAAAGAGGTTTTGCCGTATATAAACACCTTATCGTTCCCTAATACAATGCTTATTGAGGGCGGCTCTGCCGAGCTGCGGCTTTCGGCGGCGCGTTTTATAGCGCAGAGCCTGCTTTGCGTGAGCAGCGGCGCACATCCGTGCGGGGTTTGCCCGTCCTGCGTGAAATGTGAGGCTTTGTCGCACCCGGATATGCGTGAATACGGAGACATAAGCTCCGACGCGGCTTTTAAGGTTGACGCCTGCCGCGCCGTGCGCTCCGATTGCTTTGTCCTGCCGAATGACGGTGACAAAAAGGTGTACATTTTAAAAGAGGTTCAAAATATGAACGACAGCGGTGAGAACGCACTTCTCAAAATATTTGAGGAGCCGCCCTCATACGTGTATTTTATTATGACGTGTCCGAGCCGCTCGGCTATGCTTGACACGGTGCTGTCGCGTGCGACGGTATTTTCGCTCGGGTCTGAAAATGACTCAGCTCTTTTTGACGAGGATACCGCCGATTTGGCGCAAAAAATAGCTAAGGCGCTGTTAAGTCCCGCGGAAACGTCTCTTTTGGCTGCGGTGAGCCCTCTTGAAAAGGACAGGACGGGATTTAAAAATACGGTTCTCTGTCTCAAAAGCATTTTTCTCGACGCCGTTAAAATCAAGCTGCATGCGGCGGCGACTCCGGAATTTTCCGAAACGGCAGGAGAGCTGTCCTTAGTGCTCACGGCCGATAAATTATACCGATGCTGCGGCGTGCTCGATGAGCTTTTTGACGGCGCGGCAATGAATCAGAATCAAAATCTGCTGCTTACCTCGCTTTGCTATAAGCTGCGAGAGGCTGTGGGTAAATAATATAAAATAGCTCCGAAAGGAAGACATACAAATGGCAGAAGTTGTCGGAATACGATTTAAAGAGGTGGGCAAGGTATACTACTTCGACCCTGACGGCAAAACGTTTGAGAAGGGTGACAGGGCAATAGTCGAAACCGCGCGCGGCGTGGAGTGCGGCGAGGTCACAATGGGTAACTCCGTTGTCGATGACAGCGAAATAGTAAAGCCGCTCAAATCGGTTATAAGAGCCGCTACAAAGGCCGACCTCGAAAGAGTCAGGGAAAACGCCGAAAAAGAGAAGAAGGCATTTTCCGTCTGCGAAGAAAAAATACTTAAGCACAAGCTCGATATGAAGCTTGTAAACGTTGAATACACCTTTGACGGCGGCAAGATACTGTTCTATTTCACCGCCGACGGCAGGGTGGACTTCAGAGAGCTTGTAAAGGACCTTGCGTCCGTGTTCAGGACGAGAATAGAACTAAGGCAGATAGGCGTGAGAGACGAAGCCAAAATGCTCGGCGGCTTCGGCATCTGCGGCAGACCGTTTTGCTGCAAGACCTTTCTCGGCGACTTTCAGCCGGTTTCTATAAAAATGGCAAAGGAGCAGGGCTTGTCGCTGAATCCCGTAAAAATAAGCGGCACCTGCGGCAGACTTATGTGCTGTCTTAAATACGAGCAGGACGCCTACGAGCATCTTTTAAGGCATACCCCCAAGGTCGGAGCATTTGTGGAAACGCGAGAGGGCAGAGGAACCGTTATAGAGAACAACCTTATAACGGGAATCCTGAAGATAAGGCTCGACCGCCGTCCCGACGCCGCTCCGCTTGTGGTTGACCGCCACGAGGTGAAGCTTTTAAAGGACGCGAAAATTCAGGTGGACAAGGCCGAAATAGAAGCTCTCAAGGGCATAGAATAATTAAGTTACAGACAAGGAAAAGAGGATTTGAAATATGGCATTTATTGAGGTCAGAGACGTAACCAAGACCTATAAAATGGGCGAGGTTGAGATAAAAGCCGTCGATGAAATAGGCTTCGGCATAGACAAGGGCGAATTTGTTGTAATAGTAGGTCCGAGCGGAGCCGGAAAAACGACGATACTTAACATTCTCGGCGGAATGGACACCGCTACGTCCGGTACGATTTACGTTGACAATGTAGATATAACCAAATTCAACGAAAACGAGCTTACCAAATACCGCCGCGACGACGTCGGCTTTGTATTTCAGTTCTATAACCTTGTCGGTAACCTCACAGCGATTGAAAACGTGGAGCTTGCGCTTCAAATATCAAAAAACCCGCTCAGTGCGAAGGATGTTTTGAAGGATGTCGGACTCGGCAACAGGCTTGATAATTTTCCGGCTCAGCTCTCCGGCGGCGAGCAGCAGAGAGTCTCAATAGCGCGAGCACTTGCAAAAAACCCCAAGCTGCTTTTATGTGACGAGCCTACGGGTGCGCTCGACTATATAACCGGTAAATCAATACTGAAGCTCTTGCAGGACACTTGCCGTGAAAAAGGAGTTACGGTTATTGTAATCACCCACAACTCAGCACTTGCTCCCATGGCAGACAAGGTAATCAAGGTCAAAAACGGCAGAGTTGACAAGCTTCTTCTCAACGAGCACCCGACTCCCGTCGAGTATATCGAGTGGTAAAATACCGAATATTATATTTGACAGAGAGAGGTACACGTTAAATGACAAAAGGAATGAGAAAAGATTTTCAGCGGGAAATAAAGCTGAATTTCAGCAGGTTCCTGTCTATAACTCTTATCGTTGTTTTGGGCGTAGCGTTCTTTTCGGGACTGCGCGCCGCAAAGCCGGCCATGCAGGCCTCGGCGGATAAGCAATACGACAGTGAAAACCTTATGGATATAAGAGTCGCGGGGACTCTCGGTATGACCGATAAGGATGTTGACGCGCTTAAAAAGGTTGACGGCGTGCAGGACGCGGAGGGCACATACGAGCAGGATTTCCTCTGCGATACCGGCAACTCCGAGGCCGTTACAAAGGTAATGTCACTAAACGACGGCATAAGCCTTGTAAGAGTCAGCGAGGGGCGTTTTCCCCAGGGCTATAACGAGTGTATAGCAGACCGCAGCTTTCTTGATGCTACGGGATATAAAATAGGCGACACGGTAAAGCTCACCACAGGCACCGATGAAAAGGTGAGCAAATATCTTGCCACCGATGAATTTACGATTGTCGGCGTCGGTACGACGTCAATGTATATGGACAGCGACAGAGGCTCCGCGGCGATAGGCACGGGCAGAATAAACGGATTTTTGATAGTCCCGAAGCAGGCCTTTACGATGTCCTGCTATACAAGCGTTCATATAACCGTTAAGGATGCCATGGCACTCGGCTGCTATTCAAGCGATTACACCGAGCTTATTTCAAAGGTAAAAGACAGAATAAACGCCATAGCCGACAGACGCTGCGACATAAGATACAGCGAATATAAAAACGAAACGGCGACATATATAAACGATGCAAAGCTGAAGTTCGAAGAGGAAAAGGACACCGCAATGGGTCAGCTCGGCGACGCGTATCAGCAGCTTTTGGACGCTCAGGCGGCAATAGAAACCGGTAAGGCGGATCTTGCAAGCAAAAAGCTTGAAATACAGAATGCGCAGGACCTTATCAATTCAAACGCCAATACTCTCGTTGTAAGTCAAAGCCAGATAGACAGCGCAAAGGCTTCGCTTGTCGATGCGGAAAAAAAGTATAAGGAGCTTGAATCGCAGGTCTCGGATTCCGCGGCGGAGATTGAGAGAATGCAAAAGGAACTTGATGACGGCAAGGGCTCCATGTCCTCTGATGAGTATCTCCAAAAGAGCTATAATCTCATAGCCGCAAAGGCGACGCTTCAGTTCTACAAAACTCAGCTTGCCAATACGCGAAACACAATAGATAATGCCAAGCAGCAGGTAGCTGCCGCTCAAACCGCCGTAAATAACGGCGGAACGGCACTTCAGGATGCGCAGAAAAAGGTCAACGAGGCTCCGGCGGCTCTTGAAGAGGCCGAAAAGCAAATTCAGGACGCTCAAATAGAGCTTGACCGCAAAAATGAGGAGTACGAGCAGGCAAAGCAGGACCTTGCCGACGAGCTTGAAGCGGCACAGCAAAAGCTTGAGGACTCCGAGGATAAGATATTAAACGTGGAAAAGCCCACATGGTATGTGCTTGACCGCGAAACCATTCCGTCTTACACGGCATATAAGAGTGATACGGACGGTATGGGCTCAATAGGCTCGGTGTTCCCCGTGATATTCTTCCTTGTTGCCGCTTTGGTATCTCTCACAACCATGACGCGAATGGTCGAGGAGCAGAGAACGCAGATAGGCACATTAAAGGCTCTCGGCTACACGAAGGGCGCGATAGCGGCAAAATATGTGCTTTATGCTCTGCTTGCTACCGCAATCGGCAGCGTGCTCGGCGTGCTTCTCGGCGAGAGCACAATACCTCTGCTCACGGTTAACACGTATAAGCTTGTGTATATAGGGCTTCATAATACCGTGGTGAAGCCGGACGTATTTGACGCATTGCTCGCTTCGCTTCTTGCGATTATTTGTACGACCGGAGCGACGCTGGCTGCGTGCTATCGCGTGCTGAGCTCATCGCCGGCACTGCTGATGCGCCCCGAGGCACCGAAGGCGGGCAAACGCATACTTCTCGAAAAAGTCGGATTTATTTGGAAGCACCTCAACTTCGCACAGAAGGCGGCTTGCAGAAACCTGTTCAGATATAAAAAACGCCTGTTTATGACAATAGCCGGCGTTGCGGGCTGTATGGCTCTGCTGCTTGTCGGCTTCGGACTCAACGATTCAATAAAATCAATGACGGGCAACCAGTTTGAAAAGGTGTGGCATTTTGCCGGTACCGCAGGTATAAATTCCGAGGCTACACGAGCGGAAAAACGTCAGTCACTAGCCGAGGTCAATACCATGAACGGTGTTACGGAGTATTTGCAGACATATCGCTCAATGCTCTATACCGACGCAAACGGTGAAGAAAAAACCGCGTATGTCATAGTTCCGCAGGATACCTCACGAATGGCTGATTACGTTAACCTTTCGTCGCGCGACGGCAAAAACACCTATGTTATGGATGATTCCGGTGTTATCATAACCGAAAAGCTCGCCAAGACTCTGGGTGTTTCCGTGGGTGACACCGTGACCTTCAAGACGAGCGAGACAGGCACTGCAACCGAGCCCGTAAAGGTTGCCGGAATAGTCGAAAACTATATGTACCACTACATTTATATGACGCCGAATGTATATAAGCAGCTTTTTAACGAGACGGCTTCGCTCAATACCATCTTCATTAAAACGGACGGTACCGTGGACGATGAGACTCTGTCAAAGCAGCTTATGGATTTGAGCGCGATAAATTCGGTTACCATGAACAGCACCACCGAGAAACAGATAAGCTCCGTTATGAACAGCCTACTGTTTATAGTTGTAATACTGATAGTTGCTGCGGGGCTTTTGGCGTTTGTGGTTCTCTATAACCTCAATAACATCAACATCACCGAGCGCAGGCGTGAGCTTGCAACGCTCAAGGTTCTCGGTTTCTACAACAAGGAGCTTGCCTTTTACGTGTACCGCGAAAATATTGTACTGACGATTTTCGGTGTGATATTCGGTATAGTTCTGGGTATAATTCTTCACGCGTATGTTATGAGCACCATTGAGACGGACTATATTATGTTCGGTAAGGAAATGACGGCTCTCAGCTATCTCGCAAGTATTTTGCTTACTGTGCTGTTTACGGCGATAGTCAACTTCGTTATGTATTTCAGGCTTAAAAAGATAGATATGGTTGAATCGCTGAAGAGCGCAGAATAAACATTTTAATTTATATGTTGACATATATATTGTGTGGTGATATAATAGCACCACAATATATAGGCGCCGTGCAACTGACGGAAAGCCCATTTGGGCAGGCAGGCTAAACTGCCGGGGAACGCGGCGCATAAAAAAGCCGACCGTCTGGGCAGCCTCTTTTTCGGGGGCTGCCCTTTTATATTGTAATTTATTTATGTATATATGCTGTGAGGCATCTGTGAAAGGAAGATGGCAAATGGAGTTTTCAAGAGCGTGGGAAGGCTTTAATCCCGGCGAATGGAACGAAAAAGTAAACGTCAGTGATTTCATCAAAAGGAATTACACGGAATATACGGGCGACAGCTCCTTTTTGAGCGGAGCCACCGAGCGTACAAAGGAGCTTATGGAAAAGTTTTCAAAGCTTCTTGACAAGGAACGTGAAAACGGCGGAGTTTTGTCGGTCGATACCGAAACCGTTTCATCTCTCGTCACCTATGCGCCCGGTTATCTTGACAAGGAAAAGGAGCTTATCGTGGGTCTTCAGACCGACAGCCCCCTGCGCCGAGGTGTAAATCCCTTCGGCGGTATGCGCATGGCGCGTGAGGCGGCAAAGGCTTACGGCTATGAGCTGTCCGATAAAATCGAGGACGAGTTCAGATATAAGACAACTCACAACGACGGAGTATTCAGAGCCTATACGAGTGAGATGAGAAAGGCACGCCATATTGCGCTGCTCACCGGTTTGCCCGACGCCTACGGAAGAGGCAGGATAATAGGAGACTATCGCAGAGTTGCCCTCTACGGTATGGATACGCTTATCGAATTTAAAAAGGCAGATAAAATCGCGCTTGAAAATAAGGATATGACAGAGGAGGTCATAAGGCTGCGCGAGGAACTGCAAAAACAGCTTAACTTTATGGAAATGCTCAAGCAAATGGCGCAGATGTACGGCTATGACATATCTTCGCCGGCAAGCAACGCGCGCGAGGCGATTCAGTGGCTTTACTTTGCATATCTTGCCGCAATCAAGGAGCAGAACGGAGCGGCTATGTCGCTCGGCAGGACAAGCACGTTCATTGACATCTATATTGAACGCGACATCAATAGGGGCGTACTCACTGAGAGCGGTGCTCAGGAGCTGATAGACGATTTTGTTATGAAGCTGCGCATGGCTCGCCATCTTCGCACTCCCGAATACAATGAGCTGTTCGGCGGCGACCCTATGTGGATAACCGAGAGCATCGGTGGTATGACAAACGAGGGTAAAACTCTCGTCACGAAAAATTCGTACAGAATGCTCAATACGCTTTACACTCTCGGCTCGGCTCCGGAGCCCAATATGACTGTTCTCTGGTCGCAGGGCTTGCCCGAAAACTTTAAACGTTTTTGCGCCGAGGTTTCGGAGGACACCGACTCCATACAATATGAAAACGACGACGTTATGCGCCCGATTTACGGCGACGATTACGCCATAGCCTGCTGCGTTTCCGCTATGCAGGTAGGCAAGCAGATGCAGTTTTTCGGTGCGCGCTGCAACCTTGCAAAGCTTTTGCTTCTCGCATTAAACGGCGGATATGACAATGTTTACTGCGAAAAAATAGGCCCGCAGACTAACCCGATTGAGGGCGACAGGCTTGATTACGACGAGGTGGTTGAGAGATACAAGACTTACCTTAAATGGCTTTGCAGGCTTTATGTCAATACTATGAATGTAATCCATTTTATGCACGATAAGTATGCGTATGAGAAAATCCAAATGGCACTTCACGATACCGATGTGCACCGCTTTATGGCATTCGGCGTAGCGGGACTCTCGGTTGCCGCAGACTCTCTTTCGGCTATCAAGTACGCAAACGTCAAGCCCATACGTGACGAGAACGGATATATAGTCGATTTTGAGACGACAGGTGATTTCCCAAAGTACGGAAACGACGACGACCGTGTTGACAATATCGCAAAAGCATTGCTTGAGGACACAATAGCCGAGCTTCGCAAGACTCCGGCTTACAGAAACGCAGAGCATACGCTTTCAGCACTCACAATAACCTCCAATGTCGTGTACGGCAAAAAGACAGGCTCCACGCCCGACGGGAGAAAGAAGGGCGAGCCGTTTGCTCCCGGTGCCAACCCCATGCATAATCGCGAAAAGAACGGCGCGCTCGCATCGCTCAACTCGGTTGCCAAGATGCCCTATTCACAGTGCCGCGACGGAATTTCAAATACGTTTTCAATCGTTCCCGCAGCACTCGGCAAAACGAGAGATGAGAGAACGGCAAATCTTGTGTCGATTCTTGACGGCTATTTTAAAAACGGTGCGCATCACCTGAACGTCAATGTTATGAACCGTGAAATGCTCGTTGAGGCTTATAACGACCCGACTAAATATCCCAATCTCACCATTCGTGTTTCGGGCTATGCGGTCAATTTCCATAAGCTCTCAAGGGAACAGCAGAGTGAAGTAATAAAGAGAACCTTCCACGAAACGATATAACAATCAAAAAATAAAAAAAGAACGACCCTTGAAAGCCGGCTTAAAACCGACGGCCAATGGTCGTTTTTTGATATCGGATAATTTCGGCGGCTCTATTTATCCCTTTTGATATATTTTATTATTGCCATACCTGCCGCCGCGCCGTCGCCGACGGCTTTTGATACCTGCAAAAGACCGCCTGTGCAGTCACCTGCCGCAAAAAGGCCGTTTACGTTTGTCATCATAGAATCGTTGACCCTGATTTTGCCGCCGATTGTCACCGCTCCTGCTTTTTGGGCGAGAGCTGCCGATGATGCCACTCCGTAGGCTACGAAAAGGCCGTCGATTTTGACCTCGGTACCGTCGCGCAAAACGGCTTTTTCGATTTTAGCTTCACCCGTGAGACTCGACAACGGTTCTTTAACAATTGTAAATTCCGAGGGAAATACTGCCGTCGGCTCTTCGCCGTTTGTGAACACGGTAACGCTTTTTGATGTTTTTGCGAGAATTTTGGCCTCGTGCAGAGCGTATTCGCCGGAGCCGAGAACGCCGACGTTTTTGTTTCTGTAAAAAAATGCGTCACAGACCGCGCAGTAGCTGACCCCTTTGCCTTCGAATTCGGTCAAGCCCTCTATATTAGGTGCGAGCCGTCTGCTGCCGGTCGCCAAAAGTACCGCCTTGCACATGTGCTTTTTGTCGTCCGAGGTGACGACGGAGAATCCGCCGTCCTCATAATCAATCGACACCGCCTGCTTGTTCGTGAATTTCACTCCGAGCCTTTCGGCACCGTCAATTCCGCGTGTCAAAAGCTCTTTTCCGCTAATCGGTTCGGCAAAGCCGTAATAGTTTTCGATTTTTTCGGCTTTTGCGAGTGCACTGTCTCCTGCAGCTATCACTGTGGTTTCAAGACCGCTGCGAATTGTATACAACGCCGCCGAAATGCCGGCAGGGCCTGCTCCGATTATGATTACATCCGACATACAAAAGCTCTCCTTGCAAAATAAAATTAAACAAATTTTTAAATCTTATTATAGTTATATAATATCCGTTTTGTGCTGATTTTTCAAGAAAAACGGGCATTTTTCGGATATATGTGAGTTTTGTGTGTTATTGTGAATTTTTTTATAGTTTTTTTGACAATACAGATATAAAAGCTTATTGAAAAGCCTATCGTTTTGTGTTAGAATAACAATGTTGTATAAAAATATGGGAGGAAATCGAATGAAGTTAAAGGAACAGCTCAGTACTTTGGCTGACAACATTAAGACCTACTGGAGAAGGCCGCCCGAGGGCAAATATATGCCCTTTAAAGAGGTAGCGGCGTATTCTGTCGGCGGCATCGGTGCGTATTTCATCATAACTCTCGGTACCGCTTGTCTTCTTGCGACGGGTAACACTCTTATTTCGAGTACACTCGGCGTAAATCCGACGGATATGTATGTTCTTTATGTTATTGCAGTCCTTGCCAATATCCCGCTTACGGGAATCAGGGCAAATATTATTGATAACACAAGAAATAAAGCGGGTAAGTACAGACCCTACATAGTGTCAATGGGTATTCCGACCACAATAATCTGTGTGCTGATGGTGTGGTTCCCGTACGACAAGTTCGGTGCTTTGTTCGGTGAGGGAATGCTTTTCGGCGTAACAAGGGCATATTTTGTAAAGTGCACTTTGATACTTATTTTCAACCTGCTCTTGCATTTCTTCTATTATTTCTTCTATGACAGCTATGAGAATCTTATACACGTTCTCTCGCCGAATTCACAGGAGAGAGCCGATGTTGCGGCTATAAAGAGCGTTGTTTATTCACTCGCTCCGACCATAGTAAACCTTATTACACCGATTATAGCTCAGAATGTTTTCCACACGAATTCGACCGACATTCGTGTTTACAGACTTCTTTATCCGATAATCGGTATCGGCGGCATACTTCTTTGCATACTCGTTTATAAGAACACTCAGGAAAAGATAGTTCAGGCGAGAACGCACGTAATTCAAATTAAATTCTCCGACGCTCTCAGAGAGGTTGCCGGCAACAAGTACTTCTGGATAATCTCCTTTGCCGGCTGGATAGGCTTCCTTGAGGCATCGTATGCAAATGTTCTCTATTGGCTTTATAACTACGGCGGCGTTTGCTCCGGTAACGTATACGGACTTGTTGTTACCATTTACGGCAACGCTTCGCTTTGGGGTATGATCTTAGCTCCCATGTGCATCAGAAAATGGGGCAAAAAATTCGTGCTTGTTGTTACGAATATTATGAATATCATATTCATTCTTATGATGCTTCCGTTTACTTCTCAGATGAACGGCTCCACCATTTGGGCTATTATGGGCTGCCTTTACCTCAATGCGTTTATGGGTTCGTTTGCGCTTATTTTAAACCCCGCAATTCAGGCAGACATTCGTGATTATCAGCAGTATAAGAGCGGTGAGAGAATTGACGGTATGTTCTCGGCAGTTGCTACAATCGGTACCGTTATCGCACTTCTTACGAGTGCCGTTCTTCCCGTAGTATACAAGAGAGGCGGTATCACAACCGATAACGCTCTCGCCGTCACATCAAATCCCGACATTCTCGGCAGAATGCTCGGCGACGGCAAAACCGTAGGAGAAATACTCTCCGAACAGATGGCAAACGGCCAGAACAATTACAGCAACGCATATTCCGCACTTTACGACCCGAATATTCTCGAAAACTTATTGAAGGTGCTCATACTCTTCTCGGCTCTCGGTGCTCTTCTCAACGTTGTACCTTATTTCTGGTATGACTTTAACGAGAGAAAACAGAAGTCCGTGGTTAAGGTGCTCAAGGTACGCGCTATGTTTGAGGACTACAACAACGGCGCCATTGAGGATAAAGAGCTTGTAGAGGCTGTCGATATAATCAGAGAGTCAAGAGCTCTCGCCGCCGAAAAGCCCGTTGATGTCAGCAAAAAGTGGTACAAGGGTATCAGCGACAAGGCCGAAAAGAAGGCTCAGAAAAAGGCTTACAAGGCAGCTGTTCAGAAGAATGAGGACATTGAGATTGCCAAATTCGTATGCGAGGAGCTTGATAAGTTCTCGTCTAATCTTGTTAAGTATCAGCTCAAGACATATAAAAAGATTTACGAAGGCGGACTTGAAGGTCTCCGCAAAATCACTCTTGACGATATAAACAAGGAGCTTGCCGAGGCTAAGGCTCTTCCCAAGACCGACAGCGAAGAAAAGCAGATACGCAAGTTTGCGATTTCGGTTGCCAAGAAGAAAAAGTCAGCTTATAAGGCCATACATAAGTATTACGGCGACCCGTCAGTTAAGTTCGAGCGCCTTGACTTCTCCGTGCTTGAGAAGTACTTTGACCAAGAGGACGCTTGCGACGACAGACTCAAGACGCTTTATACCGAGCTTAGCGACGCCAAAAAGTCAGGCAACAGCGAAAAGGTTCAGATGCTTCGTGCAGATATCAAAAAGACTGCAAGCGAGCGCAAGCAGGCGCGCGATATGTCTAAGAAGGAAATGGATAGGCACGCATACTTTAACCGTGCCGCAAAGCCGTATCTTGACGCCGAACGCCTTATAAATCAGGAGAAGTACTATCAGCATTTCGGTGAGATAGAGGCTCTCTATGACGAGGCAAAAGAGCGTGAGGCAGAGGCTAAAAAGGCAAGAGACGCCGAGGTTGAAAGACTTAAGGCTGAGGACGCCGCATACAAGGCACAGAAAAAAGCCGAAAAGCTCGCTAAAAAAGGCAAGAAATAATAATCGGCAAACAAAATAAAACCGAATAAGCATAAAGCTGCCCTCCTTATCGCACGAAGCGACGTGGAGGGCAGCTTGTTTTATTGATTTTAAGGTTTTACAAAGCCGAGATATATGCATTTCCGGTTTGACTTTAAGCAGGGTAAAGAAGAGACAAAGATCACGCGCTCGTTTTTATTTAAATGACAATCGGCTGTGCACCGAGAGGGAGGACAAAGCAAATCACAAAAAAGCTCCCGAGAGAAATCGGGAGCTTAAAATATAAATGTGCGGTATACGGTGCGTCAAGCTTTTTTCCATGCGCCCCTTGAAATAAGAGCCAAAATCGGGAATATCTCAAGTCTGCCGGCGAGCATATCAAATATCAGCACAAGCTTTGAAAACGCGCCGTAAGAGCTGAAGTTTCCGGTGGGTCCGACTATCTCAAGACCGGGGCCGATGTTGTTGAAGCAGGACAGCACAGCGGACAAATTTGTTACAAGCGGCTTGTTGTCAACCGATATAAGCAGTATACTCAGAACAACCAAAATAAAATATGCGGCGAGATAAACGCTTGTGCCGTTGATTATTTTTTCGTCAACGGGTGTGCCGTCTACGTGTACAACCTGAACTCTTCTCGGGTGAAGTATCTTGTGAATGTTTCTGCGTAAATTTTTGAAAAGCAACAGAACTCTTGCGCACTTGAGACCGCCGCCGGTAGAGCCGGCGCACGCGCCTATGACCATAAGTGTAAGCAAAATGGTTTTTGAGAAGCTCGGCCATGTGTCAAAATCCGTAGTCGCAAAGCCCGTAGTCGTCATGATACTTGCTACCTGGAAGCAGGCGTGGCGAATCGTTTCGTGAATAGTCGGGTATATTTTACGGATGTCAATGGCTATCAGCGCAGCACTCATAATTGAAATTCCGAAGTAACAGCGAACCTCCTCATTTTTAAAGAGTGCCTTGAATTGGCGCATAATGAGCAAGTAATAGCAGTTGAAGTTTACGCCGAAGAGCATCATAAACACGGTGCAAACCCATTGTATATAAATGCTGTAACCCGCTATGCTGTCATTTTTGATTCCGAAGCCGCCGGTTCCTGCGGTGCCGAATGCCGTGCACAGCGCGTCAAAAAGAGGCATTTTCCCGGCGAGCAAAAACAATATATTCAAAAGAGTAAGTGCTATATACAGTACATACAGTATCATGGCGGTATCGCGCATTTTGGGTACGAGCTTACCGACATCGGGGCCCGGGCTTTCCGCCTTTAAAAGGTGCAGCCGCGAGCCGCCCGATTTTGAATTTGACGGGACAATGGCAAGCAAAAATACAAGCACACCCATTCCGCCGAGCCAATGGCTGAAGCTTCGCCAATATAAAATTCCGCGTGATAAGTCCTCAACAACGGGCACTATTGACGCACCGGTCGTTGTAAAACCCGAAACCATCTCAAAAAACGCGTCGATGTAAAACGGTATTTCGCCGGATATAAAAAAGGGCAGTGCACCGAAAAGACTTAAAAAAATCCAACTGAGGCCAACGCAAACTATGCCCTCCTGAGCGTAAAAGCCGCGCTTTGCTTTGCGGCAGATAAGCCACAAAAATGCGGATACCGCTATCAGTATGCCTATTGTATATAAAAAGGCCTTTGCCGCGTCATCGACTCCGTCATATACGCTTATAAACAGCGGCGGAAGCATAAAAAACGCTTCGAGTGCCAATATTTCCGCAAAAATACGGCCCATCATTTTATAGTTCATAAAGCACTTTTACCCCATTAAATAAATATGTCGTTAAGCTGTCGCACCACATCTCCGCTGCTTGTGACAATAATGATGCCGTCACCTTTTTTAAACGAAGAATTACCGTTGGGTATTTCAATTTTGCCGCCGTGCGTTATACAGACAACAAGGACGTTTTTGCGAATTTTTATATCCTTAAGAGCTTCTCCGCAATGCTTTGTCTGCTCGTCAACTCGGAATTCTATAGCCTGCGCCTGACCGTCCGCGATAAAGTGAACGGCGATTGCCGCACCGCTTTGATTTTGTATGGCTCTGACATAGCGTACTATTGAGTTGCAGCACAGCTCCTTGGGACAGATGATGCTGCCGAGCGAAATGTTTGAAGGAATACTGCCGCTGTCTATTCGGCTGAGCTTTGTTATTGTCTGCGGAACACCCACATTGTTGGCATAGAGCGAAATTATCATATTCATTTCGTCAAGCCCGGTGGCGGTAACAACCGCCTCGCAGTCGGCCAGCCCCTCACTGTTGAGAAGATTTTGATCGCTCGCGTCGCCGTGGATTATATTCGTTGTCGGCAGAAGCGAGGCAAGCTCAACACAGCGTTTTTCGTCTTTCTCTATAAGAGTTACCGAAACGCTGCTTTTTTCAAGACGCTTTGCAAGATAATAGCTGATTTTTCCGCCGCCGCAGATAAGTATGTTTTTGGTTTTTTTCGGCGTCATACCGAGACTCTTCAAAAGCATTGAGAGGTTGTCTACAGATGCCGTGACAAATATTCTGTCGCCGTCCTGTAAAACGAAATCGCCGTTGGGTGCGAGTGCTTCACCGTTTCTGATTACCGCACAAACAAGTACGTTACACTTTGTCTGCGCTGGCAGGGAGCTCAGAGGAATGTTGCAGAGCTTGCTGTCGCTTTTGACGCGCAGCTCAACTATATCGACACGCCCCTTAGCAAAGGTGTCATGCTTTAAAAATCCCGGGTATCTGAGAAGCTTTTCTATGGCACTTGACGCCTGTTTTTCGGGGTTTACGGTCATGGACAGCGCATACATATCGCGCATATCATAGATTTGACTGCTGTATTCGGGGTTGCGGATTCGCGCTATTGTGTGCAGGTTCTTGTTAAGTCCGTGAGCGGTAATACAGCACAAAAGATTTACCTCGTCCGCGCTTGTGGCGGCTATTATGAGGTCGGTGTCTGTAATTCCCGCCTTTAGCAGCGTGTCTTTGGTGGCACAGTTGCCGTGTACGGTCATTATGTCGAATTGCTCCATGCTTGAGCTCAAAACATCCTTGTTTGAGTCTATAAGAGTAATGTCATATCCCTCTGCGGTCAGCTGGCGTGTAAGCGTGGCACCGACCTTACCGTCACCTGCAACAATAATCTTCAATTACAATTCCCCCAAAAAATCATATATAACCACATATAATATAGCATAAAAAAAGTAAAAGTCAATGAATAAAAAGGCACAGTAAGAGCGGCATAAATGCCGACGGCAGCAGGTTTGCAACCTTTATTTTTGTGACCTTCATTGTGTTGGGAGCTATGGCTATTATAAGCACGGAGCCGACGCACGACATCTCGTTTACCATACTGTCGGAGAGAAATGACGAGAGAAGGCCGGTGCCGAGCGTCAAAATCGCTTCGTAGACAAAAACTATAATTCCGGAGAAGAAACAGCCTATTCCGAATGTGGTAGTCATTATCATCACAAAAAAGCAGTCGCGCAGAGCTTTTGCATAGTATGTTGAAAAACTGCCCTGCATACCGGCTTCAATCGCGCCGACTATTGCCATAGCTCCGACGCAGGTGAAAAGCGTAGCATTTACAAAGCCCTCGCCGAACGACGAATTTTCGGTGTTGCGGCTCAGCTTCTTTTGCAAAAAGTCGCCGAATTTGTTTAAATGCCTGTCAATGTCAATGAGCTCGCCTATTATTGTTCCTATCGCGAGCGACAGGGCGGCAATCAATGTATTTTCGCCTTTAAACGAACCCTTGATTCCTATGTAGAGCACGCACAGCGACAGCGCATAGTTAAGACTTTTTTGCACGCGTTCGGGAATACCCTTTTTAAACAGCAGCCCTAAAAGAGAAACTAAAAAAACAGCTACGCAGTTTACTGCTGCGCCTATGAGCTTCATTTTTTCACCTTATTTGTTGCCGTGCCGCGCCGAAACCGACGAAATGTCGCAGTGACGGGCACTCTGTACCTTAACTCTAATTACGACGGCCATAATAACGCAAAAACCGCCGTGTATTAATAATAAGGCCGAGCGTTCATAAGGAAGTATCGGTTTCGCATAAAAATGTACGGCTGTGAAGCCGCGAAGCAAAACTGCCTTATAAACGCTCGGCCGAGGCGTGTGGATTTTTAATTTTTTCACGCTGTGTTTCGTAATTTGAAAATCGGCAGGGAAATTACGGCGACAACGCCGCAACTGTTCCGTCCGCCGCCGCAGTCGTAAGCTGACGAAATGCCTTTGTGCGGCAGTCGCCTGCGGCGTAAATTCCGTCCGTGCTTGTTTTACAGCTCTCGTCCGCCTTGATGTATCCGTTTTCGTCAAGCTCTGTGACCTCGGCAAATATTTCGTTTTGCGGCTCTTTGCCTATTGCGACAAAGAGCCCGTCAAGCGGAAGAACCGTTTCTTCACCACTTAGATTATTTTTAACTAAAACGCTTTCGAGCCTCGTCTTGCCGTTTATCTTTTTTATTTCGCTGTTTAACAAAAACTCGATGTTATGAAAGGACTTTAACTCTTCACAGAGCCTTTGTTCGCCGCGAAATTCATTCCGTCTGTGAATCACATATACCTTTTTGCAAAGCTCTGCCAGCAGTCTTGCGCTTTGCAGAGCCGAGCTGCCGCCGCCGACCGCGGCAACCGTTTTACTTTTGAAAAATGCACCGTCGCAAACCGCGCAGTATGAAATGCCTCTGCCCAAAAGCTCACGTTCGTTTTCAAGATAAAGCGGACGCGGTCTTGTACCGACCGCAATTATAATTTTATCGCATTGAGTTTTTTCGCCGTCAGCAGAAATAACATATTTGTCCTCACCCTCAAGCTTAATTGCGGCTGCTCTTTTTTTAATAAGCTCTGCGCCGAGCTTTAACGCCTGCTTTAACAGCCTGTCAGAAAATTCGTCACCGCTGATTTCGCAAAAGCCCGGGTAATTTTCTATTCTCGGCGAATCGACTATCTGACCGCCGAATATTCCGCTTTCAAAAACCGCGACACTCTTATTTTGGCGAGCGGTGTAAATTGCCGCGGTAAGACCTGCCGTTCCGCCGCCGATTATAATTGTATTGTATTTTTTCGGCATAAAAATCCCCCCGTTTTCGTCTGTCATAATGAGTTTGCCGCGAAATTGCGGTTTTATCCGAAACCGTGGGGGGAAAGTATTATTTAATTGTACCGTATATAAGCTTTTTCTTTTCGGGCGGATTGTCGGCTATTTTAATTGCATTTAAATACAGCTTTTCGGCACTGTCGGCTCTTGCTTCGCAGGAGGTGTAAAGCGTTGCCAGAGCGTCGCCCTTATTAACTCTTTCGCCGGTCTTTTTGCGGAGTACAATTCCCGCAGCCATATCGATTTTGTCGTCCTTTTTCTCTCTGCCTGCGCCGAGTATCACGGCGGCTTCGCCTATCTTTCCGGTGTCTGCCGAAAAGATGTATCCGTCGCACGGCGATAATATGTCGCGAACGCATTTGTCTTTTTTGAAGAGGCTTGTATCATTTATATAATCGACGTCTCCGCCCTGAGCCTCAACAAGCTCACGGAATTTATCAAAGGCTCTGCCGCTGTCGAGCGCATTTGTCGCTTCTATAATACACTCGTCTATGTCCCTTCGGAATGAGAGTGACAGCATATTTGCGGCGAGATAAACAGATAATTCGCGAAGGCTCTTGTCACCGTTACCGCGTAAAATGTCGACTGCCTCGATAACCTCAAGCGCATTTCCGACATTTCTGCCGAGCGGCTCGTCCATATTTGTTATAACGGCTATGATGTTTCTGCCGCAGCTTTTGCCTATGCCGACCATTGTTTCTGCGAGAGCCGCGGCGTCCTTTTCGTTTTTCATAAATGCGCCGCTTCCGCATTTCACATCGAGAACTATATTTTTGTCGCCTGCCGCAAGCTTTTTGCTCATAATGCTCGCAGAGATAAGAGCCCTGTCATCCACGGTGGCTGTTACATCGCGAAGTGCGTAAAGCTTTTTGTCGGCAGGTGCGAGATTTCCGGTCTGACCTATCAGAGAAATTCCGATTTTGTTTACCTGTTTAAAAAAGCTGTCGCTTGCCATTGCTGTGTTGTAGCCGGGAATAGACTCCAGCTTATCAACCGTACCGCCCGTGTGGCCGAGACCTCTGCCGCTCATTTTGGCAACCTTCAGACCGCAGCCGGCGGCAATGGGAGCGACTATAAGTGAGGTTTTATCACCGACGCCGCCGGTTGAGTGCTTATCGCAGGACACACCGTCTATTTTGCTCATATCGTTCATATCGCCCGACTGCGCCATACATAAGGTGAGATTTGATATTTCGCTGTCACTCATACCCTTAAGGCATATGGCCATAAGCAGCGCCGAAGCTTGATAGTCCGGTACCGAGCCGTCCGTAAATCCGTCGATAAAGAACTTGATTTCGTCAAAGGACAGCTCTTTCCCGTGCTTCTTGTTATCGATGATGTCATACATTCTCATTTCGCCACGACCTTTCTTTTAATTTGATTGCTTTGTTGCCTTGCGGCAATGCAGAAAAGCAAAAGCAGGGGAAAATAAAAGCTGCCGAAAAGGATTAGGCCCTGCTCCGACAGCTTTATGTGTGAAATATTAGAATCCGCGTGAGCTTCCTCCGCCGGAGAAGCCGCCGCCTCCGCCCGAAAATCCTCCAGAGGACGAACCTCCCGAGAACCCTCCGGATGAATGCCCGCCGAAGCCGCCTCCGTAAAAGCCGCCGCCGTGATAATCGTCGCCGCCGTGATGATCGCCGCCGCCGTGATAAATTGCTTTGCGAATTATGCGGCCGGGTAAAATCGAGATAATCAGTACCAGAACCGTTATTATAATTATAACGGCGAGGTCGATTTTTTCGTTCCCGGAATCTGATGAGGAGTAATCGCCGATGTCCGTGTCGTCAATGCTCGTATAGCCCTCGACTCCGTATTCGGAATAAACCTCCTCGACGAGCTTTTTGTAGCACTCGCGAAGACCCGTGGAATAGTCGCTGTTTTTGAGGTACGGAACTGCATAGGAATCGAGAATTCGTCCCGATTTACCGTCGGTGAGAGAGCCCTCAAGACCCTTTCCGACTTCAATTCGCACCTGTCTGTCGCCCGTGGATAACAGCAGCAATACGCCGGAATCATCGTCCTTATCGCCTATGCCCCATTCTCGCGCAAGTCCTATCGAATAGCTTTCAATATCTCTGCCGCCGAGGCTTTGAACCGTGACAACTACTACCTGCGCCTTTGTCTTTTTGTACAGCTCCTCGCCGAGAGCTTGTATGGTGCTTTTGTCCTCATCGGTGAGACACGAGGCAAAATCGTTGACGAAAAAGTCACTCGTGGGAGACGGGTAATCGTCTCTAGATTGTGTGGTCATTTTGTTGTCATCGGTAAAGCTTGGGGAGAAAAAACTGCTTGCCGGCAACGGATGCTCGCTTATTGCGGCTGCCGGCAGAGCCGTCAGCAAAACAATCAAAAGTGAAACAAGCAGTGCGCCTGCACCTATCGTCTTTTTCATAGCTTATTTACCGAAATCCACAGCAGGAACAGTTGCAGCTTCGGCTGTGGCGGTGAAATAATCCGCCTTTTCAAAATGGAAGAGTCCCGCAATTATCGATGCGGGGAACGATTGAATTTTTGTATTGTATTCCTTTGCGGCGTCGTTATAGTCCTGACGCGCAACGGAAATACGGTTTTCGGTGCCTGCAAGCTCATCCTGAAGATTTATAAAATTCTCATTTGCCTTGAGATCGGGATAGCTTTCGGCTATCGCCAAAAGTCGTGATACGGCACTGTCAAGCTGACTCTGAGCATTGTTCAGCTCGTCAACCGTCTTGGCACCCGAAAGTGCCGTGCGAGCGTCCGCAACTGCCGTAAAAACGTCCTCCTCATGAGAAGCGTAGCCCTTTACGGTGTTTACAAGGTTCGGTATAAGGTCAGCACGGCGCTGAAGCTGTGTTTCAACCACGGACTGCGCGCTCGTCACGTTTTCACGCAGCTTTACAAGATTGTTGTAGCTGCCGGCAATGCTGCCGATAAGTGCAATGACTATAACAGCAACAATGATTCCTACTGTAAGACTCTTTTTGTTTTTCATGGTGTTACCTCCTTTTTCGGGGGAGAATTATCAGTCGTCAAAACCGTTCGGATTGTTTTTTTGCCAACGCCATGAATCCTCGCACATTTCCTCGAGGTCGCGTTTTGCCTCCCAACCGAGCTCTTTTTTAGCCTTTGACGGGTCGGAGTAGCAGGTAGCTATATCACCGTCACGGCGAGGAGCGATTTTATAATTGATTTTAACGCCTGTGGCTTTTTCAAATGCTTTAACAATATCTAAAACGCTGTAACCCTTGCCTGTGCCGAGATTATAAATCCTTACGCCGCCGTTTGAGGATTTCAGCTGCTCTACGGCTTTTACGTGACCGAGAGCCAGGTCAACCACGTGGATGTAATCGCGAACACCCGTTCCGTCTCGGGTGGGGTAGTCGTTGCCGTAAATCGAGAGGCAGTCAAGCTTGCCTATTGCAACCTGGGTTATATACGGCATAAGATTGTTCGGGATTCCGTTGGGGTTTTCACCTATGAGGCCGCTCTTGTGAGCACCTATCGGGTTAAAGTAGCGAAGCAGCGTAACATCCCAGCTGTTGTCTGCTTTATAGAGATCCTCGAGAATTATCTCTATCATATACTTTGTGGTACCGTAGGGATTGGTTGTACCGCCGGTTTTCATATCCTCCGTGAGCGGCGAAACATTGTTCATACCGTAGACGGTAGCGGAGGAGGAAAATACGATCTTTTTGCAGCCGTTGTCTCTCATAACCTCGCAGAGCGCAAGAGTTCCGCCGATGTTGTTATCGTAGTACTCAAGCGGCTTGTGGCAGGATTCGCCTACCGCCTTGAGGCCTGCAAAATGTATGACGGCGTCTATTTTATTTTCCTTAAAGACGGAGTCAAGCTTCTTTTTGTCGCGAACGTCGCACTCATAAAACTTAACCTTTTTTCCGACTATTTCCTCAACGCGCTCAAGTGCCTTGGGGCTTGCGTTGTAGTAGTTATCAACCACTATCGGTTCATATCCTGCGTTAATAAGCTCTATGCAGGTATGGGTGCCTATAAATCCGGCACCGCCGGTTACTAATATTGCCATTTAAAATGTCCCCCTTGATAATATATACAAAATATGACGGCTTAAAAAGTGTTATGAAAGATTTGTTCCGGGATAGTATTTTGCGAGTATCTGCGCGTAGGTCGAGCCGTCGGCAGCCATTTTGTTTGCACCGGCAAGGCTCATACCGACACCGAAACCGCTGCCGTATGAGGTTATCTTAAAGGTGTCGCCGGAAGAGGTGTAGGATACGGCAAAGCAGTATGACGGAATCTTGTTTTCGAGAAGCTCACAGGCGAATTTATATCCGCTTATTTCCTTACCGCCTACGTTTACGGTTTCGACGTATCCTACTCCCGTGCTTATGGCGCCGTCGTGCTTTGTAACCTTTACCCAGTCCTTGGCGGAGCCGGAGAGATTTATCGAGCTGTCAAATTTATTTGCAAGCTCCTTTAATTCACCGGATGTCAGAGTAATCTCCGTTTTGTAGCCGTCTGCGTTTTTATCGGATGCGCTGTCTACCGTTTTAAGGTAGGGGAAGGAATTACCGAAAACAACGTCTGCCGAGGTGGTTTTACCTGCCGACAGCTTAAATGTGGGAGTGAATGCCGGTTGACCGTTATATACGACATATTCGCCGAATACCTCCGAAACGGCATTCAGTATGTTGTCGCTCACCGTTTCTGCGGCATTAAGACCGCTCACGTTAAAGTTTGTGTTGCGGTATTTCAAATATGTATAAACGGCAACTGCATCTGCCTTAATGGCTTCGGAATTGTAGCTGTCGTCCACATCCGCGGCCACAATTTTTGCGAGTGCCTTTTTTGCCTCCGTTTTTACGCCGTTGAGCACGATGTATTCGGGGAGAGCGTTTGCGTTTGCCGCATCGTCACCCTGAGAAGCGGTGCTTGCGGCGTCCTCGGCCGCTCTCGCAAGGTCGTCCTTGTCAATTCCGTTAACCGCTTCATTGCGCATAAAAACAGAGAGCGGAACTGTGTCCTTTGATATTTCCGGGGGAACGGTCGTTTCCTCGGAAGTCGTTTCGGGCGCGGTGTTTGCGAGCGCCTCGGCGGCTTTTTTGTCTCTTTGATATTTCACAAGGAAAAATGTGCCTGCCGCAACGGCAAGAGCGAGAATTATTACAAGTATTGAAACAAGGACTTTTTTCCCTTTGCCGGGAGTTTTTTCGGCTTCGGGCTCTGCTGCGGCTTCGCCGGAAATCTCTATGCCGACGGAGCTTTCCCCGGAGGCCTTTTCGCCGATAAGCTCTATAAGCTCCTCTGCGGCGTCTCTTATGAAGCTTTCATCCTTTTCATCGGGCTCACGGTAGAGCTTTCTGACTATTGCGGAGCTCTCGCCTGCGACGGCAATGCATATGTAAGAACAGCCGTCCGTATTGCAAATATCCGAAATGCACGCGCCGAAATCCGCAGAGGCAAGCTCCTTTGCCGATTTTGCCATCTGTGCGGTGTAATCGGTGACATTAAAGTCGCCCTTGTCCTCGACATGCGGTGTAAATGTGAAGAACTCGAAAAAGTCGGGTGAAACAGAGCCGAAGGATTTTACATATTCGGAATTTTGATTGCCGTTCACCGCAACACGGCTGCCGCTCTCGCGAAGAATATTTACGGTTTTGGAAGTGACTTCCCCTACACTCTCGGGAAGCGCGGGAGGCGTCTGCGCGGCTTTTTCGGGAGCCGGTGCCTCTTGCCTTTTTGGCGGAACAGACGGCTTTACCGTTGCGTTTTTCGGGGCGTAAGCCTCCTCGCGGACAGCTATGGTCTCGCCGCTCGTGAGATACGGAATAACACCGTTGCGAAGCACCGTGTCAAGGCGTGCATCGTCAAGAGGCAGATACATTATCTGTTGATGTCCCTTAGAAATGACAAAGCCGGAATTTACTCCGTCGCGGGTTAAAAACGGGACGGCACCCTTCGGCATCTGCGATTGAAGCAGCTTTTGCGACTCGGGAATTTCCGCGGCGCGTCCGAGAGCTTTTTTGACCGTCGGATTTTCCTCAATGTCAAGAGAGAGTGCCTTTGTAAGCAGCGTCTTTGTTCTGACATATATCTTCGGGTCAACGGCAATAACTATAAGCTCGGAGTCCGCGAGTGCTTTGCCGAGCGACGGGAACATCTCCTTGAGAGAAGAAAATCTCTTGAAGGACACGTCATCGTCGGTAAAGGCGTTAAGACTGCCGGAAATTTTGATTTGAAGCTTAGTAGCCGGAATGTCGTCACTCGAAATAAGTGAAAACAATTTCAAATTCATATCCTTGTCCATCCTTGTTTATAAATGTGTATTAAAAACCGATTATTCGGCGGGCTGCCATTTTTCCGCCGAAGCAAAGGGGTTCTTTTGACCTTTTTTATCATACCATACCTGCGGATAGCGCGGATTTTCGTTGACCGTGACGAGCGAAGTGTCTACATTTTCGCTTTCGCCGTCGCGCAGAAGTCTGCCGACAACCACAAGTCTTGCGTTTGAAAATTCGTAGCTGCAGGTGGATAGTGTAATAAGCTTATCCGTATAGTCTACGCTGACGCCTGTCGAATAAAGCTTTCTCTCGTCTATTGCCGCTATAAATGCGTCAAAGTTTTCCTTTGTCGGGAATTTGGGCGTGTTGTAGTAAAAGAGGTAGCCGTTATCCTGCTCGGGCGCGCTGCCTGCTATAAAGGCGGCATAGATTTTAAATTTATAGGTCTTAAACAGAGTGTCGTATTCTATAATCGGCGACTCCTTAAAGCCGTCGGGCTTCTTGTATTTGTCAAGCTCGGCAAATACAAGGCCGTCGCTCATGTGATGACCGTAAATTACAGTGTTCTGGCTGAGATATTTCGGGTCGCAGCGGAAATCGAGGAACGGGCAGCCGTAACGGCTGTAATTGCCGTAGAAATCCTGCTTGAGGTATTCGTCGTTATCCTCAGCCTGCACAACCTGGACGTCGATTGCCGTATTCGGAACGCGAATCCAACCGACAAGGTCGTTGTTTATGGCATAGAGATAAGCGTATTTCGGCATCATACCCTGAGGCAGAGTGACGTTTGGATATTTGGCAAAAAATTCCGCCCACGCCTCTTCGTCGGTAAGATTTGAATCGGCGTCGATAACCTGGCCTTTAATGTTAGCGTTTTGCTTGTTGGCGCTGTTTTTCTGACCCATCAGCACGCCGAACCAAACAGCGCAGCCGATAAGCGTGAAAACAGAGACGTCCATTATTACCTTTCTGATTATCTCGGAAACCTTGTCATGCTTATTCGGGAAGAACGCCGCAAGACCGCTCTTGAACATCTCACCGAAGGTCTTGACGGGTTTCTCATCTTCTTCCGGTTTTTCTTCCTTCTGCTCATCCTCGGGCTTTTCTTCCGGCTTTTCTTCCGGCTTTTTATCCTTGGAGGGGCGAACTATTGCGATGTTTTCTGCGGGAGCTTTTTCCTCCTCGCGAGGCTTCTGATATTGATTTGTAATATCGATGAAGTGGTTATCGTCGCCGGAATATTTGTTTCTTCTCGACGTCTGCTCGGTTTCATTTTGAGAGTTGTCGTTTATGGCAGACAAAATATCATTGTAGATTCTGTCGGTGTTTTTGTCGATAACCTCGTTTTTCTTTTCGCTTTCGTCTTTTGACTTCGCATTTGAGTTTTGCGGCTCCGCTTCTTCGGTGCGAGACTGCTCTGCTTCGGCCGGCTGAGCGTTATTTGGCTCAGGCTGTGACTTATCCTTCGACTCGTCACCGAGGGCAGAGAGTAAATCGTTTATCTCGCTGTCGGGTTTTTCGTCCTTTGCGGTTTCGTGGTTTACCTTATTTTTAAGCTCTTCAAATGATAAAAGCTCGTTGTCGTTGTTTTTCTTGTCCTTGCTTTTGCTCATTTAAGCTCTCACTCCTTTCGGATACCATCTTTCGGCGTTTTTATATGGATTTGCTTTTTTATATTTGTCATACCATATCTGCGGATAGCGCGGATTTTCGTTTACCGTCGCAAGCGAGGTGTCAACCTCTTCGCTTTCACCGTCTCGTATGAGCCTTGCAACCAAAACACAACGGGCGTTTGTCTCGCCGCGGCGCGTTGAAATATCCATATCGCGCGTGCAGGTCGAGAGGGTGAGTATTTTGTCGTCGGTATTTACGTCTATTCCCGTCGAATAGAGTGAGCGTGACGCAATCTCGTCAAAGTACTCCGCGTAGTTTTCGCCGCTCATAAACGGGTATATGTAATTGAAAACATAGCCGTTGTCGTCCTTTTCGTCCGCGTTTGTCAAAAAGACGGCTATGACTTTCCATTTGTAATCGTGATAGATAGTGTTAAACTCAATTACGGGATTTTCTTTCCAAAATTCGATGTCCTTGTATTTTTCAACGTCCGAGAACATGGTGGAATCGAGGTAATTGTGACCGTAAATAATGGTGTTTGTGTCAAATTCGCCGTCGGTTATCGTGTTGCGGTAATCGACAAACGGAGTTCCGCGGCGCTCGTAGCTGCCGTAGAAGCTGCGCCTTAAATAGTAATTGTTGTCGGAGCCGTGCACAACGGGATGATTTACAGTTGTACCGGGAATTTTTATCCAGCCGACAAGATCGGGATTTACGGAATACGCCTTTTTGTATTTTTCCTGAATGCCGTCCGGGAAAACCGTGTCTCCGTAATCGTACTCGGGCACGTCAAACTGCGGATTTGCAAGGCTTGCTATTTCCGCCGCCTCTTTTTTGCTCTTTATTATATCAACGCCGTATTTCACACAGAAGGTTCCGGAGACTATCAAAACAATTATTGATATAAAGAGTATAAATTTGCTGCCCTTGCCCATAGGCTTCTTTTTTTGTTTCTTTTTGCCGCCTTTTTTCTGCGGAACGGTGTTTTCGGTGATGACATTATCGTCGTTCATCGTATTGCCTCCATAATCATTTCGAGAGCGGTATCCGCGCTGATGTTGCGGTTTTGCTCCCTGACGTCGCCGGTAAAATTGTTTAGATGCTTTTTAACTATTGTGCTTTTACCGTCGGAAACGGCTATATAAACAAGGCCCACGGGCTTATTTGTATCGTCCGAAGACGGTCCCGCTATACCCGTAACGGCAACTGCTATATCGGCCTTTGTAAGAGACAAAACGCCCTTTACCATTTCACGCGCGGTTTCGCGGCTTACGGCACCGTATTTTTTCAGGGTTTCCGGGGAAACGCCGAGCACATTTTCTTTGAAACGGTTTGAATAACAGACAACGCCGCCCTCGAATACCTCGGAGGAGCCGGATACGTCGGTAATGCGTTTTGAAATGAGTCCGCCGGTACAGCTCTCTGCCGTGGCAAGCTTAAGTTTTTTACTTTTGAGAAGTTCTACCGTCTGCTTTTCAATACTCATAATTTTTTCCTTTAAAATGTGATAAGCTCCTGCTTTACGCCCTCGACCGCACGGCTTATAAGCGCGTCGCTGTCAAGCGATAATTCGGCTTTTTCGATTTCTTCGGGCTTCGGGTGAAGACGCGGATGCTTCGGTGTAAATACCGTACAGCAATCCTCAAACGGTCTTATCGAAATATCAAATGTGTCTATCTTTCTTGAAATAACGACTATTTCGTTCTTATCCATACCTACAAGCGGGCGAAGCACCGGTAAGCGCGAAACGCTGTCGGTAGACATCATCGCCGTAAGAGTTTGGCTTGCCACCTGACCTACGCTCTCTCCCGTGACAATAGCCTCGCAGCCCTCTTTTTCGGCAAGGATATTTGATATGCGCATCATATAACGTCTCATAATGAGGGTGAAAAGCTCCTCGGGACATTTATCGCGTATGTTTTCCTGTATCTCGGTGAACGGCACGGTTATAAGCTTGATTGTGCCGCTGTACTTTGCTACTTTAGCGAGAAGGTCGTGAACCTTCATTTCGGACATGGGCGATGTGAACGGGGGAGAGGCGAAATGTACGGCATTTAAAACAACTCCGCGTTTTGCCATCATCCAGCCTGCAACGGGGCTGTCGATTCCTCCCGAGATAAGAAGTGCCGCTTTGCCGCCCGTGCCGACGGGCATACCGCCTGCGCCCTTTTTCTGGTCGCCGTGAATGTAAGCTGCGTTTTCGCGGATTTCTATTACTATGGTTAAATCGGGATTTTTAACATCGACTCTGATGTGCGGAAAAGCGTTTAAAACCGCCTCGCCGACATCACAGCATATTTCCGGTGATTTTAAGGGGAAGGTCTTGTCTGCGCGTTTTGCCTCCACCTTAAAGGTTGAAGCGTTTTTAAGAGCCTCGCTTAAATACACGGGAGTCGTTTTGAGGATTACATCCATATCCTTTTCGACTGCGGCGGCGCGCTCATAGCCTGCAATGCCGAATATGCGTGAAATTTGATCCTCTGCCTCTTCTATATCAAAGCTTTCGTCAAAAGGCTCTACGGTTATTGTTGACTGTGAGCGGATTACCTTGAATTTTCCGAGCGACTGAAGACGCCTTTTGATATTTTTTGCGAGCGTTGACTCAAATGACGAGCGGTTAAGGCCCTTAAGCGCAAGCTCTCCGTTTTTTATAAGTATTATTTCTTTCATATTGCTGTTTCTTTATCCTTTGTGTTTTCTGAGTTTTTCGACAGCGATTTTTATGACATCGGCACAGCGGTCAATTTCATCAATCGAGGTGTCACTTGAAAGGCTTATCCGTATGGCGGAATCTATTCTGTCGGGCGGAAGCCCCATGTTTTGCAGCACATTGCTCCTGTGCCCCTTGGAGCAAGCCGAGCCTGCCGAAATGTATACGCCGTTCATCGAAAAGAAGTTTACCGATACCTGAGACGGTATTTCGTCTATGGAAATATTGATAATGTACGGCAGGGCGTTTTCGGGGGAATTTATATGTACTCCGGGAATTTCTTTTATCCGCTCTCTCAGACGGAGATTGAGCTTTGCTACATACTTAAGATTTTTTTCGACGCTTCCGCAGTTTTCAACAGCGGCGGCAAAGCCTGCTATCGCCGGCATACCCTGAGTTCCCGAGCACATATTGTTCTCCTGACCGCCGCCGAGAATATACGGGTTTATATGCACGTTTTTATTTATATAAAGCGCTCCCACGCCCTTGGGACCGTGAACCTTGTGTGCGCTGACGCTCATAAGGTCTATTCCGCAGCTTTTGGGACAGAGCGGAATTTTCATATAGCCCTGCACGTCGTCAACGTGCAGAAGAGCGGGAGAATTTTTGCTCTTTATGATTTTTTTGAGATTTTCTGTGGGCATCACAGAGCCGACTTCGTTGTTGACGGCCATTACAGATACCAAAATCGTATTTTCGTCTATGGCGTTTTCGAAGTCCTTTAAGCTTATATTGCCGTCGCTTTGCGGCTGTACTCTCACTACCTCAAAGCCGCTTCCCTCGAGGCGTTCCATACATTTTTCAACGCTCGGATGCTCTAAAGCCGTAGTGACTATTTTCTTGCCGAGTCGCTTTTTTGCGCCGACTGCACCGAATATCGCGGTGTTATTTGACACGGTGCCGCAGGGGGTGAAATATATTTCATCGGGGCTCGCTTTTAAGCTTGCGGCAATCGTACCGCGGCTCTTTTCGAGAAGCATATATGCGTCAACGCCTTTTTGATGAAGCGAAGACGGATTTCCGTAAAGCTCGGTCAGTGCGGAAATTTCTGCGTCCACAGCGGCCTTACAGGGCTTTGTGGTTGCGCTGTTGTCAAGATAACATTCCATTTTGACCGCTCCTTTAATTCAAACTTAATCAGTATATTATTATACACTATAAGGTGCGGTTTGGCAAATAAATAAGCGGCTTTTTTCAAGTATATTTATGTTTTTTTTGCGAAAAATATCGCAGAGGTGAAATTTATGGAAAAGAAGATGAAAAGACGCTCCTATGTGCGCGTTGTATCCTTTGTCGCAGCACTTGCGGCGGTGCTTGTCACAGCGTCGATATGCGGCAATGTGCGCGCGTCAAAATACAAAAGACAGATTACTTTGTCGCAGCAGAGAGCTCTTACAGAGCTTGACGGAAGACTGCGTGAAATAGGTACAAGCCTCAAAAAAGGGGTGTATTCAAGCACTCCGCCGATGCTGAGCGGTATGGCGTCGGAGCTGTCAAGAGAGACTCTTGCGGCAAAAAGCTCGCTTTCCGTGCTTCCGCTTGAAAATACAAATCTCGAAAACACATATAAATTTTTATCGCAGGTCGGCGATTTCACCGAGACCTTAAACCGCAAGGTTGCCTCAGGCGAAAGCATCTCCGACGAGGAACGTGAAAATCTCCGCTCCCTTATCACGTTTTGCGATGCGCTGTCGGGAGAGGTTTCAAATATACGCGCGGATATGTTCGACGGAAGCTTCAGCTTTTCACAAAAAAGCGGCGAGCTTGCCTTAACGGGTGAAAAGACGGAATATCTTGCAGGCGATATGGAGGACGCACAGCAGTCCCTGAGCGATTATCCCACGCTTATTTATGACGGTCCGTTTTCCGACCATATTATGTCGGCTCAGCCGAAAATGACGAGCGGAGCAAAAGAAATATCAAAGGAAACCGCCCTTGATGCGGCAGCTGCCTTTCTCGGCTGCGACAAAAATGAAATATCGTTTTTAAGCGAAGAGTCGGGAAATGTGCCTGCGTATTGTTTTTCTCATAATAATAAGACGGTTGCCGTAACCAAAAGCGGCGGATATGTTATATATATGCTCGATTCGTCCTTTGCAGGCGAAGCGAAGCTGAAAACAGCCGATGCGCTGAAAAAGGCTTCCGAATTTTTATCGTCTCACGGCTATGCCGATATGAAGGAGAGCTATTACAGCACGTCGGACGGGGTCTGCACCGTAAATTATGCCTACAAAAAGGACGGTGTTATTTATTATCCCGATCTCATAAAGGTAGGCGTAAATCTCGAAACGGGTGATATTGCGTCATTTGACGCAAAGGGCTATATTATGAATCATACCGAGCGCAATTTAAGCTCCGACATTTTGTCACAGGCGGAGGCTCAAAAATCCGTCAGCGGTCTTTTAATGGTGCTCGATTCAAAAAGAGCCGTAATTCCGACAAAGAGCAAGGGCGAAAAGGATTGCTGGGAATTTCATTGCGCCGATAAGGACGGTAATGAGGTGCTCGTCTATATTGATACAAAAACGGGCTATGAGGACGATATACTTCTGCTTTTGTATTCCGACGGCGGAATCCTGACAAAATAATAAAAAGAAAAAATACGGAAATAATAATTTTGTCCGAAATGAGACAAAAGAAAGATTGTGGTGATAGATATGAAAAAGGCTGTTGCAGCTGTTTTGCTCGCCGTGCTTCTTGTTTGCGCCGTGTTCTCATCCTGCGGTAAAAAGGAGGACGGAGCCGTTACCGGAAACGGAAATACTACTCGCTCCGCCGCGCAAAATGCGGTTACAAACGCAGGCGACGCCGTAGGTGACGCAGTCACCGGTGCCGGAGATGTTGTCGGCGATGTTGTTACCGGCGCCGCCGATATAGCAGGCGACGTTATCACGGGTGCGGGCGACATAGTAAACGACGCGGCGACAGGTGCGGGCGAAGCCGCAAGCAAGGCTGTGTCGGACGCGGCAAGATAAAATTGACGAAGCCACGGTTAGCGCTAACCGTGGCTTCACTTTTTTATTTAAACCGTAGCGTTTGTGCTGCGGCAGCTTATCAGTTGCCGTAACCGTATGCGCTGAACGGATTGTACGAGTTGCTGCGTGTTGTGGACTCCGTCTTTACGGAAGAGGAATCGCCCTTATCCTCAACGAGGGTTGCCTTTACTTCAAATTCATTGATGTTGTAATTGCTGTCTATTCTGCAAATCGTAAGCGTAAGCGTATCGCCCACGGCAGATTTATCGATAAGGTCCGGAAGATCGTCTGCGCTGTCAAGGTCCTTGCCGTTGACCTTGGTAATTAAGTCGCCCTGCTTTACGTCCTGAGACGCAAGACTTGAATCGGACTGAACACTCTGAACTATCAAGGAACCTGCCGGGAGCTCCTTAAGGCTTACGATCATACTGTACATCTGACTTGAAGACGCCGGCGAATAGGTTATTCCGAGCTTAGGTCTGTTAGTAACATAGCCGTTTGCAACTATTTCGTCGTAAACTTCCTTTGCTGTAACGCTCGGAACGGAGAATGCCATTCCCTCGTAATCGGTGCTTGCTATTTTAGATGAGTTTATGCCTATTACCTGACCGTATTCATTGACGAGCGCGCCGCCGGAGTTGCCGGGGTTTATGGCTGCCGTGTGCTGAATACAAATCATCTCATAGCCTATCTGGCTGTTTACGGGGCGAGAAATCGCGGATACTATACCGTTTGTGAACGAGCCTGCAAACGCCGTTCCGCCGGGGTTGCCTATCGCGTAGACCGTCTCGCCTACGGAGAGCTTGTCGCTGTCGCCGAATTCCGCGGCTTTAAGACCCGTAGCCTTGATTTTTAAAACTCCGATGTCGGTTTTAGAGTCATATCCCACTACCGTTGCGTCGTACTGCGTTTCGTCGGATAGCTGAACTCTGACGGAGCCGCCGCCCGAAATTACGTGAGCGCAGGTCATAATATATGTGTATTGCTTACTGCTGTCCTCGCCGACTATTACGCCCGAGCCCTGACCCGATGCGGAGGAGGAGCGACTGTCGGAGTATACGAGTATGCCGACGGAGCTGTCCTTTATCTTATCATAAACGCCTGCCGCGGTAAGACTGCCGCTCTTATCGGTAGAGGAAGCGGTGGGAGTTTCGTTTATCGTAACGGTTGAGCTGTCTGCGGAAGCCTTTTCGCTTGTCTGCTTTTTTGCACCGTCCTTATTGCTGAGAGAAACCGCAATGCCCGTAACACCGAGTGCCACACAAACCACAACTGCGATTATGAGGGCTATAACGCCGCCTTTTTTATGCTTTGACGGCTTATTGTCAACCGGTTTTTTCGGCGGTTGGCCTGAATTTCCGTAATAGACATAGCTGTTATTTCCGCTGTATGTCGAGCTCGGACGGTATGCGCCGTTTGAGCCGTAGTAACCGTTGTTTCCGCTTGAATAGCCGTTGTTGCTGCCGTTTGCATTTGAACTGCCGTTATTTGTGTTTCCGCCGCCGTTCGAGTAAGGGTAGCCGTTATTCGGCTGATAGCCGCCGTTATAAGGACTGCCGCTGTTCGCTCTTTGAGCGTCATTGCCGGCTTCGGGAGCACTTTGGAAATTACCCGTGCTTTCCGGGGTGTTTTGCTGCTCGTTTCCCGAAGGGGTGTTGTTATTGAAATCGTCCATAAAAAGGTCTCCTTGATTTATCTGATGAAGACAAGAGCTTTTCTCTTATCGTTGTCATAATCATAACCGACGGTTATTACAGAACTGTTAACTCGTTTTAAATAATCTGAATACTTTTACAGCTGCTTAGGCGGAAGATATTTCGGAATAGTAAACCAAAATTCGGTGTATTTACCCTCTTCACTGTTGCAGCCTATCGAACCGCCGTGCATTTCGACTATCGTTTTGCATATATAAAGACCGAGTCCCGCGCCCTTGACGTCATAGCTGCGCGATTTATCAACCTTGTAGAAGCGCTCGAATATTTTTTCGCGCTCCTCCGAGGAAATACCCGCACCCGTGTTTACTACCTTTATAAGCGTTGCGTTTTCGTCATCGTCTGCAAATACGCTTATAGTGCCGTTTTCCGTGAATTTGACCGCGTTGTCCACAAGATTGTATATGACCTGATGTATCATATCCTCGTCGGCGGTGACCGTTACGGAATGAAGCCTGTCAAGCCCGGATATTTCAATGTGCTTGCGCTCTATTATCTGCTCGAACGACAGCAGCACGTTGAATATTTCCGCGCTTATGTCAAACGCCTTCGGGTTCAGCTTTAATTCACCCGCTTCGATTTTGGACATATTCAGCATTGCCGTAACAAGCCTTGACAGACGCTTGGTCTCATCGGAAACAATGCTCAAATAGTGTTTTTGCTGACTTTCGGGAATGGTGCCGTCAAGGATTCCGTCTATGAAGCCTCCTATGGTTGTCATAGGGGTCTTAAGCTCGTGCGAGACGTTTGCCACAAAGCTTCGCCGCGAGCTTTCAAGAAGCGACAGATCCGATGCCATCTTATTGAATGCGCGCACAAGCTCGGCGAGTTCGTCGTCACCCTTTACCTTGACTCTCGGGCCGAAATCGCCCTCTGCGTAAGCTTTTGTCGCCTCCGACATATCGTGGAGTGGTTTTATAAGAGAAGCGGTGAGAAAATATACCGCGATAAAGCCTACCGAGAAAGCCATAAGACAGGCAAAAATAAACATTTTAAGGATATTCGTCGCATAGTTTGTGAAGCCCGCCGTCATAGGCGCCACGGCAAAAACAACTGCTGCGGTTTCTTCGCCGACCTTTACCGGCTCCGCCGCGACAAGCTGCTTTTTCATATAGACGCCGTTTAAGGTGGTCTTTGCAAAATAGTCGCCCTTTTTCGCCTCGTCGATTACCTCCTGAGGTATTGTGTAGCCGCCGTGCAGACTGCATCTGCCGTTGTTTGAGATACTGTAATTCTGTGTTATGACGTCCTTGCACAATATTATGTTGCCCGAGGTATCGGTTATGTAAATATCAGCCGAGATAGCGTCCGAAATCATCGAGAGGTTACTGCATATCATCGCTATCGAACCGGAGGCATCGGTTTGAATTCTTGATGAGAGAACAGATGAGGTAGTGTTCGCTATGTTTTTTGCGTTAGAGGAGAGAAGCTGTTCTTTTTGACTTGACCAGTAATTCGAGAGGAACACGCCGAGCGTTACTCCCAAAAGCAAAAAGCATATGAGTACCATTGCCACAAATACCGACAGAAATTTAGTGAACAGTGACTGATGACTGAATTTGCGGTAGGTGCGGTGCAATACCGTTTTAAAACGCGCCTTTACGCTCTGCTGCATTCTTATCAGTCCTTAGTTTCAAATTTATAGCCTACGCTCCAAACGGTTTTCAATTCCCATTTGTCGGAAACGCCCTCAAGCTTTTCGCGCAGACGCTTTATGTGAACGTCTACCGTTCTTGAGTCGCCGTAGTAGTCAAACCCCCATACCTCGTCAAGAAGCTGGTCGCGCGTAAATACACGGTTGGGATTTGAGGCGAGATGATATATAAGCTCGAGCTCTTTCGGAGGAGTGTCTACGGATACTCCGTTGACCTTCATCTCGTAATTTGTAAGGTTTATCGAGAGCTTGTCGTAATTTACCTCTTTGACGTCGCTTGTGTCGGAAGCGGGAGCGGTGCGGCGAAGTACGGCTTTTATTCTTGCCACAACCTCTTTTGTGTCAAAGGGCTTTGTAACATAGTCGTCCGCGCCGAGCTCAAGACCCAGAACCTTGTCAAAGGTCTCGCCCTTGGCGGTGAGCATAATTATCGGCTTGTCCGAGAATTTTCTGATTTCACGGCATACCTGCCAGCCGTCAAGCTTCGGTATCATTATGTCGAGCAACGTGAGGTCGGGATTTTCCTGCTTGAATGCATTTATTGCCGACACACCGTCGTTAACTATTTTTACGACGTAGCCCTCTTTTTCGAGATAGAGCCTTAAAAGCTCGCAGATATTGGTGTCGTCATCGACGACGAGTATTTTTTCGTTTGGCATAAAATACCACCCTTTCAAACCTCTTATAATCAGAAATTATAAAGTACATTTAAAAATAATATGTGAACAAATTCGTAAGAAATTTAAAATAAAAGGGACTATAAAAAACAAATTTCTTTATAGCCCGATTTTATGATTATTTAAGCGACGACAGAAGTCCGCCTTTTTTGATTATATCCTGTATGAACGGCGGAAACGGCTCTGCCCGGTAGCTTTTGCCCGTGGTGTTGTCGGTTATTACGCCGCTGTCAAAATCCACCGAAACCTCGTCGCCCTGCTCGATTTCGTCACCTGCCTCCGGACATTCGAGAATCGGCAGACCTATGTTGAGCGCATTTCTGTAAAAAATTCTTGCGAAGTTTTTGGCGATTACGCAAGAAACGCCCGCCGCCTTTATGGCAAGCGGAGCATGCTCTCTTGAGGAGCCGCAACCGAAGTTTACGCCGGCAACTATTATGTCGCCCTCTTTCACGTTATTTACAAATTCCTTGTCTATATCCTCCATACAATGAGCCGCAAGGTCCTTAGGGTCAGAGGAGTTGAGGTATCTTGCCGGAATTATGACGTCCGTATCCACATGGTCGCCGTATTTATGAACTTTGCCCTGTATCTTCATATAAATCGTTCCTTTCTTACCTGAGCTGCGAGGGTGAGCATATATAGCCCGTAACAGCACTTGCCGCCGCTACAAAGGGGCTCGCGAGATAAACCTCGCTCTCCGGGTGCCCCATTCGACCTACAAAGTTGCGATTTGTGGTGGAAACGGCTCTTTCACCCTTTGCGAGTATGCCCATATGACCGCCGAGACACGGACCGCATGTCGGGGTTGATACAACCGCGCCCGCTTCTACAAATATTTCGGTAAGGCCCTCTTTAATGCATTGCAGGTAAACCTTTTGTGTTGCCGGAATTACTATAACGCGAACGCCGTCCTTTACCTTTCTGCCCTTTAAGACGGAGGCGGCAGCGCGCATATCCTCTATTCTTCCGTTTGTGCAGGAGCCTATAACTACCTGATCTATGTCGATTTTTTCAATTTCGTCAACGGTGTGAGTGTTTTCGGGAAGATGCGGAAAAGCAACCGTGGGTTTCAGATTATTTAAGTCTATCTCTATTGTCTCGTCATACTCGGCGTCCTCGTCTGCCTCGAATATACGAGGCTGTCTGTCGGTCCTGCCGCTTATGTATTCGAGCGTCTTATCGTCTACCGGGAAAATTCCGTTTTTGGCGCCGCATTCTATTGCCATATTCGCTATGCAGAAGCGGTCGTCCATTGAGAGTGCGCCTACACCGTCGCCCGTGAATTCAAGCGAACGGTATCTTGCTCCGTCAACGCCTATTTTACCGATAAGGTGAAGTATTACGTCCTTGCCGCTGACAAATTCGGGCAAGGTGCCTTTTAGTACAACCTTAATTGCGGACGGAACCTTAAACCAAGCCTTGCCGGAGATCATACCGGCAGCCATATCGGTTGAGCCCACACCCGTAGAGAACGCGCCGAGTGCGCCGTATGTGCAGGTGTGTGAGTCGGCGCCTATAACGGCGTCGCCGGAAATAACGAGACCGCTCTCGGGAAGAAGCGCGTGCTCTATACCCATTTTTCCTACGTCAAAGAAATTTTTGATTCCCTTTTCCTTTGCGAAAAGACGAACCTGTTTGACATTTTCGGCGGATTTAATATCCTTGTTGGGGGTAAAATGGTCCATAACAAGTGCTATTTTGTCCGTTGAAAATACGTCCTTAAAGCCCTTTTTTGCCATCTCGTTTATGGCAACGGGCGAGGTTACGTCGTTGCCGAGCACGAGGTCGAGCTTTGCCTCTATGAGCTGACCTGCCGTAACCGACTGAAGGCCGGCGTGCGCCGCGAGTATTTTTTGAGTCATTGTCATTGACATTCTGTTATTCCTCGATTCCTTTTATGTTTGTATCGCCGCTCTCAAGCGCGGTAAGACCGGAGCGTGAAAGCTCTATTATTCCGTGCTTTGTCATTTTGCCTATGAATTTGTCGATAAGCGACGGCAGACCCGTAAGCTCGGCAGTTATTGTTGTGTGGCCTATATCCTTTACCTTTGCGCCGAAGCCGTTGATTGTTTTAAGCACGGCTGTGCGCTGGCTGTTTGTGGCGTGAACCTTTATGAGCAAGAGCTCGGAGGATACAAGGCGCGATTCATTGAGCTTTACCACCTTTATTACGTCCTCAAGCTTTGAGAGCTGACGCTCAACCTGCAAAAATTTGTGCGGCTCAACGTCGGATACTATTGTTATTCTTGAATATACGGGATTTTCCGTTTCGGCTACGGTAAGGCTTATTACGTTGTAGCCGCGTCTCGCAAAAAGACTTGCGACGCGCAAAAGCACGCCCGTGCGGTTATATACGAGAGCCGAGAGGAATATTCTCTCAAGGCCGGTTGTGTTTTCTTCTGCCATTTTTAGTTTCCTTTCCTTTGCGGCTTATTCTGCCGAAAAACGATATACCGTGTCAGATACGAACGGATGGTTTTCGTCAAACAGATTTTGTATGAAATCGGGGTTGTTTAAAGCGTTCGGGTAGTACTGCGTTTCAAGGCAGAAACCGGAGCGGTGAGTGAGGGGCAGCTTGCCTTTACCGATTTGCGAGCCGTCCATATAGTTGCCTATGTAAAACTGGACTCCGGGAAGGTCGGTATAGCACGTCATTTTTCTGCCGCTTTCGGGGTCGTAAACCATTGCGAATTCGCGCAGAGCACCCGTGTAATTTTCGAGGCAGAAGTTGTGGTCGTAGCCCCTGCCTATTATAAGCTGCTCGTCGGGAGACGATACGTCTCTGCCTATCTTTTTCGGTATTCTGAAGTCAAACGGTGTGTTTTCAACGCTTCTGATTTCGCCTGTCGGGATGCTGTCTTCGTTCATCGGCGTAAAGTATTTTGCAAAAATCTGCATTTCGTGAGAGAGGATGTTGCCGGAAGCGTATCCGCCGAGGTTAAAGTATGAGTGGTTTGTGACGTTTATCGGAGTCTTGCCGTCGGGTCTGCAGTCATAGTGTATTTTGACCTCGTTTTTGTCGGTAAACGTGAAGGTGACTTCATTTTGAAGGTTTGACGGGAAGCCCTCGTTGCCGTCGGCGCTGAAATATGAGAATTTAACGCTGTCGTCGCCGAGTATTTCATAATTCCAAACGGCGTTTTCGTATTCGTGATTACCGTGAAGGGTGAATTTACCGTCGATGTTTTTTGTTATCGGGTAATTTTTGCCGTCTATGGTAATACCGTTTCCGGAAATTCGGTTTGCGACTCTTCCGACGGTGCGACCCTGCGAATCCGTACAGCTCAGCTGACCCTCCATGGTGTCAAAGCCGACAAGTACATCGGCAAAGTCTCCGTTTCTGTCGGGAACCGATATTTTATTGAGCGTAGCGCCGTAATTCAGCAGTTCGATTTCGGCTCCGCTTTCGTTTTTTATTGTGAATGAAAAGACTTCTTTTCCGTCGGCGGTTTTGCCGTAGAGAGATTTGGTCATTTTCAAAGCTACCACCCCATTTTTAGCATTTTAATAAGTATAATATCCGTGCGCGCCGTTGTCAAGAAAGACGAAAGAACTTGCAAGAGCGAAAATAATGCTGACCGGAAAACAAAAGTATTTTTATTGACTTTTCGGCGTTTTAAATGTATTCTTAACATATATTATGTATTTGAAGGGAGTGTGCCGATTGGAGCAATTTTTAACTCAGTTTGAATTCCTGTCGCGATATGCTTTGGCTTTTCTTGCGCTTATAATACTTCTCCGGTGCATTTTTTCCCTTTTCAGGCTCAGACCGCGCCGCGAGATTATGGCAACGCTGATAAATCTTGCCGACGACAGCGAAATCGAGATACGAAATTGGGAAACCTCGATAGGCCGTTCGCGCTCGTGCGATATATCGCTCAGAAAGTACGGCACGGTATCGCGTTTTCACGCCGTTCTGGCTCTCAGAAAAGACGGCTGGTATGTCTTTGATACCGAGTCGAAAACCGGAGTTTACGTAAACGGCGAGCAGATAAAAAAATCAGCCAAGATAATCGACGGCGACACCGTCTCGTTCGGAAACGCGGTTATGAAGTTCACCTCAAACGGCTACGGCGTTGAGAGTGAGGAGACTGAGGACGGTAAAAAGGTTGACTTCACAAACGCCACAAGGCTTGTAAATCTTGCCGACAACAGCGCGTTCTATTTAAACGGCACGTGCCTTATAGGGCGTGACAGAACCTGTAATATATGCCTGCCGATGCAAAGCGTCTCGGGCGAGCACGCAGAGGTCTATCCCGCAAAGGACGGCTGGTATGTTGCGGACCTCAATTCCAAAAACGGTACGCTTTTAAACGGCGAAGAGGTTTTCGGCGCATTCCCGCTGTATGACGGCGACATTATTTCAATAGGCGATTACAGCTTCCTTTTCCGCGAATAAAGCGGAGAAGAGGCCATATTCAAAGAAACGGAGGACGCATCTTTGGCTCAGGAAAATGCTCGTAAAAAGCAAAAAAAGACGAGAACCAAAAAATACAGAAAGCCTGTAAACTGGCTGATTCTGCTTATAATTATGACTGTTTTTCAGCTCGTTTGCGCCGCTCAGATAAATATGAACAGTCCCGACATACCGCTGACTACATTATATATTGTATTCGGTGCATATATAGCTATCGAATGGGCGTATTTTATATTTTTCGGCGGATTTTTACACCGCAAGAGCTTTGAAATAGAGCTTATAGCGTTTTTTCTTACCGGAATAGGTCTTACACTCACCACAAGCGTGTATCCCGACAAAGCGTTTGTTCAGCTTGCGGCGGTGATTATGGGTATTGCGGTATTTATAGTTATGCTTTGGGTACTCAGCGATATAGAAAGAGTCGTAAAGCTGCGTATGCCGGTGGCGATAGCTTCCGTTATCGTACTTGTTGCCACAAGGCTTTTGGCGCACAATATAAACGGTGCATACAACTGGATAAGAATAGGCGGCGTTTCAATACAGCCGTCGGAAATAGTGAAGATAGGCTTTGTCTTTGTAGGTGCGGCTACGCTCGAATACCTGCAATCAACGAGAAGCCTTACAAAATATCTTGTGTTTGCGCTTTCCTGTATAGGCTGTCTGTTCCTTATGAAGGATTTCGGTACGGCACTTATATTCTTCTTTACATTCTTAATAATGGCATTCCTGCGCTCGGGAGATATAAAGACAATATTTCTTGTATGCGCGGCAGCTCTCGGCGGCGGCGGTCTTGTGCTTACGTTTAAGCCGTATGTCGCAAAACGCTTTGAAACATATCGCCATGTTTGGGAGTATGCAAACGACCGCGGCTATCAGCAGGCGCGACTTCTCATATATTCCGTCAGCGGCGGCCTTTTCGGACTCGGAATAGGAAACGGCAAGCTGAGAGATGTATACGCAGCCACAGAGGACTTGGCGTTCGGAATGGTATGTGAGGAATTCGGAATTATTGTCGCATTTGCCGTGCTTTTGACCTTTGTCGCCCTCGTGGTTTACAGTATACGCTATGCTGTGGCGGCTCGATCGTCTTTTTACGCTATTGCTGCGTGCGCGGCGTCGGGCCTTCTTCTTTTCCAAGCGGCTCTGCACGTGTTCGGTGTTACCGATCTTCTTCCGTGGACGGGCGTTACGCTGCCGTTTATCAGCCGAGGCGGCTCGAGTATGATGTGCTGCTGGGGACTTGTGGCATTTATAAAGGCCATTGATGTCAAGACGTACAAACGGTACGATAAGGTAGCGGTGGCAAAGTCTTAAATTAAATCTGCCGAAAGGGAGTGTGAAACAATGAAAACCATGTCAAAAAGAGCCTGGGTGCTCTATGTGTTTATAGCAGCATTTTTAGCAGGGCTCATTGTGTTGTTTTACACATTTTACACGAACGCCGATTCGTGGGCTATGAAAAAGGCAAACAGGCACCTGTATTCATCAGGTACGCTGTCGGTTGCGGGCAGCATTAAGGATGAAACCGGAGCGGTGCTTGCGGAAACAAAGGACGGTAAGCGCGTTTATAACAGCGACAAAACCGTAAGAACCGCAACCATGCACACGGTAGGCGACTCTGAGGGCTATATAGCGACGGGCGTTCAGACATCGTATAAGGACGTCATAACCGGCTATAATTTCGTTGACGGTATATACAACCTGAAAAAATACGGTAAGGGCAACGACGTAAATCTCACCATAAACGCGCAGCTCTGTGCGGCGGCATACAGTGCCCTCGGAAGCAACAAAGGCACGGTCGGCGTTTATAATTACAAAACCGGTCAGCTTTTATGCGTTGTATCAAGCCCGTCTTACGATATTGCAAACAAACCCGTCTCAAGTATAAATAACGATAAGACAGGTGCCTACGAGGGTGTTTATTTAAACAGGTTTTTCTCCGGCGTTTATACTCCCGGCTCGACATTTAAAATGATAACCTCGATTTGTGCCATTGAAAATTTGCCTGATATCGATTCGCAAAAATTCAAATGCACGGGCGAATACAAGGTCGGCGGCAGCTCGGTTAAGTGCCTCGGGGTCCACGGAACCGTGAATTTCGAAAAGGCTCTCAATGTGTCCTGTAACAGCGCATTTGCGCAGATTGCGATAGAACTCGGACCAGATAAGCTTATGGCCACGGCAAAGGAACTGGGGCTCGGCAATCAGATGTATGTAGGCAATATAAGGCTCGCAAAAAGTTCGTTCGATGTGACCGGCGCGTCTGACCTCGACGTGGGCTGGGCAGGTATAGGTCAGTACACCACTCGCATAAATCCGTGCCAGATGTTAACTATTGCAGGCGCGGTGGCTAACGGCGGTTCATCCGTGCCGCCATATCTTGTCGGCAAAATAACCTCGCAGACCGGAAAAACGATTTATGAAGCAAAGCCCGGCACGGCAACTCAGCTTATTTCCTCGGATACCGCATCAAAGATGAACGATATGCTTCGCTCAAATGTCAAGAATTATTACAGCGACGGTAAGTTCCCCAACCTTAAAATGTGCGGTAAGACCGGAACGGCGGAAGTAAGCTCGGAAACCGGCGGTGCAAAGCCTCACGCTTGGTTTGTCGGATATTCACAGCGCGAGGATCTCCCGCTTGCGATAGTGGTTGTTGTCGAAAACGGCGGCGGAGGCTCATCTGTGGCAATTCCCGTTGCCAATAAGACTATGCAAAAGGCTCTTTCCTTATATGCAAAATAAAAATTTTTCCGCATACGACAGCAAAGCTCGTGTGCGGAATTTTTAAAGGTGATAAAATGAAATTTTACTTTCCGGAAAACTACGGTGCTCTCGGCGACGGAAAAAACGACGATTCACGCGCTTTACAGTCCGCTATTGACGAGGCCGAAAAAAACGGCGGCGGAACGGTTGTGCTTGAGAGCGGAAAAACGTATTATTCAAGCTCGGTCATAATGAAGAAAAACGTTGAGTTGCATTTGCAAAAAGGCTCGGTTTTAAAGGCAACCTCAGACATAAACGGATACTTTCGTCCCTGCGATTTTATAAACGATGAGACAAATACCCTTATAGGCAATCCCGTTACGGGTAAGCCGTCGTTTGCCTTTATATATGCGTATAAGGCGGACAATGCCGCAATAACCGGAGGCGGAAAAATCGACGCAAACGGTCACAGCTTTGTAAAGAGAAAAGACAAATACTATGTCACCGGCGACTTTTATCCGCGTCCCACGGTTATGTATTTTGAGGCTTGCAACCATATTGTGTTTGAGGATTTCACTGTGGTTGATGCACCGTTTTGGACGCTTCATCCGGCAGGCTGCGACGATGTTTTAATATCAAAAATTCACATATTAAACGACCTCGATGTTGCAAATTCGGACGGTATAGATCCCGACCACTGCAGCAATGTGCGTATTTGCGACTGCCACGTAGAGTGTGCCGACGACTGCATCTGCCTTAAAACTTCAAAAGGCAATTCCGAATACGGACCGTGCGAAAATATACTGATAACGGGCTGTACGCTGATTTCAACCTCGGCGGCGATAAAAATAGGCACGGAGGGCGTCGGCGATTTCAGAAACATAATAGTTTCAAACTGTGTCATTTCGCGCAGCAACCGCGGTCTTTCAATTCAGATACGCGACGGCGGCAATGTCGAAAATGTCAAATATTCCGACATTATAATAGGTACGCGCCGCTTTTGCCCGGATTGGTGGGGGACTGCCGAGCCGATAGTCATAACCGCGTTTGACCGCGACGAAAACACAAGGGCAGGCCATATCAAAAACATATCTTACCGCAACATAACCTGCGTCGGCGAAAACGGAGTTATGATATGCGGCACGGCGGAAAACAAAATTGAAAACGTAGTTTTCTCGGACGTTGACGTAACTCTCTCAAAAACGTCAAAGTGGGACTGCGGTCTTTACGATATGCGCCCGGGGCTTAATAAAGAGGTCGAAAAGCATAAAAATGCCGGTTTTTATCTTCGCTTTGCCGATAACGTTACGCTTCGCAACACAAGCGTGAAGTGGGGAAATGTCTGCCCCGAATATTCGGCTGCTCTCGAAGAGGAAAGCTGTGTCGGCACCGTACTTGAAAATTTCACGGGTGATAACGCCTGAAGGCTTTGAGAATGCGGCTGCTCGTTCGAGCGTGAAATTTCCTTTCATACGGCTTCTTGTATGTACGTTTATACGCATTTTGCTTAAAAATATTTGACACAGCGCGTATAAAATGGTATAATTCAACAATGGAGTTAAGCTTTCGCCTGCTTCGGCAAGCGAGAATCGAAAGGGAGTATACTGTAATGAAAAAGGCGTTAAATAAAAAAGTGCTTTCCGTACTGATTGCGGCTGTTATTTTACTTGTTACCGCATTTCCCGTGCTTGCGGCGGATCCGTTTAAGCTCACTTCTTCGGCTGAAGCAAAGGATTCGGTCGTCACCGTAAAAATTTACCTTCCGCAAAATACGGAACTCGGGACGCTTTCGTTTACACTTAAATACGATACAAAATTGCTCACGTATGTTTCCGCCGAGTATTCGAGCGGAGACGTCAGTGCCACAAATTCAAGCACGGCAGGCGAGGTTAAAATAAACGCCGTTTGGAAAAACACCGCGCCGCTCGGCGGCGAGGTTGCCGCCATAACCTTTAAGGTGAACGACGGAGCAACCGGCAAAACCGACTTCCCGATAAATGTCGATTTCTCAACCGATGCCAATAATCAGCACATTGATTTGTCGGCCGTAAGCTCTTCGATTGACTTATCCGAAGCGGCTCCGATGCCGGCGGCAACCGATGAAACCGTCTCATCGGAGGGCAAAACGGTAAAGGCCGGAAAAATTCCTAAGACCTCGGGAAAGTATGCTGCGATAGGATCGGCGGCTGTTACTTTATGCGTTGCCGCGGCGGCTGTTGCGATTACGGTAAAACGCAAGAGAAAATAAAAAACAATGCTGAAAGCGGAGCTGTAACAATGTGCTTACAGCTCCCTTTTTATGCGATTTGATATGTGTCCGAAAACACACTTAAAATTCCGCTTTTCGTTGACATAATGCACAGTGTATTATATAATATCTATTGTATGTTTAATAAGTTGCCCGTTTAGCATTTTTTATATTCGGGCACGTAATTTTTAAGGAGGAAACTCTAATGGTAAAAGCAATTGTCGGCGCCAACTGGGGCGACGAGGGCAAAGGTAAAATTACGGATATGTTTGCGAGCGAAGCAGACATAGTTGTTCGTTTTCAGGGTGGTGCAAATGCAGGGCACACCATTATAAACGAACACGGCAGATTTGCATTGCATCTTATGCCCAGCGGTATTTGCTACGACAATGTTACCTGTGTCATCGGCAACGGCGTCGCTCTTGATATAAACAAGTTCTGCTCGGAACTTGAGGATGTGAAAAAGGCAGGCGTAAATCCGAAGCTTCTCGTATCAGACCGTGCTCAGATACTTATGCCGTATCATATTCTTCTCGATACCTATGAAGAGGAGAGACTCGGCAAAAACGCGTTCGGCTCCACAAAGAGCGGTATCGCTCCGTTCTTCAGCGACAAGTACGCAAAAATAGGTATTCAGTGCAACGAGCTGTTTGACGACGAAGAGTTAAAGGCAAAGCTTCACAATATAGTGACTCTCAAAAATCTCATTCTTGAGCACGTTTATCATAAACCGCTGCTTGACGAGGACGAGCTTTACAACACCTGTATGGAATACAAGAAAAAGATAGCTCCGTACATCTGCGATACGCACGCATTTATACGCGACGCCTTAAAGCAGGGCAAAAACATTCTCCTCGAGGGTCAGCTCGGCACGCTTAAGGATCCCGATTTCGGCATATATCCCATGGTTACGTCGTCCTCGACTTTGGCAGGCTACGGCTCTGTTGGAGCCGGAATTCCTCCGTATCTCATAAGCGAAGTAGTAGCCGTTACCAAGGCGTATTCTTCTGCGGTAGGTGCAGGCGAATTTGTTTCGGAGATTCTTGATGAGGACGAGGCACAGGAACTCAGAATTCACGGCGGCGATAAAGGCGAATTCGGCGCTACCACCGGTAGACCGAGAAGAATCGGTTGGTTTGACTGCGTTGCGACACGTTACGGCGTTGAGTGCCAGGGCGCCACAAAGATTGCCATGACCGCTCTTGACTGCCTTTCGTATCTTGACGAAATCAAGGTTTGCACAGCTTATAAAATAGGTGATGACATCACAAAGGATTTCCCGAACACCTCGCTTCTTAAAAAGGCAAAGCCGGTATTTACCACATTAAAGGGTTGGCATTGCAATATAAAGGGCATTCGCAATTTCTCGGAGCTTCCGCGTGAGGCACAGGAATATGTCGAATTCATCGAAAAGGAACTCGGCCACAAGATAAATATGGTATCTAACGGACCAGAGAGAGAAGCTATAATTTACAGATAATTAAGAGGATATTATGGAGAAAATACTTGTACTCGATTTCGGCGGTCAGTATAATCAGCTGATTGCGCGGCGTGTACGCGACAACAATGTCTATGCGGAAATACTGCCGTATACCGTACCGCTCAGCGAAATCAAAGAGGGCAATTACAAAGGTATTATTTTTACCGGCGGACCTAACTCCGTGTTTGATATGAGTTCGCCGCACTACACAAAAGAGATTTTGGAGCTCGGGATACCCGTACTCGGCATATGCTACGGCTGTCAGCTTATTTCGTGGATGGTCGGCGGCAATGTTGAGACTGCGGAACAGTCCGAATACGGCAAAATCGACCTTATGGTTACAAAAAAACAGTCGGAGATTTTTGCCGACGTTGATGAAACGAGCGTAGTTTGGATGAGCCATACGGACAGAGTTAAAGTGATGCCGTCAGGTTTTGAAATAACCGCAAAAACGGAAGCCTGCCCGATAGCAGCTTATGAAAACGAAGAAAAGAAAATATACGGCGTGCAGTTCCACCCCGAGGTAACTCACACACAGTTCGGATTTAAAATTCTTCACAATTTTCTGTATAATGTTTGCGGCTGTCACGGCGACTGGAAGATGGACAGCTTTATTGACGATACCGTAAAGAGCCTTCGCGAAAAAATCGGAGACAAAAAGGTTATTCTCGGCCTTTCGGGCGGTGTCGATTCCTCGGTCGCGGCGGGACTTCTCTCTCGCGCCGTCGGCAAACAGCTCACCTGCGTTTTCGTTGACCAGGGACTTATGCGTAAGAACGAGGGCGATTTCGTCGAAAAGACGTTCACTTCGCTGTTCGATATGAATTTCGTGCGCGTAAACTGTCAGGACCATTTTATAAATGCTCTTAAAGGAGTATCCGACCCGGAGCAGAAGAGAAAAATCATAGGCACGGAATTTTACAAGGTGTTCTGGGATGAGATAAGAAAACAGGCCGAGAAGGGATTTTTTGCACAGGGCACCATATACCCCGACTGCATAGAGTCCGGCAAGGGCGATGCCGATAAAATCAAGACGCATCACAATAAGGTCAAAATGCCCGACGACGTTGAATTCATCGACGTTATTGAGCCTCTTTCAAGCCTGTTTAAGGATGAGGTCAGAGCAGTAGGCGAAAAGCTCGGAATTCCGCACGAGCTTGTCTGGCGTCAGCCGTTCCCGGGACCCGGTCTCGGTGTCAGAATTATCGGCGAGATAACAAAGGAAAAGATTGAAGTTCTCCAAAATGCCGATTGGGTGCTGCGCGATGAAATGGCGAAGAACGGTTATGAAAAAAACCTCGCACAGTTCTTCTGTGTGCTTCCGGGAGTCAATACGGTAGGCGTTATGGGCGATCACCGCACATACGATAACCTTGTGGCAATCCGCGCCGTAACAACCGACGACTTTATGACAGCCGATTGGGCGAAGATACCGTACGATATTCTCGCCAAGGTTTCAAATCGTATCACAAACGAGGTAAAACACGTAAACCGCGTAGTTTACGATATAACCTCCAAACCCCCCGGCACCGTCGAGTGGGAATAAATTGAAAAAGTCTGAAAGCCCAGTAATATCAAGGGTTTCAAGGTTTTCAAAGAGCCCGTTGATAAGATTTTGATAAGATTCTGCTCGGTGCCCTTTATCGTGTGTATCGAGTGGTTTGTGAGTAAAAAGTAATATCTTTTGGCTCGCAAAAATACCATATTAACATTAAAACCCGTACTGACGGATTAAAGTCAGTACGGGGTTTTGTCGTTGGCAGGGTTATTGCAGCTTATACTTGAACTAAAAAGCTTGAAACACCGATATGATATTGTGGGTACAGAAAATGAATAATATTCGTAATAGTGCGACAAAAATTGCAAATGCGGATATAATTTACAAGGTATAAACACAACAGCGGCAGGGAGCAATCCCTGCCGATTTTTTGTTGCTATTTCTGATTTGTTTAGTTGTAGATATAAAAGTATTGCGTTTGCAGTACTTTTGTTATATAATCACAACATATAAAGGAGTGATGGATTTGTCTTTTACATATAAGCCATTATGGAAGTTGTTAATTGATAAAGAAATGACCAAAAAACAACTGATGGAAGAAACCAACATATCAAAATCCACAATGGATAAAATGGGAAGAAACGAGAAAGTGTCAATGGAAATATTAGATAGATTGTGTTCTCATTTTTCATGCGATGTTTCCGATATTATTGAACATATTGACGAGGTTGAAAAGCAATGAATTATATAGGATCCAAATATTCGCTTCTTGATTTTATTCATAGAACAATATCGGATGTTACCGGTTACAAGCCAGGTGATGATTATATTTTTGCAGATTTGTTTGCGGGAACCGGGGTTGTTGGAGCGAGTTATAGAAAAGAAGGCTGTAAGGTCATTTCAAACGACATTCAATACTATAGCTATGTAATTAATAAATATTTAATTGAGGGATCAGAAAATATAGACGAATCATTGATAAGCAGTTTGGATTTATTGGATGATGTTGATGGCTTCATATTTGAAAACTATTGTGCAGGTTCAGGTAGTGGTAGAAACTATTTTACAGATAGCAATGGCAAAAAATGTGATGCTATAAGGATAGAAATCGAAAGACTTTTTAATCAAAATTTGATATCTGAAGAAACATATTTTGGGCTTTTGGCAGGTCTTGTGAATTCGATAGATAAGTACGCAAATACGGCATCGGTATACGGAGCCTTTCTTAAGCACATAAAAAAATCAGCTCAAAAACAATTTAAATTAGAGTTACTGCCAAAAATTCAGGGGCCAAAAGGAGAAGTTTATAATGAGGATGTTAATAAACTGATAACGAGAATTCACGGGGATGTTTTATATCTCGACCCACCATATAATGCTAGACAATATTGTTCAAATTATCACGTACTTGAAACTATTGCGCGATATGATTATCCTGAGTTGAAAGGCAAAACCGGGTTGAGAGAGCCCAATGGACAGAAAAGTAAGTATTGTTCTAAGAGAACATTGGAAAGTGAATTTGAAAATTTGATTGCTAATGCGAATTTTAGATACATCTTTTTAAGCTATAATAATGAAGGCTTAATGAATGTGGATGCAATAAAAAATATATTGTCGAGATACGGAACATATAGATGTTTCACTCAGTCTTATAGGCGATTTAAGGCAGATAAAGACAAAAACAGAAATATTTCAGGAAAAGAAACGACTGAGTATTTGCATTGTTTAATAAAAGAGGAATGAAATGGGAAAATATAATGATTTAGACTTATCTCAATGGAGAGAATACACGGACATCGAAACGGATTCTTTATGGATAATCGACAAAAGAGATAATAGCGGTGCGCATAGTGGACATTATCATGGAAATTTTGTTCCACAAATTCCGCACCAGTTATTTTCTAGGTATACCAAAAAAGGGGATTGGATTTTAGACCCGTTTATGGGAAGCGGAACATCATTAATAGAAGCACAACGCATGGGTAGAAATTCAATTGGAATAGAAATTCAACATGATGTTGCGAAAGAAGCTTATGACAGAATTAACACTGAAAAAAATGATGTTGTAAGAACAAAGGTTGTGGTTGCTGATAGTCAAACATGTGATATGAATAAGATATTACTATCAGAAGGCATAAATAAAGTACAGTTCGTAATAATGCATCCTCCATATTGGGATATTGTGAAGTTTTCTGAAAATCCCAATGATTTGTCAAATTGCGACAGCATTAATGAGTTTTTGGATTCTTTTAGCAAAGTAATCGATAACTCGTTAAGTGTTTTGGAGAAAAATAGATATTGTGCAGTTGTTATTGGCGATAAATATGCTAACAGTCAAGTAATTCCCCTTGGGTTCTACTGCATGAATTTGATGATGGAAAAAGGGTTGCTTTTGAAAGCTATTTTAGTTAAAAACTTTGGTGAAACAAAAGGTAAATCAAATAAACAAGGCATTTGGCGATATCGTGCCTTAGCCAGCGATTTCTACATATTCAAACACGAATATATTTTTGTATTTAAAAAGGTAAAGTGATTAAAATCACTTTACCTATAACGAATCGATTATACAATTTTCTCAAAGTCAATATCATCTTTGCTTATATTAAAAGCATAATACTCGGTCTTATGAATAGATGCATATGAATACGGATTGTTAAACTTTTTTCCGGCAATATATTTTATCAATCCCATATCATTTGTTTTAGCAGCAACAATGCAAGGAGTTATTTCTACTGCTTTTCTATCATAGTTCGGAATAATATAATCAAATAGCCATTTTATATACCAGTTAAGTTGATAATCCACAATATTCGCTGTAGGCTGTTCGTCTTTTAATTCAATTATTTTAAAGTGAATATTATCGTTGCTTTCTTGCATTATCAATATATCTATTCGCTGCATACCTACTCCGCAAGAAACCTCATTGCCTACCCAAAAATCCTTTTCTGGATATTCAAGTAAATTTAGCGAGCGTATATTTTGTAAAATAAAAGCTTGTAAATGTGTTTCAAACGCATTTTGTCTGTTTGCTTTATATAGCAATCTTTCTTTTATAGATAGCGAATTTTGTCTGCCACTATAAATTGCGACATTATTATATTCTGATATTTTGTTTGATGAAAAATCATATGTATAGTTATCAGATACTGTTAGGCATTTGCTTTTATTTTGTAATTTTGATAATAAGTCGTTGAATTCAAAATCAGTAATCATAGTGCATCCGCGATTACCTTTTAATTTTCTATATATTAAACTCCAACATAATTCATAAGGATAATTTTTACCTTCTAAGGAATCTAAATATTCGTGTTCTGTTATGCCTATTGGGTATACGCCATAATCAGATGCCTCAATGAGTATGCGGTATGACAATCCTTTCCCAAGTTTAATTTTTAAGTAATTATCAGTATCATTTTCATCGAAAAAAGCTCTAGATTTTGCTCTGAATATTCCAAAGAACTGTCCTTGATTACCATTGGTCGCTTGTAAGTAAAAAATAATATTGTCGCCGATCTGAATGCGAGAAATGTCGGCTATCATTCCCATTAAGTTGCGCTCTGCAGTTGCGTTATATTGAATAGTAGGATTATTCAAAAATGGTGATTTTTTTTCGCTTGCACCAGTACCTGCGAACATATATTCTAAGTGGTATTTAAATGTTTGTCCATTTACAATAAAAACGTGTGTATTCATATTATATTTCCTTTAAGTGCTTTCTGAATTCTAATGGATCATACCAAAAGCAGCCAACACAGGCATCTTCCTCTCCATTATGGTGAGCTTCACCTTTGTAATAAGACATAGGGTATCCCAAATTCTTGGCATCGTATCTTATGCCTGTTCTAATGCATTCTTTACAAAATTGGCGTTTTGCATCATTTGCGGCTTTGCTTAATGGCTGAAAATCAGATAATTTTTGATCTTCATTTCGCATAACACGATCTTCATTTTTCATGCCATTTTTATGGTCTACCTCTGGATTTGACGTCCCTAATATTACACAACGCTGACTTTGAATTTGTCTTTTAATATCAGCTCTAATGTGCTGAGAATAATCTCCGTTATTAAATCCTACCGTTCTTATAGCATCGGTTTTGTTTCCAGGCGTAATAGATTTATCTCGTTCAATAATGTACTTTTTCCCAAAAGTTCCATCGTCTCTTGACCATCCGGCACCGTTTAGAAGCTGAAGACCTTGATATTTTCCTACAAACTCATCGACGGAAACCCATCTGCTACAACCATTTTCATCTATTCCCGCCAATTCTTCAAACAACTCAATTTTTGTTTTCTTTTTTGGCATTTTTATCTTCCTCCAAAAACAATTTATAGGTTTCAATTCCGAGTGCATCGGCGATACGCTGTATATTTTCAAGCGAAATGCTCCTGCGATAGCACTCAATAGCACTGATATAAGTTCTGTGCATACCGCATTTATCGGCAAATGCTTCTTGGGATATTCCCATTGCGGTGCGATATTTTCTTAAATTATCGCCAAATACTTTTATAATATCCATAGTTGTAATCCTCCATATTTTATAGTATAATCAAAATGAATACAAAAAGTCTACATACAATAAGTAACGGCAAATGATGAGGTGGTTATGTGAATTATATTAAATCGTTACATATTAAGAACTTAAAAACTTACTATTAATGAGGCAATTTTACTAAAAAGGTTAATGTATTTGTTGAAATGAACGAAACTGGTAAGATTAACATTTAAAAAACAATAAAGATAGGTCTAAATCACCAGTATCGTTTTGTATAACATAACATGAATTTTATGTTAAGGTGATAAAAATGGCTGAAACTAAAAAAAGGGATTATGGTAAAATATCTATATTGAAGCTAAAAAGTTATGCAGAAAAACATACTGCTTTATTTACTGCAATTTTTTCAGCGTTAATAGCTGCAACGACTGTTTATTTACAACTTTGTTATTATGTATACAAATATGGTCAGTTGAGCTATTTTAATATTGATGTCAACACAGTTAGATTAGTAAACGACTCAAATAAATTCAATATTTTATTTTGTATAGTTATTTCCGCTGTAATGTTGGCAATGAATTATTTTGGATATTATTTTTATAGGAAAAATTCTCTGTTCAAATACTTTTGCGGTTTATTTCCCTTATCTCTATTTATGTCGTTTTTTTTGTTTGATTACACTTGCAAATTTCAATATATTGATATTGCGAAAAATCATGAATTTGTAATAGTAATTTTTGTACTTGCAATATTGTTTATCCCATTTTCTAACATCTTTGTTATTATTTGTGCTGTTAACCCTTCAATTGATGAGATGATTTGCAGATTGGAAAATAAATATTTGAGAGTCAATAGAAAGTATAACGAAAATAGAAATAGACATATAATATTTCGTGTTATCCAAATAAAACAAATGTTAAAAACTTGGCGTAAGATTATGCGTAAAAGCAATAATAAAAATCATTCTGAATACATTAAAATTCAGAGTGTTAACTTATCGATTATTTTACATAAGAATTATAAAATTTTATATAGTGACGCAATAGAAAAGGCTTTAGACGAATTACATATAAACATAGATAAATTTAAAAACGAATGCGAACAAAACAGTAAAATTCTTAATTCGCATAGAATTTCAAATCCGATTATCGGCATTGCCGCAATTATATTGGTTCTTTCAATTATTGTACTTTCTTTTTTCTCAATGGGTTATTTGCAAGAGAAAAGTGTTAAAACAATTGATGTAATTGAGAGTTCTACTTATTTTTCAGAAAATAATACGGATTGTGCAATTATTTATCAAAATGATGAATATATTTTGGTTTCTCCCTGTTATATAAAAGATAAAGAATTAGTTATTAACACTTCTTATCAATATCGAACAAAAATTATTGGTATAAAAAAGCATATTGTACATTTTGATAAAATGACTGTTAAAACTCAGGATGACTTAGATGATTATATATGCAAATAGAAATTTTGATAGCATCTAAATGATAGCTATTTGATAGCAAAAGTCAAAACTCCTAAGCAAAAACAGTTAAAGTCTGTTTTGTACTTAGGAGTGGGAATGAATTGAAAAAGTCTGAAACCCCAGTAATATCAAGGGTTTCAAGGTTTTCAAAGAGCACATTGTGGTACGCATACATGTGGAGAGATTCCGGAATTTATCTTTTCTATGTAATTTTGGCGGTAGCGGTTCCGATTGTAATCAAGAATATTTCAAATAAAGTGATTTTGCGTGTAAACAGTCGCAAAAATATGTCCGCCGAGGAAAAATGAACGTAAAATCACACGGCTTCGATTTTTCGCTTGATATGAACACACTTGCTCAAGGGCTTCGTAAAACGGAGTCCTTATTGTTTATTTTGCGATACCGCATTTTGCGGACTCCGATAAATTTTTAAATAATGCGGACAGTTTACTCTTCAATTTCGTCTTAATAAGTGAAACGCGCTTCAATAACTTTTAAGAGGAAATTTGAATTATGGATAAAATTGTTTTAATTCAGTTCGCCGACGGAGTTGTGCGGATAATAGCGTTACTTTGCATGTCGTTTGGGTGTGTAATCGCAAGTAAAAATAAATTGAAATAATACGGACAGTTTTTATTTTGAATTCGTCTTAATAAACGAAGTGTGTTTCAAAGCTTTTAAAGGGGAATGTTTATGCTTAGAAAAACCATAAAAAACATAGCGCTTCTTGATTTGCAAAATTTTACTGCCGAGGCGTTAAGGGATATTAAGAAAATCGAGAGCTGTGCGATGCTTCTTATTCCGAAAAATGCGAGTGATGAATGGAAAAATGCCTATGCCAAGATAACAATTCGAAATGTTGCAAGCATTATAGAGGTCAGCTACAGCAAATACAGCGTTTTAAACGGAATGGTTACATTAAACGATAAAAATGTTTCCGATGATTGCCTCTATATTGTCAACGGCATTGTTATCCTTGAAACCGTTGAAAAAATTCCGGATTTATGCGTGAACGGGCTTCTGCTTAAAAGAAAAAAATCACGCTATGAGATGACGCGAATGAACGGCAGAAGTGTTGAGGTTGAGGATAACGTCGTAATAAAGCCTTACCCTAACACCATCGAAATCGACGGCAATACGGTGAGGAGCTTCGATTACAATACATTGGTGGCCGCAGGCAACAATGTCGATATTGTTGATGACGTGACCGAGCAAATGCTCTCCGATAAAAAGATAACATTTGCGGCAGGCAACGAGGTGAAATGCGGCAAAAATATTTTGGGCTATGTTAAAGTCAATTCAACCGTAGGCAACAAAATCACGGAAAAAAATGAATAACATTGAACTGTTTAACCAAATTTATGAAAAGTATTATAAAAGCATAGTTTCGTATTTTTCAAGGCGATTTGACAGCGACGAGGCAGAGGATTTGGCTCAAATCACCTTTATGAAGCTGTGGGGTTATTTGCCGACGCTCGGTTACATCAAAAAAGAAAAGTCCTTGATTTTTAAAATTGCTAAAAACGTGCTTGCCGACAGACTTCGTAAAAACAATTTTGCCGACTCGTTTGATGAGCTTGAAAGCATTAAATGTCTTGAGGTGTTTGATGATATCACATCTGTTGAAATTCAGCAGATACTTTTGAAAATGAGCGAGATCGACCGAGAAATAGTGACTCTTAAAAGCTACGGCTGGTCGAGCAGAGAGATCGGCAAGATAAAAAATATGCCGTCGTCAACGGTCAGAAACAGGCTGGCTGCGCTTAAAAAGCAAATTGAAAAGGAGCTCGGCGAGCCTTGCGGACGTCGAAAGCACCATAATACATATAAGACTTAAGAGCTGTCGGGCTATATGTCCGACGGCTCCTTTGTATAGAGATGTTTATTGATATTTATTATTTTTTTTGATAGAATATTTTTAAAACATAAATGTGTAAATCGGTACGTCGAAAACATACGGGTATTAACAAATTTGAAAAACAGTGTGAAAAAGGGGAGGTACCTATGCAGCAAAAAACAGTCAGCAAATACACAAAAGAACAGACATGCGAATTTGCAAAGGAAGTGCTTTTCAGACATTACGGGAGCCGAGCAACGCAGATTAAATACATAGGCGGCGGCTCCTTCGGATATGTTTACAAGGCCGAATTGCCCGTGATGCCGTACATTCTTACGGTAAAGGCCTGCCGCGTCGCCGGTATGCAGCATAATGAGAGCGCCGCGCTGAAAAAGCTTGCCGAAAGATCGCTAGTTCATATTCCCGAGGTCTATTTTACCTTTGACGCAACCGACGAAATTCCCATGGATTTTATAATTGAGGAATTTGTGAACGGAACAGATTGCTTCACCGACTTTTCAAAATTGTTTTTAAGCAAAAAAAGAAAAGCGAAATTTGCAGATGCAATAGCGGATTGTCTTGCAAATTGGCATAGCATTACAAGCAGCAAATTCGGCAGCCTCGATTTCCCCGAGTACGATAATTGGCTTGATTTTTACCGACCGTTTGCGCAGGATATTTTACAGACCGCCGCAGAGCTTAACAGAAAAAAACGGCTGAAGGACAGTACGCTTAATGTTATGCAAACAGCGTGGGAAAATTTTGATTACATTTTCAGTGAGCCAGTAAAAGAGGCGTCTCTTATCCACGGCGATTTGAATGTTATGAATGTAATGTCCGATAAAAGACTTAATATCACCGCGATAATCGACCCCCTTGAGTGCAAGTGGGCTGACAAAGAATTTGATTTGTTCCAGCTTAGAAACCTGACCGGGGAGTGCTTTGGGCTTTACGAAGCATATAAAAGGAAATATCCCGTTTCGGAAAAGTGTGATTTGAAGTGTGCGTTTTATGCGGTTTATCACGAGGTGTATTGTCTTATTTCAACCGGAACAAACACCGAAATCATACTTGCAGCGGCAGTCAAGAGACTGAAGAGGGAGCTTAAAAAAGCGGGTATTACCTCTTGAAAATCCGACTCAAACGGTGATGCGAGCACACCTGAATGTGCCGAAAACGAGCATATAGTTAAAAACCGTCTAAACATCTTGCGCTATAATTTACAATCGGAGGAAGACATTGAATATCAAAGCCACGGATTTTTGCGACGCCTCAAATTCTGCCGAGGGCGTTATCAAAGCAATAAATGAATTACAGAGCGGAGACACTCTTATTTTCCCGAAGAATGAGTATCATTTTTACAAGGACCGCTGTATTCACAAGGTTTGCCATATGACAAATACGGACTCCTTTAAGGCACCCGACAAGTATTTTGCGGTGCTTATCGAGAATAAGGAGAATATTACCGTGGACGGCTGCGGTTCAACCCTTGTAATTCACGGCGATATGTGTGCGTTTTCTCTGCGCGGCTGTAAAAATGTAAGGCTTGTAAATTTCACCGTAAGATATGCCTCCCCGACAAATTTTGAAATGGAGGTCACCGAGCGTTCGCTCAATAAAATTACATATAAAATCCCGACGGGAAGCGACTTTGAGGTCAAAAATAACAAGCTTACGTTCTTTGAAAAAAGTCCGTTCAGCGGAGAGAATTACTATACCTATACAGCCAACGGCGAGTGCTACTGCAACGTAATTCACAGAGGCGACGAGGTTTTCAGAACGTTGCGCTCACCTACGAAAACCGCCTTAAAAATCAAAAAAACGGGGGATCATACCGTCGAATGCAGATATTTTATGTCACCTAAATTCAAGGTCGGAGACGTTGTTGCGATGTCACGAAATAAGCTGCGCGACAACTGCGGATTGTTTTTCGAGAACTGCTCCGATATCTTCTGCGAGAGGATAACCGTCAACTATATGCACGGCTTCGGGTGGCTGTCCCAGATGTGTGAAAACCTGAGCTTTGATAAGCTGACATTTAAGCCGGCGAGCGGTTACAGAGTTTCTTCGTTTGCCGATTTGATTCACGTATGCGGCTGCAAGGGCTATGTGAAAATAACCGACTCGCACTTTGAACACCCGCACGATGACGCAATCAATGTGCACGGCGCATTTTTAAGGTTCAGAAAGGCTTGCGACGAGCGAACCGCCGAGCTTGAATTTGTACATCATCAGCAGGGAGGTTACAAGGCGTTTTACCCCGGCGATAAAGTGAAAATATACAGCAGAACCGATTTGTCGGAGCTTGACGGCGTTTATACCGTAGACAGCACGGACGACAACATTGATAAAAAGACGGTCATTGTGAAATTCAAAGAAAAGCTGCCGCCGATGAAGCCGGAAATGTATGTATTTGAGAACATCACGTATAACCCGAATCTCACCGTGAGCGGATGTACCTTTAATGCGATTCCGACGCGAGGCATTCTCTGTACTACCGATAAGGAGTCGGAGATTTTCGGTAACACGTTTAGAAACGTCGGTATGCCCGATATTTACATCTCGTGCGATTGCAGGGATTGGTACGAGAGCGGACCGTGCAGGAATATGAAAATTCACGACAACACGTTTTCTAAAAAAGACCCGATTAAGTTTGAGCCTATTTGTCTTTTGAAGTCCGTCAAGGATGTTCACAGAAATGTTCTGATATATGACAACATTATAGCCGAATGAGCATCGGCTCCTTTTGCATATACGGCAAAGGCACGTTAGTTATTTTTTAACTAACGTGCCTTTTTTACATTAAGATATAATTTTACGCGGCCGGATTATTCGGCGGATACGGCGCCTTTAAACCTGCGCGACGGGTGATAGGCGAGCAGAGCTATAAATATCAGTACCGCCGTAAGCGACAGGCTTATCGGGTACGCGTACATAATGGTTTTGAAGGTAGGCGACGACGGGAAAACGACGTATATCCAAAATACTCTTGTGCCGCAAACGCCTATTGTTGTGAGGAGAGCCGGTACCAAGGATATGCCGAAGCCGCGAAGATACCCAGACATAATTTCGTATAGCATTGAAAACGTGTATGCCGAGAAAATCAGTAAAAGTCTGGTGTAGCCGAGCTCTATTACCTGTGGGTCGCTTGTGAATATCGAGAGCAGGAATCGTCCCGAGAAAAGAACAAGCCCTATTGTGACGGCTGTTGCGATTGTGTCCTCCGCAATCGACAGAAGCAGAGTCTTTTTGCAGCGGTCGAGCTTGCCGGCGCCGTAGTTTTGACCTACAAAGGTCGTGCACGCCTGACTGAACGAGTTAAAGACATCGTAAGCTATTACCTCTATATTAAATGCCGCGCTCGACGCCGCTATAACTATTGTTCCGAGGCTGTTGATAGCCGCCTGAATTATTATGTTTGAAATGGCAAAAACAGCACTCTGTAAGCCTGCCGGCAGACCGATTTCCAAAATCTGACCGAGTACTCTTTTGTCTATGCGCAGCTCCCTGAGCGACAGTTTTATGTACTTGTCGGACTTCATTAAAACAATAAACAGCACAATCGAGCTGATTGCGTTGGATATAACGGTGGCAATGGCAACTCCGTTTACGGTCATTTTAAGAACTATTACAAAGAATAAATTCAAAAGCACGTTGAGGCAGCCGGAGAGTGCAAGCACTATAAGCGGCGTTTTTGTATCGCCCACGCTTCTGAAAACAGCCGACAGGAAGTTGTACAACAGTATTACCGGCAAGCCGAGCAGATATATGCGAAGATACAGAACGGCATACGGCAGTACATCCTCCGGAATGCTCATAGCCGATAAAATTTGCACGGCAAAAATTTCACCGGGTATCATTACAAGAAAACCGCCGATTATTGCGGTGAGCACCGAGGTGTGAACCGCACGCTGTACGGTTTCTCTGTCGTCCCTGCCTATTGCGTTCGCTATTATTACATTTGTACCGAGGGCTATACCTATAAACAGGTTGAGTATCAGCCCGATTACCGGGCTGTTCGCTCCGACGGCGGCAACCGAGGCCGTTTTGGCTGCGCCCGTGAAGTTTCCGACTACGGCTATATCCGAGGCGTTGAAAAGCTGCTCAAGTATTGCTGTTGCAGCCACGGGCAGCGCAAATCGCGGAAGCTTGTTCCATATAGGGCCGTTTATCATATCCATTTTGTTACTGTTTTTTAACTTCGTCTTTTTCGGCATAATTATCCTTTTTGCATTTACGTATTTTTTTATTTCGGTATTGTTTTTTTAGCTGTGTCGCCTTGTAGGACGCAACACAATTATATCACCAAAAAAATTAACATCAATATACAGATATGATAAATTTGAGCACCACATCGCGCAAAGTAGTGTAAAAATCGCAAAGCAGCGCTAAATTATGCGTTGAGGTAACCGAACTTACTCTTGGTCGGTTAAACCTATAAAATAATCGGCGGAAACATTATAAAATTGACAGAGCTTGATTAAATCCTCGATTTTCAATTCCGCTCTTCCGGTTTCGATATGGTTGTAGCCCTGTTGGGATTTGTTGATGATTTCACCTACTTGCTTTTGTGTTAAATCTCTGTCTTCCCTGATGTTTCTCATCCTTGTTCTGTAATCCATTTCCACAAAACCTCCATTGTAATTTGTGAAAATGTTAGCATACTCAAAAGCTGAGTATTGACATATACTCAATAATTGAGTATTATCATAAATGAAGTATTTTATTATTGAGAAGGAGTTGTAAATAAATGGAAAAACAGAAAACGTCATCAAAACGTAAAGCGGCAATCAAAGTGATTGTGGCGGTATTGCTGATAGCTATAATGACAGCCATATCGTTCGCAGTCGCAAATTTTGTGCACAACAGAAAAAGCGTGCAGGCATCAAGCGTTAAAAACGGCTTGTCCGCATACGAGCTTGCGGTGCAGCAGGGATATGCGGGAAGCCTTGATGATTGGCTTGTTTCTCTCCAGGGTAAATCGGCATATCAGATTGCCGTCGATAACGGATATTCGGGCAGTGAAAAGGATTGGAGCAAAACACTTACCGCAATGTCGAAAAAAGACAAATCCGATATCAGCTCCGCAGCATTTTCGGAAAAAGGCGACCTTGTAATTACGCTTTCCGACGGAACAAAAATCAATGTCGGTAAGGCGGTCGGCGCAAGCGGCAAAGACGGAAAAGACGGTAAGGACGGCATAGGAATAAAATCGGCAAAAATCAATGATAAGGGCGAGCTTGTCATTTCCTATTCCGACGGCAACAGCGTAAATCTTGACAAGGTTGTCGGTGAAACAGTAAACAACGGAGTCGGTATTGCTTCTTCGATTATAAATGAAAAAGGCGAACTGGTGTTGACTTATACAAACGGCGAAACTGCCAACCTCGGCGGAGTAGTCGGCAAAGACGGTCGTGACGGCAAAAACGGTGCTGACGGAAAAGATGGCAGAGACGGTACGAGCGGAACGGACGGTATAAGCATTTCCGCAGCGGTTATAAATGAGTCGGGTGAGCTTATTATTTCATATTCGGACGGGACGACGGCAAACCTCGGTAAAGTAGTAGGTTCCGACGGTATAAACGGTGTGAACGGCACAAACGGTAAAGACGGCATAAGCGTTTCTTCCGCCGAAATCAATTCGTTGGGTGAGCTTGTGCTTTCGTTCTCTAACGGTCAGCGCGCCAATGTCGGAGCGGTTGTCGGAGCAAAAGGTGACAAAGGCGATAAAGGCTTGCAGGGAGCAAAAGGCGACAAAGGTGATAAAGGCGAGCAAGGTGCACAGGGCGAAAAAGGCGAAAACGGTCTTAACGGTTCGGACGGTATAGGAGTTAAAAAGTCCGAAATCAACAGCGCAGGTGAGCTTGTAATCACATATACAAACGACCTTACCGAAAACCTCGGCCCCGTTGTCGGTGCAAAAGGTGACAAGGGAGATAAAGGCGACCAAGGCGTACAGGGTGAAAAAGGCGAAAAAGGTGAAAGAGGCGTTCAAGGTGAAAAGGGCGATGCGGGTCTTAACGGTACCGACGGAAAAGACGGAAAAGACGGCGTCGGTATAAATAATATTGAAATTTCAAACGACGGAAATCTTTTGATTACCCTTACGAACGGAACGTCACTTAATCTCGGAAACATAAAGGGCGCAAAGGGCGACCAAGGCGTCCAAGGTGAAAAAGGCGAAAAGGGCGACGCAGGCCTTGGCGGTGCAGACGGTAAAGACGGCACGAACGGCGTTGACGGCATAGGCGTTACAAGCAGCGAAATAAATGCTCTCGGTGAGCTTGTTATAACATACAGCGACGGTAACACGGTAAATCTCGGCAAGGTAGTCGGCAACGACGGCGCAAAGGGAGACCAAGGCATTCAGGGCGAAAAAGGTGACAAGGGTGACCAAGGCGTACAAGGCGAAAAAGGCGACAAGGGCGACCAAGGCGTCCAAGGTGAAAAAGGCGACGCAGGTATCAACGGTAAAGACGGTACGAACGGCACCGACGGCGTAGGCGTTGCAAGCAGCGAAATAAATGCTCTCGGCGAACTTGTTATAACATACAGCGACGGTAACACGGTGAATCTCGGCAAGGTAGTCGGCAATGACGGTGCACAGGGAGCTCAAGGCGAAAAAGGCGAAAAAGGTGACAAGGGCGATCAAGGCGTCCAAGGCGAAAAAGGCGACGCAGGTATCAACGGTACAAACGGAGCTGACGGTGTAGGCATTACAGATGTTACAATAAATGCCGATAACGAGCTTGTACTGACATTCTCAAACGGGAATATTATAAACCTCGGCAATATCAAAGGCTCAAAGGGCGACAAGGGAGATAAAGGCGACAGCGGACTTAACGGAAAAGACGGCGTGGGCATACAGAATGTCGATGTGTCGGCTGACGGCGCATTGACCGTAACGCTTACAAACGGCACGGTTCTTAACCTCGGTAACATCAAGGGTGCCGACGGCTTAGGCATAACCAAGGCGGAAATCAATACCTCCGGCGAGCTTGTTTTGACCTATTCAAACGGTGACGTCAAAAATCTCGGCAAGGTTACCGGTGAGAACGGTAAGGACGGTGCGAACGGCGCCGACGGACGAGGAATTAAGTCGCTCACACTCTCCCCGGACGGCGAACTTGTGGTTACAATGTCCGATAATTCCATATCCAACCTCGGCAATATCAAGGGCGAAAAAGGCGACAAGGGCGATACCGGTGAAAATGGTAAGGACGGAATTACGCCAAAAATAAGAATAAATTCATTGACTTTAGAATGGGAAGTTTCAAATGATAACGGACAAACTTGGGTTTCCCTCAATGTTAAAGCAGTGCAAGCCGGCAATCAAGAAACTGTAGGCGATTTTGTCTATGTTTTATTGGAAAACGGTACTTACGGAATAAGAGCTTCCGAAAATTTTAATTCTGATAGTTTGGAAATTCCGGAAAAATATAATGGAATTCCTGTTACAAAAATAATCGATAATGGATTTAAAAATAAAACGAACCTAACACAAATAACCCTGCCAAATTCAATTGAAATAATAGGCAGACATGCTTTTGAGGGTTGCACAAGTTTAAGCAGTATAACTATACCGGATAGCGTTACAACTATCGGAGCATACTCTTTTTATAAATCAGGAGTTACAGAAGTTAATCTGTCTGAAATTGATAAATGGGTTTGTGATAAAGATGGAATGAGTTATCATAATTTTACGTATAGCTCTACCGGATTTGGTGCTGGTACAGATGTAAGCGTTTATGAAAATTATGTAAGTATTGATTTATCTAACCCTAATAAGATTGCAAAAGCTTTATCTGAGCCTCTTAATGTTGCATGGAAAACAAGCAATATGAGCGGAAGCTTCAAAACGGAATTACGGTACATTTATTTGTATTCGGTTGATTGGACTAAGAATTATTGATAAAGGAATAAAAAATGATTTCAAACAGTAACAAAAGAATAATAAAAATTTCAGCGCAAGTAAGTGAAAACGATTTAGAACTTATGAAAATATATGTACTCGGAGCTGTTCACGGTTTTACTGCTGTTGCAGAACAGAAAAGCTTTACCGTAAGAGATATTTTCGGTAAAGGAAATCGTGATTGGCATAAAACTCCACTTCAGAAAATCTATGAATACCATGCTGAAAATTCACCGCATAAAGAAGCTGCCGAAAAGGCGGCTCAAGATGTCGGAAAACTTTTGCGAAAGGTTTTAACAGACGATAAATACAAATACGTAGAAGAATTTGGAAACCGTGAGTGTACTTATCATAGGGCTTCACAGTAACCTATATGTATATACAGTTACTGCTACTGCCCTTGCCCTAATTTGGCGACAACACATTTGCTGACAGTTCTTGCCCGAGTTTGAGCTTACAACAATATTCGATTTTACTTGACAACGCATTAGCGTATTCTCGATGAGAATTTGTGCAGGGAAATATGCGAATACTATAAGCTGAAATGCGAGTAACCGCATTGAAAATTTAACTGCGGCAAGGTATCGGAAATTCAAAACAAACGGTGAATGATACCGTATTAAAAAGACTGCAATCATCCGAAACAGCAGGGTTGCGGTCTTTTTTGCCGTGAAATTCGGCTTTTGCACATTAAACCGTTAAATTTATCGGCGATTTTATGTATTAAATCGTTGAAATATTTTAATTTGTGTGATAAAATAGCTTTTATCGGAATCGCACACGGCGATACGGGAATGAGAGCTGCCGAAGCATCTCGGCGGCTCGTTTTATTTTTGCTTTTAAGAGGAGTGCTGAAATGACGTCATCAACTGTATGCATTTTGGCGACGATATTTGTTTATCTCGTCGGAATGCTCGTAATCGGATTTCACTATGCCAAAAAGAACGAGTCCTCAACCGACTTTTATCTCGGCGGCAGAAAACTCGGCCCTCTCGTCACGGCAATGAGCGCCGAGGCGAGCGATATGTCAAGCTATTTGCTTATGGGCTTGCCGGGTCTTGCGTATCTGTCGGGTGTTGCCGACGTCGGCTGGACTGCCATAGGACTTGCCGTAGGTACATATCTCAACTGGCTTTTAACTGCCGGCAGACTTCGCAGATATACCCATAAAACCGACTCTTTCACCCTGCCGCAGTTCTTTTCGCACCGTTTCCGCGATAAGAAAAACATATTATCGTGTATGGCGGCTTTGATTATAATAATATTTTTCATTCCCTATACGGCGTCGGGCTTTGCCGCCTGCGGAAAGCTGTTTTCGTCGCTGTTCGGTATGAATTATATGACCGCAATGCTGCTTTCGGCAATAGTGATAGTTGGCTACACGGCTGCGGGCGGATTTTTTGCTGCCTCTACCACCGACTTTGTTCAGAGCATTATTATGACCGTGGCTATTGTGTTTGTACTGATATATGCCACCGTGTCGGCAGGCGGCGTTTCGGCTGTTGCGGAAAACGCAAAACAGCTTCCCGGTTATCTTTCGTTCGTTTCGTCATATTCCGAAACTACGGGCGAGAGCGAGCCGTACAACCTTTTGCACATAATCACCACTCTTTCGTGGGGACTCGGTTATTTCGGTATGCCGCATATCCTTCTTCGCTTTATGGCGATTGAGGATGATAAAAAGCTTAAACTCTCAAGAAGAGTTGCGTCTGTTTGGGTCGTTATAGCAATGGCTATGGCCGTGCTTATAGGTTTAGTCGGCAGAGGACTTTCAAGTACGGGACTTATCGACAGCCTCCACGGAAATGACACGGAAACGGTTATAGTTCGCGTAGCCGGACTTCTTTCAACCCACGGTGTTTTCCCGGCACTTATGGCAGGTCTTATTTTGGCGGGAATTCTTGCAAGCACAATGTCCACGGCGGACTCACAGCTTTTGGCTGCCGCATCGAGTGTATCCGAGAACATATTGCGCGAGACCTTGGGACTTAAAATTTCGGAGAAGAAGAGTATGCTTGCCGCAAGAATTACGGTAGTTATAATAGCGATACTCGGCGTTGTTATAGCGAGAAATCCCGACAGTTCGGTATTCGGCATAGTTTCGTTCGCTTGGGCAGGCTTCGGCGCGGCGTTCGGACCGCTCGTTATATGCGCGCTCTTCTGGAAGCGCACAAATCTCCCGGGCGCAATCTCGGGCATGGCTGTCGGCGGAATAATGGTATTTGTTTGGAAATATCTTATAAAGCCGCTTGGCGGAGTTTTCGGAATATATGAGCTTTTGCCGGCGTTCCTTATGGGACTTATCACAATAATTGTTGTGAGCCTTTGCACCAAAGCTCCGAGCAAGGAAATAACCGATGAATTTGACGAGGTCAAAGCTATGGGTAAGGCGAAATAAGCGGTAGCTTTGTCGGGTTTTAATTTTGACTTTTTAGGGTGCCGAATTTTGTTCGGCACACTGTTTTTATGATGCTGTTAATAATTTGTTTGCAATTTCAACAAGAAATAACATTCAAAATATACCGTTGTTTATTCTGTTCTACAAAAATAAATTTTGTCCTGTAAGATTATTGACAAATTATTTTAAAAAGACTATTGTATTAGCAATGTATCAGTCAAATGCAATGAGCAGGACATGACTATTCGTATCACCGCTTTCAGAAAGCCGTCGGCAGTGCGAGACGGCAGCAAGGCACGTTTGGCTCTCACCTGTTAGCAGCTTCGGTGAAAGATTTTCTAGTAGTCGAAGCCGGAAACCCACCGTTAAAGGGGCGCGCCATCCATTATGGGCGGCGGTCGAGAGGCCGACAGTAAAATATCGGCAAGCAAAGTGGTATCGCGGAAGTAAATTTGCAACGGCGCAAATATACGTTTTGTAAGTTTAGCCTTCGTCTTTGCACGGGCTACCCGAAAGCGGGTATGCTGTGTGAGGACGAGGGCTTTTTGTTTTGCAAAAATGCATTCGGCTGAGAATCTTTTTTAAGAGAAGGGTTAGAAAAATGAACACACTTGTAATTGTGCTTATCGCGGCGGTTGTCCTTGTGGCAGCGTATCTGCTTTACGGACGCTGGCTTGCGAAAAAATGGGGAATAGATCCCAAGGCGCAGACTCCTGCCGTAAAATACAATGACGGCAAGGACTATGTACCGACAAACGGCTGGACCGTTTTCAGCCATCAGTTTTCTTCGATAGCCGGTGCAGGCCCCGTAACCGGCGCTATACAGGCGGCGGCTTTCGGCTGGCTTCCGGTACTCCTTTGGGTGTTGCTCGGCGGCGTATTTTTCGGAGCGGTCACGGACTTCGGCGCTCTTTACGCCTCGGTTAAAAATGACGGTAAATCCATGGGCGTGCTTATTGAAAAATACATAGGCAAAACAGGGCGTAAGCTTTTCCTTTTGTTCTGCTGGCTGTTTACTTTGCTTGTAATAGCGGCATTTGCCGATATGGTTGCAGGAACATTTAATGCATATACCGTAAAGGACGGCGTTTCGGTACTTGCCGATGCCGCAAATACAAACGGCTGTGCAGGCACCATTTCAATAATGTTTATGGTATTTGCCGTAATATTCGGACTTATCCAAAAGAAATTCAATCTCTCCGGCTGGAAGGAAGCCGTTGTCGGTCTTCTTTGTGTGGTGGCTTCCTTTGCTATCGGTATGCATTTCCCGCTCATTCTCTCAAAGGACGCATGGAGCTATATTACATTTGTTTATATCTTCTTTGCGGCGGTGCTTCCCATGTGGCTCTTAAAGCAGCCGCGTGATTATATGACCACGTTTATGTTTATCGGTATGATAGCCGGTGCGGTTATAGGACTGCTTGTAGCTCACCCAACAATGAATCTTCCCGTATTTACGGGCTTTACAAACGAAAAGCTCGGCACACTGTTCCCGATACTCTTCGTAACGGTTGCGTGCGGTGCTGTTTCGGGCTTCCACAGCCTTGTATCCTCCGGAACCTCATCAAAGACCATTGAAAACGAAAAAGATATGACAAAGGTCGGCTACGGCGCAATGGTACTTGAGAGCCTGCTCGCAGTGCTTGCTCTTTGCGTAGCAGGCGCGGCGGCTTCTCAGGACGGAACACCTGCATCGGGCACGCCTTTCCAGATATTCAGCCGCGGCGTTGCCGGCTTCTTTGAAATGTTCGGCATTCCCGTACACTTCGCTACGGTATTTATGACAATGTGCGTTTCGGCACTTGCGCTTACAAGCCTTGACGCCGTTGCACGTATAGGCAGAATGAGCTTCCAGGAGCTGTTTGCGGTTGACGATATGAAAAACGCGAAGCCTTGGCGCAAGGTTCTCTGCAATCCGTATTTCTCAACAATTATTACGCTTCTTTTCGGCTTTGTACTTACAAAAATCGGATATGCAAACATCTGGCCGCTGTTCGGTTCGGCAAACCAGCTTTTGAGCGCTCTCGTACTTATAACCCTCTGCGTATTTATGAAGGTTACGGGCAGAAGCAACAAGATGCTCTTCCCGCCGATGATAATAATGCTTTGCGTTACGTTTACGGCACTCGTTCAGCGCCTTATAGCTATGGTAAAGGCTATAAGCACAGCCGCAGCGGTTACGATTCCCGCAGGCGAGACCACTTGGGGCAAGGTGTTCTTAAACAACGGACTTCAGCTTGTCATAGCTGTTTTGCTTATAGTGCTCGGTCTTACAATAGTTATCAACTCTATGAAGAGCTATGTTAAGAGCAAAAAGAACAGCGAGAAAAAAGAAGAAAAAGTAAACGGTTAATCATTACCGTTAAAACGGACAGGGGACTGTAAAACGATGTTTTACAGCCCCTTGTTTTTTGCTTTTTATTATTTGATTTTAACGAGAGCTTTTATGCTCCTATAACACCCGAAGAGGGACAGCCGAAAATACCGACCGTTTTGTCGTTAAGCTTATATGAAGAGGTTGCGAGATTTTCCTTTGACCACAGCTTTTCGTACAGCTCATAGAGCTCCTGCGGCGAAAGATTTTCGAGCGACGGTATTTTTTGTCCGCTTTCGGCGAGTATTTTATTCTTTGCTTCTTCCGAAGAAGCCATGGCGGCTATGTCATTTATCGCAAGAGATTTGTTGTAAAGTCCCCAATCGGAGTCTTTGTAAGAGGTGGTTTTGTAATTCCACAGCGTGTAGCTTATAAGAGCGCTGTCCATAAGCGAAACGGCGTCACCGCAGAATACTGTCGGGTTAAATTCACCCATATAGACCGCAACCTTGTATTGGCGTCTTGCCTTTTTCATAGAACGGATAAGCTGTTTTGTCGTCTTTTTCTCCTTATCGTAGGAGTGAAGCTGATACATCATATTCGACCAGCCCATCTCGGAGGGGGCGGGGAGCTTATCCATTCGCCAAAGTGCCTCTACGGTTATTATGTGGTCACGGTCTGCGGAGCGTATGGCTTTTATCATTCTGTCGTATACCGCTTTTCTGAGTGTCACGTCCTGCCACGGGTCAGCGGCGTTTTCGGGCAGAACACCGTGTTCGGTGTCCGCGTTGTTGAGCGGCTCGTTCATAACGTCGTATGCTGCAACGCAGGTGCGGTCTTTATACCGTGTCGCTATTTTCATCCAGAGATTTTCCATTATGACCTGATAATTCTTATCACTATACAAAAGATTTCTCCCGGTCTTACCCGACGAATGGTCGCCGTTTTGACCGCCGGGGCAGCCGTGCATGTCAAATATCAGATACAGGTTGTATTTTTCCGCCATTTCACAGGCAAAATCAAGCTTTACAAATCCCGGATTTTCGTCATCGTTCTCGGTTATGTATGTGCCGTTTTCGTCCGACATAAAGTTTCTGTACCAGAAGGGTATTCTGATGCAGTTAAATCCGAGAGCTTTAACATTTTCAAAGTCCTCTTCTGTGATGTAATTGTCACGGTAGCTTTTAAAAAGCTCTGCGGTTTTTTCTTCCCCGAAAAGAAGCGTGAATTTATTTAAGGTGTCAAGTTCCGCCCAGCCGTCGTCCGTTCCGCCCTTTACGGTAAGACTCCTGTCGAGGCTCATAACGGGGCACATCCAGGTCTCCTGCAAGAGCCAACCTCCGAAGTTGACGCCGCGAAGCTGTATGCCGTTGTCGCTGCCGTCTGTGAGGTAGCCGTCCTCGCTGACTCGCAAGAGCTTGGAGTTGTCGATTTCACGCCGCATTTTCGGCTTCTGCCCGCAGGACGAAAGACAAAACAGCAAAGCCGCAGACAGTATAACGCAAACTAACCTTTTCATAACACGCTCCTATTGTTAATTGTTTTTTTATTCGATTGACGAGTAATCTATTTTTCTGTTTTTGAAATAGTATTCCCTGTCGTGCTCGCCGACATCACGCATTACGCGGCACGGATTTCCGACGGCGACCACAGATGACGGAATGTCCTTTGTAACAACGCTGCCCGCGCCTATGACGGTGTTATCGCCTATCGTAACGCCGGGCAGAATAAGCGAGCCTGCGCCTATCCAGCAGTTCTTGCCTATATGAATCGGCATATTGTATTGGTATTCCTTTGCTCTGAGCGTGGGATCTATCGGGTGACCGGCAGTTGCCACGGTAACGTGAGGGCCGAACATTGTGTTGTCGCCGACGTATATGTGAGTATCGTCAACAAGCGTCAAGCCGAAATTGGCATAGATATGATTGCCGAAGTGTACATGCTCTCCGCCGAAGTTTGAGTGAAAAGGAGGTTCTATGTAGCAGTCATCGCCTATTTCCGCAAACATCTCCCTGAGCATTTCCTCGCGCTTTTTAAGCTCTGTCGGCCGAGTCATATTAAAGTCGTAAAGCCTGTCGAGACGCTTTAATTGATGCCGCATTATCTCTTCATCGCCGGGTAAATACAATTCACCGGTGTGCATTTTGTCTTTCATGGAGCTCATTTAAATTCCTCTTTCTCTCTTTTATTGACATAAATTATAATTGATATTATCATAAGTATATCATTTTTGTATACAGCTTTCCACTATAAAGTTTAACGGAGGAATTACAATGGATTACAGAAAATTCGGAGATACCGTGGTTGCGAGATTTGACCGCGGAGAGGAATTTACAAGCTCGCTGCAAGAACTCTGTGAAAAGGAAAATATTAAGCTGGCGTACGTTTCGGCGATAGGCGCATTAAATGCGTTTACCGCAGGAGTATATATGGTGGACGAGAAAAAATATGTGAAAAACGAATTTAAAGGCTGCTTCGAGATCGTTTCGCTCACGGGAACCGTAAACACCAAGGGCGGCAAGTATTACAGCCATCTGCACATAAGCGCCGGAGACGAGAGCGGCCGTGTTTTCGGCGGACATCTTAATGAGGCACATATCAGCGCGACCGCCGAGGTCGTAATAAGGATAATAAACGGTGAGGTTGACAGGTTTTATGACGATGCTACGGGCCTTAATCTGTTTAAATTTTAAGCCGACTCAAATTAGAATATGCGTCGTGCGCTCTTTGGGGCGTTCGGCGCTTTTTTTATTTCTGTTGACAAACGGATAATATGTGTTATACTAAATTAGTTCAATTTAGAACTAATTGAGGTGATGTGATGACCACGATAGAATTTCTGTCGGACTCGGCAAAACTGTATCAGGATACGGTCTTGCCCGTCTGCAAAAAGTACGGGCTTACGTATATGGAATTCGGTGTATTGATGTTTCTTTACAACAATCCGCAATATAATACTGCGGCACAGATAGTTTCGATGCGTCACATACCTAAGTCGCACGTTTCAATCTCTGTAAAATCGCTTATGGAAAAGGGGCTGCTGCGCGGCGAAAAGTGCAAGGACAAGCGTGCTGTGAGACTGTCGGTGACGGAATTTGCCGAGGAGATAGCAAGAAGCGGAAAATCGGCTCAAAAAAACTTTGTTGATACGCTTTACGGCGGGTTTTCCGAGGCTGAGCGCAGCGCATTTTCCGCGTTGCTTGATAAAATGGAAACAAATGTTGCGGAACATTTTGATTTGAAACGGAGTTGACACAATGGATAAGGACAAAGAATTTCTCGGAACGGAAAAAATAGGCAAGCTGCTGTTTCGCCTTGCCGTGCCTACCGTAATTGCGCAAATTGTAAATATGCTTTACAATATTGTTGATCGCATATATATAGGGCATATCCCCGGTGAGGGCAGCGCGGCTCTGACGGGAGTGGGCGTATGTATGCCTATAATTATGATAATTTCGGCATTTGCGGCGCTTGTAAGCGCCGGCGGCGCACCGAGAGCCTCGATAAGTCTCGGCAAGGGCGATAAGGACGGCGCAGAAAAAATACTCGGAGGCTGTTTCTTGCTTCAGCTTATATTATCGGTCTTGCTGACTGCCGTTTTGCTTATATGGGACAGAAAGCTTCTGCTGATGTTCGGCGCGAGCGAAAATACAATAGATTACGCTGTGGCTTATATGGATATTTATGCCGTCGGAACGATTTTTGTTCAGCTTACATTGGGCTTAAACGCGTTTATAACGGCTCAGGGCTTTGCAAAAACAGGTATGCTCACCGTTATAATAGGCGCGGCGGCAAATATAGTGCTTGACCCGCTGTTTATATTTGTTTTCGATATGGGAGTGCGCGGAGCAGCTGTTGCCACGGTAATTTCTCAGGGCGTATCGTGCGTTTGGGCGGTGTGCTTTTTACTGTCGAAAAAGATCGGACTTAAAATTCGGCTCAAAAATATGCGCCTGTCGCTTAAAATCATAATGCCGTGTATTGCCTTGGGACTTGCGACATTTATTATGCAGGCGAGCGAGAGCGTAATTTCCGTGTGCTTCAATTCTTCTCTTTTAAAATACGGCGGCGATATAGCGGTCGGTGCCATGACAATACTGACAAGCGTAATGCAGTTTGCAATGCTTCCCTTACAGGGCATAGGGCAGGGTGCCCAGCCTATAATGAGCTACAATTACGGCGCGCGAAATCCGGACCGTGTAAAAAAGACCTACCGTCTTTTGCTTATTGTCAATATGATTTACGCCGTGATTTTGTGGGCGGCGATAATGCTGTTCCCAAAGGCGTTTGCCGGAATTTTCAGTTCCGATTCGGAGCTTGTCGGGTTTGCCGCAAAGGCACTCAGAATTTACTTAGGAGGGATGTTCCTTATGGGCGCGCAGATAGCCTGCCAGATGGCGTTTGTGTCAATAGGCAATGCTCCGTGCTCTATAATAGTAGCCGTTGTGCGCAAATTCGTTTTGCTGATACCGCTTATTTATATAATGCCGCATATAATATCCGATAAGGCCATTGGTGTTTATACCGCAGAGCCGATAGCCGATGTTTTGGCCGTAACCTTCACGCTCATATTGTTTGCGTTCAGATTCAGAAGCGCAATGAAAAAGCTTGAAAAGCCCGAAGCAGCCGAAAAATGACATTGAAAAAAGACACGATGAAAATCGTGTCTTTTTGTTTAACGCATTTGTTTTACAATCGGAATTGTGCCGACTGAAATATACGCCTGGTTACTCCGAAACATCATTCTCCGGTCAGCAGCATTCTGTCATTGTCAAGCTCTTTTCCCGACTTTTGACGGTAGAGTCCCAAAAGGTCCTGAACTGTCATATTGTTTCTTTCGTCACCCTTTAGGTCAAGCACCGATTTGCCGCATTCAAGCATAATTGTGCGTGTGCCGAGCTTGAGCGCGGATTTTATATTATGCGTAATCATCATGGTTGTGATGCTGTTTTCCGTCACAATCCGCTGCGTGATGTCAAGCACCTTTTCGGCTGTGAGAGGGTCGAGCGCCGCGGTATGCTCGTCAAGCAAGAGAAGCTTCGGCGTTACAAGCGTGCTCATCATAAGCGTTACAGCCTGCCTCTGACCACCCGAAAGCTGACCCATTTTTGTCTTTAGTCTGTCCTCAAGGCCCATATTGAGTTTTAGGAGCTTTTCTCTGAAGAATTCAACGTCTCTTTTTTTGAGCGCAGGTGAAAAGATAGGTCTTGTCGCTTTTGAATAGACAAGCGCGAGATTTTCTTCAATCGTAAGGTCGGGAGCCGTGCCGCGCATCGGGTCCTGAAAAAGCCTCCCTATGTCTTTGGCTCTGATGTGCTCTTTTTGGTAAGTTATGTTTTTTCCGTCGAGGACTATTTTACCGCCGTCACACAAAAACTCGCCCGCAATCGCGTTAAACAGCGTGGATTTGCCTGCACCGTTAGAGCCTATTACGGTGACGAATTCGCCCTTATCAAGCGATAATGAAATCCCGTCAAGAGCCTTATGCTCGTTTGGCGTTCCCTTTAAAAATGTTTTGGAGAGATTTTTAATTTCAAGCATTTTTCATACCCTCCCTTTTCATTTTTCTGTCGGAGATTGCGTTTTTAACGGCCGGCACCGACAGCGTTACGGCAACTATAACCGCCGACAGCAGCTTTAGCGCGTTTGCCGAAAATACATTTGTCTCAAGCGCAAAGGCGACTATCATTCTGTAAATTACGGAACCGACGACTGCCGAAACAAGCCCTACTGAAAGCGAGCGTTTGCCGAATATGACTTCGCCTATTATTACCGAGGCGAGACCTATAACTATCATACCGCTGCCGGAGTTTACGTCGGCAAAGCCCTGTGTTTGAGCTATCACGGCACCCGAAAGTGCAACGAGCGCGTTTGATATTGCAAGTGCGGTTACGGTGGTTATGTCGGTGTTTATCGAGGAGGCTCTTACCATATCCTTGTTGCCTCCTGTGGCTCTTATGCATAAGCCGAGAACGGTTTTAAAGAACATAATCAGCAGTGCTACGCATATCGCGCAGATTACCGCCGCCAAAATCATTTTAGGCAGATCCCCCGAGCTGTTTTCGCCGAACAGTGACGCGAAACCGTCATAAAATCTCTTTTTGCCTATCAAAGATACATTGGGAGCACCCATAATAGTTATATTGACTGTGTAAAGACCGCTCATGGTGAGTATTCCGGCAAGTATCGGGTGAATTTTTGCTTTTGTTTGTAAAAATCCCGTGACAATTCCTGCGGTAAAGCCGGCGAATACGGCCGCCATAAGACCCAAAAACGGATGACCCGAAGCGCACAGGACTGCGGAGACGGCAATGCCGAAGGTGAAGCTTCCGTCAACGGTGAGGTCGGGAATGTTCAGTATGCGGAATGAAATATAGACGCCGAGTGCCAAAAGAGCGTATTGAAAGCCGAGCAGCACCGCGCCCGAAACAACAGAAAGCATAAGCTTTTCTCCTAACAAAAATTTAAAGGGGCTGCAAAATACTCGGAAAGCGACAATCAAAGCGGCGTGTTAAAGCTCTGCCGCCGAGATGCTTTTCGAAAATTTTCCTAACCCCTGAAAGACTCAAATTATGCGCCGATGAACTGATAGTTGTCACCGGTAGGTGTTTTAATACCGAGTGTGCTTGCGGTCTTGCTGTTTATGACATACTGATAATCCGTGAGCGCAACTGCGGGAACCTCCGATACGGGCGTACCTTTTAAGATTTTATCAGCCATATCGGCAGCTTTTTCGCCGAGCTGTGTGTTGCTTACACTGACGCTTGCAAGCGCGCCTTTCTGAACCATTACGGGGTCGCTGCCGTATACGGGAATCTTTTTGGCTGTTGCCGCCTCTACTACCTGCTCCATGGCAGCCTGTACGGTGGAATCTATGGGAATGTAAAGAGCATCACACTTTGCGGCGAGCGAGGTTGCGGCCGACTGTACCTCTGAGGAATTTGTAACGGTTACCTCTTCGTAGGCATAGCCGCTCTGTGAGAGGTAATCCTTAGCCTTAGCGGCGGTTTTTACGGCGTTATCTTCGCCCGAGCAGTAGAGTATGCCTATTTTTTTGACATCGGGAGTAAGCTCTTTTGCAAGGCCGAATATCTGGTCAACCGGAACTATGTTTGAGGTACCGGTTGCATTTTTATCGGGCTTTTCCATGCTTGTCATAATGCCGGAGCCGACGGGATTTGTAACGGAAATAAATACGACGGGAGTTTTAAGTCCTTGATTTACGACTGACATTGTGGCGGGCGTAACTATCGGAACTATAAGGTCGTAGTCGCCGTTTTTAAGTCCCTGGCTTATGGTGTTGAGCGTGGACTGATCGCCCTGTGCATTTTTGATGTCAAATATCATCTGCGCTTCATCGTAGCCGAGTGTTCTCATCTCCTGAATAAATGACTCGCGCATCTCTGTGAAGGCACCGTTGTCTGCGAGCTGAACTATTGCGACCTTGTACTTCTTACCGGTGTTGTTTGTGCCGGGGTCGGAGTTCGTGGTGCTGTTTGTTTTGTCTGTGCTCTGGCAGGATGCAAATGTGAGCACCGTGAGCATAAGTGACAGCATAACTGCAAAAAACTTTTTCATTTTAAAATCCTCCTGAAATCTTCTGTATAATAAAAAAGCTGCCCTTGTAAAATATACAAGGACAGGAAATTACCTGCGGTACCACCTTGATTAGCGTAAAACGCTCACTCTGACGGAATACTGACATATTCCTCTTTCTGTAACGTGAAAGCTCCGTCGCAACTTTTCATTGCGCCCTCAGCGGACCATTTGTCTGCACCGTAACAACCGGACTTACACCGCCTCCGGCTCGCTAAATGTTCGTTTTGCAGTTTTACTTCCGTTTCATCGGTTTAGGTCATTAAAACACACTTTAAATTTTTTGTCAAGGGTTTATTTTTGATTTTTTTATGATACAATAACATCGGTATAGTTGCTTTGCGCGGTACCGATATTTTCCCAAGGGGCGTGTTACACAATGGTAAGGCATATTATTTTTTGGACATTTTCCGACAATGTCAATGATTCAAACCGTAAAGAGGTACTGAAAATGATGTCTGACTCGGTTAAGAATCTCGTCGGAAAGATTCCGGGACTTATAAAAGCGGAAATCGGTGAAAACTTCGCCGACAGCGACTGCGATTTTGTATTTTATGCGGAATTTGAGCGTATGGAGAATATTCCGGCATTTCAGGTGCATCCGCTGCATGTTGCCCATAAGGAGCGTTCGGCGCCGTATGTAAAAACACGCTTTGTCGCAGACTATGTTTCGGAGTAATCAAAACATTATTTAATATCGTTGAGCGTCTCGTAAGCTAAGTCCGGCAGGTCTGTAAAGACTGCGTCCGCACCGTTTTTTTCGAGGCGCTTCATTATTTTCGGGTCGTTTATGGTCCAGTACTGAACGGCTATACCGTAGCTGTGGGCGTAATTTATAAGCCTTGTTGTACCGAGGTTGAAGAAGTAATCCTTATACGGAATGTGCAGATATTTAAACTTGAAATGACCCTGCTTATACGGAATGTGAAAGAAACTCTGAAAATAGAATCTGACCACCTCGTGTATTGTGGCCGAACGTGTTATGTCGGGATATTTTTCGTCAAGATACCGAATATTGCTCTTGTGAAATGAGGCTACGGCCGTGCGTGAGAGCATATTATACTTTATCAAAAGACGGTGAAGCTCATCTGCGGTGCGGTAACCGATGTCACCGTCGTTTTTAATATCAACGGTAAAGGTGTAATCCCCGTACGGAGCAAGAAAATCAAATACGTCGCTGAGCCTTATAATGCGGAGTGAGTCCGGAATTTTGTCGCCTCGCAGACCCTCGTAAGGTATAGAACCGTCGGGAAGAACAAACTTTTCGCCCATATTAAGCTTTCGCAGCTCCTCAAAGCTCAGGTCGCACGGCAACACGCCGGGCTTGCCGAAATATTCCTCCGAATCGCTTGTACGGTCAAGCGTGTCGTCATGCAGGACTATTATTTGGCCGTCCTTTGTGAGGTGCAGGTCAAATTCAAAGCCTTCAAGTTCGAATTTATCCCTGTTCTTAATCATATTCTGAAAGGCGAGCAGAGTATTTTCCGGAGCGAGCCCTGCCCCGGAGCGATGAGCCAAAACTCCCGTCTTGCCATATGGCAGTATAGCCGGATTGTCGCTCTTAATGTTCTTCTTGGGCTTGTCGGGCGTTTCCCCTCTGAATATGATGCATACCAAAATTACAACCGCTGCCGTAATAAACAGCACCGTAAAAAATGTTTTCATTTTGCCCTCCCGCTTACCGCGCATATAATGTGCATAATTAACAATATATATTGTATTATAAGTCGATTTATATAATAAGTCAATAAACAAAGACGAAAAGAAAGACGGACATAAAACACAAGCTTTATATCCGTCTTTTAAATTTATTTATGAGTCACCGTTATATCAGTCGTCCTTGCCGCAGCAGTATTTGTACTTTTTACCGCTTCCGCATGGGCACGGGTCGTTTCTGCCGGGCTTTTTGGCTTTTTTGATCGGCTGCTTCTTTTCACTGCCGTCGGTAGCTCCGCTTGTGGAGGTAATCTTGCCCTGCTGCTCGCGCTTTGTGTCCGCTTCGGTGCGGATTACAACCGTAAGAATGCCGGTGACCGTACCCTCGCGAATGGCATCGGTCATTTCCTCAAACATATCGTAGCTCTCCATACGGAATGCTACTATCGGGTTCTGCTGACCGTAGGAGCGAAGGTAAATACCGCGCTTTAATTCCTCCATTGCGTCGAGGTGATCCATCCAGTTGCGGTCTACGTTCTGAAGAAGTATTTTTCTCTCGAGCAGGCTCATAATCTCCGCTCCGTACTTCTGCTTGCGGTCGTTGTAAAGCTTTTCGGCTTTTGAGAGGAAGTATTTAAGATAATCGTCGGGGGTCTTGAGCTCGTCGAGCGAATCGGAACCTATAATCCAGCCGAGCTTTGTCTTCATACCGGCGAGGTTCCACTCGTTTTCGGGAAGTGACGACGGGCAGTAGAACTGAACCATACTGTCAAAGTAGTCGTTTATCATCTTCTGAATCGTTTCGTGAAGATCAGCTCCGTCGAGCACCTGATTGCGTTCGCTGTAAATCTTTTTACGCTGCTCGTTCATAACGTCGTCGAATTCGAGGACGTTGCGGCGAGTTGCAAAGTTGTTGGCCTCTACCTTTTTCTGAGCACTCTCAATTGATTTTGAAAGAATGCCGGCCTCTATCGGCATATCGCCGACTGCCTTGAAGTTGTTAAGAATGTTATAGAATCTGTCACCTGCAAAGAGTCTTAAAAGGTCGTCCTCGGCAGAGAGGAAGAACTGGCTGTGACCGGGGTCTCCCTGACGTCCCGAACGGCCGCGCAGCTGATTGTCGATTCGTCTCGACTCGTGGCGTTCCGTGCCTATGATGTAAAGACCGCCTGCATTTCTAACCTTTGCGGCTTCGTCCTTGAGCTCTTCCTTGTGCTTGTTTTCAAGCTCACGGAATGTCTTTCTCGCTTCGAGAATCTCTTCGTCGGAAGTCTCTGCATAACCTGTTGCCTCGGCAATAAGCTCATCCGAATAGCCCTTTTTACGCATCTCGGCCTTTGCCATGTATTCGGGGTTTCCTCCGAGAATAATATCGGTACCGCGGCCTGCCATATTGGTGGCTATCGTCACGGCTCCGAATTTACCTGCCTGAGCTATGATTTCGGCTTCTTTTTCGTGGTACTTGGCGTTGAGTACCTCGTGCTTTATACCGCGCTTTTTGAGTGCCTTTGACAAAGCCTCGCTCTTTTCGATGCTTATCGTACCCACGAGCACGGGCTGACCGTTTTCGTGGCATTCTATAATGCGGTCGATTATCGCATTGAATTTAGCCTGTTCCGTTTTGTAGAGAACGTCCGGGTCGTCGATTCTTATCATCGGCTTGTTAGTCGGAATCGAAATGACATCGAGAGAGTAAATCTCCTGGAACTCGGTGCTCTCTGTCATGGCGGTACCGGTCATACCCGAAAGCTTGTCGTAAAGTCTGAAGTAATTTTGGAAGGTGATGGTGGCGAGCGTCTTAGACTCTCTCTCTACCTTAACGCCCTCCTTTGCCTCGATAGCCTGGTGCAGACCCTCGCTGTAACGACGGCCGAGCATTATACGTCCGGTGAATTCGTCAACTATGAGAACTTCTCCGTCCTTTACAACGTAGTCAACGTCGCGTTTCATAACGCCTATGGCCTTTATTGCCTGCTCTATGTGGTGGAGAACGGTTATGTTCTCGCTGTCCATAAGGTTTTCGAGGTTAAAATATGCCTCCGCCTTTGCAATACCGGATTTTGTGAGCGTTGCGGTTTTCGCCTTTTCGTCAACTATGAAGTCGCCGTCCTCGGAAAGCTCCTCCTCGGCGTTCTGCTTTGAGTCGAGCTCCTTGACGGTAACCTTTTTAAGGGTTTTTGCGAAGCTGTCGGCAATTTTATAAAGGTCTGTCGACTTGTCGCCGACGCCTGATATGATAAGGGGTGTTCTCGCTTCATCGATAAGGATCGAGTCGACCTCGTCCACGATGGCAAACGAGTGACCGCGCTGAACTCTCTGCTCCGCATAGGCTATCATATTGTCTCGAAGATAGTCAAAGCCCATCTCATTGTTTGTGCCGTAGGTTATGTCGGCAGAGTATGCCGCCCTTCTCTCGTCGTTGTTGAGCTCGTGGACTATAAGTCCTACGGAAAGACCGAGGAAGCGGTAGAGCTTGCCCATCCACTCAGAGTCGCGGCGGGCGAGATAATCGTTGACGGTTACTATGTGAACGCCTTTTCCGGAAAGAGCGTTGAGGTAAGCGGGCAATGTTGCGACGAGGGTTTTGCCTTCGCCCGTTTTCATCTCGGCAATACGACCCTGGTGAAGTATGATACCGCCGATTATCTGAACCGGGAAGTGCTTCATATTGAGAACTCTTGATGAAGCCTCGCGGCATACCGCAAATGCTTCGGGGAGAATATCGTCGAGCGTTTCGCCGTTTTTAAGTCTTTCTTTGAACTCCGGAGTCTTCGCCTTCAGCTCCTCGTCGGAAAGGCGAGAATATTCGTCCTCATAGCTTAATACCTTTTTTTGAATGGGCATTACGCGTTTTACTTCTTTCGACGAATAATCTCCGAAAATTTTGGTTAACAGTGACATTTATCGTGTTTCCTTTCGTAAAAAGAATGGAGTTTGCCGTATATGGGTTACATTATACCATACATATTAAAAAAAATCATTAAAAATTTTTATAAAATTGCAAATGCTTTTTAAATAAAATTTATTGGGAAAGTGTTCGGTTTTCGTTGACTTTAGATAAAGATTTTGTTATTATTAAATGCATAGTTATATGCTATTTCGGTTTATTTATTAAAAGAAGCGAAGGAGGAATTAAATTGACCGACACAAAAACACTTGCATACATCAATATGTATGCCGTCCTCGGAACTCTCGAAAATCTCTGTGAGCTTGACGACAAGGCAAAAGAGATATTATCCGGACTTAAAAAGCCGGTATCCGTTTGTTTCGATGTTAAGCACGGACCGTCTGCAACAATTAAATTTACAAAGAGCGGCTGCCGTATGGAAGACGGAGTGAGAGATTGCGATATTTACATACCGCTTTCTTCCTGCGAAAAATTCAACGGCGTAATTGACGGAACCGTTACTCCTGTACCGCTTAAGGGTCTTACCAAGATAGGTTTCCTTCTCAAGACCTTTACGGCCCTTACCGACCGACTTTCCGAAGTAATGCAGCCGAGCGAAGAGGCTCTTAAGGACAGGGCGTTTTTTGAGCTTTCGACTAAGCTTACATTCTACACCATTTCCGTTGCGCTGTCTCAGATAGGCAATCAGGATAAAATCGGCCAGGCAAGCGCTTCTTATATGCTTGACGGTGATATAGCATTTTGCATTAAAGACGGCCCCGCCGCAACAATTCGCGTTAAGGACCATCACCTTGTAACAATCAAGGAATATCCGAAAAAACCGAGAGCTATTATGCAGTTTGACACCATTGACCTTGCTTACGATCTCTTCAACGGCAAAGTTAATTCTCTTGAATGTATAGGTAAGGGTACCGTTGAGATTCGCGGCATGCTTTCCATGGTAGACAATATGAACAGAATACTCGACAGAGTAGCTCTGTATTTAGCATAAGGAGGGCGATAAATATGAGTAAATTCCCGGAATACAAACACACTAAGAGCCATGAATACTTTGACAGAGCCATTAAGGTAATACCCTCCGGTATTTACGGTCACCTCGGCCCCGCAGAGGGCCTTTGGGTTCCCGTTTCAAAATGGCCTTTCTATTCCGAAAAAGCAAAGGGTACATATTTTTGGGACGTTGACGGCAACAAGTACATAGATTATATGTGCGCTTACGGCCCCAATGTGCTCGGCTATAACGACCCCGATGTTGATGCTGCCGCCATGAAGCAGATGAAGCTCGGCAACTGCACAACCTCTCCGTCAAAGGTTATGGTTGAGTGTGCCGAAAATCTTGTAAATACCGTAGCTTCCGCAGACTGGGCATTCTTTGCAAAGAACGGCTCCGACGTTACAACGCTTGCGGTTATGACCGCTCGTGCACACACCCACAAGAAAAAGATGTTCTTCTTAAAGGGCTATTATCACGGCGACTTCCAGTGGGGTCAGAAAATAGACTACCCCGGCATACTTCCCGAAGAGGTTGCAAACAATGTTGTTGTTCCGTGGTTTGATCTTCAGGCTCTTGAGGACGCTTACAACGCTTGCGACGGCGACGTTGCAGGCCTCATAGCTCAGCCGTACGATCACGGCAACTTCTACGACAACCGCTGCGCCTCCAAGGAGTATTGGCAGGCTGTTCGTAAGTTCTGCGACGATCACGGTATGGTTCTTATCTTCGACGACGTAAGAACTGGCTTCCGTCTTGATATAGCCGGCTCCGACCATTATTACGGAATCAAAGCCGACCTTATCTGCTTCTGCAAGGCTCTTGCAAACGGATACAATATGTCTGCTCTCTGCGGCGGCGAGCATATGAAAGCCACCGTTTCGGGCGTTACATACACAGGCTCTTACTGGATGAGCGCAATCCCCTTCGCCGCTTCCATAGCCTGCATCGACAAGATGAAAAAGCTTAACACACCCAAGATGTTCCGCGAAATGGGCACAAAGCTTACCGAGGGCTTTAAGGCTGCCGGTAAAGAGCACGGCTTTGACCTTGTGGTTACCGGTGAACCGGCACTCTTCTATCTTCGTATCGCAAACGATGACAGCCTTATGCTTCATCAGGAGTGGATATCCGAGTGCGTAAGCCGCGGCCTGTTCCTCGCGTCACACCACAACCACTTTATGAATGCCGCCGTTACCGACGAGGACATCAAAAAGTCCATAGAGATAGCTGAGGACGCATTCTCGGTAGTTGAGAAAAATCACCCCGAGCTCAAGGGCTGATTTCAAACACGGATTTAAGGCGGCTGTGCGTGGAGCGCGGCCGCCCGTAATACAAAACTTTACATTCAGGGAGGAAAATTATGGAAAGAGCACCTTTGACCAAGGAGGAATGGCTCGCGCTTGAGAAAAAAGCCAATGATTTAAGGCATCTCTGTCTTCAGACCACGGTTTGGGCGGGAAGCGGTCATATTGGCGGCGGAATGAGCGTTATGGACATTCTTACCGTTATGTATCACAGATACCTTAACATTAAAAAGGAAGACCCGAAGTGGGAGGATCGCGACAGATTCATACTCAGTAAGGGTCACGCCGGCATAGCTTATGCACCCGTGCTTTGCGATTTCGGCTACAATGATCCCGAGCAGCTCAAGACCTTTAACCTTACAAATTCCAAGATGGGTATCCATCTTGACTCAAATAAGGTTGCAGGCGTTGACGCTTCCACCGGCTCTCTCGGCCACGGCATTCCGATAGCGGCCGGCACTGCAATTGCCGCAAGAGTTCTCGGCAAGGACTACTACACCTACGTTGTAACAGGCGACGGTGAGCTTGACGAGGGTTCAAACTGGGAAGGTCTTATGACCATACGTCATTACAATCTTACAAACTGCATCACGATTGTTGACCGTAATCACTGCATGATAGACGGCAACACCGAGGATGTTATGAAGCTCGAACCGCTTGCGGATAAATTCGTTGCATTCGGCTTCCATACAATCGTTTGCGAGGGCAACAACATCGTTTCTCTCTGCAAGGCTATTGATGAGGCACACAAGACCAAGGATAAGCCTACCGTTATAGTTGCCGATACCATTAAGGGCGTCGGAATTAAGCTTACAAGCGGTAACTACAAGTGGCATTACGGCGCCATTGACGATGAAATGGCAAAGGTTGCCGCAAAAGACCTTGATGAATACAGTGCTGAGCGTATAGCTCGCTGCGGAAAGGAGTTTGAATAATGGCAGGCGGATTTGTATATAACGTAATTGAGACTCCCGAGCTTTCCACCTCGGAGATTTACGGAAAAACCTTGGCGGACCTTGCCAAGGAGCATAAAGAAATAGTTGCGGTCACAGCTGACCTTGCAACCTCCACAAAGCTTCAGGACTTCACAAATGCGTGCCCCGACAGAGTTTTCAATGTCGGTATCGCAGAGCAGAATATGATCGGCGTAGCGGCAGGTATGGCAAGAGCGGGGCTCGTTCCCTTTGCCTCGACCTTCTCCGTGTTTGCTTCTCTTCGTGCGGCAGATCAGCTGCACACCGATATCTGCTATCAGAATGTCAACGCTAAAATTATAGCTACGCATTCCGGCACCTCTTTCGGTCAGGCGGGTTCTACTCACCACGCTATTGTTGACCTTGCGGTTACAAGAGCTATGCCCAATCTCACCGTTATCTGCCCGGCAGACGGTTATGAGACGGCAAATGCGGTTCGCGCCGCTTATGAAAACTTCGGCCCGTATTACATCAGAATTAACCGCGGTTTTGACCGTGTTCTTTATGATAATGAGGATTACGGCTTTGAAGTAGGTAAGGCTGTTGAGGTTCATCCCGGCACCGACATTACCGTAATAGCCTGCGGCTCCTGTGTATTCCAGGCTCGTGAGGCTGCCAAATTCCTTGAGAGTGCAGACGGACTTAAGGTTCGCGTGCTCAATATGCACACCATTAAGCCAATCGATAAAGAGGCTATCTTAAAGGCTGTTCAGGATACTCGCCGTATAATCACGGTTGAGGACCACAACATAATCGGCGGTCTCGGCTCTGCCGTTGCCGAGGTTGTTGTTGAATCCGGTAAGGGCTGCGCCTTCAAGAAGCTCGGTCACCCCGACAAGTTCGCTCCCATCGGTCTCCACGAGGACATTATGTCCATGGTCGGCATCGACGCCAACGGCATAATCGAGGCAGTTCGTGAGCTTATGCATAAGGACTTTGAGTTAGACGACAACTGGGACGATGAGGTCTGATTTTGTCTGATATTCTTTGACAAAACGAATTAACCGATTTCTGTCGTACCGCAGTACGCGGCGGTCAAACTTTAATCCGTTTTCTCTAAAGCCTATCAAACAAAATAAATTTTGCAAGGTATTCTTTGATAAAACGAATTAACCGATTTCTGTCGTGCCACAGTACGTGGCAGCGGAACTTTAATCCGTTTTCTCTAAAGCCTATCAAACAAAATAAATTTTGCAAGGTATTCTTTGATAAAACGAATTAATTTTTCCCTTGCGTACCATAGTACGCGGCGGTCAAACTTTAATCCGTTTTCTCTAAAGCCTATCAAACAAAATAAATTTTGCAAGGTATTCTTTGATAAAACGAATTAATTAATCTCTGTCGTACCATAGTACGCGGCAGCGGAACTTTAATCCGTTTTCTCTAAAGCCTATCAAACAAAATAAATTTTGCAAGGTATTCTTTGATAAAACGAATTAATTTTTCCCTTGCGTACCATAGTACGCGGCGGTCAAACTTTAATCCGTTTTCTCTAAAGCCTATCAAACAAAATAAATTTTGTAAGGTATTCTTTGATAAAACGAATTAACCGATCTCTGTCGTGCCGCAGTACGTGGCAGCGGAACTTTAATCCGTTTTCTCCAAAGCCTGTTAAACGATCGGAGATTGTTTAATACATCGCTTAAATTATTAACGGTATGCCGGTGTTTTTTCGGTTTCGGCGTACCGCTTCGGCGGAAAATCCGTTGTGATTTTTCGCGCTTTCGAGCAAATAAAATCCTCAAAAAAGGAGAGTGAAAAATTTGCATACAAAAGAAGAATTATATTCAAATAAAATATTCTTTAATGCAGCCTTACCGCTTGTTAAGGTAATTGCGAACGATGTGCCCTCGCTTAAAAAGCAGTTTGCGCACGTTCATGCGATTATTCAGGTAAGCGCTAAGGACCCGGATGCTCCGGGCGGCAAGGTCGGCATGCACTTTGTCGTAAACAGTGATGAGTGGCTTGTTCATTTAAACAAGGTAGACCCCCATCCTCACGTTGAGCTTGAATTCAAGAGCGTTGAGGCTATGAACGCATTCTTTAAGGGTAAGATGTCACCTGCGACTCTGCCTAAGATGAAAGGTGTCGTCTCACACTTCGGTGCGTTCAAGGCATTCTTAATGACGCTACTTAAAATGTCGTCGCTTCTCGGCGCAACCGAGGCTCCGAAGGACGAGGCAACAAAAGAGCTTATGGTTAAGTGCTTCTTCTATCTTTTGTCAAGCGGTATAAGCCAGCTCAACAAGATGGGTCATGAGGATATTCACGACTGGACCAGCAAGAGTCCCGACCGTGTTTATGCATGGGCGGTTGACGGTTATCCGTCGGTCTCCGCATATCTTCGCATTAAAGCCGGCAAGTCAAGAGCAGGCAGAGGCGATTATAAGCGTGCTATGCCGTTCTTCACCTTGCGCTTTGACAACCTTGACAGTGCGCTCGGAATACTCCTCGGCACAGATGATATGCTTGAGGCGGTAAAGACAGGCCATCTTATCATGGACGGTGCTCCCGAATTCGGCGGCCAGATAGGTACATATATGCTTGAGGTTGCTGCTCTCGCAAAATAAAAAAAGACTTTATATGCCCTCCGTGCTTCTCTCGGGGGGTATTATTTTTGAACGGAGATGATATTTATGGCTGATTCATTGAAGTTTTACCTTATTACCGACCTTCATCACTATGCTCCGTCGCTCGGAACAAGTGGCAAGGCATATGAAAAGTGGAACAACAAGGAACAAAAATGCCTTGCCGAGACAGGTGCGATTATTGATGCCGCATTTTCAAAGCTCATTGCAGACAAGGACATTGATATAGTTTTGATAGCCGGTGATCTTACAAGCACGGGTGCTATGGAAAGTCATCTCGATTTGTTGCCCAAGCTGCAAAGGCTCCGTGACGCCGGGAAACAGGTGTATCTTATAACGGCTACACATGACTTTATAAGCTCGGAAATGGAACCCCTGCGGTGTGAGGGTGACGAGCTTTTACCAGCAACGCCTACGCCGCGTCCGAAGCTTCGTGAGCTGTATGCGGATTTCGGCTGGGACAGAGCCGTCTCCGAGCACAAGGAGTCGTTTTCCTACTGCGTAAAGCTCAAAAAAGGGTTTAGGCTTCTCTGTATGAATGACGACGGGACACCCGAACGTCACGGCTATACCGAGAGTCAAATCGAGTGGATGTTCTCGCAGATAGAAGAGGCGAAGAAGAACGGCGACTACATTTTTGTTATGAATCACCATCCGTGCCTGCCGCCGAATCCGATTTATCCTTTATTCTCGAAAAAGGATATGCTTGCAGACTATGACGAAATTACTACGCGTCTTGCCGATTCGGGAGTGAATCTCGTGTTCACGGGGCACACTCATATGCAGAATATCGCCGTAAAGCGTACCGAAAAGGGCAACGTTTTCTATGACGTAAACACCTCGTCGCTTGTAGGCTATCCCACGGCGATAAGAAAGGTTACAATAGACGGCGAAAAGATTGATGTGAGGACAGAGCAGATAGATGATTTTGATTTTGACCGCAACGGTCTTTCGGTCAATGATTATCTGAAAAATCACTTTACGTTTTTCCTGAATGATATAATATCATCAACGGCTTATGATATAGACCATCTGGCGGACTTGGCACCGAGCTTCAGTATGACGGCAGAGACGGTTTACAAATTAAAGGTGCCGCTGAAGATAATCGGTACGCTTTTGAACAATCGTACCGTCGGAGCGGCGGCTAAATATCTCGGAGTATCCGGCAAAATAGACGACAGAGCGCGCGGAATAGTCCTGAAGGACCTTGTTTTGCAGATAATGATAAATCTTTATCACGGTGACGAGCCGTTTTATCCGGGGACACCCGAGTACGGGGCAATGGATGCCTTTATGGGCAGAATAAAAAAGCTTGTAAGGCCGTTTGACAAGGACGGTAAAATAAAAGGACTACTTGACGCGGTTTTGTCATCAATGTATGACGCGCCGCCCGAGGATTGGAATGCGGTGCTTCCGCAAAAATAAGGTGATTAAATGAAATTCAGGTTTTTTCTTAGATTTGCCGCCGTGTTCTCCGCTTTCGGAGCGGCTGCCTTGGGAGCAAAATATCAAAAGCTTAAAGAGCAAAAGCTTTCCTTGCCGCATGGCTTTACAGTCACCGCTCACACCGGCTGCGACGGTAGCCCCGACAATTCCATAGAGTCTATACAAAGGGCGATTTTTTTGGACGTCCCCGTAATAGAGAATGACTTAACGCTCAGGACTGACGGAACGCCGGTCTTTATGCACGCCGATTCGGCAGGAGACGGCGGCTTGCTCTTTGCCGAGGCGCAGTATTACATAGCGTCAAATTCGAGCACGGTTTTGCAAAATCTTGATTTAAAGGTATTTGAAAATCTTGACCAAATACAAAGCATCGTAAAAAAAGCAGGGCTTATAGGCAGATGCTTCTTTACGGGAGTTGAGAAAGATAACGCGGCAAAGGTCAAAAAATACGCGCCGGAAATACCGTATTATCTCAATATGAAGCTAAATGTACTGAGGCTTCGCGATAAGGAGTATTTACGTCGGACGGCAGATGAAATAAAGAACGCCGGAGCCGTGGGTATAAACTGCAAATACACATATTTGTCAAAGGCCTTGGTTGATGTTATGCACGAACGTGGGCTTTCGGTATCGGTTTGGACTGTGGATAAAAAACCGCTTATGCTGTATGTTTTGAGCCTTGCTCCCGATAACATCACTACGCGAAATCCGCGGCTTTTAATGTCGCTTATTAAGTGATTTTTTAATCGCTCCGTTTTTCGGGGCGATGTTTTTTTGCGCGGATTATGTAAGCCGCTGCGTTTCTTGTCCGCTGTACCGTAACGCACATAAAAACACGACCTGCGGCATATACTTGTACAAAGTAAAGGAGGTTGTGTTATGAACGGCAGTAAAGCTGCGGTAGGTGCCGCCGAGGGCGTAAAAGCTCCGCATAATGTCATTATGGAGGACAGACACACACTTACGGTTTCGGGAATTTCCGATGTGGACAGCTTTGACGAACAGACCGTAATAGTCTTTACCGATATGGGCGAGCTTACGGTGAAGGGCGAGGGTCTTCATATAAACCGCTTGAGTCTTGAGGTCGGGGAAATTATGATAGAGGGAAACATCAGCTCTCTCTCATATTCCGACAGCAAGCCGACACAGGAGGGCGGATTTTGGAGCAGGGTGTTCCGCTGATGGATTACATAGTCGGTATGCCGCGGCAGACGACAAATTTTTTGCTGTCGCTCGGCTTTGGGTTTTGTATAGGCGTATTGTATGACGTTGTCAGAACGATACGCCTTATTTTCGGCGGCGGAAAACGCACGGTGCTGATATTTGACATATTGTATTCGGCTTTTGCCGGCCTTGTGACATTTATATTTTCGCTCGTTATAACAAACGGTATGGTTATGGCGTATGTGGTTTTCGGAGAGATGCTCGGTTTTTTTATATATTACATTACGTTCGGCGTGTTTGCGGTGCGATTTTCCGAGCGCGTTACCGAAGCCGTTAAAGGCTTTTTTATTAAAATTTTTAAGACCCTTGCAGCTCCGTTTTTAAAGCTATTTGGGTTTTTTAAGCGAGTTTTTGGAAAAATATCACAAAAAAGTCGAAAAAAAGCGGTAAAAGCGGCAAAAAAATCAAAAATCCACTTGAAACTATGCGGCTCTTTGTTGTATAATCAATTAAATAATAAGCGCAATTATCCGAAAATGCGGAAGGAAGTGAAGCAAAATGGCTGCCGAAAAAAGAGCGGTAAAAGCAAAGAAGAAAAAAGGTAAAGCCAAGCACAGCTTCATACTTACTTTGCTTTTGGTGCTTGCGGTCGGGTATTTTACAATAAGTCTTATCGATACGCAGCTCAAAATTAAGGAGAGGGAAAAAACGGCGGAGCAGGTTTCTGCCCAGTATGAGCAGCAGCTCGCCGAAAACGAACGCTTGCAAAAGGTAGCTGACGGCGGCAGCCAGGAAGATTATATCGAACGTGTTGCACGCGAAAAACTCGGATACGTTATGCCTGATGAAAAGGTATACTATGATATTACACCGGGCAACTGAGAGGTTGGCTCACGGGGAGGATAAAATTCTTTTATGGTCGAAGTAGGGGAAATACTTGAAGGCAAGGTTACCGGACTCACAAATTTCGGAGCTTTTATAAGCCTGCCGGGCAATCTTACGGGTATGGTTCACATCTCGGAGGTTTCGCAGTCTTATGTAAGTGATATTCACGAGCATCTGAAAGAAAATCAAACGGTCAAGGTAAAGGTAATTGACATTACGCCGGAGGGCAAAATAAGCCTTTCCATCAAAAAAGCATTGCCGGCGCAGCAGCAGCCGCAGGGTGAACGTTCTTTCCGCCAAAACAAGGGGCACAGAAACAGCACTCCCAATGTTTGGAAGGGTCAGCCGTCCGAAAAGAAGGACGGTCCTATGTCTTTTGAAGATATGATGGACAGATTCAAAAAGGTCAGCGACGAAAAAATGACAGACCTTAAGCGTGCCACGGACGGAAAACGCGGCTCGTATTCAAGAAGAAAATAAAATGTACGGCAGGCAAGTATTTGTCTGCCTGTTTTTATGGAGCTAAATATGAGAGAAATAGATGTCGGCGAAATAATCAAAGCCGTAGAGGAGCTTTGCATAAAAGCCAATAAAATTTTACCGGACGATTTGTGCGGCTGCATATCCTGTGCCGAAAAATCCGAGACCGATGAGCTGCCAAAAAAGATAATGGGCACCTTGCTTGAAAACCTCGATGCGGCAAAGGAGCTTAATTTGCCTATTTGTCAGGATACCGGTATGGCGGTAATTTTTTGCGATGTGGGTCAGGACGTGCATATTGTCGGCGGTGATTTTGAAAATGCCGTAAACGAGGGTGTTTCAAGAGGCTACACAAACGGGCTTTTGCGCAAGTCAATAGTGCGCGATCCGCTCGACAGAGTTAACACAAACGACAATACGCCTGCCGTAATTCACACAAGAATAGTCCCGGGTGACAAAATAAAGCTTACCGTCGCACCGAAGGGCTTCGGCAGCGAAAATATGAGCAGGCTTAAAATGTTTACGCCCTCCGCCTCAAAGGACGACCTTATGGACTTTGTGCTTGAAACGGTGAAGCTTGCCGGAGGAAATCCTTGCCCTCCTATGGTGATAGGCGTAGGCTTCGGCGGAGATTTTGAATACTGCGCATATCTCGCAAAAAAGGCACTTTGCCGCCCCGTAAGCGAGAGAAACAAAATCCCTGTTTACCGCGAGATGGAGCAGGAGCTTTTGCGCCGCATAAACGCGACGAATATAGGCCCTCAGGGCTTCGGCGGCAAAACCACGGCTCTTGCCGTAAACATCGAGGCGGCACCGACGCACATAGCCGGGCTTCCCGCAGCCGTGAATATAGGCTGCCACGTAACGCGCCACGCCGAAAAGACAATTTGATTAAAGATATGAGCGGCGCCCTAAAGTGGGCACCGCTTTTTTACAATCACTGCTTATTTAAAATTAACAAAAAATTTAAAAAATGTCTTTATTTTACTGTAAATATATGCTATAATCAAATCAAGCTAAAGAAATTCAGCGTATTGTCGCAACAAGGGCCTCGGCCTTTGAATATATAAATAAGGGGATGTCTTAATGAACATTACCATTATCGGCAGAAAATGCACACCGAGAGAATCCTTCAAAGAAAGGGCGGAATTAAAGCTCAAAAAGGTCGAAAAGTTTTTCGGACCCGAAGCTGATGCCAAGGTTACCGCTACGGTGGAAAAAAACATTAAAATTGTTGAGATAACGCTCTCAAAGGGCGGTTTTATATTCAGAAGTCAGGAGCGCTCACAGGACCTTGAGGACGCGCTTGATAAATGTGTTGATTCACTCATTCGTCAGATAAGAAAAAACAAGACAAGACTTGCAAAGCGCATACGCGATGTCTCCTTTGATGAGGCGTTTAATTCGGCTGACGACTCCGCCGAGGAGGAGTATGATATAGTCAGAACGAAAGCTGTTATTTTAAAGCCGCAATCTTCCGAGGAGGCCATACTCCAGATGAATATGCTCGGACACGAGTTTTATATGTTCCGCAATGCCGACACGGATGACGTAAATGTGGTTTATAAGCGTGCTGACGGCGGCTACGGTATACTTGAGCCGACCGAGGGCTGATAAGCTCGGCGGCATAATATAATAAAATAAACAGCACCGCTCGGTCTTTGGCCGGGCGGTGCTGTGTAATTCGTATAAATTATATCATTTCATAAAGAAGAGTCTTACGGGCGAAATCAATGCCGTAAACAGATTTGTTGCAGTGTCATAGTCATAGTCGTAGTCATAAGAAAAGCTGTCGTCGATGTACGGCACAGCCGCCCATACCGCTGTCCACATAATCACCATAACAATTATACTTAAAAGCACCTGCACGCCGAAGCTTATTGCGGCACAAAGAAGATATGATTTTGCGGCGCGCGGAGTATCGTTTTTCTGCACCAAAAAAAGTATAAGACCGACAATCGGAAAAAACACCGAGGCAACGCACAGCCCCACGTTTGCCTTTTCGTCGGGATTACGATATGTCTGCGGATTATAGGCTCCGCCATTTTGACTGTACTGATTGTATTGCTCCGGTCGGTTTTGCTGATAAGCGGCTCCGTTTACCGGAGCATTATATGTGCTGTTTACGGGATTGTTTTGTTGAGAGCCGTAAAAGCCGTTTGTGTTTCCCGAGGGGCTGTTGTAATTCTGATTACAGCTCTCCGGTTTGTACGGGGCGTTTTGCCCGTTATAATTCACATTTGATACAGGGGCTTCTCCTTGTGCGAAACTTGACCGGCTGACGGGTCGGTTGCAATTCGGGCATATCTCCGCACCGTTCGGTAAAGCCGCACCGCAATTTGTACAAAACATAATAATCACCCTATCCTTTTGAATTTTTTATTTATGGTATTTTCCTCCGGAAGATATTTCGAATGCTCTGTATATCTGCTCAAGGAGCATACAACGCGCGAGCTGATGCGGAAAGGTCATTTCCGACATTGAAAATTTAAAATCCGACATTTTTTTGATTTCGTTACTGAGTCCGAATGAGCTGCCGATAATAAAGGCTATATTGCTTTTGCCGGACAGCGCAGTGGCGGATATTTTTTCGGAGAAGTCAACGCTTGACATCTGCCTGCCTTCAATGCACATCGAAAATACATAAGCACCGGACGGTATTTTGGATTTTATAAGCGCAGCCTCGCTGTCGAGAGCCTTTTTTATTTCACCCTCGCTCGGATTTTGTGAAAGACGCACGGGACTTAGCTCTGTTATGTTTATTTTGCAAAACGCCTTGAGCCGTTTTTCGTACTCTGCACAAAAATCACGCATATAACTTTCCTTGAGCTTGCCGAGTGCTATAACGGTAACGCTTATCATAATATCATCGCTTTCTCGTCGCAGACGGGCTTTGCAACCTTGAGTATATAGTCGCTGTTCTCTTTTGCTCCCGCCATGGTAAGTGCCGAGCACGTGGTTTGATATGCGAGAGCCGGCATATTGTTCTCACGGCTTAAGTGGCCGAGATAAATTCTCGTGGTACCGCCGCTTACGAGCCTTTCGGCGGTGCTTGCACACGCGTCGTTGGAAAGGTGTCCTTTTTTGCCGAGAATTCTCTTTTTCAGAGAATATGGGTAAGGGCCGTTTTCGAGCATCATAACGTCGTGGTTTGACTCAAGCATAACAAGGTCTGAGCCGCTTACTGCCGAAAAAACCTCTTCGGTCATTTCACCGAGGTCGGTGGCTATGGAGATTTTTCTGCCGTCGCTGCAGTCTATTTTGTAGCCGCAGCTTTCTCTCGCGTCATGCGAGGTGTGAAACGGGGTCACAAAAAGAGGACCTGCTTCGTTACCGGAAAACGAGACCTCCTCCGTCTCAAATTTGCCGTTTAATATGCCCATATCGTCAAGTGCCGAGAGCGTACCCTTTGTTCCGTATACCTTTATGTGATATTTTGAAGCGAATACGCGCAAGCCCTTTATATGGTCGGAGTGTTCGTGTGTGACAAAAACGGCGTTTAAACTCTCCGGGGCGACGCCTATGTTAAAGAGTGCTTCGCCGATTTTTTTTGCGCTCATTCCCGTGTCTACGAGTATTCCGCCGTCGTTATTGCCTATGTATATTGAGTTGCCGGAGCTTCCGGAAAAAAGCGGACAAAATCTTGCCATAAAGTCTCCTTGCTTTTGTGTCTGTTATTCCGGAAGAATGGAATTTGTCGTGATGTACTCTACGCCGGCATCTATCATTGAGGCGAGCATTTCTCGGTTGTCAACCGTCCAGCAGGCGGTTTTAAGACCGTTGTCATGAACCTTGCGTATCCACTCCGGACGGCAGGCGTTAAATTCCGCCGAGAAGTCCATACCGTTGCAGCCTGCGTCTCTCGCATCTTTAATGTTTTTGCTGTCGAGATAGTTTACGAGATACCACATATTAAGCGTCGGGTCTATATCGTGCAGCTCTTTAAGGTCGTCGAGTATAAACGAAATTATAACGGCGTCCTTAAGCAGATCGTTTTTGAGAAGCACATTGTAGAAATCCTGCATTTTGTCCTTACGCGGATCCTTGATTTCGATTATCGGGTGGCAATTATACTTTTTGCAGATGTCGATGTATTCCTGAAGCGTGCAAGCTTTGAGTCCGGGGAATTTATCGGCATTGGAGCCTCTTGCGACGTGCATTCTTTCAATTTCGTCAAATGAAAGCTCTTTAACGTCGCCTGTGCCGCTGTATATGGTCGAAACGTCCGGGTCATGCATAATTACCCAAACGCCGTCTCTTGTCATGTGTGTGTCGCATTCAAGGCCGAAATATCCGCCATGCTTGCCTGCCGCCTCAAACGACGGAGCGGTGTTTTCGGGATATGCTCCCGAAAGTCCGCGGTGCGCCACGAGCCGAACCTTGTCCTTATCGAGCGGTGCCAGGTCCGAGAGTCTTTTAAGCTCTTTCGGAACTATCGGTTTCCTCCGCATATTTCTATATACTATCTTGCCGAATACCGGCTGGAATTTATTTCCCATAAACGCTGTTAATTTGTTAAGCTTGCCCATGAAAATCACCTTAACCTTTCTTACTGCTGTTTAATACATATTATAGTTTAAAAACCTTAAAATGTAAACAGTATAAAGCCCTGTTGCTTTGGGATAATAATAAAAAAATCCGTTTTTTCGGCAAAAAAGGAAGGAAGATACACTTGAAGGAAAAAAGCAGAACCGAAGAATTTTTAAATAAGGTATACGAAAATGCCGAGATGTGCTGCGAATCCATTTCAATGATAACCGAAAAGGTTGAGGACCCGAGCCTTTTGTCGGAGCTTCAGAGCGAGCACAGGGATTATACCGATTTGTCGGGCGAGGCTGTAAATCTGCTCGCAAAGGAAAACAAATTGCCTAAGGAAAAGGGACCGCTGGCGCAGTTCGGAGTTTGGTCGGGTATACAGATGAATACGGCATTTGACAAAAGCCCCGATAAAATCGCCGAAATGATGATGCAGGGCAGTATGATGGGCGTTATAGATATGTCGCGAACCCTAAAGGAATACGGCGATACCCCTGAGGATTGCCGAAAACTCGGTGAGAATTTGATTAAGCTTGAGGAAAACAGCATACAAAAAATGAAACAGTACCTCGGTTAATTGTAATATCGGGTGGGGCGTAAAAAATCGGGTAGTTTTACGCCTCGCTCGATTTCGGCTGAAAACGTTGAAAATTTCGCTTGCTCCGAAACGTCCGCGTAATCGGCGATTAGGTCTTTTTAAACGTCCTTTTTTGTTGACATAGATTTGGTTATATCTTATAATAACAGAGTATATATTATGGAAAAGAAGGTTTTTCTATGCAGTTCCAGGAAAAGGAATTTTTACCGGTAATACTCGGAGCCGATATAACCGCTTATTCCCTCGCGAGGAGCTTTCACGAGGAATACGGTATCAAATCACTTGTATTAAGTATGTCGGAGGGCGGTTACATAGCTAATTCCGATATTATAGAAAACAGAATATTCCCCGGTCTTGAAAACAAGGATGTGCTGGTTAAGCATCTTATCGAAGTCGGCAAGGAATTTGAGGGCAAAAAGAAGCTTATTGTATTAGGCTGCGGCGACTGGTACGTCAGAGCGCTCATAGAGAGCAAAAAAGAGCTGTCTCCGTACTATATCATCCCGTATATAGACGTTGACCTCTTAAATAAAATAGTTCTCAAAGACAAATTCTATGAGATTTTTGAAGAGCTCGGCCTTAATTATCCCAAGACATATGTATATGAGTGCGGTAAGGAAAACGACCTGAAGTTTGACTTTGATTATCCCGTTATAGCAAAGCCCGCAAACTCGGCTATGTATCATTATGCCAAATTCGACGGCAAGAAAAAGGTGTTCCGCTTCAACAATGAAGAGGAGCTTCGCGATATGCTCGCAAAGCTTGAAAAATCAAGCTATAACTATAAATTCCTCATACAGGATTGTATACCCGGCGACGATACCTATATGCGCGTTTTAACCTGCTATTGTGACCAAAACCACAAGGTTCGTTTCGCATCTCTCGGCAGAACTCTGCTTGAGGATCACACGCCCACGGCGATAGGCAACCCCGTTGCCATAGTCAACGAGGTGAATCCCGAAATAGTGGCCGCCGCAACAAAGTTCCTTGAGCATATCGGCTACACGGGCTTTGCAAACTTCGATATAAAATACGATGAGCGTGACGGTAAGTTTAAATTCTTTGAAATAAACGTCCGTCTCGGCAGAAGCAATTTCTATGTTACGGGCAGCGGCTTTAATACCGTCAAATGGATTGTTGACGACTATATTTATAACAAGCTTGACGATTACACCGTAGCCGACAATATAAATCTCTATACGGTTGTTCCGAAAGGCGTAATTAAAAAATACGTTCCCGACAGCGATTTCAAATCTCTCGCTTTAAAGCTCTGGTCCGAGGGCAAGGTTTCCGAGCCTCTGTTCTACTCCGCCGACCACAACCTCAAGCATAATTTTTACGCGAGAGCGGCTTATATCAATCAGTTCCGTAAATTCCGTAAATATTTCTGATAATACGCACCCCGCACTTTTTTGCCGTCCTCTCGAGTACCTTCGTACACTTCGGGACGTCAAAAACGCACGGCTGCACGCATTCTCAGAAATATTTAAGCAAAGGTTTCTAAGAATAATACGCACCCCGCACGCTTTTATCGTCCTCTCGAGTACCCTTGTACACTTCGGGGCGTCAAAAACGCACGGTTCACGCATTCTCAGAAATATTTAAGCAAAGGTTTCTAAAGATAACACGCACCCCGCACTTTTTTGCCGTCCTCTCGAGTACCTTCGTACACTTCGGGACATAAAAAACGCACGGTTGCACGCATTCTCAGAAATATTTGGTATTAAGGTTTCTAAAGATAACGCGCACCTCGCACGCTTTTATCGTTCTCTCGAGTACCATTGTACACTTCGGAACGCTAAAAACGCACGGCTGCACGCATTCTCAGAAATATTTAGCAAAGGTTTCTAAAGATAACGCACACTCCGCACGCTTTTGCCGTCCTCTCGAGTACCCTTGTAAAATGTGTTCTCGGCGACAGCGAAAATTGCGGTAATTTGCATTTAGCAGAAAAACAACTAAGCTCACAAACAGAGTAAAAAGAAAGGACACCTCAAAAAAATGGAAGAAAAAACTCTCGGTGTTCTGGGCGGTGTAGGGCCGCTCGCTACCATATATTTTGCGGACCTTGTCGTTAAAATGACTGACGCCAAGACCGATCAGGAGCATATATCCATGGTTATTTTAAACCACGGAGCAATACCTGACAGAACGGACTATATACTCGACCACTCAAAGCCGAATCCGCTTCCCGTTATGATTGCCGACGCAAAAAAGCTTCAGGCTGCAGGGTGTGATTATATAGTCATCCCTTGTAACACCGCGCATTATTTTTATGACGAGATACAGAAAAACGTAGATATTCCGATAATCAACATTATAGAGGAGACTGTAAAATACGCAATTAAGACAGTCCCCGGGCTTAAAACACTCGGAGTTTTGGCAACCGAGGGAACCATCAAGTCGGGATCTTACGAGCGTGTTGCCGACAGGTATTCGATTGATTGTAAATTCCCCGACGAAGAGGACAAAAGGTCGCTTATGAACATCATTTACGGTGAGGTCAAGGCGGGCGAAAAGGTCGATATATTTGAGTTTATGAGAATTATCGGCGATATGAAAAAGAAGGGGTGCGACGCCGTTATACTCGGCTGCACCGAGCTTTCGATAATTGACAAGGACTTCAATCTTTCAAAAAAAGACAGCAAAATTATAGACTCCATGGAGGTTCTTGCGCGCAGAAGCATAGATCTTTGCGGTAAGAAAATCAAGGAATAACGGAAGGAACAATATATGTGTGGTTTTGTAGGGTATGTCAACGACACACCGGATAAGTCTGTGAACGAAAAAATTATAAAGGATATGGCGGATCGCATACGTCATCGCGGTCCCGATCAGGACGATTATTATGTGGATTCGTCCGTTTCGCTCGGATTCCGTCGCCTGAGCATAATAGACCTTGACGGCGGCAGCCAGCCGATACTTAACGAGGACGGCACAAAGGTTCTCGTATTCAATGGCGAGATTTACAATTATCAGCCCATAAGAGAAGAGCTTATAAAAAAAGGTCACGTTTTTCGCACAAAGACCGATTCCGAGGTTTTGCTTCACGGCTATGAGGAATACGGCTGTGAGCTTTTAAACAAGCTGCGCGGAATGTTTGCATTTGTAATTTGGGACAGCACCGAGAAAAAGCTCTTCGGTGCGCGTGACATATTCGGCATAAAGCCGTTTTTCTATTATCTCAAAAACGGAAACTTCCTTTTCGGTTCCGAGATAAAGTCGTTTTTGTCAAATCCGCTGTTTGAGAAAGAGCTCAACGAGGAGAGACTTCCTGATTACCTCTGCTTTGAATATATCCCGACTACCGAGACTATGTTCAAAAACGTATACAAGATGGAGCCCGGCAGTTATTTCACTTTCTCGGACGGCAAATTTGAAACCAAAAGATATTTCACTCCCGAATATTCGATTGACGATACAAAGTCCATTGAATATTGGGAAGACCTTATTGACGAGACATTCAAGGGCTCGACTGTGGCACACGGTATTTCAGACGTTGAAGTAGGCTGCTTCCTTTCAAGCGGAGTGGATTCAAGCTATGTCGTTCATGAAATGGCAAAGCGCAACGACGTTAAAACCTTTTCCGTAGGCTACGCTGAGGAAAAATATTCGGAGCTATCCCATGCACAGGAATTTGCAAAGCACGAAAACGTCAAGAATTTTTCCAAAAAAATAACCGCCGAGGAGTATTTTAACATTACTCCCATGGTTCAGTATTATATGGACGAACCGCTCCCGAACCCATCTGCGATAGCACTGTATTTCCTCGCAAATCTCGCTTCGCAGCAGGTAAAGGTCGTTTTGTCGGGCGAGGGTGCCGATGAGCTTTTCGGCGGCTATCATTATTACCGAGAGCCGCTTGATTTCGCAAAATATATGCGCTTGCCGCAGGGCCTTCGCAATATGCTCGGCGGTATTGCCGAAAAAATGCCCTCGTTCCACGGCAAGAGGTTCTTGACCCGCGGCAGATACCCGATTGAGGAACGCTATATCCGCAATAATTACGTGTACAACCACGAGGATGTCGATAAGGTGCTCGCAAAGCACATTCCGTCAAAGGATCCCGCCGTTTACACAAAGCCGTTCTTCGACGAGGTCAAAAACGAGGACGACGTTACAAAAATGCAGTATGCCGATATTCGCACATGGCTTGTTCAGGATATACTCGTAAAAGCCGACAGAATGAGTATGGCAAATTCGCTTGAGCTTCGCGTTCCGTTCCTTGACAGGGAAATGCTTAAAATAGCACTTCAAATACCGTCAAAATACCGCGTCAATAAAGAGACGACAAAGTTAGCTCTCAGAGGCGCAGCCGCAAAGGAGCTTCCTCCGCAGACTGCCGCTATGAGAAAAACCGGATTTTTAACGCCTCTCAACGATTGGCTTCGTCGTGACGAGTATTACAATATGGTCAAGGAAAAATTCGAGGGCGAGGTTGCGGCAAAATTCTTTAACCGCGACTATATAATGAAGCTTTTGAATGAACACAAGGCAGGCACGGCGCACAATATGAAAAAGATTTGGTCTGTTTATTCGTTCATTCTTTGGTACGAAAAATATTTTATTGAGAACTGATTCGCTTTAACACAAGAGCTGCAAGAGCTTTATTCTTGCGGCTCTTTATGTTTTTGAGCGATATTTTTTTTTCGACGTCTTGTTTTCGCTTAAATTCATTGATATATCGATGTGATAGTGATAAAATATAAAAAAGGAAAAAGGAGGCATATTTATGCAGATGACCTTTCGATGGTTCGGTAAGGATAAGGATACCGTAACCCTTGAGCAGATAAAACAAATTCCCGGTGTAACAGGTATAGTACCGGCTCTTCACTATCTGCCGGCAGGAGAAGTGTGGCCCCTTGAGGACGTTACAGCAATGCGTGACGAAATAGCTGCCGCAGGCTTTACCATGGAATGTATAGAGAGCGTAAATGTTCACGAGGATATAAAGATAGGTCTTCCGTCAAGAGATAAATATATAGATAATTATATTGAGAGCATACGAAATCTCGCAAAGGTCGGAGTTAAGGTTATTTGCTATAACTTTATGCCTGTTTTCGACTGGACAAGAACCGACCTTGCCATGGATATGGGCGACGGCGCCACGTGCCTTTCTTATGACGGCGCACAGATAGAGGGCAAATCCCCCGAGGATATGTTCCGCGAGATAGATAATAATTCAAACGGCTATGCGATGCCCGGCTGGGAAACGGAACGTATGGGTGAAATAAAGGAACTGTTTGAAAAATATAAAAATGTGACTTCCGAGGACCTTTGGAACAACCTTGAATATTTTCTTAACAGACTTATGCCCGTGTGCGAAGAGTGCGACGTCAAAATGGCTATACATCCGGACGATCCGCCATGGGGAATATTCGGCCTGCCGCGTATTATAACCGGGCGTGAGTCATATCGCAGACTTTTTGATATTGTTCCGTCAAAATATAACGGAATCACCTTCTGCACGGGCTCTCTCGGTGCAAACAAAGACAATGATTTGCCTGCTATGATACGCGAATTCGGCGACAGGATTTATTTTGCTCACCTTCGCAACATCAAGGTTTCGGACAGACATTTCAACGAGACGGCTCACAAGTCGAGTGAGGGCTCACTTGATATGTACGAGATTGTAAAGGCTCTTCAGGATGTCGGGTTTGACGGATATGTGCGTCCCGACCACGGCAGAATGATTTGGGGCGAAGTCGCAAGGCCAGGCTACGGTCTTTACGACAGAGCACTCGGCGCCGCATACCTTAACGGATTATGGGAAGCCGTAGAAAAATCAAAAAAGTAATTAAAGGTACGAACCGAAAGGACTGGACTTTATGAAACACGAAAATTTAAATGGCAGAGTTGCGGTAGTAACGGGCGGCGGCGGAGTTCTCTGCGGAGACTTTTCAAAGGTGCTCGCAAAGCAGGGTGTAAAGGTAGCCGTGCTTGATTTAAACGAAGCGGCGGCTCAAAAGGTTGTAGATGAGATAACCGCAGACGGCGGAACGGCAATTGCCGTGGGCTGCAACGTGCTTGACCCCGAGAGTATGCAGAAGGCGCGCGAGGTTGTAAACGAAAAGCTCGGCACCTGCGACATTCTCCTCAACGGAGCGGGCGGTAACAACCCAAAGGGTACCACGACCAAAGAAACTCTTGAAAAGATAGATTTGACTCAGCACGACGAGAACATCAAGACATTTTTTGATCTTGACCCACAGGGAATTTCGTTTGTGTTTAACCTCAATTTCCTCGGAACGCTTATTCCGACTCAGGTATTTGCGCGCGATATGGCTCAGAAAGAAAACACCTGCATAGTTATGATTTCTTCTATGAATGCCTATCGTCCGCTAACGAAGATACCGGCATATTCGGCTGCAAAGGCGGCTGTTTCAAACTTCACGCAGTTTATGGCTGTTCATTTTGCCGATGTAGGTATCAGAGTTAATGCCATTGCGCCGGGCTTCTTCTCGACCAATCAAAATAAAGCGCTTCTTTGGAACGAGGACGGCACGCCCACGGCACGCACCGGCAAAATTCTCGCTGCAACTCCGATGAAACGTTTCGGCGAGCCGAACGAGCTTGACGGTACGCTTTTGTTCCTCTGTGATGAGGATTATTCGGGCTTTATAACCGGTACTACAATTCCGGTTGACGGTGGATTTAACGCTTATTCCGGAGTTTAAGCTCCGTTTATGGGAGAATATTATGAATCTTAATGTAAAAGACGCAGCTTCCTGCAAATATGATATGATTTCGCTCGGCGAAATAATGCTGAGACTTGATCCCGGCGAGGGCAGAATCAAAACTGCGCGTTCCTTCAGAGCATGGGAGGGCGGCGGCGAATACAATGTCGCAAGAGGACTCAGACGTTGCTTCGGTATGCGTACCGCGGCTGTTACGGCTCTTGCCGACAATGAGGTTGGCAGGCTCGTAGAGGACTTTATGTTAGAGGGCGGAGTTGATACTTCACTTATAAAATGGGTCCCGTATGACGGTATAGGAAGAACTGTTCGCAACGGTCTCAACTTTACCGAGCGTGGTTTCGGCATAAGAGGTGCTCTCGGAGTTTCCGACCGCGGAAATACCGCTGTTTCGAAATTAAAGCCCGGCGATATTGACTGGGAGCACATTTTCGGTGAGCTCGGCGTTCGTTGGTTTCACACCGGCGGAATTTTTGCCGCACTTTCCGAAACTACCGCAGAGGTTGTTATAGAGGCTGTTAAAACAGCCAAAAAATACGGAACAATCGTTTCCTACGACCTCAATTACCGTCCGTCCCTCTGGAAAGACATCGGCGGCAAGGAAAAGGCGCAGGAAGTAAATAAGAAGATAGCAAAATATGTAGACGTTATGATAGGCAATGAGGAGGATTTCACCGCTTGCCTCGGCTTTGAAGTAGAGGGCAATGACGCAAATCTTAAAAAGCTCAATATCGACGGCTACTGCAAAATGCTTTCCGAAGTCGTTAAGGTGTACCCCAATTTCAAGGCTATCGGCACCACCTTGCGCACAGTGAAAACCGCAACAATAAACGACTGGTCCGCAATGCTCTATGCCGACGGCAGCGTTCATAAGGGAATGTCTCTTCCCTCACTTGAAATTATGGACCGCGTCGGCGGCGGAGACAGCTTTGCCTCCGGTCTTATCTACGGCCTTATGACCACCGGTGACCCGGACAAAGCCGTAAATTACGGCATAGCCCACGGTGCTCTCGCAATGACCACACCCGGCGACACATCTATGGCGTCGCTCAAGGAAGTAGAGAATATCGTATCCGGCGCGGGTGCACGCGTTCAGAGGTAAAATCTTACGCATCTTACGACTTTTCGGTGCCCAATCTCGCATATCAAAAATATGCTTCGGGGCATCAAAAAGCCGTAATATACGAAATCTTTTCCCTCTGAAAACAAGAGGTATAATCCTACGCATCTTATGACTTTTCGGCGACCGAACTCGCATATCAAAAATATGCTTCGGGGCATCAAAAAGCCGTAATATACGAAATCTTTTCCCTCTGAAAACAAGAGGTATAATCCTACGCATCTTATGACTTTTCGGCGACCGAACTCGCATATCAAAAATATGCTTCGGGGCATCAAAAAGCCGTAATATACGAAATCTTTTCCCTCTGAAAACAAGAGGTATAATCCTACGCATCTTATGACTTTTCGGCGACCGAACTCGCATATCAAAAATATGCTTCGGGGCATCAAAAAGCCGTAATATACGAAATCTTTTCCCTCTGAAA